>SCPN01001516.1_pt1 | contig 593977 bp, 656 predicted proteins | sample 6106831 | NCBI WGS metagenome assembly SCPN01 (sample SAMN10720447, study PRJNA508395) | human gut metagenome | isolation source: Participant 1, 0 month | reverse complement strand
ATTGCCAGCTTCCTTTATTACCTCATCTGCATCCAGAAGTATTGCTGTCATATCCCCTAAGGTATCAAATACACGGCTTTCCAAGTCTGCCTCTTATCCTATGGGAACTGCACTTCTTATTCTTCTTGTTATTGGAACACATATAGTAAACATACTTTTTCCATTTACCGTAGACACCTTTCGTGTCATAAGTGCCCCACAGTCGGCAATACTGCTATTCCGGATAAAAGATAGATAGAATCTTTTCCCGGTGCCATTCTCATATCCACTGACAACAGACGCTGTACAATCTGGAAAGTCCTTAAAGATACCAGTGCCTCGTGATTGTTGTGGCATACTGCCCATTCCTCCTGTGGCTTTAATATCTTTGTTTTAACCTTATGGTTTGGTGTTGTAAATTTTCCCTGTACAAGTGTTCCTGTATAAATAATATTCGTTGCGATACGCCTTACCGCAACAGGAGTCCACAGCAGCTCGTCTTTCTTTCTGAAATGCTGTCTTATAATTTTCGCCATTGCTGAGTTTGTATGCCATAGGTGACAGGATACCAAGAACATTCAGCTTATCGCTTATGGCATCAAGGCTCATTCCGTTCTTTATCCAGCGGAAAATGTCCTGTACCACATGACCTGCATATTCGTCCGGGACAATCACATTATGGTCAATCTCAGATTTCTTGTAGCCATAGACACAGTAATTTCCTACAAATTCTCCGTTCTGTCTCTTTGTTTCAAGGTGGCTTCGGATTTTTATGGAAATATCCCTGCAATAAGCATCATTGATAAGATTCTTAAACGGAATGATTATCTCGTTTCCTGTGCCTGTGTATCTGCACTGTCATAGGCATCATTGATCGCTATAAATCGTATCCCCATTGCAGGAAACATCCGCTCAATGTATCGCCCTGCGTCGATATACTCTCTTGCAAACCTCGAAGATCTTTTACAACGATACAGTCTATAATACCGTCTTTCACATCCTGCAACATAAGTTTAAATGCCGGACGGTCAAAAGTTGCCCCTGAATAGCCGTCATCCTCACGGATTGATACTATTTCAATATCTTCTTTGTCTTTAAATAATTAAGTATCAGGGATTTCTGATTTGAGATACTGTTACTTTCAGCTTTTCTCATCATCAAGATCGCCATCTTCCTTAGATAATCTAACATAGATGGCTGCTCTGTAAATTCTTTTAGAATTGTTCATGTCCACCACCTTCGATTTTCTAAGTTAGAAGTCCCAAATCAAGAGGAATGGAAACATAAATATGAAATTGATACCCTTTCGGGTTAGATGTCCTTATTTGTCTGTAATGATATCACAAATCCATCTGAATTTCCACCCCTAATTTTGGCTGACTGCTCTATACATTGGCAAGCATAGCAATATAATTGTCTTTCAGGCTTTCCCATTATCGGAAAATGAAATCTTAATCTTGCTCTTTCCTGACCTGCGGAAATACGGATTACCTGTCTTTGCAATCATTCCCGCAACCTTCTTTTCCACAGGCATTCCGTCAGCGTACTTTATGCTGTTTACTTCCACCAATGTATCAATATCCACATCTTCTAATCTCTGTGCCGATATTTTGTCCAACTGTTCAACTGTCATCCTATCCCTCCAATCAAATTAAGCCACCAGATATGCTGACGGCTATGTAACACCGGAGCTTTCGCCCCGGTTGGAATTTATGCGATTGGATTATTATGTTTTGTACTCATACCCAACTGGATCTGCATACCTTTTGTTATCTGTCTTAACTGGTTTTTGCTTACTTTCCCAATTTTTTCTATCAGGTCCGTATCTTTCACATCACATAACTGCTCACACTGAGCGATACTGTTCGTTCTTAATCCAACAGCCTTAAACGAACTGATAAAATATGTGTTGGCAGATATGTCTTTTATGAATCTTACTTGTAAGCGGTACTGCATGGAATACCGTGCTGTGTCTTTGCACTGTCATTACTCACAATCACTACTGGTCTGATACCGTGCAGCTTGTGATCATTCTCATCTTCCGGTACTCCAAAATCAACCATCCAGATATCGCCCCGTCTTATTTCACATAATATTCACTTCCTTGTCTGTCAACTGGTATTTCCTGCCCACGGATATATTCGACAGCTTCCTGTTCCGTAGGGCAGGCAACAACTCTGTCTCCTTTCCCATCAAACACCACGGTTTCTGATGAAAATGTCACTATGCTTAATTCCTTTTTATCCGGCATTATCCCCCTCAAATGAGATGAGAGCGGGTTCATAGCCCCTGCTCTCGTCGTTAATGCTGATCCCGTGCTCCGCTGCAAGTTCCATGATACCTTTCACCACATCTTTATCCGATGAAATATCATAGATACTGCTTACCAGAATACTGATAATGGAATCTCTTTCGATATAAAATTTAAGTCTTTCCACAGACTTCGTATCTTTAAAGATTGTTTCTACAATCTCAAAATCCGCTTTCTTAGCATATGCTTCTATCCTGTCTGCGGCTCTGTCGGCATTCCTGCCTACACAGATAACACAACACTTACTCATAAAACCTCCTATCTGTTGGCTCTGAGACGTCTGAAAAATACTGCCATAAAATCAGCAAGTGAAACAATGCCGTTATCTTCCTTTTGCCCTGCCTGCTCCATCTTCTGATAATATCCAGCCATATCATCGTTTGCTGTCTCAACCGTAATGCCGTGCTCTGAGCATAATGATGTTATCCATAATTGTTTCTTCACAATCGCCCACCATATCACTCATAAAAGTAACAACCACATCAACATCTTCTACTTCTGCCATACCGACAAAGGCAAACTTCATAGGAAATGTCATTCCTCCGGTCTTGCGTTCTCCGAAATGACTGCAACCACCTCATATCCATTCACAGTGCAATACTCCTCAAGAACCTGCATTACCATCTGATCTGCTGCCTCATTTCCTGTTGCTCCAAAATATATAACTGCTTTATTCATTTTAAAATCTCCATTCCTGTTTTTATTTTGATTTGATATCCTGTGCACACTTTATCTCCTCACATAAACTGACCTGCCAATGCTCTCTGCACTTATAAGCCCCGTTGTTGTCTGCTGGTTACTGCAAATCAGTTTGTGTGGAAGATAAAATACTATCTTCCCGATTTCTTAACCATCCCCGTATCGGGTAACATATCCTTTGCCAGCCACAAACACTTCGTAGTTTCCTGCCCATCTGGACTTACGAAAGTAGCCACCTCTGAAAATGCGTTTTGCTGAAATTCAGGTGCACTTATTATCTCGTTACCTCCGGCTGCTAACCCGGTAGGCACAACCCTCTGCTCTTATCCTTAAAGGCTCCTGCTGTTACGTTTCTCATAATCGGCTACAGTTCTGAGGATAGTCATCGCACGAAATGGGATTCTGCCACCCTGTCATAGACAAGGCGATATAAGCTCGTGGGATATGCGTGTCCTATTCTGTTTTCAATATTCAACGGTTCTTTTCTCAGAACCTGAACAAAGTATAACTGACACCACACATCTTCTACAGTAACCGACACTTTTGAACTAAGAGTAACACTCCCACCTGTTCCAAATCCTTATAAAAAAAGCCGGACTGCATTATCAAAAATGCAATCCGACTTTTTTATTCTGTCAGAAGCTTCATATTGTCAACGGCATTTAATACCATATTCCGGATAAACTGTACTTCCTTCTCCTTCAGACCAACCAGCAGATCATCGACTTCTGCCTTTCTTTCACACCCACACACAAGATAATCCAACGTTATATGAAACAATTCAGCAATACTAATCAGCGTATCTATTTTTGCTCCATTTACACCAGCTTCAATTTTCCGCAGAGCATCCACTGACAATCCAATCTGCTCGGCTGCTGTCTTGTCATTCTTCTTGCCGCACGCAACTCTTTTATTCTTTCTCCACTATTAACAATATCGTAGTACACCTTCCACTCTTTTCCGGCACCTTATATATTTGCTTAAGCTGTATTCATTGTACCGTAAGCGAATCTTTTGTAAGAGTGACTAAACCAGCTATTTCAGGTGGAATATTGTACACCTTAATACCAAGAATATAAATATTTGCGGATTAAAAAAAGAGATATTTCCAAACCATTACATTTTGGAAATATCTCTTTACTTAATATCCTCATCCGGCACAAACTCCATGATGTCCTCTATCTTACAATCAAGTATGGAACATAATCTGTTAAGGATTACCGTTTTTACGACCATATTCTTTCGCAATCGCTGTAACTGTGCTTTATCTATTCCATAATCTTTAATTAGTGCATACTGGCTAATATTTTTCTTCTTGAGTGTGATCCATAACCTGTCATATACTATCATTACAAAGACCTCCTCCTTGTATTCTACGCAAGAGTGTCCTATAATGATATGGTGCGTGTATGCACCATACTGTATGTATATGATAGAATAGAAAATAGCCATAATCTGCATAGAAAACAGCTCTCAAGGTTATTATGTAATATAGAACGGATTATCTGTTTTACTTTTATGGTATTCAACCGGGACAATTCAAGCACCTGACAATTTGCCCGCAGATACCCTTTTCAGAAAGGATTCACAACAACACTATGAATGATAAAAACACATACTCTGTTGATAAATATTTGGAAATCATTGCCGAAAAAGAAGGAATCACAAAAGAAGAAGTCCAACAGGAAATTAAGGGCAGTTTCCATTGCTTTAAAAGCCCTGATCCAAAATGCAACGCTTCTGGACAGACTTTCCATGTGAAAATGAACTCCCACCATTGAAGAAATCATATACCATCTCGCTGAAAAATTTGCAAAAGAGTCATAAATAAAGGACAGGATAACTACCCGTCTATTCACTCAGATAATCTTCCTGTCCTCTTAATATTTGTTCAATCATATGTAATGCAAATTCTATTTCTCTTTCGTCACACCGATTCATCATAAATGCAAAACGCTCAATGTGTTTTTCTGGGTGCTGCTGGCTCATCAGAACCATAGGCGATGACTCCAATGCATGAACAATATTCAAATATGTATCAAGACTCATTGCCCTTCTGCCATTTTCAACACTTTTGATAGTATCCAATGATACATCCGCCCGTTCTGCAAGCTCTGCCTGCGTAATTCCAAGCCTTCTGCGTTCTTTTCTGATATTCTCTGCAATAATTTCGTATATGTGCTCTCTTTCCCCATAGCCCCATCATCCTTTCTGACTTATCGCATTATATCAGAAATTATTATGGGTTTTAGGAAACTGTAATCCTTTGACATTTTCATGTAATACTTTGCATATTCCTTCTAAACACCAATCTACTTTTACACCGAAATTTAAAATTTCAGCAAAATGTATATAACATGAGAAAAGCCCGTGGCAGATCCACGAGCTTTATCTCCAGTTTGAAGCATGGATATAGATAGTTCCCTGCTTTTATTTAGTGTAACATACACCTTTACTTAGCTACATGTGTAAAATCCCAGTACGAAAATACGTCTACATAGCAGGTTTTTGTTTCAACCACATATCTCTCCATGCCGCCTAATGCTTCATTATATCTTTCTTTATATTTTGTCTCAACGACCTTATATGTATAATACATAGGACGATATTTGATTAAATAATGAGATCCTTTTGGAACAGTTACGGAGTATCCGCTACCTAAAGAATATGATTTTGATGCACCTAGTGTAACACCCAACTCACTTCCTATAGTTCCACCATTTGTATATCCACCGGAAACTGAAGCTTTAAAGGAAATATTATAAGAAGTATCTTGAGTGTAATTCAATGATAATTTTGCGCTAGATGTAGAACTACCACCACTCTTGCCATTTCTCCATGCACCACTTTTAAACTACCTTTGGTATATTGATAACCATATACGGTAACAAAATCAGAAATGCGTTCTTCATTTTCCTCATCAGCTTTAATTTCCGTTTCAAAATAATCAGCTCCATCATGAGGCAAATTTTCAGTGTCATAGTTATGAGTCTCCGCAGCAAACGCTGTTGTCGAGCACCCCAAAATCAATATAAAACTTAAAACCATACTAATTATTTTTTCATTAGAAGTCACCCCTGCTTTGCTTTAAAAAACTATAAACCAGATAAATAATTGCCAAAATGATACTAAAACAAAAAGCCACCAATATAAATAAGAGGACTTTTAAAAAGATAATCCATGTTATTGGTAAGATATCCATTTCCTGAACTAAATCCAGTTATTGAGTCAATATATTGGACAATAATGGAAAGAAACGGAAGCGTACTTAAACCAAATATGCCAAAAATTATCATTATTATAGCTAAAATCTTCAAATGAAAATCTTTCATCAAAATCACCCCCTATTTTAATATCATTTTGTCGTTATATGCAGATCATTCTATAAGCATATTCATAATTATATTTACTTCTCCTTTCCTCAGTATTCAATGTGCCATATAGAGCAATCTGTTGTATATTCTAAGAATAGCAGGAATCAAAGCAAAAGAAAATATCCTATGCAGAAAGTGACCTGTTTTTGCAGAAAATGACCAACAGAACAAAAATTACTCAGAAATCAAGTAAAAAACACAGCATTGATACTATTTCAAAGCTACAGTTCTGCTCTAAAGAATATATTGAGAGTACGCTTTCAACAATATTTCCTAGTCTAAAACGGTATTAGAAGAATTTTGGTAATTTAGCAGGCAATAATTTGAATATTATTGCCTGCCAAATTAATGATGAAATCATATGATTCTTCTGTCAATCAGAACCAATCTGCTTTCTCCTATCGGAGTCCAAGCATACACACTCTTGCAATATAACGTATCATCAGCTCCGAGCCTGTGCTTTCTGTATATTGTCTGACCAATACTTATTGCTGAAAAAATTCCCATTTCTAGGCAAATTTCTGAACATATCCATAACAATATCATATGATAAGCCTGATGTGTCCACAAACATCTCTTTCCCATCTTTAGATTTAACTGCAATTCCGTTATCACCCACATACGCTACTGTATTGTCATCTAATTTCTGTATTAATCCCGTCATTTCCGCAAATTTCTTTAGCGCAAACTCCCCGGATTCTTCACAAAGTTTCGGAACTTTTCTGCATCCTCACCTACCATATACGGATATTTTCCATCTCTAATATACCATGAAATTCCCGTTTCTGAATCCGTGTATTTAGGATCAGTTAATGCCCACTCTTCCAAAGGAACACCCTGATACCATACTGTCATTTTTTCACTGGAATCATTGCTTATTTCTGGTTCATCATTTTGAATTTCTTTCTCAGCAATTTCATCCTGCCCCTGTTCATATCCTCTACATGACACGTTACACTTTAGTGCCTCATAAATTTCTTGAACATTTGCATATTTGTTAACTGCTGCAACATCCGGTGTCTCTAACACTTCCTTTTGTTGAAAAGCCTTTGATTGGTTATATTTTGAACCTGATTTTCTTCCTGCGTAAATATTGTTATTTACAGCGGTATTTACCATATTTACCATATTTATAATCCCTCCAGCAGCAATATAATCTAATTTTCTTATTATAGTATGTTGCACTTTATGCCAGATTGCTATAAAATGCAACATACAATGAAAATATTCTGTTGCGCTTGCTTAATATCCCATATTCAAGCAGCTATTATTGTGCATAAGCAGCAGAAGCAATATAGCCTACCTGCGAAGACCCAACAGAATACAACTCATAATGGAAATGGTATCTAACGCCTACCTTAACACCTGTAAATGTCAGTGTCCATGAATCTCCTGAATAGTTAGCAATTTGTACCGGTGCACTTGTTCCGTCATTTCCTACAAGAGTAATTGTTCCCTGAAGATAATCTGTTCCACTTTCATTAGGCATATAAACATTTAAGCACAACTTTGTAACGCTTGAGTTATTAATGGTGTAATAATAATTTCCGTTGAATACACCGCTTCTGGAATTGCTTCTTGTAATGGTTCTATTTGCATCATACTGAATCGTATCTGCAAGAGCAACGGCGTCATCATAAGCAGGTACTACGTCCAAATCGCCACAATCGCTTACTTCTACTGCCTTATTTGCATTAGGGGCAGCCTGTCCCTGAGTGGATACTTCACTTGCAAACGCAGTTGTTCCCATTGCCAAACATTACATCAAACTCAACACCAACGCCTTTAAACTTTTTACTTTCTTCATTTTAAAATCTCCTTTCAAATTAACATCGTATAAATTTTCATTCCAACAGGAATCTATAAACAACTTTATGCTTTTTTCTGTCTTTCCAGATTTAGATAAGTATTCATATTTCGCATATAAAACATCTGCAAATCATACTTTCCTAATTTGTTCATATCCTGAATAACCTTTTCAAAGCTGGATATAAGGTCACATCTTTCATTTAATCCCATGTGACCAGTTTCTTGTGGAAAAGAGCTGAGACTATTACCCTATCAACATCATAATATGCCTCCAAAGCACTCATTTCGACATAAGAAGCATTTCTCAAATCAATATCGTTAATATTAATCTTTTCTTCAAATTCTTTTCCATTTTCATCAATCCCTTTGGCTATCACTACAGGATTATCATCTGTTGACTCTTCTGCATACTTAATATAAAACGAAAGACCGGTTCCATTTCCGCCTGAAAACAACATATCATCCGTCTTTAAATACACTTTCATTGATGTCTGAGGAAATGCCTCATTTCCGTTAACAGATGTTTTGCTATTGTTTTGTCGCTTTCCAAATAATTCAGATACACTCTGCACTCCCGAACCAATACGCATTTAACCACCTCCATTCGCATTATAATATGTTATTTTGATATTGTCAATATTGGTTGACCTTGAGTTTCCGTACTTTTACCCACACTTTTCTGCTTTCACAGGCTCTGCTATAAACAACTTTCAAAAAATAACCAAAATATAAGGAATCCTATTCCTTTTTGATGTAAAATTAAGTCACCACAACAAAACTGTACTAAACAAAAAAGAGGAGGATTCCCTGTGGTTAATTTTACATCAAATACTTATCAAATGAAACGGGAAATTTTATCTTGATAGAGTAAACTTACTGTCAGTTGGAGAGTCGCAGAAGATTCCCTGCTATGAACTTGCCCGATCGTTTTCTCATAGTCTACTTCTCCCACAGTGTTTTGTCAAATACCTCCCAGACGCTCCCGGATTGCAAGCTTTTCCGGATGTCTATACTGGGATGGTTGCCTGCTTTTCGATGTATACCCTGTCATTGTCATGACTGTGGAGTAACAGACTCCTCATGTATCCCCTGTTTGGACGCACTGATATCCCCTCGGTTCCCGTTGCTTCTTCCTGCTTATGGCTCCGCCGGTACTTTACCAGTTCCAGGATCTTTTCTTCTCCGTAATCCTTCACATAGCATCTCAGCTGACACATCGATCCGCTCCGGCTTCGCTCCAGCCCATCGGACGGGAACTCATCCGGTCGGAATACATATGACTCACATGACCTTCTGCACTGCATCCATAGACATTCTTATCCTGCATTCTTCTCACTGCGCTATCCCAGTTGTTCAGCAGGTATTCCTCACAGTCATTCACTGCTTTTTCGTTCGGCGCACATTTCCGGATAGCTTTATAGTCTTTACAAACTTTTCTTCTTGCCCTTATACAGAGCCTTCCACAGCCGTCCTTTGGCTTCCCCTGCCTCATCCAGCATCTGGTTGGCCGCCTTGTTGATATATTTCATCATGTGGAACTTATCCAGTACCGGAACTCCCTTTTCAATATATTCCGCCCCTGCTTTGATCCATGCTCCTCCATCTCCACTGATATACACCGCATTCAGATACCGGCTCTCGTAGTTCGTGTCGATGTATTCCTGCATCCGTTCAAACAGATGTCTGTTTGCTTCTCCTCCGCTGCAAAGACCTCCCAGGTAGAAGACGTTCTTCAGTTCCTTCCGCCCGTCTTTCTTTTCCTGTCCTTCATACAGATACAACAGCTTCCCGATCATGCTGCCCTTCTTCTCTGTTCCGTTTTTCTCCTGCTTGTGAATGCGATCCTCGTCTGCCTCAACATAAAGGTATTCACACACTTTTCTTCTCCGGCTTTGGAAGGGCAGTTCTGTCTGGATTCCGTGTACCTTATCCATGACGGCAGTCTTGTCGATCAACGAATCTTCTCCCAGTACCCTGGCAGCACTGGCATAGCTGGTCTTTACCGCTTCGGCCAGCACCTCAGCTTCCGCACGGCTGCTCAGTCTTTCATGGGCATCCAGTTCCATCCATTCATCCAGAAGATAATGGCAGGTTCCATCCTTACGGCTTCGGAACAGCGTGTGGGTAAAGCAAACCGGCCCCACTGTAGTCAGCAGCTGGCGTTCATCATGCCTCTGGATGGTATATTTTTCAGCTCTGGAAATATCCTCACACAACATACTGATCCATGTCGCTGTAGGGCTGCCATGTGCTCTGCTGCAGCCTTCCTTGCAGCCTCCGCAAGCTGCTTCTCGTACAGTTCCATGTCCTTCATCCCGGATGAGAGAAAAAGTTTATCTGCTTCTTCCAAATCCTTGTACAGCTTTTCCATTGAATATGCTATAATGTTTTTCATGAGAGTGCCTCCATCGTCTGTATTTTAGATTCTCGTCAAATCCATTATAACAGAGATGTTGGTACTCTCTTTTTTTCTTTTATTCAACTGACAAAAACTTTACCCTATATTTTATCTTTTTCAAATAAAATCTCAAAACACCTGTCCAAGCCGGACAAAAAGTTTTCTGCCGATATGACTTACGGTATGCTTGCTGCTGGAAGCTGTCTTTTAACCGATGTTGTGGAGCAGCTTCATGAAGATACTAAAAAGGTCAATTCTGTTGAACGGCTGACCAGACATTTAAACAATGGCACTTCCTTCACAGCACTTAAATCTTATCTTACTGCCATCCGTAAATGGGCTCCGCAGGAACCTGTCATATACATCGATGACAGCGACGTTGTAAAGCCTGACGGTTACAAATTTGAAGCTCTCGGACTTGTCAGGGATGGCTCGAAAAGTACTGCTTCCAAAACAGTTTATGAAAAAGGATATCATGTAACGGAAGCCTGTGTTCTCACTAAAAATAATCATCCTGTCAGTATCTTCTCGAAAATTCATTCCTCAAAGGAAAAGAACTTTACGTCCAACAATGATGTAACCTTTTCTGCAATGGAACGTGGTGCAGCTCTCTTTGGCAAAGCAACCTTTGCCATGGACAGAGGCTACGATGACAACAAGATGTTCCTGAAACTTGATGAACTGCAACAGGACTATGTCATCCGTCTTACTGCCAAAAGAAAACTCTTCTTCCACGGAAAATGGGTTCCTGCCACACAGCTTCGTAATCAGAGGAAGGGTAAGATCAAAACTACCCTGACATACAAGGGGCAAAAGCACGAAGCCTGTCTTTCCCATGTGAAGGTGCAGATCACTGCTTCAAAGAAAGATATTTATCTCGTACTGGTTTACGGCATTACGGAACATCCCATGATGCTTGCAACCAATAAGAAAATCAAATCCAAAGAAGACGTGGTAAATATCGCCCTGACTTACTTTTCCAGATGGCGCATTGAGGAATATTTCCGTTGTAAAAAGCAGATGTTTCAGTTTGAAAACTTCCGTGTGAGGAAGCTCGCTGCAATCAATGCCCTGAATTTTTATATTACCCTGTGCATGGCATTTCTGGCACATATGTCCATGAAATCAGAAACGCATGCCCTGAAGGCTGCAATCATGCAGAAAGCAGATCCAATAAAAGAAAAAGTTCAGTTCAGCTATTACCGGTTAGCTAAAGGCATCTCCGGCATACTCTCGTATGCAAAAGAAGGCATCAGGCTGTGGTTTCGGACAAAACGTCCGTCATACCGTCAACTCTGCCTTAAGCTGACCGCTTAGATAGATAAAAGTATATTTCTCCCAAAGCCCGGCTCCGGTGGGGTTTATTAAAGTACCTCTATTCGTAAAACTGCTATTCCCAATGCTTCAAAAATCCGGCAGATTGGTGCTTTGGGAAGCTATGTTCATTTTAGAATTACATTCTGCGGAAACTCAAGTGGTTGACACATTTATCTCAAAGATATCATTTCCTATGCAGCCAGGCCCAGAGATTGGTAGTATCTCTGACGCTTAATCATAGGAGGAAGCCCACCGTTGGCAGAGCAGATCCTCCTGTTGTTCCAGTAACTGATGAAATATCTCCAAATAAGAACTCTCAGCTCATCCGTGGTCAGGCTTTCCGTATTGTAGCGGTCATAGAGAAGCTCGCTTTTCATTCTGGCCCACATGCTTTCACATCGAGCATTATCGTGGCACCTGCCACCATCACTGTTCATGCTTTGTATAATGCCATATTTAGAAAGCGCCTGACGGTAGGTTTCACTGGTATATTGTCTTCCTCTGTCGGAGTGCACAATGGCACCTCGCAGATCAGGATGCGCCAGATAGGCATTATCCAGTGTATGCTCACACAGAGTTGCCTTCATGTTTGTTTCCATTGCCAGTCCCAGAACGCTGGAATCAAAGCAGTCAAAGATAGCTGAAACATACAGTTTTCCATCTTTTGCCTTGATCTCTGTGATGTCAGTTACACATTTTTCAAGTGGCTTATTGGATTTGAAATCTCGCTCTTCAGAAGATCATCCGATTTACGCGCTTCCCGATCAGCTCTGGTAATACCATTTGGCTTACGCTTTGGCCGATGGCTAAGGCCTATTTCATCCATAACCCTGTAAACGGTTCGTTCACTGGGATCTTGATTCCGTCGGATTCTTAAGGAGAAGTGCCTGATACATGCGAATACGCCCATAGGTATCATTGCATTCATCCTCAGAATTAATCGCTCTCATAGCATCAGCGAGATCCTGATATTTCCAGGGGCGATCTTTAATAGCAAGATATTTGTAGAAACCCTGGCGGCTGACGCCAAGCATCCGGCAATAGAATGAGAGTTTCCCCTTAATCACGCCGTCTTTCGTTTTTATGGCAATGAACATCATTCTTTGGTTCTTGCTGACTTCCGACGGCTCGCTGCGAAAAAAGCGCTTGCTTCCTCCAGAAACTCGTTTTCTTCTTTCAGACGGCGAATTTCTTTATCCTGATCTTTAACGCGTTTGCGGAGCATGGCAAGCTCCTCAGCAAGACTCATCGCGCTTTCCGGAGTATGTGCACCGTCGCCAATATCCAATGTGCCTGCTCTAACTGCTTTCAGCCATGTGTGGATGGTTCCTTCTGGGATACCTAATTCTTTGGCTGCCTTAGCACCGCCGATTTCTTTGGCAAGTTTGACAGCCTGGATCTTATATTCCTGGTCGTATTTACGTTGGGTTCGTGACATTGAGAGTTCCTCCTTATTCTCTTGTATTATACTATGAAATCCTTGAGAATAAGGTGTCAACTTTATTTATACAACATCATTTATATGAATTAACATATATTAGTTTGCACTAAACGTGAATACCGTTGAAAAGGAACGTGTAGTATTAGGGAAGTTTGTTGACCTGAAAGTTGTATTAAATCTATAACTTCCCGCTTGCGTAATCGGACCACAATCATATGTATAATAGAAGCCATCTGCGCCTGTACCAGATATAATAAATGGCTCCTGATGTATCCACGAAATACTTCTTCCATCAAATGTTGTAGTATCGCTGCCATATCCATATACCTTGATCGTAACGCCAAAATTTCCATTTGTAAGCCAGCCATATTTATAAAGTGAAATGCTTGTCACCTGCGGAGCCGGTCCATCTCCAGGCCACCATAGCGGATTAATCCCTTCCTCATTACCACTGCCTTCAACTATTGTTCCTTCCTGATCTCCTGCAATATTCACCGTCATTCCACCATCATTGGTTTCAGAATATTCAGGAATACTACTCTCCTTTTCTGCTGCTGACACCATTGTTCCCATACCCATTAACATAGTCAATGCTAATGCAAATGCAATAACTTTCTTAATTTTTTTAACATATCAGTACCTCCTTTTTATACTTGTCATCTTGGAATAAACAATTAAGTTCCTATAGCATCTATGGCTACAGATATAATAGTAAAACACGCCAGTTAACTATCTTTCACTTTTCTTCTGGATAATCGGACGTTTCGGCTGATGAAATATTCCCATGCATGCAGGTGGGAATCTATCTATTCCATATACAGCTTCATTTCTCATGACATGTTCTACAACCTTCAACACTTTCTTATTAACCTTCTTCATTCTTTCACCTCCTGTTTAAAAATTTTTGCTATACACAGCAAAGCTGCACATAATATAACAGCTATTGCCATATAACTAACGTAAACCATATCTGCATCTAACAGAACACAGCCAAGTATTATGCACCCCTCAAGTAAAACAATAGTCCTCGCAGATTTTTTCGATTCCATCAATTCATCTGATGTCATGTGCATATTAGGATGATTCGCTGTACCAATCAATCCTATCCCTGTTATAGCAAGTAGTACTATTGCAAATAACCATTGTGGATGTTCTGACAATTTTTCACTTATAATCACGATAACTAAATAAGAAACAATGGATGCTAAATAACATCTATAAAACTTGTCCAGATGATATCCGCCAGTTCTCTTTCTTAATTCTAAAAAAAACACAAGAAAAAATATAGTTGGGAGCAGCTTGTGAAACATCAAACTGATTACGATAATACTGCCAACAGTAATAAATTTCTCTATCCAACAGATAAAAACATAAACATATCTTGCTTCCATCTCTTTGTCAATTAACCTTGCTTCAGTCATCTGACCAATTAAATCATCAGCTATTTTTTCAATCATAGCTGGTCTCCTTTTTTTCTTATTTTCTATATAGCCCCTAAAGTCAAACTCCAGGGGCTATTTTCATTACTGATTCTGCATATTTTCTTTTAATTTCATATTTGCACTCTCTACATTAAGGAATGAAAGAATGACTGTAATAATAATGTCAAATATAAACGGAAGCCACAGATACATAAAATACATCATATTGATACAGCTATCCGGCTGAACCGCATTATCAAGGTTAATATATCCACTTATGTCAAGCAGCCAGCCTGAAAGTGCAACACCAATACCTCCACCGAGCTTTACACCTAATGAAGTACAGGAGAACATGGAACCGTCAATCCGCTTTCCACTCTTTAAATAAGTATGTTCTGAACACTGTGCAATTACTGCACTCATGTCTCCCTGCCACGGTCCTTCTCCGAGGGATGTAAGAACTGTAAATAACAGCATCAGCGGAACACTTCCCAGATAACCTGCCACTGCAACCATCAAACGGCATACTGTAGCAAGCATATAACTATACTTGTTTAACTTATACATTCCTTTCATTTTTGAAACCAGTGCAGGTGTAACGGCAAGTGCAATGATCAAAGGAATATTATTCGCCCATGAAAATACACCGAACAAATTCTTATTCAGCAATACATATGTCATAAAAAAGATTCCTACATTCACCATAGAAGCACGAAGCTGCTGAAGAATATAGATCACACAAATCATTGAAAAATATTTATTACTAAAGAGAAGTTTTATTGTCTGCTTAAAAGAAAGTTTGTCATCTTCCTCTCCTGCCACACTGTCATCTTTTAATTCTTCATCTGACAGCTCTTTTACCGAAAATACAGCAAGTGTATTGGTAATAATACCTATAATACAGTAAATAAATGCGATAGTTCTCCATGCGGCTGCACCGCCACCAAACATTTCTACTGCACCAACAGTAACAGACTGGATGACCAGATTTGTACCAAATGAGAACATGAAACGGAAAGACCCCATCTGAACACGCTCTTTACTGTTTTTTGTTACCAGTGATGTCAACGCTGCATACGCAATATTATTAGCAGTATAAAATACAGCATTAAGTAATGTATATGCTATAAAAAACCATGCATACTGCGCTGTTTTTCCAAGACTGGTCGGAATGGCAAATACACCAAACAGTGTGACAGCACAGCCAAAGAATCCGTAAAACATCCACGGTCTTGCTTTTCCCATCTTACTCTTTGTACGGTCAATCATTGTACCGAAAAATATATCCGTAACTCCATCAAATAATTTTGATACCGCTATCAATGTACCTACTATGCCCGAATTTAACCCAACTGTATTTGTCAGGTAAATCATGACAAATGATGATAGAAAAGCATATACTACATTTCCTGCAATATCTCCCGTTCCGTAACCTACTTTGTTATACCATTTCAGGTATGTTTTTTCTTCCATGAGAATTTCTCCTTCCACAAATACCTATTCTTTTGCCTCGTTTTGTCCCACAACTTTATTATGGTCAGTATATAAAAAATAAGCCAAAAATGACATATCATAAATTGGACAAAATATGCACAAAATGATAAAATTAATGAACATAAGGATTATATTGGACAGATTTTTAGCCATTTTTGACATACACTTTTTTATATTTCAATACAAGGAGGCACACATGTACACAAATAATGCATATCTCAATCACTCAACGATTGATAGAAAAGATAAATCCAAGCCGCTTGTTGTAACTATGTGTGGAACATATAAGCTATACACACGTCCTAAACTGCCTACCTGGAGACCTCGTGGCAGACTTGATTTTCAGTTAATTTATATTGCTGCCGGAAAAGCCCATTTTCATTTTGGTCGTAATAGTGAAGAAGAAACTATTGTTCATGCCGGACATATGGTTTTATATCGTCCAAAGGAGCCTCAAAAATATGAATATTATGCCGATGATCAGACTGAAGTCTACTGGGTTCATTTTACAGGCAGCGATGTAACAAATATATTACGCTCTTATGGATTGACCGATGACAAAAAGGTATTTTACTGTGGATCTGGTCCCTCCTATCAGAATCTTTTTCGTGCAATGATAAATGAATTACAGATGTGTAAGGATAGTTATCAGGAAATGCTTGAAATGTATTTAAGACAGATTTTTATAAAACTGCAACGATACTTTAATAACAGCATAAGAATAGATAATTCCCGTACTGCAGAAACTATTGACATGGCTATTGCCTATTTCAATGAACATTACAGTGAATCAATCAGCATTGAAGAATACGCTGAAAAAAATCATGTAAGCACAAGCTGGTGTATACGCAATTTCAAACTTTATGTTGGCTCTACACCAATGCAATTTATTTTGCAAAAACGCATTTGCAATGCAGAAGCCCTGCTCTTGAATACAGAATATAACATAAACGAAATTGCACAAATTGTTGGCTATGATAATGCTTTATATTTCAGCCGCATGTTCAAAAAGAATAAAAAGGCATATCTCCCTCAGAATACCGCAAAAATATATAAGAAACTGCAACGGACAGAGAATATTTACACACTTTCTGCCCGTTGCAATTTTTGTCTATTTATTTTTTTATTTTGGCAAGTAATATCCCCCTTCGTGTTTTATAATGACAGCGTAAACAGAAAGGAGATGAACTTCCATGAGAAACAAATTCCACAACTTTATTGAAAACTTACTTAGCTTTTATGCAAACTTTTTCACACACAGATTTTACCCTATGTAATATGCAGTTGTCCCACAAACAGATCTTGCAGATCATTATGGTAATAGTCATAGGAAAACGAAAGGCGATAGACTTCCATGAAAAATAAACTTCACAACTTTATTGAAAATATACTTAGCTTTTATGCAACTTTCTTCACAAGAGGATATTATCGTTTTTAAATATCATTCAATACTTTCCTCGATTCGCCCATCCGTCAAATCATAACTCATATCAAGAAAATCTAATATCTTCGCCTCCTGGACTGTCCCATCCAGAAGAATTATTTTTACTTTTCTGCTTATGTGCAAAATACTACATACAAAATCCAAATAATCTTTAGGAGTTATTCCTGTTTTTATAAATTCTTTGTGAACCGATTCTCTCCATTCGCTCGCTCCTTCACCTGAAAACGTGCTCCATACGCTTCGAACGACTGTAAGCACCTTAACTGCCCAATCAACATACTCTTTCCTATTCACATAATATATATGGGCATCATCAATCCCATCCTAGTTAGTAATTAGAATAGTATATACATTAGCGTCTTTTTCTGTTCACGTTTTTGGGGTATTACCAAATGGAAATAATTTAGTCAAAAAGATTGTGGTTAGATATTTGGTATCAAAAAACGTGATACAAAACAGGTGTTTAAAGCGATTGCACATCAACAAGGTGTTTCCGCATCAGAAGTAAAAGAACGTATTCAATCAACCATCTGCATTTACCACAAGCACGACTGCCGCAGAACGATTGCGGCGATTTCCGACGCACTGCCGGATATGGACGCAGCTATGCGTCCGCTGGCAGAGCAGACGATCCATAAACTGCAAAACATAACCGACGCAGCATTTGAGGAAGCGCAGTTCACCATGACGCTTTCAGACGCAGAGTAAAAGATGACGCGGGCGCGGCAGCCGATGATGACTGCTGCGCCCCGCGTTTTTTGTGCTAAGCTGTTTCCAATCGTAGGGATTGTTAAAAGTCAAGCCGCATCTTAGATAAGTTTGCCCAAACACCAATGATGTCAGAAGATGTAAAATAATAAAAATCAGAAGTTTCAGATTGTAGGTATCCCTTTTTTGTTGCAATACCAATGTAAACAAGTTCGTAATTCGTCCCATCTGAAAGATCAAACACGAATTTTATTGTACTACCGTCGTTAGTAGAATCTGAATTTGCATCTTTCACAGGCAGCTCAGAAAAAAACGTATATAGGTAGTCAATATCCGCTTCTTCTGTTAGCGTTTTTTCCTTGGTGTCTGCCTCTGAGTTAGAATAGTACGTTTCAATTTTCACAACATCTGATGCAGAAAAAGGAAAAACAATATATTCTTTCTTTCCACAACCAGAAATTCCAAATATAATTGCCATTGCGAGAAAAAATGTAAAGACTTTCTTCATACTTAACCTTTCACTTAATTATCTGAAAACATCCTGCTTTGTCTTTCCTAAATATGCGCATAGCAATATTTCATGTATAAACTATGCGCCTATCCTGCTGATTTTAAGTCGCAGCCTCCATAGTGGGCAGGAGAAATAAGCAGCCCCGCGCATAATCCTATGCAGAGTAGTAACCTGTGTCATCGCTTATTTCACCTCCTGTCGTGTCCTTTTACTCATATAACGGTCAAGATCAAAAAAAGGGACAAACTTTTTTGAAATTATTTTTGATTATTTTTGATTCATACCTTGTTAATGGGTTGCCACTTTCCTGCGCAACATTCTTGTGGTATAATTTGAAACAAGCAGACGCTGTAACGAATACCCATAATGTGCAAGAATAAATTTACTTGCTCACTTAGAATGGATGGCTGCAGGGCTATCCATGAGGAAACTTATATGATGATACTCCTATTTAGTGTTTTGAATGATGAACAACGTGCGCTGGTAGAGCGGATATTCCATGAGCATCATATCCACTTCCAGCGCATTTCGTTTAATATTGTGAAGTCAGAGGAAGCCGCAGAGGATGTCGTGTCCACTGCATTTATAAAAATCATGGACAACATCGAAAAAATTTCTGATTTACCCTGTCCCCAAATGACCGCTTTCTGCGTTACCATAGTGAAAAATGCTTCTATTGACGTACTACGTCAATTACAACAGAGTGTTCACATTGATTACTGGGACAATATTTCGGACGAGGACACGGACGATATTGAAGATGAATGTATTCACAATGCAGATGTACATAGGCTGACTGAGGTAATAGATCAGCTTAATCCCGATGATCGGCATTTTATCTATCTTCGCTATACGCTGGAAATGGGATATAGAGAGATTGGTGAATTGCTGAACATTTCGGAGGATGCCGCAAAAAAACGTGGGCAGCGGCTCGTCAAGAAGCTCCAAAAACTGTATGAGGAAAGGTGACGATATGGATATGAATTGGCAAACCATGCTGCATGAAGCAGCAAATGCCAGCTTTGAAAAGGATATAGAAGTTCGCTCTGCCGCCGATAATGACGCCTACTCCTGTGTAGATTTACCGAAAGCAAAGATCCGAGAATTAAGCGAAAAGATTCTGCACTTGCCGCATCAGGGAATTGTTCTATTATTTAGTAGATACTGCTTCCGGCTATCTCCCCAAGAAACTGAAAAGTTTTTCCAAATGAAAAATGCAAAGGGTCGCTTCCGCTTTTACCGTGAACTACTTTCTACAAGCATGGGGCTTAGCTCGGAGCAAGTGATTTCGGATGCTTCTCTCAATCGCGCCTGTAAAATTGCTATGAAAGACTATTTACGCACGGAGCTAAAAGAGGATGCTGCTGTAAGTAGTACCGGAAAGAGCCGAACGCATATTGTGTTCAGACGGTTCGGCAAAGCTGTTGCAGTCGCAGCAATTACCATAACCCTGTTGTTCTCAACGGCTATGGTAACTAATGCAAAGATCAGGGAAAAAGTGATTGCGTGGATAGTCGAGACATTTGAAAAATACAGTATCTTTGAACTGCAAAGCGACGGGGAAAACACAAAGCCCGATTTGCAGAGCTATAAGCCTACCTATCTTCCCGACGGGGCGGAATTGAAGAATACGGTTGAACAGCCGGAAATGCTTGCCTATGAATATGCCATCAACGAATCGAGTTATTTTAATATTCTTCTTAGTAAATCAGATACAAGGATTTACGCCGACGCAGAAAATACAGAAATTGAATCGTTTGACAAGGATGGTGTGATTGGCTACTACTTCAAGAAAGATGATTTGAATTATATTTGCTATGAGCGGGATGGCGATTTCTTTTCTATATATGGCTCTATTGATATGGACGAACTGATAAAAATTGCCGCTGGTATAACAACAGAATGATATACTCATCTTAGCTGAACAAATCAAAATTTCAGGAGGTATAATAAAATGTCAGACGTATATGAAAACTGTCCAGCTTTTGAAAATGATAAATTTCTACTGAGGTTTTCGCAACTTGATGATGCCGAGGATCTTGTAAGCGTGTATAGTGATAAAAATGCACTACCGTTTTTCAACAGCGATAATTGTCATGGAGATAATTTCTATTATCCAAATGAAGATCGAATGAGACAAGCTATTAAGTTTTGGCTTAGTTCCTATTCATCCAAATGGTTTGTCAGGTGGACAATTATTGACAAAGAAAAGCATGAAGCTATCGGCACGATTGAAGTGTTTCATCGTAGTGCAAACGACAACTTTATCGTATAAAGCATAATCACTACAACCAGTGCTGATAATATTCCAAAAATGAGAATAATCTGTCTGAAAGATTTTTTCAGTCGTGCACCAATCTTCATTTTGTTAAGTTTCTTAAACATTTGTCTTGTCTCCTTCCTAATGGATAAAATGGTTCTTTGTTGTCCCATCAATATGTATATATACAAGTCAATATATGACCGTACATCAAGGTGGTTTCAATATAAAAGGCACATTTCAATTATGCACTAACGCATAACCAAAATGTGCCATATACAATCAGATCATGCCAAAAGAAAACAGACTTATCCTGTCTGTCTGTCTGTCTGTCTGTCTGTCTGTCTGTCTGTCGAGATTATATGTATCAGCCTGCATATATGCAACCCCTTTCTACTACAATATATTTATGGTTAATATCCCTTACAGCCAGTAAGGAATTATCCATCTTGTTGCTTAAGCTGTTAGAATGTAGGTAGCAATTGGATATCTTCTCCTTTCTTGGACTTCGCGTCCGTAACACAGACTGATAACCAGCTCCTCATTCGCAGCGTTCGTTTTATGCAGGTTGAATCACCTCAGGTGCATTCGTGTCACACCACAGTAGATTGAATAGGCAATGAGTAAAACTGGTACTTATCCATTGCAATAATCTTAAGGAGTGACAAATTTATGAACGCAGTAGGTATCGATGTTTCAAAAGGTAAAAGTATGGTTGCTATTATGCGGCCTTTTGGCGAAATTGTTTCCACACCCTTTGAAATTAAACACACATCCAGTGACATCAATTCGCTTGTAAAACTTATCAAGTCTATCGAAGGTGAGTCCCGAATTGTAATGGAGCATACCGGACGCTATTACGAAGTCCTTGCCCATCAACTTTCCGAAGCAAATCTTTTCGTTAGTGCCATTAACCCAAAGCTTATCAAGGATTTTGATAACGATTCCCTTCGTAAAGTCAAAACAGATAAAGCTGACTCTGTTAAAATTGCCCGATATGCACTTGACAAGTGGCAAAATCTGAAACAGTATAGCGTTATGGATGAATTACGCAATCAACTCAAAACCATGAACCGTCAGTTTGGCTTTTACATGAAGCACAAGACGGCTATGAAGAATAACCTTATCGGCATCCTTGACCAAACCTATCCTGGTGTTAATACTTATTTTGACAGTCCTGCACGTAGTGACGGCAGCCAGAAATGGGTCGATTTTGCATCTACATACTGGCATGTAGACTGTGTCCGTAAAATGTCCATAAACGCTTTTATTGATCACTATGAAAACTGGTGCAAACGCAAAAGTACAACTTCAGCAAGTCAAAGCTGAAGAAATCTATGGAAAGCAAAGGAGCTTGTTCCTGTACTTCCTAAGGATGACATTACAAAGCTTATTATCAAGCAGGCAGTTGACCAACTTAACAGTGCTTCTATTACTGTTGAGTCGCTACGCACTCTCATGAACGAAACTGCATCCAAGCTTCCGGAGTATCCCGTTGTTATGGCAATGAAAGGGGTTGGAACGTCACTCGGTCCTCAACTGATGGCTGAGATTGGTGATGTTTCCCGTTTCACTCACAAGGGTGCCATTACTGCTTTTGCCGGTGTAGACCCTGGTGTTAACGAATCCGGCTCTTATGAACAGAAAAGTGTTCCAACTTCAAAACGAGGTTCTTCTGACCTCAGGAAAACACTATTTCAGGTAATGGATGTCTTAATCAAAACACATCCACAAGATGATCCTGTGTATCAGTTCTTAGACAAAAAACGGGCTCAAAAGAAACCGTATTATGTCTATATGACTGCCGGTGCTAACAAGTTTCTACGCATCTACTATGGACGAGTGAAAGAATATCTTGCATCTCTTCCAGAATCTTAATTATCTACTATACCTTTCAGACCAGCACTGGTGTGGTGGTCTTGTTTTGATGTCTAATTTTCAACCTGTATAAAATTTTCAAAGTTCTTTCATTTTAGCCTTGACTTTTTATTTGCAGGCTGTGTTTTTTCATATAAAATTTGTTACTTGCAAAATTTTATACATAACCACAGTCCATCTATCTTACTCAAAGGATAACTTATTCCTCGATAAATTACTCGCCATTTCTTGCATTTTTTTATATTTTCGCCATTTTTTGCCTGCTATTAAAACAAATAAAAAGGACGCAGGATTTTACTCCCACGCCCCTAAACTTATCTGGCTTTATCTTCCCTGACTTTTGGCAGCTCCTTCCCTGCCGTTTCCTGCTTTGCCTCCGATGTTTTTCTTGCCGCAAAAGCATCTGCATTATACTTGTACTCCTGTGGTTCAGCTACCATCGGTGAGTAGATGATCTCTCTTTCTGTATCCGGTGCTTTCTGATCCTTATCCTTTGTGTGCTCCATACGCTTTTCCTTATCAAACTGCACATTCATAGCCAGATTATCCAGCTTATCAATCGAGGCATCCAGCTGCAGCTCCATTGATACAAGCAGTTTTTTCACTGCTTTCATAGGGGCAAGTACCGCCTTTGTGAAAGGGTGTTTCTGTTCCTTCTGCGAATAATCCACCTCCGGCTTATCTGCAAAGGTATGGAACGCATTGTTTATGGTCTGACCAGCTTCACGGAGTCCCTTTGCAAGAAGTGCTGTCCTTGCAATATCCCTGTCTGTAGATACAATCATATCTTTTACCGCTGTTCTGACATTGAGAACTGCTCTATGTAATGGTCATATTTCGGATTGATATGTCAGCGCTGCCCTATCCTGTACCGATTTAAAGGTATAAAAATAAGGACTAAATTAGTTCCAACCCCTTGATTTTACTGGGTTTCTTCTAACTTGTCCCAATTATAACTCAAGCACCGATCAAAACGGTATCATAAGAATCCCAGTCTGCGGGAGTAATCTCTGTCAGTGCAATATCCCGAAGGCTCTCATCATCATGCTCTCTGGATACCCGGCTGGAGCTGTTAGTCCAGTTCAGGTCATCACTGGTATAGGGCTCTACCGGAGTGATCTCATACTTACTGTAATTTACCATATATTTTGCATCCTGATAGAGGGATTCTCCCGCCGCCGTCACCACAAGACCTCTGTGGGTTCTGGCAAAAAGCTGTACTCCAAGATTATTTTCCAACGAATTGATCTGCTTGATCACCGCCGGTGGGGAAATATACAGTTTGTCCGCTGCCTTGCTGAAACTGCCTGCTTCCACCACACAAATGAAGGTATCCAACTGGGGATTGTACATCATTTCTGTTACCTCCTTCTATTGAAAAGGTCTCTTTCTTCCTACGACCAACATTATTGCATCATATAGCGTGATTGTAGCAGTCGGTAGTAGCTACCGGTCAATGGTTTTTATATTTTTTTAGGAAAAAACGGTGAAGCCTGTTGACTCCACCGTCGTATTCTTACCCTTTATGTTATTTCAAACTCTATTTGCAAATCTGCCGATTTACAGGTGTTCCATCAATCCGCTGATCCCCTGTTCCTCATAAATATCCTTGTAATACGCTACTTCTTCCTGAATCAGCTGATCGATGACCTGCATGCCAAGAAGTTCTACAGGCGCCTTGTCATCGGTCATGAGGTAATCTCCGGTCACGTAGGCACTGCTGTTGTCCGCTACCCGCTGCATCATGTTCTGCAGTCCCGCATCTGACAGATTCTCCACATGATCGGATAATACTTCTATCATATCACTGTGCTGGGAAGCAAACAGTTCGCGGTTGGTGGAGCCTGCCACGTCTACAGTATAGACATTGTCAAATACGTTGGCAATGGTGTCGGCAAGGTACTGATTGATATCCCCTTCCTTGTTGCCGTGCATGTTCATATTGACTACCATGACACCACCGTCCTTCAGATGATCTTTGACCATGGTAAAGAATTCCACGGAAGACATCTGGAAAGGAATGGTGATGTCCTGATAGGCATCCACCATGATGACATCATAGGTGGTATCCACCGCCTGCAAAAAAGCCCTGCCGTCATAGGTAGTCACCTTCACATCCTCCGGCAGGGAAAAATATTCTCTCGACAGCTCCGTGATCTTTTCGTCGATCTCCACGCCCTCGATATTCATATCGCCGAAATATTTCCGGCACTGGGTCGCATAGGTTCCGGTTCCCATACCAAGGATCAGTACATCCATGTCCTCTACCGGTTTATCCGGCACCATAAGGGGCGCCGCCATGGCATAGTCATAATACATGCCGGTAAGTCCCCCTTCTTTCATATAGAGGGATTGGACACCGAACAGCACGTTGGTGGACAGGACCACCTGTCTGTCCGTCTCCGATACCTGCAGATAATTATAGATGGACTCTCCTTCGTAGGTCAGATCCTTCTGCCAGAAAGCAAAGGAATCCGAATATCCCAGACCACAGCATAAAATAAAGATCAGTACCGATGCTGCAATCTTTTTCTTTCCCGTATGCTGGCAGATAAAGTAAATCACAGACAGCAGGATCAGAATTCCGGAAAAGATCAGAAATGTAATGGAGGTTCCCACCGCCGGGATCGTCACGAAAGTCGGTACGAAGGTTCCGATGATGCTTCCCACGGTATTGAATGCACCTAAAGTTCCCACGGTCTGTCCGCTGTCATCCAGACTATCCACGGAATATTTTACCAGAGAAGGGGTCACAGTTCCCAGTAAAAATAAGGGGAACACGAAGATCACCATGCAGGCTGCAAACGCCGCAATGATGAGGAAATTGTTGCTGACGGTAAAGATCAGCAGTGCGGAGATCCCAAGGATAATGTACTTGCCCACCACAGGGATCAGGGCAATCCAGATGGCCGCGATCAGGATCCTGCCGTAGAGTTTGTCCGGGTTCGGGGACTTGTCCGCACTTTTACCGCCGTAGATATTGCCCAGCGCCATGGCGATCATGATGGTGCCGATGACAATGGTCCATACGATCTGGGAAGAACTGAAATACGGTGCCAACAGTCTGCTGGCTCCCAGTTCCACCGCCATGACGGACATCCCGGCGAAGAACTCTGTGAGATACAAGAACAGCTTATTTTTCAAAATTCCTGAATGATTCATAAGTGTTGTAATCCTTTCCGCATTGACAGTGCGTCTATGTTACGTTATGATTTTATCAAACGGTAGTAACTACCGGCAATACTTTTTTGTAACTTTTCAGAGCCATGCAAAACTGCGTTCTGCGAATGCTTGCATTCAGTCAGATAAGCAGTTTTATATGGCGAAGTAACCACATGAGCAAAAAGGAAGCCATTTTATGTATTCTATGAAAGAAGCCTGTGCCCTGACCGGCATGACCTATGAGAACTTAAAATTTTACTGCAAGGAGGGACTGGTACCCAACGTGAAGCGGGACAGCCGCAATTATCGTGTCTTCGATGACCACGATATCAAATGGATCCAGAGTCTCGGGTGCCTCAGAAACTGTGGTCTCTCCATCGCCGAAATGAAAGAATATCTGCATTTATGTCTGGAGGGCGAATCCTCCATTCCCGCCAGAAAAGACATCCTCTCCCGGAAAAAAGAAGCACTGTTAACCTCCATGCAGCAGCTGCAGGAGGCCGTGGACTACATCGACTGGAAACAAGGATTCTATGATGACGTGTTATCCGGAAAGACCGCTTATTACAGCAATCTTATCCCTGAGACGACACCGGATGCTTCCGAAAGCACAGCTTCCTGAAACTGTTTGCGCAATCTAAAAAGCGGCCATGCGATTAAAGCATGGCCACCATGAAAACTCATCTCTGTTATTACCGGATCAAAAGTAACCATGCCATTCCATAATAGGTCACTACCGCCACCAGATCGTTTACTGTGGTGATCAGAGGACCGGATGCCACTGCGGGGTCTACCTTGATCTTATGGAAAAACATAGGGATCACCGTACCAACAGCGCTGGAGATTGCCATTGCCACCAGCAGGGATACTCCCACACAGCCGGAGATGCCGAAGGCTCCCATCCAGGTATAACCCTTGAAGAAATGCACATAAATGCCAAGGCACAGAAGCGCCATCACGCCCAACAAAATACCGTTTAAGGAACCGGTCTTTACTTCCTTGACCACCAGCTGGAACTTCTGTTTTCCTGTCAGGTTCTCGTCCATCAGCACACGGATTGTCACTGCCAGGGACTGGGTTCCCACATTTCCCGCCATATCCAGCACCAATGACTGGAAGCATATCACGATGGGAAGCACTGCTACCACGTTTTCAAAAAGTCCCACCACAGAGGATACCGCCATGCCTAAGAACAGCAGGATGATCAGCCAGGGCAGTCGCTTTTTCATGCTTTGAAGTGTGGGCTCCTTCAGATCCTCTTCTGCGGTCAGACCTGCTAACTTTGCATAGTCCTCGCCCATCTCATTGTCTACCATTTCGATCAGGTCTTCGGATGTGATGACACCGAGGATTTTCTTATCTTCTGACAATACGGGAATCGAGTCCTCCGCATAATCCAGGATCCTGTCCATACAATCATCGATCTTCTCATGATCGGTCACATAAGGATAAGATTTCAACACCAGATCTTCCAGATGCGCATTTTCCCTTGCCCGGATCAGATCCTTCAGATCGATGGCTCCGGCGAAAACACCCTTTTCATCTACCACATAGATGGTCATGATATTGTCGTTCTCTCCGGCCTGCTTTACCAACTCGCTCATAGCCTGCCTGATAGTCAGGTTCTCCGGGATACAGATGTAGTTCGTCGTCATGCAGCTGCCGATCTCTTCTTCATCATAGGACAGCAGCATCTTCACATCTTTTTTTGCATCCTCGTCCAGCATCCGGACGATCTGTTCTTTCTCTTCCGGATCCAGATCTTCCAACAAATCGACGGCGTCATCGGAATCCATCTCGGAGATCACTCTCGCAGCACTCTCCACAGACAGTTCCCGGATATACTTACGGGGTTCCTCAATGTATTTGAAGATCTCTGCGACCTTCTGCGCTCCCAGCAGATGATACAATCGCTTCCGTTCTTCCTCTGTCATCCCCGCCATCATATCGGCAATATCGTTTTTATGATAATTCAATAAAAAATCCAGGATCTCCTCATCCGTTTTCTCGCTGCGAAATAATTCTGCCAGTTCGGAATATTTCTTGTTCATAGTCTAAGTCTCCTTTCTCGTTCTCATCTTTTAAATGCAACGTAAAGGGCAAAACAAAAGAAGCATCACACGATGCTTCCTCTGCATAAATCTCTATGCACAACAAATCAAAATACGGCCGTCACTTTCCACAGACAGCTGTACCCTGCTCGCAGGAAAAAAGCACCGTGTTTTCTACTTCGCCCATAACCATCGCAACTGTCCATGAAATTCACCTCCAACTTGTTTTTTTCGTGGTTATAGTAGCACTGTACCATTTGTTTTGCAAGCTGTTTTTCTTATTTTTCAATTGCATTTTTTATTATATCATCATCTCTTTTTGTAAATTAGCACTTCCGGATCATCGCCTTTCTATCCATTCCTGTGCCATGCTACTGATCACGGATGCGAAATCATCCTCCGTCCAGTATGCAAACATAGACTTACTATATTCGACAAATTCCTCCAGAGACACTGTCTTGTACTGATCCGGCATACTCTCTTTATCATCTTCCGACATGTCATACTCTGCAGCCTGCTCGCTGTCTCCCTGCTCCATCCGCTCTACAATGCAGTCAAAAATATCTCTTTTACTCTTGTAATGGCGGTATAATGCTCCTTTCGTCATGTCAAGCTCTCCGGCGATCTTTTCATTCGCAAAAAAGTCATGCTATATCATACATCTCTCTGCAGATCTTTTTCCCAGTTTCCGTCCGGAAAATATTCCGATAAGCGTTCTGCAAGGCTTCTTCAGACAGTTCGTCCTCACACATGTTTACAAGGAAATCCGCTTCCACCAGAATCTGATAATCAATGCCGTCTATATTGTTGTAGGTATGATGATGGGCAATCAGATACTGTACCCGCTCAGAAACTTCTCCGGAAAAACCAAGATCTGACAGCAGCTTTTCAGCAATGACCGGGCCTTCTTTTTCCTGTAATTTTCCGTTACAGTTTCCGTATTTTTCTTCACACAGATGGATGCCGATATCATGAGTCAGTGCTGCCGTCTCCAAAATAAATAAGGTCTTAGCATCCACATTCTCCATTTCCGCAATCAGCTTCGCATAGCTGTGTACCTTGCAAAAATGCTGAGTGCGCTTTGCATCTCCATGGTAAAGTTCGATCATTGCCATATGTAATTTGTTGATCATTTTATTTTCCTCCTACCGGGTTTCCTTTGTGATGCTTTCCGTTTTCACGGGCCTCCTGCCTCCGAAATATCCTACTGGATCTTTGATACAATGCCTTCTTCCGTCAATGTCTGCAAACATTCCTGTGCATTCTCATCATGCATCATCTGCCACACCTGCTCCATACCGGGCGCCAGCGGCTTCTTCAAAAACTGTTCTCCGGAAATCCAGTAGACCTTTCCCTCTTCGGAGGAAACCAGTTCTCCCTCATATTCCGCCGTCTTATATAAAAATCCCACATTCCGTATGTCCCCTGTCATCCAGTGATAGATGCCGGTCAATCTGGGATTTTGAATCGTCAGTCCGGTCTCTTCATAAATTTCCCGAATCACCGATTCTTTGAAGGTCTCCCCCGTTTCCACATGTCCGCCGGGAAAAGTCGTTCCCGAATACCCTTTTCCCACCTTGTCCAGCGCCACCACATTACCTTCTTTATCATAGACCATACACATATTCATGAAAATCACTTTTTCAATTCCAGCCATTACTCTCTCTCATTTCTCTAAGATAAACTTAATATAACATAATCTTGCTATGCCGGCAAATTGTGTTAGTGTAACTTGAAAGCTAGTGAAATAATCCCGTAGCCCTTGGCAGGGTATAAGAAACGCGGCACGCTCGTACTTTAGTACGATGCGCTCCTGTCGCAGAGCGTAGCGGTACATAAGCGGTCACAATACGACCGCAATGCGTCCCTTGGGACGCTATTTCGACGTCTGCTTACGGCACTGCTTATTCTTATACCCAGCCGGGGCTACTGGTTTTGAAAGCTTTCAAAACGCAGAACTCCCGGTATGCGGTGCCATGTCGAAGATGTTTGTCGGAGGATGTTGATATTTTCTAGAAAAGTGCTGAAAGACAGGGGGAAAGCGGACACGATGTCCGCGTCAGCCGATTGTCGACATGGATGTCGACTGTAGGCGGCCCCGTCATGACGAGAACCACTCATCACTTTTCGTAGAAAATTCACATCTGAAGACCTTACATCGAGACATGTGTATCGCATGCTCCGGGAGTTCGTGGATTTTGCCAATGTATTTCACTAACTCTCTATTTATTGAATCAAATCATAGCACATAATCTTCTGCTGTATCTGCGCATAAGCCTCCGGCTCCAGATCATATCCCAGATAAGCAATTCCCTGATACACTGTTTCCGGAATGATCTCCGATGAACTCATTTTTTTACAAATAGCCTCAATCAGATCCCGCTTTGCCGCGATGATCTTCACATCTGCTGCGTAAAATTGCGCCATATCGTAATCTGAAGTATTGCCACAGGGGTTGAGACAGTTAGCGCAGTCCGGTGCAATGGCGAATTTCTCCGCATGAATCTTCTGGACTGTCTCTTCTTCGCTATCGCCGTCTGTCAACCGCAGAAATGCTTCCCGGACCACACTGTCCGTCCGCTCTGTTTTGCCATTATTAGACATGGCTCCCACCAAGCCGATCAGGGCGCTGATGATTCTGTCTCCCTGCATTTTCCTACAAACCTCCATTTTTCAGATGCCTGCTTTCCGTACAGACAATCCTGTTTATTCCAAGATTTCTCCGTCAATGGAGATGGTCACTACCTGCCAGGGCAGGAACTTTCCGCTGTCCTGTATAGCCTTCTTTGCCGCCATTTCCAGTCCTCCGCAGCAGGGCACTTCCATGCGCACGATGGTCACGGACTGAATGTCGTTGTTCCGCAGAATCTCCGTCAGCTTCTCGCTGTAATTCACTGCATCCAGCTTCGGACAGCCGATCAGCGTCACTTTGCCGCGAATGAATTCCTTATGAAAATTCGCATAGGCATAAGCGGTACAATCTGCCGCGATGAGCAGTTTTGCCCCGTCAAAATACTGTGCCTGCAAAGGTGCCAGTTTGATCTGGACCGGCCAGTTACACAACTGGGATTTCATTGTCGCACTACTCTCTGCCACAATTTCTGCGTTCTCCGTCCGGTTCATCTGACGCATTCTGCTTCCTGGGCATCCTCCATGGGGAATCTGCATACCTTCCCGTTGCATCTTTTCCTGTTGTTTCAGCTGCTGTGCCTGCTTTACTGCCGCCTCATCATAGGCCGGCGCCTCCCGCTCTTCGAAGGTGATGGCTCCGTGGGACACCCGGCAAGCAGTCACCGAAGCCATCGCAGAAATGCTCTCTCACCAGCTTTGCCTTGCCGTCAATAATATCTATGGCACCTTCGTGACATGCGGTCGCACAAATACCGCAGCCATTGCATTTTTCTTCATCAATATGAATGATTTTTCGAATCATGTTGCCTCCTTAATTTTGCTGTTCTCTTTGTCTCTTCGAATACCATAACAGACTTAAGCCGGTTGTTATGTTGTTTTTCCAACAAAATCATTATTTTCTTCGCATACAAGATCATCTTCTCCACCGCCCTGCGATTAATCGTAAGCAGCGCTTCTCCTTCCAGCTTATGACCACTGGCCTCATAAAAGAACCGATAGTGAACCAGTCTAACCTATGGGCACCATCATGTTCTCGCCCAGCTCCAGCGGTAAAATTCTGAACACAAAGGGCAAAAATACCGCCTGCATGAATATTAGTTCCACACAAGCGGTATATACAGCACGACTTATAATTTAGAAAGACACGGTCAGCTGCATCTTGAATCTCTTCACCGTATACTGCGTGAGGAATATCCTTGGGCATGATCAGTGTCTCGCCCTCTTCCACATAGAATACTTCACCACCAACAGTGAATCTGCCCTTGCCTTCCAGAACAGTCACCATAGCATCACCGCCCGCCGCATGGGTAGAGATTTCCTCACCCTTGTCAAAGGAAAGATTGTCATGCTCACATAATCGTTCTGTACCAGAGTCTTGCTGACTACCTGGCCCTCCTGGTATTCCACCAGCTCCTTCAGAGTTAATTTGGTCTGCTTGTCGATATTTTTATACATCGTTGTCCATCCTTTCTTAAACACATCGTTATTGTGCCTGCCCGGCATGCTCCCACCAGAGCTCTCCTTGACTTTCTGAGGTGATTATACTAGAATCATCCCATCAAGTATGTTGATTTTCCAACAAAGGAGAATTCATTATGACTAGCACTCTTTTTCAAAATATTTTACCCGAAGATATCCCTGTTATGCTGAAGCGTCTGAATGCATATACGAAATCCTATCAAAGGAAGAATACATCAAGCATGCCGGTGATCCTGCGGATTTCATCGGCATTATCGAATCCGGCTCCGTTCACATCCTACAGGACGATTATTACGGCAACCGCAATATCACCGCTTCTATCCCCGGATTCCCTGTTTGGGGAGGCTTTTGCCTGTGCAGGAATTCCATATCTTCCCGTGGATATTGTGGCAGCAGAGGACTGTACAGTGATGTTCCTAAATGGAAAACACTGTTAAATACCTGTGACAACGGCTGTAAATTTCATCACACGCTGGTTCGCAATCTGCTGGGAATCGTGGCCCAGAACAATATGTATCTGAACCAGAAGATCAAATATACCTCCCGCAAGACTACCCGGGAAAAGCTGATGACGTACCTGAATGATCAGGCAAAGATGAAGGGTTCCAATGACTTCACTATCCCTTCAACCGTCAGGAGCTGGCGGATTACCTCGGGGTAGAAAGAAGCGCCATGTCCGCAGAGCTGGGCAAGCTCACAAAGCTTGGCATCCTCCGGACACAGCGCAGTCATTTCACCTTATTAAAACCACTGGATTAATTTTTGATCACCTTTTCAAAATCGGAAGCTGGGTGTTTGCACAGCGGACAGATAAAATCTTCCGGCAGTTCCTCGCCCACGTATTCGTAACCGCAGATGGTGCAGCGCCATACCGTCTGGCCGTCTGCGGTTTTTCCCACTTCCTCCGGCTTTGGCTTTACCTCTTCTTGATAGTACTCATAGTTTGCCGATGGCTCCTCACTTAACACTTCCATCTCTGTCACTTCACCAATGAACATGGTGTGGGATCCCAGATCCACGGTCTGACTGACCTTTACCGCCAGATAAGCATTTGTGCCTTCTATGATGTAGGGCACGCCATTCTCCGCATTTTATACGCTGTGTAGTCTGCGAATTTGTCCATTTCCGGCCGGATTGGAAACCAAAGCGCTGATATAGGGGAATAGTGCTGTCTTACTAAGCACCGATACGTTGAACACGCCGGTCTTTAACACCATATCATGGGTATAATTTGCCTTGTTGATGCATATGCAGAGCTGATTCGGAGTGGATGCCGCCTGAATCGCAGTATTGACGATACAACCGTTTGCTTTCTCTCCATCTTTCGTCGTTACGATATATAATCCATAACTTAATTTGTGCATTGCCTTCTTATTCATTATATTCTCTCCTTTTCTCCTTCAGCCTGTTTCGCTTCCTTTTAGTATCTCTTATCTACCATATTTTATTTGCTTAACATTTCTTATTTTCTTTATCCTGATAATAACACAGTTGGAATTATCTGTCAATAATATTAGTAATGATTCTTATTTTTATTTCTATGATTTAAAACACCGATACCTTTCGATACCAGTGTTTCTTATCTGTTTCCTAATAGGTCACAACGTTATGATACACTCTGTAATATCCGTCTCCGATATCCACCAGCTGCAGCTGTATTGCAAAATACTCCATACCGAGATTTTTCAACACATCCACCACATATCCCTGCTCGTAGGCTCCGGTATGATAGGATTGCTCAATGGTACTCCACAGGCTCTTAGGCACAACATTGTCAAAATGCTGGTCACCACTTCCCAGGCCGGTCAGCTGCTTCCTGCAGTCTTCATAATAGGAACTTAAATCCGTCAGCGCATCGGCTCTGGGCTCCGGCGTAGCGGCAGTTGTGGTATTGCCTGCAGAGCCTGCGGTATTGCCGGAGGGATAACGCAACAGCTCCTGAGGATCCGGATTGATATAATCACTGAGAGCTGCCAGGCTGCTCCGGTTCCTGCGTACCGTCTCCCTGCTGTCCGGGATCGTAACGCTCCCGTCTGTCTGACCGCCGGAGGGCGTGGTGCCTGCGTCCGGATCCGGTGTGGCTCCGCCTGCTTCAGACGGCTGACCGGTACCCGCTGCCCTGTGGTATTTTCCTGTCTGTAAGCGGTACCGTTGCAGGCCGGCAGATACACCGACAGATTCTGTCTTACATGGGTGGAGGCAAAATCTGCATCCGTCTTGTTAAAATAGTCATATCGGATGGCCGCTGCGTCATCCCAGGTCACATCCACATTGTAATAACCATCCTCCAGCTTTACGATATTCCAGGCATGATCCCCACCGGAATAACCGGTGCAGTAATAACAGGGAATTCCCAGCTGCTGTAACAGATACTGATAAGCTCTGGCATAACCGGCACACGCTCTTCCCATTCACCAGTGCACTGTAAGCACTCTGGTTCATATCCGCTGTCAGATCATAGGTTACTGCCGATGCCAGTGCATCATGCACATATTTCTCTTTTCATAATTGCTGTCAAGGGACGCTGCCCCGGTAATCAGATTCTGTGCCGCCGCATCAAATCTTTGCTTTGCGCTCTCCAGATCATCTGCCGTACCGTTATATTTTAAATCGATCTCCACGCATTGCCCGTTGGCCAGATATTTGCTGGAATAACCCGTCTCCAGCCAGAACATTTCCGGATGATCACCGATCACCGCCTCAAACGCTGTCTTTACATCACTGGCAGACACGGTCTTCTCCGGTGCAAACTTTTCCGTCAGGTTCTGTGCGTTGGCATAAATCTGTCGGTATACGGACTGCTGATTCTCCGACAACATCTGATAATACGGATACTCCTCTGCGGAAAATGACAGCCCTCTCCCGTTTCTCCGGAACCTAATGTTTCCTTCAGATTCTGTGCTTCCTGATCCGGAATCTGCTGTTCTTCCGGCTGCACGGGAGTAAATCCTGTCCTGCCGCTGACATCCTCCGGAATCTGCATCTGATCCATGGACGGCGCCACGTAGCCGTTCATTTCCCGGCATACCATTAGGAAGCGTCACACTGATATTTCCATTCCCGAAGTCTGTCCTTCCCCGGTCTCTTCGGTCCCAGGGGCATATCCACTGTATTGCCATACAGTTTCTGCGCCAGAGAACTGGTCATATCGGGTTCAATGCGAATACCAGGATTCCGCCACACAACAGCAGACACAACACTGCAATTCCTATCATGATCTTATTGACTACTTTCATCTTATGCTCCTATCAGACCGGGCTCCTGGCCTGTGCTCCTGCCCGGATTTGTTATAAAGCCAGCTTCTGCCGCTATTGCTTCTCTTCTCCTGCGGCAAGTAATCCATCCGGAATAGCGGTTCGTTGCATTCCACAGGATCCATTCTTCATATCCCGCATCGTAGACTGCCTGGATCTGTTCTCTGATCTGTGTTCCGTTGTAGGAAATATGGAACCCAGGTGGCCGTAAATGCCTGCAGCCATGGCCGTACTACAGCCCTCTCCGCTTCCGGAATCTCCTGCAATTCTTCTGCAGACCCTGCATGGCGGTCGATACCGTTTCGTAAGGATGGGCATCCGGCACCTTCAGACCGAACACACCGTTAGCATAATGAGAGGGATATACCATAGGGCTGATGGCATCCACTGTCTGTCCCAGTGCCGTGTAATCCTGCCCTACGGTCTGCACATCCGTCTCGCTGCCGATAATAGTGCCGAAGACATCTGCCGTGACCACACAGCCCTTTCATGAAGTCTGTCTCCCGCATAAGAAAGGAAATCCTGTATGGCCTGCCGCTTCGGATAAGCTTCCATATCTACACCGTAATCCGCCGCATCGGCATCCGAACCTACCGGGAATCGCACATAATCATACTGGATCTCATCAAAACCCAGATCGCCGCCATCTCCGCAAGCTCTGTCAGATATTCCCAGACCTCCTGCCTGTAGGGATTTACCCAGGCCAGTCCATTGGCATCTGTCACCGGCTTACCGTCCGGCTTCGTCAGTGCCAATTCCGGCTGTGCCGCCGCCAGAATGGGATCCTTAAAGCATACGATCCGCGCAATGGTATATATATTATGATCTTTCAATTCCTGCATCATTGTCTGAATGTCCCGGATGTAACGTATTCCGGCCTGCATTTCGGATATCCGGTCCAGCACGGGAATGTCCTGTGGAATCTCCTCATTAGTCAGCCGGAACGTCAAATTTCCCTCGTCGTTTTCACGTCGATGACCATGGCATTCAGTTCCGTCTCATCCACCAGGCGGATCAGATCTTCCATTCCGGCACTGCCAGCCTTCGGGCCGGTGACGTAGATTCCCTTTACCTTCGTCCGTCCCGCCATGCGGTCCGCCGTAGTCTGCTCTGCATCCCCGGTGGCGGCATCCCCATCCGTGACATCCGGTGCATTCTCCCCGGTGGCAGCCTCTTCTGTGAAATCCACCGTGGCCATTACTTCTATTCCTGTCTCTTCCGTCCCTGTCAGAGATAATTCATTGTCTGTTCCACAGCCGGTCATGCCTAGTATAAGTACAATCCCTGCTGCCAGAAGTCTCTTCCCCGGACCAGTATTTCGTATCATCGGTACTCTCCTGCATACCGCCGGTCGCTCCTGTTTTCTTTATCCAGCGGTACAAAAGCTTCATAATTTCATGGTTCTGAATAGTTCCGTCGGAGTCAAAGGTCTTTCACCCACTTATGAGCAAGCTCGTGTGGGCTTAGACCTTTTCCCTGGTATCATTATATTTTTAATTGTTGAAAATGCAAGAAATGCTATACTATATCTATCGGCTCTGCCTCCGCTTGAGAAAGAGCCGTCCTGATTTTCCCTGGAATAAGGTTTTCACCACAAGAAATTAGGTCTTCCATGTATCATAATTTTATCTTTGATCTCTACGGCACCTTAGTAGACATCCACACTAATGAAAATAAAACTTCCCTCTGGAAAGGCTTGCGCTGTTCTATTCCTTCCAGGGTGCTTCCTATACGGGGAGGGAACTGAGGAACAGATATCGCCAGCTGGAAACGGCTGCCAGCAAGGTTCCCTCATCTTACACCTGTCCGGAGATCTGCGCCGCAGATATTTTTCGAACTCTTTATGTCGAAAAATAAGTCCAACCACAGAGGCTCTTCTGACCGCTACCGGTCAGTTCTTCCGGATCGAATCCCTCAATATTTTACAATGCTATCCCGCCACGATCGGCACACTGCAGCAGCTCCATGCAAAGGCTGTGGGCTCTACCTCCTGTCCAATGCCCAGCGGATCTTCACCGAATACGAGCTGCGCTCGCTGGGACTCTGGGATCTGTTCGACGGTATCCTTATCTCCTCTGACGAGGGTGCTGCAAGCCGGATCCCGCTTTTCAGATCCTGTTTGACCGCTACGGATTAGATTTCACCACCTGTCTGATGACCGGCAACGAACGCACCAGTGATCGGCAGGTGCTATAGCTGCGGGGATCGACTGCTGTTACCTGCACACCGCCACCTCTTCCGGTTCCGCAGATGAGCCACCAAAAGCCCGCTTTACAGTTATGGATGGTGACTCTTATGCGCTGCAAAAATTCTTCTAAGTTTAGCGAGATAAGATAAAGCACCCGGAAGTCAGCTTTTCCGGGTGTTTTTCATCCATACAAATGCTGCCACACAGATCACCACAGAGATCATGGAGCCTGTCAGGAACTGCATCAGGGATGCTCCTCAGATTTTTCCGTGGCACGCTCTTCCTCTGGATAAGTCAGTCCCCAGTCTTTTCGGATCCGGGTCATCATTTTCATAACATCCTCGGTAAGCTCAAGCTTCATTAATTCCGGATGTCCGGCGATGGCCTGTTCCATATCCTCCACCTCGTATCCCAGTGCGTCTGCCGTAGCTCCCGCCACAATTTCCTCGGTGTGTCCGTCTTCCGTGTACGTGATCACTGCTTTCTGCCCTCTGGGATACTCATACATTTCCACGTAAGCCTTGTCAAAGAGATCATGCCCCGTTTGGGCTGCTTGGCATGCAGGGACAATGTGACCGTTGCCATCTCCTGCTCCCGGTTCATCAGAAGTATTCCCGCCTGCTCGTCCACACCGGTAGGTGCTAAGCTTCACCTGCGAAGTAATCTGATCCGGGCAGGAATTTAAGAACATTCTGACAAAGGAAAGGGCATACACACCGATGTCCAGCAATGCTCCTCCGGCCAGATTCCGGTTGAAGAACCGGTTCTTCATATCGTATTCCTTATAACTTCCGAAATTCATCTGTATCACACGCAATTCTCCGAATTTTCCGGCATCCATGCGTTTTTCAGTTCTTTATAAATCGGCATATGATAGATAGTCATAGCTTCCGCCAACACCACACCATGCTCCTTCGCCAGCTGCACTGCCTCTTCCAGTTCTTCGAATTCAGCGTAATGGATTTTCGCACAGCACATGCTTGCCGGCTGCCAGCGCTTTCCGCAGAAAGTGAATGTGAGTGTTATGGGGTGTGGAAATATAAATGATATCCACCGCAGGATCGCACATACATCCTGAAAGCTCGTAAACACCTTCTGCACACCGTATTTTTCCGCAAAGGCCACTGCCTTCTCCGGTGTCCGGTTCACGACACCATACAGTTTCTGTCCTCTTTTTCCATAGCCTGCGCCAGCTCATTTTGCAATGGCACCGCAGCCTGCACTTACCCAGTTTGCCATCCTATTTTCTGCATTCCTTTCCACGCGTCTTATTCTCATACATCTTTGCATCCGCTTCATTGATGATCTTACGGACATCCACACCACAGCCTTCTGCCCAGCCCACAGCACTGGAGACCGGCATCTCGCCCTGACTGTTTTCTCCTGCAATGCAGCACTGACAGACTCTACCATTGACTCGATCTCTGTTTCTACCGGATTCTCGATCAGCATGACAAATTCATCTCCGCCTATGCGATAGACCTTACGTCTGTCCGTGGATAATTCATATAATACGGAAGACAATGTCTGGATCAACACATCTCCGGCGGCATGGCCATATTTGTCATTGACACATTTCAGATTATTCACATCCCAGAAAATAGCTGCCAGTCTGTCCACCTGCGGATAGTAATCATTGATCATTTCCTCATATTTGTTCTTGTTATATACATGGGTGCCCAGATCGGTCTCCTTACGATATGTCAGATCAGCGATCCTCTGTGCATCCTCGTGGCTGGTAATGCTGATATACCGCAAAATAATGGTGAATATCAGAAGTATCACCGCCCGGGCAGCGCTCCGTAGAACAATATCACGAACACCGGATCCGGCTCAATGCCAAACTGCAGCGTCCCCGCCATCCACTGCTCCATATACCAGTCTCTGGAATGATTGCTTCCTAAGAGCATATTCAAATCACAGATTCCGTGATAGAATCCCGTCACCATACTGACAGCCATTGTCACGTCATTGACAACATAGGTGATCCACAGTGTCATCCGCTCCTGTACTGTACCGCCAAAGCAACGGCAACACATAGATAAGCACCGCATGGAATGACAAAATGCCGCAATGACTGCCGATATCATACAGATCGAGTGTCAAAACACATACTTTACCCAATGCTTTGACAGATCCACCTTTTATAAATGTATAAAACAGGAATTCCCATCACCGCCGACACCCTGCTGCCATGGTAAAATTCTGGCATCCACAATAAAGATTCTCACTAATGTCAACAGCCAGAGGAGCAGAATAGTCACAAAATCCAGAAAAACCTTTTAGTGTGTGTATATTTGAGTTGATCTCCTGCTGGTATAATTCTTTTTATACTTTTCCTGATAATTTTCCATCATAACATCCCTATGTTCTTCTATCATTTGTTCTCTTCATTCAGTGCTCAGCGCATAACAGATACAGTATAACATATTATGATTTTTTGCATTAAATGAGCTTACTTAGCATAATTAAAATCCTATTTTTCCACATTCTGTTTCATGCTGTCGGTGCCCCGGCAATCGACCTCTTTACTGGGAAATAATCAAGCTGCGGTTATTTTCCCGGTACTCTTTGGGGAAATGCCATAGATTTTCCGGAAATTCCGCAGGAAGAGGAGTAATCCGCAAAGCCGGTCTGCTGCCAGCTCTCAGTAATGTTCTTCCCCTCCGCCATGGCCTGGCAGGCGGAAATGATCCGCTTGTTCACAATAAAGTTATGCACCGTCATGCCGGTGATCTCCTTGAATTTCCGCAGAAAATGATACTTACTCATGTGCACGGCCTCCGCCACTTCCTCCACTGTGATCTCCTGGCTGAGATGGGTCTCGATGTAGCCGGTCACCTGCTCCACCAGAGGATGATCCACGATCTCCTGTGTGGAAGACAAATATTCCTCCCGTTTACACAACACATTCAGATACCCAAAAACAGGCTCAAATTGCCTCTGTCCATGACCTTACGGATTCCGCAGTTCTGGACATCATCCCCTCTAAGATCTCCGACATAGCAAGCTTTAGCAGAAAACCACGCAAAATTTCCTCATAATAAATGGGAAATGATACAGTTTCGGCCCCGCTCCCCAGAAGCATTCTGCAAGAAACGGCTCTCCGCCGCCAGCTCCCGCAGCATCTGACACTGATCCAAAATGATCCGGCGGGACGAATCCATTTTCTTCTCCGTGGGATGATATTTGTGCATGACATTTTTATCGATCAACAGGAAATCTCCCTTCCGCATCCGCACCGCCCGGTCCTCGATCAGGGAAGAAAATTCCCCTCTATAATATAGATCAGCTCATAAAATCATGATAATGGAACGACACCGCTCCGACAGGCTCCCCTACCTTCTCATAGACCTCATAGTCACCGCTCAACATATATTGCCGTTCGTCCGCCGCATCCCTGCAGCGCAGGCTGCTTTTCTGTTCACGACCATCCATTTTCTCTCCTGTATCATTTTGTTCAGTTTTATTTTCCATGGTTTATATCCCTGTCTTACTATATAGCAATTTTGCACTATTTCAAGCAATTCATGCAGTTTTAATGCATTTACCATTCTGTTATGCTTAAGACAGCAAAAACGAAACCAAAGCATTCCCTACAAGGAGGATTTCTATTATGCAAATGACATTACGCTGGTATGGCAGCAAGTACGACACGGTTACCTTAAAACAGATCCGTCAGATTCCCGGTGTCACCGGAGTCATCTCCACTCTCTACGGCACCGCTCCCGGAGAAGTCTGGGAAATGGATGACATCCTGGCCCTAAAGACTGAGATTGAAGCTGCCGGCTTACAACTGGCCGGTATCGAGAGTGTCAACATTCACGATGCCATCAAGATCGGTTCTCCCGACCGTGAACAATATATAGAGAATTATATCACTACCCTGGAGCGGCTCGGCCAGGCAGGCATCCATATGGTATGCTACAATTTCATGCCGGTCTTTGACTGGACACGCACCGAACTTGCCAGAATGCGTCCCGACGGTTCTACAGTCCTTGCTTACAACCAGGCTGCTGTAGACGCTATTGATCCGGCCAAAATGTTCGAATCCATTGCCGGCGATATGAACGGCACTGTAATGCCCGGCTGGGAGCCTGAGCGTATGGCTCATGTCAAAGAACTGTTCGAAATGTACAAAGATGTGGATGATGAAAGCTTTTGCCAACCTGAAATATTTTCTGGAGCGTATCATGCCCACCTGTGACAAATACAACATTAACATGGCGATCCACCCTGACGATCCTGCGTGGAGTGTTTTCGGACTGCCCGTATCATCATCAACAAGCAGAATATCCTGCGTATGATGAAGATGGTGGATAACCCTCACAATGGCGTTACCTTTTGTTCCGGTTCCTACGGCACCAACCTGGAAAATGATCGCCGGATATGATCCGCTCCCTGAAAGGCCGCATTCATTTCGCCCATGTCAGAAACCTGAAGTTCAACTCTCCTACTGATTTTGAGGAGGCTGCACATCTGTCCAGCGATGGAACCTTCGATATGTACGAGATCATGCTGGCTCTTTATGATATTGGTTTTGACGGTCCCATCCGTCCCGATCACGGACGTATGATCTGGGATGAAGTGGCCATGCCCGGATACGGACTGTACGACAGAGCTTTAGGCGCCACCTATTTAAACGGTCTGTGGGAAGCTATCGAGAAGTCCCATAAGCAGAAATAATCATCGCACCTGAAAACTCATAAATCAGTTTGGAGGAAACCATTATGGAACTTACCTTAAAAGTCTTCATGACGACCGGGACGCATTTCTCGCTGCCGGTTATCATCTGCCGGAATTCGATTACGATACCGTTCATAAAACACCGTGGAACATCCCACTGGATCCACTTCGGTGCCGGCAATATCTTCCGTGCCTTTCAGGCCAACGTAGCACAGAATCTGTTAAACAGCGGCGTTCTGGATACCGGTCTCATCGCAGCGGAAGGCTATGACTACGAGATCATTGAAAAGCTACCGTCCCCACGACAATTTAAGCATTCTCGCCACCTTAAAGGCCGACAACACCGTGGAAAAGACCATCGTAGGCAGCATCATGGAGTCTCTGATCCTGGACAGTAAAACGAAGCAGAATACGCACGTCTCCGGGAGATTTTTAAAATCCTTCTCTCCAGATGGCCAGCTTTACCATCACTGAAAAGGCTATGCTACCGCCAATGCCAAAGGAGAATTCTTCCCGCAGTAGCCGCTGACTTCGAAAAGGTCCGAAGCCCCGAAAGCTACCTGGGCAAGGTAGTCTCCTGCTTTATACCAGATACACTCACGGAGCGCTCCCCATTGCCATGGTCAGCATGGACAACTGCTCCCATAACGGTGACAAATTATATGCCGCTGTCAATGCGTTCGCCAAGGCATGGACCGACAACGGACTGGTGGAAGCCGGCTTCTTAGGCTACGTCAATGACCAGACGAAAGTCACCTTCCCTGGAGCATGATCGACAAGATCCCCCAGACCTGATGCCAAAGTAGAAGCTATGCTGGCCGAGGATCATATCGGCGGTCTGGATGCCGTAGTTACTTCCAAAACACCTATATCGCTCCCTTTGTCAATGCGGAAGAATGCGAATACCTGGTCATTGAAGATGCTTTTCCGAACGGTAAGCCCGCACTGGACAAAGGCGGCATCATCTTCACCGACAGAGCGACCGTAGACAAAGTGGAGAAAATGAAGGTATGTACCTGCCTGAATCCTCTGCACACCGCACTGGCCATCTATGGCTGCCTCCTGGGATATACCCTGATCTCCGAAGAGATGAAGAACCCGTTATTGAAAATATGGTGGAAGTCATCGGTTACAAAGAAGGACTTCCCGTAGTGGTAAATCCCGGTATCCTGGATCCGAAGAAATTCATTGACGAAGTGGTGAATGTGAGGATCCCAATCCTTCCTGCCGGATTCTCCCAGAGAATCGCTACCGATACCTCCCAGAAGCTTTCCATCCGCTTCGGCGAGACCATCAAAGCTTACGAAGCTTCTCCAGACCTGCATACGGAAGACCTGAAGCTGATTCCTCTGGTCTATGCCGGATGGCTCCGGTATCTCATGGGAATCGATGATGAGGGCAGAGAATTTACGCCCAGCTCCGACCCCCTGTTAGAGGAAGCCCGTCAGTACGTTGCAGACTACGAACTTAGTTTCTCTCCCAAGGATCTGTCAAAGCTGGACGCATTACTTGCCAATGAGAAAATATTCGGTGTGAACCTCCACGCCATCGGCATGGATACTCTGGTAAAACAGTATTTTGCAGAATTAAGCTCCGGTGTGGGGGCCGTGGCTGCAGCCCTGAAAAATATGTTCCTGAGAAGGTAACCCTTTGATCTTAGAAGTTACCACTTCTCATAAGGACACCGGTTGACGGCGATTACAGCCCGCAGTTCCACAAAGCAGCCACAGGCACCGCACAGGCCCTCATTCAGATATTTGCATTCCTTACATACAGCAAGGCGGTCTTCATAGACCGCCTTATCTTTTACTATCCTCTTCGATCCTGTCTATGTAGGCATACAGATTCTCCATATAGGCATTCTTGTCCATTTCCCGCAACAGACATTTCCGACAGGAATATTTTATTGTTTCTCTTATTTGTTCTTCTTCCATAACTGTTCTTATCGCTTATTTTATCCGGAACATAACGACACTGCATGCCGGCATGGTAAAGGTGATCCTGCCATCTGCGATCTTATACTCCGTAAATACTTCTTCGTGTACCTTATCGGGATCCTCAAAGGTGTTGTAAGCATGCATATCATTGGTAAGAATCGCAGCGGACACGTACTTTGGATTACACTCTGCGAAAGCGATCTCCACCTCTTCTGCCTTATCAATGGACAGGTTGTTCAGGGTGATGGTCACAACACCGTCCTTATCCACGGAAGCGGATTCCTGTAAATGGGGAACCTTGAACTTTTCATCTTCACCGATCTGTTCCACACCATCGATATAGCTTTCCACCAGATCCGCATCCTGATGGTATTTGTACATATGGAATACATGGTAAGTCGGGGTACGCAGCATCTTCGGTCCCTCGGTCAGGATCTGCCTGCAGTACGTTGATAAGCTGTGCGATGTTTGCCATCTTCACACGGTCACAGTGCTTGTTGAAAATATTTAAAGACAGTCCGGCCACCAGTGCATCACGCATGGTGCTCTGCTGGTATAAAAATCCGGGATTCGTGCCGGGCTCCACATCATACCAGGTGCCCCACTCATCGCAGATCAGGCCGATCTTCTTCTCCGGATCGTATTTGTCCATGATCGTAGAATGCTTATGAATCAGTTCATCCAGCTTAAAAGCCTTTGCCAGCGTCTTATACCATGCTGCATCGTCGAAGTCCAGTGCACTTCCCTTGTGAGACCAGTCATCCTCCGGCAGTGTATAGTAATGCAGGGAAAGTCCGTCCATAAAGCCATGCATCCATTCCGGTGCATTTTCAAAACAGGTCTTCAGCACATTTTCAGTCCAATAAGTATCTCCCGCATTGGGGCCGCAACAGACTTTGAAAATTGGGTGCTTCTGATCATAATTTCTCACATAGGTCTGGTATCTGCGGTACAGATTGCCATAGTAGGATGGGGTCATATTGCCGCCGCATCCCCAGTTTTCGTTACCGACACCGAAGTAATCCACCTTCCATGCTTTCTCTCTGCCGTTTTTTCTACGCAGGTCTGCCATAGGAGATACCCCGTCGAAAGTCATGTACTCTACCCACTCGGACATCTCCTGTACGGTACCGCTTCCCACATTGCCATTGATGTAGGTCTTACAACCGATCTGTTCACACAGTTCGAAGAACTCATGGGTACCGAAGCTGTTGTCCTCGGTCACACCACCCCAATGAGTGTTGATCATTTTCTTGCGGTTCTCCTTCGGTCCGATACCGTCTTTCCAGTGGTATTCGTCCGCGAAGCACCCACCGGGCCAGCGCAGTACCGGAAGCTTCATCTCCTTGAGTGCTGCCACCACATCATTACGCATGCCTTTGGTATTGGGGATCTCGGAATCCTCTCCTACATACAGTCCCTCATAAATACATCTTCCCAGATGCTCAGAGAAATTGCCGTAAAGTTCCGGATTGATATGTCCCTTTTTGTTCTTTTCGTTAATATAAACCTTTGCCATATTGATCCTTTCTGTGGCAGGCATCCGTTTCCTACCACTGTTGCGGCATCACGCCGTTCCGTCGCAGTGCGATTCCTGCAGAGCGTTCATTATAAAATATAAAAGATGCCAGGGTCAAAAGGTCTAAGCCCACATGAGCTTGCTCATAGGTGGGTGAAAGACCTTAGGACCCGCCCCGATATGAGCATAAAAGTGGGATGATAATCCCACGATATGCGAATATTGGGTAGGGTGCTATGTGCCAGTGGCACATGTCTAGCACGGACCGAAGCGGAGCGGAGACGTGGGAGTGCGTAGCACGGAACAATCCGTAGGCATCAAAGTCGGGGGCTTTTGACCCCGACATCATATAAAAGAGAATTGCATAAAGCAATCCACAACTGAGATTATTTTAGCAAAGAAGGTGATGCCTGCCAAGAGGAAATGAAATTTATAAACATTTTTTTGAAAAACGCCCCCGTGCAATCATACGATGTGGATAACTTTCTGAATTTTCAAAAAAGTGTTCAAAAAAATATTTTTCCAAAATGGCAGGCACTAAAGTAAATTTACCTTTCGATGCTGGTTCATTATTGGAAGCCCTTCACTTCATGCCAGCTCTCCACAGGCTCCGTACTTTCTTCCACCTGTACATTCTCATATACTACACTTCTTAACTTGTCTTCCGAAAAGTTATCCACTCTTGCCCTGATCCGCAGATCCTGCAGGGTAAAATCGGAAAGCAGATACTGGCTCTCATCCGGCATCACATCAAAAAAGGTATCACAGATGCAGTCACAGTCCTTCATCGTGATATGCTCCGCATAAGACAACGGTTGGTCCTTCCGATCCTTCAGATCATAATACTGGGTCCAGGGATAAATCTTGAGGAACTCCTTTACCCGGCCTTCGATCTGCTCCACCGTGATATATTCATAGTGCTGCGGGGTGTCCGGCCGCATTTTCAGCCACAACAGTCTCGCTGCCCCCTTGATCTGAATCCTGCGCATGATGATATTGCGGTTATGTACTGATTCCGAACCGCAGGTGAGACACCCATGGCAGAAGCCATAGACACAATCCTCCACCAGAATCCGCTCATTGGAGCCGTTCTCCGGCTGGCTGTCCGCCCAGGGGCCCTTACCGCCCTTCAGCACCACAGAGTCGTCATTGACTTCCATATAACAGCCTTTCACCAACACATCCGTACACACATCGATATCAATGGCATCCGTACTGGGTGCCGCAACAGGACCTGCCGGGGAATAAATATGGCAGTTCAAGTATTTTACATGGTCACATTTATAAATATGTGTGGTCCAGAAATGGGAATTCTGTAAATTCAGACCGGCGATCCGCACATTTCTGCAGTTGGACAGATAGACCAGCCGGGGTCTCTGACCATCCTTGTTGGTGCCGTTACTCCATTTCCAGCGCAGCCAGCAGGCTTTCCAGGTCTTAAGTCCGTTACCGTCAATAGTGCCCGGTCCGCACATGGTAAATCCATTCAGACCGTCCGCATTGATCAGTGCCGTAAAATACAGGCAGGTCTCTCCCTCAATCCGGGTCTCGGCCAGATCATAATCCGAGATATCATCGCTGCCCTTTAACGTCGCACCGGCGGAAACATAGAGATTCACTCCCTGTTTGAAATAAAGTGCTCCCGTCAGATAGGTTCCCGGCGGCACCACCAGGACACCACCGCCCTCTTCTGCCGCCAGGTCGATCACCTTCTGGATCTCTTTGGTATAAACTTTTCCGTCGTCCCAGATCCCGTACTCTGTGAGGACATAGGGTCTGCCCAGTTCCTCAAGCTCCGGCATCCCTATATCATAAAACCAGTCATCTATGGGAGTTCCGTCCGGGAAATATTCCGTAGGTCTTTCTTTTTCGTTATGCATTCTCTGCCTCCTTTGCGTTCTGCTCCCTCAGAAAACGAACACAGGATTTCCGCCCTGATCGTTATCGTTGGTTATCTGATTTCTACAAAGGTAGTGTCGTAAGGTGCAATGGTTACCGTACATGCGCCCGCTTCCGTGGGGATAGTGGTGGTCTGCTCGGTGTCACTGTTGTTGATGACTACCAGTTTTTTACTCTCCGGGTAATAAGCACATTCCGTATACAGGTTATCCGTCATATAGCTGCCGGAGGTGCCTTCTCCACCGGCATAACGGATCAGCTGGTACAGCATTCTGGTATTCCACAGGTTCACCTGGAAGGAAGACAGATAGATTCCCAGTCCCTTGCCGAAATGATTCAGGGTGATCAGTGGCTTCCCGCCGTCTGCCAGAAGTACCTGTGCTTTTCCATCCGTCAGATACCGGTTCTCCTTCGCTTCCACACCTGCGCCCTCTGGGATCAGATGCTCCGGATCCGCTGTCTCAAAGATCCATCTGCCGTGACAGACTCTTGCGCCGGTGTCCTCGTCAATTCCCAGCACATGTGCCATACGGAAATACGTATCATATCCTTCCACAGCGGAAGGCTCGTTCACACCGATAAAGCAGCCTCCCTCGTGTACCCACTTTGTAAGTGCAGTAACAAGCTCCTCATCCTTCCAGGCATCCCCGCCGCTCCAGGCGCTTCCGGCTCTACCTGCATTGATTACGACATCTACGTCCTTCAGTATACCATTTTTTACATCCTCAAAGGAAATAAATTTCACATCCACAGGAAGTCCGGACAAAGCTTCGTTGATGTGGATCAGGTCATGCATATAAGTCTCATGAAAGTGTCCGGACAAGGTCCAGGAACGTAAGCTTCCCCAATAATGCAGCACTGCCACACGGGTCTTGATGCGGTAAGGTTCTCCCGCATCGTGGAAGCTGCGGATCAGACGGAACTCATCTGCCACTTTTTCAATATAATCACAGAAATCCGGGAAACCCTCCACCAGATGAAGGTATCCGCCGAGACCGATCCGGTCGATCTTCGCACGCAGCAGGGCACGTCTTACGCTGTTCCAGTATTTTTTCGCATCCAGTGTGGGATTGCCGCCCTCCATGAAAGTCGGAGCACCGCCCAGCCCCACCGGGAACAGATAGGGGTGAAGACGCAGTTCATGTGTAGGCACATCCACGCCCGCACACAGTCTGGCTTCATAACCGGAGAATACACATTTGATCAGTCCGTCAAAACCAAACTCCTGAAATCTGCCATTATAAGGCTCCACACCAACCCAACTGTCATCATAGAAGACATAAGCCTTTTTGCCGTAGGAATGCACCATATCGATCAGCTTCCTGCCGAAGGAAATAACGAAATCATTGATAAATACCATCCAATCCGCCTTTTTCGCATTGCCAGGCATATGAGTCACATGCAGCTGTCCCTTATTGATAAAATCTTCCGCTGTCATGCGATATCCGTATTGTTTCTCGAACTCCTGTAAAGCAGGAACGCTCACAGTGAAATCATAGGAACCCCAGTCAGAGAACAGATTCCGGTTCCTCTCACTGCTACCCCAGATCCATACGAAATTGTAGAACATGGAGGTAAAGCGCACCACCGTGGTATCCGGATGGGTCTCACACCAGTGCTTCATCCAGCCCAGCAGATACTCCTGAGTCTCAGGATATCTGGGATCGATCTGCATCAGATGCTCCTTGTCCCAATGGTTCGTAGTATGATTGTACATAGAGATTTCTTCCCAGATACGATAGGCTAAGAAGCTTACTGTATACTTATGAAAAGGGATGATGCCGCTCAGGGACACGCTTCCCTTCTCTTTGTCATAGCTCCAGTCCGCATTGTCGATCTTCACATTGGTGGTTCTGTCATAAACCTCCCAATATTCCAGACTCTCTGCGCTATCATTGATCCGGAACTGCTCCGCAAAAAAGCTGTCCATCAGTCCGATGGTCAGGGTGTCACTCTCTGCTGCCTGGGGCGGTGTGCACAGGAAGGTCTGCTGTAATTTGTCCTGATTCTCCTTTGCCCAGGCATTGTGATCTCTGATAATACAAATGGTAGAATAGATTCCGTAACCGGCATGGGTGATTTCGTCGGAAAGCACGGTTCCATCACTGTCACGGATCACATCTGCTCCCCATTTTTCCGCCATTTTCAGAGTCAGTTCTTCATATCCTGATTCTCCCGGTAAGGTAAAACCACCTTTTCCCATTCTGAGTTCCTCCTCATATTCCTGCTTATTTTTCATTCCTGTCATTTCTTCACTTCTATTTTCCGGTACAATATCTGTCCTGTTACAGCAATTCCTCTTTCAGACACAGTCTGACCACACGTTCCAGCTGCTCTGCCTCAGACAACAGCACCTGATCTCCTGCAGGATCCGGAATGTCCTTGTAGATCTCCGGTTTCTTAGGAACATTGATTTGTCCCACAGGCTCCCATGCGCCGAATCCCTCCGTCACACACTCTGCCAGATAAGCATAAGCTCTCTCCACATGGCCTGTGCATTTCTCCCGGATCTCTCCCGCCACATAACCAGCCATTTTGTAAGCGCCGAAGTCATTGGTATGAGTATAATCCCCTGGGAAAAAGATGGGTTTTGCATCCTGCAATCCCTTTTCCAGAACGTATTCTTTACTGTGGGCATGAAGATCCAACACCGGAATACCGTACTGTGCTCCCAGTTCCAGACACACATCTGCAAATTCCTCCAGCAGATCCAGATACGTCTGATCCCGCAGTCGCCAGGTATTTCTTGCAATGGGTGTCACCAATACCGGATAGACCCCCTTTGCCTGATTTTCTTTGATATAGCGTTGCAGATTCGCCCGGTATCCGCCCTTTGCCTGCAGCCCGGGAAGCTTCTGATCATTATGCCCGAACTGGAAAAACACATAATCTCCCGGCTTGCTGTACTGAGAGATCACCGCATAATGCCCTTCCTTGCGGAAGCTATCGGTAGTCAGTCCGGAGTGGGAATGATTCGACACTGCCACACGTGTGTCAAAATATGCCGGAAGCATCTGTCCCCAGCCACAGTAACAGGTGCCTGGATAATAGGGATAATCTCCGGGCTGATCTGTCACTGTGGAATCTCCCGCCAGATAAACCGTAGGACCGTTCACCTCTTCTACCGTAAGAGCACTGATCCTTGGTCTGTCCGCCAGTACTGCAATATCCACAGTCTTATCCGCAAAAATCCGGGAATAACCCACAGGTACAATATCGCAGACATTTGTAATCATTGTATAAGTGAACTCTCCGGCTCCCACTGTGCCATGAAAAGCCAGCCGTCTTCTTCCGGTGAAGATCAGTATCTCTCCCATTTCCTTTTCTGAGCGGATGGTCAGGGTGATCCTGTAGTTCCCCTGTCTGGGTACATCTACCTTGAAGATCAGCGGAATCCTCCTGGGTGAGCCAGACATCGGTTCTCCCGACTGCCTCTCCAACGCTGCCACTTCTTCCGCAGAATCCAGATAGCAGCCGTTCTCATCTTCCTTCAGGAAGGACAGCTGTTCGTTCTGATACCAGTACATCGTATCAAAGAGGAATTCAGTTCCCGGATCTGCAGCAACTCCTGCTCTCTTCTGTTTTTTTCTGTTACAAAACCGTAACCTTTGCCCGGCTGATAGAGGTCTTCGCTGCCCACATCGATCAGATTGGCCGTTCCTCCATCCTTTCCGAACAGGAAATTCCTGCGAAACATCTATAACGCACCATCCTTCTCAATATCATCGGAAATTAACAAGGTTGCAAAGAAGGAAAGTGCCAGTCCCTGTCCCCATCCCTGAATATACGCCTTGGGAATGCCTCTGTATCCTTCCTTGTCTCTCATGACGGCAGTTCCGCCGGAGACATTCATCACCTTACCATCCTCGCTGACATTGGCAAGCAGGCCCTTGATGGCCTTGTTGATATATTTGCTGTGTAAAGGATTGCCTCTGGTCAGCATTGCTGCGGCAATTCCTGCAGATGCGGAAATCTCTTCATAAGATTCCGGATCATCCACTACGGTTCTCCACAATCCATTCTCCGTCTGGTATACTTTCAGGGCTGCCAACTGCTCATTTAAGGAGCCGGCCACATCGATATACTTCGGATACAGATAGCACTGAGGCAGAATACCGCCTACCTGCGACATGGTAAATGCTGCCCAGGCATTGGCTCTTCCCCAATAGATGCCGGACATATGATCTCCGGCAATATTGTCATAGCCGTGATACCAGAGTCCACTGCTGGGATTCTGTAAATATTTGATATGCCAGTAGTACTGGTTCAAGGCATCATCGATCAGTTCTTCATCGTGTTCCATCACGCCCACACGCAGCATCAGGAACGCTGCCATGAACAAAGTGTCACACCAGCACTGCTCCGGAAATCGTTGTTGGCAGATACGGTGCAATACTGATCTCCGAAACGCAGGGCATCTTTTCTTAAATAAGTGATCTTACTCATAAGAATGTCATGATACTGCTGCTCTCCGGTGGCCTGGTATAAGGTGATCAGGCAATGTCCCATGGCACAGGCGTTTACTGTCCATACCTTGGGCAGTCCCAGATCGATCAGTTCGTCGATACGATCCTTTAACAGATCCAGATATTCCTTCTTGCCTGTCTTTTCATAGGCATCACTGATTCCGTAATATGCCACACCACAGGGCCAGTCCCAGGTGAGATCCATATTCATAGTCTTTTGACGATCTTGTCAATGACTCCCTCTATTTCTTTCTTATCATATTCCAGTTTTAACATAGCTCCTCCATTTCTGCCTTTTGGCTCTTTATATTCTTTTCCCACAGTTGTTTTATTGTAAAACAGTCGGTCGGAAAAGGACATAAAGTATCTTCAACTATTCAGAACCCCATTCACAAAATCGCTCTGAATAGTTGCATTTTAATATAGCCCCAAGCCATTCATGCCTGGGGCTGTATGTACTCCTGTAATAAAACTTTTACTTACTGAAGTCTGGTGGTGTTACCTGCATCCAGAGCAGCCTGTCTCTCATCGATAACTTCCTGATAACCTGCATCCAGGTACTTCTGGCTCAGTTCTTCATACAGAGAATCGAACTGGTCCTTAGGGCACATGGTCAGCTTGTCACGGTACTCAGTATACAGATCATACAGCGTCTGGTTGTACTCGGTAACAGCATCGATAGCGGTTGCGAACAGACAGTCGGAGTTAGCCTTGCCTGCTTCATAGATAGCAACCTGTCCGTTGTAGTTAGCCAGGATCGATCATAGAAGTCCTGAGGAATACCCTGAGGGGTAACTGCCTGGATATCTTTCTCGATAGATCCGAGGGTCTTAACTGCGGTTACTGCACACCAGTAGTCTACGTTGTTGTTGTGTCCCTGCTGCTCAGCCAGACCGGTCTGATCTGCTACTGCTACGGATCGCCGTTATCATCATAATTGAAGTTCACGCCTTCGATACCCCACTGCATAGTGAACAGATTCTCGGGCTGGTTCAGCCACTCAAGGTACATCATAGCTGCCTTTACTTCATCCTCGGTAGCATCGTTAGCGAAGCCAATCATCATACCGAAGTTGGTTCCGGGTCTGTAAGAAGCGGAAGATCCCAGGTCTCATCCTGTGTCCAGGTGGAAGGAGTCACTGCTACTGCCAGCTTGGCATCGGGGTTAGCATCATAGAAGGAGTTCAGTACGTTCATGCTGGAGGAGATATATCCGGTCCAGGTAAATGCTTCACCGTTGATGAAGTCTGCCTCTGCCTCGGAAGCATCTCTCATATAGTACTCAGGATTGTAGTAACCATCGTTGTACAGCTCGTTCTCCCATTTTAAGAATCTCTTCTGAGCCTCGGTGGACAGAGCGGGAATCTGGTAGTCACCGGTGGTTGCCCATGTGGTCTCATCCTGAGGATAATCTCTGTAACCATAGTTCTGGTCAATACCTGCGCCGCTTACTTTCTTACCGCTTAAAGGATACTGATGGCCGTTCTCAACCAGTTTTGCATACAGCTCTAACAGCTTGGTGTTGTCGCCAACGGGATACTCAGAGAAGCCAGCTTCTTCCAGCCAGTCCTGACGATAGAAAGTGCACCAGGTATAAGTGGTGTTACCGTAAGGTCTGTAACCGAGTACCAGATAATCTTCATCATCCAGCTTGGTGTAAGCATCGTTGCCGTGCTCTACCATGGTCTCCCAGTAAGTAGGAGCGATCTGCTTGAACTCTTCTACATCGTAGGTCTGCAGATAGCCGTCTGCCTGCCAGCTTGCCAGCTTATCATAGTCATATTCCATACAGATGGTAGGAAGGCTCTGGCTTGCTGCCAGCATAGCGTAATCAGTCATAACGTCGCTACGGGTAATTCCTACATATTCTACCGTGATGTTGTACTTATCACCGAAGTTCTCCTGTACCCAGTTGGTCCAGTAGTTGTTCTCTACATCAGAGCATCCATTTCCGGAAGAACCACGATCGTATACGGGGATCGCAGAGTAACATTGTCTGCGAAAGCCTCCCATCCGTCAATACCTGCTACTGCTGTGGATGCTCCTGCATCTGTGCTTGCTGCAGAACTCTCTGCTACAGATTCCTTTGTTCCGGCATCTGCGGTTGTGTTGTCCGCACTGCTGCCGCATCCGGTCAGAGTGCTCATTGCCATAGCACCAACAAGTGCTGTTGCCATTACCTTGTGAAGAGTATTCTTCTTCATAAATCAATCCTCCTTGTTTTCCGAAGGAAAATCCGAGTCCCTGGCGAGGAGAGGATTTTCCTCCTAAAATTATACATAGTTTTATGTGTACCCCGGTTTTGGGAAAACTAACTTGGTTGTTTTGTTCCTTTTAACTTTTAGCCCTTAACTGCTCCGATCATGGTACCCTGTACGAAGTACTTCTGCAGGAAAGGATAAATAATAATGATAGGAATTGTTACAAACATGATACTTGCTGCCTGTAATACTTCGGGAGTGGACTGGATCGCACTGCCGGTATCTGCCAGGGAGGAAGTCTGTGCTTCTGCTGCGGATGCTACCAACTGATATAACTTGTACTGGATCAGCTTCAGGTTAGCACTCTTGGTGTAGTACATGTTGTCTGCGTAAGAGTTCCAACGGCCTACGGCGTAGAACAGAGACAACGTTGCCAGGATCGGTTTGGACAGCGGTAATACGATCTTGCTCAGGATCTGGAAGTTACTTGCGCCATCCAGGAAAGCGGATTCCTCTAAGCTGTCGGGAATCGTACTCTGGAAGTAGTTCTTCATGATCAGCATGTTGTACGGGGAATAGATCAGAGGTAAGATCAACACATGGTATCCAGCACATGCAGCTTCTGATATAACAGGTAGCTGGGAATGATGCCGGCACTGAAGTACATCGGTACCATCAGCAGGAAAGTCAGTAACTTTTGCCCTTCAGTCTCTTCTTGGAAGAGGATAAGCGGCACAAGTACATACCAGCATTCCCAGAGCGGTGAAGATCACGGTAACGATCACCGAGAAGATCATGGAGTAGGTCATGGAGTTATCTGCAAATACCTTCTTGTAAGCATCGAAGGTGATGTCTTTGGGCCAGAAGTAAACGCTCTTGGACATTACTGCGGTATTACCGGATATGGATTTTACTGCTACATGTAAGAACGGTAATACACAGCTGGCGCAGAGGATGACGATCACTGCCATCATGACGAAATCACTGATGCGGAATTTGTTGACCGCATGTGCTCCGCCTGCGGAGGTAGATTCTTCATTAATATTAACTTCTTTTTCATCTCTCTCACCTCCTACAGTAATCCGTCTTCGCCAAGCTTCTTTGCGAATTTATCAGATAACAGAACCAGGATCAATCCGATCAATGACTGGAACAGACCAACTGCGGTCGCCGCACTGAATTTTCCGGCTCCAATACCTTTGTTGTAAATGTAGACAGCCAGCTGATACTGGAAGTCCTTGACCTGTGAATTTTCTAATGCGGTCAGACGCTCTAAGTTACTTCCATGACACGTCCGAGGTTCAGGATCAGCAGTGTTACTACTGTGCTCTTGATACCGGAAGTGTGATATGCCACATTCTCTTCCAACGGTTCGCTCCATCGATCATGGCTGCTTCGTACAATTCTCCGTTGATACCGGTGATCGCTGCCAGGTAGAGGATCGTGCCCCATCCCATCGTCTGCCATACACCGATCAGCAGATATGTAATTGCCCAGTGCCATTTCTCATTCAGGAAAGGAATTCCTTCGGAGATCATCCCAGGTTGGTCAGCAGAATGTTCACCAGACCGGAGTTCGGACGGAACATTGTCATGGCTACGCTTCCGATGATGGCCCAGGAAGGAAGTGCGGCAGATACAGGATCGTCTGGGACACTTTCTTGAATCTCGGATATCTTAATTCATTCAGGATCAGTGCCAGAATGATCGGCATTGGGAAACCGATGATCAGATCCGCCAGGTTAAACACTATGGAGTTGCGAAGTGCTCTCATGAAATCGGCATCCTTGAATATCTTAACGAATGTCTTCATGCCCACCCATTCGCTGCCTGCATATCCCTTCGCCGGTTTATAATCCATAAAGGCCATCCGCAATCCGGGTATGCTCCGTAACTGAATACAAATACCATAATCAGTGGAAGCAGTAACAGCAGATACAATTGCCAGTCTCTTTTAAAAGCTTGTTTCCACGTGGTTTCGTTTTCACTCCCACCACATTGGCTGCATTCTTCTTCGCCATGTCGAACCTCCTCAAGTGTCAGCTATATTTTCTCGTCACTTTGTACACTTTTGTAACTTTGTAAGTACATTATCATACATGTTGTCATATTTTTCTAATCAATCATTATAAAACTATGCAAAACGATCATTATAGATCATGGTCGTTTTCGTAAGTATTGAAGTTTCGTTGCATTTTCGTAAATTTTGCGTGAATTTTGGAGCGTTTTGCTGTAGGATTCGCTGTTTCACGGTATTTTTAGCCTTTTAATCTCTTCCACGGAAACATTGCCAACCCTAAAAAGTCATTTTCGCAACATAATGGTTGATTTTATCCATTTTAATTGTTATATATAATGTATAGACATTATTTCTACTGCAGCATGTCTTTCCGTTGCATCATCATACAGGATGCACAAAGCTATTCAGAAAACTCTGGAACAGGAGGCACACTATGGCGAAATCCAAACGAGCTGTCACAGAATACCGAAGTTATTATCTGCCAACACACTTCCCGGTACTGCTTCTGTCCGGTGATTATTGGAAGATTTCCGATATTCCCAGCGGAAGCCTTCATTTTCATAACTGTCTGGAGATTGGGATCTGTCATTCCGACAGCGGTACGCTGGAGATCAACGGAGAAAACAGACTTTCCATGCCGGAGATGTCACCGTTCTTCCCCGCAATGTTCCACATACCACTTACAGTGCACCAGGCATGAAAAGCCACTGGTCTTATCTTTTCCTGGATCCGAAGGAATTGTTCCGCAATCTCCTCCCGCCTCCTGGAAAATTACGACCTGTCCACGGACGGTTTCCCAGCATTCCGTTATATTTTCAGCAAAGAGGCTTTCCCCACATCAACTATCTGGTATCTCATATCATCCACGAGCTGGAAGAGCAGAATCCCTGCTATCAGATCAGTGCCAGAAGCCTGTTATGCTCCCTTTATATTGAATTGTACCGGATCGAAAGTCTCGGCGGTGTCAATCCCGACACGGCCAAACCGGACTCTCTTGAAATACTGGCCTTACAGGAACGTAAAAGAAGGCGAGATCGCCGAAAACTCTCTGGTGATCTCACCCGCTCTGGAATATATTGAGAAAATTATATGCAACAGTTCTCGATCGAATATCTGGCCGATCTCTGCCACTGGAGCCCGACGCACTTCCGCCGGGTTTTCCATGATATTATGGGAACTTCACCGTTAGACTACGTCAACAACACCGGATTTTAAAATCCTGTATTCTGTTACGCAGTACGGAACACTCTATTCTGGACATTTCCGAGATGGTGGGTTCCATTCCGTGTCCAGTTTCAACCGCTACTTTATCAAACTTATGCAGATGTCTCCCAGAGAATACCGCAAGCAGATGCAGCAGAGCGAGAAAAGGCTGAGAACCAGTCCATTCTGGAATTTGCCGGATGGATGCGGCCGGAATAGCCCCTCTGTGTTCCGGCCACTCCGGTCATCAGGCCAGCCTCTTGTGCTTCCATCTGCCGGAATAATACCGGATCACCGGAATCACACAGCCACAACTCCAGGACAGAGGTGGCGATCCAGATTCCCGTGACGCCCAGGGTTCCGGACAATAGATACGCGAACACGATCCTGCCGGACAGCTCCGTCAGTCCCGCTACCATACAGGTATTGACGTCTCCGGCTCCCCGGATCACATTCTGGTAGCTCTGCATCACCCCGCGATCACATAAGCCACGCCGATAATGGTCAGATAGGTGCAGCCGATGCCGATGGCTTCTGCCGATTCGCCGGCATCCAGGAACAGGCTCATCAGCTGTACCCGGAAGATCAGCACCAGTGTCGCAATACAGACGCTGGCTCCCACCATGACCGCCAGCGTCTTATAGAGGGCTTCCGGATCCGGTCATATTGATTCTTCGCAATATTCTGCCCGGTAAATACCGACAATGCCGTTCCGACGGAGACAATGACCTGGATCGCCACGCTGTCCACACGGTTCGCCGCCACATAGGCCGCCATGGTAGAGGATCCGAAGGAATTCACCAGTCTCTGGACGCTCATTCCGCCCAGTGCGATCATGCAGGACTGGAATGCCGCCGGGAATCCGGTCTTCACCACCAGCTGAATATAATGGACTTCCGGTTTCCATTTCATCAGAGATAATCCGATCTCTTCTCTCACTTGTCTTACTTTCACAAAACAGATCACCGCCGAAGTACACTGTGCCAGAATCGTCGCATAAGCTGCTCCCGCTACTCCCATCTTACACAATGATGAAAACAGGTCAAACACGATGTTCACTACCGAGGAAGCGATCACCGCCCGCAGCGGAGTCTTCGAATCCCCACACTGTTTAAGATCGCCGCACAGCCGTTGTAGACCACACTGCCGAAAACAAAAGTATAAATGATATGCAGATACGTAGCAGAATAGCCGATAACATTTTCCGGCACGCTTAAAAGCCGCAGGAAAAATTCCGCACCGAAAATACCGATCAGTGACATGATACAGGTCAGCACTCCCGCCACCAGATCAGTGCTGTCACCGTCTTCGCCAGACGCTCTTTATTCCCGCAGCCGAAACACTGCGCAACCACCAGTCCTGCGCCGTTACACATGCCGCTGACCAGTGCCAGCAGAAAATAGGTCAGCGTTCCGTGCTTCCACGCCCGCCAGCGCGCTCTCTCCCAAGAATCTTCCTACGATCACTGTATCCGCCACATTATATACCTGCTGAAGATATTGCCGATCAGCATCGGTATGGCGAAGCCGATGATCAGCTTTAACGGTTTTCCCTGTGTCATGTCTTTCATATCTGTATCCTCTTTCTATCCTTCTGTTTCCAAAGTGAGTCCTGCCAAACCGGGTTCCGGTCAACTTAACCGCAGCAGTCTCGCCCTGCCAGACGGTTCTCCCGCTTCGGCGGCGATCATAATAGACATCCGGTTTGAAAGGATCCAGTTCCAGGGTCAGTTTTGTCGGATAGCCATAGCGTTTCAGTGCCACGCGCCATAACTCGCCGTTGGAGAACCAGTCATCCAGGAGTTTCCCGTCCTGATACAGTCTGGCGCAGTCTCCGCCAAAGTCCAGTTCCAGCCAGACATCGCCAGACAGTGCATCCGCCGGGTGATACTCATATTCCAAGGTTAATTCATAGACGTTCGGTTCTGTTTGACCATATACGTTCCAGATGCTTTCCACTGCCTGTCCGGCATCCGCGATCCGCACCTTACCGGCTTCCGCAAAGTGCAGATCCGGCAGCAGACTCACCTTGCCCTTTTCATCTGCCCCTTCCTGCGCATAACAAAAATGCTCCGCATCGTGTATGGTAAGGATCCTTACCACTTCCGCATGATCATTGCCATCACTCCACTCGAAATAAATATCCTCCGGCTTCTCATCCGTATAGAAATAATAAGTTCCGCCAAAGCATCCCAGATAAGAGGCATTGGTTTTCCGAAGTCTGAACTGCTCTCCCCGTATTATCACCGGCAGATTGTAAGGCAGCACCAGAATCGCATCCGTCCGCACATGAATCCGGTCGAAAATAATCTGCCTCTGTATTCCTTCAACATCTGTCACCGTAAACTGTAATGGCTTTTCCGGTGTGATCTGTTTCTCCGTCATTTTCCGTTTTCTCTGGTGATTATTGATAAATAAGAACCCGCAGTCCGCCGTTTTATTATAACGGAAGGCTGCCCGCAGCGTCTCCATGTCCTCCGCACTCGCAGGCTCGGAGATATTATCCGGCAGGTACACCTTTGCCGGTGCCAGCAGTTCTTCTGTATTTTTGATAAAAGCATGGTGTTTCCGCAGTCTGTAATAGCTTTCCGACGGCAGTCCGTTCTCCCGCAGGCAGGTCTGGAAATCATAGCTTTTCACCGGAAGGTCATTGGCATAGCCGGTAGCTTTCGACTCCTGCAGGGTGGAATATTTCCCGTCGGGATTCACACCGCCGTGATACATATAATATCCGATCAGATTTGCCCCGGCTCCCAGCATACAGATCGTCTGTGCCTCGATGTCCTCCGGATACGGGTAAGTGCGCCTGTGTGCCGTTACCTGCAGTCCCCCTCCCAGCTCCGCTGTGAGATAAGGGAATTCCGCGGCATCAAAGGTAAAACCGCTCTGACCCTCAGAAAAATCCGAAGCAATATTGGCATCATCGTGAAAAGGCTGGAACAGGAAATTCTCACTTGCCGCAAGTTCATGGGTATGATTTGCCCACGGAGGCATCCACATACCCGCCCAGCACCGGCAGGAAACTTCCCGGCACATAGGCACCACCCCAGCCGGTTGCCGACACATACGGGGCTTCCAGTCCCTTTTTCTCCGCCATGGCACGTAGCGTGCGCATGTGTGCCATACCCTCTTCCCTGTCGGATGGACCGCCGGCATGTCCGTATTCATTCTCGATCTGTATACCGATGACCGGACCGCCGTCCTTATGCATATACCCGTCCGCCTGCTCTGCGATTTTGGTAAAAAAGACATCGACATATCTCAGATACTGTGGATCGTCCGTCCGCAAAGTCAGTTCTCCCCGTCTTTCCTTCTCCACCAGCCAGTCCGGGAAGCCTCCGTTTCTGCACTCTCCATGGGCCCACGGACCGATGCGGAGCCACACCTTCATTCCCACTTCCCGACAGCAGTTAAGAAAGGCTTTCAGGTTCCTCCTTTCGGAAAAATCCCATTCTCCTTCCGCTTCCTCATGATGGATCCAGAAGACATAAGTAGCTGCGATCTCCACTCCGCCCAGTTTCATATTCTCCAGGGCAGATCTCCACTCCTTTTCCGGGTAACGGGAGAAATGGAACTCTCCCATGATTGGCAGGATTGGACTGCCGTTGCAGGTTAAGTATTCGCTGTTATAGCTATAGATTTCCTTTTTCATTTGAATGTCCTTTTCCAGTAAAATCTATCAAAAATTTCTTTTTATGCGTGATTACAGATCATGTACCCGGATTCCCTGGTGTGCATTGTCCATGGAAAGCAGTTCTTCCGCGCAGGCTTTTGCTTCGTCCGTCTGTCCCAGCCCCCGCAGTCCCAGGCTCATCATAAACAGACAATGCTTCCGATTCCGCTCATTCAGGTTTTCCTCAAAGATCAGCAGATCCGGCAGAGATACCGCAAAATAATCTATCTTTATCTCATCGCCTATATGCTCTTTGCCATAGTCTACCAGTTTGCAGAATCTCTGTACTGCCTGTTCTTCTTCCCCAAGCATTCTGTATGCAAGTCCCTGATAGTAGATCATTTCGGGCGGCTGATCGTTATAATACATCATGCCCACCGGTTCTGACTCTCCGCAACAGGCCCTTGTCAGGCTCTCGAAAGCATCCTTTGCTTCACCCAGTTTTTCCTGCACCAGTCCCAGCAGATAGTACAGATTATTTTCCTGCCCTGACTCTAGTTTTCCTTCTCCCAGGTTATGAGGATATTCCCCGACTGCCCGCAGAAGAAGTTCCTTTGCTTCCGCATAGTCCTCTTTTTCCACAGCCGCTTTTGCCAGCTGATACAAGGCGGTCAGGTACTGGGCTGCCACTTTGCCTTCACCGCCTTCCCACTGATGGAACTTCCTTGCTTTGATCAGGCCGAGAGCCTTCTCAGGTTCTCCCAGAGTGTTTAAAAGTGTCACATACTCCAGATACAGATCATCCCTGCTTTCCACCAGGTCAAAATGTTTTTCCATATCACTCCATCGTTCTTTCACGGCAACATTCAGACGCTTTTTCAGCTGATCCAGTTCCAGATACACTCTGGCATCCGTCTCATCCAGTGCAAAAGCTTTCTCCATTTCCTCGTACGCTCTCTGCGGCAGCTTTTTCACATTGTAATATGCCAGTGCCAGATTCCTGTGTACCGTCGGGAAATCCGGACTCCGGAGAATCGATTCCTCATAATCTTCTATGGATTCGTCGTACACTCTCCTGTCATAGAGCAGGCATCCCAGATAATAGTAAGCCATGGCCAGATGATATTCTTCTGCCAGACTCTTTAACACGATATAATCTTCCGTTCTGTGAGGAAAACAGCCATCCGCTGCAGCATTTTCTCCCAATGTCACGTACATTGTCATGTAACAATTTGCCTGTTCCGTATTTTCTTTCCTATGCAGGTTCTGGTATCCGTAAGCAATATAATAATATACCAGCGGATAAATATCCTCTTGCCGTGATACATTCTGTTGTTTCACCCATTTTTCGGCAAGGGTGATTCCCTGTGCGTAGTCTCCTGCCTCATAGAGATCGATCACCAGCTCCAGCAGGGTGTTATGGTTGATTTTCTCCGGCTGTCTGTCATAGAGCGGATCGATCTTCAGACTCTCCTTATGTAATTCTTCTGCTTCCTTCACTCTTCCCAGTTTTCTTAAAATATTTTCCTTCAATGCACGGGCCTTCATACACTGGTACTGTCTGAGAATAGATTCATTTACATGCTCCAGAGCCTCTGCGAATCTTCCCGCTTTTGCATCCAGACAGGCCAGTTCATAGAATCCGGGTGCTTGGAAGCTGCCACCCCAGATGGCCTTGTAAAAGACATCATAGGCTTCTTTTTCTTTCCCTTGATATTTCAGGGAAAGTCCCAGATTATAGTACGGCTCATAATCGTAAGGGTTTGGATTGGAACGAATGGATTTCTCCACTGCCTTCCGAAAATACTTTTCTGCCCCGGCAAAATCACACTTTTTAAGCAGACATCTTCCATAGACATTGTTCAGACGGATATCGGTAGGATCCCTGCGCAGCCCCTCCAGATAATAATCCTCGGGATGATAAGTGGCATGCCGGTATTGTTCCACATGCAGACCGTAGAGGAACAGATCCTCCGTGGTTTCACAGTCTTCGGGAAGTAGCGCTGCCTTCGCCGGTTCCGGCACTTCCGCTTCAATTTTTTTCGGAAAATGGTAAGAGACCAGTTCTCTCCCATCTGCGGCACAAACACATACCCGCAGACCGCAGAGTACCTCTGTTCCATTCTGCTCTCCCTCTGCAAATGTCGGTATCTGTTGCAATTTTTCACGGTCGATCTTTACTTCATAAGTTTCCTCCGGTGACAGATCTGAGGTTTCCTCATACAGTACCTTTTCCTGTCTGCCGTTTTCTCCCGGCAATGTCAGCAGTATATGTGCCCCTTTTTGCACGGAAGTGGTATAGGCCGATACCGTAAGCTGCCCCTTTGTCTCATCATATTCCGCATTTACCGCCGCATCGATCGTAGCATTTTTCACATAGCCGATATTTTTATAGGGCATAAAATACTGTTTGAAATTCTTGGTCTCCTGGGGCTGGATCCATGTGAAATCCGGCTGATTATCCGTAAAACAGCCTGTCATCAGTTCGATATACGGACCGTCCTCGTCGGTCAGTGCAAGGTCCCATGCTTTGCCGAATTCTCCGCATCCCCAGGTCCACTGCTTTTTCCCGGGAGCAATATGATGATCTGCCACATGCAGAAGTCCTGCCTGTTTTCCGTAATCGTACTCCCCTATAAAATTGTAATCGGAACGATATGCCATATAGGAGGTGGGCACCGGAATATTTTTATACTGGGCAATATTCACATGGTCGTATTTATGCTTATAATAAGTTCCCTCCGCATAGGGGAAGCTGATAACATCCCGCTTGCCGTGGTCATATACCGCCGTCACATCCTCCGGAAATACGGAGATGGTGTCATCATTTACCGCTACTGCAGGGTTCGCCCACCACAGAAAGGTCTGGGGCATTTTCGTCCGGTTATATAGCTTTGCAGACAATTCGATGTATGCCTTGTCGGGATACAGGGTCACGCCCAGCACTCCTTCGGTCCGGAACATGTTCTCAATCTCTCCCATCCAGACTGTGGCGCTCCCGTCCTCATTTTCCGCATAGGTATATTCCACCTGATCAAAGGTACTGGGTCTGTGATGCTGCGGCCAGTTGAACTCAATACCGCCGGAGATCCATGGTCCCGCCAGTCCCACTAACGCCGGTTTGATGACATGATTGTAATATATAAAATCGTAGCCATTTGTCTTGTCATAAGCTCTCTGGATCCTGCCTCCCAGCTCCGGCAGCATCATTACTTTCAGATAATCGTTCTCCAAAAAAAGCGCTGTATACTCCTTATCCACTTTCTCATCGCTGATCTTCTCAATCACCGTGTGGGGATAGATCCTTCCCGAGCTTCCCTGATAGACACGTTTCTCCAAAAACATCGGATTCTTATCCGGCTTTCCTGCTTCGTATGTGGGAATGATCACTTTTTCTTCCCAGACCTGAACCTTATTCATGGTTTCCTCCTTTTATCTCCGTGCAGCTTTCTTTCCGCCGCCCGATATTATTTTAACCTCGCACCAGCATGCTTAACTCTTCTTCCGTTATTTCCTCCGCCGGCTCAAAATTCTCTCCCGACAGATACGTATAAATTGACGCCTGCAGTGCCCTCACCTCCGGATACTGCTGACTCTTATGCAATTCCATGGTGGATAGCAATACTTTTCCCTTCAGGCATCGAAACTCTATCATCTGTGCCATGGGACGTAAGAATGCATAGCTGTCCATCTCCGTAATGATCGTCTTCATGGGATGCGGTAGAATCACCGCCCGCTTCGTTGCCATAATCCACCATTGCCAGTCCGTATGAAAATCCGTCGGAAATTCCTTAAAAATTGGATGCTCCGTATCGATCAGCTGCCCCATACCGCCTTCCTGATCTGCAAAAGTTCCCACCGACCAGAAATCCGTCGTAAACTGTGTTTTAATGGAATTGGGCAGACTCTCTTTGTCTGCATCCGGAGACAGATAGACTCTTCCACCATTTTGAAGGATTTCTCTCGTCTTCACATCAAAGGCTCTGGTCTCATATACATTTTCCGGGCATACCGGAGTGGTCTTTCGATACACCCATATCGGATAAGCACTGATACTGTCACCGATGCGCACCTTAAGCGTGAGTGCGGTATTCTTCTCCACAAAGTCGAGCGGAATATCCAGACTTCCTACCTCTGTATAACTTCCAGGGCGGCAGATTGTTATCTCTGTATCTTCTCCGGTTGCGATAACTGTATTTTTGCTTTTTATCTCCGCCGGCTCACAGTTTCCATTCTCAGACACACTCTTTTTTCCCGCAAGGGTCCAGCAAAATACTCCTTCGATATTTCTCTTGCCGAAATTCGCTGCTTCCACTTCTGCGATCAGCCGTTCTCCTGCCTCATAGGTATAATGTGGCAGCTTTACCAAAATCCTACACTCTTGAAAAAATTCCCGGAACCTTTCCGGTCTGGCAAAATCATAGGGCTTCGGTTCTAAATGGGAATTCATCATGCCTACCAGTGCCGTCCCCTGCCCCGGGAAATCCTGCAGTCCGAGGAGCGAAATCCCTGAAAGCTCTCTCGTCCGCATAGCTGCTTCAATCTCTTCCCGGTATGCCAGCCTCGACAGTTCTCCGGTGGCTTCTACGTATTTTTCCCATGTGGGCAAAAGTCCCCGTTCCTCTACACGTTTTTTGATCAGTTTCAGATTCACCGGATCCGATATTCCATGAAAGCTTTCCAGCTCCTCAAAATCCGGCAGCACTTCGAACTGCCCCACTTCAAAACTGAATACCGGCTTCTGATACTCTTTTCGTATCTCTGCCATCGCCTCATCATAGGTTCGATCTGCGGAGGGATAGTTTTCATTGAGATACCCCCGCATGCCGGAGAATGTTCCGCGGATCACCACATCCTTGCAACTCTGCGATGTATAGAAATCGCTCTCTGGGTCACATCCTTCTTCACCATAAAAGGCATTGGATCCGTTCGCATACAGTCTGGTCGGATCCATCCTTTTCGCCGTTCTGACCAGTTCCCGCATCCGTTCTCTGCCTTCATCTTGTGCCTGCAATTCATTGCCCAGTGTCAGCATTACAAAAGAGGGATGATTGGCATAGGTTTTCAATAGGTCCACAAGTTCTGCCCGGTAATACCGATAGCTTTCCTCCGTTCCAAAGGCATCCTTCGGATCCCAGTGAGACAGCTCCGGCTGCAGAAGCATTCCCAGTTCATCCGCTGCCGCAAACGCAGCTTCCGGCTCACAGTGGGAATGGAATCTTACAAAGTTGATTCCATAACTGCGATATTTTAATAACATCTCTTTCCATTCCGGAATTGTCATGGGTGGATGCCCGGTCTCCGGGTATTCTGCGCAATTTGCCTCACCCCGCAGAAAAATTGCCCTACCGTTCAGTGCCAGTCTGCCGCTGCCGTTATCACCAAAGAGCGGATGCCGAAACGGGTCCTGCACTCAGCAGTGCTACCGCCTTTATCTTCTGCTGACATACCGTTGTCCAGGGTTACAGCCATCTCATAGAGATTGCCCTCATCTTCGTCCCACAGTTTCACATTCTCCCGCAGAGGCAGATCACGGAACCAGATTTCCATTGTTTCGGATTCTCCTCTTTATCTGTTCCGGCTTCCGCTAATCCCTCCCCGGAATAGCTGATAATTTCCGTCAATGTCTGTGTGTCTTCTAACTCTCCTGCCGCCAGAGCCTCTGACTGTAATATGATTTTAGCATCTTTATATACTTTCTTTGCGCCAGGTGCCAGTTCCACACATACATCCAGCACATATCCGCCTGCTTTTTTTCTCTTCCTTTTCACCGCTCTCGGATATACCCGGAGGCTGTCTATAAAATTCTGCGGTCTGGTATACATGCTGCATTCGCCAAGTATCCCGTTCCAGTTCGTCTGTGTCTCATCCGTCGCTGCGGAAGAATAACAGATGGCAGCTTTGGGCATTCCCGGATAGCTGTTATCCGAAAGAAACGTAAATTCATGTTCTCCCGGTGCCGCCCCGGTGAGTTCAAAAATATAAGGTGTACTTAGTGTCCCCTGCCGGAACACCGCACACGCTTCTCCATCCACTAGCAGCCGGAGTGCCCGTGCCCGCTCCGCCAGTACGAACAGCCTGTCGGTTCCGTAATCCGGTACCGTTATCTTACGACTGATCCTGGCTTCTCCCTCATAGGTATGCCGCCTGGTAAATCTCGTAGCGATCGGTGCATCTTTGTCTATCTCTCCCGCCGCATTCCCCAGTACCGCATCCGGATGCCACTGATTCGCCCCCACATCTCTATGTCCGATCCCGTTCTCATCCAACGTCCCCGGCAGATCCATCTGTCCCGTGGTTCCGTCCTCCAGTACTACATGCCATTTTCCATTCAACAATATTCTCATATAAGCTCCATCCCACAGACCCTTTTCCATACAGAAAATCCCCTAGCGGATCCATAGTAAATTTTCTGATGTTTTCTCCTTGATCACGGAATCATTATATAGCTTAACTTTAGTGTTTTAAATTCACTATCATGAACTATTTTTTATATTCATTGCATTATTCTGAACCTTTTTGATATAATATGATGCCAGGGGCGAAAGGTCTAAGCCAATAAGCACGGAACAATCCGTAGGCATCAAAGTTAAGGGCTTTTGACCCCGACATCATAATACCTGAGAGGAGTGAATCAGAAATGACAGATAGAAGAACTTTTTTATGCGAAGATTTTGAAATTTCCTATGAAGATACAAAAAAAGGATGGTCCATGCCCTATTCGCATCACCACACCAACTATGAAATCTATATTCTGCTCTCCGGGGAGCGTCTGGTTACCATCGGCGATATCACCTACCGGGTAAAAGCCGGCATGGCAAGCCTGTTTGAGAGCAATATCTCTCACCGAAGCGTCGGTGACACGGATTATACCGGGATCTGCATCCATTTTTCAAAAGTCTATCTTGAAAAATACTTTTTACCTGCCGTAGTATCTTCCTACCTGACCTGTTTCAAGGCACCGATTATTTTCATTCCCGAGGATTACAGACAAAAGCTCGTCGACTGGAACGCAGCTTCCTGCTGCAAATCTCCCACTGCCTACCTGTTGCTTGCACAGATTCTTACAGATCTGGCAGCTTTTCGCTATCAGTATCCTCTTGAAAATGAAATTTCTGTCAGTGAGAATAAAGCTTCCGGTTTTCAGCGGATCATTAATTATATTAACGCAAACTATACAACGCTTCAGACCGTCCGGGATATCGCCGAATCCTGCGGTGTGTCCGAAAGCTATGTCCACCGGGCTGTCCGGCGGACAGAATCCCTCACCGTAAAAGAATATATTAATAAGCTTCGCCTCCGTCATGCCATACACCAGGTGGAACAGGGCGGCAATTCTCTCTCTGTCATCAGCAAGTCCTGTGGTTTCCAAAGCGTTTCTTATTTTTACCGGGTTTTTAAAAAACACTACGGCATGACCCCTACACAATATTTTTCCAAAAAAGAACCCCATTACTTTCTGCAGATCACTTAGCATCCTGATGGATGCCTTAATGGCAAGCCTTCAGGAAATCCTAAAGCTCAGCAATGAGCAGTTGGCTGTATTTACTGCTGATTTTGAATCAAGACTACCGAGATATCTGCGGAATGCACTTCATCCGGAAGCAGTAGCGGCATAAACCACTATTTTGTTAGCTGAAATTTTCTTTTTGTTAACATTATCTCTTTTTGTAAATCAGAAGCTCCGGATTTTCACCATTCTTCTCATATGTACATACCAGAATAAAATCCATACCTGCCAGAATGCCAAAGCATCTGTCTCCTCCGAATTCAGACTCCAGTTGGTTCCCCAGATAGGTTTTCTGATCATCAAGGAATTTCATTTTTTGTCCATTTGGCAGAGTATATTCCAGATTCACATATTTCCCCACAAGTGCATTTAGTTTGTCTACCCTTGGGAGTCCATCTATATGCAAATCATTAATTTCGTTCATCAACTGCTTTTTAAACTCTTCAAACTGCCCATTGTCACTAAGTTCATCATACCTTTTCCAGTAATCTAACTTTGGAAGCATTTCTTTAAGATAAGTGCGTGCCTGTTCTTCGGTAAAGCTTTCATTTACCATATTCTTTACACACACATCAATCAATTCATCCATATCATTATATGTGTACGTTCCATCTGCATAGCACCATTTACAATACTCCTCATTTAATGTGCCATCCTTATCACGTCCCAATATGGAATCATCATCAATTGGCATCCCGCAGCACTGGCAGATCAGCTTTCTGGGTTCTCCCAAAGCGTATTGATTGAAACATCAAATTCTTTTGATAAGAGCTTAAGTGTATCAGTATTGGGAACGGTATCACCGTTTTCCCAACGCGATACTGCCTGCCTTGTAACCATAATTTTATCTGCCAGCTCGTCCTGTGACATTCCTCTTTCTGTACGAAGTTTCAAAATAATATTTTTGTTTCCATAGTCATCACCTCCATAACCATATCATATAGATAAATTCATGTTCTGAAAAGCAACCTGCTGTTGCCATACTCTATGCCTGTCATCCACCAAAATATTTTCGGCACTTTTCGCTTTTAGTGCCAAAGTGTATTGACAAAATTATGATTATTTATTACATAATTTCAAATCTTTGTTACACGTTTTCATCTCCGCAATCTTGGAACTGCCCAGCAACGTTCCACACACCACTTACAGTCCCCGACGTCTCGGCGGTGCCAACCCGACACGACGAAACCGGATTCTCCCGAGATCCTTGCCTTATAGGACCGCAAAGAGGGCGAGATCGCCGAAAACTCTCTGGTGATCTCACCCTCTCTGGATTATCAACCGCTACTTCATCAAGCCTCCTCACAGATTCTTCCCGCATTCCATCAGGTATGCATCCATTCCCAGACACATTGCACCGATGATTCCGGGGTTCTCGCCCAGTGCAGGAGCCACCACATACTGTGACATATCCTTCGGCAGGCTGGTCTCCGGCAGATAGCCATTCAGAAACTCCACCGCATTCTGTCTCACCATGTCGAAAACCTTCTCCTGGTGCATCACACCGCCCCAGAGAATGATCTTCTCCGGCGAGTAAGTCAGCATGTAATCTGCCACAGCCTGTCCGATGTAGTAACTTTCCAGTTCCCAGACATCCTCTCTTCCGGCCAGTTCAGCTCCCTTTCTGCCATACCTGCCCTGAATCGCAGGACCGGAAGCCAGTCCTTCCAGACAGGCACCGTGATAAGGACAGCAGCCTTCATAGGTATCCTCCGGGTGCTTGCGCAGGAAGATATGTCCGCCCTCGGGATGCATCAGGCCATGCAGCAGTCTGCCGTTAATATATGCCCCTACACCTACTCCCGTACCAATGGTGATATAGAGTGCATTCTCACACCCCTTGGCTGCGCCGAAGCGTACCTCGCCAAGCACTGCTCCATTGACATCTGTATCAAAACCTACAGGGACTTTCAGTGCTTCCCGGAACGCTCCCGCAAAATCATAAAATCTCCATGCCAGCTTCGGAGTGCTGGTAATATAGCCGTAGGTTGCTGATTTTTATTCAGATCCACTGGGCCGAAACAGCCGATCCCCAGTGCCTCGATTCCTTTATCCTGAAAATATGCTATCATTTTCGGCACCGTACTCTCCGGTGTCTCCGTAGGGAATACTGCCCTGTCGAAAATCTTTCCCTGCTCATCTCCTATGGCACATACCATCTTTGTGCCGCCGGCTCAATTCCGCCTAATTTCATTCTGACATCCTCCCAATACAACTTTTACTATGCCTGTTCCTGTTCAGGATGCTTATGGAACACCAGCACAAACAACAGAGTAAAGAGTATCATTGCTGCCGGCATGATCAGAAAGCTCCTGCCATATCCTGTTTTTCAGCAATGTCTCCGTAAATATAGTTAAATCCAATATCAAACAGGGATGCCACACTGATGATCAATCCGGACATCGTAGACACTTGCGACGGATCATAAAGTCTCCCGATGGCCATAACCAGTGTCGGATAAATGATCGAGCAGAACAGTCCGGCCAGACTCAGCATCCAGAGTGCCCACTGAAGATCCCTGCCGCATAAAGCACTGCAGAAATCACAGAAAACAAGGCAATGCTCGGGAATACCTTCAGCCGGTCAACCAACGGAGAAAAGACCAGTCTTCCCACCGTCATTCCGCCAAAACAACGCCATATAATTGGCAGCCTTTCCCTGCTCCAGTCCCAGCGCATTGGTTCCGTAGATCACAAACCAGTTCAGCATTCCATGTTCTGCAATAAAGTATACACCAAAGATCACCACCATGACAATCCAAAGGTAGTTTCCCTTCATTTTCCTTCCCTGCCGATCCTTTTCTGCCTTCTTCACTTCTCCGCTGTCCGGGATCGCAGTTTTAAAATGATCAGGAACGCCAGAACGCCGATGGCAAAGCACCCTGTCACAGCTTTCCATCCGCCAAAATCGTTAGCCAGATTTCCGATCAGACTCTGTCCTCCGCTGGTACCGATTCCTGCGTAAAGAACAATACATTGACGATCATGGCCGGTGATGTGGCAAAATGAACGGTGTGATCAGTGTAATGGACGTATTCAACAGCGTAGAAGCTCCCATTGCCAGGAACATTCCCACCAGCAATGCATAATAGTTATCTGTAAGCAGGAATACCAGCATTGCACACATCCATACTGCGAAATCCCAAAAGCCTTTTTGCGGTCGATCTTATCCATGATTCTGCCTCCGGCCAGCAGGAAGCACAGATTTCCCGCATAGCTTACGGCTATGATCGTGGACAGCCCTTTGCCGTCAATGCAAAATGCGTCTGAAAATGCCGGAGAAAATACCTCTCAGGCTGTCACTGATTCCCAGGCCGACCATCAGGTTGCAAATCCGATGAGAGCGATCCTTCTATTACTCTTCTCCATTCTGGCTCCCATCTTCCGGCTCTTCTACATCGATCCGTACATTTTCTACATTTCCCAGTGTCACGTCCTCCTCGTAAAAGGCAGGATTCCTTCTTTCTTCGTGATCTGAATATCATGGAAGGAGACATTCTTCACATAATCCGCATAGATTCCGGAAATCTTTGTGTAGATCTCTCCCTCTCCTGGCAGGGTCTCTTATCGTAGCCGTTGATCTCCCACTTGGATTTCTTATCCAGTGTCAGCCGAATGCCCTCAAAGGTCACATCTTCAATATAATTGTCTTCACTGCCCAGCAGGAAAATGCCGTTTCTCCCTCGCAGGTAATATTCTGGAAGCGGATATTGCGGATCTTACCGGCCTTAACTCCGGGTTTGCGATCCAGCGCAGTCAGGCAGACAGCCTCCGCTCTTCCCCACCATTCATAAGAGAACCTTCTGGTCTCCATAATGATGTTGGAAAGATTACATTTTCCACGTTGCCATTATCTCTGATCGAATGGAATTCCACGGTTACTTCTGGAAATACAGCAATTTTCCACCAGAATATTCCGGAAGTCAGACTCTCCCTCCGTGCCGAATTTGATGGCAGCACTGGTGGATACCAGGGTACAATTGGTGACCACGATATTTTCACAGGGACCGTATTTCTTATAATCCCCGGAATTTTTCAATACGATGGCGTCATCTCCACATTCAATGTGACAGTTACTGATCCGGACATTCTGACAGTGATCCGGATCGATGCCATCGGAATTCGCCATCTTCAGATTATTCAGCAGGCGGATACCGTCGATCAGCACATCCTTACAGCCTACCAGATGCACTGTCCAGAAGGCACAGTTCGTCAGGCGGACTTCCTTGATGGTCAGATGCTTTACATCCTCCAATAGCAGGAGCGGAACTCTGGGATAATAGGAACCCTCGATATGATAACCCGAGTCATCTCCGTAAAGACAGATTCATTGCCATCAATGGTACCCTGTCCGGAGATCGTCACATTTTCCTGTCCCAGCGCATAGATAAAGGCATGGAACGGGCGTCCTGCATATTCACTGTTCAGGAAAGAAGGCAGGCCGGATTCATGGGCTGTGATTTTACCATTGTTGCGCAGCGGGTAATAATCTTCTATATTGCTGCTGGCTTTCCAGACAGCGCCCGGCTCCAGATGTACCTCCACATTGATTTCAACAGCACATATCCGGAAGAATATGTCCTGCCGCCGGGGAAGAGGACTACGCCTCCTCCTGTTCTGCACACGTATCGATTGCTTTCTGAATGACAGGGGCATCATTGGTCTGTCCATCGCCCACTGCACCGTATTCTAATATATTGATCATAATTTTCTCCTTCGTAACCCTCTCACTTTTTCATTCACAATACGCAGGGTCTTGATTTCATAAGGCTTCATAGTAAAGCTCCATCCGTCCTGTGCACGGGTCATATCCGCATTCTCCACCCGGAAAAATTCTCCATGCAGTCACAGACTGTTACCTGTGCATCCGGAGCAAGTGGGAAGTTCACATGCACTTTGGTACGCATTCCCCAAGTCTCATAGATACGTACGATGATGCCATTGCCGTCCTCTGCTGCTTTCACAGTATCTGCCATCACATTTTCCTCTGCTATCTGCAGCATTGAGAAGCTGTCTTCATAGATACCCTGTACCTTCTCCCATGCCATCGGGCAGTTCAGATCGTAAGCTTCTCTTACCACACTGCCCTTGCGGAAATCTCCCTGATGAGGGAACAATGCGTAGGTAAATTCATGCTGTCCCTGATCTGCATCGGGATTGGGGAAAATACCTGACTTGATCAATGTCAGTCCCATCACACCCTCATGGACATCATAACCGTATTTGCAGTCATTCATCAGTGCCACACCATAACCGGGCTCGGAAAGATCTGCCCATTTGTGTGCGCATACCTCGAATCTTGCACGATCCCAGGATGTGTTCTTGTGTGTCGGCCGCTTTACATTGCCGAACTGGATCTCATAATCCGCTTCATGTGCCAGAACATCCACAGGGAAGGATACTCTGAGCAGCTGTTGATGTTCCTGCCAGTCCACTCTGGTCTGAAAATCGATCCTTGCGGTGTGCCGGTAGAAACGAATGGTCTGTTCGATCATGGAATCCTGGAACCGTCTGCGCACATGTAATGCCGCCGTCTCCGGTCCGTTCTCCAATACTTTGAATTCTTCCACATCAATGACATCCCAGGATTTCTCCAGATATCCCTCGTCAATATTCCAGGCATCGAATTCTGCCGGCCGATCCTCATATACGGTGAGACGGTTACCCATCCTGCCCTTTTGGATCAGTTCCCGGTCCTCCCTGATATCCACCAGGCTTGTGATCTCAGCATTGGCATCAAATCTTACGGTAAAATAGGGCGTTTTGAAGCTTACCGGTCGTCCGTTTTCCTCCATTACAAGCTCAGTGAAACAGTTGTCCTTTCCGGAGCTCACCGCTCTGCACACAGTAACACCGCTGGGTCCTGCTGTTATTTTCTGCCAACTGCCCTCTGCATTCCGGATCAATGCCGTACGTGCAAAGCTCAAAGGATTCCATACTGCGCAGACCTCCTCATTCTTCTCCGCACGATACCGGAACAGCTTTTCCCGGATGCTCTTCTTCGCTGTTTTCATCATTTCTTCATCCGCAGCAAAAATCTCTTCATACTGTGCGGCGGAATCCTCATACACTTCCTTAATAGAGGAACCGGGCAGAATATCGTGGAACTGGTTCAGCAAAAGCAGTTTCCAACTGTGTTCCAGTTGTTCCTGTGGATAGAGATACTTTTGATCCAGAAGTGATGCCATTGCTGCATACAGCTCGGTTTCGCCGTTTTTGAACTCAGCCTTACGATTATATTTTTTATTCTGTGCCATGGAAGTATAAGTACCACGGTGGAATTCCAGATATAGTTCACCATCCCATACCGCCAGACGCTTTTTGTCCATTTTGTCTTCCAGAATATGAAAGAATTCCTTCACCCCTGTCTGTCTTGCTGCAGGACATTCCACGATGCTGTGCTCCAGCCTTCTGCTCTGCTCCAGCATCTCTTCTGTGGGGCCTCCACCGCCATCACCATAGCCGTAACAGGTCAGCACCTCAGTGCTCACATCCTTATCCTGATACCGCTGCCAGGTACCCATGAGCTGGGAGGCATTCTGCAGACCATTATAAGTGGTGGAATGGTTTCCCACCATCTTCAGGTCACCCGGCTTCTGATAGTTTCTGGTAGTGATCAGATGTGTCAACACTTCCGTTCCGTCAATGCCCTTCCAGAGGAAGGTGTCGTGGGGAAACCGGTTGAACTCATTCCATCCGATTTTCGTGGTCATAAAATAAGGAATCCCGGATTTCTGCAGGATCTGCGGCAGCGCCGCACTGTAACCAAAGACATCCGGCAGCCACAATACTTCATTTTTTTCCGCACCGAGCTCTTGTTCAAAAAATCTGCGGCCATAGATGATATGCCGGATCAGGGATTCTCCGGAGGAAATGTTGCAGTCCGGCTCCAGCCACATGGCCCCTTCCGCTTCCCACCTGCCCTCTTTGATCCGTTCCCTGATTCTGGCAAATACCCCGGGAGCATCTTCCTTCACGAACTCATAGAGCTGTGGCTGACTGGACATAAAACGGTATTCCGGATATCTGTCCATCAGGTTCAGTACCGTCTCAAAGCTGCGCACTGCCTTTTGTCTGGTCTGACGCAGGGGCCATTTCCATGCCACATCAATATGGGTATGGCCGATACTGTGCACCGTCACCGGATTCGGTCTTCTGTCGGCATAATAAGTACCTTCCAGCTCCTGCGCCGCCATTTTCATGCTCTCAAAGCATTCTGCGGATCCGGGTCTGCGCAGATCCAACAGATTTATGCATCTTTCCAGTGCTTTAAAGCCCTCGATCCTGGATAGATTGTCCTCCGGCAGAAGATCCGCAGCTTCATAGACAGCCTGCATGTCATAATAGAGTCCCGCCGCCTCTTCCCGGTAGACTGCCAGCTCCAGGCGGAAGAAATTCGTACCGGTAAACGTGCCTGCATACGCACTGGAATACGCATAAAAAGCCAGTTCGTAAGTCTCTCCTGCTTTGGCATGCTCCGACAGAATGATAAACTGATGGTTCATATCCAGCGTGGCTGCAAATCTGCCGTTCACATAAGCCATGATCTGGGGATTGTCCGTATTCCAGATATCTGTGGCTCCGGTATTCAGCACGGCACGGACTGTATGCCCCTCCATCTGCTCCGGGATCGCCACATCTGCCAGGAAGAAATAATGCTGATCCAGCTCTCCCCAGGTCTCATTGCGGCCGAAATCCCGGAAATCTTTTCCTTCTCTGTGGAATTCCTCCTCAAAATGGTAATCCGCTTTGGCGATCTTCACGGAAATTACCGGTTGTCTGTCACTATATATCATCTGCTCTACGGCTTCGAGAACAGCTTTGATTCGATTTCTAACAGTGTCCATATCACACTCTCCTCTGATTTTTATCTGAAAACAAGAAAAGCGGGGAGAACCGGAACAGTCTCCCCGCCGAACAGCTTTAGCCCTTGATACCGGTGGATGCAATTCCTTCTACCAGATATTTCTGCATAGTCAGGAAAATAACAAATATAGGAATCAGGGACAAGGTTGCCATTGCAAACATAGCACCCCAGTCAGAACCTGCGGTAGGATCCGAGAACATCTTCAGAGCGTAACTCACCGGATATTTCAGAGGATCGCTTAAGTATAACAGTGCTGCCAGGAAATCATCCCATCTCCACATAAAGGAGAAGATCGCACTGGTTACCAGTGACGGTTTGATCAGAGGAAGGATGATACGGAAGAAGATCGTATAGGTAGAACATCCGTCCATTCTGGCCGCCTCATCCAGATCCATTGGAATCCCCTTGATGAACTGGATATTCAGGAAAATGAAGAATCCCTGACCGAACCACTGGGGAACAATGATAGGAAGGTAAGAACCGACCCAGCCTAATTTATTAAAAATTATGTACTGCGGGATCATTACTACCTGGAACGGAAGCATCATGGACAACAGCATGCAGGCGAACCAGAATCCCTTGAATTTGAAGTTAATTCTTGCGAAGCCGTATCCGATCACAGCAGAGGAAGCCACTGCTCCGATGGTGGATAAACCTGCGATCACAAAAGAGTTTTTGAAGAAGCTTCCGAAATTGTATCCGGCAAATCCCTGCCAGCCTACCTTGTAGTTCTCCAGAGAGAAGTGTCTCGGGATCAATTCCGATGCCGTTCTTATAATCTCATTGGTATCCTTAAAAGAACTAAGTACCATCCATACTAACGGATATATCATCACGCAGGCAAAACAGAAGGTGAAGATATGATAAATCACTCCGATAGCAAATCTTTTTTCTTTATATCCTTTTTTCATACGCTCACCATCAACCTTCTGATTCATAATATACCCACTTGTTCTGGGTCTTGAACAAGATCAGTGTCAAAATTCCTACTACCAGAATCATAAACCATGCAAGTGCACATCCATAGCCAAGTTTGTTATAGGTAAATGCGTTCTGGTACATATATACAGTATAGAAAAGGGTGGTATCCCTTGGTTTTCCCTGTGTAATAATGTAGCTCTGTGTAAATGCCATAAAGCCGTTGATCAACTGGTTGATCAGATTGAAGAAAATCGTGGGGGTCAGCATGGGGAGTGTGATCTTGAAGAACTTATGGACACCGCCAGCTCCATCCATGGTGGCTGCCTCATATAAGCTTACGGGAATCTGCTTTAATCCTGACAGGAAGATCAGCATGGAGGATCCGAACTGCCATACTGCCAAAATGATCAGGGTCCAGATCGCAGTATCGGAACGTCCCAGCCATGCGATATCCAGTCCGAACAGACCGTTGATCACACCGTCACTGGCGAACATTCTTTTCCACAGAATGGCAACCGCCACACTGGAACCGATAATGGAAGGAAGGTAATACACTGCTCTGTAAAAGCCGGACAGCTTGGTGCTCTTCACTAGAAGCATTGCTACGATCAATGCCATGATCAGACGAAGAGGTACGGAAAATACCACGTAATACATGGTGACACCGAATACCTTCCAGAATTTCGGATCATCCGTGAACATGGTAATGTAGTTTTCCAGCCCAATGAATGTCGGGGACTGTAAAATATTGTATCTTGTAAATGAAAATGCAAAAGATAAAAGCATGGGAACCATCATGAATGCCAGAAATCCGATAATGAACGGTCCGACAAACACATATCCGGATACGTTAGGACTATCCAGCCACTGGCCCAATGTTCTTTTTCTCTTTGGGGAAGTCTTTTCTTTGCTCATTTTTCCTCTCCTTCTGCCGTTTCTATAACAAGCGCCCGGTTCCCGCCCGATGCCGGATGGGATCCAGGCGCCCTTTGATTACAATTTGTTATAACGGTCTTACTTCAGAAGTCTTACTTCTCGTCTTACTTTGCCGTCTCGCTCAGAATCTTCTGAGATGTGGTTACGAATTCTTCTGCTGCTCCCGCTGCATCTGTATCTCCATAACGCAGGTTCTCAACAATGGTCTTTGCCTGTGCTTCTATTTCGCCCTTACCAGAGGGATCGGGATCATCAATAGGAGTTGCGATCTTGGATACTTCTGCGATATAGTCAAATACCTTCTGGGAATTCTCATCCACATTAGGTTTGATCGCTTCTGCCACATCACTGTTCACAGGGATACCTCTCTCTGCCATCAGGATATTGTTGCACTCAATACTGTTGGTGAACCAGTCCAGGAATTTTGCAGCTTCCTCTTTATTCTGGGAAGTCTCAGCAATAGAAAAGAACTGGCTGGGCTTTAAGAACATCGGTTGGGTGGTTGCATCGCTGGTAGTAGGATACATGGTGATTCCCAGATCTCTACCGGCTGTGTTGGCAATACTGATGTACTGGTTGGAATAAGAAAAGTCATTCCATGTGGTTCCATCAATGATGGGCTTGGTCTCTACTACATCCGGGTTCTTCTCTGCCAGAAGATCAGGAGAAATAGCGGATTCCGCCTTGTTGAACTTATCTACATTAGCGAAGTGGGTTTCGCTTGCAGTCTTGGTTCCTGCTGCCAGTTCATCGAACAAATGAGATCCCTGGGTTCTTGCGATGATCTGCATCATATTGATGCCGCCATCGTAGTAGGTCTTCACACCGGTCTTCTCGTAAATGGTCTGTCCGATATCATACAGTTCTTCGATGGTCAGCTGCTCGGGAAGCTCTACACCGGCCTGTTCTACGATTTCTTTGTCATATACCATCATAGGAGCATTACTGCCAAGGCTTAATGCATAACAGGTTCCATCAATAGATCCACTATCGATAACGCTGTCTGCAATCTTGCTGGTGTCAATGACACCGCTGTCAATGAACTGGCTCAGATCAGCAAGCTGGCCGCTCTGCTGATACTGTTGCAGATAGGAGTAATCCATCTGGATAATATCGGGAAGGTTGCCGCCTGCTGCCATTGCAGAAAGCTTATCCCAGTAGCCGGACCAGTCGGTAAACTCTACCTTGATCTCTACATTGGGGTTCTGTTCCATGTAAAGGTCAACTGCCTTCTTGGTTACATCATTTCTTGTCTGGTTGCCCCACCAGCAAAGGCTCAGGGTTACTTTGTCACCACTGGCAGCCTGTGCTGCGCTGTTATCACCTGTGGCAGCGGAGCCTGTGCCAGATGCATCAGAACTGCCTGCGCTGCTTCCACATGCAGCCAGAGACATGGTCATCAATACAGCCATAAGACCTGCAATCATTCTTTTCTTCATTTGTTATACCTCCCATACAATCTGTCGGGTATGTGTCCTGCACATCCCTCGTTGTTGTTTTGATGAATTTATTTTATGTCCATTTTGCATAATGGTAAAGTTAAATAACGGTTCTGTCGATGCAAAAAAATGGCTTTTTAACCATAATCTTACATTTTTTTCGTCACATTTTCATACTTTTTTCAGTTTTTCCATATTCCATATGGCATTTTGCATAATTTCGTGTTCAAAAAAAGGTTTCTGAGTGTTCAAAAAACGGCTTTTTGTTTTCTTCCCACGGATGAAAATTGAACTTCCCATATTTTTACTATATAATAACCATGATACGGAGGTTTTTCCATGAGCAATTTATCACAGCGTTTTAATAATCTGTCTTTATATAAGAAAATACTACTGATCCTGTCAACGACATTGCTTTTTGTGTTCTCTGCTTTTGTTGTGGGCATTCAGCTTCTTTCCCAGTATTATGCCCGTGAGCTGTATACTTCCAATGCACAGTCTCTGAATTATGTATCTTCCTTCGTCTCTGCAAGAATGGAGACCGTGGAATCCGGTTCTGCCCGGATCCTGTCCGATACCATCATTCAGACGAATCTCACCGATATCATGGATGCTCCCACCAGTATCCGTAATGCCCAGAGAAAGCAGACGATATATCAGGCTCTCTATCCTTATATTTTTGATGACGACTATATCAAATCCATCAGTCTGGTACTTCCTGACGACACACTGATCTGTATGGGAAATACTTCCGATCTGGATGCTTTTCCTCTGGAGGAACTGGCAGAAAACGCAGCAGCCTGCCAGGGGCGTGCCAGCTGGAGTGCACCGGCTTCCCCCGGGAATACCATCGTACTTTACCGGGATATCCGGCAGCTTCGCCATCTGACCCTGGATCATCTGGCTTACCTGTACATAGTGATCGACCTGGATCAGCTGATCAGTGATGCCCTGGAGAATGCCGGATATTCTCTCTCCACGCATTCCCGTTTTATCCTGTTTGCAGGAAATGCGCAGTTTTACCCACAGGAGACTTACCATCCGGAACAGTATTCCAGCCTGCTGCAGTCGCTGAATCATGGCAGCAGCCATTATTCTATTCTTTCCATAGATAAACGAAAGACCTTTGTCATCCAGGGAGATTTTCCACGTACCGGATGGAATTATCTGTATTTTCAGGATTACGATCCGCTCTTTTCTGCGATCCATACCGTTCTGATCCGGATGATCCTGTTCTCCGCCATGGTCGTGATGATCGCTCTGTTTCTGGCACTGTTGCTTCTGCGCAGGATACTGCACCATCTGGATCTTCTGGTAGAGAAGATCCGCCGCTTCGGACAGGGACTCCCGGATCCGGAGGACACCGCTCACTACGATTACAGTCTCCGCACCGATGAGATCGGGCAGCTGCATGTCAGCTTTGACGAAATGAAATCCAATGTAAAGACTTTGCGGGATAAAAACTATGAAAAGCAGCTGTTGCTCCGGGATACCAATATCAAGATGCTGCAGCAGCAGATCAACCCGCATTTTCTCTACAATACCCTGGATACCATCAACTGGATGGCGCAAAAATACGGTGCCGATGACATCTCCACCATGGTCCGTTCCCTGGGGAATCTGTTCCGCGCTGCTGTCAACAGCAAAGAAGACCTGATCCCTTTAAAAAAGGAACTGGACGTTTTAAAGGATTATATCCGGATCCAGCAGATCCGTTTCGGAGACCGGTTGGACTTCCAACTGCATGTGCCGGATGACATTTCCCATATTTATGTCCCGACACTTTGTATCCAGCCTCTGGTAGAGAACGCATTAAAATATGCTCTGGAATTCAGTGACGATGTCTGTCATATCACCGTCACCATTTCCGAAAAAGACACCGTCTACCAAATTACCGTAGCAAATACCGGTTCCTATTTCGAGGATGATCTCATCTGGAAGCTGGAACACAGGCAGGTCACTCCCCAGGGTTCCGGTGTGGGACTGGTGAATATCAACTCCCGCCTGAAGCTGCTCTTCGGCGACCGGTACGGCTTATCTATATACAATGAAGACGGAATGGCCATTGTACTGCTGTCCATTCCCAAAGAAAGAGAGGATTCTTATGCTCAGATTGATGATTGTAGATGATGAACAGATCATACGTGAAGCACTTTCTTCCATGATCGATTATACCTCCCTCGGCTACGAGGTGATTGCTACCGCCAAAAACGGAATGGAAGCCTATGACCGGATCCGTGATGACTATCCCGATGTTGTGATCACGGATATCAAGATGCCTATTTTGAACGGTCTGGAACTGATCGAACGTGCCTCCCGCATCGACTCCCGGATCACTTTTATCCTGTTATCCGGTTACGGTGAATTCGAATATGCCAAGCAGGCCATGACATACGGGGTCCGCTACTATCTCTTAAAACCCACGGACAAGCAGGAGCTGATCAACTGTCTGGATACGATCCGTGAAGAAAAAAAGCAAAAAGAGGTACAGCAGAAGGCGGAGCAGGCACTTCTGCTGAAGGATATGCAGTCGCCATTAGAACAGGGGCTGCTTATGGAAGCATTGGATCAGCCTGATAATTTTCCCCAGGTATTCAAAAAGTATCAGGGACTTCTGTCCTTTCCCGAAAAGGGACTATATGCTTGTATCTGTTCCTTTGTAGAAGAAACCTATCTGAAAAGTTTTCTAAAGGATATCGTGCGGATTCTGCTTTCCTGCGGAGCAGAAAGTGTCTTTCCTGTGATTTATGTAAAAAACAGTGCTCTTTTCGTCCTGTCCTCTCCCACCCTGGCCCATCAGGAAAAGATCCGCCAGTCTTTGGAGGAGCTGCATTATCCGCAACAGTGTGTAACCTTTGAAACCTCTTTTCTCCACGGTGACACTTCGGAAGATTTGTTTGCGCAGATCATATCCAAGATATCCCGCTATGAACGGATCCTGCTGATCCGCCCAGAAACCGGAGAAACCAGGGACTTCCATAACAACATGGCCGCTCCCTGGCGGATTTCCAAGCTGCGTGAGGCATTTACCGCTTCCCCGGCCGAAACGGATATTCCATCTCTGCTGGATTCCGTCTTCACTCCTTCCATGACACCGGATGTTGCGAAGAATATCGCCCTGGGACTTTTCCTGAATCCCGATAACTCCGGACAAGAGCCGCCGCTCGATATTGCCTGTGACTTTTTCCGCCGCCTGTATTCCTGTACCCAGACCTCCGAAATCCGGAAGCTGGCGGAGATCGTACTGCTGCAGGAGAAGGACGAGGCTGCCTCCTCTAAGGGCGGTGCCAACATCAGCCTCTTAAAATCTTACGTGGAAGCCCACCTGGACTGTGAGACCCTGTCTTTAAAATGGCTGGCAGAGAACTATCTCTTTGTCAGTGTCGGCTACCTGAGCAAACAATTTGTAAAGGAGGAAGGCATCCGGTTTTCCGATTACCTGAACAAAAAGCGGATGGAACAAGCCATCCGCCTTATGGTGTACTATCATAATGACAATATCAAAACTATTGCCAGGTCTGTGGGATTCGGCAATAATCCACAGTATTTCAGCCAGGTATTTAAAAAATATACCGGCTATACTCCCACAGAGTATATTGAGAAGGTGGGTGCCTCTGCGCCCTCCTGATGCAGTCTCCCTCATCGTAAGGGAATTACATGCAGTTGTCCAGAAGCTTCATCAAAGCATCATGCGCTATGGTAAATGTCTCAAGACCGCTGAGTACCTTCTTTTCTTTGACAGCAATGCTCCTGCCGTCCTTTTCCAGTGCATGGAAACCCTCAAACTCAAACAGGTGCGGTTCCAGTGACAGGAATCCATCAAATCCGGAGGCTGACAGACGCTTCAGGATCACCGCCACATTTCCGTCACCATAGCCTGCCGGAACTACACTCTGGTCTGACTTCAGTGCATCCTTTACATGGATATAGGCAATATAGGACTTTAACATCTCATAGGCTTCCAGCGTATCCTGTCCGCACTGTACAAAGTTGGCAAAGTCAAAAATAGCTTTAAAATGATCCCCGTAAAAGGTATCCATGAGTTTTTTGCATTCCGGAGCCATTGCTCCATAGATATCTTTTTCATTTTCATGCAGGAGCAGTGTATCATTCGCAGAGGCATAGTCCACGAATTTACCGATCCTGTCGAAGACTTCGCCCTCATAGGCTGCCGGATCACTCTCCTGCGGAAGATAGAAGCTGAACATCCGGATCGTCGGGCATTCCATCTTATGGCTGATCTCCACTGCCCTCTTGAACTCTTCAAAATGGGGAGTGAAATCATCCGTGATCAGAATCTTACCCAAGGGAGATCCCAGGGCAGAAAGCCGGATTCCATTATCATCCAGTGTCTTCTTGATCTGCTCCACTTTTTCATCCGTGTGATAGATCAGATTTTCTCCATCCACTCCACGCATCTCCACATAAGACATTCCCAGTCCTTTCAGTCCTGCGATCTGAGCTGTCAGTTCCGGTGCGATTTCATCTGCAAAACCTGTGATTTTTACTGTCATTCTTTTGTCCTCCTTAATAAGTGCCTGTCGTATCAAATACAATATCAGTGTCTTCCTTTTTTCTGGAAGTGGCACGTTTTTTGTTCAATTCTCGTAAAAACAATTCTTCATCCAACGGCAGTTCCACGGTGCGGTCCAGCCAGCTGGACAGGTGCATGGCATTGGACAGGGTCAGCCCCCGGATTCCCTCCGTTCCCTCTGCCACCAATGGAGTTCCTCTTAAAATATGACCTGCGAACGCTTTCAATGCACCAATATGCTGCTCGTTTTGTCCATCCGTCTCAATCTCAATTCTGGAATATTCCGGCTTTTTAAATCCTTCCTTCTCCGTTTTGCAGAAATCACTCACATTGGTGGACAGTTTATCAAAAAATAGTCTGCCTTCCTCGCACACGATTTTTCCCATCTCGAAGGTCAGCTCCAGCCGGTTGGTTCCTGGAGCATCTGCCGTGGTAGTCACGAAGACACCGGTGGCTCCGTTTTCAAATTCCATATAAGCCGTCACATCATCCTCGACCTCGATATCATGCCATTTTCCTTCGTGGCAGAAGGCTCTCACCTTCACAGGCATGCCGCACAGCCATTGCAGCAGATCCAGCTGGTGCGGACACTGGTTCAACAGCACGCCGCCACCTTCTCCGTCCCAGGTTGCCTTCCAGCCCGCCGCATCATAATAGCTCTGATTACGATACCAGTCGGTGATGATCCAGTTGACACGTCGCAGCTGCCCAAGTTCGCCGCTCTGGATCATTTCGTGAAGTTTTCTGTATACACAGTTGGTTCTCTGATTTAACATGATGGCAAAGGACCTGTCAGACCTTTCCGCTGCCTCATTCATCTCCCGTACCTGTTTCGTGTAGACTCCTGCCGGTTTTTCGCTGATCGCATGCAGTCCATGCTCCAATGCATAGATGACGAATTCCGGATGCAGATAATGTGGTGTTGCCACCAGAACGGCATCACAGCTTCCCGAATCAATCATTTTCCTGCCATCATCAAATACCTTGACCGTCTCCGGAAGATTGTTCCTTGCCCAGTCCAGGCGGCTCTGCCGGATATCCGCTACGGCGGTCAGTTCCATATCCGGCACCATCCCTTTCAACACATTGCCTGCATGACCGGTTCCCATACTCCCAATACCAATAATGCCCAGTCTTACCTTTTCCATTTAGACACCTTTCCTTTCATTCTCTGATGTATTTCTTTGATGTTCTTATTGTAACTTCTCTACGGTTGTAATAATATGTATATAAAATACTAATTTTATGCAAAATAACGATCTTTGAAGTGCCTATGAAAACCCAAATGACTATTCCCTATTTTACAATTGATGCACCCTATGAACTGGCTTACCGCAACAACGGAACCTCTTCTCCTGCCAGACCGCATACGCACAACGCTCTGGAAATATATCTTACAATGTCCGACCTCCCGGATGTCCTCTTAGACGACACTGTCTCCAGTGTTTCGAAAGGATCTCTGATCATCATTCCGCCTCACCATGTGCATCAGCTGTTCAATCAGAAGCTGACCATCTATGAGCGCTACGTCCTGAATATTAACAGCGACTGGCTGTATACTGTCCTTGGAGCCGGTTCCGGACTCATGCCTTATGCAGATCCGGCTTTCTCTCCTGCGATCCTCCGGCTTTCTCCCACCGGGCTTACCGGGCTCTGCAGTCAGCTGGATCATTATTTGCAGCTGCATCCTCAGCCCTCCCTTTCTGCCTATGCGGATTTTTTCTCTCTGCTAAGTATACTGGATAGCCGGATCCAGCACGGCCTACAGGCATCTTCTACCGGACAGCGTTCTATTTCCCAGTCCCAGAAAAACATCAATGAGGTCATGGCCTTTATCAACCGGCATCTGACAGAGCCACTGACCCTGGAAAGCATTGCTGCAGAATTCTACCTGAACAAGGACTATCTCGGGCGCCTGTTCAAGGAACATACCCATGCCACCATCGGGCATTATATCTCCGTGCAGCGGGCTAACCTCGCCCAGACGATGCTGGCAGAGGGCCGGACCGTCACCGAGGTACAGGAACTTCTCGGCTTCTCCAGCTATGCCTATTTCTTTAAATTTTTCAAAAAAATGACCGGGATCTCTCCCAGTCAATATCGTAAAGATAACACTATGCCTCTGTCGCATTCTCCGTCTCCACATTCCAAAAAAGGAACTGTAGCCTGTGTATAAACACACATTGCAGTTCCTTTTGCTTTTACCTGTCTACTTCACAAGCTATCTTATTATTTAGTCAGCAGCATCATAATGTCATTGCTTCTTGCCACGAACTTGGTCATGGCATCGGCAGACAGAGGTGCGTGCTGAAGCTTTGCCAGATCGTACAGCTGCTCGCAGATCATTTCTGCATTCTCACCATCCTGGTGCTCAGTAATGTACTGTACCAGAGGATGGCTGGCATTCAGGATCAGGGTCTCTCCCTCACCGCCGAAGGCACTCATGTCCATACCGGGCATGGAATACAGCTTGCTGATGCTCTCCGCCTGCTCTTCCATCTCTTTCTCGGCCTTCTTGGAAGTCTTGGACTTCAGGGCATCGGTCACATCCGCATCAATACGCTGGAACTTGATTCCCTCGTTCTTTTTCTTCCGCAGAAAGGGTGCTCACACAAGTTCCGTTGGCAATGGCGGTCTGTCTGGACTGTTCCTCTCTGTCTTTCCAGAGTACTCTTTCATATTCCGCAGACTCTCTGGCACATTCCCGCAGGATTTCTCCGTCCAATACCCTCCACATATGCTCCGAATCTCTGTACAGATACGGCAATTGCAGTACATTCATCTCCGGTGCCTGTTCTGCGATCTGCGACAAGGAAACTCTTGCAAAAGCGATCCCGCCGTATTTGATCTGTTCCAGTACTTCGCTTTCCGAACCCAGTTTTGCTTCACTCTCCACGATGATGTGGATCCGTCCTCCGGTACGCTCCTGCACCAGTTCTGCAAAACCTCAGCGTTACCCAGCGCCGCATCCGGGTGCCATTGATTCGCTCCGACGTCTCTGTGACCGATGCCGCTCTCGTCCAAAGTTCCCGGCAGATGCATCTGCGCTGCCGTCCCATCCGTCAATATTACCTTCCACGTTCCCACCAGTGAAATCCCCATCGCAATCCCTCTGTTCTTATATAATTTTTTATATTTTTCAGTCATCACGAAATATAGTTAGTTTCATTATAGACTTCACCTCAAATTCAATGCAACGGATTCTCCTTCATGTTCTATGCAAAAAAGAACCACATTACCGATATTTCTATCAGTAATGCGGTTCTTGAATTCTTATCAGTATGCCCACGGTTCAAATACAAAATGCCGCATAAAGCGGAACCACCTTTTTGTTGTCCTCAAACGCAAAGTTTTTCGCGGAAAGTTTGATCGCGTAAGCCGGCTTATAGGTATCCATATAGACCTTTAAGCTTTTGGCTCTGGTATTATCGGCGGATTTCACCTCAATCGGGATCAGCTGACCATCCCGCTGGATAACGAAATCTATTTCAGCCCCACGCTCGGATTCCCAGTAGTAAGTGTTATAACCATTGATGGCAAGCTGTACATTGACATAATTTTCTGTCATGCCACCTTTAAAATCATTCAGTTCCTCCACCATATAGAGAATATCGTTTGCAGCCAAATCCTTCTTGGCGCAAAGCAGCCCCAGATCCGAAACGTAAATCTTAAACGCATCAATATCCCGATAATTTTCCAAAGGCTTCTTGATCTGCTCTACCCTATAGACCTGTGACACAATTCCCGACAGACAGAGCCATTCAATCGCATTTTCAAATTCAGAAGCACGTCCACCCTTTTTGATCAGCTTATATTGAAAGCGGGTATTTTTCTTGGAAAGCTGAACCGTAATATTATCATAGGCAAGTCTGGTTTTCTTAATTTCATTCAGATTATTGTATTTGCTCATATCATTCAGATAACTTGTCAGAATGGTATCCTGCGTATGGCGGATCAGGATATAATCCCCTGTCTGGACAAACTGCATCACACACTCCGGCATACCGCCTACCACAAGATACTGACGGTAAAGCTGCATGGCTGCATCATGGAGTGCGGATGGCATCGGCCGATTCGTTTCAAAACATTTTTTAATCTGCTCTACAAGTTCATCCTCTCCCACAGCAATCATAAATTCTTCCATATCCATCGGATACAGCGTTTTCATATCAACCTTACCAACGGGAAATGAAAATTTTGCTCTGTTGACGGCAACGCCCAACAGGCTGCCTGCCACAATAATATGATAATCCGGGGCATCCTCACAAAAATATTTCAATGACGTTAAAGCCCTTTCGCAAAGCTGTACCTCGTCAAATACAATCAATGTTTTTTCTTTTACAATCGTCTGACCTGCAATATGAGATAAAATCGGTATCAAATAATCAGGACTGATCTTTTCCTCAAAGGTTTCATTCAGTTTTGGATTCGTTTCAAAATTGAAATAGGCTACATTTTCATAATGAATTCGCCCGAACTCTAAAATAGAATAAGTCTTCCCCACCTGTCTTGCCCCCTGCAAAATAAGAGGTTTGCGGTGTTCATTTTCTTTCCATGCTTCCAGAAAACCCATGATTTTTCTATACATGATCCATCCTCCTTAAAGGTCCTGAATATAGTATAATTATTATTCATGTAAAATTCAATATGTTTTTGTGCTGTTTTTGCATTAAAATACATGAATATTTTTATGAAATCTTCATTTTTCGACATATTTGCTATGGTTTTTACGTTTTTACGTTTTTACACTTCTTTACAAGGAATCGCGTTTGCAGTAAAAGCACCCCCCGCCACAGGTTTTTATTCCTGTAGCGGGGGGTGCTGTAAAATATGGGATTCAACTATCGCAGATCAGTATTCCAATACATAGGTTGCTGTCTCAGTAATCGGGAAGCATACCTGTCCGCCTGCATTCGAAACTGTCTTGACAATGCGGGTTCTGCCGTTGGCATCTACCTTGTAAACCGTCACTTCTCCGTTTTTCACAGGTACTGTGGTATGGAATACAACGTTTGTACCCAATGCCTGTTTGTTGGTAAAGTCGATGGTTCTGGAATGCTCTGTAACAGTATCCTTATGTTCAAAGTTGGTTTCCTTGTAACCGGACAACTTGCTCTTTGCAAGGAAGGTTACTGCATCTGAGTTGCTGATGAATACATGCAGGCCACGCAGAGCTGAGGTGGACACTGCTTTCACTGTTGCTGCAGGAATTGTCTTGTCAAAGCCGCTGGCATCTACATGAAGCAGATCCTGGTTGGCACCGGATACATTCTGCTGCTTGTCTTTTGTCTGGGTAGAGATCACTTTTGTAATGGCATCCCATCCGGTGATCTGCTCTCCTGCGATATTTGTGGTGGTCAGTACCGGTTCAGGAGCTGATGAGCCGGAGTCAGAGGAATCACTGCTGGTGTCTCCGGCGGACGGTGCAGTTGTCGGGGTCACAGGAGCAGGTGCCGGAGTCGGGGGTACAGGAGCAGGTGCCGGAGTCGGGGTTACCGATGGATTTTCAGAATCATCCGATGTTGTGCCCGGAGTTCTCAAAACATAATAGGTATACTTACTCATCCAGTTTTGTTCCAGACTTTCCGGAACCGGGTTATAGCCTACACCTCCTTTTGCGGTGTTATAAGTAATATAACATACGGTATCAAAATTATAAATTCTTCCTATAATAACAGCATATGCATCATTTGGGTACGGATGTTGCACAAGATATTCATTCGCAAACTTTTTTGCTTCTGACAAGGTAAAGAAAGGCAGGTCAGCACTTTCCAGTTCTTTTATGGTCGTTGCTTTCACCCAGTCTTTACTTCCTTCAGGCCATTTTTTGTACCAGTGCGCATTAATTTCCGTTCTTCCATTATATACGCTTCTTAATGATATGTCCTCCTTATTACTTTGGGGGTCTTCACTCTGAGGATCTTCATACCACCCAGTAAATATATAGCCCTCTTTCGTAGGTATCGGAAGATCTGTAAATACTCCTGCTACCGTTGTTATAGTATCTGTCTTCCACTCACCGCCGTCAAGATTTAATTTAACTTCCTGTGAAGGGAAAAAGTAATGATTAGCTACAGAAATATCTATAGTATCAAGAGTCTTAGAACGAACTTCAATGTCCGCACCATAAAGGCATATATATTTTCCACCCTTTTTTCCTAATATGTAATACTCGTTTTTACTTGACTTAATATAACTATGAGCCCATTCAGCATTAAAAATAAAATTATCATATGTAGTCTGGCTCAAATTGTCCAAAACGGCTACCTTTGTGTCCAAGTCGTTTTTATTGTCCTCCGTCACCTGTATCCAGCCCGAGTTTTCACCCTCTGCTGCTTTCGCGCGCATCTCCGGCACCATACCTGCTATCAACGTAACAGCAAGCGCCAGGCTAAGCACCTTTCCTAAAAAATTTGTTTTTCTCATTCTCTTTCCCCTTTCTTCTGTACTTCCGATTTCTATAAATCTGAGTTGTGTTTATTATAACAGCATTTCCAGAAAATAAGCGGCAGATTGCACCAATCGACCCAAAAACGACATCAATCGACCGGGACGGAAATATCGTGCTTTAATTCAGACGAAATAGTAACAAAAAAGAACCTCATTACTGATATTTCTATCAGTAATGAGGTTCTCATCTTATTCTCATATACCCCAATTTATTGCTTGCGCAATACCCTCTCAGATCTGCGTGTTTACCGCCAAATTACTTATCGGCGATAGCAGCCTGTGCGGCAGCCAGTCTTGCGATAGGTACGCGGAAAGGTGAGCAGGATACATAATCCAGACCGATTCTATGGCAGAACTCTACGGAAGAAGGATCTCCGCCGTGCTCACCACAGATACCAACGTGCAGCTTAGGATTTACAGGCTTACCAAGCTTGATAGCCATCTCCATCAGCTTGCCGACACCGGTCTGATCCAGCTTAGCGAACGGATCATTCTCGAAGATCTTGGTGTCATAGTAAGCGTTCAGGAACTTACCTGCATCATCACGGGAAAAGCCGAAGGTCATCTGGGTCGATCGTTGGTACCGAAGCAGAAGAAATCGGCTTCCTTAGCGATCTCGTCAGCAGTCAGAGCTGCTCTCGGGATCTCGATCATGGTACCTACATGGTACTTCAGGTCAGAACCTGCTGCTGCGATCTCTGCGTCAGCGGTCTCTACTACGATCTTCTTAACGTACTTAAGCTCCTTCACTTCACATACCAGAGGAATCATGATCTCGGCTCTACATTCCAGTCGGGATGTGCCTCTTAACCTCGATTGCCGCACGGATAACAGCCTTGGTCTGCATCTTGGCAATTTCAGGATAAGTAACAGCCAGACGGCATCCTCTGTGACCCATCATAGGGTTGAACTCATGCAGGAAGCGATGATGGTCTGATCGTCTCAACGCTCTTGCCCTGTGCCTTAGCCAGCTTCTCAATGTCAGCTTCCTCGGTAGGAACGAACTCATGCAGAGGCGGATCCAGGAAACGGATGGTAACAGGGTTGCCCTCCAGAGCCTCATACAGCTGCTTGAAGTCGTTCTGCTGATAAGGCAGAATCTTCTCCAGTGCTGCTTCTCTCTCCTCTACAGTGTCGGAACAGATCATTTCACGGAATGCTGCGATTCTGTCCTCTTCGAAGAACATATGCTCAGTACGGCACAGACCGATTCCTTCAGCGCCCAGCTCACGAGCCTTCTTAGCGTCTGCAGGAGTATCTGCATTGGTACGAACTTTTAACTTACGATATTTGTCAGCCCAAGCCATTACACGGCCGAACTCACCGGCGATGGTAGCATCAACAGTCTTGATCTCGCCATCATAGATGTTACCGGTAGTACCATCGATGGACAGCCAGTCACCTTCATGGAAGGTCTTGCCAGCCAGAGTGAACTGCTTGTTCTCCTCATCCATAGCGATATCGCCACAACCGGATACACAGCAGGTACCCATACCACGAGCAACTACTGCTGCGTGAGAGGTCATACCACCACGAACGGTCAGGATACCCTGGGAAGCTTTCATACCGGTGATATCCTCCGGAGAGGTCTCAAGACGTACCAGAACAACTTTCTCGCCTCTTGCATGCCATTCTTCTGCATCTTCTGCGGTGAATACGATCTTACCACATGCAGCTCCGGGAGAAGCACCAAGACCCTTGCCGATAGGAGTTGCAGCCTTCAGAGCAGCGGTATCGAACTGAGGATGTAACAGAGTATCCAGGTTACGCGGATCGATCATGGCAACCGCCTCTTCCGGAGTTCTCATGCCCTCGTCTACCAGGTCACATGCGATCTTTAATGCAGCCTGAGCGGTTCTCTTACCATTACGGGTCTGCAGCATGTACAGTTTGCCGTGCTCAACGGTGAACTCCATATCCTGCATATCTCTGTAGTGATCTTCCAGAGTCTTACATACTTCCTGGAACTGAGCAAATGCCTCAGGGAATTTGTCAGCCATCTCAGCGATCTTCATAGGTGTACGCACACCAGCTACTACGTCCTCGCCCTGTGCGTTGGTTAAGAACTCACCGAACAGGCCCTTTGCGCCGGTTGCCGGGTCACGGGTAAATGCAACACCGGTACCACAGTCATCACCCATGTTACCAAATGCCATGGACTGTACGTTTACAGCAGTACCCCAGGAGTACGGGATATCGTTGTCGCGGCGGTAAACGTTAGCACGCGGGTTGTCCCAGGAACGGAATACGGCTTTGATTGCGCCCATTAACTGCTCCTTCGGATCATCCGGGAAGTCTACACCGATCTTAGCCTTGTACTCAGCCTTGAACTGGCCAGCCAGTTCCTTCAGATCATCAGCAGTAAGCTCAACGTCCTGCTTAACACCCTTCTTCTCTTTCATTGCATCGATCAGCTGCTCGAAGTACTTCTTACCGACTTCCATAACAACGTCGGAATACATCTGAATGAATCTTCTGTAGCAGTCCCATGCCCAGCGCGGGTTGTTGGACTTCTCAGCGATTACGTTAACAACGGTCTCATTCAGACCAAGGTTCAGAATGGTATCCATCATACCGGGCATGGATGCTCTCGCGCCGGAACGAACGGATACTAACAGAGGATTCTCGTGGTCGCCGAACTTTTGCCGGTGATCTCTTCCATCTTAGTAATGTACTCGTTGATCTGACCCTGGATCTCTTCATTGATCTCGCGTCCATCTTCATAATACTGTGTACATGCCTCTGTTGTAATGGTGAAGCCCTGAGGAACCGGCAGACCAATATTGGTCATCTCAGCCAGGTTCGCACCCTTACCACCAAGCAGTTCGCGCATGTTTGCATTACCTTCGGTAAACAAATATACCCATTTCTTCATACTTCTTTGTCTCCCTTTTATAATATTTTGACAAAACTTTGTAACCCAAACCATTACCGGAGCATTTCGGCCTCGGTTTTAGTACTTTGATATTGTAACAATCTACCAATATAATATCAAGCCGAAATTGATAATTTTTGACAGACTACCAATTTTCGTGCATAATGTTGAAAATAGCTATTGTGTTTTGTTTGTTTTGTCTAGTACTTTGGTATTATGTAACCGCTTACATTTGTTCAACTTTCTTTACATGCTTTTACAGAAGCTTTTGCATAAAAACTCCCACCGGATTTTTCCGATGGGAGTCTTTGCACTTTTATTCCATATACAATTCTAATCCAGCATGCCGTCTTTGATCACATTGTGGTCACGCAGCAGTTTTTCCACTACAGTGCCCTTCACTACGAAGCAGCGGCTTCTTCAGTGCATTTAAAGGTCCGGGCAGTTCAATCTCCAGAGGAGACATGCCATCCATCAGCTTCACGCTGCTGTCCAATAACTCTCTGACATCATATACACTTCCCCATACCTCAGGCACACCTCTGTCTACACCTAACAGTCCGTAGACAGCCTCCATAGCGGTTCTCACGGAATACTCTGTGGTGAACACGGTGTCTCTCGGGTCTCTGCAAACTGGCCTAAGAAAGCAAAGTTCACACAGCCGTCGGGAATGACATCGGGACGGTCACCCTTGGTTCTGGGCATGAAGAATGCGGTAATATAAGGCATCATGGTAGGTACGCAGACTGCGCTGTGCTCTGCCAGATCCTCGATATCTTCTACGGGCACACCTAAGTGATACAGCCACTCTTCGGTGATCTCTTTACCGGTACAATCCTTCATGGGCTTCTTAATATAATCGCCGGGTACGTCGGTAAACAGACCGTATACCCATACACATACCTGATTTTTGTCCTGTTCCTTGAACTGTCCCTGACGGTTGATTGTCCAGCTCATGAGCCACTTGGAATCCTGGCAGCTTACGATACCGCCGGTTACGACCTTACCGCTTCTGGGGTCACGCTTGCAGATATTGGTGATATAAGGAATGATCTTGTCATCCAGTGTGGTCACGGTAGCGGATTCCCAGTTAGTCTTGGAGACATCAGAACAGAACTTCTCGGGATGTCCGAAGGAAGGATCCTGTTTTGCGATATTTTTCCACAGGCTCCATACGCCGCTGGTGCGAACCTCCGCGTCACCGTTGGGTGCATGGTTCTGGTCACCGTAGATAGTACCCTCGGTACAGCTTCCGTTGGTAACGAATACCAGGTCGTTCTCGGTGAGGACAATGCCCTTCTCTACACCTTTTACCTTGCACTCGATAGCCTTTGCCACCTTTTGCCGTCATTGATATCAAAAATAACATTTGTCACTTCGGTGTTGAACTGGAAGTCCACACCTGCTGCCTCCAGATACTTCTTCATGGGAAGGATCAGAGACTCGTACTGGTTGTACTTGGTGAACTTCAGGGCACTGAAGTCAGGCAGTCCGGAAATATGATGGATAAATCTTTGGAAGTAAAGCTTCATTTCCAGTGCGCTGTGCCAGTTCTCGAAAGCGAACATGGTTCTCCAATATAACCAGAAGGTGGAGTTAAATACTTCATCATCGAAAACATCTTCAATGGTCTTGTCATACAGATCCTCGTCCTTTGTCATGAACAGCTTCATAATCTCCATGCAGCCCTTCTGGCTTAGATTGAATTTGCCATCGGTATGGGCATCCTGTCCACAATCCTTCGTTGCACGGCACAGAGAATAGTTGGGATCTTCCTTGTTCAGCCAGTAATACTCATCCAGCACGCTGGCTCCGGGTACTTCCAGAGAGGGAATGCTGCGGAATAGATCCCACAGACATTCAAAATGGTTCTCCATCTCACGTCCGCCACGCATGACGTAGCCTCTGGCAGGATCAAAAATACCGTCACAGGCACCGCCTGCGATATCCATTGCCTCTAAGATGTGAATATGGGAACCGGGCATCTGTCCGTCACGTACCAGGAAGCACGCTGCTGCTAAAGATGCCAGACCGCTGCCTACGATGTAAGCGTTCTTCTCGTCCACTCCTGCGGGCTTCTTAGGTCTTGCGAAGGCTTCGTAGTTACCGTTTGAATAATAGATGCCCTTACTGTTCTTGTCGTATCTTCCAAGCTCGGTATTGCGGTAGTCTTTCTTGGCTGCCTTGACAGCTGCCTTTCTCTCCTCTTTCTTCACCTCTGCCTTATGTCCCTTGGTTACTGCTGCCACTGCGCCTGCACCTACTGCCAGCGCTGCCAGTCCCAGTCCGATATTATTCTTTTTTGCCATAATGATTACCACCTTTCTTTGATGACTCTCAAATGTTTTTCTGTTTACAAGTAGTATCCTACTTCTTTTTTATAAGAAAACCAATTTACAAAAGAGGGCAAATGATAAAGTTTTTATCATCCTGCCCTTTTTGTAAAGTACTTATACTATTTCAGACTTTCTTTTCTGTCTGCTCAAAATTTTCGATGGAGCGACTGATGTTTCCGTAAAGAGTGATTGCCAGTTCTTCAACGATCTTATGATAATCGTCCTTCATTCCCCGGTCGATCCAGTCTAACATCACACCCACAAAACCGTATTTGTAAAATCCGGCAATGAATTCCTTGTGTTCCTCCGCTACCTGCATGCCGGCACATTTTTCCTCCACCACGTCCGCAATGAGCTGATAGGTCAGCTTGTTTAAGTAGCTTTCGATCTTCTGGCGATCCACGCAGCGGTAGATATTCATAATGAAAGGTTTGTTCTCCAGCACTGCCTCGAAAATCTGGCAGAAGCCTTCTTGCCAGTTCTCGTAGGTCTTCTTCCCCTGCAGTGCCTTCGTGCCGTCCTCCACACAGACCCACTCTACCAGATCATAGATGTCCTTGAAATGATAGTAAAAAGCCATGCGGCTGATGCCGCAGTCCTCTGCAAGTTCGTTAATGGTGATCTTATCCAGAGACTTCATGAGAAGTTCTTTTTTCAAAGCTGCTTCCAACGCCAGTTTCGTTGTATTGGTCATAACCTGTCCTCCACTGTTTTATGTATTATTTTCTGTTCTTCCTCGATATAGCTTATGTAATTCTATTATAAGCTCACGCATTCGTACCATCGTACTCTACATCTTACTTCACAGGATATTCATTCGCTAAGGTTGTCGTTCGTCAATCATGTAAACATGTTGACTTCCTTATACTCATTATATTGTACGACAATAGACTCAAAATGGGCAAATTAACTTTTTATAAAAAAACTCTTGCTTTTTGTAAAATTCCATGGTATTATCTTACTTGCGTTTCGGGGTGTGGCTCAGCTTGGTTAGAGCGCCGTCTTAGGGAGGCGGAGGTCGCGAGTTCGAATCCCGCCACTCCGATCCATGTATAGGCGTCAAAATCTTTTTACGAGGTTTTGACGTCTTTTGCTTTTGAAAATTGTAGAAAAAATTTGAAAAATTTAAAAAATGGCTTGCTTTTTATAAAATTCTATGCTATGATAATTTTCGTTCCGGGGTGTGGCTCAGCTTGGTTAGAGCGCCGTCTTAGGGAGGCGGAGGTCGCGAGTTCGAATCCCGCCACTCCGATTCATTGTAAAGTCCTTGATTTTCAAGGACTTTTTTTGTTACATTTCATGTTGTATCATGGTACTTTTCTGATTTTCTCTATGTTTCCTTTTGGTGTTTCCCTATAGCCACATATGCGTATTGAATCTTTCTGCTTGGAAGTCATCGGGGTATACTGTAGAATTTTGGTAGATTACGCCCCACTATCGAAACACTAGCGGGGCTTATCTGAAACATTTTAAAGATTTACGCCCCGCTTTCAGAACGCCAACGGGGCTTATCTGAAACATTTTAAGATTTACGCCCCGCTTTCAGAACGCCAACGGGGCTTATCTGAAACATTTTAAAAATTTACGCCCCACTTTCTAAGTTTCAACGGGGCTTAGCACAAAGAAATTATAAATTAAGCCCTAGTACTCAAGATTTAGCGGGGCTTAACAAACACAATTTCAGCATGCTTATGAGCTCCACTTAATCATCCAGACACTCCTTTCCCATCTACCTCGCTGAAAAATTTTTCTATCAGTCTGTTTACTTCATCCGGTTGGTCAGTATTGGAATTATGACCGGCATTTTTTATCCATTTAAGCGGTAAACCGTCTCTCTGATGCCATTTCTTATTATAGCTTTTTGCTGAACCTGCTTTATCCTTTTCTCCACAGATAAGAAGTGCCGGACAACTGATACGATATGGCAGATCTGCTTTGATTGCCTCAGCAAGCATTCTGTACCCAAAACCGGCGAGCCTTGCATATTCTTCAGGATCTGAATCATAGGACATCATCATCTTCCGCATAAGATTCTGACCATAATCCGTCTCTGCGCACCCTCTTGACCCTGCCCTAAGAAGCACTTTCCATGGATATATCTTATATAATGGCTCTGCTCTTTCAAGAAGCCATATTTCCACTGCGGTCATATAAGACTTTTGAAGAGGTGCAGAATCAATGGAGATAAAGCCTTTTATCTTATCCGGATATAATTCCATATACATTTGAGCCAGATATCCCCCCATAGACTGACCGATAATTATGGGATTATAAATTTCTTCTTTTACTAAGATTTCATAAAGCCATTCTGCCATATCAGACAGACTGTAATTATTCGTAAATGGTCTGGATAATGCATGTGATGGTGCATCCCATACAAACACATTCTGTCTCTTCTCAAAATATTCTGTCTGCTTTTCAAAAAGCCTATGATCTGCCGTAAGTCCCGGTAAAAACACTAACGTAATTTTCTGTTTATCTATTATATTTACAAAATAATGAATGCAGCCACAGGGTGTATTATAACTGTTTTCTGTCATTTCCCGTCCCCTTTCCATAAACCATTTCCCAATGATTTATCCTTCATATGCCACCTTCATTGACCGATTAACAGAAGACCTCATCGGATATCTCATTGACCTGCCTTAGCTTGTTTATAAAGCAGACCGCCTTTAATAAACAATAATAAGAACATTACGGTTATCGCATACGGCTCTCTTGCCATAGCCAAAAACAAAACAGCAATTATACTAAGTCCTACAGACAAAGCGGTAATTATCTTTTTACCTTGTTCAAATTTGAAATAGACCATCAGTATTTTTACAATTCCTATAATCGTTAAACTAACAAACAATGCCCAATAACCACTGAAATGATGCTTAACTGAATGGCATTGGTCATTTCTTTATCCATGTGTTTTCTCCTCTGTTCTATACCTCATTGATTACTGATTTTTAAAATTCCGCAAACCTTTCCCGGCTTGCGGAATCTTCCAAACATATTATAATTTTTCCACGCACCGGATCAGTGCATCCACATTTTCTTCCTTCGTGGCCCAGCTGGTACAGAATCGCACGCAGCTGTGTGTGGCATCGATCCGCTGGTCATAGCTGTACTCGAACTGTTCTGAAATCTTCGCCAGGTGTGCATCCGGCACAATGACGAAGATCTGGTTCGTCCGGTTGGGTGCCAGATAGTTGTAACCCTTCGCCGTAAATGCCTCCCGCAGCTTCTCCGCCATGGCAATGGCATGGGCAGAGATCTCCTGATAGAGACCATCTGTGAAAAGCGCATCAAACTGCAGTCCTAGCAATCTCCCCTTGGCAAGCATGCCGCCATTCTGCTTGATAAGATACCGGAAATCCTGTGCAAGCTCCGGATTTTTGATCACTACTGCTTCTCCGAACAATGCGCCGACCTTGGTTCCACCGATGTAAAAGACATCACAAAGCGCCGCAATCTCCGGTAATGTCAGATCGTTGTCCGGCGCTGCCAGTCCGTAGCCCAGTCTTGCGCCATCTAAGAACAGATACAGTCCGTATTTGTGGCAGGTCTCGGAGAGAGCGGTCAGTTCCGCTTTGCTGTAAATGGTTCCCACCTCTGTGGGATTGGAAATATAAACCATTTTCGGCTGTACCATGTGCTCAAAGCTGTCGTTGTGAATATGGGCTTCGTAAGCCTCTGCTACCTGTGCTGCCGTGATCTTACCGTCGGGGCTTTCTAGTCCCAGTACCTTATGTCCGCAGGCTTCCACCGCACCGGTCTCATGGACATTGATATGTCCCGTGACAGCGCAGAGCACGCCCTGGTGCTTGCGAAGTGCTGCATTGATCACTGTGACATTGGTCTGGGTCCCACCTACCAGGAAATGGACTGCCAGGCTGTCATCCCCACAGGCCTTACGGATCTTCTCGCGCGCCTCTTCACAGTATTTATCCTCACTGTAGCCCGGTGTCTGCTCCATATTGGTCTGCACCAGGCGCTCCAGCACCTTCGGATGCGCTCCCTCATTATAGTCACACTGGAATAAAATCTTATCGCTCATTTTTTTATTGACACCGCCGTGACAGTGTATTTCCTCCAACGTTATTTATATTTTAGCTTTTTCAATTTGCTAACTCTTTACATTTTTCGATCGTTTCTATCTTATTTGCTTCTCTGGACTTCCTGTTACTCAAATTCAGTCAGTCCTTCGTCTCCAGAACCCTTACCAGATATTCCCATACTCTCTTCGTGGAAGATATGCTTAAGGTCTCCTCGGTCGTATGAATGTCCTTCATATCCGGTCCCATGGATACACAATCAAGGTCTGTGATCTTGCTGCCTAACAGTCCGCACTCCAGTCCTGCATGGATAGCCTCCACCTTGGGCTCAGTGCCGTACATTTCCGCATACAGCTTCACCATTTTTTCCCGCAGTGGAGAATGCACACGGTATTTCCAGCCGGGATAATCTCCGGTCACCACGTAATCGCCGCCTGTCAGTTCCACCAGTGCAGAAAGCTTTGCGATCAGGTTATCTTTCTCACTTTCCACGCTGCTTCTGACAGAATACTCTGCCCGTAAAACTTCCACATCTGCTTTCAGGATACCCAGATTCAGGGAAGTCTGTACCAGCCCCGGCATATCTGCGCTCATCGCCTGTACGCCGTTTGGAGTCGCCTGCAAAAAGGCTGCCACACGTTTTGTAGCTTCCGGCGCAGCACAGGTGATTGTCTCTGCAGTGTCTGCTAACCTTTTTGCGGTTACCTTTACGTCCGGATCCTTGGTGGCAAGTTCGTCCCCCAGTTCTGCTGCCAAAGCTGCTACCTGCTGCTCTAAGCTTTCCGCATCTTTCTCCTCTACTACGACTACTGCTTTCGTCTGTCTGGGGATGGCATTGTCTGCCAGTCCTCCGTCCGCAGATACCAGTCCTACAGGCATTTTCTCAGACAGCTTCCACAGAAGTCTTCCCAGGATACAATTGGAATTGCCCCTTTCCTTATGTATCTCTCCGCCGGAATGTCCTCCTAAGAGGCCGGAGACTTCCACCTCATAGCGCACGCCCGTAAGCTCCTGTTTTTTCATCGGGAAACGGCAGTTCACTCTGGCACCGCCAGCACAGCTGGTCAGGAAAATGCCTTCGTCCTCGGAATCCAGATTGATCATGCGATGACCCTGTAACATAGACAGGTCAATCTCTCTGGCTCCATCCATACCGACTTCCTCATCCACCGTAATGATGACTTCCAAACGGGGATGCCTGATGTCCTCGGAATCCAATAATGCCAGTGCATAAGCCACAGCAATACCATCATCGCCGCCGAGGCTGGTATTCTCCGCATAGACGCTGTCTCCGTCGATTCCTACCTTCAGTCCTTCCGTCTTCATATCCATGGTGCAATCCGGTGTCTGCACCGCTACCATGTCCATATGTCCCTGCAGGATCACCACCGGTTCATTCTCGTATCCGGGAGTTGCCTCCTTGACCATAATGACATTTTTCATAGCATCCCGTATATAGAAAAGCTTATGTGCTTTCGCAAAGTCCACCAGGAAATCGCTGATCTGATCCACATTGCCGGAGCCGTGAGGGATCTTCGTGATCTCTTCAAAATAGTAAAATACTTTCTTCGGTTCTAAGTTCGATAAAACACCCATTTTCATTTCCTCGTTTCTGCGCTTTTATAGAGAACAAAGTGCACTTTCAGTATAAATATTTGTCATTTTTCTGTCAAGGAAACAATCCGAAGCATTCGCAGAACGCAGTTTGCATGGCTTTGAATAGTTATGCATAATGATATTTTTTTCTCTTGGCGATCAGGAATCCTATTGTCACAAACAGTGCCAGGAACTCTGCCAGTACGATGGACAGCCATACACCGGTAATGCCGATCAGTTTCGGCAGGATCAGCACGATGACGATCTGGAACACGAAGGTACGCAGGAAAGAGATTGCTGCGGATACGGCTCCGTTGTTCAGGGCTGTGAAGAAGGAGGAACCCCACACGTTCATGCCGCGGACCATGAAAGCAATGGCATAGATCCGAAATCCCCAGGTGGTCATCTCCAATAACTCCTGATCGTAGTTTGCGAAGATTTTTACTAACGGTCCGGCCAGAATCTGAGAAGCGGTCAGCAGAATCACACCGCCGGCCGAGATAATGACCAGACTTTTCCGGCAAAGATTTTTCAGTTCCGCATGATTGCCCGCACCGTAATGGAAGCTGACGATAGGAGCAGATCCCAGGGAATATCCCAGATACAAGGTCATGAAAATAATGTCCACGTACATGATGATGCCATAAGCCGCCACACCATTCTCGCCTGCTGCTTCCATCAGCTGGAAGTTATACAGGATGCTAACGATAGAGGTAGAGATATTTGTCACCAGCTCAGAAGATCCGTTGGTCACAGTCTGCCAGATGACTTTTCCATGCCACTTCGCCTTCCCCAGCTGCAGTAAGCTGCCGTTCTCTCTGGAAAAATAGATTACAGGGATGATTCCGCCGACGAGCTGTCCCGCTGCGGTAGCCAGTGCTGCTCCCACCAGTCCCAAAGGAAATGCCACGATCAACACATAGTCTAACACCGCATTGGTCAGTCCTGCGATCACATTTACCTTTAAACTCAAAGTCGGCTTCTCCGCTGCGATAAAAAAGCTCTGGAACAAATACTGCATAACAAATGCCGGGGAGGACAAAAACAAGATTCTGGAATAACGCACGCAGTCCGCTTCCAGTTCTCCGTTTGCTCCCAGTGCCAGTGCGATCTGCGGTGCCAAAACAAAACAGATGAATCCCACCACGATTGACACCGCCAGTGTCACATATACGATCAGCGAAAAAAATTCGTTAGCCAGTTCCTTTTTCCCTTCTCCCAGCGTCATGGAGACCACGGCGCTTCCTCCGGTACCTGCCATGAATCCAAGAGTTCCCACACCCATCAGCACCGGCATCACCAGATTCAGGGCGGCGAAAGGCGTCTTTCCCACATAGTTGGATACAAAAAAGCCATCGACGATACTGTACACCGAAGTACATAACAACATTAAAATGGAAGGTGCCACGAAACGCAGCAGCCGTTTATAACTAAAATGATCAGATAACTGTATTTTCATAATAACCTCATGCCTTACTATTACCCGCATGCCTTCCGGCACTTTCTCAACAGATACTTCTGCGCATTATGCAGGCATCGTTTTCGTGTCATCATCGGAGGTTCCTGCGATCACGCGGGATCCCCTTGTCTTGTCAGTTCCTCTATTTCTTCTCGGAAAAATTCCGTATGTTTTTTCATAGTTTTCAGTAATATTTCTGCCTCCTGCTCTCCTATCGCCGCCAATGCCCGGCGCTCCGCATCCATCAGCGGAACCACGATCCTCTCCACAGTCTCTTTCCCCTTCTCTGTGAGATATATCCTCTTATTCTTGCGGTTGTCTTCCTCCGCCCGCAGAATAAGCAGACCTTCCTCCGTCATATTTTTCAGTGCGGAATTCACTGTCTGGGGCGTGTAGAACCAATAGTCGCAGATCTCCCTCTGGGTAAACGCCTCTTTTTCCCGTTCCCGGATACAATACAGAATCCAGAAAGCCGTCTCCGACAGATTACAGTTTTTTGCATAGACCCGGTACAGGTCATCCATCTCTTTGATCAGCTGATTGTACAATGTGATCTGCGCAAAAGATTTTCTGCTTTCCTCTTCCATATCGCTTTCCTCCTGTAACTACATCGTTGCATCTGTTTGTTTTTATCCGAAATCGGACTAAGCGGCATTATAATCCGAAATCGGATTATTGTCAACCCATAAAAAAATACGCAAAACTGACACTTCTCATTGTGTCCTTGAGCGTATCGTTATATAATAACTTTGGCATCAGTTCCGGGAGGAGTGCGGTTCGCCCGTATCGCCAGTGTCTAGGTTCACCTTATTGAATATCCCGTAGAACACTCGGCGGCTGATGCTATTCTGAAATATTCTGTTTTTTCTTACTAATAATTTTGTGATTACCCATGACACCGTTAATTATCACACCCGTTCCACGTTTAGATGAGGATATCTATGAATATACTTTGAATATACTTTTTTATTCCGCATTAATTCACAAAGCTGAAGAAGGTGGGTTTTGGATTACCTTTCCTGATTTTCCAGAATGCATGACGCAGGGAGAAGACATTCAAGCTGCCTATACCATGGCTTATGATGCCCTTGAACCGGCTGTAGCATCCCGTCTGGAAAATGAAGAACCTCTGCCAGAGGAATCCCATGTCTGCTCTTTCGATGCAAACTCTTTTAGCATTGTTGTTCCCTTTTTTCAAAAAATACTGGAAAAAGGAAACAATATCAGTTATAATATTTCTTGTTCCATTTGCAGATATGGTTCATCGGTAGAACGCTAGCTTCCCAAGCTGGAAAGGCGGGTTCGATTCCCGTTATCTGCTTATTTGAATTTTCGTTATTTCCGAGCCAAAGATCTTTTTCCTTGTTGTAACTGGAGAGTTAGTTTGGTGTAAAAAGCCTCAAAACAATGAATTCCGTACAAAAAACTTTCTAAACCAGGATTTTTTGTACGGAATTTCTTTATTTTGCTTATGTAGCGAAAATAGAGACTTTTTACATAGCAAAATCTCATGTTTTTGTATTTTTTTCGCAGAAATTGGCGTTTTAAATACAAACAGAACTCCCGGAGGACTTTCTGCCGCTTCAGGAGTTCTGCATTTCATAAAAACCGTTATAAATGCACTTTTTATGAAAAAAGAACTGTATAAAAGAAGTTTTTTCATAAATTCGGCAAAGAAAACATTTTTATGAAACGAATAGCCCCGGCAAGGTATAAGGAAAAGGTGGCCACCTTTCTTATACCCTGCCAAGGGCTATCATTTTTTAACTAGCTTTCCACTTTTGTCACTATCTTATTTTCTTCCCAGCCGGATCACATTCCAGGACGCTTTCCTCAGCACGGTCTCCAACTGGCCGCCTTCTGCTTTGGCATCGTCGGCCTGACGGGGGTGTACTTTCTCTCCTGCTGCGGAGTTCACGGTCTGTAAGTCATCGGATACCAGCTCGGTCTTGCCGATCAGTTCATAGCCTTCGAAACTGCGCAGGTCCATGGTCAGGGGCAGGTCTTCTTCCAGATTACGGTTCACGGCAAATACGGTCACTTCCTCCGCTTCCTCATTCCATACCGCTACCGCTTCCACATCTGTGATGCTTCCGTGGCCGCTGGTCTCATGCTTCGGGCTGTCGATAGCCAGCTGTAATACAGTTCCTCTGCCATAGCAGGATGCATGATAGAAAGGATAAAAAATGGTCTGTCTCCAGGCAATCCCGTTCTCCTCCGTCATGATCGGTGCAATGACATTCACCAGCTGTGCCAGACAGGCGATCTTTACACGGTCCGCATGCTTTAACAGCGTGATCATCATCAGACCTACCATCAGGGCATCTTCAAAGGTATAATGATCCTCCAGCAGATGAGGGGCTTTCTGCCAGGGATGATTCTCTGTGGTGTCGGCATCCTCCTTGCTGGCGTGGAACCATACATTCCATTCGTCGAAGCTTAAGTTGATCTGCTTCTTGCTGCGCTTCTTCGCTTTGACATAATCGCAGACAGACACTACCGTACGGATGAAATCATCCATGTCATCGGATTTTGCCAGATAATCATTGCTGTCCATAGCTGCATTGCCGTAATAGGTATGCAGGGACAGATAATCTACATAATCATAATTGTGTTCCAGTGTGGTAGCTTCCCACTGAGGGAAAGTAGGCATCTCCCGATAAGAACTTCCACAGGATACCAGCTCGATGGAAGGATCGATCAGTTTCATGGCCTTGCCCGCTTCCTGCGAGATCCGTCCGTATTCGTCCATAGTCTTGCTGCCCAGCTGCCAGGAGCCATCCATCTCATTACCCAGGCACCACAGTTTGATATTATAGGGATTTTCCACACCGTGGGATCTGCGAAGGTCGCTATATTTGGAGCCGCCGGGATGGTTGCAATATTCCAGCAGATTGCAGGCATCTGCCACACCTCTGGTACCCAGATTCACTGCCATCATGATCTGTGCATTCACCTGCTTCGTCCAATGGTAGAATTCCTCCAATCCGAAGGTATTCGGCTCCAGAGATCTCCACGCCAGATCCAGTCTGGCCGGACGCTTATCCACAGGGCCTACACTGTCCTCCCAGAAAAAGTTGGATACGAAGTTACCACCGGGATAACGGATCAGGGGAACCTGCAGTTCTCTGACCAGTTGTACCACGTCCTGTCTGTAACCGTATTTGTCCGCCGTGGGATGTCCCGGCTGGTAGATACCGCCGTACACCGCTCGGCCCAGATGCTCAATAAAGGAACCGAACAGACGGTCATCCACCTTCGCCACCTTGTATGCCTTATCTAATGTAATCTTAACCTGTTTCATGCCCCAATCTCTCCCAAGTTTTTTCTATAAATGATTTCTTCGTTCTTCGAACTCCCGAAATTACAACAAACATGCGTAATCCGGTCTGATCGCCAATCATGCAAGCATGTTGGCTCTCTTGCGCTCATTATATCATATTCACCGAATTCCTTATAAACGGCTTACACTCCACGGAATACACCCCGTTTTTCTGATGTATCTCCTCGCCCCGCAGAAGCTTTAAGATCACCTCGCTGGCACAGTATCCGATGTCATGTAACGGCAGTCCCATGGTGGTCAGCTCCGGCTTCTCATAGCTTGCCATTTCCCTGTTATCAAAGCCTGCCACCGCAATGTTCTTTCCCACCGTATATCCCAGTTCATCCAGTCGGTCATAGGCTCCGCCCGCCATAAAATCATTCATACAGAAAATCGCCGTAGCTCCCCGCTTCACCAATTCTTCCGTATGCTCATAACCGCTTTCACGATCCCATTCTCCGTAAACGATCATTCCGGGATCGTACAGCAGATTCGCTTCGAACAACGCACTCTGATATCCTTCCAGTCGGGACTGGGTGTGGATACTTTCCTTTTTCCCGGCGATGACACCGATTCGTTTGTGTCCGCAGGAGATCAGATACCGTACCAGCTGCTCGGCACCGCCCTTATCCTTTACCACCACAGAGGGGATCTCCGGCTTGTTGGTAAATCCGTAAGCCACCACCGTAGGAATCGGCAGATCCGCCGGGATCACATTGATCAGTCTCTCATGAGACGCCACATAGATGATCCCCTCCACCTGCTTCGACAGTAGCTTCTGGATCTCCTTCTGCACGATGTTCCGGTGAATATTGTCCTGATAATAGGCATCTCCGTATTTTTTATACAGACGTAAATTCACCAGCAGGATCTGATAATCTTCTTTTTCGCAATACTCCGTGATGCCGTCGATGATATCCGGCAGGGCAAAGACTGTCATATCCTCCGCAATGACCCCGATACTCCGGGTATTCTTCGTCTTCAGATTCTGCGCTACGATGTTCGGCGTGTAATTCATCTCCTGAATCACCTGCAGCACTCTCTTTTTGGTCTCTTCGCCCACTTTTCCCTTGTCGTTGATGATATTGGATACCGTTGCCACGGATACTCCGCACTCTCTGGCGATCTCTTTTATGGTAGGCATAGTGTCCCTCCCTTTTGTAAGCGACTTGTCTACCACCATTCTAACACAACTTTTCCCTATATCACAACAGGCTGTGTTAATTCTTCATACCGGTCAGAACGATACCTTCCACGAAACTCTTCTGTCCGAAGATATAGATCACGATACCAGGCAGGATTGTCATGAACGTCGCTGCCAGTGCTACCGGCCAGTTGGTGCCGAAGGATCCGGTAAAGTTCGTCAGTGCCACGGCAAAAGTGAATTTCGACATACTGTTAATGTAGATCAGCTGCTGCAGCATATCGTTCCAGATCTGGATAAACAGCATCATGGCTACTACCACAACTGCCGGCTTGATGGATGGCACCAGGATTGTCCACAGGATACGCATTCTGCCCGCACCATCAATGGATGCTGCCTCGTCCAGCTCCTTCGGGATCGTCATGAGGAACTGACGGATCAGGAAAATATTGAAGAAACCGCCACCGGTTAAGTACGGCAGGATCAGCGGCCAGTAGGTATCCCCCAGCCCCAGTCCCTTGGTCCATACCACGTACAGAGGAAGCAGGGTAACCATGCTGGGCAGAAGGATCGTTCCGACGCAGATATTAAAGATCAGCTTCTTGCCACGGAAACGAAGTCTTGCAAAAGCATAGCCACAGAAAATTGCGGTCACCGTACCAAAAGTAACGGCCGGAATGATGATGGAGAAAGTATTCCGGAAATATCTCCAGTATTCGAAGGTCTCCAAGGCTTTTGAATAGTTCGCCCATAACCACTCATGAGGAATGAAGGAAGGCGGATACTCGTTCAATTTTGCCGTACTCATCAGGGAGGACCGGAAGATCCACCAGATCGGCAGTACCACTAACAGTGCCAGCAAAAGTACGATCAGCGTTGCCACCAGATCCAGAACCAGTTGTTTCCGTTTTTTACTCGGTGATAAATTTGCTTCCATCTTCTATTCCTCTCCAAATAATTGTTCTTTCTGCGTTTTGAACAGAACTATGGTAAATATACCCACAAGAATGAAGAAGATCACCGCATACGCCGCAGCGTAGCCCATCTTGTTCTTCTGGAAACCATACATATAGATCACATAGGACATGAACATGGATCGTTTACCGGGTCCGCCGTTGGTCAGCGCCAGTGCCGGGTTGATGACCTGTAAATGTGTGATCATGCTGTCAACACATTGTAGAAGATAATGGGAGTGATACTGGGGATTGTAATATTCCAAAATCTCTGCCATGCATTGGCCCCATCGATCTTCGCTGCTTCTATGTATACGCCGGGGACATTCTGTAATCCCGCCAGGAAGATAACGATCAGGTTGCCACTGGTCCATATGGCGATAAGCACCAGACAGGGAATAACCTGATTCGGGTCATCCAGGAACCTCTGCTTCGGAAGTCCCATCATCCGGAGCACGAAGTTGAACAGACCGAAGTTACCTTCATATAACCATTCCCATCCTTTAAATACGCCGATAGCCGGCAGCAGATACGGGATGAAGAACAGGGAGCGGAACAATGTCCGGCCTTTTATATTCATGTTTAAGAGGATCGCTATGATCAGTGAGTATACCACGGCACCGATCACCGCCAGAAAAGCATACCATACAGTTGCTTTGATAGAATCCCAGAAATAGATATCTTTCGTAAAATACGCTGGAAATTGGCAAGCCCTATAAATTCCGGCTTCGTAATGCCGTTCCAGTCAAACAGACTTAATACAAATACTGCAAGTGTGGGAAGATAGCTGATCAAGGTCACTCCCAGGAATGCCGGTATCAGACAGAGATATGCGGTCAGTTCTTCCTTTCTTCCTGCTCTTGTTGTAGCGTTATTTTTCTGTTTCCCTTTTCATTGTAACCCTCATTTCTTCACACATTTTGCAAAGAGTAACTTATTTTCGTGAATAATTCCAAATCTTCTGATAACAACAGGTGGCCACATCACTGTAAGCCACCTGTTATGTTGTCCCAATACATTGTTGCGGTAATAGTATTACTGGTTGTTAGCCTCGTAGATTCCTGTAACTCTTCCAGATTCTCATCAATTGCTTCCTGCATGGTCTGCTGTCCGGCCCATACATTGGAGAATACAGTATCCAAAGTAGCGTTGAATTCATCGGTGCCGTTCACATAGTACCAGGATGTGGATACCATGTTGTCCTTTGCATAGTCAACAACTGCGCTCTTATACATATCCTTATCGGGGAAATTAGGATTATCGATCCACTTATCTGTCTTCTCAGCATCAGTATACCAGGAATCCAGAATAGGCATCCAGGTACCTGCTTCGATCAGAGACCAGGAATTCTCTTCCTGATAATACCACTTTAACCACTCCATTGCTTCCTCAGGATGCTTGGTAGTTGCAAATACTACGTTAGGGCCACCGGTACAGATGGTAACCTTTTCCTTCATATAAGGAAGAACACCTACGCCATATTCGAAGTCAGCGCTCGGCCCAAGGAAAGTGCCGACATTCCATGCACCATCAGTTGCCATAACGACCTTCTTGCTTCCCAAAAAGACTCCAGAGCGTTTGCTGCACTGGTTATGGGAGGTGCGCAGTGGTATACTTCAGACAGATCTGCAATCTTCTGTAATGCGTCTACGGTTGCGGGATCATTGATGGTGCACTCAGAACCATCCTTGCTGTAGTAACCGCCGCCGTTGGACAGTGCCCATACTTCCAACTGCCAGGGCAGGGTATTGATGGTACATCCGTAAATATCAATATTGTTGGGATCGAAGTCAGGATCCAGAGCATTTTACCATTGATATCGATGGTAAGCTTCTGTGCTGTCTCTACAAAAGTATCCCAGTCCCAGGCATCTGCTGCACTTGCGGGAGGAGTCATTTCCTTGACATCCAGATTCTGTTTCTCACATACTTCGTTTAATAGATCAATGTTGTACCACAGATTCAGTACCTCGTTTGCTGCGGAATAAGCAACAGGCGTTCCCTGATATTTGAAGGTCAGTGCATCCAGTGGCTTTGCATCGCCTTCGCCGTACATGGAGCTGATGTCAGCCAACAGTCCGTTCTCTGCGAACTTCAGTACACCGGCCTCACTCATAATACCGGTATCGGGAAGCTCTCCTGCAGTTGCCATGGCATTCAGCTTGGTTACATAAGTATCATGGTCGATCTTAACCACTTCTACTTCGATTCGATCCTGCTCACTGTTGAACTTGTCAGCCACCTTCTGAGTTGCTGCAGTCTCCGTCTCGTTACCCCACTGTGCATAGGTGATATGTACTCTCTCACCACTGCCGCTGTCAGAACTCGTCTGTGTCTGTGCCGGCTGGCTTCCTGCATCTGCGGATGCTGCCGGTGCCTGATTGCTGTTGCCACACCCTGTAAGTACCATTGCTGTTGCCATTGCGGTTGCAAGGACTGTACTTACGATTTTCTTGTTTTCATACCTTTCTCTCCTTTACCTTTCTTTATTATAACGACAATAGGTTGTCGTTGTAAACACCAGATTGTAAACGCTTACACGTTCACCGTTCTACACCTTTACCTTGACCCACACCAACATTTCGCCCGGTGTACGGTTACACCAGAGCCCATAGGGAACTGCTGTAAGGTGCATCTGTTCTTTCTCCAGTTTCAGCTCTCCGTACAGGTTTCCCTGTTCGGTGGACCGGTTATGGATCCTTGTAGCTTCATACTGTAATGTCGGAATCTCCGGGAGATCCGTCTGCGGATTCCCTTCGTGACCTCTGTGTTCTCTTCCACATACAGGTCTGCCAGATATTTTCCGTTGTCGGTCTCCTCCAGACAGTAGACCACGGGGCCGTTCATCAATGCACATCTTCCAGCATCCGCTCTCACTTCGTCATTGGCGGCGATCCATCTGGGCTTTACACCGAAATCAATACAGATTTCATGCTCTCCCGCCGGAGTATTTATCAGCAGATAGCCTTTTTCCAAAACAGCCTTTGCTGTCTGGCCATCCACTGTAATCTCCTGTTTCCCCGCATATCCGGGGCGGCGGATCTTAAAGGTTACTTCACTGTCCTGTCTCGTCTGGATCTTCACCTTACTATCCTGCAACAGTGTGGATTCCATGCCGATCTCCACGGTTCCACTTTCCAGGACTGCCTTTGCAGTGGAGGAAATGAACTGGTGGATACATACCGCATTTTCTTCCTGTGCGTAGATGTATTGTCCAAGAGACGCTAACGTCCTCGCCACATTCGGCGGACAACATGCCACGGAGAACCATTTCTGTCTGACAGCCTTCACGATCCATGTAAGTATGCTCCGTGCAGAACTCCGGTACGACCTCCAGAGGATTCACATAAAGTATCTGTCTCCCGCTCTGTTGATGCCCGCCAACACTGTATTGTACAATGCCAGTTCCACGGTATCGTAATAGCCCGCCTCTCCGGTGACTGCACTCATCCTCTGTCCGAACATCATCAGTCCGATGGAAGCACAGGTCTCCGAATAGTTCGTGGTATTCGGCGATCGTAATCCGTGGTAAACCTCTCCCGAAACCACTGGATCCGATGCCGCCGGTCAGATACATTCTGTGATTCACCGTGCTGTCCCACAGCCGCTTACAGGCTTCCAGCATCTCGGTGTCCTCGCATTCCACAGCCAGGTCTGCCATGGCGGAGCACATATACATGGCTCTTACCGCATGCCCTTCCGCTGTCTTCTGCTTTACCGGTTCTATATGTGATTGTGAATATTCCAGATCGTAATTTTGAACTCCGGGAAAAATTCCCAGCCGCCTCTGTCTTCCATCTCCTGTAAAAATAGCTTCTTCTTCTCTCATGAAGGAAATACGATGCGGTGTCCAAATACTGCTTTTCGCCGGTCACCCGGTAAAGCTTTACCAGCGCAAGTTCAATCTCCTGATGTCCGGGATAACCTTTTTCTGTCCTTCGCCGGTACCGAATACTCTGCGATCAGATCCGCATTTTCCTGGCGATGTTAAGAATCTTCGTCTTCCCGGTGGCCTGATAGTAAGCAACCGCTGCTTCTATCATGTGTCCTGCCGTGTAAAGCTCGTGTCCTTCCACCAGGTTCGACCACTTTTGTCTGGCTCGTTGACTGTGTAGTAGGTGTTCAGGTATCCGTCGGTCTCCTGCGCCCTTCCTACCAGTTCGATCACTTCATCTGCCAGTGCTTCGTATTCTCTGCCCTGCCCCGGCAATACAGAATGCTACGGATTCCAGCCATTTGTACAGGTCCGTGTCCTGGAAAACTACCCTTTCTCTCTCCGGCAGCTCCCCGCTGCCACGCGGAAATTCTGAATACAGTAGGTAGGTTCGGAGTCCTCCAGCTGATCGTTCAAGATCTTCCATTGATGCGGAATGATCTTCTCACTGACCTTTTGCACGTATTCACCGAACAGCTTGTCTGTGATCCTGATATTTCCGTATTCCAGCTGCTTCCTGTGATGTCCCATACCTTTCTCCTATCCTTGTTCGTTCCAAAGGTTAATCGTTTAATCTTTGTGAGAGAAACAGCCAGATGGCTGTTATACTGCTGTATTCTTCTTTTCTGCAAGTTAATCGTTTTACCTTTGATGACCTTATCATAGCACCAGATAGGTGTTTTGTAAATAGGTTTTATGCAAATCATCATAATATATAAGTTTTTCCACTGTTTTTGTGCATTTTGCACATTTTAGTACAAGCTGTCAGATTCTTAATCGTTTTACTTGCCTAAAACTCCTAACCACTTCAGAGCGTTCCAAATGCCGTCTTTATCTACATCTGTGGTAATATAATCTGCCACTTCCAACACCTGTTTACTGGAATTACCCATAGCAATGCTGGTGTGGGCATACCTTAGCATCGGCAGGTCGTTATTGCTGTCTCCGATGGCCACAGTGTCTTCCATGGGGATCTTCAAATAGTCCGTAATGTAACGGATTGCTGTTGCCTTGGAATATCCTTTGGGAACAATCTCGTAAAACCCTTGTTCTCTGTCGATAAAATCCAGTATTTCCGACAGGTCATGCTTCATTCCGTCCATTCCCGCCGGAGTCTCTGCATAGGCATATAATTTATCGTAGTTGCCCGGTGCATTGGCATAGCGATCGTATTTTCTATTCTCAATCTCACGTGCCATATGGCGGAAAGTTTCGGTAAATACTTCTTCTCCTCTGGGAGCATAGTCTTCCCTGCTGCCTTCCAGAACCGCATCCACATGATATTTTTCATTGCTGTCAGAATTGCCTTAGACTCCTCCATGGAAAATGTCTTGTGCATCAGCTGTTTTCCATGAAATTCAATCTCCGTTCCGCAGCCCAATAACAATCCGTCGAATTCCACCTGTCCGGTAAGATTTTCCCCTACCAGCCGTTTCGTACGCCCGGTGTTGATCATGCAGATATGACCGTTGGCTCTGGCGATGCGGATGGCTTCCTTCGTGCTCTCTGACATCAGTTCACTTCCTCCGCATATTAAGGTTCCGTCAATATCAAAATATTATCTTCATCTCAGATTCTTAAGCTCCTCTACCAGATCCGATCGGATTTCTGTACCTTCAGATTCGTGGACACAGGCTCTTCACCGGGTCTTGTGATGTGATCTCGATAATGGTTCCTTCCGTGATCGCTCCACCCATAAAAATCTGCTTACAAACGCTACAAATTTGGGATGATTACTCTCGAAGGTATTCTTCGCATTCATCAGTTTCATCATCATTCCGGGATTTATCATAATGGTCTCCTTCCAAATAGTTGCAAAAGAAAGGCTGTCCGCACCATCCGAAAACAGTGTGTCCAGCCTTAACAGTTGCTATTATTTACGCGATCTTGGACTTAGCCAGCTCTGCAAGGGTCTTGAAACCTTCTGCATCGTTAACTGCCAGGTCTGCCAGCATCTTTCTGTTCATATCAACGCCTGCAAGCTTCAGACCATACATGAATTTGCTGTAGGATAAACCGTTCATTCTGGCTGCTGCGTTGATACGAGCGATCCACAGCTGTCTGAACTGACGCTTTCTCTCTTTCTACCTGCATAAGAGCTGGTCAGAGCTCTCATAACAGACTGCTTTGCTACTCTGTACTGCTTGCTTCTTGCGCCTCTGTAGCCCTTGCAAGCTTTAATACTCTATTGTGTTTCTTCTTGGCATTTAAGCCACCTTTAATTCTTGCCATGTCTTATTTCCTCCTCGCCTGAATTATAAATAAGGTAAAATCTTCTTCATATTCTTAACATTAGTTGCATCCGTAATTGCAGGCTTTCTCAGATTACGTTTTCTCTTGGTAGATTTCTTGGTTAAGATATGGCTCTTGTAAGCTTTAGATCTCTTTAACTTACCGGTTCCTGTTGCTTTAAAGCGCTTAGCTGCTGCTCTGCTTGTCTTCATTTTGGGCATAACGAGTTCCTCCTAAACTTTACTTAATCTATCGTGCCGGATCCGGCACTTTTAACTGTACGAATTAACGCTTCTCAGTTAAAAACACATGCTTCTGCCTTCTACCTTGGGAGCTTTTTCCACTACCGCAATATCGGACAGGCTCTGTGCGATATCATCTAAGATATGCTTGCTGTTGTTCATGTGTGCCATCTCTGCCGCGGAATCTCAGGGTGATCTTCACTCTGTCTCCCTTGGTCAGGAACTTCCTGGCTGCACCGATCTTGGTGTTCAGATCGTTAGTATCGATATTGGGGAAAGTCTGATCTCCTTGATATCGATGACTGCTCTTTTGCTTTTCTCTTTTCTCACCTGCTCGTATTTGTACTTACCGTAATCCACGATCTTACAAACAGGAGGCTTTGCCGTAGGAGCAATCTTTACCAGGTCCAGTCCCGCTTCCTCTGCCATCTTCAGAGCATCTCTGGAAGAAACGATTCCGAGCTGTTCTCCGTCTTCCAATCAGTCGTACTTCTTTGTCTCTGATCTGTTCATTAATCATTAAATCGCTAATGGTTGTGTACCTCCATAAGAAAATGTGTTAAACAATAAAAAAAGCAGATAGCATAACTATCCACCTGTTCCCTTCACGGACTGCCCTCATTCAAACAAATTCCAAACGAGTTCTCTGTCTATGAAAAATCTGAACGCTTACCAGCCTGCGCCGTAAGGTGAGAGTGGATACTCTGCTTGTTGTGTCGTGTTCTTCACACGCTTAAATAGAATACCACGAAGTTTTCCTGATGTCAACCCCGTTTCCGATATTTTCTATTTTTTATTTTACCCTAGAATCTATGTACCGGCGGTCTCCCGCCGAATCCGATCACTTGCTCTATTATCCGCAGTTTCGGAACATTTGTCAAGCCGGAATACTGATTTACTTTTCCGTGATTTACTTTTCCGAAAAAGTAGCACAGGCGGTCTCTCTGCAGTCGCTGGCTCCGCAGCCCTTGATATCCACATGATCCGCCACACACTTGTAATTGCTGTTATAAATACATTTTACCGCCTCACAGTCGATACTGATGGTATGGCTTGGATGAGACAGGGAATTACTGAAAGACTCTCTTCCCTCTCTCTTCTGCGCAAAGCTCTCGCAGCAGGTGCCGTCACAATCACAGGCATGCTTACCTCCCACCATGATGTCTCCCTTGCTGCACAGACAATCCTTATTATAGGAACAATTTTCCACAACACATTTTAAATCTGCCATGTCTCCCTCGCCTTCTGCCGCCGTCCCGCGGCTCTTCGTCTTCTTTTTTCTGATTTTTAAAAATTTTAAAAAGAGGACACGCGGCAAAAGAGCCGATGCAGTCCCGCCACGCGTCATGGATAGTCTGTGCAGATTTAAAAAAATTATTCATTTGTGGAAACTGCCGGTTTTGAAGTGGTTTCTTTCGAGGCACAGGCAAAAATGCGTGCCCATCTCGTTGCTCGTAAAAACTAATATCGAAATACTGTTTCTTGTCATACCATTCAAAAAATCGCCGTCTCCCTTTTTATTTTTATAAGGAAACGGCGATTTTCATATTTTCCTACTTGATTTTATCCGGCAATCAGCTTACTTGCTCAGCTTCTTGGTTGCGATCTCATCCTTTAACATAGCCAGGAATTCGTCTCTGGATACCGTAGTGGTGTTCTGCTGTCCGTGCAGACGATAGCTTACGGTGCCGTCCTGTGCTTCCTGTTTTCCTAAGATGATCAGGTAAGGGATTTTTTTCACCTGTGCTTCTCTTACACGATAACCCAGCTTCTCTGCTCTCTCATCGATGTCCGCTCTGATGTTATTGTCCAGCAGATAACCGTACAGATCATGGGCATAAGCATTCAGCTCTTCGTCATCGTTCTTGACCGGCAGGATCATAGCCTGTACGGGAGCCAGCCACAGAGGCAGGTTGCCCTTGGTCTCCTCCAGGATATAAGCCATGAATCTGTCCAGAGATCCCAGGATTGCTCTGTGCAGAACCACGGGAGTCTTCTTCTGACCGTCCTTGTCCACATAGGTCAGATTGAATTTTGCAGGCAGGCAGAAATCCAGCTGACAGGTAGACAGGGTGTACTCATTACCTACAGCGGGCTTTACGTTTACATCCAGCTTCGGTCCGTAGAATGCAGCTTCACCGATCTCCTCGGTGTACTCGATGCCCGATCATTCGTTAGAACCTTACGCAGAGCATTCTCCGCATTGTTCCACATCTCATCATCATCGTAGTTTTACCTTGTCCTCCGGATCTCTCAGAGACAGGACACATCTGTAATCGGTAATACCGAAATCCTTGTAGGTATTAGATCAGGTCTACTACCTTGGAGAACTCGGACTCGATCTGCTCGGTGTTACGAACAGATGGGCATCATTCTGGCAGAAATGTCTGCCTCTTTCGATACCCTTCAGGGTTCCGCTGGCTTCAAAACGGAAGTCATGGGCATCTCACCGATGATAGGCGAGATCCTTGTAGGAGTGCTGTTAGCGTAGATCATCATGTGGTGAGGGCAGTTCAGGACGCAGTAAAGGACTCTCCTTCCATTTCCATGGGAGGGATGTCTCTCCTTGTAGTGATCCTGACCGGAAGTCTTGTACAGATTCACAGTACCGACACAGGGGTCATAACATGCAGATAGCCCAGTCTTCTCTTTATCCTTGATATAATTCTCCAGCTCCTGCCATACGGTGTAACCCTTGGGAAGGCGGCCTACCGATCATCAGTCATGAACAGTTCCATTTCCTCGATCTTCTGTGGTCACGCTCTTTGGCCTCTTCCACTCTTTCAGATGTGCTTCCAGTTCCTCTGCGGAAGCAGACACCGTAGATACGCTGCATTACGTGGTTGTTGGCATCGCCCTTCCAATATACTCGGAGTGTTTTACCAGTTTGAAGTTCTTGCACAGCTTGGTGTTGTCTACGTGAGGTCCACGGCACGATCGGTGAAATCACCCTGATCGTATACAGTGATGTTGCCGATTGCTGATCGATCCAGCTTGTACATATCATCCTTGAACATTTCCATGGCTTCTGCCTTGGAAACTTCTCTTCTGTAGATTTTCTTGCCTTCCTTACGATCTTCTTCATCTCTTTTCGATGGCAGCGATCACTTCATCATTGACTACATCGTTGCCGAGATCGATATCATAATAGAATCCTTCCTTTACCACAGGTCCTACCCAGAATTTTGCATGAGGGTACAGATGTTGACAGCCTGTGCCATAACATGGGCACAGGAATGATTCAGAGTTGTCAGTCTTTCGTCTTCCTTAAAATTAACCATTTTGTTCTCCTTTTGTTGTTTTCTAAACTATTCAGCACCTTCATTCGCAAAATCGCATCTGCGATGCTACTCTGAATAGTCGCAATAAAAGTCCCTTGCAACGATCTGCAAGGGACGTATCACACGCGGTTCCACCCTGATTGCAATTATCTAAAGATAACTGCCACTCATTTGCTCGTAACGGAGCTGCCGGGCTGTATTAAAGCCACCCGAGACGGTCTTCGTCCGCATCCGGCAAAACCGCTCACAGCGCCTGTCTCCGACAGGGCGGTTCTCTCTGGTGCCTTCACTGCTTCCTACTCTTCTCTTCAACGTTTTCTGATCTTAAATAATCATAAATTTCTGTTGCTTTAGGACTTATGTTGATATAATAGACCTTTTCACACGGATTGTAAAGAGGTATTTATATAGCTTTCCACATTTCTCTGGACATATCCAGTGCCACCGCCAGCTCTCCGTACAACTGGTCCTCTGCGATCCGAAAATATCTGGCATCCACCGCCGTCTCCTTGCGTCCCGCCTCTTCTCTGCCCGCTTGCGCAGGTAGATGGTCTTGATAATCCGGATCAGATCCTGGCAGTTACAGGCCTTCAGACAATTCTTATATTCCTGCTCCAGCAGTTTGTCATTGGCAATGGTGATCAGGGATCTCCGGAATCTGTCGGATCAGACTCTCCGCCTCCTCATGTGCAAGCACTTTCCGCATGGAACCTTCTGCCGTATCCACCGGAATATATACCGTACTGGAAGACAGATACAGAGGTTTTAAAATATAATACTCTCTCTTCTTGTCCACTCCTGCAATATCCAATGTCGTGATCTCTTCCACCACGCAAACGCCCTTACTGCCACATACTACACGTTCGCCCTTCTGAAACACCTTGACCTTCCTTTCCTCTGCCCATTGCAGAAATTGAAAACACAATTTCCGTTTACTACCAATAGTATACCCATATTTTAACAGAAAAACGCCGAAATGTCAGTATCTTTCGGCGTTTCTGATTATTTTCGTGAATATTGCTCATAAGAAATTGGTTAGGTGTTGTGCATTATTTCTGATAGGCGATGCGTGGATCTCCGTTTTCAGGTAAATAATGCCTCTGCGTTCGAAGCTGTTCTTCTCTAATAAGTGCTGCATGGTGTGATTGTCAAAATGGGTATCCGCACGCAGGTAAGGTACTTTCTTCTCACAGAAGGCAACACATTTTGCAAACAGTCCCTTCACTTCCCCGTCTCCTGCCAGGCGATGGATCGTGCCGTAAGGTGTCCTCCCTCCAGCTGCCGTCCTCGATATAAGCATAGGTCGGTTCCTCCTCCAGCAGAAGCATGAATACCCGTGGATGCGTCCGTCCTTTTATACACATACAGCCGCTGTTTCTCTATATCTGACCGCAGCGTCTCCGGATCCGGATAAGCGCCGTTCCACTGGTTCGGATTCCCGTTTGCCCGCATGTAAGCCTTGGCGATGTCATGATCTCCAGGATTCTGGGCGATCTGCCTCTTTGCCGTTACGATCTCCTCCATCCCGTCGCCATCTTTCCTCTCTTCCACTGCCTCCGGTACCGTTTTCCCCAGAATGTCCCTCACGGCGGTCTCCATCCGCTCTGCCAGCTGTCTGTGGCCCTTCGCTGTCAGGTGCACATGATCCGCCTTCGTCAGTTCACAGCCTCCCGCATCTAAGAAATCCGCCCGTTCAGCCACTGCCAGAAAAGCATATTCTCTTGCCAGTGCTCTCGTTGTCTCCACGCTTTTCATTAAAATCAGGATAAATCACACCCTCTTCGATGGGAACCGGTGCCACGACAGGATCTTCGGTCCATTCTTTCCCCAACAGGGAACCGATTTCGCCTCTTCCAAGAGGATATGCATGCCCTTTGCAATCTTCCGCGCATCCGTATTGAATTTCACCTTGGAATCATTGGTACCTAACATCAGGATCAGCAGGTCTAACGGCTCGTGGCTGTTCAACAGGACATGCAATACCGGCAGCAGATTCACGGAATCCATGTCCGGATCATCATACACACAGGTTCTGCCGCTTAAGCCTTCCTCAATGACCAGATACTCCGCTCCCAATGCCTTCTGTAACAGGCAGGTCCAACGTTCCTCTTCATTATATCTGCTGCCGTGGTCGGCACTCTCCGACGGATCGGTGCAAAGCCCGTGGGTATTGGAATCTCCGATGCACAAAATATGTTTTTCACTGTTTAACTCTCCGTTTTCTATTTCAGTCTGTAACCATCCAGGATCAATACGTCAGGCTTCAATATTAGGGAAAAATACAATAACATCATCCCCTGGCATTCCACATACATGCCCTCCAGTTCCAGGTTCACATCATCCACATTGTGATCGTCGAAATATTTGGTCAGGTTCATGATCGTCTCCATATAGGAATTATCTCCCTTTACCAGGATCCCCAGACCTTTTCCGGCTCCTGCTCATAGAACTCAGACCTTCGGTTTCATTGACATATTCACGTATTGCTTCTGCTATGGTCATTTGATTTTTCTCCTTCTACTGTTCCTTTGTTCATATTTGCTGCTTCTCTTTATTGTATCATAAGCTCACGAATTCGTGCTATCGCACTCTACATCCTGCTTCGCAGGATATTCGTTCGCTAATGAGCCCAGAAAAACAAATGTCTGCTTGCAGCCACTTGTTTTCCTTGAGGCTCATTATATCATGATTCGCACCTTCGGTACTTGACGTTGCTTCGCAACTATCATGATCAATTCGCCGTTCGCCAATCATGCAAGCATGTTGGCTCTCTTGCGCTCATTATATCATAAAAGGCGAACCCTGGCACCGCCAAAGTCCGCCCTTCATCATTTCTTCTCTTATTCTTCATTCATCTTAGCCAGCTTGGCTGCCTGGTCGGCTGCGATGCAGGCATCGATGATCTCTTCGATATCTCCGTTCATGATCTTGTCTAACTTGTACAGGGTCAGACCAATACGATGGTCGGTGACACGACCCTGCGGGAAGTTGTAGGTACGGATCTTCTCAGAACGGTCTCCGGTACCGATCGGCTACGGCGCATCTCTGCTTCCGCATCGTGTCTCTGCTGCTGCTCGATGTCATACAGCTTGGACTTTAACAGTGCGAATGCCTTAGCCTTGTTCTGGATCTGAGACTTCTCAGTCTGACTGTATACCACGATTCCGGAAGGATAGTGGGTCAGACGTACTGCGGAGTCGGTGGTGTTGACACACTGACCACCGTTACCGGATGCTCTCATGACATCAATACGGATATCCTTGTCCTCGATGACGATATCAATATCATCGTCCACCTCCGGCATAACTGCCACACTGATGGTGGAGGTATGGATACGTCCGCCGCTCTCGGTCTCCGGCACACGCTGTACACGATGTACGCCGCTCTCATACTTCATCTTGGAGTAAGCACCCTGTCCGCTGATGGTAAACTGTACTTCCTTCATACCGCCGATACCAATCTCATCCACGTTGATCAGCTCTACCTTCCAACGCTGCTTCTCGGCATAATGCACATACATACGATAGATCTCCGCTGCAAACAGTGCAGCCTCATCGCCGCCGGCACCGGCACGGATCTCCACGATTACATTCTTGTCATCATTAGGATCCTTGCAGTAACAGGATTTTCAGTTCCTGCTCCAGCTCTTCCACGCGCTTCTTGCTGTCGTTTAACGTCTCCTTGATCATCTCGCGCATTTCTTCGTCTTTTCCTCTTCCAGCATGGAAAGAGAATCTTCAATATCCTGCTTGCACTTTTGTACTCTGTATACGCATCCACGATAGGTGTCGATCACTCTGCTCCTTCATCAGCTTGCGGAAACGTTCCTGGTTATTCGTGACCGTGGGTTCATGCAGTTCGCCCATGATCTCTTCAAAACGAATCAATAAATCTTCTAACTTGTCAAACATAACTAATTCCTCTCAATATAAGTTGTAACAGTTCAGCCATGAACATATTGAGAGCAAAATCATGCTTGCATGATTTTGTGAACGAATATGTTCATGAACTAAGCGCCAGGTTTATGAGCAAAGATAGTCACGAAGTGACGGAAAGCGTGTCAGCGCGACTTTGCGAATGGTGCGGGCTGAACTGTTACATACGTTCCAAAACTACCCGGTCCAGACCGGCATAATCCTGCACCACTTGTACCTCGCGGTACCCTTCGGTGCGCATCAGTTCCGATACAGCCTGTCCCTGGTCATATCCGATCTCAAAAGCATTCCACTGCTCACCAGATGTTTTCCTGCTTCTTCGATGATACGGCGGTAAAATGTAAACCATCCTCCGTACCGTCCAGTGCCATCCTGGGTTCATGATCCCGTACCTCCGGCATCAGCTTCTCCACTTCCGCACTGGCGATATAAGGCGGATTCGACACGATGATCTCGAATTTTCCCTCCACCTTGTCAAACAGGTCACTCTGTAAAAATGAACCCGATCTGCGTTCACCGCATCCAAAGCGTCTCCGCATTTTGCTCTGCCACTTCCAGCGCATCTGCAGACAAATCCACACCCAGTCCTTCACAGGCATTGCTGTAATGCAGAAGGCTTAACAGAATACATCCGGATCCCGTACACATGTCAAGCACCCGCATTCCGTCATGGAGTTCCTTCAATACTTCCTCCACCAGAATCTCCGTATCCTGTCTCGGGATCAGTACGTGCTCATTGACGGCAAAGGTCAGTCCCATAAAGTCCTGCTCCCCGGTCAGCTGCTGCAGCGGAATGTGCTCCGCCCGCTGTCCGATCCAGCCAAGATATTTCTCTTCCGCTTCCGGTGTCACCGACTGTTCCCCGTGCACCAGCAGATCATTACGATTCGTACCGCATACCGCTTCCAGCAGAAGTCTCGCATCCAGTGTGGCTTCTTCGATTCCCGCTGTCTGTAAAGCCAGACAGCCCTTTTCATAGCATTCCCGATAGGTCATCTTAATCCTCTGGTTCTGCGGATGCATCGTCCTTCATCCAGCCCTCATCCACTTCGTAACCGAAGGTATCCTGTAAATATTTCTTCCAGTCGAACACAGCTTCTACGGAAGCGATGGCTACCTCTGCCATGCTCTCATCGGGTTCCCTGGTGGTCATACGTTGGATCCACATACCGGGAGCAGACAGGATCTTAATAAACACATTATCCGTGCGTCCGGCCAGACGGATGATCTCGTAGGAAATTCCGGCCACAACCGGCATCAGCAGAATACGAAGGATCACTTTCTCCGCCACATTATCCACCTGGATAAAGAAGAACAGCACAATACTTACCAGCATAACAAAGAAAATGAAGCTGGTACCGCAACGTTTGTGCAGTCTGGAGCTGCGCATCACATTGTGCACCGTAAGGGTCTGCCCTTCTCGATACAGTTGATGCATTTGTGCTCCGCCCCATGATACTGGTACAGCCTGCGGATATCCTTCATGGCGCTGATGCCCCATACATACAGCAAAACAGAGCAATACGGATCACACCCTCAATAATCGCCATCAGGGAGCGGTTGCGGATAAAGCTCTCAAACAGAGAGGAAATGAAATACGGCAATACGATAAAGATGCCTACTGCCAACATAATAGAGATCACCGTCACAATACCGGACAGCAGCTTTTCTCCGTTGCCACCGCTCATCTTGTCCATTGCCTTATCGAATTTCGTTTCTTTGCCTTCCTCTTCTTCATAGAAGGAAGCGGAATAATTCAATGCTCTGGTTCCCAGGATCAGGGAATCCAGGAAATTAAAGATACCACGGATAAAGGGAAGCTCCTTGAACTTACTTCCGTGAGCCAGACCCTGATAGGTCTCCACTTCCACTTCAATCTCGCCGTCCGGCTTGCGGACCGCTACCGCATACTTCTCTTTATTTTTCATCATAACGCCTTCCAGCACGGCCTGTCCGCCGATACCGGAATAACGACTCTTTCTTCTAGCCATAAAACCTCATCCTTATAAATGCAGTATTAAATAGGAACATAGTTTCCTATACGACAAGAAAAGGTTGAGATAAGAATACCTCAACCTTTCGCTTGCAATCTTATTTAACACCGTATTTCTTATTGAACTTATCAATACGGCCATCGGTTCTTGCAGACTTCTGCTGGCCAGTGTAGAATGAATGACACTTGGAGCAAACTTCTACGTGAAGCTCGGGCTTGGTGGAGCCGGTTACAAATGTGTTACCACAGTTGCAGGTTACAGTTGCCTGGTAGTAAGCGGGATGGATTCCTTCTTTCATTTCTTTCACTCTCTATAAAATGTCGTGTATAAGTTCTTGTTCTCATCCTCACTGCTTATGGAACCACAAACAGCGGTATTATTGTACCATAAGAGTTTACACGACGCAAGACCTATTTTTACATATTTCTCCTCTGATATTGCACTGTAATGACATAAACTGTTTTTCAGTCTCATCAATCTTATAAATTGCCATATAATTATCGACCAGAAGCTGTTTATACCCCTTTCCGGCATACTTTCCCTCTAATCTATCCTGATGTGAACCGGGAAAAGTCTCCAGTTTTTATCGCTCTCCAAATTCTGTCTGTTTGTGCTTTTGCATTTTCCGGAACCTGTTTTCTATGGCGATATACCTGTAGATTTCTTCCATATCACGATATGCTCTCGGATACAACTTTATATGGTATTTAACCATAATATTTTTGTCTAGCCGTTCCATTGCGACATCCATATCCATCGTATCCGCACCCGCAGCAACTTCCTCTTCCGCCTCACAGATGGCCTGGTCGATTTTATGAATTCGTGCAAAATGCTCATAAAGTTCTGCGCTCATCACTACCGATCGCTGTAGCCATTCTTAGTAATAAAAATCGGTTCCTGCTTTGTATGTGCTAATTCGGATATTTCACTTGTTTTTCTCAAATCTCTGATTGGATGATCAATGGCATAATAGCACCTCCTTTATGCCATAATTGTAGCACAATTATGGCACATCGTAAAGGTATATATTCTGCCATCATTTCCAATTTTGTCAATTTTCTATCTCTTGCCTAGATAAACCGGTTCTTCTTCACCATATTCACAAATTCCACATTATTGCGGGTATGGGAGAACATATCAAGGATGCGGTCGGTAGCTTCGTCGGGCTTTAAGCCATTCAGGGCCTTACGCATGATATTGATGGCTTCCAGTTCTTCCGGTGTCAGCAACGATCCTCTTCTGGTGCCGGATTTTGCCAGATCGATAGCCGGGAAAATACGTTTCTCGGACAGCTTTCTGTCCAGAACCATTTCCATATTACCGGTTCCCTTGAATTCCTCGTATACCACATCATCCATCTTGCTTCCGGTCTCTACCAGTGCGGTGGCCAGAATGGTCAGGCTGCCGCCCTCCCGCATGTTGCGGGCTGCGCCGAAGAATCTCTTGGGCATGTGGAGTGGCGGATCGAGACCACCGGACAGAGTACGTCCGCTGGGGAACCACCAGGTTGTACGCTCTGGTCAGACGGGTGATACTGTCATCACGACATCCTTCTTATGTTCTACGAGACGCTTTGCACGCCTCGATCACCATCTCTGATACTCTCTTGTGGTGCTCGGGAAGCTCATCGAAGGTGGAATATCACTTCCACATTGTCTCCGTGGATTGCTTCCTTAATATCGGTAACTTCCTCGGACGCTCATCGATCAGCAGGATCAGCATGTGCATCTTGGGGTTACCGTTCAAAATAGACTTTGCCACTTCCTTCAACAGTGTGGTCTTACCAGCCTTGGCGGGGATACGATCATACCACGCTGTCCCTACCGACAGGGCTTACCGATCCATGACTCTCATAGCCACGCTGCAGCCGGGAGTCTCCATCTTGATGCGCTCATCCGGGAAGATCGGCGTCATATCCTCGAATGCCATTCTCTTGGCTGACTCTTCCACTGTATAACCGTTGATGCTCTTTGACGAACAGCAGTGCACTGAACTTCTCCTGCTGGTCTTGATTCTCTTGTTGCCCTTCAGGATATCACCGGTCTTCAGTCCGAAACGGCGGATCTGGCTGGGAGCCACATACACATCGTTCTCACCGGGCATATAATTTCGCAACGGATAAATCCGTAACCATCCGGCATAACCTCTAAGATACCGCTGGCTTCGATACCGCTGTCCAGTTCCTTGGGATACTGGCTCTCATCGTATGCCACGTTATTCGGATTGAAGGTACGCTCTCTGTGTAAGCTTCACTTACGCCGACCATCTCTGTACCGGTTTCGGAACGGTCAGTGCGTTCTGCACGATCCGTACGCTCGGTACGGTCTGTCCGATAGTTTCTGTCATTTCTATCCTGTCTATCATATCTGTCCTGTCTGTAATTCCTCTCCTGTCTGACAGGGCGTTCTGTTCTCTCCGGCTTCTCTGCCTCTTCGCTCTTAGCAGCCTCCTGTTTCTCTTCCGCTGCCTTAGCTTCTTCCTCTTTTCAGGCGCTCATCTTCTGCAAGCATAGCTTCTACCAGATCTGCCTTTTCATTGTGGAAGTTCCCTTCAGGCCACGTACTTTTGCCAGCTCCTTTAACTGAACTAATGCAAGTGATTCATATTTTCTCTCATATACCCTCCTATGGAAATAAGATTTACTATATAGCTGTTAACTAAGGGAATTACATCCGATTTACATTCGACATGTCAGTTGAATAAAAGATATTAAAACTGCATCTGAAGCCATTATAATACATTTCTTTCCAAATAGGAAGTCCCAAAATAAAAATTTTATTTTTGTAAAAGTGGTGCTAAATCCTTGCGAAGATATCGATTCTATTATATCATTATGAATAGCGTCCGGATTTCGTATCCGGCAAATCATCCATGATTATATGAAGTAATGACCAAACAAAAATAAGAGAGGTATTGTCATGACAACCAATGAAAAAGCGTTACTGATGCATGAAAATGGAACGGTAAACTGGAGACCGTGTCCAAGACTCCCGTCAAGACCCGTGAGGATCTGGCTATTGCTTATACTCCCGGTGTTGCGGAGCCCTGCAAAGTAATCGCCCAGGACAAGGAAGCTGCTTACAAATACACCATGAAGGCCAACACCGTAGCCGTTGTCTCCGACGGAAGCGCGGTTCTTGGTCTTGGCAACATCGGTCCCTACGCAGCCATGCCCGTTATGGAAGGCAAGGCAGTCCTCTTCAAAGAATTCGGTAATGTAAATGCTGTCCCCATCTGTCTGGACACCCAGGATACCGAAGAGATCATCAAGGCTGTGACCTATCTGGCTCCCGGCTTCGGCGGCATCAATCTGGAAGACATCAGTGCTCCCCGTTGTTTCGAAATTGAGGAACGTCTGAAGGAGATTCTGGACATCCCCGTATTCCATGATGACCAGCACGGTACTGCCATCGTCGTTCTGGCCGGTGTCATCAACGCCCTGAAGGTAGTCGGTAAGAAAAGGAAGACTGCCGCGTAGTGGTAAACGGTGCCGGAAGCGCCGGGGTGGCTATCACCAAACTGCTTCTGACCTACGGTTTCCCAATATCATCATGTGTGACAAGGTAGGTATTGTCTCCAGAGATACCGAAGGCCTGAACTGGATGCAGAAAAAGATGACCGAAGTGACTAACTTAAACAACGAGACCGGCTCTCTGGCCGATGCTCTGAAAGGTGCCGATATCTTCATCGGTGTTTCCGCTCCGAACATTGTCACTCCCAAGATGGTAGCTTCCATGAACCGCGATTCCATCCTGTTTGCCATGGCGAATCCCATTCCGAGATCATGCCGGATGTAGCCAAGGCTGCCGGTGCCCGTGTCGTAGGAACCGGACGCAGTGATTTTCCCAATCAGGTGAACAATGTGGTCGCTTTCCCCGGTATCTTCAAGGGTGCTCTGGAAGGTCGTGCTACCCAGATCACCGAAGAGATGAAACTGGCCGCTGCCGAAGCCATTGCCGGTCTGGTACCCGCAGACAAGCTCTCCGATGACAATATCATGCCGGAAGCATTTGATCCCCAGGTAGCCGAAGTTGTAGCAAACGCTGTAAAGAGCCACATCCGCTAATGTGTTCGGACAGCATTGTGAGAGACTGGCACGGCAAGCCCTACTACTCTGGATTCCTATTGCAAAATATGTTTCACCATAAATGCTATAAAATAGCCCTGAATGCCCGGATGTCCTGTCCCAATCGGGACGGAACTCTGGACACTCGGGGCTGTATCTTCTGTAGCTCCGGCGGCAGCGGTGACTTTGCTGTGGACATTGCCGGGAAGACTATGGAGGAACAGATTGCGGAAGGCATGGCAAAATTCGGTGATAAAGTGACCGGTCATGACCTGATCGCCTATTTTCAGGCATACACCAACACTTATGCACCTCTCCCCTATCTGGAAGAGGTGTATCGTTCTGCCCTGAGCCATCCCAAAGTCTGCGGCATCTCCATTGCCACCAGGCCGGATTGTCTGGGGCCGGAAGTACTGGCTCTGCTTGCAAAATTAAAAGGCGAATATCCGGACAAATTCCTCTGGATCGAACTGGGATTACAGACAATCCACGAAGAGACTGCCCACTATATCCGCAGAGGCTATCCCCTGTCCTGCTTTGAGAAAGCCTGTACCAAGCTGAAGACACTCAAAATCCCTTTATCGTCCATACGATTCTGGGACTCCCCGAGAGACCGACCGACAGGTACTGGAAACCATGAAATACTTAAACCATATTGCTCCCTTTGGCATCAAGCTCCAGTTACTGCATATTTTAAAAATACCGATCTGGCAAAGGATTATGAAAAGGGAATATTTGAGGCACTGACTCGGAACATTATCTGGATCTGTTGGTCTCCTGCCTCGCCCACCTGTCTCCGGACATCGTGATCCACCGGGTCACCGGTGATGGGCCAAAAGATCGCTGATTGCTCCGAAATGGAGTCTGGACAAACGAAAGGTACTGAACTCACTGCACCACCGTATGAAAGAGCAGGGCATCCGTCAGGGTGACCTTTATGAAGCAATAAATAAAGATAAACATTAGAAAGGCTGTTATCCCATTATGTTACAAGATCCGCTTACTTTATATAAACTTATCGTTCTCTACATGCTGAACCGTGTGACTTCCTCTCACGGCCGCACAGGTCAGCGATTTTATCCTTGGAAAGGAATACACGAACTTCCTGACCCTGCAGCAGGTCATCAATGAACTGACGGATGCCGGAATGATCGCCACCCAGTCGATCCGCAACCGGACCCACCTGTCCATCACTGCCGAGGGCAAGGAAACTCTGAATTTCTTCGAGAACCGCATCGGTGATACCATCAAGCAGGAAATTGACAGCTATTTTCAGGAAAACGAGTTCACCCTGCGCAACGAAGTCTCTGTGCTGGGGATTATTATAAATCCACCTCCGGTGAATACGAGGCTCATCTGGTAGCAAAGACCGCGGTATCAATCTGGTGGACATCACCTTATCCGTTCCCGTGGAAGAAACTGCGGCTGCTATCTGCGACAACTGGCAGAAAAATCAGGAAATATACAAATACCTGATTACGGAGTTGTTCTAATCCCGCAATCAGGTACCTGATTTTATGATTCTTTGTTTTAGAAGAAGCCTCTGCGGCTTCTTTTTGATTCTCGCCATATGCTCTCTGATCTTCACCTCATAACCGTTACCCGAGGGCTGATAGAACTCCTGCCACTTAATTCATAGGGCAGATACTGCTGTTCCACATAGTCATTCGGGTAATCATGTGCATATTTATATCCTGTTCCGTGTCCCAATTTTGCTGCTCCTTTATAATGTGCATCCTGCAAGTGTGCGGGATCGGCGATCTCCTGTGGCCTGTACTTCCTGCATCGCCTGAAATACCGCTTCGCAGCTACGATTGCTCTTGGGTGCTGTAGCAATATAAGTCACTGCCTGCGCCAGAATGATCTGCGCCTCAGGCATGCCTACCCGCTCCACCGCCAGAGAAGCATTCACTGCCATCACCAGTGCCTGGGATCCGCATTGCCCACATCCTCCGATGCACGATCATAATACGTCTTGCAATAAAAGTAACGCTTTCGCCAGCATTTAACATCCTTGCCAGATAATATACTGCCGCATCCGGATCTGACCCCCGCATACTCTTGATAAATGCAGAAATCGTATCGTAGTGGTTGTCACCGTTTTTATCGTATCTCGCCGCTCTCTTCTGGATACACTGCTGTGCCACGTCGAGCGTAATATGGATCTTGCCATCCGGTCCCGGTTCTGTGGTCATGATGCCCAGTTCAATAGCATTCAGTGCATGTCTGGCATCGCCGCCGGAGATATCTGCCAGAAAATCCAGTGCATCCTCGTCTATGGTGCCGTTGTAGGCTCCCATTCCCCGGTCTGTATCGTAGACTGCTTTTTTCAAAAGCTCTTTGATGGCTTCCCTCGGAATCGGCTTCAATTCAAAGATCACCGAGCGGGAGATCAGAGCGCCGTTGACTTCAAAATAGGGATTCTCTGTAGTAGCTCCTATGAGAATGATCGTACCGTCCTCCACATACGGGAGCAGATAATCCTGTTGTCCTTTATTAAAACGGTGGATCTCGTCAATGAACAGAATTGTACGCTTCCTGTACATTCCCTGCAGTTCCTTCGCCTTTGCCACCACTTCTTCCATATCCTTTTTGCCCGCCACTGTGGCATTAATCTGTTGAAATTCAGCACTGGTAGTATTGGCAATGACTTTCGCCAGCGTCGTTTTGCCGGTACCGGGCGGTCCATAGAAAATGATGGAGCTGATCTTGTCCGCCTTGATGGCACGATACAGAAGCTTGTCCTTGCCGATAATATGCTCCTGCCCCACGACCTCATCCAAGGTTCTGGGACGCATTCTGGCCGCCAGTGGAGCTTCCTTTTCCATATTGGTGCTTCTCATGTATTCAAACAAATCCATAATATTACATCCTCTGTTTCTATTGCAAAGATACCAAAAGACTGAAGCACATTCTAAGATATGCTCCAGTCAATTATAACAAAGTTTATCGCAGCTTGCAATTTTGCATCCAGATCTTCACACGCCGCTTCAATGCATTTGCTTCCAGCGGAGCCAGCAAAAGATCCTGGATTACTTCGGTCTCCAGGGCATTTTTCATCTGTTTCAGATTGCCTTCCCTACAGATTGCGATGGTCGGAAATGTCTGTTCCGTCTGTACTTTCCGAAGTTCCTGCCAGCGTGCCTGTCCCTGATCCTCTTCTTCCGATACATCCACCACAAGAGCCAGAATTCCCTCTTCCGCCGCTTCCTCCATACACTCTCTGATCATTTCCACGGAATCCACCTGTTTCAGCTGTACGGAATCCGGCAACGCAAATTCTATCATACTGGTGACATTTCGGGACCCGGACCACACTATAGCCAGCTGTTTTCTGCTCTGCTCATGGTTTTCTTCGCCATATACACTGTAGCGTCCTTTTCCCGACTTCTTGGATACATACAATGCCTGATCTGCTTTTGCCGAAAGATCATAGTAGCAATGATCCTCTGGATTGGAAAATGCTATTCCCACACTGATGGATATATTTTCCGGTATGGATAAGTTCTCTTTATATTTTACGAGGTTGACCAGATTCTCTGCCTTGATCAGTGCGATCTCTTTGGACGGAATGTCTCCCATCAATACTGCGAACTCATCTCCACCCATACGTCCCACATAATCTGTGCTGCGGAACTGTGAAGAAATGACTCCTGCAATGACGCTGATCACATGGTCTCCCATAGTATGACCGTATACATCATTTACGGATTTGAAATTATCGATATCTATCACCATAAGAGCATGCAGGCCATTCTCATGCTCTGTCAGAGTCTTCGTGATCAGCTTCTCTACTGTCATCTTGTTGAACAGACTGGTCATCTCGTCGATCTGCGACTTTGTCTTCCAGGCCTTCTGCTCATCTCTGCTATTCTGTAACCTGCGTTTTACCCCCAGTGTATTGTTGATGCGGGTAAGCGCTATCCGGGTATCTACCGGTTTGATAATGAATTCATCCGCCCCCAGTGCAAATGCTTCCGACTGGGAAGACACCGATTCCGTATTCGTCAGAACGATAACCGGCGTGTCCTTGAAGCCCTCCATATTCTGTCTGCGGCGCAGTACTTCAAAGCCGTCGATCCCCGGCATGACCAGATCCAGCAGCACCAGATCAATGGCATCGCTTTCCTTCTCCATGATCGTAAGACATTCTTCACCGGAAACAGCCTCTGCGAAGTTAAAATGCTCCCCGAGAGACTGTCTGATCACTACTCTTTGAAATTTTGAATCATCAACGATTAATAATGTTTCTTTCTTTTGTAAACTGCTCATGGCTGTCGGATCCTGCTTTCCGTATCACGTCGTTTAAAACGCGATACAGTTATAGTATATCCAACAGCCATGTGCTCGTCAATTTAAAAATATATCTACTTTTTACACAATCTTTATGTGGTTTTTCCCTTTAAAGTTGAATTTTACTACGTCTGCAGAGAAGTCCGCCGAATGTCACCAGACCTGCAGCTGCAAACAGCAGTACCTCGGGCATCCATCCCATCACACCTTCTCCGGTCTTGGGCACGCTGTCCAGCTCCGGCTGTGCAGCTGCGGTGTTTGCAGCTACTGTAAATGTGGTGCTGGCGGAATCATCGATCCACATGGTGTCCACAGTATGTTCACCCTCTGACAGGGATGCCAGGTAGGAAGGCTTCAGGGTCACGATAGTGGAACCTGATTTTGCTTCGTAGTGGGCACTGGGGATCCAGTTGCCGTCTACACGGACACCGGCGAATTTAGCAAAATCACCATCGCCGCGGATGGTCAGGCCTTCCGTGGTGCTGCCGTTCCAGGTACCCTTGGTGCCTTCGATGATCTTATAGGGATCTTCCTGGCTGTCATCGGTACCACTGTCAGAAGCTGATGTATCTGTATTATCTGTAGTATTTGTAATCTCTCCCGTTGTAAAGGTATATTTCAATGTCAGATACCGTCCCTCAGCTAAGTCAATTGACGTATACTCCACTTGTGGATTTGTGACAATCCAGATGCTGTCATGATTGAATTTATAGCCACGTTCTGCAACCAAGGTCAGAATTGCATAATACGTTGTGTTCGGTTCAGCATTGCCGATTGCCGCCTCATTCTCATTTCCCTCTTTCAACCACAAAATACTGTTCTTCGTAACATCAGTAATTCCTTCCGTATTAATCTGCCATTTTTTAGGTAAGGGCTGTCCGGCTACCGGTGGGGTGACTACCATGTCCAGACTGGAGATTGTCCGATCAACTGTGCCAACATTAAACGACATTATATCTGTTTTCCTATGTTCATCCCCTTGTGGATCATCATATACTGCTTTTGCATACACCTTATATCCCGCCACTTTGGTACAGTTTTCTGTTTTATAGCTAATCTTCACTGTTGCAGTTCTGTTATCTTCACTATAATTTATGATTTTTGCATCAAAAATGTCATCTGCACGGTAACCCGCTCCATCATAGAAATTAAATGAAACATTTACTTTAGAAAAATCATAATATGAATTTATTTTTAAATCATACAAAAAATAAGATTTCTCATCATTTGAAACCAACTGTGCCGGTTCCGACAAGCTAGAATGAAATTCCAGATTGACTGCTTCACCTGTCATAACTATTTTACCTGTTCCATGATTTGGAAGCCGATAATAATAACATTGTTGAACGCTGTCATAGGTTGCACTTGCTTCTATTTCATTAACATCATCCGTAGAATATACAACTTTCGGTGCTGTCAAAAACCAATATCCTTTTCCATTATAACTGTCATCTCCCGGGTATATAGAAAAACAATCATACATTTTACTATCTATCATAGTACTTAGCATTATATGACAGTTTTTTAATCCGGTTCTATCAACTGTCCAGTTTCCCGTATAATCGTCCGCCTTAGCATTCATCCCCTGCCAACCCCACAGCAGCAGCACCGCCGCTGCCAGCAGTCCGATTCTCTGTAATATCTTTTTCATCTGTTTCCTCAGAGGGATATTGTCAAGTGTGTAAGTAAGATTTTATGAAATTGCTTCTATTTTCATAAGAGAGCCTTCCATTACTTTTATACCATCTGTTAATTCAATATAGCTGATTACCTTTGTTTCTCAAAAAGAATAGTTTATACGCTTTAGATTTTAGTATCAAGTGTTGCCTGTGCAGGGGATTTTCCTGTCTCTGCAGTCTCTCTTGTAACATCATCAAGTGCTCCAGCTTTGATTGGCTTACCAATTTCCCAGTTAGGATCAGCCTTTTTTGCGGCATCATAAAAAGCCTGTCTGTAAATTCTCTCATATTTTTCAAGGGTGTACCCGGCAGCCAGCCTGTCCTTTTTGGACATTTTGCGATACAAATTGTTATACACATCTGTTCGTTTTGTTGTATCACCATTGCATACACCATTTTCACGCAGAAATTCTTTTTTTGTCAGTTCATACATTTCTTCTTTGCTGCTATCCGGAATTGATATGATCCTTCTTCTCGAATTCTCGTTGTCATCTGTCACCAAAAGTCCTGCCAATCCATTTACAGGATTAATATAATCTCCATCCTTATCATAATGACTCATCAGATTTTTTATTCCCTGAATATTGCCATACATCGCACCATTTCCGGCAGACATCATCTTCTTAATAGCTGCTTTATACTGTTTACTGTTCGTATTAATTCCAGCAGCTTTTAGCTGTGATTGAACAGAACTGCTATTAAGCTGTGACAACTGAAAACTACCTATTGCATTTACTCCTGATGTTCCAAATGATTTCTGAAATAAAAAAGCATAATCCGTTATCCTTGACATAAAACAGCCTCCCTGTCTGTTTCCACATTGCAAATTTATTTTTGTCTATTTTATGTTCTAGCATAAGTCATTATTTTAATTGCACACCTTACGGTTTCATATCAAAGTTCCTATGCCAAAGCATCAAATGCCGAAACTCCATTTTCTGTCACTCCTATAGAAGTTGAAGTACCTAGCAATTCCACCATTTTTCCTGTCAGGTCATCTACATCTTTTCCATCAATTTTCAGATTATATTGCCGTTCTTCCTGCTCCTGTTTTTCGGCACGCTGTTTTTCCAGTCTTTCCTCTGTCTCTTTCTTTTCTGCTTTCCTTTTCTCGAGTCTTTCTTCAAGTTCTTTCCTTGCTTTTTCTGTTCTCGGATCAACTTCATCTTGAGTACACATTACAGAACTCATGCTATCATATCCATTTATAGTAATACTATAACTCAGTATCTTTGCTCCTCTTGCTGCCACATAAGCTCTTGACTGTTCTATTGTTTTTGGTATTAGCGATAAATTGTACTCCAACCATTGTTTTGTCTTTTCATCTCCCATAGCCTTTGACAAAAGAGAACTGTTTATATTTACGGAATAATCCCTGCTTCGTAAACATTCGTATTTTTGTGTTAAATAGTTCTTATATTCATGAGCATTCTTATATGTCCTGCCCGTTTTGTTTCCAGCATTTTGTGTATTGCCATAACTATTCGTATATGACGCATATGTTCCTATTCCTGTAACTGCCATATTAACATATCTCCTTTCATTATTCGGAGTCCTTCCAACTATGCCACCTGTTGGATTTCTCTCAGAATCAATATAATATTGATTACACGCTAGCTTCAAATATACTTTGACTAATACCTTTTATCCACATATTCTGCGTTGCTCCATATCCTTTTTCCTGCCCTATATCATACAACCCACTGCTGTCAAAGCCTATTTTCAATACTAAATCATTTTCTTTTTTCCATCCATTCTTAGCATATTCCAACCATCTATTAGAATAAAGTTCATACCCTGCGCCATTTTTAGCCTTTTCCTTAAACAAGACAAGTAAATCTGTGCCATCCTCTGCAATAAAAGTACCATTTCTATATGTCGCATTGCGTGCATCATACCCTGTTGTCTCATAGACTTCATGCCATAAAGAATATTGGTTCGCCTTTGTCATATTTGCCTGCGAATTAACAATTTCATTATCTGCATCATGCATACAAATCCACGCATGTGTCCATATATTTTTTGCATTATCCCCTTCATTCAGTAATTTTTCTATCTGCGATAATATATCTCTATCTGCATTTCCCGACACTGTTAATTGATATGTATATGGATCAATAGAAAATACCAAATCTGCCTGTTTTGATAATGATATTCCATTTTTTGAAAACAGATTTGAAATTTGCTGATTTACAACACTTCTTGCATATTGCTTTTCCTTGTCAGTATTGCGTATATAACCTGTACTTCTTGAACCTCCTGTATATACATCCTTGTAATTTCTTAATGCATAATCATACCGGGCAAATCCAGCCGAATATTTTCCTCCCTGTTTGTAACATTCTTTTCTCATTGCGGTAAGCTATGGAACGCTGGTCTTCTGTCATATATGAGCAAAAATTAGGTGAAGTCACATCACAATATTTCGATATGACATATGTCATCGGATCAGAATGCGACAAATTTTCTTTGTACACTTTATCATAATGCTCCTGCAAAACTTTTTGTACGAAACGATCTTCCTCGGTAAGTCCATCATATTGATAACCTACAGTTGTACCAGTACTGGAAGTGTTTGGCAGATTATTTAAATCCCTGCCTACTGGTATGTTGTTGTAATAATTATTTACAGTAACCATATTATCCCCTACCTTATATAAGTCTCATAACAACTGCCAACATTCTCTTGCAACATTAAACAGCCTTTCATGTCTCTAGAAAATATTTTTTTAAGCATTGTGATATATTGTTCTAGCAAATAACCTCTGAGTCGTTTCCATAAAGTTCTTATCGTTACTCATAATATCCCAAATTACACTCTTTGCAATTCCTGCTGTGTATTTCGGTTCTTCACGCATTTCTAAAAATCTTTTTTGTGCTTTCTCCATCATGGATACCGCAGTATCTATATATTCTTTTTGTTCTGCTGTATTCTTCTTCATATTAGTTGTTTGAAAGAATTTAGAACCGTCATTTGTCTGCTGACATACAATATATCCCGCCAGATTTGCTAATCGCTTATTATATGCCCTGTCTAAACCTGCCAAGTCTTCATCAAGTGTTAATGAATTTTCTCCTGTGAGATCATAAGAAATCCGACGTTCTCCATTCTCATGTTCTTTTACAATATAATTGTAACGCGTTTCATAAGCATCCATCATAGACTTCATCACATCTTCTAGATTGTATTTTCCGTCTTTTAACGTCAGTCCACTATATTCTCTCATAGAAGTATAATGTTCCCATTCAACCTCATTTGTATCTTGTATTGTTAATTCATATCCTATCGGTTCCTCAACTTTTGGCTTTACTTCTCTTAATTTTTCCCGCAATGCCCGCCTTCCTTCATTCGATATTTCTACATTGTCTATCTGCTTATTTTTATAAGCAACATTGTCATCCATACCTCTGAAATCTTTACTCTTTCTTTCCATTTCGAATAAACAAAACCTATCGTAAGAAGGTGTTTGAAATATTTTCATATCAGTTCCTTTCACATTTCACCATCGCCTATTCACTTTCATGTTTACTAATTAGTGATATACATTTACTTAAATTAGCCACTCATACAATATTCCTATACTTCCTTATCTATCCTACTTGACGTTAGAGAGGAATCCTTTTTCGAATATGTACCATTGTTTGTATAAGTCGCACTTGCGCGATTCGCAGCATTTGATATACCAGCTGCTTTCTGGGCTGTTTTGCCTGCAAAGGAATTGTAACCTGTAAAAACCGTTTTCAATGAACTGATATCTGCTTTCTTCAATTCATCTTCATCCAGCTCCAGCTTGTTACCCTTTCCTATGGTAATACCTATTTTAGAAAGTAAATGACTGGTTTTGTCTGTCATGCCTGTCATCCATGAAGCATTTCTAAGGACATCTTTTGTATTGGATTCTCCTGCCTCCTTAACAACATCATTATAATCATCAATAAAAGATTTCACTTTTTTGGTAATTGCATCCCAGTCATAATCCTCTACCTCTGTTTCTTCCCCGGTCTTTTCATCCTTCTTTTTTATTTTCTTTTTTTCCCAGAGTGACGCATCGTTTAGTGCATCTGCTGATTTTTTCAGGGAATCCGCACTTGTTTTCATCAGTGTAAGCTTCTGTGAAGTATCGCCTTTCCCCGATAATTTTTCTGCATCCTGCTTTGCATAATATGCTTTCATAAGTTTTCCATAGCTTCCGTTTTTAATCGCAGCATAATCAGAAAGCATATTGGTGTTTCCTACGGATGAACTGTCGGAAGTTCCTCCAAATAATGCGGAATAATCTACATTGCTGTTATATTTACTTGTGTAATCACTAAAACTCTTAATCTCTGACATAATACCATTCTCCTTTACCAACTATAAACGAATATCAATCGGTGTATACACTGCCTGCTGTGTTGCATTCTGTGCATTTTCCAGAGTCGGTGTTTCTACTGTCACCTGTGTTTCCCCTTTGATATCCGTATTCTTTACGCTGTCTGTCTCCTCTGCCGCAGCCCCCGCAGATTCCTGTGTTTTCTCGGATTTATCAGTATTGTTCTTTGTTGCAGTGTCTTCTGTATTGCTGTTATCCGCTTTTGCAGCTTCTTCTACTGATTTATTTGCATCTGCAAGTGTAGACATCTGTGCTGCTGTCGCAGACTGTGCCTTTGCCTGCAGCTCTGCCAGTTCTTCTTCCTTCTTCTCAGTATTTCCTTTTCCGGCATCCTGTTTGATTTCAGACTCAAGCACACGTCCCTGTATCTGTGTTGCCATACTTCCCTGCACCTTTGCCTGTTTCATGGAAGAATCTGCACAGATCATCGCCTGCATACTTGCCTGTGACAATCCAGTGTCTTTCTTTTTAGAAGTGTTACTTGTTCCAGCCACCATATCATCCATAGATGACGAATTTTTACTCTGCTGTTCCTTTCTCTGCTCGATCTGGTGCTGTCTTAACTGCTGATTGAGATTGTTAATCTCCTGCTGTATCTCCTGACGCTTCTTTCATCTTATCCTCTAATGACATTTCTTCATTCGAAGATAAATCCTGTAGCTTCTGCTGTGCATTTGCAATCTGATTCTGAATATTTTTACTTACAGAATCATTCCCCTGTGTCATTCCCATTGTTCCTGTCTGCGTATTTGTCCCACTAAATCCATTGATTCTCATTCTAATCCTCCTTGTTTTGCGAAGCAAAATCCGAGCCCCATGGCGAGGAGATGATTTGGCCTCCTTGAGCTTAAATTCTGAAATCCGTTTCCTTAAAAATCGTACAACATGATTTCTCTTTACTGATTTTTCGGCATATCTTTCTTTACAATAAACAGCGATGTTGTGAACCGCCCTTTTTTTGTTGTGAAGCAAATAAAAAACACCTCGAAGGTGCTTTTTGTGCTCAATAGTCACCCGAGTTTCCCGTTTTGTAAACGAGTTTCACATTTTGAAAGCGACCTGCAAATTTTGTACCCGACTTTCCACTTTTGTAATGACTTTCCCGTTTTTTCCCTTGCTTTTATGATATAATCACCTTATGGCAGAGTATTTTTTTGCACAAAAACCGGACGTCAGTTTTGGCTTACAAATTTTGCAAGCCATAATTCACGTCTTCTGCTGTTCCTATTTCAGCCGGCGGTCTGTGCTTTATTCTGTCTTCTGGTTACTTTTTGAGAAGTCTTGCGGTGAGGTTGATGTCTTTGGCTGCAACCTCGTGGCATCTAAGCCTCTCCGCCAGGTCTTCTCCATAATAAAAGCTGAACGCTTCATACTGACTTTTCCGTTCAGTTTCTTTCTCCGGTAGGAATTGATATGGTTCATCATCAGCTCTACGTCTGCCTGCGTCAGTTCATCAAAGCTTCTTCCTTTCGGCAGGATCCTGCGTATAAATTCATGTCCCACCTCGATCTCTGCTTTCTGGTACGGCGCACTTGGATTGCAGTAATAGATCCTCGTCCTTTGAAATCCTTTTCCATCCGGTCCGTTCTCTATACACCTGGGATTGGAAAACTCACTTCCGTTATCCGTCAGGATGACCGGAAACAGCTTCCTAAAATCCTGCCCTCCCAGCCGGTGGTACAGTTCATCATAAATATCTATCACTGACTTTGGGGTGTTCGCTTCCCGCAGGAACCCCAGCATCAGTGACATATTTACAAAATATATCGTCAGCAGGACTTTCCCTCCCTTGCTGCCGATCACGGAATCCATCTGCACCACTGCTGTGTCCGGATGCTGTTCCATATATACTTCGTAATCATGATAATTCCTTCCCACACGGCATCCACGGTCTACTTTCAGCTCCGGTTTTTTATATCTCGGACTGTACTTTACCTTTCTTGGCAGGTCTATGTTCCTGATATCAAACAGGCATCCATCCACGTAGTTGTAGAGGGTCTTTTCACTGCACATCAGTTCATCCTTATGTGTCAGGTAGATCTGATGGATAGACTGCCCTGTTTTACCAACGGCACCAGGATTTCATTGAGTCTGGCGATTTCCCCTTCCGTAGCAAGGATCCCGCTTCGGGATTCCGATATCTTATCCGTTGCCCGCCTCTGGGCTCCCAGAGCATCGTAAACAGTTTTTGTCAGCGTACACTTCTTTACTTCACTGCATCCGTTGCATACATATGGCGGTTTAAAGCGATGGGTACATATTTCTTCTTCATAATGCTCGCAGTAACGGTTGCATATGAGTTCACACTGTTTACAGACAGCTACCAGTGGATGCCTGCAGTCATTTGTCCCACATACTTTTTTCCTCTTACATGCTTTTCTGTACTTGCAGGTATTATGCGGGTAACTTCCATAACCGGTATCCTGTTCGATGGAATAGTTCCTGATCTCCTTTGTGATGGTAGTCCTGTCCCTTCCCAGTTTCTCTCCAAGCTCTGTGAAAGTCATGTGCTCCTTTAGTCCGCTTTCTATCTCCAGCCGGTCCTCATAATTTAAGAACTTTGCCATACTGTCTCCTTTCCCCGCCAGCTGCTGAAGTTCTGTTAAAAAACAGGAAGAACATTTCTGTTCTTCCTGCCAGACTGTAGACAAAACGCTTTTGGTCAGCACTCCAGAAGCGTTTTTCTTGTTTTGGGTTCAAAAAGTGTGTACTTGATCAATAATAAACACTTTTGGGTTCCCCTTTTTCCCTTCCTGGCTATCATCTTTGCCAGTTTTTTCAGATTCATGCAGGCAAACGTAAGCCCGACTTTCATTTCCATCCGGGCTTTTCCTATCATCTGTGTATAGCGGAATCCGTGGTTTTCTTTTGCTGTTCCGAAGAGGCGCTCTACGGTCTCTTTCCGTTGCGCATACACTTCCTTCATCCCAATCGTATGCCGGATATCCTCACACTTTTCCATGTACGGCTCCCAGATATGCCGGGTCACTACCTTCACATGATCCCTGCTTTCTGTGCACTGCTTCAGATATGGACATCCTTCACAGACGATTCCGCAGCTCTTGTATTCCCGGTATCCGGAACGGTTCGTCGTATGATAAGCCAACACCTGATCGTTCGGGCATACATAGCAGTCAAAATATTCATCATACACATACTCGGTTTTTTTGAAAAAAACCATCTTTGGTCATGGGGCGTTTATACGGCAGAAGCGGTGTGATACCATCATCCAGAAGTAACTTTGCTATCGCTGGTGTTTTGTATCCTGCATCGGCTACCAGTGTCTGAATGCCAATGTCTTTTATCTTATCATACAGGGATTTAAATGTCCGGCTGTCATGCTGGTTGCCGGGATTTACACTATAACCCAGAATCCATCCGTTTTTGTCACAGGCTGTCTGCACGGAATACGCAAAAACATTTTTATGTTCACCCTTTCGGAACCATCCGCTTTCCGGATCCGTTGTACTTTCCTTGACCGTTTTTTCTTCTTTTCCATCAGAGCTGCCACCACAGGAGGGGGGATCTTTGGGATCTTCCTTCTTTTCTTTCAGAGGCTTTTTCCCATGCGCTTCCCGGTCTTCATTGATTTCCTTCTTTAACTGCTCTTCGAAGAACAGTGCTTCCTCATCTGCAATCCGTTTCCGCATCTTTTTGCTGTTTGCCCGTGCTTTTACATGGGTGGCATCCACGAAGACCTCGGAAGGATCAATCAGTCTGTATTTATAGCATTCCTGCAGGATACGGGAAAGATCGTTCAAAAGATCGGTATTCTTAAAGCGTCTGGTATAATTCTTTCCAAACGTAGAAATGGGAACCTTGTCCATCATTTCCAGACCGAGGAACCATCGGTATGCGACATTGACTTCGATTTCTTTTACTGTCTGGCGCATGCTTCGGATGCCGTACAGATACTGGATGAATGGAATTTTAATGAGCATGACCGGATCCATGCTGGGGCGGCCATTGTCTGCACTGTATTTATCGATCACAAGATCATAGATAAAACTCCAGTCGATTGCCTGGTCAATCAGGCGCAGCAGATGATCCTGCGGAACAAGGTCATCCATGCAGAACATCTGAATCTGTTCTCTTTTCTTATCTGCATTCTGTGTCATCATAGGAAACACCGCCTTTATTTTGATACTTTCATTATACCAAAAAAGTAGTGAAAAGTCCCGTAAATACGGCATTTTCACTACTTCTTATATGCTTGTAAGTACATAATTTTTGCAGTCATGACACAAGAAAAGCTCCCTCACAGGAAGGAGCTTTGTCTACAGTCTGACAGGAAGAACATTTCTGTTCTTCCTGCATTTGTATCGTCACTTTCACTGCTGTAATTTATTCTGTTTGTAATCAACTTTCCCCCTCACACGGGAATTTCAAAAAACTATTGAGGAGGTGCTTTTTGTCGCTTTTTGTCCTTATTCTACCTGTAACATAATACTTAGAACCACTTCCTGATTCTCCTGTTCTAAAGATATATCTCCCATATACATCCTTGCAACCCTCCGGATATTATGCAGTCCAATTCCATGCTCCTTCCCGAATTTCGTTGTTTCTGGCAGATCACTGTCCTTATAATTTAACTCTCCCTCATATCTGTTCTTTATGGTTATCATAAAAATACTGTTTTTCCGAAAAGAAGAGATACTGATATAAGGATTTTCTCCACTTACATTTTCCATGCAATTATCCAGTGCATTGTTTAAGATCACGCTTAAATCAAATGCATTTAATTTCGTATCCCCCGGATAATGAAAATCTGATATAAAACGAATCTGCTTTTCCTTTGCTTCTCTTAACTTTTCCATCAGAATCACATCAATGACAGGACTCCCCGTTTTTAATCTCAGGAGATATTTCATTCCACTCCTTTTTCAAATGCTCCATATATTCTGCTGCATCATCCATATGATTCTCTGCCACAAGATGTTCCAGCATCTGTATATGATTCCCCATGTCATGACGCAGGCTGCGGATATCCTGATACAGCTTTTCCACTTCCCCGATATGCTTTTTCATATCACTGACCTGATTTAATACCAGCTCCTGACCTGTCTGTTCTTCCTGTGCCACCTTCCAGTTTTGAAACATCGTAGTCATAACAAGAATTGCTATGATAGAGATAAAATAATGCACAAAGCTTAAAGCTCCATAAAATCCATAGGTATCTGTCAAGCTCTTTCCTGTATCATTTTTCATAAATATTCAGATAATATTGCAGAATGCCATATCCTGTAACTCCCACAAGAGAAGGTATGATGAGCATTACCAGCTCTTTGACGCTCATTTCATCATTTTTGTATACATATGCTTTATTGATCAGACCGATTGCAACTGCAAGGAAAACGATACAAAGCACAATATCCAGAATTCTCGTTCCAGCATAAAGTACATATTGCAGCCATTGTCTTCCTGCAATCGTATTCCCAAAAACCAGAGCTTTTGTGATAAAATCATCCAGTCTGTCTGCCATTGCAACCGCAAGCCAACGGATAGAAAAAAATGTCACTGCAAGAAATATTTTCTGATAGATGTTTCTTCTGTCCTGTACATACATCACAAGAAATGCAGCCACAACTCCCCAGCATATATGCAGAAAAATTGCCAATCTGCTGCGGTATCAGATACAGCACAGACATAATTCCAATATAAACAATACTGACCAGAGCAGCTTCCCTTTTTCTTTTTTCATATATGGATATACAAAAACACCAAAACAGATTCCTGTAATAATCAAAATTGCAATAACAGAAAACTTCGATGTGATCATCCAACATCTTTCCACTAAACTCATCTGACTTCATTTCCTTTCCTCTGGTTATACTTCAGATACCTCCTCACAAACTCCGGATAATTCTTTTTTGCAATCAATGCAGTTCCATTTTTCATAGTTACACAAGTTGCATCATATTTTTCTACATATTTAAAATGTACAAGATAGGCTCTGTGTGTTCGGAAAAAATCTGTTCCTGCCATATCACTTAATTCCTGTAATTTACCATAGTATTCAATATCCGTACTTCGTGTATGGATAATAACTTTTCGGTTATACACCTCGGCATACAATATCACGCAGAAAAATCTTTATATGACTTCCGGCGGTCTGTACCATAATATACTTTTCGTCTTTTTCAAGTCTGGAACTCCTTTTATGTTATGGACTGCCTTTGTCACAACCTCTTTCAATTTCTCATCGGAAAATGGCTTAACCAGATAATGAAATGCTCCGACATCAAATGCCTGAAAAACATACTCCTCTGCTGCTGTCACAAAAATGAGTATCATATTCTCATTGTCCTGACGAAGCATCTTTGCCGTTTCCATCCCATCCATTCCCGGCATCTGAATATCCAGAAAAAGAATATCCGGCTTACTGCCACTTGCGATCAGTTCATCACCCGATAAATATTTATCTATAACCGCATCCGGCAATAACTTTTTTATCTTTTCTTCCAGTATCTGAACCATAGATACTTCATCATCACAGATAGCTATTTGCATTTTGCCACTTCCTTTTTGTCTGATAAATATATTTATTATATCGGACGAACAGATTATATCTGCCACAGTTGTTGTGAAATGACGTAAACGTCAAATCCTGCGCCTTGGCTAATTAGTCTTTTTGTGCCACACTCTAAATGACACGAAAAAACTATTAGTTTTTTAGAGGAGGCTAAAGCGCATGGATCAATTAACTCACAATGTCCGCAGGTCGAACTGGATAAACATCATTCGACAGTGCCAGGACAGACCGGCAGGCACTACGGCAAAGCAGTGGCTTGTTGAAAACGATATTTCTGAAAAATCTTATTATTACTGGCTCCGAAAGATCCGCCGGGAAGTCTGTGAACAGGAGGGACTCCAGGAAGACACCAACCCGTCTGCCCTCTCTTTTGTAGAAATCCCGGTAAAAACTGCTCTGGACACAACACCGGTGCCAGCCGTCCCGGCAGCAATGACTCCGGTTGCAGTGATCAGATCAGGCCGCCTGACGCTGGAATTATCAAACGATATTTCAGAGTCCCTGCTTTGCAGGCTGCTGCAGGAGGTGCTTCATGCTTGAAGATGCTGCCGGTATCCGCAGAGTCGTGATTGCCTGCGGATATGTGGATCTGCGCAAAGGGATCGATGGGCTGTCCATGATCATCGGAGGCAGATACCATCAGAATCCTTTTGAAAAGGGAACTTTATTCCTATTCTGTGGCAGACGGTCCGACCGCATCAAGGGACTTCTATGGATGGGAGACGGTTTTCTTCAGCTCTACAAACGGCTGGAGGCAGGTTCCCTGTCCTGGCCTAGAACCAGCGAAGAGGCCGCAGACCTTACAGAGGAACAGTTCCGTTATCTTATGATGGGGCTGAATCCCCTGAACCCCAAAGTCAGGGAAGTAACACCGCAAAAGCCCACCTGATCTTTGTGCAAAACATAGATTTTTTATGCCTGTTATCCGGTCAGATCCATTCCCGGTGTTACAGCCTCTCTGAACGCTGTTTCATGGTCTGTGACGTATCCACAGGAGGATCCGGATAAAATTTCAGCGCCTTGAAAACTTTATATTTCCTGGCTCTATGACCATCACACCGCCTTACAGGCATAGGCAGAATGACGAAACCTGCGGGCTGCCGGTTCGCAATCCTTTGTGTTTCTGGTATAATGAAAACAGTTTAAGGAGCAGGACAATGGCAGACAGACATACATGGAAGAACTGAATAACTGCAGCAGGGAAGAACTGATCCCATCGTTCTTATGATGCAGGGACAACTGGATACCCTGAATGAGAACATCGAGCGGCTGATCGAGACAGGTACGCATAGCGAACAGCTATCGTTTCGGAAAACATACAGAAACACTGGATTCCATAGATGGTCAGCTGTCCTTCTTTGATGAGGCAGAAACTGCTGCAATCTGTCTGTCCCGGAGCCTGCTGCGGAGGAAGTACTTCCATCCCGACGTAACCATAAGAAAAGGGCAGCGGGAAACGGATGAGAAGATTTCCGGAAGAGATCCTTCCTCCTTATCAGGTATCCACAGAAGAACTTGATACGTTTTATGGTGCAGGCAACTGGCGCAGAATGAAGGATGAAACCTACAAAAGACTGCGCCATGAGCCGGAATCCTGGACGGTGGAAGTCCATACCGTGGAAGTCTACGTGAGGAACCGGCGGAGATCATCAGGACGAATTCTTACGTGGAAAACGCCCAAGGATCTTCTGCGTGGAAGCATCGTTACTCCTTCCCTGCTTGCATCCATTCTGAATGTAAAATATGTGAACTCCTCTGCGCACAGGGTCGAGCAGGAGTTTCAGCGGAATGGTGTAAATATCTCCAGACAGACCATGTCGAACTGGATCATCCGGTGTGCTGAGAAATATTTTGCACCGTTTGGCGGATCGTGGAAGCAGGAACTGCTGTCCACCGGTGACACAGCGGACGAAACACCGACACAGGTATCGGTGACAGTGACCGTCCGAACAGTAAATGCTACATGTGGGTACACCGTTCCGGGGAGTTCTATAAGGAACGTCCTGTGGTGATCTACGAATACCAGAAAGGCAGGGATCACGAAAAGCCGCTGGAGTTTTACCGGAACTACAAAGGAGTTCTGGTCACGGACAGTCTGGAGCAGTATCATCTGCTGGACAAAAAACTGCCGGGAGTGACAAACGCAAACTGTTGGGCACATGCAAGAAGAGCCTTTGCAGATGCCGTAAAGGCAGCGGATAAAAAGAATCCCCTGTCAGTAAAAACTTCCGTGGCATACCAGGCATTACAAAAGATCGCAGAATTCTACCGGATCGATACCGAACTGAAAGAACTTCCGGCAACGGATCGCCTTACACAGCGGCAGACAAGGATAAAGCCGCTGGTTGAGGATTTCTTTGCGTGGGCAAAACAACAGGCTGCAGAATGTACGGTGCCTCCGGAAATCCAGGACCGGACAGGGACTAAATTTCGTCATCCATCAGGAAAACTATTTAAAGGTATTTCTGACCGATGGGGATATCCCAATCGATAACTCCGCTTCCGAACGGGCTATCCGGACTTTCTGTATCGGCAAGAAGAACTGGATGTTCCATAACACAGCAAAAGGTGCCGGAGCCAGCGCTCTTGTTTACAGTATTTCAGAAACAGCAAAGCTGAACAATCTGCGCCCATACTACTACTTCAGGTATATCCTCACGGAGCTGCCTAAGTATTGTGACGAAAAAGGAAATATAGATCCGGCAAAACTAGATCAGCTGATGCCCTGGGCAGAGGAGCTTCCCGAGGAATGCCGGAAACCACGCCGCTCATAAAAGCGGCGTTAAATTTAAGGGGAGGCGCAGGATTTGACGTTTACGAAATGACCTTTTTTTGTTGTGAAAAGAGCAGTAAACCATTATTGGTTCACTGCCCTGTCTTTTAGTCATGTCTGCACTATTAAAGAAATGAAATAAACTCCTTCATTGGTATACGCTGGGATTCGTGTCTATTTGCATCTGCTTTATCTTTTAACTTATCGGAATACTACTTTTATCTAGAGTAGTAGTAATTTATGAACTCAATGCCGCTACCAGCGATGAATATCTTTCCGTTTTTTATCTACTATTTACTAAAACGCAATCAACAATCTAAATCTGCAAATCAATAGTATTTCCTTCATTATTGTTCTTTTCCTTTGATTCCTCTGCGGATATATCTGCCTTTATTTTGCTATAAGAAACATTTCCTTTCGCTTTTTCGCCATACTCTTCCTTCAAACGGGCTAACTCATCATTATAAATTGATGTAAACACTCTTGCTCTTGCAAATTCTTCATCTGTACTTATAGCTTTCCAGTTTCTTGACTCTGGATTATAAGAAAGCGTTTTATTACCTTTTGAATCCCAAAACATACATGCAGCATTCATTTTGCCACCAGTTTTTTTCATGCTTGATTCATATATAGCCTTTCTATCAGGAGATACTGTTTCTCCATGCTGCATACACAATTTTCGATAAGCATCATCATCCCTTTTTCCAGTAGCAAACTCTTTTCTTGCAAGTTCTTTTATTGCTTCGTCAAATTCTTCCTCTGACATCGCTGGTTTATCTCGTTTTGTCATGATAGTATCCCAGTTTGGTTTGGTAAAATTAATGTCCACAGGCTTAAATCTTAATGAGAAATTACCATAATCACATTGTGCTAACGGATCATTTGAACTTGCTTTTTTCCCGAACATCTGCTGAACCATTTGAGCATATTGCGAATAATTATCTCTTGTTATCTGCATAATATTATTCCTCCATATTGGCATATATTTCATCTGTTCCAAATTCACTAAATCAAAAAATCAACCCTTCCGCCGATTTTATTCTCCTCCGGTTTGATAGAATCCCTGTCAATATTTTTGATCTTATCCAAAAGTTCTTCTTTTGAATTTTCCTGAACTGTAGTTTTTCGTACTTCGATTTGCTTGGACTGTTCCTTTTTCTTTGCCTCTTTTTTCTCCTCAGCTTTCTTTTCCTGAATCTTTTCAAGATATTCTTTCTGACTGGCTGATGATTTTTCCAATTGTGCAAAGAAGGTTGTAGTTCCGTCACTATTAAAAGAGATGCCAAATTTTGTTATTTTTGTATCAGCATCTGCATTGCCGTTAGTCTTACCGAATGTTCTTTCAAATCCGAACTGGGCATTGATTTCATCTGACATGCGCAAAGCTCCCTCAATGCTATGCATTTTTTCTGCATAATATTTCGGATCAGACGCCATCTTCTCCATTTCTTCCTTTGAGAAAATAACCGTATACTCCTTATCACTTTGGGCTAAAATATCTTTGGCATTATCACCATTTTCAAAATCGGCAACCATAAAATCCATGTCGTTTCTTGATCCACGCAAATTCTCCAGCATTTTTTGTGCCGCTTTACTGAGATTTTTTTCAGCGATGCTTTCAGTCGTATTTTTCTTTAATTTCGTATTTTCTGTTTGTTTGTGCTGTTTCTTTTTCTTATTTGCCGTACCAGTCTTGTAGTTGTTCTGGTAACTTGCATAAGCAGCCGTGGTTGTGCTTACATTCATTGACATATCCGGTGTCCTCCTTGTACATATCACATCGTAAATCCGTTTACCTGTTCTTTTCTATATATCGGCATAATTGTTTCGATTATGAATCTTATCATAAAGTTCTGGACTTCACGTGAAAAATCAAAAGTGCCACCTGGCACTGCTCCTATGCTCATTTTTTCCTTGCGCACAATATTTATTTTATGCTCTGGCTTCAAAAGAAGGTCTATCCTGATCCAAATAATCCGGCATCTCTCTCAATTCTGAACTTCCATTCTCTTTTACGAAATTATATTCGCTCCAATAAATAGAATAAAATTCATCTTTTTTTGCAAGTTCCGCTGGTGTCATCTCATAGCCCCAGCCATTTCCAAGATTAGATAATACCGTTACTCCCTGATACTGAATTTCAGCACCATAACCACCAGTAGTTAGAATTGGGCAATTCAATGTTCCTCCTCCTGCCAGTGCAAACTGTTTTTCAGCAAAATTACTGCTTTTTCCTTCTGCCTTCTCCAAAAAATCCAATAGTGATAATTCTCCACATCCTTTACATTTCGGATTGCCAGTTTGTTTTTTTATAGTATTTTTAGCCTGTTCATATAATTGCTTTCTATCAGGTGCAACATCTGATAGATATTCTGCCCGTAAACCAAGAACCTGTCTGGAAATATATTCTGACTCTGTCTTATTTGTTGTCGTAGCTGCTCGTCGTGCCAGTTCTCTAATTTCACTAACAAATTCCGTCTGCGTTTTTGAGCTTTTCCCTTTTGTTGGAATAAAAGACCAATTCGGTTCTCCGTTACTGCATGAGGAAATTAATTGTTCTTTTCTAATAGCTCCTATACCTGACAACAATACACTCATTAACTCAACTCCTTATTTGACACTTCATAATCACCAAATATGTCGTTAATTCTTGTTTCATATGCGTACCATCGTGTAAATACAGACATATTCCCCAGGAAATTTTTAACTTTAAAAGTGTCTTCTGACTTCGGATAATAATCTTCCATTAAATCCCAGACATTGCGAATTTCCCCTTCCGATTCGGTGCGTAACGTCTGAAACGGAACCTTTAAATCGTAATTATTCTCTCCGATTGTTATTTTCAGATTTCCACTAAATTTATTGTCCTCTGTAAAAGACGTTACCTGTTCCTTGAAAAACATCTTAAAATTCTCAGGCGGTATCGCTGATTCCTTTGCCAGACTGCTCCTGCCAGCCTGATTTCTAAATTCAAAATTCCATGTGCTGTTAAAATCAAAACCACCGTCTAATGTAAGGCTGGAATTTGCTTCGATTTTATCACAGTCAATTTCACCTAATTTCCATTTATCAGTCATCTGTTGGACAGATTCCCTCAATGCCGCATTGGTTTCATTGCATTGATAGTAATAATCTGAATTATAATAAGTCCAGTCACTGTGGCTATCAGAATAGTATTTCTCATTCAATGATTTTCCTTCCTGATAGTTCGCCAGACTTGCTGCCCTTGCATTTTCTTTTGCAAATATCTCATACATCTCACTTACGATCTGTGTATTATCTGCTTCATTGGTTCCAGATGTCTGGTGCTGACTTGTCCGATAGGTACGCATGGAAGTACAACATTCCTCAAAATAGGAATTAAGTTCCTCTCTGCTCACCTTTCCGGCATAAAAATCGGTCATATGACTGGATATATCTTTCTGCATATCATAACCAAAGGAATCTCCGAAGGTACTCTTGGGCATCCCTGTCACTACATTAAATTTTTGATAACAGTCACATACATATACCAGTGGTTCTGCCATTTTCTCAAAAGTGTCTTTTCTGGTTTGGATTTCTTTTGTCAAATCCTTTACCTTTTCTTTGTATTCATCATATTTGCCTGCATCATTTACAATATTATTTACGTTGTTTGAAGCAAGCGCTCCGATGTAAAGTGTACTGTCTCTCATACATTATCCTCTCTAACTGCTACCAACTTACTTTTAGTTTTTCTAATTTTTCCAGAAAAGCAACATAAAACTCTCTTTCTTTCATATAAGCTCGCTGAACTTCGATACTTTTCGGAACATATTCCCGTGGGTGATCTAAATCGTAAAGAGCCTGACTCGTTGCCTGAATTGCAGACTCTGTTGTATTTCCCAAAATGTCGATGTTATCCGCATCTCCATCTCCTTTAAGCTGTTTATTCAGCCTTTGTACCATCATCTGCGATATATGGCTCAACATTCCATTTTTCTTTATTCCCATGCCGTTTGCATTTACATCCTTAGCAGCTTCCATCCATGCATCTTTTACATCCCGTGGAGCATTCGGTCCAATCATATCAAATGCTTTTTCATCAAAGTCTGCTTCTGCCATATATGGATTTATATTTTCATTTTCCTGAACCGCACATTCCGTACTAAATTGAGGGATATTATTCTGCTTATGTCCAGTTTCATACGACACGCCATTCATAGAATAATTAGAATTAATCTGCATAGTGCAAGTCCTCCTTATTAATCACATGACACTTTATAATTAACATAATCACCGTCACTTTCATAATGGCTCATTAGATTTTTTGTTTCCTGAACATTGCCATACATTGCTCATTCCCATATAAGACACATTATTAAATCACACATTTTACGCTTTCATATCGAAGTTGCCTTGTGATATTATGTCTTCGTTTATACTGCCAGCCTTTTCTTCACTATTTAATGCTTTTCTCGCCTCGCTAAATGCCTCATAATATGTCATTTTCAATGCTGAATGCACCTGTGACTCTGCTTTTGTTTCTTTTTCCTGCCAGCCTACTCCCCCTGTATAAGTTAAAACTTCTTCACCATCTTCATTGTATACATGAATTGCCGAGCCTGTCCCTGTTCCCTGATATTTTGCCCCATAAGGTATTCCAAACAGCATACAGAGCCATTTTTTATCAGCTTTTTCAACTTCTTTCATTGCGGACATATTGCCGGAATTCATTGATTGATTAAATTTTCCAATTAAGGCAGCTCTATCCGGGGCTACTTTGCTTACTTCCGCCTTCCGCAAATTCATAAATGCATTTCCCATATATACATTATCCTGTGCATCTTTTTTTGCCAGATCAACAATCTTCTCTTTTAAAGAATCCGTTAATTTCCATTTGTTTTTTTCAGAAGGTTTAGAAACTTTTTTATCCGAAGTGCCCCATAATTTTGCTGTGCTATAATTATTTGATATTTCCATTTAATTGAATCACCTCTCTGTTGCACTGTCTATATCCGCTGTAATCTCAACTTCCTCATCATCGGCAAAAGGATTCTGTCCTGTCATCCCGGTTCCATATGCATACAGCATTCTTGTAAACTGATATCTTGTATGTTCATCAAAATGATTCAGTGTCTCTGTATCTTCTCCCTTTACATCTCCATTGCAAAAATCAACAAACTCATTTTTGCTGCCATCTTTTGTAGATAATTTACCTGTCTTTGTGTTATAAATGAAATTATAGGTGCTTCCTACTCCAGTTACATTCATAAAACATCCTCCATCTTTCCGCCTCATAAATACTATTTATCTTTTTATTCGTCATTTCTCGTCTAATTCTGTATATCCATTGTCTGACTATTTTCTTTCTGAATTTTATTAGCGTTTGTTTTCATTATCAGATTTGCATTATCCATATAATTAGATATAATTAGATATTTTCATGTTTTTACCTTTCTGCCAATGCATCAAATGTTTAAACTCCGCTTTTCGTTAAGTAACTATTGTTTCTAAGTCACAGAATACCATGCCCTTTTCCTATTATCAGCATCACATTGATAGGATATTAACTGTTTCATATCCTTTAACCCACCTTTGCCATATAGGATGCTCAAAGTCATATCTGACACATTATTCCAGCCTTTTACTGACATAGTCGAAACTAAATCATGTATCCAATTTTTCATCTGCTGCTTATACTCTTTTGGAACCTTTCCAGTATCTTCAACAGCATGATTAACTAAATCCAATATGTCCTCTCCTGACTCTGTGTAATATGTACCATTTTTCTCCTCAAGCTTATCTAATTCATATCCCGTATAACTATACACCTGATGATATGCTTCGTATTTCATTTTTGATTCTTTTGTTATCTGAGTGCTTTCGCAGCCATCTTGTGTCGAACAATAGTAAATATGCTTATAGAGATTTTTTCCGTTATCTCCCACATTTAATGCATTTTGCATCCGCATCTTTGTTTCTTCATCTACACCGTCTACCGTTATTTCATAACTATATGGATCAACAGTAAAAGTACAATCTTTCGTAATAGAAGATGTATCTACACCAGCCTGCTTTAAAATATTTGAAATTTGCGAATTTACCAATGCTCTTTCAAATTGAATTTTATCCGAATCTACACTGTCACCATCTACTTCAATTCCCCTAAACAAAGAATCCTGATAATTTACACCATTTATCTTTCCTGTTCGGCACATCTGTATTTCATAATTATATGCAATCCTTCGTTCTGTATCGGTCAAATTAGTCTCATAATAATCTGAACTCTTATCAAAATACTTGGCATGAATATAATTTTCAGGATTGGAATGTGTTTTTGCTTCTGCGGCAAGCTTTGAATATTTTTCCGTTAATGCTCCCCTAAAAGCCTTACCTGTACTCATATATTCACTTGTTTTCGCATTAATCTGTGTCCCTGCATTATCAATTATTTTTTGATTTGTTTTTTGGGCTGAAGCTATATAGGATTTTAAGTCAATGCTTTTGTCAACATTTGTATTATGTGTTCTTCCGTTTGTATTTTTTACAAGCTTTTCCTTTCCTGATGCGCTTATCGTTAAAGTATCTCTTGTACCGCTGCAACCTGCATCTTGACTTCTTGTAGTTTTTCGTTGTTGCCCATACAGCGTATTAATGAATGACTGATTGGTATAAATTCGACTATTAAAAAAAATATTCATAATATCACCTATATCCTTAATATGACTTATATCATGTTCCATTCTTTTATAATTTCATCGGCACTATTCTTCTCATATTTTATACGTTCTGCACCAACTACGATTTTTTTGCACCAACTACGATTTGAGCACAAAAAAAGGACGAAACCGCCCTTTTTACGAATTCAGAAACAAATCTGCTACAAATTTGTTTCCATCCTGTTTTAATTGTAAATTCCCATCATACTTATCTATGCTCTGTTTCACATTTAAGAGTCCTATCCCCCTGCCTTTTCCCTTATCTGATACCGGCATACGTTTTTTCCATTTTACATTTCCACAACTGTTTTCTATATGAACTACCGTCATCTTATGATAGGCACTGATTTTAATAAAAATGTATTTTTCTCCGTCAACATTTGCAGCAGCTTCAATCGCATTGTCCAGCAGATTTCCGAAAATAGTTGTTATGTCTATCGGCTCTATGTAAGATAATTCTACATTGTCTATCTTAATGTCCGAATGTATCCCTTTCTCCTGCATGACAGCATTTTTATCTGTCAGCAGAATGTTCAATATCGGATTCTCTGTGTAAGACATAGGAATCAGTGGTGCCAGTGTACTTCTGATTGCCGCTGCATATTCGCCAGCCGTATGCTCCCTCTCTGTTCCATACAAATTCTCGATAGCCCTGATATGCTTATCCACATCATGTAATATCCGTATTGTCTGATTATATTTTTCAGTCTGTGCCAGATAATACTCATACTGCATTTTTGCCTGTTGCTCCAATGCCTTTACGCGGTTTTCATAGTGTTTCTTTTCGTCTGCCATTTTGACATAATACAAAAGATACAGGTCAGCTAAAACGATGCACCCCATATTTACCGCTGACAGATAGCTTTTCTGCCCATCCCTAAAATTCTGCACAATCACAAGCATATTGACCAGACTGTAAAAAAACATGATTCCATATATGATATATTGTTCTCTGGAACAGGCTGCCTCTGTCCTTTTTATCAATCTGTTTATCAAAACATAGTATAGGAAAATCAGCACTATCTTTGAAAATGCCACTTCCAGACAATATTGCATGACAACATCAATATTTAAAATTCCACCAATCTGCAAAAAACAGTGTAACAGAAGCACTCCCAGCGTTTCACATACAGACATACATAAAACCAGTACTTCACTCTCAGTAATTCTGCGGATTGGTCTGTCTGCATCTTCGTAATACAGAAAATATACCGTTACACCAACTCCAACAAACCATATCAGCAGATTCAATATTGCAAAGTTCAGCATATTTATGTAAAATGCAGTAATTCCCATCGCTATCTCTGCCGCTATATACAAAGTTCTATTGCTGTAACTTTTCTTATATCTTTCATTCATAAATTGAAAAAGAATTGTACAGATAATAAAACAGGAAAGTCCATTACATATCACAAGTAAAATCTTATCCATCTTCTATTCTCTCCTCTGGGTTTTCTGCAAAAATTTATTCATTTCTTCCCGAAAATCAGAGCTTCTTTTTTGTGCAAGGGACAGTTCTTTCCCATTGTCCAGATAAATATGAAATCCCTGTATCTTCTCAATATGTCTCACATTTATAAGACAGCCTCTGTGATTTACCGCAAAATCATATGGATGTAATTCTTCCACAAGATTTTCAAATGTACATTCACATTCATATCTGCAATCTTCCATAATAATTGCTGCTTTTCTGGATCTTTTTATGTACTCAAAATATAATATCTCGTTTAATTTCAAACAAACACAACCTGCTTTTGTTCCTGATTCATCTAGTATTTCAAATTCCTTTTCTATTTCCGGATATTTCTCCTGCCCCAGAATTTCCATAATCTGCGTTTTCATTTCTTCTTCATTGATCGGTTTACACAGAAAAGAAAACGCATGTACCTTATTAATCGCCTGTGCCATGTATTCTTCATAACTGGTGATGTATATAATTTTTATATCATGACTTTTTTTCTTTCAGCTTTCTTCCGAGCGTAATTCCGCCCAGTTCTTCCATGGAAATATCCAGTATTCCGATATCAATCTTGTCATTACTGTTCAGCAGCTCATTCGCCGACAGAAACGACCGTATCTGATACTGAACCTGATATTCTGAAAGAATCTTATCCAACATCAGCGTCGCTTTGTCAAGATCTTCCTTATCATCATCACATATCACTACTTCTAACAATCCAATCTCCTCCCTGTAATAACTTTTGTTTTTCTATCATACCATATCGGCACTTTTTATAATTGCCGATATGGTATGATCATCAAAATTATTTTTACCTTTCCCCTCTGTCACGCTTCCTTGTGCTCTGTCTGCCATACGCTTTCGTTCCATGGTATTTCTTTCTGGCTTCCAGTTCCTCTAAGAATTCATCATATACACTCATCTTATAACGGATACTCTTCATTTTAGCCGCATCATATCCCATCCTGTTCTTATATGCTTCAAACTCCTGTGACGTGTCCTCTGTTGGCGGCGGAAGCTGTCTGACACGCTCCTGCATGGACATCTTCGTATAATCTGGTGGTATCTCCTGCTCTTCTTTATGGGAAGTCGGTTCTGTCTGTTCTTCTAATGCTATTCCCTGCCACTCCCGGTTAAATTCATCAAACGCAGCACCATAGAACACTTCCTCCTCGTCATCACGAATGTTCTCTTTCTCACAGAACCGGTCAAAGCCCTCATATACACTGATATCCCCTTCTGGCTTTTCATATTCCTTTTGAACACTCCCTGCTGTATCTATACCGACACTTTCCTTAACATCAGATATATCCCATTCCGCATAATCATCATATCTTCCGGATTCCTGCTCGATATCAGCCTTTATGCGTTCATACTCCAGTCTGCTTTTTTCCTTCTTTTTCAGATATTCAGTTATCCCTGCGACAGTAAATCTTGCACCAAGCCTGCTCCCTCTGACCGCCATCGGCTTTCCTTTTTTATCCGTCCTGTATTTCAGGGCATAGGATATGGTATTGCCCCGGAGCCGAACATCCATCAGATAATACACCTTCGCATAATCAATCACATCCTGCAAAGTCTTATTCTCCGGTCTGTTCATGGCATTTCGCAGAAGCACCTTTATTTCTTCCCGAAACGACAGCTTATCACGCTTTTTCATCTGATATTCTGCGAAGCTCTGGCGCTCCCTGTCTTTATCCTTTACATAATAGCTGTCACGATACGAATGAACAAGTCCACGCTTCCTGCACTGTTCCCCGAAATATCTGCACATTTCCTTCAGCTCTGCCGGTCCCCGTCTGAAGGACTTTCCATCTTTCACATTGCAGTTGCTCACCAGAAATGCACATGTATGTGCTGTATCTGTATGCACTGCAAGCAATACCTCATATCCTTTTGAACAGAAGAACTCCCTCGCAAAATCCTCTGCTATTTTATATGCCTGCTCATAGGTCAGTCTGTCATTATCCTCCGGGTGAAAGGATATCGAAAGCTTCTGTGCCAGTATCTCCTTCTGCTATACCTGCTGTACCTTTTGTCATGCATCTTTCTTGTTATAAGCAGGCTGTTTGCAAAGTTATCTCGGTTACAGCCGAAAGCTTTATACAGGTGTGGTTCTGTCTTTACCACACCATCTTCCACCTGCTCTTTTCTTCTGCCTAAAATATAATCGGCAGCACTTTTCAGCTGTGCCACCGATTTGCAATAGCTGTAATTCACATTTACATTGCCATATACATCGCCCATTACAATGTACCTCTCTTTCCTCTTTATTCTTGTTTATATACTTGTTTCTGCTGTCGTTTTATCTCATAACAACTTCTCTGTAATCTTCAACAGCAGGTCTTCTATCTTCTTTAAAAATACATTGGTTGCCTGAAACTGAATATCCGAGAACACTCCCGGATATATATTGATGGTATAAGCAATCTGGTTGATATTGACTCCCTGTTTCTTCATTTCATGCACTGCCTGTGCCAGCAGCTCCCGGATATCCTTTAACGTCACACCATCCACACGCTTTCCGTCATATACATCAAGAAGATAATTCAAAGGAAATCCGCATTTCCCTTATATCCGCTTGCTTCCTTTATCCTGTCAAATCTCTTTTTTAATGCTTCATCCACTCGAATGTAGATAACCTTGTCTCTTGCTCTGTTTGCCATATAAGTCCTCCTATCTGTCTAAAAAGTGTAATAGTCACTTCCTGTCACATGAAAAAAGCAGACACATGACATACATCACATATCTGCTCATTGCATCCTGTTATTCTGTTTTTATATCCATCTGGCTACATATCTGCCGGATGATATAGCCCTTTACTGCGGGTGTGCCCTTTCTTTGGCTGTGGCTCCACTTTTTTGTATGGATATAGCCATATCTGTAATTCCGGCTACATTCCGCCACATTATCATTGCCATATGCTGCCGCTTTTAAGCTGTACCGCAGCCATTGTTAAGAAATTCTCCGCAGGCAGAGCACATCATCCCATCTGTCAGCCTGCTGTAAAAAACACAGCAGACTTCCGAAAGACATTCTGCGCTTACCGCTCCGACTGTCTTTCCCACATCTCTTTTTTCTCCGGAAGAAATCTCTCTCCTGTGTTTCGATGTGGTTGGGATGATATAGGCAGGTACCTGCTGGCGTTAACTCGTCAAAGGAAGCGAAAATGCCTTACGGCATCCCCGCTTCCTTTTTCTTCCTCATTGTCTTCACCATCGGTGCTACCTGCTTAAGGGGCACAGCCCCCTAAGAACCCCCACCGGATAAATATTGCCACCTGCAAAGGTGGTATCAATATTTTCCGGCTTTATAGCCTTCATCCCATAGAATCTTCTGCACTTTTGCTTTACACACCAAAGCTGTAATCAAGAAATTCATTATCCTCCGGTTCTTCCTCTGCTGATTCCCCCAGAACCGCTTCGGCAGTATGCCCCTGCTTAATTCTGCCATTTCCATTGCCATTTGCAGGGCTTGGCATTACCGGCATACCTGCATTTGCACCTGCCACAGTGCTCTGAAATCCTGCCGTAAGCACTGCCTGTTGCTGAATCAGATACATTCCCGCCAGTGTCGGAAGATTTGCCAATGTTTTTCAGCCCTGCGCTACGATGCGTTCCACAAAAGCATCTTCTTTTTCCCTTGTTTCAAGATACGGATCACGCTTTTTTCGCAGATGCCTTTCGTAATAGTCATTGATGGCACAGATAACAAATTCATTCTGTGACTTAAACTCTTTTTCCACCTCATCAGAGTGAAGCAGGCTCCATGCCTGCATTGCACTCTCACTGTTCCGGTTAAATCGGACATTCTTATTCCATGATTTTTCTGCCATTTACATCGCCTCTTTCTCTGCTGATGCTTTAAGATCATATAGCAGTAATACTCATACCCCTTTGCATTAGCTCTGATATCATGGTCAAATGTCACTCTGTCCATATCATACTCGCCAAATGCCTCTACAATCCTTGCACCACCGCCCATAACATACAGCCTCATCATCTGTCATTGTACTTATAATCACGCAGCTTCTGGAAAATCTGCTGCATACTCTTTTGCAGCTTCCACCATCAAACCTGCATATGGTTGTGCAATATCTGTCTCCCCAGTGCGGAGGAAATTCTCAATTACCTCGTGCATCAGTTCCGTTCCGGTATTATCACGAACCTTATTTAAGATAGCTTTCTCACACTGATACACTCCCAGCTTTTCTGTCCAGGACTTGCTTTCCATAGGTCTGCCATTGTTCAGATACATCAGGTTCATTGTTCCGTTTCCGATATCCACAAGAAGGTTCATTCCCTTGAAGTCTTTCAGGTTCTCCGCTACCGCAGAGTAGCACTGCGGCATTACCGTACAGCCTGTGAACTCCATTTCATAGGTTCTGTCCTTGTAGCCGACTTTTACAATTCTCTTTCATCATATAATCCCGGAAGGTATCTCTCTGTGCCTGCACCCATTTCAGCGGAAGTCCTACCGCAAGGTGGATACGGACAGCATTTCTTCTGTCCGTATAGCCTCTTGCTTCCAGCTCTTTCACAACTGCCGCCATTGTAAGCACATAGTTATCATCATCTGTCACTTTGTCTGTAACAAATCCTTTGTGTCCTTCCCCGATGATATAGTATCTGCCATTCCATTCAATAAAGTCTCTGGCAAATACCGGCCTTATCACTCACACTTACCGCAGTCGGAAATACCCTTCTTGCGGTCTTAAAATTACCATAGCCTGCATCTACTCCAATAATCAGACTCCCGTTCATCTTATATTCTCTGATTTTCTCTGTCATAATAAAATCCTCTCTTTCTTAAATTGCATATTTTTCTTTTACCTCTTCTGCTGTTGGGAAAATCCCGGTATCAACATATACTTTGTTTTCCCCGGCAACTACCTCTGCGATATGCGTATCATTATCTGCCATAAGCAGTTTTTCCGCTTTTGCACTCGCATTCTCCAAAGCTTCTTTTATCTCAGCCTCCTGCACCTTTGCACGGATTGCTTTTGTTTTTGGCATGAACTTTGCCCTGCGCCGCCTCTGATACATGGCATTGCGCTCACGAAGTCTTTGTTTTTCCTTTATTTCAGCCAGTTCTTCTTCCGTCAGTTCCTGTGCCGGAAGTTCCACTTTACCGATGAAGTTAAGGTAAATCTCTATCTCCATCACACGCTCGCCATCAATCTTTTCCGCTTTGTGGACAAGTATCTTATCCACAAATTCATTGATGATGACAGGTGTTAATTCCGTGATATCCGTGTATTTATGGACTAGTGCCAGAAATTCCTCCGTCCGGTCTGTATCCTCGTCATACTGCGTAAGCTGCTCCCTGCATGTCTTAATGGACTGCTCCAGTTCTGCCTGTTCCTTTTCATACCCTGCCGATAGCATTTCATATCTTTTGTCAGGCAGTCTGCCAAGGGCATTGTCCTCATACACTTTTTTAAGAAGGATATCAAGCTCTGCATACCGCTTCTCCTGATGCTTTAACGCAGCCTTCAGCTTCTTCGCCTCACTCTGTTCCCGGATTTCTGATGCACTGCGGATGCTTTCGACAAATGCTCTCATCCATCCTTACACTTTTACACGCATACTGAATGGTTTCAAGCACAAGCTGGTCAATCACCTTTGCCTGTATATTGTGCGAACAGCAGACCTTTCCTGACTGGTCATGGCTGTTATTATAATTGCCGCAGTTATAACAGGCTGGAGTTGTTCTGACACTGCCATCCGGCAGTCCTCTCCAGTTTCTTCCGGCACGCTTTCCCTCATTACGATAATGCATCTTTCCACCGCAGTCCGCACAGAAAATCTTACCCACAAACGGATTTGTCTCGCCCTCTGTGTTTATCCTGCGTTTGGTCTTTCTAAGCTCCTGCACCATATACCATGTTTTTCTGTCAATGATGCGCCTCATGGGTATCCGTAAAGACCACTATCTCGTCACTGTCATTTCTTACAGCAGTCTTATCCTTATAGGAAGCTTCTTTGTACGGAAATTCACAGTATCTCCCATATACTCCGGTTTTTCAAGCATTCTTACGACACTTACTCCTGCCCATTCATATGGCTTTGACATATCACACCGGTTCTTGTAACATCCATATCCCCGCTTTGCCTGATAATATGAAGGTTTTTCCACCTTTTCCTCAATCAGTATCCTTGCAATCTGATATGGTCCGATTCCCTCAACTGACATCCGGAATATCCTGCGGACAACTGCCGCAGCTTCCTCGTCAATGAGCCAGTGATTCTTATCTTCCGGATCTTTGATATATCCGTATGGTGGATTGTTGGTAATTGGTTTCCCGTCCCTGCCCTTTGCCTGCAATACCGCCTTTATCTTGCGGCTGCAGTCACGCAGATACCATTCATTCATGATATTTAAAAAAGGGGCGAATTCGCTGCTGGTGTTGATATCACTGTCAACACCATTAGAGATAGCAACGAAATGGACACCTTTTTCCCGAAAGAATACCTCCGTGTAAAATCCTACCTGTAGGTAATCCCTGCCGACTCGGCTCATATCCTTTACAATGACTGCGCCAATGCTTCCGTCCTCAATCTGCCGGAGCATTTCTTTCCATCCCGGTCTGTCAAAATTCCCACCGGAATATCCGTCATCTGTAAAATGCACCAAATCGGTATATCCATTACTCTTTGCATAGTCCTCCAGCATTTTCTTCTGGTTCACTATACTGTTGCTGTCTCCCGCAAGCTCATCGTCCCTTGAGAGTCGCTCATAAAGAGCAGTTATTCTGTTTTTCGATTTGTCAGTTGTCTGTCTGGTTCTGTTCATGCCAAACTCCCTTCCGGCAACTGACTCATTTGTGGTAGCTCTATCTTATCATAATCCGCTTTCTCTGTCAGCACCTCTCTTGAAATAATATGGGAAATCTTGTCCGAAAAGGTATCTGTACTGTTTTCACTCGTTAATACCCTGATTTTGTAAACTGTCCCACCAATCCTGCGATAAAAAAATCCAGCTTCACATGAGCCGGACTTTCTATCGCCATTATTTAGTTTTTCTGCCTCCATAATCAATCCTTGCCTTTCTCTCTGATAAAAATTATAATTGTTTCATGCTTCCGCTTCGTGTAACCGAAGCTGTTATTTATCCATACTTCATAGCCTTTTTGCTCCTTTCTGTAATTGCTTTAGTGATAAAAAGGATTACTCTCTTCACTAATAGGAGAAATACGGCTACAAAATCGGAAGTGTTTTGAAATTATTTTTGAAAAAAATTTTTAAGGACTGATTAAATTGCCAAAATATGAGGAACTAAAAGCTTTCCGCAAACAAAACTTAATACCGGCATACAACGATTCTTCCAGTGAGAAAACTATGCTGCACAGGGAAGCCCGTGCATTGGCAATCAGCCGTCTTGAAGAAAGTGCACGAACCGAGGAAGAATTTGCAAATGTTATATCGTGGTGGGATAAACTTGATGACAACAGGGAACGCAGAGAGCGATACCATGAAATCGGACGCTCTGAAGTACCGCTTGAATGGCACGCCTCTGATTATGTCCTGCCCGGTAATGCCAACTATGACATGGTACTGTGGCAACAGATACTTGCCGGCGATTTTATTGATTATATCTTTGATGAGCCGGATTACATCCATGAGCTTGTACGCAGTCAGGATTTATGCCTGATATTAAAGAATATGAAAGAACACCAGAAACAGCTTTTGTACTATGTGATTGTCCGGTCATACTCCACTCTCCAATACGCTGAGCTGAATGGAAAAACAGACCGCAATGTGCGTGGTGTAAGGGAAACTGCCATAAAGCAGATAAGAAAGAAATATAAGACTGCTCTCGAAACAAGGCTGCTTCATCTGCCTTGGACACTTACATGGACGAAAATATTTTTGAAAACGGGGTAAGAACTAAAGACGAAAAGAATTCTGAAAAACAGTGACTATGCTGCCTGAAATATATAACAGGGTAATATGATACTTTTAATGTTTTGTCAAAAAAAATTGCGTTGAAATTTCAGAATGATAACCCTTGACCTATAATGTGTAATCGAATAGAATTGTTAATAGATTACAGTTTCTTTATATAGAAGTTATACGAATTGAATTTCAGACGATTGCTCTGATTCCAGTGAAATCAGATTGGAGGCTTTTCATGAAAAATCTATTTGAACATACCAGTTCCCCATGGATACGGTACAGCAGTTATTAATACCGCACTGCCGAAGATGGAACTTTGTATATTGTAGTATCTGCGGATGCCAAACCAGAAATGTATAACCCTATGAAAGATGCAGAATCACTTGTACTGGATGCTGTCAATATCGGTTTGCAGGTCATGCATAAAGCACCAGAAGATGAACTGAAAAGTATGGTTCTTCGTTTCATCAATTCCTACGGATTTTTAGGCTTTATGACTGCACTTCCGACAACTGCGGAATTTATCACCTATGAATCTGTATATCTACCAAAAAAAACCATTTTATTAAAGAAGAATCTCTATCAACAGAAAGTTATCTCGATTATTTTTATCCGTTTGATAAGATGGATTTTCACAAAAAAGGGGTAGAATCAAGTTGGTCGGTATCCGACAAGGATGGCATTGCAATCGCACTTGCAACGGAAAGAATCCACAGGCTGTTACGATGAGTTTTCAGAAAGAATATGCAGAACGCTATGACTGGCTGGTGAAAGAATTTTCCGACTGGGCATTTACCTTTACCACAAGTTTCTTATATTATATGGACTACGACAGTCTTGATGAACAGACAAAAAAACTGTATCGTCAGGGTATATCTGCATTTGGCGGAATATCCCCGACTTACCATATCTCATTAGCGGAAAATGCCCCGGTTATCGTATGGAACTTCCATTCCCTGCTCGTCATGATCCAGATGTGCTTTTCTTTTATGCTTACGGATTCTGACTGCGATATGAAGCTGTGTAAGCACTGTGGCAGGGCATTTATCGCAAGCCGTAAGGGAAATGAGTTCTGCTCTCCGAAATGCAAGAATCAGTATAATGTCTATAAGACAAGGGCTAAGAAAAATAAAACAGATGAATAATGAATAAATGACATATCTGGAGAAAATACTATGGACAATATGATTAGAATTGATAAAGATTATATCGAATGGCTGAAACATGTTAAAAAAAGATTTAAAAATACACAAATAAAAGCATCTATCAAGGTTAATGACGAGTTGCTTAGGTTCTACTGGTCAATCGGCAGGATATCGTTAACATGCAGGCTGAAAGCAAATGGGGCGGTGCTTTTTTTGAAACTTTAAGTGAAGATTTAAAAAAGATGTTCCCAGGTGCAAAAGGATTTTCAACCACTAATTTGAGATACATGAAAAGATACTACAATTTATTTGGTGAAATTCTGCCCCAACTTGGGGCAGAATTACCGGAGGCTACAAATCTGCCTCAAGTTGGGGCAGAAATATATGCCATTCCATGGGGACATATAAAATTAATTGTTGATAAATGCAAAGATGAACCCGAAAAAGCAATGTTCTTCGTTGATGAAGTAATAAAGAATAACTGGTCAAGAGCTGTTCTTCTAAACTTCCTTGACACTAATCTATATGAACGCCAAGGCAAGGCAATAAGTAATTTTCAAACAACACTACCGGCTTACACCGGTGATTTAGCTCAGGAAATAACAAAAGATCCTTACAATTTTGATTTTATTGCTTTAAATCGTGACTATAACGAAAAAGAATTAAAAGATGCCCTGACCGAAAAGGTTATGAATCTTTTAATTGAAATGGGAAAAGGGTTCGCCTTTGTCGGTCGAGAATACCCTTTACCTATAGAAGGCACAGAGGAATATATTGATTTGTTATTCTACCACCTAAACCTACATTGTTATGTCGTAGTAGAGGTCAAAATAAAAGAATTCAAATCTCGTGATATTGGTCAGATAGGTACTTATATAAACATTGTTGACGATATTGTCAAAATGGATTCCGATGGAAAAACTATTGGCTTGATCATCTGCAAGAAAAATAATGTATTAGCCAAATATGCTGTTAACAGTTCCAACAAACCAATAGCAATTTCAGCATACGAATTATCGGATTTCTTACCAGAAAATCTTGCAACATTACTGCCTTCAACGGATGAGCTGGAATCTCGATTACTGCTAGATGAAGCAGTCAATGAGAATGATAATAACAACCAATAGCTCCATTCTCGTATATATGGTAAGACAAAGCAGGAACCATGACGATTCCTGCTTTATTCTTATCTATAAATCAGATCATGCAACACTACTTCCTCTGCTCTGCTCCGGATGTTATTCATCTTCCGCACCCATCCGAGCTGATCTACTGACTTCAAGTGCTCCGTCACACTTTCACGCTCAGCCATTCTTACCGTAAGCATATCCATCATGTCATTGCATTCCATATCTACTTCTTCCAGATGTTTCCACAATTTTTCCGTAAGAACCAGATGTGTATACATGGCATGATGATTTTCAAACAAATACCTCTGTCGCATTCTGCCATATTTGCCAATCTGATAATTGCTTCCATCTTCCAATTCCAAATCTGGAATCAATACATCGCCTTCCCAATGATATGTTAACTCCATACGCTGCTCCTTCCTTTGTGCTAAATGTTTACAGTTTCGATTAAAAGAGTATCACCTTCTTAATACAACATCTGCAATCTATCATTCACCACAATGAGCCAGCCGCCTATGTTGTGTTATATTAGCAGATGGAGGTTTCCGCTAAACAACACTGTTTTGGGAAATCTGACATCTACACTTCACAACATATCACTTCCAATCCGTATTCTTGTAAAATCAGGTTTACAGTCCCAGCAGCTGTTTCTTCTTCGCTTCGAATTCCTCTGCCGTGATAACGCCTGCATCCAGCAGTGCCTTATACTTGGGCAGTGCCACGGTGGGATCCTCTGTCTGTACCGGTGCAGCCTGCGGTGTACTCTGGGTGTGCTGGCTCTGTGTGGAGGCATGGGGATCATTACCTGTTCCTGTACCTGGGGATCGATGATCTGCATCAGATTCTGTGCCAGAGCATGCAGTCCTTCCGTCTTCTGGGTATAATCATCCAGATAATCGATGGTGCTGGGCCGATTGGAATCGAACTTCGGTGCTCCTGTCTCTATGTAGAAACTCTTCCAGTAAGGATGATCCAGTGTGATCTCCACAGCGAATTTCTCCACCGGATTCGGAATATTAAAGTCCGGCTCGGTCATACGGTCTCTGTAATCCGGATCGTCTCTTCTGAAGTTATCGTCTCTTCTGCTGTCCTCCATACTGCGACGCATTTCCTCCATCATCTCATACTGATGACGCAGCATTCTGTATTCGTCGATCCTGGGCTTTAACTCATTTAAACGTTCCTTGATATCACTCTTGCAGCTCCGGAGTTCCCTTTTCTCCTTCGTACAATACCTCGCCGTCCTCCAGAATACGGAAGGACTTAATGTCGGAGGGCTCAATGCAAATGCCGTGTCAACAACTCCCAGCCGCAGCAGCTGATGATCCATATCCAGCAGCAGACTGCCCTTGAAAAAGCCGAAGTCATAACGGTAAGTCTCCGTGAAACTGTCACGCAGAGGCTTATTGGCATCATAACAGTTGATATATTCCCGAAATTCATCCAGCGTCATGGAATTCAGTACGCCGTCCGGCAGATCGATCTTGGCTGCACACTCCTTACAGAGATTCTGCCCTTCCACTGCGGATGCCAGCAGTCTCGGTGTCGGATTTCCGCAGATTGGACATAACTTTTTGTTGTTTGTAAATAATCCCATCGTTTTACCCTCCTTAAGAATGTATGTGGATTACATGATCTCAATTAACTTTTTCCGGTGAAACCCGCAGATTCCCGCTGCGATACGATCCGGTATTCTGTGAAGCATACTATTGTAGTTTTCCACGGAATCGTTATAAATCAGTCCACTGGTCTCCACCATATGTTCATAGCTTTTTGCTGCTTTCCAGTACTTCTGATAAGTCTCCTGTGCCTGCAAAAGCGGCATGCCTTCCAAGATCTCTGCAATTTTTTTCTGTACTCTCAATAATTCTCTCTGTTGTTCTGCCACCCATTCCGGCAGTCCGGCCTCTCCGGCAGTCTGTGCACTCTCCAGCGAATGTTTCATTCTCCGGAAAGTCTCCGCATCCATGGTCTGTCCGAGAACTCCGCCAATCCTTCCAGTGCCTCCCGCTCTGCGGAGAGCTGTACCAGAGTCTGGTACATGGCATTCCGGATATTTTCTTCCTGTGTCTCCAGCTTACGCCGCACCGACAATAACCAGACACCAAAAAGGGAGGCAAGCAGCAACACGATAATCACAATTTCCATCGTTAACTCTCCCTCCCTTTTCGTCTTTTTAAGATCTTTCAAACTATCTTACTGTACAAAATAAAGTCCGTCATAACCATTCATATCAGACATAGCGATCAGTGTTACAGTATCTCCCACCTCAGACAAAAATCCGGCATAGGTAACCTCTGTTCCACCAAAATCAAGTGTCATCTTGATAGCTGTGTTGTCATCGGAATACTCATAAGTACCTTCTGCATTTCCGCCGCCCTGTACCATGGTAACTGCACCGTCTTCACCAAATACAAGCTGTAAGGTACCGCCATAAGTCTCCAGTGTTGCGTTCAGATCCTCTTATTCCATCTCAACTTCATCGATCATACCGCCGGCAAAGTTCCATTCCGTACCACTCAGATCCGGGATTTCCATAACTGCCACCTGTAACAGGGGACCGCCCTCTGCTTCTGTACCTGTCTCTGCTACAGTCTCTGTGGGAGCTTCTGCCACTTCCTGGGTCTGTACTTCCTGGGTCTGTACTTCCTGGGTCACTTCTTCGTTGGTGTTCTCCACAATTACCTCTTCCTCACCGCAGGCTGTCAAAGACAATGCCAGTACCAGTCCCATTGCGCATGCAAAATATTTTTTCTTCATAATTGTTTCCTCCTTCTTACAACAGTTCTCTGTTGTCTGAAGATAGTGTACCTTATTTTTCCATTTATGACCGTTTTGACACAATCGACCCAAATATGACGAAGAAACGACCGGAGAAAAATTCTCCGGTCGTTTTATGCTAAAATGTCTGGTTTTACGAAGAAATAGGAAAAATTTGTCTTTCAGTTCCGAATATTTTCCATGCGTAATCGGGATCTGGGTACCGTCCGACAGGATCACTGCTTTGTTAGATATGCTCTTTACATAATCCATATTGATCATATATGACCTGTGGCAACGGACAAAGCATTCATAATCCTTCAACTGTTCGCACAAATCGTCCAGTTTACCAACGCTGTCCAGTACTTCTCCGTCCTCTTTGTGAAGCAGCAGATTTCTCCCCGTTACCTCGCAATACTTCAGTTTGTCCAGTTCCAGCCTTGTGATTCCCGTCTTACATCGCAGGATCAGACTGTTCTTTTCATTCCTGAGGCACTCCCTGAGTACCGAATCCATCAATCGGTAGAAGCTCTCCTGCCAGATAGGCTTCAACTGATAAAATAGGCCCCACTTCATAGGAATCCACAGCGTATTCCGAAGAGGATGTCAGATAAATGATCTTCACCGAAGTATCATACTTACGGATCTCTCTGGCGGCACTGATTCCATCCTGTCCCGGCATCAGAACATCCAGAAATATAATATCCAGCCGGGTCCCCCGCTCTACTTCCGACAGCAATTCCAGCGGACTGTGAAATGCTGCATAAGTAATATCCTGATTCCGTTCTACCCGATATCTGTCCATCAGAACGCTTAATTCCTTAAGTACTGACAGATCGTCATCACAAAAAGCTACTTTTATCATGATTCTTCCTTTGCCGCACAAACCGATGCAGCTCATTCGTTTTATCGTATGTGTCTTGACATGTTTTCTACGCTTATTACAATAATTATATCCGTAGATCGATGTACGATGCAAGGATAATTTTGAGAAAGGCATATTTTGATGTTATCAAACGAAGAAACGGAAAAGTGAAAAAAGACTGATGTCCATCGGAGAAGTCTCCAAAGCGATCGGCATCACCAGAAGAATCATATTGAACTACGAAGCCAAAGGTCTCCTGCTTCCGGATAAAGAAGGAACTGCCGGGAATCGCTATTATACCCCGGATTCCATCTCCCTGATCCGCTCCATCCGGGTACTGCAGAATTTAGGGCTGTCCCTGGATGAGATCTCCTCCTATTATAATGGATCCACGGATGCGGAACCATTGATCGAACGTCTGGAAGCCTTACGAGACGACCTGACGCAGAGTATCGAGAGTTAAAGCAACGTACTGCGTCCCCGGCTGCTTCCGTGATACAGTTTCTTACCCTCCCCGCCCAGACGGTGTACTGCCGCAAGGGGCTTTTAACGGTGGAAGAACGCAAAGAATTCCTGCGGGAGGTCTTCATGGAAGCCATTCATCTGTACGGCTCCGACAGCAGTAAGCGGATGTTTTCATTGAGAACAATCTGGAACATCCGGAAGAATTCACCTGTTGTATCTCCGTACCTCCTGCCAGCAAGGGAGAACATGTGGTGCATCTGCCGGAGCAGAAAGCTCTCGGCATCTTCTATCACGGCTGTTACGAATCACTCCCGGATGCCCGTAGAGAACTGTCTGCCTACGCAGCTGTGCAGAATCTGTCTCTGTCAGGCACGGTACGGCATACTTATCTGGAAGGTCCTCCCCAGCATAGGATCCGGCGAATTTTATCACTCAGGTTGCTCTTGTTTTACAATGATTCAGTCAAACAGGATTTCCACCGTTACGAACTGAAAGCCTCTTTTCTGCAGAATATCCACTACTTCCAGTGCTGCGGTGACAGAAGTCTCATAATAATCATGCATCAGAATAATATCGCCGTCCCCCGCCTTCTCCACCACTTTGGACGCAATACAGTCTGCATTGTGGGAACACCAGTCCAGAGGATCGATATTCCACAGAACCGGGAACATATTCAGTTCTTTCTCAAAGCTTTTGTCCCAACTGCCGTAAGGCGGCCGGACAAAGCTTATTTTCTCCCCTGTGATTTCTTCGAGAATTTCATTGGTCTGCACCAACTCCTCCCGAAAGGTCTCCCGGTTGCGGGAAGTGAGCTGGATGTGACTATAGGTATGGTTCCCGATCAGATGTCCTTCGTCCTGTTCTCTCCGGATAATGTCCGGGTAATTCTCCGCATTCTCTCCCGTCACGAAAAAAGTAGCTACCACTCCCCGCTCCTTCAATCCATCCAGAAGCTGTTCCGTATACTTCGGATGCGGCCCGTCGTCAAAGGTCAGCGCGATCTTTTTCGGTTCTCCTGATGTCCCGCACACGCCAGTGTCTGTTTCTATATAGGTTCCATATGACTTCTGCTCTGCGTATCGTTCCGTTCCCACTGCCAGACACAAGATTCCCAGAAGCATGTCAAAGATCAGAATTCCCGCCAGTATTTTTTTCATTTCAAGCCGTCCGTTTCACGCTTTCACAGAAAATATATGCATTCTCAAAAGTGACCATTCCTGCTGCCGCAATAAAACATGCTTGCAAAAAAGGAGACCCGAGACTCTCATCTCCCGGATCTCCTCTGTATGTTACTTTTTTATTTATACTCAGATCTTGAATACGGAAATCTCGTTCTTAAGTCCTTCCATATTCTCATCCAGTACACTTGCAGTAGTGCTCAGCTTCTCCACATGGTTCAGAAGCTTATTGGCCACATCGTTGACGGTCTCGGCACTGCCTGCGGTCTCCTCAATGATATCGGAGATATTCTTCACGGCTGCCACAGCAGCGCTACGCTCACCGTCTGCCTCTCCGTGCTTACCACGATATCTTTCAGTCCCTCGATCAGCTGGCCCATACGCTCCTGCATCTCGCGGAATACTGCGATCACTTCTTCCACAGCTTTGGTCTGAGTTCTACCATTGCTTTCGCCTGGCTTGCACTCTCCACGCTGTTCTGGGTCTGGGCTGTAATGTTGGCCACATTGTTGCGGATCTCGCCGGCTGCCTTTGCAGAATCATCTGCCAGCTTACGGATCTCTTCTGCTACTACAGCGAAGCCTCGTCCAGCCTCTCCTGCCTTGCTGCCTCGATAGAAGCATTCAATGACAGCAGGTTGGTCTGCTCTGTGATCTCTGCGATCGTAGCTACGAAACTGTTGATGATCTCAGATTCCTTGCGAAGAGATTCGATACTCTCACTCCTTTCACAGTCATCTGTGTTGTCTCGCCAGCACGATCACCCAGTACCTGTAATGATCTCCATTCCCTTGTTGGTCATGCCTTCCGTCTCGCCTACCAGCTTCTCCACACGTTCTACCACATGGCTGACTTCCTGGATCTCATTGGAGAGGATATCGGTCTTCTCCACGCACTCCTGTGCATGTCTGGACTGTTCTTCCATACCTTCGTTGATCTCACCGATGGCACGGGTAATATCCTGTGAATACTCATGAATCAGTTCAGAAGCCTGTCCCACGTTCTGTGCAGACACTTCCAGTTCTCCGGTAGCATTGCTTACCTGATTGACCAGCTTCTTCGTATTCACGATCATGTTGGTAGCCGAGCCTGCCAGATCCTGGAACTCATCATGTCCCTTGGCAGATACGGTAACCGTCAGATCACCCTTCGCCACATCACCGAACTTTCTGGAAATGCGTCTCATGTTATTCTCAATACCTGCAGTGATAAAGATACCTACGATCACTACGATCACACATGCCAGGATCACCAGACCGATGGTCATGTTGCGGATCTCGGTAGCCTGACTGGTCACTACTCATAGGTACCAGTGCACAGGTGGTAAAGCCGATATCTGCACTGTGGCTGTAAATGAAAAGATACTTCTCACCCTGGAAATCTACCTCCGCAGTACCTGCATCCGCTACTGCCTCATCCATGACAGCTGTATAATACTCCTGTCCGGAGAATACATTTCCCTTCCGGAAGGACACTTTCTTTTTCTTCTACATTCTCAACAACCAGTTCTCTGCCTCCGGGAGTTACAAATCCGATGATACTGCCGTCTCCGATATCGATCTCTTCCATGAAATCCGTAATAGCAGAAGGCTTGATATCGATGACAACGCAGGCATTGTTCGACTGGCTCATCATTTCGAAGGCCATAATATAATCTTTTTCGGTCTCCGTTACCTTTTCATCCAGTACAGGATGACTGTCGATCCACTGCGGGATACTTCTTCTGCCTTCCCCGCTTGCCACGTCTTCCTTGTACTCATCAAGGAAACCGTCCACACCGGATGAAAGCTTAGTGGACAGAAGGTTTACTCCCTTCTTGGGAATAATGTGCATGTGGCTGATGAACGGGTTGGAGGTCTGCACCGAAAGAAGGTTGGACTTCGTAGATGTCAGGAAATTCAGCTTATCCACGGGATTATCTTCGAACATTCCCAGGAAATATTTCCGCAGATCATCATCGTAAGCATATTTCAGACCCTCTGAGCGGATAAAATCACAGCTCATATTCAGATTTTCCGTGGCCATACGCATCGTCTGTAATGTGGAATCGGTGAATTTCTCGCTTAATCCTTCTGCGGATTTCTGGTATGCTGACACACCGATGATCACCATAAACACAATAGGCACCAGGAAACATACAACGATCTTGTTGCGGATGCTGAGCAGTTTCGAGCTCTTTCCACTCTTTCTGCTTCGAGCCTTTGCTTCTTCTCCGCAGATGCCTTCTTTCCCTTCACTGCCTTTTCAGGCTTCGGCTTCTTTTGAAGTCGTCTCTTTTTTCCCCGTAAAAAGAGATTTCTTTGGTTTTTCAACATTCGTACTCATTTAATACCCTCCGGTACTTGTTATAGATATTTAAAATTATAGCATAATAATTACCAGAATGGAACAACATTTTCTGCCATTTGTTATGCTTTTTGTATATTTTTAGTTAAAATTTATCTTCGTCAGAAAGGTCTCAGGGAACTTCTCTTCCTCCGCCAGATTTAGGATACGTATCTGCAATTCCTGCCGTTTTCGAAGGTCATCCCCACCATCTGGCAATGTTCCTTCCGCCGTTTGCTTTCCACCTGCTGTAAGGATCCGACTGCCCACCATGGCTGCACCGCTCAGTGCCGTATTGCCGCCGGTCACCGTGCAATCTGCCAGTTCTTCCGGAAGCAGCCCGATAGCCACAGCCGCCTTCGGATCCAGATAATAACCGAATCCTCCCGCCAGCACCACTTTCGAAATGTCCGAAAATCTTATGCCATAGCTGTCCGCCAGAATCTCAATGCCTGCGGCAATGGCTCCTTTTGCCAGCTGCACTGCACGCACGGACTCCTTCGTCACCAACACATCGCCGATACGGACTCCTTTCGTAAAATAAGGTTCCTTCAAAGACCCTGTCCGTCCATCAGCCCCTCTTCCAGAAGTTTTGTAACAGTCTCACCATATCCGCGCCCCAGATGCCCCGGTTGGCTCCGCCTTCGAAAGCAGGGCCAGCCGCCGTGGCACAGGCATGTAATCTGTGCCGGTTTCCCAGTGCCATCTCCCCGTTGGTTCCAGATCGATGAGCAGGGTGGAGGCCTCCTGTTCCAGCATTCCACTGGCCAATATTCCGGCAGTAATATCGCCTACAAAGGCTGACAATCCCGGTATGATATGACAGGCCACTCCTGCAATTTCTGTCTCCACTGCGCCGCTATGACTGACTGTAAAAGGTGCTTTGCCCAGTTCCTCCGGATTCCAGCCCATGAACAGATAGGTCATGGTGGTATTTGCCGCAACGACCATCTGCAGAGTCTCCTGCGGCTGCAGCTTTTGGAAAACGCTGCACTCCTTTTCCATGAGGTCACGGACTTTTTCTGCATATCTGCCGCTTTTCCCGGATCCTTTGCTGCCTCTATCCGTGAGAGCACATCGGCACCATAGCTGACCTGGGGATTCACACTGGGAAGCTGTCCACCACTTTACCGGTCATGTCATACAACTGCATGGCAATGGTAGTGGTACCAATATCCACAGTCATCAGCCGTTTACCGTCCGGATTTTGTAATGTTAACGGAGGAAGTTCCAGCTTTTCCGTCACCACCTGCATCCCCGGATCACTCCTGGACATCTGCCACAACCGGTACAGATCAGGCATCTGGTTCCCTTTTTCCTGTGGATTGGTACTGCTCGTATTATACAAACTGATTCCTCTCTTCATCGTAATGATAGTCAATGGCTGCCAGTTTATCTGTGATCTCCTGTTCCTTCACATCCGCATCATCGCAGAGCTGTTTCAGGCTTCCGTAGAAATCACGGAGTTTTAAATTTATAAAGCTTAATAACATTACGGGATCCTGTGGTATCATAACGTTTTCCTCTCTTTTCCTGTTTTGACAGAGTTATATTAACGAAAGGAGCAAAATGACAAGTATCATCATCTTTGCTCCTGTTTTATTTTACAGATTATTGATTTTTCGATCCTTTTTCGCACTTGGCGGCCAATCGATTCTCCACGGTAATGACAATGGTATCGCCTTCTTCTACCTGATCTGCCAGGATCATCTTGGCTGCCAGGGTCTCCAATGTACTTCTGATATAACGCTTCAAAGGCCGTGCACCGTAGACCGGATCATAAGCATTGTCCACGATATACTGCATAGCTTCCTCCGACAGACGGATGGTCAGCTGCTTATCCTCCAGACGTCTGTTCAGATCGGCAACGATCAGATGAATGATGCCGCCGATATTGTCCTTTGGTCAGAGGTTTGAACATGATCGTCTCATCCAGACGGTTCAGAAATTCCGGACGGAAATGAGCCCGCAGGTCGTTCATGACTGCCGCCTCTGCCTCCGGCTTGATGGTGCCGTCTTCGTTGATACCGTCCAGCAGATAGCTTGCGCCGATGTTGGAGGTCAGCGATCAGTATGGTATTCTTAAAGTCTACGGTACGACCCTGAGAATCGGTGATACGTCCGTCATCTAATACCTGTAACAAGATATTGAATACATCCGGATGTGCCTCTCTCGATCCATCGAACAGTACCACGCTGTAAGGTTTTCTGACAGTTCTTCGGTCAGCTGACCACCTTCCTCATATCCTACATATCCGGAGGCGTCCGATCAGACGAGAGACAGAATACTTCCATGTACTCACTCATATCGATACGTACCATATTATTCTCATCGTCGAACAGTGCTGCCGCCAGACTCTTGGCCAGCTCCGTCTTACCGACACCGGTATGTCCCAAGAACAGGAAGGAGCTTGTATTTGGGATCCTCGATCCCGGCTTTGAACGGATGATGGCTTCGGTGACTTTGGTCACACCTCGTCCTGACCCACCACACGTTTGTGCAGTTCTTCGTCCAGATGGAGGGTCTTGTTACGCCTACACTCGGTCAGTTTGGCTACCGGAATGCCGGTCCAGCGGGACACAATGCTCGCGATCTCCGCTTCTGTTACTTTTCATGAATCAGGGTACCATCAGATTCCTTAATCTTTTCTTCTTCCTGTTTTAATCGTTTTCCTTCGGGTAAAATACTATTTTCTATCTCACTGTATTTTGCGAAATCCTGATTACGATAAGCAATCTCTTTCTCATCTTTAATTTGGTCGATTTCTTTACGTAGTTCTGAAAGCTTATCCGCAGATGCCTTTTCATTATCCCACTGAGCTTTTCACAGAAAATTCTGCCTGCAATTCAGCCAGTTCCTTTTCAGATTCTTCTAGCCTACCCTTACTCAGTTTATCATCATCTTTCTTCAAGCCCTCAATTTGTCCCGTCAGCAAATTAATTCTTCTATTGAGTTCATCCATGTCAGCTGGCATTGTATCCATTTCTGGTCTTCACCATTGCGCATGCTTCATCAATTAAATCAATTGCTTTATCTGGTAGAAAACGATCCGAAATATAACGCTTGGACAATATAGCCGCACTCTCCAAAGCATTATACATTATTTCAACTTTATGGAAGTTCTCAAGTTTCGGCTGTAATCCCTGTAAAATAGAAATTGTTTCTTCTACAGTTGGTTCCTCTACCATTACAGGTTGAAAACGTCTCCAGTGCCGGACCTTTTCAATATATTGTCTATACTCATCCAAAGTAGTCGCACCAATACAATGCAACTCACCACGAGCCAGCATAGGCTTTAGCATATTACTTGCATCAAGCTCCATCTGTTTTCCAGCACCAACAATGGTATGCAATTCATCGATAAACAAAATAATCTGTCCATCGCTATTTTTCACATCTTCCAATACAGCTTTCAGACGTTCCTCACCACCTCTGTATTTTGCACCAGCTACCAGTGCTCCCATATCTAGCGCAAAAATCTTTTATTTTTTAAGTTCTGAGGTACATCATTATTAACAATACGCTGTGCCAGTCCTTCTACCACTGCAGTTTTACCTACACCAGGTTCACCAATCAATACCGGATTATTTTGGTCTTACGTGACAAAATACGAATCAAATGTCTAATCTCACTGTCTCGTCCGATGACAGGATCAAGCTTCTGGTTTCGCTTTCCACCAGATCCTGACCGTATTTTTCCAATGTATCATAGGTTGCTTCCGGGTTGTCACTGGCGACTCTCTGGTTGCCTCTTACGGTAGACAATGCCTGAAGAAAACGCTCTCTGGTGATGCCGTATTCCTTCCAGATCTCGGCGATCTCCTTTGTTGGGATTCTGATCATGGCAAGGAATAAATGCTCTACAGAGACATATTCATCACCCATCTGTTTTGCTTCGTCCGATGCGCTGACCAGTACCTTGTTCAGATACTGACTGACATAAGGCTGACCGCCCTGCACCTTTTACTTCTCTCCAAAGCCTGTTTTGCACAGTTTACAAAATGATCCTTCTGAATCTCCATCTTTTCCACAAGCTTTAAGATCAGACTGTCATCCAGCGTCAGCAGACTGTACAGCAGATGTTCCTGTTCGATCTCCTGATTGCCATATTCCATGGCGAGCTTTTCACAGCCATTGACTGCTTCTATGGATTTCTGTGTAAATTTATCAATATTCATAATCGTTCGCCTCCTCACATAAGGTTATGCAATTTGCAAGTGTTCAGAGCCATTAAACATTGCCTGCGCTTTGTTGATTGCTTGCATTCATAAAAAGCTTTGGCAATATTTATTTGGCGAGGTAGCCTCAATGAGCAAAAAGGAAACTGTGTAACAGCGTTTTGCGAATGAGGCTCTGAATAGTTGCTTTATTTATTTTCTCTTACTCGCGAACAGATTCACAGGCTTCTGTCTCATCTGTTCTATATTTAATATAACACATAGTCAGAGAAAATCAATTAAGAAATTATAAACTTTCTATGGAATCTTTCGAAAATTATTTTCCATTCACGCGGATGATTAATGCCGTTAGGAGAAAAATCACTCTCCAGATACTCATTTTCACAATTTAAGTATCTATGCCTGAAATTTTTCTGTATAGACCCATACGCCACATATATTCCTGAAATATTGCATTGAAAAGTACCCGCATCACTTTTCTCTATAGACTAGCGCCATCCGGTGTCGTGTTTGCAAAACACGGCATCTTGACAGCGCCATTTCTCTTTCCGTTATTGTAACCTACAGTAACACTTTATTTTCGGTAACGCCCTTTACTTCATATCCTACGTCAACTACAGCCTTGGTCAGTACTTCGTCTGCAACATCAGAAGCCAGTTCCACAGTAGCAGCATTCTTCTGCTCCAGGCTCATGGTTACGGCCTTTACGCCCTTACGGCCTCCAGTGCCTCTCTGTACGGTCCCGGTGCAGTGGCTGCACATCATTCCTTCGATACTGATTACTTTTGTCATTGTGTTTGTCCCTCTTTCTCTTCTTTGCTATTTTGCTTGCGGGGCTTCCAGTATGCACTGTTCTCCCTCCACAGCTGCCTGCGTTGTCTCCTGTTCCGTCCGGGCTGCTTCCGGCGTTCCTGTTTTCAGCGGAGTGAATCCGCTCTTAAAGCCTCTCAGCCGCAGGGCATTTCCCACGACAAAGATACTGCTTAAACTCATGGCTGCGCCGAACATGGATTCAGACGGATTCCAAAGACGGTACAGCACACCGGCTGCCAGAGGGATGCCGATGCAGTTGTAGAAGAAAGCCCAGAACAGATTCTCCTTGATGTTGCATCACGGAACGGCTCAGTTTCATGGCCGTCACGGCATCCCGCGCATCATTTTCATCAGAATAATATCTGCGCCTCCATGGCTACATCCGTGCCTGCACCAATAGCCATGCCTACATCTGCGGCTGCCAGTGCGGGGGCATCGTTGATGCCGTCACCGATCATGGCTACCTTATGGCCCTGACGTTTCAGCTCGCTGACCTTTTTCTCCTTATCCTGCGGCAGTACTTCTGCCACGACCTCAGAGATACCCAGCTTCTGTCGTACAGCTTCTGCAGTACGGTGGTTGTCTCCGGTCAGCATGATGACTTTGACACCCATTTTCTCCCAGACACGAATAGCTTCATAAGAAGTGGCCTTAACAGTATCCGCCACGCCGATGACTCCTAAGAATCTTCCTTCCTGTGCCACAAGGAGCGGTGTCATGCCTTCGTCCGCCATCCGGTTCAGACCTTCTGTGGCTTCCTCCGGCAGAGTGATATGATTCTCCTGCAGAAAGGCAAGGTTACCTACATAGAATTTTGTACCGGCAGGAATTATCACGCTACTGGCACCCGATACTGTATTTCGCCATCTGGTTCTGTTCCGTTGTCTTGCCAGAGCCATCTGTGGTGTCGTTCTGTTTTCCGGCATAAAATACCGCCGTAGGGCCGTCATTTTTTACTGATTCTACCGCACGGAATTCTGCTGCCAGTGTACCTTCCACGCCACGGCCGAAGGTTGCCTTGAAATCCACGATCTCGGGAATTGCCAGACCGAACTGCTCTGCCCATTCCACTACAGCTTCCGCCAGCGGATGCTCACTTTTTTTCTCATGAGCTGCTGCGATCTGCATCATGTCATCCATCGGGAAGTCACTCTGATAACCGCCTGCTTCTTCTACCTTTAACTTACCGCTGGTGATGGTTCCGGTCTTGTCCAGTACCACAGTGTCAATCTCTTTGGCCTGCTGCAGGGCCTCACCCGTCTGGATCAGGATACCATTGCTGGCACCTACGCCGGTTCCCACCATGATAGCCACGGAAGTTGCCAGTCCCAACGCACAGGGCAGGAAATTACCAATACGGCAATGGCTGTGGAAATGGCAAATTCCGCGGTAGCACCGCTTATCAGCCACACGCATCAGCGATCAGGGAAATGGTCATGACCGTCGGCACGAATACACCAGCCACCTTTATCTGCCAGCTGTGCAATGGGAGCCTTGCTGGCACTGGCCTCTTCCACCAGACGGATGATCTGTGCCAGTGTTGTGTCATCGCCAACACGATCCGCACGACATTTTAAGAAGCCCGCCTTGTTCACGGTAGCGGAGACCACATGGTCACCTGCCTGTTTCTCCACCGGAACACTTTCACCAGTGATGGCCGCTTCATCCACACTGGAGTTGCCTTCTAACACGATACCGTCCACCGGTACCAGACTTCCGGGCTTTACCAGAAAAATATCGCCTTCTGCAGGCTCTCCGTGGGCACTTCCTTTCCTGTCCGTCCTCGGTCACAAGAATTGCCACCCTTGGGAGCCAGATTCATCAGCTTGGTGATGGCTTCACTGGTCTTTCCCTTGGAACGGCTCTCCAGATATTTTCCAACGCGATCAGAGTCTGGCATCGTACCGGAGGATTCAAAATACGCATCGTGGGCATAATGCTCTACCACTGCCATGTCACCGTAGCCTAAGCCATAGCCGATCCGGTACATGGCGAAAATGCCGTACACCAGTGCCGCGCCGATCCCAGAGCGATCAGGCTGTCCATGTTCGGACTGCGGTGCGCCAATGTTTTGAATCCTACAGAGAAAACTTCCGGTTCACATACAGAATCGGCAATAACAGTAAAACTGCGTCAATGCAAAATTCATGGCATTGGTATTGCCGTGCATCGTGTTTACGATAAATGCCGGAACCGGAATTCCGAACCATTCTTTCAGCATATGGTGCATAGACACATACATTAACGGATCAGGAATCCAATGGAGATTCAGACGCCATTTCATGGCTCTTGCGTCTGCATCCAGCTTCTGCTGCAGCTCCTGTTTGCCATCGGCTGTGGACTTTCCTGTACTTCCTGCATTCCCGGAAGTGCTCTGTCCGTCTGCACCTGCTACACTGCCTTCGGTCATTACCGAAGCACCGTAGCCTGCTTTCACCACAGCATCACGATTTCCGCCGAAGCGATCTTCGTCTCGTCATAGGTCACATCCATGGTCTCTGTCAGTAGATTCACGGATGCTTTTTCCACATTTTCCAGCTTGTTTACTGCCTTTCCACATGGGAAGAACATGCGGAACAGGACATTCCTGTAACATGATATCTTTCCTTCATAATACCCCTTTGCCTTCCATGACCTGCAAAGTCTCCGGTGCTTTCAATGCACCGCAGCAGCACAAATTTACAGGTTTATCTGCGACCATTCCGCCGCTTATTTCAATTTCTTCACAAGTTCCACTGCCTCATCTACTACAGCAGTATTCCCTTCTGGATTTCTTCCACCACACAGGTCTCCATATGTTCCTTCAGGGATTGCATAGCCAAAGGCCTGTAAAGCACTCTCCACGGCAGCTACCTGTGTGAGAATATCACCGCAGTAACGGTCTCTTCCAGCATCGGCTGATACCGTTTAACTGTCCGCTCATACGGCTTAAACGGTTCTGTAATTGTTTTTTCTTTTCAGAGCGGGTGTTGCTTTCTGATGACAAATGACAACATTCCATGCCTTTTTCTTCCATTTTTCTTCCCTTTGTTCTGCCATAATTTCCCTTCCTGAGCCTCCGGCACCGGAATCCGAATTTTCCAGAATCTTCCCGGTTCTACACATATGCTGTTTCCGGCCTGCATATCAGTGCACGCAACATGCTGCTTGATCTTTCGTTGCAGCTATATGCAAAATACCCCGTAGGGTATCTTGTCTTTCCTACAGGATATACCCCAGGGTATTTGTCAAGAGGTACTTTCTAATTCCTGCCAGTTCACCTCTGACCAAAACAGATCCTTACGATCTGCATCTTCATGATTCTGTCGCCGGTTCTGGCGAGGAAGCGGAATAATCCGCTGACGGAAGGGTCTCGAAGATCATTATACCCCAGCATATAGCCACGGCTTGTGACCTGCAATCTGCTGTCCCACGGGGAAATCTCACTTTTCGCATCCGAAACCGCAAAATACGCACCCACATCCTGAATTTTAGCGCTCCTGAGCCATGTCTTTGCTATCATCTTAACCGCTGTCCGGTTCGCCGCGTCAAATACCAGCACACCACCGGGAAAACTGTCAGCCATTGCCTGTACCAGCGTCCTGACTTGCTCCGTCAGAAAATAATAGAATACTCTGAGGTAAAAATATCGCCCCTTCGACGCGTCGATTTTGGTAAACCATTCCGTATCATTCAAATTGCAGGAAATATTTTCCTCACGGTCTCCGGCGGGCAGTAATTGATTGCGTACGGCGATAACATCCGGAAAATCCAGATTGTAAATTTTACAGCTGCCATTGTCACAGGCTCTTCCCGTACTGTCAAGTCCACAACCCAAATTGACCACCACCGCATCAGGATGGTCTGCCAGATAATTTTGTACCTCCCACGCAAGGTCATTCTGCCGCATGGCAACCTCCAGCGAACCGAAACGCTGCATCAGGCCGTGGGATTTTTCTCCACCTGTGAAAATCATAGTCGATCTGGTCGATCAGGTGTACCGCCATCTCGTCCCGATATAGGTTCGGATACAACTCCGAGCATAGCTTTCGGGAATAAAGGGGGATGATCAGTGTCTCCTGTACGGTGTTCTTCTCAATCTTGTATTTCATGGACATCTCTCACTTTCTTGCATTTTTACCATTTCTTTTTTGTGTTAGTTTCGCCTAACCACTACATGGAGTCATGCGGTTAGTTCGTGCTAACTTATGTGTCTTAGAAAAGCCGCATTACTGCGGCCTTTCGGCTGACTGTTTTTGATTTTTCGTTCCTATTATACTGAACTTATTTCTGTTTTGCAAGGTAGATTTCCACCAATAGATATTTCTTGTCTTCTTCCCAGTTATAGTAGAACTGAATCAGTCCGATGCGGCTCCTGGTGCCGGTCTTCTCATTCAACGCAGAAAACATGCCGCTAGAGCAGCGCACGGGAGACAAATAAGGCTGTCGGCGATCACCGGCACCGACAAGAAAAATCCCACTGCCTTGAACGCAGTGGGATTCCCGGTTTTGCTTTTCCATAATAGAAAACTGCTAATGAAAGCATGGTCTCTCCTTAAACAGACTGGAAACCGCCTTCCGTGATCCTCAATGATATCATCAATATTCTCCGTACCGATAGACAGACGAATCGTATTGCTGTAGATTCCCTGCTCATTCAGCTCTTCCTCAGACAACTGTGCATGCGTGGTGGAAGCCGGATGGATGACCAGAGACTTCACATCTGCCACGTTTGCCAGCAGTGAGAACAGCTCCAGATTATCACAGAACTTTTTGTCTCCTTGCCGCCCTCGATCTCGAAGGTGAAGATGGAACCGCCTCCGTTCGGGAAATATTTTTATACAACTCCTGCTGCTCGGATCGGTGGATACGGAAGGATGATACACACGCTCTACCTGAGGATGATTGTTCAGATACTGTACCACCTTCAGTGCATTTTCCACATGACGCTCCACGCGCAGAGACAGTGTCTCCAGTCCCTGTAAGAAAATAAAAGCATGGACAGGGGAAATGCAGCCGCCCATATCACGCAGGAGCATTGCACGGATAGCGGTCACAAAGCCGCGCCCGTGCTGCCTTGGTGAAAGTCACACCATGATAGCTGGGATTCGAGTGCACAGATGAGGGAACTTGCCGCTGCCCTCCCAGTCAAATTTACCATTTTCCACGCATCACCGCCTAAGCTGGTGCCGTGGCCGCCGATGAATTTCGTAGCAGAGTGAACCACGATATCCGCACCGTACTCAAAGGACGTACCAGATAAGGAGTAGCAAAGTATTGTCCACCACCAGAGGCACCTTGTGTGCATGGGCGATCTGTGCCAGACGTTCGATGTCTACCACATCCGAGTTGGGATTGCCCAGAGTCTCGATGTAGAGAGCCTTGGTGTTCTCCTGAAAGCTTGCTTCGATCTTATCATAATCGGAAGGAGCCACGAAAGTGGTGGTCACACCGTAGTCCACCAGAGTATGCGCCAGCAGATTGTAGGTGCCGCCGTAAATATTATTTGCAGAAATGATATGATCTCCCTGTTTTGCCAGGTTCTGGATCGTGTAGCAGATAGCTGCTGCGCCACTGGCTACCGCCAGAGCTGCGGTACCGCCCTCTAATGCCGCAATACGTTGCTCAAAGACACCCTGGGTAGGGTTGCCGAGACGACCGTAGATCTCACCGGGATCTTCCAGTCCGAAACGGGCTGCTGCATGGTCGCAGTTGCGGAATACATAAGAAGATGTCTGATAAATGGGAACGGCTCTCGCACCGGTCACGGGATCGGGCTTCTGTCCCACATGTAACTGTAATGTCTCGAATTTTAAATTACGCTCTGCATAGGGCTTTTGCTCATGTTCTGCCTCATTTCTGCACTTATCTGTGTGCTGTGTGTTAGTCATATAGTAGCTTATCTATTCCTAGGAATCTACTATAAAAACATGCTAAAACACAATCAAAAATATGTCAATGTAAAACTTTAGTGCAGCAGATATTTTTTACTTCACCAGCCGGTCCTTATACTTCAGCCATTTTCCCGTACGTATCCTGTTAGTGAACAAAATGCCTGTACGACCCAGTCCATGGTCATAGCGATCCAGACGCCGATGACGCCAAGTCCCAGACCCTGTCCCAGGATATATGCCATGCCCACACGGCAGAGCCACATGGAAGCGATCGCCACGATCATGGTAAATCTCACATCTCCGCAGCGCGAAGTGCATTGACTGTGCAAAGGGACAACGGATGCACCAGCATACAACATACACAGCTGTAACATAACAGAAAAACAGTTATTTTCATTGTCTCCGGACTCAAATGATAGATTCCGCAGATCGGCCTTGCAAAAATAATCATGGGAATTCCCAACAGGATCATACAGGCATATGCTACTTTCATCATTTTTTTCAGATAATATAATGCCTGCTCTGTTTCTCCTGCGCCGATGCACTGTCAGATCAATCATTGCTACACCGATGGCATTGGTGGGGATCTGCTGAAAGCTGGCAATGCTGCCCGTTACGGCATTCGCCGTCGTAGCAGCCATTCCAAAACCGGCGATCAGACTGGTGGTCAGAAGCTTACCGATCTGGAAGATACTGTTTTCCAGTCCGTTGGGAACACTCGATATACAGAATCTTTCCAAGATTTTCGTATCGATCCTCCAGTGATTGCTCACTACGATCTTGTCACTTTTCCAAGCAGCACTACGATCATCACAGCCGACAATATTCTGGAAAACAGCGTGGACAACGCAGCACCGGCAGCACCGATCCTTGCACCATGATCAGGATCGCATTTCCGGCAATATTTACCAGATTTGCCACCAATGACACTTTCATGGACACCTTGGAATCTCCCACCGCACGGAACAGAGCCGCACCACCGTTATAAATTCCCAGAAAAGGAAAGGACACCGCCACAATATAAAATAAATTTTGCGGCATTCATGACATCCGCCTCCACATTTCCGTAAAGCAGTGCCAGCAATCCCGGTTCCGATCAGTGCTATCATCATAAAAAAGTGCCACACCTCCAACCGCTATAAACAGCTGATTGGAGGCCCGGCCTACCATTTCCTTATCTCCGTGTCCCATATATTGCGCTGCCACTACGGCACCGCCGCTGGCCATGGCCGTGAACAGACCGATCAGCAATACGCAGATACTATCCACCAGAGAGATTCCGGATACCACAGCTTCTCCACAACTGGCCGCCATCACCGTGTCCGCCATTCCCATTGCGATTGCCAAAACTGCTCTACGATCAGCGGCCACAATAATTTTTCAGTGCATCCTGTGAAAATAACATTTTTTCTCTTCCGTCATACCTTACATCGTTCCTTTATCATCACATTAACAACTGCCAAAATATCACATTGTCATTGCATTGTAAATAAAAATGTAATTTTATGATTCAGTAACTATTCAGCACCCCATTCGCAAAACCGCCTCTACGAGGCTTTCTTGGAGAACAGGCCGGCCTGTTCTCTGCTCATTGTGGTTACTTCGCCCTATAAATAGTTACAGCCCTGATATACGAAATAGTCCGCAGCGACCAGGCCGCCTTCCATACCCTGCTCATTGATGGCAAACAGTCCGTCCTTGACACCGACCCAGCGACCCGGAGTTGCTTCCACCATCTGTCCCACAGGCTGTAAATTTTCTTCTGCGGTTCCTACATAAAATGTACGGTAAATCTCCTTCCACCTTCATCTGGATATAAATGACATCACTGTTCCAATTCCCAAGACCGGTGCGTACTTCATCGTCCTTCGTCCAGTTGCCGGTGCGCTGCTGTAAGCTCATCTTCCGTTTATTTTCTGCACCGCAAGTGCTGTATAGCAACCACCCAGAGATACCAGGTCGCTACATCCCCGTCTTTCATCTCTTCCAGATGCAGACAGGTGGTAATGGAGAATTCCGGTGCCGGCCATTTCTGCAATAACAGGTTGCTGATATCGCACAGCTGCGTCTTCGGGTCTGCGGCCTGGGCATGAAGAATGAGCTGGCCGTTTTCCAGATCATACCATTCCTTTTATAATTGGCATTCCACTGCCACTGTAATCCCAAGTTTTCCCTTCGAAGAAATCACTGTCCTCCGGTGCATCGATTGGGTACGTCGCTCCTACTTCCGGCTTTTTATAGCGCAGTACCGGTTCGCCGCAGCCGTCCACCTCATTCACACCGATCACCGGCCAGTCATTCTCCCAGTGCATAGGCTGCAAATGAACGATACGTCCTGCATTGCCCACATCCTGGAAATGCAGGAACCAGTCCTGTCCGTCCGGGTATCCACCCAGGCACCCTGGTGAGGTCCGTTGACGGGAGAATTGCCCTGATGCAGAACAATCTTTTCCTCCCAGGGACCGTAAATATTTTCGAACGCAGTACGGTCTGCCAGCCGGGCTTCACGCCCTGCCGGAGCGAAGATATAGTAATAGCCGTTTCTCTTGTACAGCTTCGGTCCCTCGATGGTGGGCTGGGTCGCATGGCCATCATAGATGAACTGACCGTCATCCAGCACTCCGGAGCAGTCCGGTTCGATGGGAGACATATACAGCATGCTCTTTGAAACCGATACGGCTTCTGGCGAAAGCTGTCACCATGTATGCTTTGCCGTCCTCATCCCAGAAAGGACAGGACGATCCATCCCACTACCTTACGCACATAAGCCGGCTCGCTCCACTTGCCGAAAGGATCCGTGGTCTTGTACATCATGATGCCCTCGTCCGGCATGGGGATAAATACGTAATAAGTTCCCTCATGATAACGGATGGCCGGTGCCCAGGTACCACAACCGTGTACCGGCTTGTCATAATAGTCAAAGGGAAGCTTGTCAATGATGTAATTGATGACCTTCCAGTTCACCGATCCTTCGAATGCAGCAGAGGCACTGCAGGTGTTACAGAAGCTGGAAGCGATCATAAAATAATCCTCTCCCACACGAATGGCATCCGGGTCCGAATAATCGGTATAAGGATCGGGTTGGTATAGGTGCCGTCGCCCGACGGCGATCCACATTATGTATCTTGGTCTTGTCCATAATTTCTCCATTCCGCAGCCTTTGCCGCCTTTTATTTACGAATGCAGTGTTCAACACTCATTTGATAATAGTTACCTGTTTCTGAACAATTTCAGTATAACAGATGTTCCCTTGTATCGCGTGCCATTTTCCCATTAGTTTGTGTCAAATCTTGCATTTAGCGACTATAAATGTCATAATAGTGACAAAAGTTGCAGGAGGGAATCCCATTGAGTTTCTTTTACCAGAACCGTCAGGAACAGCTTTATTTATATTTATCCAAAAACAACCCCTATGCCATCCATCTTCACAGACAGTTGGAGTTGATCTATGTATTGAGCGGTTCCACCACCGTCACCGTGGAACAGCAAGATTTTTACTTACCCCGGTCAGGGTGTTCTGGTTTTTCCGAACCAGATGCATGGTCTGAAGCATGTGGAACCCGGTCAGAATCTGCTCTGTATCTTCGAGCCGGATTTCTGCCACTCTTTCCGCCATTTTTTCCAGAACAAAAAGCCTGCCCGCAATAACTTTACCGTCTCCTCCCTGTCAGAGCACAGCCGTATTGCCCTGCAGGGACTTAAAACACTGGCCGCTGCCATGGAAAAGGATCGTCCCACACCTTCCGATGTACAAGTCTATGCGGAAGGGTATCTCACACTCCTGCTGGCAGACCTGCTGCCATCGTTGCCTCTGCAAGTGCGTAAAAACACAGATGACCTGGAATTGGAGCAAAGACTGCTTCTCTATCTGGATGCCCACTATACCGAAGAATTGTCCCTGGAAAGTCTCTCGAAAGAATTCGGTGTCAGCCGCTTTGTCCTGTCCCGGATCTTCACTGAGAAACTCCACACCACTTTTCCTGATTACGTGAACTCCCGAAGGCTGGACTATGCCAGAGATCTTCTATTGTCCACGGAGCTCTCCGTGACGCAGATTGCGCTGGATGTGGGATCTGGAAGCTCCCGCACCTTTTCCGGGCCTTTCATTCCGCTTATCACACCACTCCCGGAGCTTACCGCAGGCAGAAAGAATCTTCCTGATCCCTTCCCTTACGCTGTATCCACAGAAGTTCCTCTCCCGCCCGGATATAATCTTTCCAGGTACCGACGATCTGTCCCCGCCCGGATCTGGCACATTTCCACCGTCACCGCCGTATCCACGCCTTCCCTTTCCAGGCCCTCCTGATCAAATTCCATCAGCAGTTTTCCTTTGCGCACGATCTCGTTTTGCAGGACATTGCAATGATAATAGGCGCTGTGCAGTTCTTCCCTGTCTCTGCAGATATTCAACAGCAGTTCCAGTCCGCTGTCCGTGCGGAATCGGATCCGGTTTCCCATGGGATAGAGTTTCAATACCTTCTGCCGTGGGCGCATAGACCTTCCATCCTCTGGCACGATGCTGATACAGCCAGTTCCGGCATCAGCGGTCTCTTCAGCGGTCTCTTCCATGCGCTTACGGATCTCTCCGTTCACCGGGCTGCCTATAGTGTCACCTTCCCTCCCCAGTTGCCTGGCTGCTGGATTTTTCTCTTCCCTGTCTCCCCTGTCTCTTCTGTTTCTTCCATTTTCCACCGGATACCCTGCCAGACCAGAAGCCGACCAACAGTCCCAGCACTCCCTGTTGCCACGATGTCATACATCTGCATGTTTCTACCTTCCTTTTTCCATGATAAGGTTCCCGCTCCTTATTCTGTCTCATTTTCGGGAAAACATGCCATTTTTTCATTCATAACTTCCAAAAGAAGTGCCGCCACGATTCCTGCCGCCATGCAGAACAGATTCCGGGATGCGGTCTCCGGAGATGTGGCAAAACTGTTCCATGGAACCGTCATCACTGTAGCTGCACTGACGATCCGAAGATCCCGTGGGACATCCCCGCATACTGTTTTTCAAGCAGGCGGTTTACCAGCCTGGCCAGGCACACAAAAGTCACCACGCAACCGGTCATTCCGGGAATCAACACCTCTGGCCGAAGATGACCGATCCCCTCTACGAACGGTGTATACAGCCCTAAGGGCATCAGTAGTGTAGAAAAACTCATCCCCGGAGCGATCACCGACAGAGCAAGGGCAAATCCACAGAACAGATACGCTCCGAGTCCCGGCTCCACTGCAGTCTTGGAAGTCTGCAACGAAAACAGCAAAAAAATCATTGCCGCAAACGTCACCCGGAGACGATCCTGTTTTCTCCGGTCCTGCCCTGCTCTCCCGCTTCCCGCCACAGGGACGGCAGCATTCCGCCGATCAGCCCCACAAATACACAGACCGATTGCTCCGGATAGGTCTCCAACACATAAGAAAGCAGATTCGCCACACCCAGAAATCCCGCTGCCGATCCGATCATATAAGGGAATAATTCCGGCAGATGGGTCCGCCACTTATGTACCGGATCCGACAGCAGCTCCATGATCGGTCGATAGACTCCGAACACTACACTTAAAACGCCGCCGGATATCCCCGGGAGTACTGTTCTAGACCGATCAGCGCCCCTTGTAATACTTTTCCCAAAAATCTAAGATCCATCGTCATTCTCCGCATCCTGTCACTCTTAAAATCATATGCTTTTTCCTTAGGAAAATAGGTCTAAAAATCAAAGATAATTATTGACATTTCGATCAGGGCAATGGTATACTCTAACCGTATTCTAAATGAAAGTCATTGATCTCACATATTTTGTAAGACATTGCTACTTTTTCACGGATGCTTTACAAAAATATGTGATTTTTTGTCCTACGTTTTAGAATCATCAGCCATCAGGCAAAGCCTGAATTATTAAAGGAGGTACCAATAATGAATAACGGTACAGTTAAGTGGTTCAATGCTCAGAAGGGTTATGGTTTCATCACCAACGATGCTAACGGCGAGGAAGTATTCGTACACTTTTCCGCAATCAATGCTGATGGTTTCAAGTCTCTGGAAGAGGGCCAGAAGGTAACTTTCGATACCGAGTGCGATCCTCAGAACAGCAGCAAGATCCGTGCTACCAACGTTACTGTTGGAGCTGAATAGCAAGATAGATTGTGCATCAGTCCCACGGACCGATCCTTTTCATGCCCGGAATCCTTCCACCGCTCCGCAGAAATCTCCGGTTTCGTCACAAGACATTCCGGATCCGGTGCCAGCACATGCCGTACCACCCGGAACACTTTCTGCGCATCACACAGCAGACACTTCGCATCTCCGAACATCACCACTTCCACTGCTCCACAATCCAGAAACGCCTGGTTCAATTTCACAAAATCTTCCGAGATATGGGGCTGGTCGGGATTATAGTGTTTTCTCATATATACTTTCTCTTCCGTCCGGCAGGATCGTTATCAATAACATGGGCTCCGCCGCCAGACGATTCGGAACATTCAGCACCTCTTCCACACTGTGGATGTAAGTATTGCGTTCATGTCCAACGCCAACCAACAGAATCTTACCACCGCAGTCTTTCAGCCGGTCGTAGGCTCCTCCCGGGGTACATGGAGTGTTACGTTCTTCCTCTCCGCCAGATATTCGGCAGCATTTTTCCGTACCCCGCTAAAGAATGGGTGGGATGCAGGAGCGCACCACACCTCTCTGCCGGAACAGATTGGTCAGCAGTCCCACGCAGGATGGGGTATTACGATAGTCATACACCGGGTGCTGTGCATTCACATTGGCCCAGGTATGGGTCGGCAATAGCAGAAGGCCTTCCGAAAAATATTCCATCCAGGCATCCAGCACGATATCCGCACCGCCCTCCACTTCTCCGATGGCCTTCATGGAAGAATGGATCAGGATCGTCTTTTCCCGTAAGTCCCACATTCCGTAACTGCTGTTTCAATTCTTCTTTGGTATACATATTTTTTCCTCGCATATCGCATATAGTAAAAGGCCGGTTTCCTGGGGAGCATGGAACCGACCTTTTTATGCTGTTTTCTCTACTTTCCCGCTTCCGGTACAAAACTGTCGAAGATGAAAATATCGAAATGTTTTCTCGCTTCGTCCAGTTCCTTCTGGCTCTTGATGGTCCATGCGGCTGCAGTATTATGGTACAAACCTCTGCAAAGCTTCCGGGACAGGATTTCAGGATAATGATGATTGTATGCCACAAAATCAGGCTTGGTCACGAAGTTCAGCAACAGATTCTGCAATACAAAATATAATATCCCGACATACTCTCCTTCTTTCAGAAAAGCATCGGACAACTGGCCTCGCACCTGATCCGGATGTTTCTTCCGATACCACCACACACCCAGAGGGTTGAAGGACTCCATGCAGTACATTCCCTTGTAGGCCCGCAGCATTTTATCTGCAAGGGGACACAAAGACAGGTCGGTGCGCTCGATCTTGAACTCCACGATCAAAGGCACTTTTCCGTCTACCATCTTCAATACATCCTCAAACTTGAATCTTCTCCACAGAATCGCACAGGTGAAACTGCTGCAATTCCTCGTAGGTATAATCACTGATCTTGCCTTCGCCGCCGCAGACTCTTTTTAATGTAAAATCATGGAACACCACGGGGATCTTGTCCTTCGTCAGCTGAATGTCCAGTTCAATACCGAAGCCTGCATCCACGGCCTTGCGGAATGCTGCCATGGAGTTCTCCGGTGCTCTGGCATTGTCATGCAGACCTCTATGGGCATAAAGCCATTCTTTAAAAGGCTGTGTCCGGTTTGTGCAGCATCCTCGGCATGATCATGAGAAAATACAGAACTGCGAGAACTACCAAAACAATCAATAAGATTCCTAATACTTTCATTCCTATAACCTTCTATCTTCCTGTATTTTACAGCGAATCCATACCGTTTCTATCACAGTATAGATTCGCTGCCTTTTACTTTAATCCACTACTCTTTTATTTTCAAGTAGGTATTTCTTAAGATTCTCCAAAGAGCTTACAACACATTTGTCAAATTGTATCGTCCTTCCAAGTATATACCGAAGTTATCCGCATCAGTCATCTACGTCAAAGTTTTCCAGAATACTCTCTTTTTGGGCTTCACATCGCCGTGACGTACCTGGGTCATAGTAAGGAATGCCATCAGGGAGAAGAAAAGGGCATAGGGAAACAGGGTGTTATAGGACACATTTTCCAATAGGAATCCAGATAGTACCGGAGTCAGGATCTGCGCTGCCATGGAGAACGTATAATAGGTTCCGGTGAATTTCCCCACATCGCTGCCACTGCTCATGGCCACGATCATCGGATAGGAATTCACATTGATGGCTGCCCATGCCACACCGATCAGGCAAATGCCACATTGACGATGGGGTGGTATTCTCTGGCAAAAATTGCGCCACCATAGCAGGCTGCCATCAGCAGAACACCGCCCATGATAGTCTTCTTACGACCGATCTTCGCAGAGATGTTTCCAATGGGAATATAGCTCAGAATAGCAGCTACCGTCGCTACCATCAGACAGTTGGCGAAGCTTCCGCCTCCATCTTCCATACTACCTTCGTATAGCGGAAAGCTGTGGTCACGGCATTATACGCGGTGAACCATAAGAAGATAGATGCAAGCATGAAGTACATACTGCGCTTCACTTCCTTGGGCATACCCTTGGTGCCTTCCGTCTTTCCTGTCTGTTTTTCCCGTCGAAAGATTTTACCTCCGGTATCTCCCACTGCCTCGATCTCACCAGCAGCTTCCACTCCCTCGGCCATTGCTTTTCTTCTATTGTTCCTGCATTTGCCGCCTCTGCCTTCTCGACTTCTTCCCGCAGCTTATTTTCCCGGATGGCGATCACAAGAATTCCACAGCAATCGCTATGACTGCTGCAATACTTGCAAATAAAGGCAGATAATCCGGTGTTTCACCTTTGCCCACCAGAACTTTGATCATGATCAGAGCATAGACGCCGCCCACAGCTCCCATGAGGTTGATCACCGCATTGGCACGGCTGCGCAGATGGTTCGGCGTCACATCCGGCATCAGTGCTACCGCCGGAGAACGGTACAGTCCCATGGACACCAGGGTGAAAAACAGCACCGCCAGGAAGATCACCTGGTTACTGAAGGACTCTCCTGTGTTCCATCTTGCTTTTCCGCATTGTCGATCATCGGCAGTAACATCATGAAGATCACCGCTGCGATCGTACCTGCCACGATAAAGGGCATTCTTCTGCCAAGCTTCGTATGTACCTTATCAGACAGCGCACCAAACACCGGCAGCAGAAAGATCGCCAACACATTGTCCAATGCCATGACCGCTCCCGTCATGGTCTCGCCCAGATGATAGGTATTCTGCAGGATCAGGGGATGATGTTGTCATACATCTGCCAGAAGGAACAGATGCTAAGAAAAGCCAGTCCGATCAGAAACGTTCTTTTGTAATTTAATTTTGTCTCCATAAGAAAACCTCCCAAGTTGATAGTTTTATTTTATCAGAGGGGGATGCCATGCGCAATCTCAGGGAGTAAAATCGAGGTAAATTTCTTCCGGAACTGTTTTGCATTGGGCGCCTGTTTCGAAGCATCAGCCACCACGAAGTGACGGAAGTCGTTCCAGCGTGGCACACTGGCTGGTCCACCGCCCGAGAAAACGCTGAAATATCACACTTTCTCCTTGAAATATGTGGGCTTTTATGTATAATGGAAGAAGTGACTTTGTAACGCATATAAATAAGAAGAGGTTTTAGAACGATCAGTGCAAACAACGTAACTTACCGTGTAAGAAAGCATTATTCGAAGATGTCAACATCAAGTTTACCGAAGGCAACTGTTACGGACTCATCGGAGCCAACGGTGCCGGTAAATCCACCTTTTTGAAGATCCTGTCCGGTCAGCTGGACACTACCAAAGGTGATATCGTCATCACCCCGGTCAGCTCTCCGTGTTGGAACAGGATCATTTCAAATACGATGACAACGTGGTTATGGATACCGTTATCATGGGTAACGAACGTCTCTTCCATCATGAAGGAAAAGGATGCCATCTATGCCAAGGAAGATTTCACTGACGAAGATGGTATCCGTGCCAGTGAACTTGAGGGTGAGTTCGCAGAGATGAACGGATGGGAAGCAGAGTCCAATGCTGCCATGCTGTTAAACGGTCTTGGCATCGGCACCGAGTTCCACTACTCTCATGAAGGATTTAGACGGCAGCCTGAAGGTGAAGGTCCTGTTGGCCAAGGCACTGTTCGGTAACCCCGACATTCTGCTGCTCGATGAGCCGACCAACCATCTGGATCTGGATGCGATCGCATGGTTGGAAGACTTCCTGATTGATTTCGAGAATACCGTTATCGTAGTATCCCATGACCGTTATTTCTTAAACAAGGTATGTACCCAGATCGCAGACATCGACTACGGCAAGATCCAGCTGTATGCCGGTAACTACGACTTCTGGTACGAGTCCAGCCAGCTGTCGATCAAGCAGATGAAGGAAGCCAACAAGAAAAAGGAAGAAAAGATCAAGGAACTGCAGGAGTTTATCTCCCGTTTCTCCGCAAATGCTTCCAAGTCCAAGCAGGCTACTTCCAGAAAACGTGCCCTGGAAAAAATAGAGCTGGATGAAATCAGGCCCTCCAGCAGAAAATATCCTTATATTGATTTCCGTCCCGATCGTGAAATCGGTAACGAGGTACTGGCTGTGGAGCATCTGTCCAAGACCATCAACGGTGAAAAGGTGCTGGATGACATTTCCTTCACTCTGGGCCGTGAAGACAAGGTGGCTTTCGTAGGTAGCTGCGAGCTGGCGAAGACTACTCTGTTCCGATGATCCGGGGAAATTGAGCCGGACGAGGGAACCTACAAGTGGGGTGTTACCACTTCCCAGTCCTACTTTCCGAAGGACAATACCGCAGAGTTCGACAACGATATGACCATCGCCGACTGGCTGACCGGTTACTCTCCCGTGAAGGATGCCACTTATGTACGTGGTTTCCTGGGACGTATGCTGTTCGCCGGTGAAGACGGTGTGAAGAAGGTTCGTATTCTCTCCGGTGGTGAGAAGGTGCGCTGCCTGCTGTCCAAGATGACGCATCAGCGGTGCCAACTGCCTGATCCTGGATGAGCCCACGAACCATCTGGACATGGAGTCCATCACCGCACTGAACAACGGTCTGATCAAGTTCCCCGGTGTGGCACTGTTCTCCTGCCATGACCACCAGTTCGTACAGACCACCGCCAACCGTATCATCGAGATCCTGCCAAACGGCAGCCTGGTAGCATCACTACCTACGATGAGTATCTGGCAAGCGATGAAATGGCAAGAAAGCGTACCGTATTCACTGCACAGACCGAGGACGACGAGAACTAAGACAAATAAAATGGATGCCGGTAATGCCGACATCCATTTTTTGAAAGGAGCTTTACTATTATGGTAGATTTACACGTACACTCCACCTGCTCCGATGGCACTTTCACCCCGGAGGAATTAGTCGATTACGCGATGGAAAAGGGACTGCGTGCCTTCGCCCTCACAGATCATGATACCGTAAACGGATTGACCGGGCGATCCGGTATGCGGAAGGGCTGCGACAGACACAGGAAGCATCCCCGGCTGACGCTCCCGCGCCTCAGGTGCCGGAAGTCATCCCCGGTATAGAACTTTCCACAGAATACCAGGGAAAAGATATCCACATGGTGGGACTTTTCATTGATTACCACCAGCCGGATTTTGCTCATTACCTGGAGGATTTCATCCATTCCCGGGAGAACCGCAACAAGAAAATGTGTGCACCCTTCGAGAACATGGCATTGATATCACCTATGAAGCGCTTCTGGCAGAATTCCCGGTGCAGTTATCACCAGGGCGCATTTTGCAAGGTATCTGCTCTCCCACGGCTATATCCAGAGCATGAAGGAAGCATTTGACCGCTATGTGGGCGACCACTGTCCCTGTTTCGTTCCGAGAGAAAAAGTGACCCCCGCTCAGGCGGTAGAGCTGATCCTCGGTGCCGGCGGCGTTCCCGTGCTGGCGCACCCGATCCTCTACCATATGAGCGACGAGCGATTGGATAACCTCGTGGCAGAATTAAAGAGCATCGGCCTCGTGGGTATCGAAGCCATCTACAGCACCTACAACACTGCTGAAGAACGCCGATCCGGGGCTTGCCTCCAAATACGACCTGAAGATCAGCGGCGGCCCGACTTCCACGGTGCCAATAAGCCCAAGATCGACCTCGGCACCGGCTGGGGCAAGCTGTATGTGCCGGATGAAGTGCTGGAAAATCTGCGCCCGGGCCGGAAATAACTAGAAAGTTAGCATAGCTACGAGCCATGCAAAAATAGAGTGGAACACCTCGATGGGCGCTTGCGCACAAGCGAGGCTGGTTCACTCTATTTTTATACCGTGCGTCCCGCCTTATCGGACGCACTTGACAGCCAGTATATGAAATAAGATTGACAGCGTTCTTTGCTGACAATCTTATGAATAGTCATGGTTCGTAGCGGATGGTTTTATGTTCGGGACATAGTAGAAGAAAATAGATTACGCCCCGCCTGTCGGAAACTTCGGGCTCAGCAGAGAAAAACATGGATTACGCCCCGCTTGTCGGAAACTTCCGGGGCTCAGCAGAGAAAAAACACGAATTACGCCCCGCTTGTCGGAAACTTCCGGGGCTCAGCAGAGAAAAAATGGATTACGCCCCGCTTGTCGGAAACTTCCGGGCTCAACAGAGAAAAGACGGATTTCGCCCCGCTTGTCAGGAACTTCCGGGGCTCAGCAGAGAAAATAGATTACGCCCCGCTTGTCGGAAACTTCCGGGCCTCAGCAGAGGAAAACACGAATTACGCCCCGCTTGTCGGAAACTTCCGGGGCTCAGCAGAGAAAAACACGGATTACGCCCCGCTTGTCGGAATCTTCCGGGGCTCAACAGAGAAAAACACGGATTACGCCCCGCTTGTCGGAAACTTCCGGGGCTCAACAGAGAAAAACACGAATTACGCCCCGCTTGTCGGAATCTTCCGGGGCTCAACAGAGAAAAATACGAATTACGCCCCGCTTGTCAGGAACTTCCGGGGCTCAACAGAGAAAAACGTAAATTACAGGGCATTTCGTAACGTAGGCTATAAAATGCCGCGATGCCCACCGCGGAAAGATGTTCCGTTTGCTGTGGACGTTCGTGGATTTGAAACTACCATCCTGCAATGAGCCACGCTATTCATAAGATTGTCAGCAAAGAACGCTGCCAATCTTATTTCATATCGCGGCTCATTGCTCGCGTAACTTTCCATTTAGTTACCGCACTCTACGCTGATGCGGTTGAAGATCGCCACGATCTCCTCGGTGTTGATGGTCTTCTTCTCCCTTTGTCGAGGATGGCTTTTCCTTCGTGCATCATGATCAGGCGGTTACCGTATTCCACGGCATAGCGCAGATTGTGGGTGACCATAATAGTGGTCACTTTCTCCTTTACGACCTGATCGGTGAGCTCCATGACGATCTCCGCAGTCTTGGGATCCAGCGCAGCGGTATGCTCATCCAGAATGAGGAAATCAATCGGTGTCATGGTAGCCATGAGCAGCGCCAGTGCCTGTCTCTGTCCTCCGGAGAGGGAGCCGACCTGCACACCCATCTTATCTTCCAGTCCCAGATTTAAGGGACGTAACATCTCACGATACTCTTCCAGCTTTGCTTTATTCACACCACGTCCCAGGTTATAAGGTTTGCCCTTATTCTCCGCAATGGACATGTTCTCTAAAATCGTCATGCCGGGCAGGTTCCCTTGGAAGGATCCTGATAGACTCTGCCGATCCGACGCTGACGAATATAATCCTTCTGTCTCGTAATATCTTCCGTGGATCAGGATCTTGCCGCTGTCCACAGCAATGCTTCCACAGATGATGTTCAGCATGGAAGTCTTACCGGAACCGTTGCTTCCTACAACGGATACGAATTCTCCGTCCTTTACCGTAAGGTTGAAATCCTTGAACAGGCACAGCTCGTTGACCGAACCGGGATTGTAATTCTTGTTGATATTGATAAGTTCTAGCATGCTTTCACCTTCTTTCTGTCCATGCTGACCACCAGAACGATCAGGAACAGGACTGCTGCGATCAGCTTGATGGCATTAGGGCTGATACCTGCGAACATGGCTACTGCCACACATGCCTTATACAGAATGGATCCCACCACAACACTGCTGGTCACACGGAAAAATGTTACCTTCTTGAACAGGCTGGTGCCGATGATAACGCTGGCCAGACCGATGACTACCGCACCGGTTCCGATGGAAATCTCAAAACTTCTCTGCTGCTGTGCATAGATACAACCGCTTAAGGATACCAGACCATTGGCAATGGACAGTCCCACAATCTTCACCAGTCCTTTATCCACACCGAGGCTGGTAACGATAGTATCATTGTCACCTACGGCACGCAGCAGGAATCCGGACTTGGTACTCATGTACCAGTCTAAAAGATATTTTGCCACCATGGTGATCAGGAAAATAATGATCACATTTTTGAAATTCGACAAAAAAGAGGGGGTAATGCTGTTCACAAAGCTGTTGTTGAAAATATTTTCCTTATCAAAAATAGCTACATAGCCGGAGCCTGCCACCCACAGATTGATGGTATACAGACCGGTCATCATAATGATACCGGAAAGCAGGTCTCTTACTTTCAACTTCACATGGATCAATCCGGCACAGATTCCCACCAGTGCTCCGCCTAAGAATGCAATGGGAAGGGTGAGGATTGCCGGGACGCCGAAACCGTTGATCAGACGCACAGTGATGGCAGCCCCAAAGGGGAAGCTGCCATCGACCGATCCGGGAAATCCAGTATTTTATAGGTAATGTAGACACCCAGTGCCAGGATGCCGCATCATTCCTTGTTCCAGTACGCTTAATAATAACGCCATATTTTTCTCCATTCTTAAAATCCTGTATATCCGGATTACTCTATTATTTTCTGCCTGTCGGCAGCTATTTCCTGATTACTGTACTACGATCTCATCAAAGGACTGGTAAGCATCGGTCTTGTAATTCTCGGAAGTTCCAGGTCGATCTCTGCTGCTGCAAAGTTCACATACAGTCTGGGCTCGGAGATTACTTCGAAATTCAGTTCGGAAGCTTCTGCCTCTCCCTTCAGGACTCTTGCTGCCATCTTACCGGTCTGTTTGCCGAGTTCGATGTATTCCAGACCCATGGATGCCACGCAGCCAGCCTTAACCTGCTCTACTTCGGAACCAAATACGGGATGCCTGCCTTGTTAGCCTCATCCAATACCGTCTGCAGTGCGCTTACTACGGTGTTGTCGGTCAGGTTGGTAATGCAGTCTACCTTGGATGCGATATCCGCTGCTGCCAGAGCTACCTCAGACATTGCGGTAACACCACTGTCCACGCATCTCGAATCCGTAGTTGCCTGCCAGAGCCTTGTACTCTGCGATGGTACTGATGGAGTTTGCTTCGCTGGTGGTGTAGATGATACCGATGGTCTTCGCTTCAGGAAGTACCTCACGGATCATTTTCAACTGTGCATCTACTGCCAGTGCATCGGAAGTACCGGTGATGTTGCCTACGGAGTACCATCCTCATTGGCCAGACCTGCTTCCAGGATCGGATACTGCAGTGTATCACGGAATATCTGTATTCATTGTAGCATTGTATGCTGCCATAGCGCAAGGAGTTGCGATAGCACAGATCATATCTACTTTCTTACTTACGAAGTTGCTGGCAGTCATGGCGGAAGTTCCGTTGTCTGCCTGTGCATTGACATATTCGATCGTCAGGTTCTCACCCTCTACAATACCTTCCTCTGCCAGCCCCTGAATAAATCCTTCACGACAGTTGTCCAGGGAACCATGTACGGCGTACTGCATGATACCAATGGTGTAATTGTCCTTGCCTGCGGTGCTGCCACATCCGGTGAGGGCACCCATTGCCATAACTGCGGTTAATACTGCTGCCAAAATTCTCTTCTTCATAATCTTATTCCTCGCTTTCTGCGTATCCACGCAATTGAAATTAGTTTGCTCATAAGATTACTGAACCTCGAATAAAAAAACCGTCTCAAATGTATATTGCTATACACTTGAGACGGTAATAAGCTCTTGCTCATCATCGTGGTGCCACTCAATTTGACAATTCCTGCGAATTGTGTCCACTCTCTCTGGATACTATCATATCCATCGGCTTGATAACGGGTCCGAATCCCGCTGACGCCTAAAACTGATCTGTTATCGGGCCAGCCTCGGAAGTCCATTCGGCGAAAGTTCCTTTACCGTGATCCCACCATCCACGGCTCTCTGTAAAATTCCCTAAGGCTTACTACTCTTCCTCACAGGTTTGGTAAACTTATGAATGTTGTTTATGTGTCTTAGAATAATCTCTATTTTCTATTTTGTCAATACTATTTTTAGAAAATTTACAAATCTTATCCGTACTGTCACATACTTACATTCGTAAACCCAACGAATCCAACGAACAACTGTTACTCTGTCTCCGGCAGAGTGATCACCACCTTGAACAGGTCGCCGTCCGTGACAATCTGCATATCACCATTCTGCAGTTCCGTCAGGCTCTTGGCTATGGATAATCCCAGACCGTTGCCCTCCATGTGGCGGGATCTGTCTCCTCTGGTGAACCGCTCTTCCAGTTCCTCCGGTGACATCTCCAGCGGGAAGGCTGACATATTCCGGAAAATGATTCTCACATCCTGACCGTCATGCTCCACGTTCAGGTAGACGCGGCTGCCTGCCTGGGCATATTTGTAAATATTATTCAGCAGATTGTCAAACACTCTCCACAGATGCCTGCCGTCCGCCATGACCTTTACGGTCTCCTCCGGCTGTTTTACGATAGTTTCCAGCTTCTTGTCAGAGAATCGCTGCTCGTATTCCCCCGCCGCCTGTGACAACAGTACCGATACATCGCAGACTTCCGGGTGTACTTCCAGATTGCCTGTGGTGGCTTTGGAAGCCTCCAGCAGATCGTCCAACAGTTTTTTCAACTTCTTGGACTGGCGTAACAATACTTCCGCATACTCCGAGATCCGCTGTTTCTTTTCAGAATCCGGATCCGTCGGGCTGCTCCCTGTGACTGCGTCGTTCTCTTCCACTTCTTTTCCGATGAGATCCGCATAATTGATAATGGAAGTCAGTGGTGTCTTAATGTCATGGGAGACATTGGTAATGAGCTCCGTCTTTAAATGTTCGCTTTTCATCCTCTGTTCCACGGCTGCGGAAATTCCCTCGCCGATGCGGTTCAGATTCTCTCCGTGCTCCTTGAAGGACAATACCATATGGGAGGTATCCAGCTTATAATTCAGATCTCCGTCCGCCAATGCTTCACTGCCCTCCTGCAGTTCTTTGCACATCAATGCCACAAAAGTAATCGCACCGCACAGAATAAATTTCTCTATGGCCCAGAAAAAGAGTAATACATCTGTATCATTATAAAACAGCATTAAACCGAAAAACTCTACCACGCAGACTGCAAGGCACAAAAGTGCTGTTCTCCATACCATAGGAATCCCACGGATCAATTTCACAATACCGTGGAAAACTCTCTTGCAGAATCTTCCGAAGAACCGGAACACTCTATACAGGATCGTATTCTGCCACCATTTTCCCATTTTCAGGCGAATAGCCAACTCCATGCAGTACAGGGTGCACCATATCACCTCTGCGGCAAACAGTACCACCAGAACGATCAGATTGATCATACTTGAGTTCATACCGATCCATCCAAAAGCCAGGTACAGACCGGTAAAAGCTCCAACAATAACGACCACTGTATACACATCCAGGTGGATATCATGGATCGCACTGGGGGTAATACCCTCCCTGCCATTCTTATGTCCGGCACTGCACAACAGGAAGATAAAGCATAATAATGCCAGTATCGTTCCCGTACAGCATACCACAGGGATCACATTTCGGTTATCATAAAACTGCTCTGCCTGATGATAGATCAGGGCATATTCGTCTTCCTTCGGCAGGCTGGGATTCACTGTCAGGGTAACCACAATACGCTTGTTACGCTCTGCTAATGCTTCCTCTGCAGCCTCTTCCTGCTGCCGTTCTGTCTCACTTAAGGCATCCTTGATCATCCATTTTGCATATTGTTCCGCCCGTTCAACCGGCACATAAATCTCTCCACCTAAGGATACGCTGTCCCCCAGATCCAGATATTTCTCCAGATTGCCGGAGGAAAGGGCTTCCTGCTCCGCTGCCGTTATGCTTTCCACATCAGACCCGGTATTGACAGATGGTTCAAGCTCCATGATATCAGAGCTTTCAGAGCTTCCGTAACTTTCATAGCTATCAGAGGCAGAGGAAGTTTCTGTGTTGATATAGGTGTTATCATTCCTATGCTGCACCTGGGACTCCAGCCGGTAAGTCAGATCATTTGTCTTGTCTACATAATCCTCGTTCTTCCATTCTCCCAGGAATTCATCCGTATCCGATCGTAGCTCTCCACCTTTACCCAGATGTTCCGCTGCCTGCAATAAGCTTCCATGGTCTGCAAGCTCTCATTCTCATACCAGTCGCGTATCCGATACAGATCCTGATTGACCTGCCGGTACAACAGCTGATCATGGATAAACATCCTTTCACCGGAGGAATACGCTCCACTGTCTGCAAGCATACAGGTACCATAGAGTCCCAACACCCCCACAATTGCGGCTGCGATCATCAGGACGAATGCCATGATCTTTGCCAGTGTGCTGCCCAACAGGCTGTTTCCCTGTGCCGGCGCATTCTTTTTTTTCTCTGCTTTTTCTCTTTTTTTCCGTTCCTTTTTATTCTCTGACATTGCCGTTTCTACCGTCGTACTCACTGTATTTTCCACCGGATTATCCACTCTGTCCTGTTCTGTGTTCCTGCTGTTTTCTTCCCTGTTATCCATATTCCTGTCTCCTTATTTCCCCAAGCTGCTCCGCTCTCCTGCCTGCTCTTATCCCTGCTTCTCACATTTGTATCCCTGTCCCCAGACTACTTTTAAGTATCTGGGTTCTGCCGGATTGATTTCCAACTTTTCCCGTAAATGCCGGATATGTACCGCCACGGTATTCTCGCTGCCCAGAGGCAGGTCGTTCCAGATTCTGGTATAGATCTCCTTCGGGGAAAATACCTGTCCCGGATTCTGGATCAGAAGCTTTAAGATCTCATACTCCGTGGGCGTCAGTGCTACCAGCTCGCCGTCCAGCATCACCCTTTTCTCCTTGTCATCCAGTTCGATACCACCGACTCTTATCACATCCGGTCGGACAGTACCTCCACCCAGCTGCATATAGCGACGCAGTTGGGATTTGACTCTGGCGGATACTTCGATGGGGTTAAAAGGCTTCGTGATATAGTCATCCGCTCCTACCGTAAGTCCCAGCACCTTGTCGGAATCCTCGCCCTTGGCAGTCAGCAGGATCACCGGCACGTTACTCCTTTCCCGAATCTTGATCATAGCCTGAATGCCGTCCATCTTCGGCATCATAATGTCCATCAGTACCAGATGCACCTCATTCGTCTCTACCATATGTACGGCTTCCTCGCCGTCAAAAGCCTCCAGAAAATGATAATTGGTGTCATTTAAGTATATCTTTAACGCGTTTACGATATCCTTCTCATCATCACAGATCAATATATTGTACATACTCTCTCCTCATTTCCATACCGGCCATTGCCGCCCGGCACCTTTTCGGCAAGCGCTTCCTTACGCTAAAATCATTGTAACAGAATCCAGATTAATAAAAAACAGGAAAAACCTTTAAAACTTTATTAAGATGACTTTACATAAAAACACCCTCTGCCATTCCCAGAAGAGCAAAGGCAAAGGGTGTGGACAACACATGTTGAAAAGTGAACAGTGAGCAGATCAAATAGCCGGTGAGGCCGAGGAAAACTGCAAGTGCCCGGGGATCCCTGGTTGCGGAGATTCGAAGGTTCCGGAATGCGGTGAGGAAGATTCCACCGTAGGCAATGACTCCCAGAATTCCCTGCTGTACCAGAAGAGTCAGCCATTCGTTGTGGGCATTGGAATAGATATTGTTGTCCAGAAGTCCCCGGTTGATCCAGTCCATGGCGTCACTGCCCCATTGATAGAGCGCATAATAGAAGCTGTCAGGACCCATACCGAATATCTGAAACAGGAGTCCCTCTTTTCCGTAAGTAAGAATCGTGACCTTCCATAGTGCCAGTCGGCCGTTGGCAGCTTCCGACACTTTATCACTGCCGGGCAGATATCCCGCCACCAGCAGACAGCCAAGAAGCAGTGCCGCCAGCGTCACCGTAACCGCAAGCCCCACAACGGTCCGAAAACCCGGCCACCTCCAGCCGGTCACTTCTCTCCTGTCTCTCCGCAGTTGCAAAATCAGATATACCGCCACTTCCACAACAAACACCACATACCAGGCCGGGGTAAAAAAGAGTCTTTTTTCGGCATCCCCTGCCAGCACCAGGCCGGTCAGATGTAACAGCAAAAACATCCTGACCATAAATACCGAAAGCGGTAAAAGCATCAGGATCTCCAACGCCCGCAGCAGCCGGCCTCTCTTCCGCAGAGAAAGCAACAGTAACAGCAGGCTTAATCCGCAGGCTGCCAGTATAGCTGTAGTACTGTTGGAAGTAATAGCCGATGCAAAAAACAAAAAGCTCCCGAGCAGTCCCAGTGCTCTGACCTGTTGTTTTCCCATAAAAGCTGCTGCCAGAGAGATACCTGCCGTCACACTGATATAGCCTGCATACCAGTTATTGTTGCCGATGGTGGACAACAGCTGCGTCCGGTTCCATTCTCCGTTTTCCATTCCGCGGAAAGTTCCCAGCACATCGATGTCCAGACGGTTCAACAGTCCGATCAGTGTCACGATTCCCGCTGTGATCCCGGCGATCCACCAGATACTTCTGCTGCCGTCATAATACCGGGATACCGCAAAATAGATCCCCACCAGCAATCCTGGGTCACCAGCCCCATATACCAGCCGGGATACCCTAAAAGGACATCCTCCCTGCAGGGACTGATTCCATAAGAAAAGATTGCAGACACCAGATACAACAGCATAAACACATCCGTTTTCTTCCACATCCGTTTCGTTGTCCGTTCTCCCCGGATCCTCTGCCACAGCACAGCCAGCACCACCAAAAGCCCCCAGCACCAGCGTAGTATTCCGGAAAAACAAATATTTTGCATTTCCGATAATCACCAGCTTGTTCTGCATATACAGCGGTAAACCGGCAAAAGAATCACCAGATACCCATAAACCAGCATACTCACGGTCTCTTTGTATTTTGTTCCTGTATCTTCATAGCTTACATTATCCTGCAGACAAAACAAGGCACCCCTCATTGACTGAAGAGTGCCTTATATTTCCCGGTTATTTTATTTCCTTACGGTTACTTATTTGCCGTAACGCATCTGCAGGTACAGAGGACCATACCATTCAATAGCATTGTCTCTGCCTTACCGGCAGGGATGGTTACCGTATACTCATTGCCTTCGAAGGTGTACTCCAGCTCCAGAGCTACAGTCTGCTTCTTGTACAGAGCCTGCATGATATCGTTGGGCAGAGCATTGATATTCTTGTCTCTGCGACCTTGACAGTAGCACCGTCCTTGGCATTAGCGATCCGCTTGCCACATTGTCACGATATCTTCCAAATGCGTTGTCAGTACCTTCTGCTGTTGCGGTATTATTAGCTTCTGCAATAGCAAAAGTGGAGAAGTGATTTACAGTAAAGGTCAAAGTGTTTGCGGAAGCATTGTAAATAGGCTTGATTTCTTCCAGTCCACCATTTACAAAGTGGAAAATCACTGCCTTATTACCATCTACACCTGCAGGAGTCTCAATGGTAACTGCTACGGGAATAGGCAGAGATTCAACTGAATAAGTACCAGCCTTCAGGCTGATTTCTACATATACGGGAGTAGAAGTTACTGCGTATGTAGAAGAAGTAATCTCAGGTGTAGCCGCCGGTGCTTCTACACTCAGTGTTGTGTCAGGAGCAACAAATGCTGCACCAACAATGCCTACAGCCTTTACAGCGCCGGAGTTAGCAAGAGTAGTATCCTTAATTCCCTTTGCCTTTTTGTATGCTGCTTCGATGGCTGCAACATCATTAACAGTATCCTGTCCTGCATTCATTGCTTCCTTCAGATCCTGAGAACCGATCTTTATCAAAGCAACTGCCGCATTATCTGCAGATGCCGCATCAGTAATCTTGGATGCATCAATAGCATCTACCGCATTCTTTACCTCTTCTACCGGTTTGGTGCTCGGTGCAGGGGTCGGTGTAACCACCGTATTATTCTCACTTGCTACAGATACGGTTGACAGTGCACTGCTGCCGTAAGGAATTGCAAATACTGCGAATGCAATGGCTGCGGCAATGATTAATTTCTTTTTCATTATCTCATTCCTCCTAAGTATAATGTTATGGATTTTATTTTTACCGCTATTTAGTATACCCCCCCCGTTATATTGTCAATCCTATTTCTTCCTATTTTTTCCTTTTTTTCTCATTTTCCATGTGCAAAAAAAGCATGCCTTTCCGCCCCCCTAAAAACGGGCATCACAGACATGCTTTTTCTGCTTTTTATTCATTTTTCTTATTGGAGTGCTCTTTCAGTTCTTCCAGAGCTTCCTTGAACTTCTCGGAACTCATGGTTGGATTGGAACGGATCATGTCACGCTGGAAGAAATCTCTTGCTGCTGACATTCTCTGTCTGCCACGCTTGGTGTACTTGTTTCAGCTCCAGCACTTCATTCTTCACGCTGTCCAGATACTGACCGGGAGATTTCTGGGAAGAAGTGCGGATGCTTTCCAGCTTCTGCCCAATACTGTACTTCGATCCTCTACCTCGTAGTAATCCCCTCCGTAAAGTCTTCCTTCTTCTGGGCCTGACTCTCGTTGAATCCTCCTTGCGGTTCTCCGATCCTCACTGGTCACAGCAATAATGACATCCAGCCGTTTCTGGATCCGCAGCATATCTTCTTTGCCTTCCATTTTCTCCAGTACATCCCGCGCATCCAGGGCTGCCTTTGAAGGATAATGCGAAATCCGCACCGATCAGCGCCGTCAGCACCAGTGTCACAGGAGTGAGTATGCTGTCCGGAATGGACAATACCAGATGTTCAATGGGCTTATGGATAAACTCCGTAATCAGGATCGTCAGACCACCCCATGCCAGCGAGGACCCCAGGCAGATATGTCCCTGGAAATTGAACTTATTCTTGGAATAGTCCCAGTATCTGACTTTAAATAATGCCTCCATGGTCACGCCTGTGACATACTCCAGCACCGTAGCCCCGATACATCCGGCGATGTAAACCAGCACCAGATTGTCCTGGAACGGCATGGACACCACTAACATCATGATGGCGCCGCTGCCGTACAGCGGCAGGAACGGTCCTCGCATGAATCCCTATTAACTAATTTCTGCTTTTATGGATACATATGTGGACTCAAAACACCAGCCGAAAAAGCAATAAAAATAAAAGAAAAATAGCCATTGGATCGCAGTATAATGATACACTGTTTAACCTCCTTCACGTCTTCGTTTTTTCCTTACGAGCAAGGTAACTGTCATCTCATGACCGAACCGCTACGGATATACCTCTGCCTCTATGGCAAGCTTCCCCTCCTCCTCGTGGCATGGGTTCTCCACTTATGCGGAATTTACCGTAGCCTCTGGCATTTACCACATCCCCGCCTCCAGGGCTTGGAATTATTTTCACAGCCTGCCGTTCACATATACCTTCCGCCCGGAACAACTCAGGCAGTCGCTTCTGGATTTATTATATACCTTGGAAATGACAGCATCAACACGTGGACTTGCCACCTGAATGACCTGACGCACCGGTTCTTCCCGCGGTACTTCTGCCGCCGCATCCACCACCTCACACTTCACGTGGGTGTGGCGGATCTGCTCCAGATTGTCACAGACGAATTCCGCGATGGTATCCAGACAGAATAAAAATGCTTCGCCCTCTCCCGGCAGGATATCACCGATGGTGCTCCGTTCAATACCAGGTTCATCAGCGCCCCAGATAATCCCTGTGGGACAGCTTGTCTGCAAATTTTGCCGACAGAGGCCGGATCCGGATACAGCAGATGGGAAAAGGCTGTTCATAGCCCAGCTCCGCCTCACTGCCGAAGCGAAGGAGCTTCCGCTCTGCCTCTTCCTGCTGCGCCGTATAAGGTCCTGCGAACTTCACTTCCCGTTCCACCTGCCACAGGGCATCCTGCTCCGCCAGTCCTAAGAATCCGGTAAATGTGTACTGGTTCTGGTTGTAGGATTTGTCTGCCAGTTCACGGATCCGGTTTTTCAGCTGTTGTATTTCTTTTTCATTTTCCACGGACATTCCCGTACATCCTTCCTGCTGTTCTCACTTTGCTTTTGCAAATATTACACTGTACATTATCCCAGTGCCATCCAACATCATCATCAACGCAAAACCAATCGCAAAGGCAATGGTTCCCAGGTTGGAATGCTCTCCCTCACTGGCTTCCGGAATCAGTTCCTCCACGACCACATAGATGGCTCCGGCTGCAAAAGCCAGCATATAGGGTAAAATAGGTGTCACAATGCTTGCCAGTGCAATGGCCAGGATTGCTCCCACCGGTTCCACTGCTCCCGACAATACGCCTAAAAGGCGGGACTTTCCTCTCTTATTTCCTTCACTCCGAAGAGGCAGGAAATAATGAAACTCCCTCAGGAAATTCTGAATAGCGATACCGATGGCCAGCGTCAGGGCTCCCGCCATCGTAACAGTTCCGTCCCGTTTAACACTCCGGCGAAAATAGCACCACGCCGCACCTTCGGAAAATTTGATGGTCACCGCCAGCATCAGCATGGCTGTGCGGTTCAGACTGCTCTTATGGCCTTCCGGTGCATCGCTTCCCACATGCAGATGGGGTACCATGCTATCGATGAACAACAAAAACAATACCGATCGAGGAATCGATCACTGCGGGAAGAAATGCAAGCTTCCCCATCTCTTCGCACATATCCATGGCCGGTATCAGCAAAGACCACACAGAAGCTGCCACCATGACACCGGCAGCGAATCCGGTAAATATTCTCTGAATATTGCCGCCAATCTGTTTTCAGGAAAACACGCAGGCTGCCCTGCAGTCGTTCCCAGAAACGGAATCAGAGACCGGCTACAATGCTTAAATTCATGAAACACTCTCCTTTCTTTTATTATTCTATGTAACTCGCAGCAAGATGGTATCTTGTCTGCCTTTTCAAATCATTTTTACTAAAATCCCGCCAGATCGTTGCCCAGGACGGCATACATCAGGAAATTCACACCACACACAGATGGTAGCAGAATACCGCGATCGCCCACGACGAAGATCGCTTCAGCTCTTCCACCACTCCTGATATTCCGCACCATGACGATCGACGTCATCAGGAGACAAAGAACATGCCGTGCATATAGCCCCAGGAAAGTTGGCATGCATCATGCGGAATCCTTTTCATAGAAGATCAGGAACATTACTGTACCCATAAGATAATTCAGCCATGCAAACAAGTAATATCTGTTGGACTTTATATTTTTAAAATCAAATACCAGATTCAGGAAAAGTACGCCGATGGGCAATGCCATTCCCATGATAATACTTAAAGGAATGCTTTTGGAATAATTGCTCCATACTTTGGCAAAGCCCGATGGCGATGCCTGTCTCCTCTCCCATGGCATTCGTCCCGGTGAAAATTCCGGAAAACTGGTACAGCAGGGCAATTCCCGTGGGGATCATGGTCACACACAGACAGAAGGCATTGCGAAAACTTTTTCCTCTGCTTACGATCGACTGGATCGGAGGATCGGACCGATCAGAGGCACCACTACCATCGTATAGCTTGGTTTGGTCATGGTGGTCAGCAGAGGCTGACTGCGAAGAGAACGCAGTTCTTCCACTGAAAATCCTTCTCATATTCTGACAGCACCTTCACCGTCTCAAAAAAGCAGATAATCGCAAAAGGTCTGGTGGCCAGATAAGTGGCATTCCAGAAAGGATTCGGCGTATAAATCCCCATACAGCGATACGCATAATCAAAGCCGAAAAAAGCTGTATTCTTGGGAGAATACAGGTTAGAAAGCAAAATAGCGAAAGACAAGCAGGGTCACAAGAATGTCCGTCATAGCCTGTCTTCCCTGAGTTAAGTCATCATAATGACTTACTTTCCGGATCTCCCGTTCATATAATATTTTGTGATCACCACCGCTGCCAGATTGAACAGCGCGGTGGTGATGTATAACCGCTTTCGCTCCGATCGACCAGGCGGAAAGTCTGGCTGTCCAGAACAGGATCGGATAGGGAAACTCATAATTTCCCGCAATACCTGCCACCTTATTCACATAGTCCGGCATATCCGACTGAAGCCCGGCACCTGATAGCACTCCATCCAAAACAGATATAACATAACCCCGGTATACAAAAACAGCAGGAAAAGAAATGTCACTTTTCCTGCCATTGTCTCCCGCAGGCCGCTCTTTATGGGATTCTTTTCATAGAGCCGATCCTTTCTAGTTGAAACTGATCACGGGATCTTTGGGAGCCTTTGCCTTCTCCACACTGATGGCATGGAGTACAGGGCCCTCTCCCTTATAGTCTGCGAAGTATTCTCTGGCAACCTTCGCTGTCACTTTAACCCATTCCTTCTGCTTCAGGTCTTTCGTGCCTGCAAACTCACAGGCATAGCCAGAAATGCCATATCTTCCGCACAGCAGGTCATTGCCATGCGTCCGGTACGAAATAGCCATCGGGATATTCCTCGGGCTTCAGTACCATGGCCAGAAACTGGATATTTTGCCTTCATAGCGCTCCAGATGATGTGGAATCCAGATACCAGATGCCATAGCCCTGGTTGTCCAGTACGATAGGATCCTGATTCAGATCGTGGGGCGGATCCTCCTCGAAGATCTCATCGATCTCACCGTTGGAATCCTCGAAGATCGCATCTGGGAAGGATTCACCGCTTTGATGTTGCGCTTGTATACATTCAGATCCGATACCGTCGCAACGGTTGAAAATGATAATCTCGGACTTACGGATCGTCTCTGCCAGCAGAGACTTCATATTTATGTAGTACATAGGGAAGGTGGAGCCGTCAATGGTCGTGATCTGCTGCTCTACTTTCCAGTACCAGGAAGCGTCATGTTCTTGCAATTCCACATACCGTTATACTCGATGATGATACGGGCGGGCTTGTACTGCTTCTCCAGCTCGATCGGATGATTCGGAGTAAACTCCTCTTCCTCTTCGATCGATACGACATCCGTACGACTCTTTTTAATAAAGCGGGATCGTATTCATTCTCGCCCTCTTCACAGAGGGATGAGCAGTGTCTTTCCTTTGATCGGAAATACGGCTGTCCCAGTGTAAATGTGATAAATTCTGTCTTACCGCTCTCCAGAAAACCATTTATGATATAGACTGGTTTCGTCATAATTCATACCTTTCTCTTTCTTATCCTGCTGCCTGTAAAATCCGTTCCGGCAATTTATTTACGGAACAGTTCTGCCAACTTGTCCTCGTCAGTTTGGAACCGATGACACAGATCTTACCGGTAACTTCCGGCTTACCGCTTCTGATGTCATGCTCTTCGGGAACATAATCATAATATACCCAGGTTCCGTCGGGAGCGGGTACCATACCCTGGCGCAGGATTGCACCGTACTCTCCGCTGTCCAGAGCAGTAAGGATCTTCTCGATGTCCTCTGCGCTGTAGGTGTTGGGTGTCTCGATACCCCAACTGGTGAATACTTCGTCTGCGTGATGGTGATGATGGTGGTGGTCATGATGCTGATCATGACAGCCGCAGGTGCAATTCTCGTCATGCTCATGATGATGGTCATGATCGTGATCCTCATCATGGTCGTGATGATGGTGATGCTCATGCTCGTCTTCATCATCGTCGTCATCGTGGTGATGTCCACAGCAGCACTCATGGTCGTGGTCATCCTCGTCATGGTCGTGATGGTGATGATGCTCGTGGTCACAGCACTCATCCTCATCGTGATGCGTCATGGATATGCTCCAGCATTTCCTTCATCATATCTTCCAGCTTGTCAGCGCCTTCGATGGTCTTCAGTACTTCCCTGCCATCCAGCTGATCGAGAGAGTGGTGATAATGGTAGCCTTGTCGTTATGCTCACGAATCATCTCCACGCAGGCATTCAGCTTTGCCTGATCCTTTGTCGGTTCTGCTTAAGATAATGGTTCCGGCGTACTCGATCTGGTTGTTGAAGAACTCACCGAAGTTTTTCATATACATCTTGCACGGATGCATCTACTACTGCTACCGCACTGTTGATCTCCACATCCAGATCTCCTGCCACGTTCTCCACAGCCTTCAGGACATCGGACAGCTTGCCGACACCGGAGGGCTCGATCGAGAATACGCTCGGGGCATAAGTGCTGATAACTTCCTTCAGGGAAGTACCGAAATCACCTACCAGAGAGCAGCAGATACAGCCGGAGTTCATCTCTTTGATCTCGATACCGGCCTCATTTTAAGAAACCGCCGTCGATACCGATCTGGCCAAACTCGTTCTCGATCAGAACGGTCTTGCTGCCGTCCAGGCTTCTTTAACAGCTTCTTGATCAGGTGGTCTTACCGGCACCCAGGAATCCGGATACTACATCTATTTTCGTCATTGTTTTTTCCTCCAATCTGAGTCTAAGACCCATCCTTTTTATTTTCTATCATATTTACAGTATTGTCAATAAAACGATTATTAAATTTTTATCAACTAAGCCATAATGTTCGTCAGACACTGTGCGGATGCTCGCATACGCAGCTGTGCTACGGTCTCTCCGTCTCGATCATGCTGTAAGGCACCACGGCCACTTTTCCCTCTTCATCACCGCCACACAGGATTCCTACGAACACACCGTCCTCCGTAAAGGCTCCGCCTCCTGACATTCCGGGCGATCAGTCCCTGCAGCAGAAGCATATACTGGTCAAAATCCTCCACATAGATCCAGGGATCCACCACGAAAGCATAGACCGGCAGCCCACTCTCCCCTCCGTACATCCATACATCGTCATATTCCTTCAGTGCATCGAATACTTCCCGATCCGTCTGCACCGGCAGACAGACCTTCCATGCTTCCTCTGACAGTTCCGCCTTGTCCACCCACAGGAAAGCCAGATCGCAGCTGTCCACTGTCTCCACGCCGGTGGCAGCCACCTGTGTTCCGTCCGGAAATGTCACCCGGGCCTCTCCGGTATCGTCCGCCAGTACGTGCCCTGCCGTTGCGATCAGAATCCTGTTTTCCTCTTCATCATAGATCGCTGCTGCCCTGCCGCTCTCCCGTCTGAATTCCCACCAGGGATTTCATTACCTTAAAATCATTCTCCGTCAGTTTCTGCTCTGTCTGCACCGGCAGTTCCACAAATTCCATTCCTGCGTCAGCCTGTCCCATGCCACTGTTTTCTTCCGAAACCTTCTGGCCTGCGGTCTCCGTGGAGACATTTTCCTCACTCCACCGTTTTCCCCGCAGCCGGCGAAAGTAACAGGCAGCTCAGTATCATAGTGATCCCTTTTATCCGCATTCTCTCTTTTTTCTCCATGACTTCTCCATAGTTTCTCCGTGAAACATGCTCTGCATTGCAGTTGCTTATAACAGAAAACGGACCGCATCCGCAGTCCGCATTTTTCTCAAAAGGTGTAAGCAAAAAATAAGCCGAGTTCTGTATATGACGATCATCTATCTAGTACGACTGTCACCAGCCGCATCAAGCGACCTACCTGAAAGCAGACCGGGCCGGTCTATAGCTCTCTGTTTGGTCTTGCTTCGGATGGGGTTTACATGGCTCCGTCTGTTACCAGCCGGACGGTAGTCTCTTACACTGCCTTTCCACCCTTACCGGCCAAAAGCCGGCGGTATATCTCTGTTGCACTAGCCTTGGAGTCACCTCCACCAGACGTTATCTGGCATCCTGCCCTGTGAAGCCGGACTTTCCTCACCTGCATAAAGCAGCCGCGATCATCTATCTTACTTACACCTGTTCGATTATATCTTTTTCTTCCGGAAAAAGCAATATTTTTCTGCCAGACGTATGATTTCCCCATATCCAGCGCTGCCAGCGGGAACATCATCATGTAATAGGCATACATATACCTGGCCTTTGCTTCCCAGAAAATACTGAACAAAGCCCCCGATCAGCCACTGCCAACAGATGCTGTGTGATCTCACTATCTTTTCGGACACAGAGATAAAGTAAAACAGACACCCCAGATAGATAATGAACTGTAAACGATCGCCATCCTCACCACACTGTCAAACAGATCTCCACTCAGCCGGTCTTCCAGTGCCGCCAGTTTCTCATGGTACACATCCCGTGGTTAAAGTTGAAATACAGTGACTGATAGGTCGGGACATTCCACTGGGACAGAAGTTTTCCCTGATAAAAACCTCTCAGATACCCCGGCTGTGCTTTCATGGCCTGCATGCGCTCCTGCATCATCTCCCGGTAGATCTGATCGCTCTGCTCTGTATTACAGTCCGTTGCATAATATTGTGCCCAGCAATCGCTGTAATACCAGCCGTACCGGCCACCGATCTCTTCCATTCCCAGATACAGGTCAGCCGATGTGGGAAATCCCAGGAATGCTCCATTCCGGATCTCATCTCATACATTTTATAGATTCCCTGATAGCACAAGGTGGCAGTGCCAACGCCAGCACCAGTGAAATCAACAGGCGTCTGTCCCATTTTGAGAATATCCGTACCGCGCCGACCATGCAATATGCCACCACCAGGACCAGTGTGTTCTTACGCAGCAGAGTTCCCAGTGTAAGAGCTGTCACAATGCCCACCAGTGATCCCGTTTTTCCATATTTGATATATCGGACCAGCATCCATGCGGAAAACAGGGAACAGAATACCCAGGGAATCTCTCCGTAGACCCAGCTGGTATAAAAGACAGATGCCATACAGCTGCCCGCAAGCAGTGTCCCCATGGCCACCACCGCAAGTCTGCCGGAAACTTCCTTCAGAATGCCGTAAATGCAATAGATACCCGCCACGTTCAAAGTACGAACACTATCTGGATCATGATAATCCGCCTCTCCAAGAATCCGGAACAGCATCTCTTCCATGGCCGCCGGTCCCAGCTGATGAGCATACAGACCGCAATAATGAGGAGCCAGCGTCCCATAGTCACCCTGTATAAAATCTATGGCCGCACCAATAACCGATGCCTGATGCACTCGGCACTCTGTCTACCGCCAGAACCCAGCACAATCCTGCGATTCCCTGCCAAAGCATGCCGAGCGTTACGGCAATTCTTTTACACCAGATGACGATTTTGTCACCGGCCTTTTTTTCCACTGCCGTCAGAACTGCATACAATAGCAATATCAGCGCTGCTGCCGCCAGATTCCATATTACGGAATCCGGAATCTCCACCAGAACTTCATGACCTGCCACCGGAAGCATATACTGCAGGGTACGCATGGCATACCATACAAGGAACAGAAGGATCAGGCTGCCCATGATCCGGATCGCTGGTTTGCTGTCTGCTTTACTATCGATTTTATCTTTGGTAAACGACTCTCCACAGGTATTCTCCTTTTCTTACTGTAGAGTAAACTATTCAGCACCATGCATGTAAACTATTCAGCACCACATTCGCAAAATCGCCTCTCCGAGGCTTCCTTTTTGCTCATGTGGTTACTTCGTCGCATCAATTCTGCCGCACAGTCTTACGAATGCAAGCATTCGACGCCTGTCAGCAGAATTGCGCTACTCTGAATAGTTTACACGTTGAAGCAGCTTCCACCCACAAATTCTCTGCACAGAGAATTATTGGGAAGGCTTTCACTGGTCACACCCAGGAAATACTCCAGGAACTTAAGCAGTCTCTTGGCTTCGTAATATTCCGGTTCTCCCTTATCGATCTGGAACAATAACGGCTCTGCGAACTGCTTTAACACTGCCAGTTCATAGATCAGGACGGAATTAAACATGGCATCCTCATCCTCCTGGAACGGAAAAATATTCTGTTCCTCTCCCCGGCGCACGGAAGCCCACATATCGATGGTGCGTCTCGCATCCGCACCTCTGGTCCTCGCATCTCTGACCATACGGCGGAGAAGTCTTCCGTCCGTAGTCGGGATCCGGTTATGCTCATCAATATTGATATTGGTCAATGCACTGATATAAATCTTGTATTTACTCTCCTCGGGAAGTGCATAAGATGTCTTCTCATTCAGACCGTGGATACCTTCGATCACCAGAATATCATCCGGTCCCAGTTGTTTGAAATTGCCCTTATATTCCCGCTTTCCGGTCTTGAAGTTAAAGGAAGGCAGTTCCACACGTTCACCGGCTAACAATCTGCACATGTCGTCATTGAACTGCTTTACATCAATCGCTTCCAGACATTCGAAATTGTAATCACCGTTCTCATCCCTTGGCGTGAATTCTCTGTTCACGAAATAGTCATCCAGTGCAATGGGATGCGGTGTTTTCCCCAGGGTCTTCAACTGAATGGATAATCTGTGGGAAAAACTGGTCTTGCCGGAAGAAGTCCGGCGATCATGACAAATTTCACGCCGCCCTGTCTACGATGCTCTTGGCAATCTCGCCGATCTTACGCTCCTGCTGCGCTTCCTGTACCAGGATCAGTTCACTCAGCGACCCACGGCAGATCGATCGTTCAGATCGCCTACGGTCTCAATACCGATCTCCTTTCCCCATTCCTCAGATTCTTTCAACGTCCGGAATAACAGCTTTCTCTCTTGAAACGGCTTAACATGTGTAGGATCTTTTTTATCCGGCAACAGCAGCATAAATCCATCCTCATACGCTATGACATCGAACCACTTTACATAGCCGGCATTGGGCAGCATATAGCCGTAATAATAATCGTAATAACCGTCCATTTCATAAATATTTACGAAAGAGCCTCTGCGGTAACGGAACAGCTTTTCCTTATCCTTCATCCCCTCTTTCCGAAACAGTTCCATGGCATTATCCAGGGAATAGGATCTCTTCAGAAAAGGTGTCTTTGCCTCCACCAGCTCCCGCATCCGGTTACGGATCTTTGCAGCATTTTCTTCCGTCGCATTGATCTTCTCTTTTGGAGAGATGTAGGAGCCGTTGCCGATGGCAAATTCCACACGACAGCTCTGGGCCGCCTCTCTGCCGTAGACATCAAATACCGCTTTCAAAAACAGCATTGTGGCAGAACGCACATAAGTCTTGTTGCCCACATCATCCTTCAAGGTAAAAAAGGTAACCTCGCAATCCCTTGTCAGTTTCTTGAACAATTCTCTGATCTTGCCGTCTCTGGCTGCCAGTGCGATCAGATTCTCATACTCCTGCTGATAATCGTTGGCCACATCCTCGTAAGTGGCTCCCTGAGGATATTGTCTCTCTTCCCCGTTTATCTTCACTGTGATCATTTTTTTCACCCTGTCCTTCTGTAATCTGCTTTTACAGGTCTTATTGCCTAAATACAATCCGCTTCCTTGCCATTATCATACCAATCCAGTGCACGGGTAATCAGGGTGATCTCGTCTGCGATCTCCTGTCTGCGGCATATGGTTCTGGGATTGTCCGCATCTGCCTTTTGCTCCATGCGTCCCACGATCGCTTTCGCTCGGTCAGCATCCATTCCAGATACTCCCGAAGTATCCGGTCTCTGCGGGATAAAGCAGCGGGCCGAACTTTTCCGCCAGTCCGGGATCCAGACCTTCCGTCTTCCAGGAGTCCCCGACCTTCTGCCGTACCGCATCGTCCGTCATCGCACCCAGCCAGCGCACCTTCATCATAAAATAATATTTTCCTTCTTCGTAGATGATATTCTCATCCAGCAGAAGATATCCCTCATCCATCAGGAATGTCCGAAAATGCGGGATCTCCGACTGTGGCTGCAGGATCAGCTCTGCAAATCCCTGTGCCTGTTCTCTTCCTTCGGTAAGAATCTTCTCCATGAGAGGTCCGCCCATGCCGGCACAGATCGTCCGTTCGCCTCTCCGGTCTTCAGGCCGTGCAGACCGTCGGAAAGTCTGGTCTCTATCCTGTCCTGCAGACCATATTCCCGGATATGCTCTCTGGCACGCTCAGGGTCCTGACCGCACATCCATGGCGATCACCCGTGGGGAGAGCCCCCTCTGCACGAGATAGACCGATACAAAACCATGGTCACACCCCACATCTGTTATCACAGTGCCGGGAGTGACCATGTCTGTTAAAGCCTGCATTCGATTGGATAATATAACTTCCGCCATTAATCCAGATAATCCTTCAGCTTGCGGCTGCGGCTGGGATGACGCAGTTTGCGCAATGCCTTTGCTTCAATCTGACGGATACGTTCACGGGTAACGTTGAATTCCTTACCTACTTCCTCCAGAGTACGGGCCCGTCCGTCATCCAGACCGAAACGGAGTCTCAGTACTTTCTGTTCTCTCTCTGTCAGAGTACCCAGCACTTCCACCAGCTGTTCCTTCAGCAGGGTAAATGCTGCAGCATCGGAAGGAACCGGTACATTATCATCCTGAATGAAGTCGCCTAAATGGCTGTCTTCCTCTTCACCGATAGGAGTCTCCAGGGATACGGGCTCCTGGCTGATCTTTAAGATCTCACGCACTCTGTCTACCGGCATGTTCATCTCTTCCGCGATCTCTTCGGGGGTCGGTTCTCTTCCCAGCTCCTGCAGCAGCTGTCTGCTCACGCGGATCAGTTTGTTGATGGTCTCTACCATATGCACCGGGATACGGATGGTTCTCGCCTGATCGGCGATCGCTCTGGTGATGGCCTGACGGATCCACCAGGTTGCATAGGTGGAGAACTTATATCCTTTACGATAATCGAATTTCTCTACAGCTTTGATCGGACCCAGGTTACCTTCCTGGATCAGGTCTAAGAACAGCATGCCACGTCCTACATATCTCTTGGCAATACTGACTACCAGACGTAAGTTGGCCTCTGCCAGACGCTTTTTCGCTTCCTGGTCGCCCTCTTCCATTCTCTGGGCCAGTTCGATCTCTTCCTCAGCACTTAACAGGGGCACCTTGCCGATCTCCTTTAAGTACATACGGACAGGATCCTCAATGCTGACGCCTTCCGGTACGGACAGGTCGATGTTCTCCACATCCACTTCGTCCTCATCGGTCAGAATGATCTCTTCGTCATCCACATCATCGTCATCGGTAATACGCAGCACATCTACGTTGTTCTGGTCCAGATACTCCAGAACCTTCTCCATCTGTTCCTCTTCCAGAGGCATGTCCGCAAAGAAGTCACTGATTTCCTGATACTCCAGCACATTCTTTTTCTTTTTCGCCATATTCAGGAGCTCTTTTATCTTCTCCGCAAATTTTGCCTGTGTGTTTTCATCCATTTTCGTGGTTCCATCCTTTCATTGCCATTATTTATAGCCATATTTCGTATTTTTTATAACTGTCCCGAGCCGCAAACCCTATTATTCCAGAGAAATGCGGGCTCTTTGTAATTCTTCCAGTGCTTTTTTGCCTTCCACCGCTTTTTTGACCGCGTTGACATCTGTACCCAGCTGCGCCATATAGTACTGGTAGCTGTTGCGTTTGACTGACACCAGTATGTCATGGAAAGCTCTTTCTCTCTCCTGCTTCGTGGACAATTCGGGAAGCGTTGTATGGAACAGCTCCGCTGCCTGCCTCTGCTCCTCTTCATCCTCAAACATGCTGATGATCCCCGCCGGCTGAAACTGTCCGTTGTCCAGCTCTGCAAACATCTTCTCCGCCACCTTGCGATACAATTCCTCCGTGAAATCCTCCAGAGAAATGTACTTACGTACAATCGTATACAGAGAAGGATCATCTCCGATCCAGGTGATCAGCAGTCTCTGGGACTTCCGTCCGCTCTCCGAAGGATCGCTCTTGTTCTGCACTCCGCTGCGGGGACGGGGAATCGGTCTGGCGATTCCCGTCTGGGAAGCATATCCTATGACCATTTTGCGCAGATCATCGGGCCGGATCATATATTTTTCGGCAATGGCCTGCAAATAATTCTCCCGCTCCAGATCTTCCGAAAATTCGCATAGTTTCTGTGCGATCTCCCGGTGGAACTTCGTCCGCTGTTCCGGATCGCTCTGATCGTATTGTTCACTCAGGATACGGATCTCGAAGTAGAAACTGTTCTCCGCCTGATCGATTCTCTCCTGAAAAGCCTCTTTCCCCAGATTCTTGATAAATTCATCCGGGTCCTTATAAGGACGCATATTGATGACTTTACCGGTAAGCCCGGCCTCCTGAGAATACCGATACCCCGGGTGCCGCCTTGGTTCCGGCACCGTCTCTGTCGTAGGCCAGCAGGATATTTTCCGCATAACGGTGTAAAAGGTTAGCCTGTTCCACCGTAAATGCCGTTCCCAGGGATGCCACCGCCTGGGTAAATCCCGCCTGATGCATGGCTATGACATCCATGTAGCCCTCGCACAGGATAATATTGCCCGTCCGGGCAGTCCTTGCGAAATTCAGCCCATAAAGATTCCTTCTCTTATCGAAGATCATGGTCTCCGGTGAATTCAGGTATTTCGGTTCCCCGTCTCCCATGACTCTGCCGCCGAAGCCGATGACCCGGTGGTTGATATCCTGTATGGGGAACATGACACGATTCAGAACTGGCTTCGCAGTCCCCGCTGTTCAGAAAACATTGCCAGTCCGGAGTCTTTGATCTCTTCGTCCGTAAAGCCCTTTTTCCGCAGGTACTGTACCACCTGCTCGCCGTTTTTCCCGGCATAACCCAGTCCGAAATGATGCATGGTCTCATCGGTCAGCTTCCGCCCCGTCAGATACCGCATTCCCACTTCGCCACGGGGGTCCCGCAGCATATAATAAAAATATTTTGCCGCTTCCTTATTGACTTCCAGCAGCCGCATACGTTTGCCGGCTTTTTTCTTCTGTTCCGGTGTCTCCTCCACTTCGGGAAGCTTTACCCCGGCGCGGTCCGCCAGGATCTTAATGGCCTCCGGGAAGGTATCGTTTTCATATTTCATAAGAAACGTATATACATTTCCGCTGGCATGGCATCCGAAGCAATAATACATCTGTTTGTTCGAAGACACCGAAAAGGAAGGTGTTTTTTCGTTATGAAAAGGACAGCAGCCCCAATAGTTGCTTCCCTTTTTTTTCAATGAGACATAGCCCGATATCACATCCACGATGTCATTTCTGGCTCTGACTTCTTCTACCAGTTCTTCGGGATAATACACGTTTTTAACTCCTATTTTATCTTGTACCTATCTCTGCCAGGATTTCGGTATGTAAATATCCTCGTATACCGCTATGGCAAACCGATCCGTCATCGCTCCCACATAGTCGCAGACGACCTTCTCTCTCGGTTCTCCCACGGAAGAAGATTGAGATATTCTTCCGGCAGATCATCAGATGCTTCAGGAAATGCTGGTACAATGTCTCCATCAGCATCTCTGCTTTCCCCTCTTCGCTCTTCGCTACCGGGTTCTTGTAAACTCTCTCAAACATGAACTGTCGTATCTTCGTCATGGCTTCCGCCACCGGCTCCGACATCAGGATGTCTCCCTTGTCCATGCTGTTGGTCACGATGTCATGAATGAAATGATCCAGTCTCTCGGTGGGACTGCTGCCGATCACCTCACAGATGTCCTTCGGCACATCCGCTTCCGTGAGGATTCCTCCGCGGATGGCGTCATCCATATCGTGATGAATATAGGCAATTTTATCGGAAAGTCTGACGATCTTGCCCTCCAGGGTGTGGGCTTTCCAATGGTCTAGTGGTTTCTTATACCGTCTCGCACCTCGTAGGTCAGATTCAGCCCCTTGCCATCCTTCTCCAGAATGTCCACGGTGCGGACGCTCTGTTCGGCATGTTCGAAGCCAAAGGGCATACTCTGTTCAGCGCACGCTCTCCGGCATGTCCGAAAGGCGTGTGTCCCAGATCGTGTCCCAGCGCAATGGCTTCCACCAGATCCTCGTTCAGCTTTAATGCCTTGGCTATGGTTCTGGCCGTCTGGGATACCTCCAGCGTATGTGTCAGTCTGGTACGGTAATGGTCACCCTCAGGTGTCAGAAATACCTGGGTCTTATCCTTTAGCCTTCGAAAGGCCTTGCAATGGATAATACGGTCTCTGTCTCTCTGAAACTCCGGCCGGATATCACATTGTTCTTCCGGTCGCAGACGTCCTTTGGAGTTCACACTCAAGGATGCGTACGGACTTAAATAATCCTTTTCCCACTGTTCCAAGTTTTCTCTGATCGTCATAGTTCCTCCTGCCCCTACTTCTAATATTCTGTGCCTGTCTTAAAAATCCTTTTCTTTCTTTTGAAAAAAATAGTCATTTTTTCTGATTTAAATTATCTGCACACAGAATAGATGAATTCCGCATTCTTATCCATGGCCTCACTGGCCTTTTTGCTGAAAACATGCCACATTCCGGGGAATCGGTCGATATGGGCAGCGACCCGGCTTTGATCAGATTTTTATATAGCCGCAGAGAATCGTCCAACAGGATTTCATTCTCTCCCACCTGAATATAGACGGGTGGGAAACCATGAAAGTCTCCAAACAGCGGAGAAATATAAGGATCCGTCAGATCTCTGTCCGGGGCATAGGCCCTGGTCATACGGTCGATGTACTCTTTATCCAGTACCGGATCCAGTTCCGCCTTGGTCTGGAAAGTCTTGCCCTCGCCGGTAAGATCCGTCCAGGGAGACATCAGCACGATTCCTCTGGGAAGCAAGCGCTCCTGCTCTTTTATTTTCAACACCAGTGAAAGCGCCAGATTACCTCCGGCCGAATCTCCGGTAATGATCACATCTCTTGCTCCGTAGCCCAAAAGCATCAGATAGTTCCAGGCTTTCATGGCATCCTCCGCAGCTGCCGGATACGGATGCTCCGGTGCCAGTCTGTAATCAAAGCACAGCACATCCATGGAAGTACCCGCCGCCAGCTTCGATGTCAGGGTTCTGGCATAGATACTGCTGCCGGTGGAATATCCGCCTCCGTGGCAATGCAGGATCACGTACTTTTTCATATGAGCCCGGTTCACGCTGACCCACTCCGCATCCATGCCATCGATGTCCACGGGACGGTACTGGATCTCTTTACTGTTGCCGAGCAGCTCGCCAATGTGATCCTGGGATTGTCTGTGCTTCTCCAGATCCGGATTCTCCACAAGACCATGGGCCCTGCGGATGAGCTGCATCAGATTCTGGTTGTTCTTCTCACTGTTTTTTCCTACCAGTGCCATAAGTTCCTCCTGTTCACCTAGTTTTCTCGTAACTATTCAGCGCCTCATTCGCAAAATCGCATCTCCGATGCTTTCCTGAACAACAAGTTCACTTGTTGTTTGCTCATCTGAGGCTGCTTCGCCAATATTTCATGGCTCTGAATAGTGATCAAAAGTGCAATCTTCTGCGCACTGCATTGCGCAGTCTCCTCAGGATAAAGGGTGGCGATGGTGATATCGACGATCACGCAGATCGTCAGCACGATAGCCGACCATCCCAGTGCGATCTCCTGTCTCAGGAACCGGTCGATCAGAAGTTCCAGTCCACGCACAAAACAGCGATTCCCGAGATCGGTACAGGGCTCCTGTCAGGAAGGACATGGGGAGCTTGCGGATACAGAACGTCACCGCTTCCACCACTGCCGTCACCAGCAATACGATCGGCAGTCCCAGTCCATAGAACCAGCTGTTATGTCCCGTCAGATAAGTCAGCAGATATAGATACACGATAAACGCCACTCCATCCAGCAGGATGCGACAGATAAATGGGCTGCCTCGTATAAATAACCACAGGGATCATAATAACCCACAATACCAGGACTACGCCGATGCGCGCCAGAGACCACAGACTGCTGCGGAACACAAAGCGTTTAACAGCCCACAGGTCACCGCCGTAGCCAGTACAATAACCGTCAACAGTACTCCCAGATCTTTTCTTTTTACCACTTCCACCTGTCCCTTTTCCTTTGGAAAAGGGGATGGCTGCTTCTCCGGTTCCGGTGCCTTGGGATTATACACCGGTGTGTCGCACAGAGGGCACTTCTTTGCCGAAGCATCCAGTTCCACACCACAGTTCACACAATATGACATAAGCATTTCCTTTCTAACCGGAGGATCTACCGGTTACTCTCGATCTTCACATGAATACCGTCCTGTACCAGCTTGCGGAAAAACAGTCGTTCCACATCCGTTTCCGCAATACTGCTGGCAAAATTGATGGTAAGAATATCTTCAAAGCTGGCAATGGCACAGTTGGTTCTCGTAGAGAACGGTTGTCCCATATAGATATCAAAACGTTCGATATAGGGCTTCATGGTCTCCGGCACTTTCAAAGCTCCCATGTTGGTCAGCCCCGCCGAAGAGTTTTTGTCCTGGATCTTCGTATAGAACTGGCGGACCACCAGATCCTTGATAAACAGCGGTACCACACGGATAAACGGGTTCCTCTGGGTCTCTGCGTTGGTGGTGATATCGCCCCGCAACAGCTTTTCATTCAGATAATACCGCATGTAATTGTGCACCTGGGTCACGATCTCTTCAAAAGTGTATTCTCCCAGTCTTGGGTCAATCCCCGGATAGATCGTGGTGATAAAATTCCGCAGAGTCTTCGATGGGAAAAAGCGCCGCAGATTCACCGGCATGGCAATCTTTACCGGACGTAATTTTAAATGCCACTCACTCTCCTGCTTCTGCATCAGTGCATAGAGCAGAACCGCATTGAAATATTCCGTAATGGTGGCATTATAGCTTTTTGCCACCTTCATGACCTCTGCCACCGACATAATACCGTCTATGATGTTCAGGGTATAAAAGGGCTCCTTGGTTCCCCGGACACGGTAAGCCTTCTCCCCCGGTCTGGGCGGGCACACCTTGGCATTGGCATATTTCATGTAGGCATCTTCCAGTTCTACCGGATCCGGTGTCTCTAAAATATCCAGCACAAAACCGCCGTTCTCAATCTCCGTATGCCCCTTCAGGCGCAGATAAGTGGCCGTCAGAGTCTGCAATACGCACATGCCTCCGGTACCGTCTCCCAGACTGTGATGGGCCTCCAGGGCGATCCGGTTCCGGTAATAATAGATTCTTACCAGATACCGGTTATTGGACTTGAAATACATGGGCTGACAGGGATTTTTCACGTCCTCCTGCACAAATGGGCCGGGGCGGTCATTGGGCTCCAGGTATCTCCAGAAGACCCTTGCGGATAGCCGCCTTATACGTCGGAAAACGAGGCATTGTCAGATTCACGGCCCGCTGCAGCATCTCGGGATCGATCTCCTCCTTTAAAAGAACGGACAAACGATAAACGGAAGAAAAATCTCTTCTCTGTAAGGTCGGGTATACGATGGCCGACAGATCCAGTTTGTACCAGTCCTTGTGTACTTTCGATGCCCTGTCTGTCTTCGTTTTGTCTCTTCTATTAATTGCCACGGTTTTCGCCCCTTTCCCGGTTTTGTATTATATTTTTCAGAAACGACAAAGGCGGCAACCTTTCGGTCACCGCCATGTGATGCAGAAAGAGGGACTTGAACCCTCATGGTATCACTACCACACGGACCTGAACCGTGCGCGTCTGCCAATTCCGCCATTTCTGCGAACAAGATATATCTTACAGTATTTAATTAAAAATGTCAACACTTTTTTCAAATTACTTTAAGTCACTTGAAAAAGTGATGCAGAAAGAGGGACTTGAACCCTCATGGTATCACTACCACACGGACCTGAACCGTGCGCGTCTGCCAATTCCGCCATTTCTGCGAACAAATGTATATTACAACAACCGGCTCCAAATGTCAACACTATTTTTCGAATTATTTAAACTGTATGCAAAATAATTACGATTTCTGCGTTCTTCGGCCTTGTAACTATTCAGACCCCATTCGCAAAATCGCCTCTACGAGGCTTCCTTTTTGCTCATGAGGTTACTTCGCCATGTAAAACTGCTTATCTGCCTGAATGCAAGCATTCGCAGAACACAGTTTTGCATGGCTCTGAATAGTTACCAATTATTTTACATTTACATGTAGGAACTGAACAGATTGCCTGCATTGTAAGTGCCGATATATCCTGCTGTTCCGGTGTACAGACTGCTTCTGGTGGAAGCATGGTCTGCTGCGAAATTGATCATGGAGCTCTGTGCGGATACACGGTAGCCGTAGGAACCATTTCCCCGAAACAGGCTCTTTACCGTAGACATATCCGCTTTCATAAAAGCATCCTTATCCAGGGATAAGGTACCGTCATTTTTCATAGTGATACCGATCTTCGCCAGCTGCTTACTGTTGGCAATGGTAGTATTCCCCAGAGATTCCGTGCGGTTGTTCACTGTGGTATCGCTCACATCATCCACAGCAGCCATCACGCTGTTGTAATTCTTCACAAAGCTGTTCACCGCATTGTAGATGGCACTGGTATCATAGCCCTTGGTCGTGGTCTCTATACCATTCTCATCCTTGGTGGTGATATCCTTTTGTGCGAACAGATCATTTTTACCGGTAGCCAGTAATGTATCTGCGGATTCCTTCAAAGCATCAGTGGCGGTCTCTACCTTGGCCAGTGCTTTCTTCGCGGTCTCCTTCGTGGTGTCTTTCTTCGTTATGTCGGAAGCTGCGGTTTTGGATGCGGTGTTCTCCTTGCCGTAATAAGCTTTCATCAGCTTCCCGTAGCTGCCGTTCTTAATACTTGCATAATCTGCCAGCCAGTTGCCGCTTAGCGCATTGGATGCAGAGGAACTCAGTCCGGAAAACAGAAATGAATAATTGGTCTTTGCCTGAATATTAATACTCATCACAGTCACCTCCGTGTCAACTGTTTTGAATCGGCCTTTCAGCCATTAGTCCTTTTATATCAGTTACAGTATACTACTTATTTCGGATTTTTCCAAGGTTTGTTAACTGTTTTTTGAAAAAATCCCATTAATTGAGTATTTTTTCCAGCATGGTCACCCGGTTGAAGGGAAAAGAGAAATAATAGCCGTCCGCAAAATCCTCCGTCATGACGATCACTTCCTTTGCCAGCTGCACACCGGCCTGCTCTCCCTCTTCTCTGGTCATGTCCGCCCGGTATCTTGCCAGTACTTCGTCTGTCACGTCGATGCCTGCCATCTCGTTCTTCATAAAGGTGGCATTTTTAAGACTCACGAAAGGCATGATCCCGCAGAGAATCCTTGCTCCGGTCTCCTCTTTGATCCGGCGCACTCTGTCGGCACTCTCCTGTGTGGAAATGGGCTGTGTCAGAAAAAAGGTGGCTCCCGCCGCCATTTTCTTCTTCACTCTGCCGATCTCCACCTCAAGATTACGCCTGCCCTGATTGATGGCTCCGCCGTAGCTGGCCGGAGCCTGCGTGAACTGCTCCTCGTTCATATCCGCCAGAATCTGCATCAGTCCCACAGAATCAAAGTTGAACACACTCTTCACCGTAGTCCGCACCATGGAAGGAATGGGGTCTCCCGTGATCACCAGGAAATTCTGAATACCATTGATATAGGCTCCCAGCAGCTGGGAACGCATGGCAATGGCATTTTTATCCCGGCAGCAGATATGGGGCATGACACACATACCGGTCTCTCTTGCCACCTTCTCCGCCATGAGAATGGAATCTGCTCTGGTACGTCCCGAAGGAGAATCCGGGAAAGTCAGCACATCCACTCCGCTCTTCTGTAGCAGATGTGCCGCATCCATCAGTTTTTCGTCATCGATTCCCATGGGAGGTGCCAGTTCCACGGCGATCAGCTTTCGGTTCCTGCCCTCCGCCTCTTTGGTATGATAAAAAGAACGGTCTTCCTTCGGTGCCTGCTGTTTCTCCGGTTCTGTGTCTTTTTTTGCCTGTGGGTACTGGGTCAGATCCAGCTTTCCGGCAAGCTCCGCGATATATTCCGGTGTCGTACCGCAGCAGCCGCCTGCCATATCCACTCCAAGGGCAGTCATCTGCTGCATTCTGTCCACAAAATAGTCTTTGTTATCCCCGGTGAAGAGCATACGGCCGGTGACCATCTGAGGATACCCAGCATTGGGAAGGGCTGTGAGAAGTTTTCCTTCCGGTTTTTCCAGTATCTGCAGGATCCGGTGCATATGGGACGGACCCACACCGCAGTTAAAGCCCACGGCATCGATCTCCTTTGCCTCACCCGCTTTCTGTAAAAGCTTTCTGGCACTTAATCCTGCATTGCTGTAGCCGAACTGGTTTACAGAGAATTGTACCGTAATAAATGCCTGTTCCCCGATCATTTTGATCGCAGGCAGGAGCTCTTCCATCTCGGAAAAAGTTTCAAAGACAAAAAAGTCCGCTCCCTCTTCCAGAAAAATACGGCAGATCTCTTTGTATTCGCGGCATAAAGTATCCTTCTGTGCCAGCGCATCCCCGGGAATCTGTCCGATATCTCCGGCAATATAGACTTCTTTTGTCTCACCGGTGCGTTCTCTCCACGCAGCCACCGCTTCCCTCGCCAGGCGTACGCCGCTTCGCAGAGTCTCCTCGATCTGTTCTTTGGACCTATCCATGCAGAAGCTGTTGGCTGCGAAGGTGTTGGTACGCAGAATCTGTGCTCCTGCCTCGAGGTACTCCGTATGAATCTCCCTCACCCGTTCCGGGGCTTCCAGATTCGCCAGCTCCGGCAGCTGTTTCGTGTCATATTTTCCTCCGTAATAGGTCCCGAAGGCTCCGTCAAAGAGGATCTTTTTCTGTTGGATCCTTTCACGGATCTGTTCTTTGGTATGTTTTGTATTATTCATGATCATATCCTTTTCGTCTTTTCACAACTCTCCTCTGTCAAAACGAGCAGGTCTGCTTCCGCAAGCCTGCTCGTTGATCAGCTTCCGTAACTATTCAGAACCACCTTCGCAAAACCGCTCTTTCAGAGCTTACTTTTTGCTCATATGGTTACTTCGCCATATAAATCATGTCAAATGTTCTTACGAATGCAAGCATTTGACGTACATTTGACATGATTTGCATGGCTCTGAATAGTTACAGCATACCATATTATTTTTCCGAAAAACAGTAGCAATTTTAATCAGATTACCGATTCCTTTATTGCTTACATCAACTTCCGGAACAGATTGGTCAGGTCCTCGATGCTTGCATCCTTGGGGTTGCCAGGTGCGCAGGCATCTGCATGAGCGGATTCTGCCAGGAAAGGAAGATCCTCTTCCTTCAGTGCTTCCAGCTTGGAAGGAATTCCTACATCCTCGGACAGCTTGCGAACTGCGTCAACTGCAGCCTTACGGTAGGCGGCCTGATCCATCTGATCTACACCTTCCACACCCATAGCACGGGCAATCTCACGATACTTTTCACCGGTGCAGTCAGCATTGTATTCCATAACGATAGGAAGCATCATTGCACAGGCAACACCATGAGGGGTATCATAGACAGCACCCAGGGTATGTGCCATGGAATGAGCGATACCGAGACCTACATTGGAGAAGCCCATACCGGCAATGTACTGACCCAGAGCCATGCCTTCACGGCCTTCCTTGGTATTGGCTACAGCGCCGCGCAGGGACTTGGAAATGATCTCGATTGCCTTCAGATGGAACATATCGGTCATCTCCCATGCCGCCTTGGTGGTGTAACCTTCGATAGCGTGGGTCAGAGCATCCATACCGGTAGAAGCGGTCAGTCCCTTGGGCATAGAAGACATCATCTCGGGATCTACCACAGCGATGATGGGCATGTCATGAGGATCTACACAGACGAATTTACGCTTGCGCTCTACATCGGTGATAACGTAGTTGATCGTAACCTCAGCTGCGGTACCGGCTGTGGTGGGTACTGCGATGATGGGTACACAGGGTTTCTTGGTAGGTGCTACGCCTTCCAGGCTGCGTACATCTTCAAATTCAGGGTTGGCAATGATGATACCGATGGCTTTGGAGGTATCCATGGAAGAACCACCACCGATGGCGATGATATAATCTGCACCGGATGCCTTGAAAGCAGCCACACCGTTTTTCACATTGTCAATAGTAGGATTAGCCTTAATATCGGAATAAATTTCATAAGCAAGACCTTCCTTGTCAAGCAGTCCGGTTACTTTTCCGGTCACACCGAACTTGATCAGGTCGGGATCGGAACATACGAATGCCTTCTGAAAAGCATGAGCCTTTGCTTCGGTTACGATTTCTGCAATTGCTCCTGCACCGTGATAAGAGGTCTGGTTGAGCATAATTCTGTTTGCCATGATACATAATCTCCTTTCGACATAAAAACAATCATATTGATAATTTTATTCTAACTGCAAACATCGCATAAAGAAAGTGACAGTTTGCCCCGACTGTCACTTTTTACAGAAAGTTCACAATGTGTACATCTATTTTAGTAATTTTTCACAAATAGTTTTGGTGATTTTTTCACTACCGCAATACACCCAACTGCTGAAATAATTCTGTCACCGGCATAGGAAGTGCACTGACCAACAGCGCCGCCATCTGCTCCGGTGTTCTCTCCTTCGGAGCGAAGATCCATTCCACGGTCATATCAATAGATCCTCTGCAATAAAGCTGCAAGGGAAATAAAAGGTTCTCTTCAAGCTGTCTGCCGGTCTTACGCCTGATCAGCTGTGTATAGAAATTCAGGATCAGCTCGTAGTCATGTTCCTTTAGAGAATTATGATCATCCGATCGGAATGCCCCAGCAAAAAAGACTCTCTCATTTTGAATGAATTCAAACTTTCTGGTCAGTCCTTCGTATACAGTAAGTCCGTCTCCCATCTGGGCAAAAGATTCCAGTAAGAGTTTGTCGAAATACCAGTTGATCAGATCATATTTGTCCTGAAAATTCCGATAAAAGGTCTGCCTCGTCACGCCGCAGGTCTGCACGATCTGCGTCACGGTCATGGCATCGGTGCCGGACGAAGCCATACACTTTTTCGCCGCTTCCGCCAGACGGTATTTAGTTTTATCCGCTGAAGTTTCCTTCGTACTCATGCTGTCACACCTCTACGGTACTACCGGTTTCGACTTTCCATAGCTTTCCGGTAATTCTGCTTCCAGTAAAGCCGCTGCATCTCTGACGCAGTCGATGCATTCTCTCTTTACAATGCCATCGTTGATGCCTTTTAATTCCTTACAGATCACGGTTCCGTTCTGCTCCTTGAAGCTCTGAATTATCCTTCTGGACCCTTGCATGGTCTTCTGCGGATTTTTATTGATCAGTCCCAGTACATTGACCGCCCCGATGACAGCTCCGCAGGTAGCTTCCATGCTGCCGCCGATTCCTACCGCAAATCCCTGAGTAAGATTCCTAGCCGTCTCTTCATCAATTCCCGCCAGATCACAATACGTGCACGCCACTGCCTGCGCACAGTTGTAACCACACATTTTTCTCTCTGCTGCCTGTTCCACTCTTGATTCCATAATTGTTGTTCCTTTTCGTTTGTATTTTACAGGGATGTTTATCATATATATCTTTTTATTTATTATAACAGAAACCGACTGCTTGGTAAAAGAAAAAGCAAAAAGAAGTTGCCTTTATTTTCTATCCATGCTATTCTGATACTGTAATTATTTCTTTTTATAATTCTGAATAGTATTCGATATAGGAATCCTTATTTTTCCCCACGTTTATTATTGTAATGCCTATACTTGTATTCTATCATTGTGCATATTATACTTGTAATCAACAAGGGAGGATTCTTATGAAAAACAAACCGCAGACCAAGCCACAAACGAAGAAGGAGAACGAGTATATGCAATCTGTAACAGCATCACGTCCTTGTACTATCACCGATTCCATTACCCAATCATGCCAGGAAGTCCGAAAAATGAGAGATGGCAAAATACCGGAGAAGTCCCTGGACCAACTTTTCTCAGACATTGAACAATGGTGCAAAGAAGGTGGTGAATAAATGTATACCGTTATTCCCACTGCAAGATTTGAAAAAGACATCAAATATTACATAAAGAAGAAAAGATATTTCCATATCGGTGAAGATATCCGGCAGATAACTAACGAACTTCAGCAAGGGCACCTTGTTGGAACGGAAATTCCCGGATTAAAAATTTCGGATCACGGACATATTTTTAAGGTTCGCAGCATTAATACTGATACACATTCTGGGCAATCCAATGGATATCGCATTTTATATTATGCTATTAGCGAGGAGTTAAAAATCTATCTGCTTACTATTTATTCTAAAAAGGATGATAATAACATTCCTTCTGACAATGAAATTATTTCTTTAGTTAACACTTACTGTGTATAAACTCTTTATTATTCCAAACTGTTTTAAGTGTATAAAAAATTCCTACAAATTTTAAAATCATGTTGACATTGCCGTGGGAAGATGTTATTATCATTCTTGCGTGATGCGAGATAGTAATTATTTTGTGTCGCTATGCGGAAGTGTCGGAATTGGCAGACGAGCAAGACTAAGGATCTTGTGGTAGCAATACCGTGTGGGTTCAAGTCCCATCTTCCGCATTATTTTTTTACTTTAAAAAGCTCAGGGATAGGGTGTTCCTGAGCTTTTTAAAGTAAAAAAATAATGATATTAGGGTGAGACTCTTTCAATCTGCCTTCTCTCTGTGAATAATCTACCAAGGATCTGTGTCGGCTCTTCAGCATTTTCAGTTAAGTTCAATCTTCTGACGAATACTTCATTGAAATAGGTTCTATTACAACTGCAATTATATTATTATTTTGATCTACTCTAAATCTAAATGCATAAAAGTAGTCTTTGGTTGAATCAATTTTTAAGAAATAATTATATGTTCCAGAGTCCTTTAACCCATCATGTGAGAATACATCTTTAATATCTGCGGAACGCTGCTTTGTATCTCCATATAATTCAATTACTTTGTCTATACTGTCTCCAAGTTTGATGCCTCTTACTGTACTTTCTATTACATTACCATCATCTGTAAATTCACCTGATACTATCATGTTTGCATTATCGGCAAGCATGTATGCAGCCTCATCATTTCCCGCCTCTACATATTCATTATATGTATCATATCCCAAAAAACTAAATGCAAGGTCTTTTTCTGAAAGTGGCTCTGCTTCTTCTATGTTGGTTACTTCTGTGGTCTTTTCTGCCTCTGTTGATTCGTCTTTCGCTTCTGCTTCACTTGTGTTATCTTCTACTACCTCAGTGCTTTCTATTGTCTCCGTGGTTGTTTCTGTAAGTTCTACTTGTGCAGATTCAACAGCAGTGGGAATGGGTTCTGCTGTCGCTGTAGTTTCCTGTTTTCCGCAGGAAGCAAACGATAAAATACATATTGTCATCAGTGCTAAAATAATTTTTCTTTTCATAGTCTGTTCCTCGCTTTGTTAAAATCAATATTCTTTTGTAATCTCTCCCTCAATCCCATACATTATCTTAAATGTCTCAAGGTCTTCCGCCCGGCGGATCAGCATGACTTCTTCAAATTTTCCCGTGTGGATATCCTTGAATCCCGCCACCTGTTCACCGTTGCAGATGCTGGCTTTGATAACAGGTTTTTGATTGCTTCTGTCGTAAGTCTTCTTTTCGGTTCTCTTTGGAAAAAGTCTCATTTCTCTTCCTCCAGTGCTGCTTTTACCATCCGTTCAAAGGATTGTGCAAATCTTTCGTCATCCTCTTCTGTCCGCTTCTTCGGACCTTTTAAATGATTTTTATGAGAAGCTCTTCTTGCCTTTTTATTCAGATGTCGTTCCATGAGCATCTGGTCGATGTTCTCATCCGTGTACCATTTACCGGACTGGTGGATGGCGTAGGCACTCTTGCCCAGCGTCATGGCTGCCACGCCATAGTCCTGAGTTACCACGATGTCTCCCCTGCGGCAGAGACTGATCAGCTTATAATCCACAGCATCCGCCCCGGCTCCCACGACCACCACCTCGCTGTAACCGGAAGTCAGTATATGATTGGTATCGCACAGAAGTGTCACCGAAATCTGATATTTCTTTGCAATCTTTTCCACTATGTCCACCACCGGACAGGCATCTGCATCCACATAAATCTGCATAAGTAAGTTCTCCATCACCTTTTTCTGTAATTGAAATTATAGTAACTTTATCAGACGTTTACAAGTGTATATTTAGCCATAAAAAAACCGACCTCCTATCGTTAGATTTTAGGTCTAACGATAGGAGGTCGGTTCAGGATAAGGCTATTTTTCAATCCATATCAAAAATTATCCATTTTGAACAATTCACTTCTTGTTTTTATTCAGTTTCATTTTCTTCCTCTAATAGCTTTAATAATGCAGAAGGTTCACACACCTTAACAGAAGATTTCATATAATCTTTTACATTTCTGGTTACTATACAATCCATTTCTGAACGAATTGCTGTTTCCACCATAATAGCATCTTCATAATCACCAATTTCAGAAGATATTGCTTTCCGGCAATCTAAAGAAGTGGTATCCAACAAATGAAATAAAGTAAAAAGCTTGCTCAAAATCTTTCGTGTTTCTACGTCGTTATGTGTTAAACGGTGTGTCAGATAATAGATATCTGTAACTGACTTTGCTGTAATATAACCCTCAAATTGCTTATTTGCAGAATATATAAAGAGTTTTTGCGCTACTTCTGAAAATGGAGCACGAGACTGTAATGCATCGATGATAACACAAGTATCAACTAAAACTCTCATATCGTATTCAACCTTTCTTCCCGTGCTTCTTCCAGAGTCATATCATTTGAAAGAACGCCAAACAATGATTTAGCAACATCTACTCTATCCTGATATGGATTAGACAATTTTGCAACAACTTTTCCGTTACGAGTAATATAAATATCCTCTGTTTCTGCAAGCATAAGATATTTGCCAAGATTAATTTTTAATTCAGTTGCAGTAATGGACATATCATCATCACCTTTCTTGAAGAATAACTATTTATCGTCTCATAAAGAGAATCTCTCTTTTCAATTATATTATACACAAATCGAACGATTTTATCAATAAAATCGTTCGAAAATCGACTATTGAATGCTGGTCGGAGCGCTACTCCGCCAGATACATCTTCAGGCTTCCTTCCACCGCATCCATGGCTTCCTCCACACTCGCCTGCCCGTTTAGGTATGCCTGTAAGCTCTCGGTCAGGGAAGTCTCGATCTGAGTGTCTTCCTTAAGGCACAGGGTGGCTGCCTTGCACAGCTCCATCAGATGGTTCGCGGTCTCCTCAGAGTAGGCTTTGATGGCGAACTCTGCGGTACTGCCGTCGATATCATAGGTGGTATAGGCTTCCGCCATGCTGCGGTCTGCTGCAGCCTGCGTCTCCAACGCTTTTGCATTGACAGGGAATCCCTCATAGGTATCCACTCTCTGCAATTCTTCGGACAGAGCAAACCGCAGGAAATCCTTTGCGATCTCCACGTGTTCACTCCGGCTGTTGATTCCAATGACCATCTTCGGATAAAATGCATTTTCCACGGATACCACATTGGCATTTAACAGTTCTGCCACAGCATAGGGTGTCATTGCCTGATTAAAGCCGTCAGTCTCCTGAAGTACCAGCTTCACATCAGATCCCAGATCCCAGATATTCGCTGCACGGCCTTCTTTTCTGGAAGGCAGGATACCGCAGTTATCCGCAATCTTCTTCAAATCTTCCAGCCAGGGACGTAAAGAATCACGATTCACCTGACGGTTCTGTAAAATATCATCGACGATCAGGGGATAGAACTCTTCCACCAGTTCGCCGCAGGTACGGTCTCCCAGATAACTCTCCGTCTTTCCGGATACCGCCTTTGCAATAGCATCCATGCTGCTCATTTCCTCCGGCTGCACATCCCTGCCGACAGCTAACAATAATCCGAATTGCAGCGGCACCGCATACCGTCTTCCATCCGCCTCTTCATAGGCTGTTGTGATGTTGGAAAGCAGGGTTCCGTCCTCTTCCATGGGCTGCAAAATCTCTTGCAGATTAAACAGCAAGCCCTTAGAGGCATATGTGTCCAGTTTCAGATGATCCATCACCATGAGATCCGGTCCGCTGCCGGAGGTCAGGGAAGTGTTGAGATCCTGATAGATCTGCTGATAATCCGCATTTCCGCTGTATTTATCCGTCATGGAGATTGCCGCATCCACATGGATCAGTATCTCCGGATGCTGCTTATGATACTGCACCGCAGCCTGCTGTAAAAAAAAGCTCTCCTCCACGGTATACAGCGTCAGTTCTTCGGTCACCTCTGTCACCGCATCGGGATCATAGCGGTAAATCATTATTTTATCCCCGCTCTCGCTTCCAAACCACGCGTATACACTGCCGTCCGACAGCGCCACAATATCCCTGCACCACTAATCCGACAGAGAAAAACCGGTATCGATTCCCTGAAGCAGCTTCTGCCAGTTGGTATCGCCTGCGTCGCAGCGGAAGAATCCGTCTGCATCCGCCGCATAGACTGTGCCGTCTCCCAGCACACTGAAATAAGCAGAGCTATAGCTGTCCTGGGAAAAGGGAATCACTCCCTTAGCTTTTGCCCCGTTATTTCCATCCAGCTGCATCTGTAACAATCCGTTCACAGAGCCCTGTTCATCCGTCTGTGCCAGATACAACGTATCTCCCACAGCACTGACCCACTTATTATCCGACAGACTGCCACTGTCTGTCAGGCTGTCGCTCTCCTGGCTGCTCACCAGGCTTCCGTCCTGTGCCAATACAACATCCAGGGAAAAATAAGACAGTCCCACTAACAATTCATCCTCTGTCAGTGTCACATACTGCGGCGTATCATAGAACCGATAGCCATCCATATCCATAGGCTCCAGCCACTTCTGTGGTGTAATATCCAACGCACTGCCGCCCGCTTCCTTCCACAGATGTGCGGAAGAGCTCTCCTCATCCCGGTAACAGTTGCCGTACAGGTACTGATTCCCCTCCGCATCCTGCAACAGTGTAAAACTGTCACTGCTCTCCAGACCCTTTCCCTCGGGAAGCGCCTTCAGCCAGTCCTTCGTCACTTCCGTCAGAGTATCCCCTTCGCCCAGCATCCATTCCTCTAAAGAGACCTGACCTTCTGCGCCTCCTGCCACAAGAAAATGTAATTCATCACCTGAACGGAAGATCTGGCTGATATTTTTGTCCTTCCATTCCTCCGGAAGTGAGAGTTCCGTCTCTACATATCGTCCTTTCTGCACTTCATCAGGTGACGCTGTGATCTGCTGATCGTTCTTATTCCCACACCCGGTGAACAGTCCCATGACGATCGCCATACAGGTCGCCAGTGCGATTCCTTTTTGCATGTTATTGTTGTTAAAGTAGTTTCTGTTTCGCATCTTAATATCCAGTCCCTTCCTGTAATCTGCAAATTTGCTCTTTCACATCTTTTTCTTACAGGAAAAGTATAGCGGTTTCTTTCTTAAGATAACAGCAGGCACGGGTTAAGATGCCTTTACCATATGATTAAGATTTTCTTAACGCAAAACGGAACCGGCACAAACGCCGATTCCGTCTTCTCCGGGAACCCTTTTAGGAATTCAATATCTTCATAAATTCTTCTCCGGTAATGGTCTCTTTTTCATATAAATACTGAGATAGTTCATCCAGTTTCGCACGGTTTTCCAGCAGGATCTGCCCTGCCTTCTCATGCTGCTTCTTCACCAGCTCCACAACTTCTCTGTCGATGGCAGTCTGGGTCTCCATGGAACAGGTCAGGGAAGCATCCCCACCCAGATACTGGTTCGTCACGGTCTCCATGGCTACCATGTCAAAATCTTTGCTCATACCGTAGCGGGTGATCATACCTCTGGCAAGCTTGGTAGCCTGTTCGATATCATTGGAAGCTCCTGTGGTCACAGACCCGAAGGCGATCTCTTCCGCGGCACGTCCACCGGTCAATGTAGCGATCTTGTTCTCCATCTCTTCCTTGCTCATCAGATAATGATTGCCTTCCTCTTCCACCTGCATGGTATAACCCAGTGCACCGGAGGTACGGGGCACAATAGTGATCTTCTGTACCGGTGCGGAATTGGTCTGCTTCGCTGCCACCAGTGCGTGTCCGATCTCATGGTATGCCACGATCCGCTTTTCCTTATCTGTAAGGATGGCATTCTTTTTCTGATAACCGGCAATGACTACTTCAATACTCTCTTCTAAGTCTGCCTGGGTTGCGAACTTACGTCCATCTCTGACTGCCCTAAGAGCTGCCTCGTTGACGATATTGGCAAGCTCTGCGCCGGAAGCTCCGGAAGCCATACGGGCGATTTTATTGAAATCTACATTATCTGCGACTTTGATCTTACGGGCATGCACTTTCAGGATTTCTTCTCTTCCTTTCAGGTCGGGAAGCTCTACCGGCACACGTCTGTCAAAACGACCGGGACGTAACAGTGCAGGATCCAGACTCTCCGGACGGTTGGTGGCCGCCAGGATGATAACACCGTTGTTGCCTTCGAATCCATCCATCTCGGTCAACAGCTGGTTCAATGTCTGTTCTCTCTCATCGTTTCCGCCCACCTGTCCATCACGCTTTTTACCGATGGCGTCGATCTCATCGATAAATACGATACAGGGAGCCTTTTCCTTTGCCTGTTTGAACAGGTCTCTTACTTTGGAGGCACCCATACCTACGAACATCTCCACGAATTCCGAACCTGACATGGAGAAAAAAGGAACATTTGCTTCTCCGGCTACTGCCTTGGCTAACATTGTCTTACCGGTTCCGGGAGGGCCTACCAAGAGGATGCCCTTCGGCATGGAAGCACCGATCTCTTTGTATTTGTCGGGGTCATGCAGGTATTCCACGATCTCTGTCAGATTTTCCTTCGCCTCGTCCTCTCCTGCCACATCAGTGAACTTGATACCGTTGGAAGACTTTACATAGACCTTCGCATTGCTCTTGCCCATGCCTCCCATGCCGAACATCATGGAGTCGCCGCCGGCCTTTTTCGCCATCTGACGGTACATCAATTGTCCGAAGCCAATAATGATAATCAACGGCAGCAGCCAGCTGATCAGGAAGCTTAAAACCGGCGATGCTTCCTCCACAATCTCACTGGAGAATTTTGCCCCGCTGTCATACAGTCTCTGCGTTCTGTCCGGATCATCCATCAGACCGGTCTTGTAAATGGTCTTGTCATCTTTTGCCGTGAATACGATCTGATTGTCCTGGACCTGTACCTCATCGATCTGTTTATCATAAGTCATCTGCATAAAAGTGTTGTAATCCACTTCCTTCACTGCCCTCTGTACGATCTGCGGTACCAGAAGACTATTGATCAGGATAATCACGATCAATGCAATCATATAATAGAATATGAACGGTTTTTTGTTTGGTTGTTTGACTTCCTGCATACTTTTTCCCTTTCTCATTCTTGTATTATTGTCCAAAACTGTTGTAATAAATCAATCATAGCCACTTTTCATCAGACAATCAATGGATATTCTCTTACCTTATTCTAAAAAAAAGATAAACTTATGCGGTGAAAAGACTACGTTTTTCAAAATCTGTTTCTTTCCATTTTCAGGCAAAAGAGAGACAATTAAAATAGATTTTTACTTGCCAAAAGGTTCAAAAAGGAGGAAACGTCTGTGTCGGATACTACCAAAAAGAGATTAAAATTCGCGGGAAAGCTTCTGTTTGTCTGTCTGTTATTAGGTATCCTGTATTACAGCTTCCGGGATTCCATGGGAGATATGCTGACGGAGCTTGCCAATGTCTCCCCGCAAGTGGTCATGTCCCTGTTCCTGACCGTGATCCTCTACCATATCTTTGAAGGGCACATCACCTGGCTGATCGTGCATAAAACGCACCCGGAATATCCCCGCCTGAAGGGATTCTGTAATGCTTTCTACTGCTCTTTCTATAAGACGGCCACTCTGGGCAGCGGTTCCGGCATCGCAGGAATCTATTACCTGAACAAAGCCGGTATCCCGGTTCCCAATGCCACCGGCATGTACTTTTTCCAATATATTGTCCACAAGGTCTCTATGGCAGTCTATAGTCTGCTATTGTTTTTGGCAACCTATGGATTTATTCATGCTTCATTTGCCGATTATCAATGTTATATCCTGCTGGGATTTGCAGGAGTCTGTGTGATTGCAGGAGTTCTGTTAGCTGTCGCTACCGTACCCTGGATGCAGACTGCCTGTAATCTGCTGGCCAACCGGTTCCGTGCAAAGCATCCCTCCTGGGAGGAAAAACTCACCGGTGCCGGGCATAAGCTTGCCCTGCTACAGGCGGAAAGCCGGTCTCTGTTACAGGATCCAATATTGCTGCTTCACCTGTTCCTGTGTAATGTATTAAAGTTCACTACCTGGTATATCATCCCCTGGATCGTGTTCTGCAATTCTCTTGGGGGAGAATACGGCGATCTGCCTTTTTCTTTCCTGCAATGTTTTGCTCTGACCTCTCTCAGCCAGTCGCTGGCGGGTGTCATCCCCACCCCGGCGGGGATCGGATCCGTAGAGGCTGTCTTTACATTGCTGTTCCGGCGTCTCCTGCCGGAGGCCAAAGCCCTGTCTGCCGTGCTTCTCTACCGTTTCGCCACCATGCTGTTACCTTGTGCGATCGGTGCGTTCTTTGTACTGGGGGAGAGGATTATTTCTCTGCACAGGAAAAAGAGAACGGCGGACTAATATGCTTTCCTAAAATCTCCACACAAAACAAGCCACTACACAGTATTCTGTGTCGTGGCTCTTATTATGTTCCGTTATTATAAAAACAAATGCTAAGTATTACTTTCTCTGTAAGAAATCAGGAATCTTCAGAGATTTCTCTTCTACAGAGCTTCTGATATCTGTAGGCTTATGAATACCGGGCACCGGCTGTATGGGTCTCGGAGCCTGTCCTCCCTGTCCCTGGGGTGTCGTCGGAGCGGTAGGCTGCAGATTCATTCCCTTCAGAGAATTCGGTGTCATATGGGACGCAGGCTGTCTGAATGCAGCGCCTCCGCCCAGACGATTCTGTACACCGTTGTTGGCCTTGTCTTCCAGACCGGTAGCAATAACCGTAATGGTGCAACTGTCGGACTTGGACTCATCATACATGGCACCGAAGATAATATTTACATCGTCTCCTGCCAGCTCCTGAACATAGCTTGCCGCATCGGAAGCATCTGCCAGGGTAATGTCACCGGAAATATTGATGATAACATGGGTAGCACCGGAAATCGTAGTCTCTAACAGAGGGCTCTCCACTGCCATCTTGACAGCTTCCATAGCCTTGTCATCGCCCTTGCCTTCACCGATACCGATGTGAGCAATACCCTTGTCCTTCATAACCGTCTGTACATCTGCGAAATCCAGATTGATAACTGCGGGAACATTGATCAGGTCAGTGATTCCCTGTACTGCCTGCTGCAGTACTTCATCCGCCTTCTTCAGTGCTTCCGGCATGGTGGTACGTCTGTCCACGATCTCCAGAAGCTTATCATTGGGGATTACGATCAGGGTATCCACGTGTTCCTTGATACGCTCGATACCGTTTAATGCATTGACCATACGGGCTTTTGCTTCAAAACGGAAAGGCTTCGTTACCACACCAACGGTTAAGATGCCCATATCCTTCGCAAGCTTGGCCACTACCGGAGCAGCTCCGGTTCCGGTACCGCCGCCCATACCACAGGTGACGAATACCATGTCTGCACCCTTCAGAGCTGCGGAAATCTCTTCTGCACTCTCCTCGGCTGCTTTCTCACCGATCTCAGGCTTGGCTCCCGCACCAAGACCCTTGGTCAGCTTCTCACCGATCTGTAACAGTTTCGGAGCTTTGCAGAGCTGCAATGCCTGCTTATCGGTATTCACCCCGATAAAATCCACTCCGTCAATTTTCTCATCTATCATTCTATTTACAGCGTTGTTACCCGCGCCACCTACACCGACTACGATGATCTTGGCAGCTACATCCGCGTCATTCGTCTTAATCTCCAGCAAGGTTAGTTCCTCCTTTTAACCTTTTTCAACTTCACATAGACTATCATATAATCATTTTACAAATTTAGCAACCTATTTTTTCAAAATGTTTCACAAATGTTTCACGCGTCCGGTTTGAAGGTAAATTTACCCTTTCCTTCCTCGTAGTTTTCCATTTGCAGGGTTCCGCTTTTACCCTGTAACTTCTCCAGGAAGTCCGGTAACAACTGCAGCTTGTCCTCTATATGGCTGTTGTCACTGCCCATGGACACCTTGATCTGTCCGAAGTAGATCGTAATGTCACCGGAAGAATGCAGATAGATCTTGTCCGCAGCCAGTGAATATTTGTTCAAAAGCTTTGTCAGATCCATGATCCTGGAAAACACCTGCGGATCCTCCACCGGCAGCTGCTCTCCCAGCACCACATGGTCAAAGGAAAGCCCCGTGATCTGCGGTATTCCCTGGGTGCGGATCCCGGAACTTTCCACCACATAGCCGTCTTTATCAAAATACATATAAGTATCCAGATATTTCACATATCCCGCCAGTGCTTTTTCATATACAGTGATCTTGATCGTGTCGGGTGCCAGAATCGATACATTCATCACATCCACAAAGGGAATGTCCTGAATCCCTCTGTCACGGTATTTCAGAGACAGATACAGGGAATTATCTCCCAAAGGTCCCGACATCACGATCTCCATGATCTCGTCCTCGGTATAATGCACATTGCCCTCCACATACACGGTACGTACCGTATACACGGAGTGCAATGCCACCGCACCACCGCCCAGTGCCAGCAGCAGGATGCCTATGATCACTATTCTTCTGATAATTTTGCTTCGGTCTCTATACACTGATGATCCGTGCTCCTAATTCTCTCAAGTCTCTGCAGATATTTTCATATCCGCGTTCTATAAAGTGCTGTCCTGTCACGAAACTCTCGCCTTCTGCCGCAAGCCCCGCCAGAACCAGTGCCGCACCGCCGCGAAGTTCACAGGCTTCCATCCGGCTTCCCCGTAAATGCTCCACTCCGGTGATCACGGCATGTCTTCCGTCCTTCAGAACAATCTCTGCTCCCATGCCCTTTAGCGGTTCCGCAATACGAAAACGATTCTCGAAAATATTCTCTTCAATGCAGCTGCATCCTTCCGCTTTCGTCAGCACCGCCATTGCCACCGACTGCAGATCCGTGGGAAACCCCGGGTAAGGTCCGGTCCGTAAATACGGTATGGCCTGCGGTCTTTTGGAACACTGTACGAACAGACCTTCCTCCGAGGTGATACACTGTGCACCCATTTTTTCCGCCACAAAGGTCACCGCTTCCATCTGCTCCCAGGGAGCCTCTGTCAAAAGTACACTGCCTCCACAGCCGATACAGGCGAACAGATATGTCCCGGCTACAATCCGGTCTGACGGAACTGTGTACCGTGTACTATGAAGTGGTCTGTCACCATGAACCAGAAGTTCCGATCCTCCAATCCCCTCAATCTGTGCACCACATGCCGTCAGAAATTCGCACAATGCCGTCACTTCCGGTTCTCTGGCGGCCCCCAGTATCCTGGTGTCTCCATCCGCCTTCACCGCAGCCAGCAAAATATTCTCCGTAGCTCCCACACTGGGAAACTCCAGTGTGATCTCTGCCCCGTGCATTTTCCCATCCTTCACCTGTGCAGACAGAAGCCCTTCTTCCTCCCGGAATTCGACGCCCATCTGCTGTAGTGCCCTGATGTGCAGATCGATCGGCCGTTCTCCGATGACGCACCCACCCGGATGCTCCATGGTCACATAACCACATCTTCCCAGCAATGCTCCCAACAGGCACAGAGATGAACGCATTCCGGTGATAGCTTCCCCCTGCATCCGTCTGGCCTCCGCTCTCTCGCAGGGAAGTTCTTCATTTTCTCCCGGCTGTACCCGGATCCCTTTTTCCTGCCAGTGCACCAGACATCCCAGTTCCCGAAGCAGATGCACAAAACGATGTACATCTGCAATACGTGGGCAGTTCTGAATATAGGATACTTCATTGGTAAGAAGCGTTGCCGCCAGGATCGGAAGTGCCGCATTTTTTGATCCCTGTATGCGTACCTTCCCCTGCAGCGGAATGCCTCCCTGCATGCGGATTCCTTTCATACAGCACCATCCCCGTTTTTATGATAATCTTATCTTATGTAGGAAAGCACTGTTTCGTACCATGTCTTCTGAATATGTATTTTTCTACAGCTCTTTTAACTGGATCCTGCGCGCCACGCTTAATACCAGTCCGATCTCCGACAGCAAAAACAATGCCGAAGAACCACCGTAACTGATAAACGGCAGGGAAATTCCTGTGTTGGGAATGGAGTTGGTAACTACGGCAATGTTTAAGATCGCCTGGATCGCGATATGTCCCATAACGCCCACCACCAGCATGGCGCCGAACAGGTCCGGTGCATTGTTGGCAATGACCATCATTCGCCATAAGAGCATAATGAACATGAGAATAATGGCAACCGCTCCGAACAATCCCAGTTCCTCGCAGATAATGGAGAAGATCATGTCGTTCTGCGCCTCGGGCAGGAAGCTTAACTTCTGCATACTCTGCCCCAGTCCCTTGCCCCAGATGCCACCGCTTCCGATGGCATACAATGCCTGCAGGGTCTGGAAACCTTTATCCTGCGCCTGACTTTCCGGATTCAGCCACGCCTGGATTCTCGCCAGACGGAAGGTACCAATTTTATCTCCCATCTGTACGACTGCGACTACCAAAAGTCCAGCCGCCGCCAGTACGCTGCCGCCCATGATGATGAATTTCTTGTAATCCGGGCTTGCCACGAATACCATCAGCACCGCAATACCCATAATAATAATGGCGGAACTCAAATTATCCGTAATGAGGTACACCGATGCTGCGATCGGCAGGGGTGCCGCCATCATGGTAAAGAAGCCTTTCATGGTACGGACGCTTTTTCCCATCTTGCATACCAGACTTGCCAGGAACAGGATCATACACAATTTCGCTACTTCCGCAGGCTGCAGGTTGAAGCCCGTATGTGGGATACCGATCCATCTGGTAGCGCCGTGGGAAGTGATACCCAGGGGTGTCTTTACCAGGAAGATCAGGATCATGGACACCACATATCCCAGGGTGGCAAACCGTTCCCAGAAGGTATACGGGATATTGGCAATGACCATCATGAAGACCAGACCGATGATATTGGCGATCAGCTGTTTCTTCATATAATAGGCGGCATCTCCATAGGAATCATAAGCCTCATAGGAGCTGGCCGAATAGATCATGATCAGTCCGAATCCCAGTAAAAACAGCACAATAAAAAGCAGGCTGTAGTCAAAAAAGTATTCGGATTGTTGTTTCTTTTTACGTCTTCTTCCCCGCGTTTCCGCCATGCCTGCTTTTACTCCTTACTTCTGTTATGATTTCTTATTCCGCCAGTCCGCGTACATATTCCTTGAAAAGCTGTCCTCTGACTTCATAGTTCGGGAACATGCCCCAGCTTGCACAGGCCGGAGACAACAGTACCGCTTCTCCCGGCTGGGCCAGTTCGGTACACAGCTTCAGGCATTCCTCATAGGTATCTGCGAAACGGATCTTATCAAAGCCATGCTTTCTGGCACACTCGGCAATCTTCTCTCTGGTCTGGCCGATGAGGACAAGGCACTTTACCTTGCCATCAAAGCTGTCGATCCACTCATCGTACTCGCTCTGCTTGTCATAGCCTCCGCCGATCAGCACGGTAGGCTTGCTCATGGCTTTGATGCCCTGGATCGCCGCATCGGGATTGGTTCCCTTGGAATCGTTGTAATAGTCCACACCGCCCTTGGTAGCTACGAATTCGATCCGGTGCTCCACCGCATGGAAACCGCGGATCACAGTAAGGATCGTCTCCATGGGCACCTGCATACCTTCTGCAATGGCTATGGCTGCCATGACATTTTCCACATTGCACAGGCCTACCAGATTCATATCCTTGTGAATATCCATCAGTTCGGTCTCTTCGCCGTTCACACTCTTGATAATCTTGTCTCCCCGCAGGAAGTAACCGTTTTCCAGCTCGTGATGGGAGGAGAACAGTACCGGAGTCGCAGGACATCTTCCTGCGAAATCTCTGGTATAATCATTGTCATAATTCAATACACAGATATCATTTTTTGTCTGGTGGGAAGCCACTGCTTCCTTGGCTGCCACATAGGCCTCCATGGTATGATGTCTGTTCAGGTGATCCGGTGTAATATTCAGGATGGCTGATACTACCGGATGGAATGTATGTATGGTCTCCAGCTGGAAAGAACTGATCTCTCCCACGGTGACACTATCCTTTGACGTCTTCGTTACTTCCAGTGTATAAGGGTTGCCAATATTACCCACTACAAAGGTCTTCTCCGCACCGAAATGAGCTTTCATGATCTCACCGGTCAATGTGGTGGTGGTAGTCTTGCCGTTAGTGCCGGTAATGGCGATCACTCTGCCTTGCTCTGCAAGGAATCCCAGTTCGATCTCTCCCAGAATCTGTACCCCGCGGTCCCTCATACGGTTCACCAGAGGAATATCCGTAGGTACTCCGGGGCTTAAAACGGCTGCCTGAATGCTCAGTTCTACCTCCTCCGGCAGTTCTCCGGCGATACAGACTGCCTTGCTTTCCCCGGGAAGCTTCGCCTCCAGATCTTCCTTTGTCAATTTATCACTGCTGTCATACAGAACCACGTCTGCATGGTATTTTTCCAATAAAGCCACTGCACCGATCCCGCTGATGCCGGAGCCGATGACCAGACATTTTTGTCCTTCTAACATTTTCCTTACCATACCTTTCTGTAAAAGTCCATTAGTTCATTATAACGCATTCCCTACAAATGGGGAAGAGATTTTTACAGGAGACTTACGCAAAGAAGCCCTCCAACATATATATGTCGGAGAGCTCCGGTTCATTCCAGTTTCTGTGTACAATAATCTTCGGTTCTACGCTTCTACGATCAGATATCTGCCGTCTCCGATATCGAATACTTCATCTGCCTCCAGAATCTCATCATCCACAGCGCCGTCCACATCCATGCCGGCCTCATCAAAATACTCAATGACATCCTCCACGGAATCTACCACGACTGCCATGCACTCTTCCAGAAAATCTTCTGCCTCATCCAGTGTCTCTGCTACAGCTTCCGGGAAAAGCTGGAGCTGTTTGTCCAGGAAGCATTCCAGTACCGCATCATCATACTCTCGCATGCTATTACCTCCAAATTCTTACAAAAATGTCTTATTTATTTTCATAATAATATGGATATAAGATTACGTCAATTAGCAATTCGATATAGATGTAAATTGAGAGTTAGTAAAGAAATGCTATCAAATCCCCGTAGCCCTTGGCAGGGTATAAGAAACGCGGCACTGCTTATTCTTATACCCAGCCGGGGCTACTGGTTTTTTGAAAGCTTTCCAAAACGCAGAACTCCCGGCGTATGCGGTGCCATGTCGAAGATGTTTGTCGGAGGATGTTGATATTTTCTAGAAAAGTGCTGAAAGGCAGGGGGAAAGCGGACACGATGTCCGCGTCAGCCGATTGTCGACATGGATGTCGACTGTAGGCGGCCCCGTCATGACGAGAACCACTCATCACTTTTCGTAGAAAATTCACATCCGGAGACCTTACATCGAGACATGTGTATCGCATGCTCCGGGAGTTCGTCTGGTCTAAGGCTCCCTCCGCTACGAACCATGCCTATTCATAAGATTGTCAGCAAAGAACGCTGTCAATCTTATTTCATAGACGGCTGTCGCCGTATAAAAATAGAACGAAATAACCTCTTGTGTGAGCAAGCTCCCACCGAGGTATTCCGTTCTATTTTTGCATGGCTCGTAGCTAGGCTAACTTTCAATTATTCGCAATACTTCAACAATTCCAACGGGTGGGCGATAATAGCATCGGCGTGGCCTTCTTCCAGTTCCTTGCGGTTGCGGAAGCCCCAGAGGACTCCTACAGTGAAGGCACCTGCCGCCTTGCCGGTCTTCATGTCTGTAGCGGTGTCTCCCATGTAGAGTACTTCGTCTGCGGTGAGACCGAACTTGTCTAAGATGCGGAAGACTCCGGCGGGATCGGGCTTGATGGGCACGCCGTCCACCTGTCCCTGCACCACATCAAAATAGCCCTTGCCAAACAGGCTCTCGATGACATCCACGGTGGCATGATGGGGCTTGTTGGACAATACGGCGATCTTCATTCCACGTTTCTTCAACTCTTCCAGCAGTTCCGGAATTCCCTCATAGGGCTTCACCTGATACATGCAGTTCGCCTGGAAGATCTCCTTGTATCTGGCATAGGCTGCTTCAAAATGGGTAAGTTCCGTATCGCCACCCTTGATCAGTGCCCGCTTTACCAGATTGGCGGCACCGTCTCCCACAAAATATTTATAATCCTGTACCGAGAAAGGTCCATAGCCGAATTCCGCCATGGTCTTGTCTCCGCTGTATTTCATGCTCATGATAGAATCGGATAAGGTTCCATCCAGATCAAAAATTGCTGCTTTCTTCATTCTGTTCTCCTACACTAATCTCAATCCATGCAGTTCCTGATAGACTCTTCCCACGGGAAGGCCTACCACATTGTTGTAATCTCCTTCAATGCCGCGGATATACCGTGCACAAAATCCCTGAATGCCATAGGCTCCCGCCTTGTCCATCGGATCCCCGGTAGCCACATATTCCCGGATCTGTGCATCGGTCATAGGATAAAAATGCACTGTGGTCTTCTCATGGAAAGTCAGCGTCTTCCTCTCACCGTTTTCCTCATAGAGAATCGTCACACCTGTGTATACCTCATGTCCTCTGCCCTGCAGCATAGTAAGCATGGCTGCCGCAGCTTCCGAATCCGCAGGCTTACCCAGAATCTTACCGTCGCAGGCGACCACAGTATCGGCTCCCAGCACAAGGGTGTCCGTCATCGTAGCTTCTCCACTTTTCTGTTCCGGATCAAAGACACCACTTACCGCAAGCTTCTCCCACACCGCTTCCGCTTTCTGCGCTGACAGTTCTTCCACCACTTTCGCCGGCTCTGTGGAATTGATCTTCTCCTCGGTCTCGCTGACCACAACATCGAAATCCAGTCCGATCTGTGTCAGAAGCTCCCGCCTCCTGGGGGAGGCGGATGCCAATATAATCTTCTTATTCATGATGTGTCTCCGGGATAAAAGTTCTGCTTTCAATGGCAGATTCTCCCGCAGCCTCCTTTGCTTTTTGAATGGCCTCCAGGCAGAACGCATCCTGGGAATTGAACAACTGCTTTCCTCTCTTGTCCTGCTTCTCATAGCTGCCATCCGGCTGTAAAATAGAAGCCTTCACATTATCCTTCAGCTGACTGTTCAGAATATGTAGCAATTCCTCCTTCAGCTCCGGGCGATCTACCGGGAAGAGGATCTCCACACGACGCTCCAGATTACGGGGCATCCAATCGGCACTTCCACAATAGATCTCATAATGGTCATCATTTGCAAAATAGAAAATACGGCTATGCTCCAGGAAATTGCCGACGATGGAGCGGACACTGATATTCTCGCTGACACCGGGGATTCCCACCTTCAGGCAGCAGATACCTCTGACGATCAGTTCGATCTTCACGCCGGCCGCACTTGCTTCATACAGGGCACGGATAATATCCTTGTCGCAGAGGGAGTTCATCTTCGCAATGATATGAGCATTCTTTCCCTCCAGCGCATAATTTTTCTCACGCTCGATCAGGTGCAGGAACTTATCCTTCAGCCATAACGGTGCCAATGCCAGCTTGTTCCAGAACAGTGGCTCAGAATAACCGGACAGCATATTGAATACTGCCGTGGCATCCTCGCCGATGCGCTCCGCGCAGGTCAGCATACCCACATCCGTGTACAGCTTCGCCGTAGCATCGTTATAGTTACCGGTACCCAGATGGACATATCTGCGGATGCCATCCTCTTCTCTGCGGACCACCAGTGTGATCTTGGAATGAGTCTTTAATCCCACCAGTCCATAGATAACATGACAGCCTGCCTTTTCCAGCATTCTCGCCCAGACGATATTATTTTCCTCATCGAAACGGGCTTTCAGTTCCACCAGTACTGTGACCTGCTTGCCGTTCTCGGCGGCCTGAGCCAATGCCGCAATAATGGGAGAATTGCCGCTGACACGATACAAGGTCTGTTTGATAGCCAGTACTTCCGGATCTCTCGCCGCCTGACGGATGAAATCCACCACCGGCGTAAAGCTCTGGAACGGATGATGTAAGAGGATATCTCCCTTACGGATCTCCTCGAAAATATTGCAGCCTGCGGGAAGCTCCGGTGACTGCTGGGGCTCATACTTGGGAGTCTTTAAATGGTCAAAGCCCTCCAGCCCGTAGATCTTCATCAATACAGTCAGATCCAACGGTCCGTCGATTTCATAAATATTCTCGGGCTCGATGTTCAATTCCTTCTTAATGATCTTCAGCAGCCGCTTATCCATGCCGCTTTCCACTTCCAGGCGGATGGCTTCGCCCCACTGACGCTTCTTTAACTGCTTTTCGATCTCCTTTAACAGGTCTGCCGCCTCATCCTCATCAATGCTCAGATCCGCATTTCGCATGATACGGAAAGGATGGGCACAGACAATATCATAATTCAGGAACAGCTTATCCATGTTCCGCTCAATGATCTCTTCTAACAGAATGATCTTGCAGGCCTTGCCCTTAGACGGGATCCGTACCACACGGCTCAGGACGCTGGGCACCTGCACGGTGGCGAATTCCAGTTCCTCGTCACTGTTTTTCTTCCGCACCATAGCTCCGATGTTCAGAGATTTGTTGCGAATCAAAGGGAACGGTCTGGAAGAGTCCACGGCCATGGGGGTCAGCACAGGATACACATTTTCCTGAAAATACTGATCCACATACGTTGCCTCCTCCGCCGTCAGCTGCTCATGCTCTCTGATGATATGCAGACCGTTTTTCTCCAGAAGAGGGAGTAAGGAACGGTTATAGGTGGAATATTGCAGATCCACCAGTTCATGGATCGCCACATGCAGCGCTTTTAACTGCTCCGTGGGAGTCATGCCCGCAATGTCTTTTTTGGTATAACCCGCATTTTCCATATCCTTTAAAGATGCCACGCGGATCATGAAAAATTCATCCAGGTTCGATGCTGTGATGCTTAAAAATTTCAACCGTTCGAACAATGGGATGCTCTTGTCTCTGGCCTCGTTCAACACTCTATAGTCGAACAGTACCCAGCTCAGTTCCCGGTTGGTATAATATTTCGGATCTTTAAAATCGATTTCCATTTTTCCCTGCTGCCTCCCTTAAAATTTCTTTTTCTGCCGGATCACCGGGGTAATGCTGTATACTTCCTTGAAAAATTCCGTGCTGGTCTGGAAGAATCCCTTTTCCAGCGTAATATCTTCCTGGGTGTCCACCTTCAGAATCAGTTCATTCTCCTGTAAAACGGCCTTGACACCTTTCATTTTCTGTTTGTGGCTGCAGTCAAGGCTGTTGGCCAGACGTAAGATGGCAGTCAGTTTGGCAACCGTTAAGTAGCTCGCCTTATCCAGTCCCATAGGGCGCTCCTGTGCCTGCCCATAATAGACGAAATCGCTGTGGTTAAACCTTACCACGTTGGCCACGATCTCCCGCTCCATATGAGACAATCCGATCATTTCCGTTGCCATGATGATGTCATAGGAAGCCTCGCCGACATTGAGCAGGCTGATATATTTTCCACAGTCGTGCAAAATAGCGGCCAGCCGCAGATACAGGCGTTCTCTCTGCCCCATGCCATGCACTTTTTTCATACTGTCAAAAATCGTGGTAGTGATATGTTCCAGGGTATCCGCTCTCTTACTGCTGCCATTGTAGCGCTTGCTGATATTCAGTGCGCAGGCGATAATATCCTCCGCAAAATCATGCTCGCCACGGAACATTTTGTTCTGCTCCGCATACTCATAGGCGATGCCGTCGCAGAGTGTCACGCCCGGTGCCCAGACCAGTTCCGCGCCCATGAGTTCTGCAATTCGTCTGGTCAGAATGGCACTGATGTACACCAGAGGCACTTTCTCCTCCGCAATATCCATCCGCTTCGCCAACTCCGTGGTGCCTTTGGTACGAAGGGCTTCCATCAGCTGGGAAAATGCCTTGCGATCCACTACGGCATTGACTTCTCCCCGCTCGTGAGCCTTGCGCACCGCCCAGGGAGACAGGTAATCGTCCACGATGATGATATTTTTGATCTCGCGGTCCTTGAGATACAGCTTCTTGTAATCATCCAGCTGTGCCGTAGCCAGTTCGTCCACCAGACGCTCCATCTGAGTGCTGCCCGCGTTCAGATGATTCAGCAGTTCCTGCAGCCGCAGTACCCCCAGCCGCAGGTTCTGCGTGGAGACCAGTGTATCCTTGTCGAACAGGGAAATCTGGATACTACCCCCGCCGATGTCCAGGATCGCCGTCTTTTCTTCAATGATTCTGCGGAAAGTCTCTCCCTTGGAGGCAATGGACTTGTAATCCAGGAAACGCTGTTCGGAGTTGCTTAAGGTCTCCACCCAGATGCCGGTACGCTGTTCAATCTGATCCTGTAGGATCAGGGTATTTTCCGTCTCCCGGATGGCACTGGTACCGTAGGCTTTGTAAGCTGTCACCTTGTAGGATGCCATGATCTGTGCAAATTCTTTCAAAGTATGACACAGGTCATCTATTTTCTCATTGCTAATCTTCCCGTGGGCATAGGTGTCCGAGCCCAGGTCGATCCGCTGGCGGATACAGTCGATCTCCCGCATGGTATTTTTCCCGGAGAGATCAAATATTTTCATGGTGAGTTCAAAGCTGCCCACATCAATGGCTGCGAAGGTTTTTACACTCATAAGGTTCCTCACTTTCCTAACAGGTAATCAATGAACTGCTGGGCACTTCTTCCGGACAGTCCGCCGTGGGACAGTTCCCATTTGTTGGCTTCCAGTAAAAGTTCCTCTTCCGGCATCTCCACATGATAGCGCTCCGCCAGAGTCTTCACGATATTCTGGAATTCCTTTTTGTTGGGAGCACCGAAATAAATGGTCACGCCGAAACGGTATACCAGCGACAGCTTCTCCTGTACGGTATCGCTGGTGTGCATATCCTCTCTGGTCTCCTCCTTGTCACTGTAGTTCTCGCGGATGAGATGGCGACGGTTGGAAGTAGCATAGATCAGGACGTTCTCCGGCTTTTTCTCCAGACCACCCTCGATGACAGCCTTTAAGTATTTGTATTCGATCTCGAACTCTTCGAAGCTCAGGTCATCCATATAAATGATAAATTTGTAATTGCGGTTCTTGATCTGGCTGATGACCGTGTTCAGATCCTGGAACTGATGCTTGTAGACCTCGATAATACGCAGACCCCTGTCATAATATTCATTGGCAATGGCTTTGATGCTGGAAGATTTACCGGTTCCCGCATCACCGAACAGCAGGCAGTTGTTGGCCTTTTTACCGTTTACAAAAGCCTCGGTATTGTCTACCAGTTTTTTCTTGGGAAGCTCGTAACCTACCAGATCATCCAGTTTCACATGGGCAATGTTCAAAATTGGAACAATATGTACACCCTCCTCGTCATGGGTAATGCGAAAGGACTTGTGCAGGCCGAATTTGCCGACACCGTATTCCTTATAGAACTGGGTCAGTGTAACCTTCATCTCCTCGGCCGTTCCGTCTGCGCAGAACTTTTCCGCCAGTTCACAGATGCGGGCACAAATTCTCTTATTGTACACCTTGCTCTCCTGCATGCTGCTGGCATAATTTTCAATGATGGAAAATTCCGGCACATGAAGCTGCTCCATCATGGGTGCAAAATCAAAGTCATAGAATTCCTTGAAAATGCGGATGTCATGCAGTGCCGCATCGTTGATGGAACCGACGATCTCTCCGCGGATCTCGCAGCCACAGCTGTAGCTGTTCTCGTTATTCACCAGGAGATTGGCCAGATAGCAGTGCCACAGATTCCCGTGGAAACCGTAATTACCTGCCAGATCGATCAAATCATGAATGCACTCGTAAAAGAGTGCCGCCATATCTTCCGTGTTGTAATATTCGTCATCGTAATGGGACATGAGGAACGCCATGTCATACAGCAGTTCTCCGTCCTCGAAATCACGGTATACGATCAGTTCTTTTTCTCTCATATGTCTAACCTTCTTGTTTTATATGTTTTAACTATTCAGAGCCAATGGGCGAAGTAACCACATGAGCAAATAACATGCAGGCATGTTATTTAAGTAAGCCTCGCAGAGGCGGTTTTGCGAATGGGTTTCTGAATAGTTGTTATGCTTAATAATTGCCCAGTATCTTCATGCTGCGGGCTTCTTCTCTGAGTCCCCGCAGTGCGTTTTTCACCGCGCTGTCCGCAAGATTGCCTTCGAAATCAATAAAGAAGCGGTACTCCCAGTTCCTCTCGGGGATCGGGCGGCTCTCGATCTTGGTCATGTTCAGATTGTTGTAGATAAAATGGGACAGAATGTGGTACAGGGATCCGCTCTCATGGGGGATTTCCAGACACAGGCTGATCTTGTTGGCATTTTTGCGGAAGATCCTCTGGTTCGTCACAATGATGAAACGGGTGGAGTTGCTGTCGGAATCGTTGATCCCTTTTTCCAGAATCTCCAGTCCGTAGGTCTGGCCCGCATATTCGCTGGCGATGGCCGCCTGAGTCTGATCCTTGTCCTTTGCCACCTTCAGTGCTGCGAAAGCGTTGTTCTGCATGCTGATCTGCTGCCAGTCATGCCCGGAGAGGTATCTGGCGCTCTGCATCAGGGACTGGGGATGGGAATAGACTCTTTTGATCTCTTCCATCTTCGTGCCGGGCAGTGCCAGCAGGCAGTGTTCGATGGGGATCACCTGCTCTCCCACGATGTAGTTTTCGAATTCCACCAGCAGATCGTAGATTTCATTGACAATGCCCGCCGTGGAATTTTCAATGGGAAGTACGGCAAAATCCGCACTGCCTTCATCAATGGCACTCATGGCATCCCGGAAGGATTCCACATGGAATGCATTGACATTCTCGCCAAAAAATTTCCGCATGGCTGCCTGGGAATAGGAACCTTCCGCACCCTGATAGACCACTCTGGCACACTCGGTCTCCAGTTCATCCACACCGATGAAGGGGAGTCTGCCTTCACTGCCATGGGCTGCCAGCAGCTGGTACTGGAGCTTTCTGCTCATGGACATGATCTGTTCAAACAGTTCCTCCACTCCGTGGCTGTTGAAATCATTATGGGTCAGTGCCTTGACTCCGGCGATCTTCTCCTGCTCTCTCTGTTTGTCAAATACTTTTTTGCCGGTCTCTATTTTATATTCCGCCACCTGTCTGCTGACATCCATGCGCTTCTCATAGAGATCCACGATCTGCCGGTCAATGGTGTCGATCTGTTGTCTCAACTGTGATAAATCCATGCTGTTCTCCTTAACTTAACTGATATCCACGAATTGCTCCGCTGCAAAGCAGCTCCCGCAATTCTCAAACATTCGGAATCCGCTGACTCCAAATGTAACTATTCAGAACCACATTCGCAAAACCGCCTCTGCGAGGCTTGACTTTTGCTCATGTGGTTACTTCGCCCTATAAAGATTATCAATTGCTCTTACGAATGCAAGCATTCGACGCTCATTTGATAATCTTTACATGGCTCTGAATAGTTACATTTTATCTCACTTTTCCCTTGTTAGCAAGCAAGAACCAAGGTATAATATTAGATATTACAAAAACTTTACATTTCATTTTATATAAAGAAGGATTGCTTATGAAAGATAAAAAAGCCTTATTGATTCTGATTCCTTTTCTTCTGTTCGTGATCATCATCGGTGCATTTGCCATCGTGGGAGACCGGATCCCTGACAATCCCCCGGAGACCGTGGGGAACACCGCCGGAAATCTGAACAATTCCGGCTACTTCTGCGAGTATGATGGAAAAGTGTATTTTGCCAATGTCTATGACAGCGACACCCTGTACTCCATGGACCCTTCCGAACAGGACATCAAAAAACTGGGGAATGCCTCCGTACAAAATGTCCTGGCTGGCGGTAAATTCCTCTACTATTATCAGACCGGAGCTTCCGGGGATGCCGGGATTGGTGCTCTGCGAACTGTGCGTTCCTTCAACCGCTGTAAGCTAAACGGCAGCGACGTCACAGGACTTACCAGAGATCCCATTTCCACCGCCCAGCTGGTGGGAAGCAACCTCTATATTATGACCGTGGATGATAACGGGCCATTATTTTACCGTATGAAGATCGATAAATCCGATAAGACAGAGCTGGCCAACTTCGAGATCAATCCCGCCAGCGCCGTTAACGGCACCATTTACTACAACGGTACACAGGACAACCATTATCTCTATGCCATGAATACCGCAACGGACGGAGTTTCCACCGTATGGGACGGCAATCTGTGGTATCCCATCGTGCAGGGGGATTACGTCTACTATATGGATGTGGAAAATGATTACCGCCTGTGTCGTTACTCCCTGTCCCGGAATGAGATCGAAGTCCTGACCAACGAACGGATCGACTGCTTCAATGTGGGTTACGGTTATGTGTACTATCAGGTGAACGGCGAAGAAGCCTGCCTGAAATGCATGCGGGATGACGGAAGCGACTCCTGGGTCATTGCCGAAGGCAATTATACCGCCATCAATATGACATCCCAGTATGTCTATTTCCAGATGTTCGGAGATGACTCTTCCTGGTATCACTCTCCATTAGGCAGTCAGAGCTACAGCGTATTTGACGCAGCCAGACAGGCCGCGCTGGATGCTTTGAAAAAATAATGTAACGATTCAGGGCCATGAAATATGAGCGGATGTTCGTCGAATGCTTGCATTTGTAAGAGCATCCGCTAATATTTCTTTGGCGAAGCAGCTTGTATGAACAAAAAGAAAGCATCGAAGATGCGATTTTGCGATACTGCTCTGAATAGTTACAGAATAATAACATAGCAAGAGCCGCAGACATTCCGCCTGCGGCTCTTATTTTTCGTTCCCGTTGCAAATTGATTTTAACCTTCCTCGATATGGTTCAGGCCCTGATTCAGAATCGTGATGATATGGTCATCCGCCAGTGCATAAAAGATCGTCTTGCCGTCTCTGCGGTTCTTCACCAGATCCATCTGCTTCAATACACGTAACTGATGGGAAATGGCAGACTGTGACATACCAAGCAGAGTGGCTATGTCGTACACACACATTTCGGAGCACAGCAGCACCGACAAGATCTTCAGTCTTGTAGCATCTCCAAATACTTTAAAAAATTCTGCCAGATCCTGTAACTCCTCCTCCGGCGGCATCTTCTCATCGATCTGCCGGATGGTTTCCGGATCTGCGGAAAGATAACTGTTCTTCTCTTCCATTTTATTTCTCCACTATTTACTCTGTGATCCCTCTCTCAACAGAGGTTTTCTGCACTGACTGTTATCTACGGTTAACTATATTTACTATACACTATTTCTGCGAATTCGACAAATGAAAATATTGCCGCATGCCCTCTGTCATGGTGATCGTTCCCTCATGGTCGATGAACAATCCTTCCGCATCATACTTTTCCAGAAGTTTCTGGCCTTCCTCCTGTCCCAGTACAAAGCAGGCCGTAGACAGGGCATCACTTAAGAATCCGTCCTTCGTCACGATGGTGACCCCCGCCACATCACTGTGGGCCGGTGATCCGGTCCGTGGATCCAGTATGTGATGATATCTGACACCATCCACTTCCACATAGCGTTCATAATCTCCCGATGTGGATACACAGTGCCCTCCGTCCAGTGTCAGCACGCCCACACTTTCCGAAGGATCCAGCGGATCTGTCACTGCGATCTGCCAGGCTCCGCCCTCCGGCTTGCTTCCGTAAGTCAGGATGCTGCCGCCCACGGAAATCACGGCACCACTTACCTCCGGATGCGCTTCCAGTATCTTAAGGATCTCATCCAGCGCCACACCTTTTCCCACAGCTCCCAGGTCCAACTGCATTTCTGCGGGAATGCTCACCGAATCCCCGTCCGCCTGTTGTTCCAACTGAATTTTCTGCCAGCCTGCGGTGGCAAGAGCCTCCGCGATCTCTTCCTGCCTCGGCAGTTCATAATCCCCGGAATCTCCGGCAGCCGCCCAGGTATCAATGTCCCACAGACGACTGAGCCGGCCGATACTGACATCAAAAGCCCCGGCACTCTCCTCTGAGATCTGCCGGCATCTTCCCAGCCACTCAGCCATCGCAGGAGATACGGAGGTCTGCCCTTCTCCAGCGGCTGCATTGATCCGCGCCACTTCCGCACTTTCCAGTCTCCAGGAAAGTTCTTTTTGTTCCAGATCGTTTAGTTTTTGTAAAAGAACATCTGTTATTTTCTCATTTATTTCACTATTTGTTGTGGTTGCGGAATTTCCGGTAACATAAACGGTCTGGGAGATCACGGTTCCCATGGCGGTATCTATGCTTTTTTCGCATTCCGTTTTCTGCCCGCATCCCGCCAGAAAAAACACCGGGAGCATTGCCAGTAACGTTGCCCGCCGCAACACCCGGGGCGTTTTCAAATACTTCTTCATTTTTTTCATTCCTTTTGCTATACTGTTCTCATCAGAAAGGAGTTCCTTATTCCTATGAATCTTTCCATGAATGATCGAAAAAAAGCAGTTCTCCTTACCACCGCTCTGCTTGTAATAGCTGTCCTTTGCGTAGTGCGGATCTATGTAGTCTCGCACAGTTCCGTAGAAAACGGTCAGGCTCTCTATGCCGATCTCTATCAGAACGGCGAATTATTGCAGACCATCCGTCTGGATACGGTGACCGCCGAATATACCTTTGAGGTCTCCGGGAATGCCGGTGCCACGAATACCGTCTGTGTTCGTCCGGGCAGCATTGCCATCGTCTCTGCGTCCTGTCCGGATCAGATCTGCGTGCATCAGGGATTTATCAGCACCTCCCTGCTCCCCATCACCTGTCTGCCCAATCGGCTGGTGATCCGGGTCAGAGAAGAGGTTTCCGTTCCGGATGACACTGCACCGGTTCCGGACGGCGTGACCTATTGACAGAATACCATTTTTGCCTGCACAGCGTACCAAAATGCACGGTACCAAACCACCGGACCATTTACGAATTACGAAAACACGGAGATTTTTATGAAACCACCTGTAACTACCAGAAAACTGACGACGCTTTCTCTGCTGGCGGCCATTGCACTGGCGCTGTATGCCGTGGAAAGTGCTCTGCCCCCCATTGTCCCGATCCCGGGCATCAAGCTGGGGCTTTCCAATATAATAACGCTTGTTGTTCTATGGAAATATTCCGCAAAAGACGCCTTTTTCGTGCTTCTGGTGCGGATCCTTTTAGCGACCATGTTCTTCGGGCAGGCCATGAGTCTCCTGTACAGCCTGTCCGGCGGTATACTCTGCCTGTTTGCCATGTTGCTTGTGAAGCTGCTGTTGCATGGGAATTACCTGTTCCTCGCAAGCATGACAGGTGCTGTTTTTCACAATCTGGGGCAGATTGGTGTTGCTTTTTTACTGACTTCCGTTCCCGCCGTGCTTGTCTATCTGCCGTTTTTGCTTCTCAGCGGTCTGGTGACCGGTCTGTTCATCGGTCTCTGTGCCCGCTTTACGCTTCGCTTCCTTCCGTGAGATCCACGGGAAGCTCCGCCAGCATCTGTGCTACGGTCTTGTGAGTAATGGGATGACGGAAATTCGGTGCCAGCTCACTTAATGGCTTCAGTACAAAATAACGGTTCTCCATATCTACATGCGGGATCACCAGATCCTCGGAGCTGTAGATCAAGTCATCATAGAAAATAATATCCAGATCCAGTGTCCGGGGGCCCCAGTGGATCTTCCGTTCCCGTCCTTCCGATGCCTCGATCTTATGCAGTTCCCGCAACAGTTCTTCCGGTGTCAGCAATGTCCGGATCTCAAACATTCCGTTTACAAAATTCTCCTGTTCCACACCGCCGTAAGGCAATGTCTCCAGCAGTCCCGATACTTTCGTGACCTGTATGTCCTTATGCTTCTCCAGCTGGCCCAGTGCCTTCGCTATATGCCCTCTGCTGTCTCCCATATTGGAACCTACGGCAATATAGGCCTCATGCCATTCCCTGTGGATTGCCACAGACACGCTGCCAAAGGGCAGTGGAATCGGCGCTTCAGGTTTACGGATCTCCAGATCCAGTCCCTGTACCAGCGGGAAATGCTGCAATACCTCATAGGCAGTCCACTCCACCACCGTTTCGATCAGCTGAAAGGTATGCTGCTGCATGAACTCCGTAATAAACTGGCAGACCTCTCCGTAATTGGTGGAAAGGCGCAGATCATCCGCCATTCCCGCCGGGCGGGTGTTTGTATACAGGGTGGCATTCACGTAAAAATGCTGTCCTTTTTCATTTTCTTCCGGATATACGCCGTGATGCGCATATACTTCCAGTTCTTCGATACGGATCTGATCTTTCCGATTCTCATTTCTCATTTGCTGACTCCGCCTTTCCCGATACCTTTTCAGAGCTTTTTATTTTCCACTGTTTAAAATAGCTTCACACATTTTAATGGTGCGGACATTTTCTTTCACATCATGCACCCGGACAAACATACATCCCTTCTGGACGCCGAACATGGTAGTCACCAGCGTTCCCTCCACTCTCTCCGTCACCGGCAGATCCAGTGTCAGCCCGATGACCGACTTGCGGCTGCATCCCAACAACAGGGGATAGCCGAACATGTTCAGTTCTTCCAGACAGTTGATGATCTCCAGATTGTTCTCATAAGTCTTGCCGAAGCCCACACCGGGATCTAAGATGATCTTCTCATCCGCGATTCCTGCCGCTTCCGCCAAATGGATCGTGTCCGCCAGATCCGCTGCCACATCCTGCATGAAATCCCTATAATCGGCTTCCTTACGGTTATGCATCAGACAGCAGGGCAGACCGCTCTTCGCAATGACCCCTGCCATACGGTTATCATATTTCAGTCCCCAGATATCGTTGATGAGGTCCGCCCCCGCACGGATTCCCGCCTCAGCCACACAACTTTTGTAGGTGTCCAGGGAAATGGGAATGTCAAAATTTGCCTTCACCGCCTCGATCATGGGAACGACTCTGGCAATCTCCTCCTCATCGGATAACAGAGTATAACCCCCCGGTCGGGTGGATTCTCCGCCGATATCCACAATATCCATCCCCTCAGCGATCATTTCCTCCACATGCTTCAGTGCACGTTCTCTGTCATTCCATTTCCCGCCGTCGGAAAAAGAATCCGGGGTCACATTCAGGATCCCCATTACATAAGTATGTCCTTTGGTCTGAAACTCTCTGTTGCCAATCTTCATTTGTTTTCTCCCTCATGTTTGTATTATTTTTTGCCCGGATATGTTCCCCTACCGGGTACAGCTTTGCGAATTTCTCGGTTCAGCCTGTTGCACTCAGTACCTGATCGTCAGGTTCTTCTTGCCGTCTTTCCAGTTACAGTCCTTCTCCGCATCGCAGGCGAAGCAGGCACGGCTTGCCTTGTCCGCCCGGTAAAGAACGCCGTTTAGATTCTTCTCCTTCGCAGCCTCGGGGTCTCTGTGCCGTGAGATTGCAGTTACAATAACATCCGTTTCTTTATCGTCAAATCCACAGTCCTTAAGGATCTCCGGTGCGATCCGGGCACTGGCCTGCTCATGAGGCGTGCCGTTCTCGTACTGTTCATGCTTCCCGCAATCATGGAGCAATGCCGCCGCATAGATCCACTCCCGGTCCAGTTCCAGTCCTTCCTCCAGAGCTATGATCGTCCCGATCCGGGCCACATCCAGAAAATGTACCATACTATGACGGCAGAAGCGTCTGTCTGCTTCTGCCGCATTGTTCTTTCCTAAATGGTATAAAAATAAATCATGATTTAATATTTTATCAATTCTGTCCACAGGAGTTCCCCCATTTCGATCCGGTCTTTCCGCAGCTTCCTCCGGTCTTCATAATTTCTATCGGTTCACCAGCCGTAAAAATCTGTCCTGCAATTCCTTATTCTCCGCAAAGACTCCCCTTGTCACCATGGTAACGGTCTGGCTGCCGGGCTTTTTGATCCCGCGCATGGTCATGCACATATGCTCTGCTTCCAACATTACCATAACTCCCTGGGGTGCCAGATATTTCATGATATCATCGGCGATCTGCGCCGTCATCCGCTCCTGGATCTGTAATCTTCTGGCATATACCTCCACAGTCCTGGCAAGCTTACTCAGACCCACAACCTTGCCATCTGGGATATACGCAACATGAGCTTTGCCATAAAAAGGCATCAGATGATGCTCGCACATAGAATAGAAGGTAATATCCTTCTCCAGTACCATCTCGTTATTGTCTACGGAGAAGACCTTCGACAGATGCTCTCCCGCATCCTGATCCATACCGCCGCAGATCTCTTCATACATCCTGCCGATCCGCTCCGGTGTCTCCTTCAGTCCTTCTCTATCGGTATCTTCCCCGATTCCTTCCAGTAAAAGCTTTATTGCTTCCTGTACTTTCTTCTGATCTACCATTTTCACCGCTTCCTTTCCGTTTATTCCCTGCTGTCTGTCTCTTCTCCATGAGCTTCAGGATTCTTCCCAGATAAGAGAGAGAACCGAAGCACAATATCACATCATCCCGTCCTGCCAGCAGGTGACTAAGCTCCACTGCCTCTTCCAGGCTGTCCACCGCCGTCACATTAGGGTGTACCTTTGCCACCTCTGTTGCCAGATCATAGGCATGCATGGCTCTGGGATTGTCCGGAGGTGTCACCGTGAGAATCTGATCCGCATACTTCTCCGTCAGTGCGATCACGCGGTCCACTTCCTTATCCTTTAACATTCCCATTATATAGATAATTCTTTTATTTGTAAAATAGAATTCTATGGAATCCGCAAGTTTTGCGGCTGCATCCTCGTTATGTGCACCGTCCACTATAAATAACGGGTGTTCTTCCAGTATTTGCAGCCTTCCGTTCCAGACAGTCTCCTTCAGGCCTTTTCGAATGGCAGTCTCTTTGATCTCGTAACCGCATTTTTCCAGAGCCTGCACCGCTTCTACCGCCAACACAGCATTTGCTATCTGGAATTTCCCCGCAAGGGTGATCTCCAGCTTTTTATAATTTCCATAATCGAAGGTCTGCTTTTTCAGTCCGTATTTCACATGCTTTGCATTTGCCACATCTGCGATGGTCAGTATACAGCCAAGCTCTGCCGCCGTCTGCTCCACAACCTTCTGTGCCGCTTCTTTTTGCCGCATGGAGACCACCTGACATCCCGGCTTACAGATTCCGGTCTTGTGTGCTGCAATCTCCTCCAGACTGTTACCTAAGAATTTCATATGATCCATACCGATGGAAGCCAGTACCGCCACCTGCGTGGTCGTGATCAGATTTGTAGCATCCTCCCTGCCGCCCATACCGGTCTCCAGTACGACGATATCACACTGTTTTTCCCGGAAATACCAAAAAGCCAGCGCCGTCTCAATCTCAAAAGGCGTCGGATGATGGAAGCCGTCACTTACCATAGCATCACAATGCTTTTTTATGATCTCCAGTCCTTCACACAGATCCTTATGCGTGATCTTCTGCTTTCCGATCTGGATTTTTTCACAATATTCAATAATAACAGGTGATATATATTTTCCCACACGGTATCCGGCAGCCTGTAAGATGCTGGAAATATAGGCAAGTGTGGATCCTTTTCCGTTGGTTCCCGCAATATGTACGAATTTCAGGTCGTTCTGCGGATCTCCCAGCCTTCTGCACAGCTCTCTGATGCTGTCCAGCCCCGGAACAATGCCGTAGGTTCCCACTTTTTCCATATATTTCATTGCTTCCTGATAGTTCATAGCAGTCTCTCCCGTATCATACACTGAAAATTTCATATACTATGTCCATGAAAATGACAAAATCCATCGCAAACTCTTTTAAAACCTTCGGCAGGAGCTTTCTCCTGTGCGGGCTGTGCGGCTGGTGCATGGAGATCCTGTTCACAGCGCTGCACTCCCTTCGGCGCAGGGATCTGCGTCTTACCGGTAATACTTCCCTGTGGATGTTCCCTATCTACGGCTCCGCCTGCCTGCTTGCACCCTTCAAACGGCTTTTTGAGCACCTGAATATCAGTCGTCCCGGGCGCGGGCTGTTCTATATGGCTATGATCTTCACCGTGGAATATCTCAGTGGGCGCCTATTGTGGAAGCATGGTCTCTGCCCCTGGGATTACGGTAAAAGCCGTTTCCACATCCACCGGATCATCCGGCTGGACTATGCTCCCTGGTGGTTCCTGGCAGGACTGTTTTTTGAAAAGATCCTGCCCTGAGCCGTTTTACTGCATTACTGCATTGCTTCTGCCAGCATCCGTTCCTCATGACCCTTTTTGTCCCTCACCATCTTCTTCATAAGGAAATGATAAGCGATCCAGAGAAAAATACCTGCGGTCAGCCAGGCTGAGGCATTGGCAAAGCACACACCCACATAACTCATCAGATGCGCTGCCGCAAAGGCCATGATACTACGGCTCAACAATTCCACCACACCGCCCATCATGGGCATGAAGCCGAAGCCACAGCCCTGCAGCGCATTTCGGAAGATAAATATCATTCCCAGCGGAATGAAGAACATGCCGCAAATCATAATATACGTTCTGGCATAGCCACATACCATCTCAACCTGTCCGGAGATGAACAGCGGTACAATATAAGGAAGTGCTATATATACTAGTCCGTAGACAAGCACCGCATAGACACCGGACATGATATTGGCAGCTTTCACACCATTCCGGATCCGGTTCAGATCATTGATGCCGCGGTTCTGCGCACAGTAAGTTGCCATAGTCACACCCATTGCAGCAAAGGGCTGTGTCACCAGCTGTTCCACCTTGCAGGACACCGAATAAGATGCCACCACGGTAGAACCCAGCAGATTCAGTGCTGCCTGTACCAGAATAGTACCGATAGCTGTAATGGAAAACTGCAGTGCCATGGGAATTCCCACGGTCAGCTGCTTTTTCACACACTGACTTTCCAGTCTGCAATGCTCCGGACGGATATGCAGTGTAGGTACGCTCTTAATAATATAAATCAGACACAGTACACCGGATAATCCCTGAGAAATGATGGTAGCATAAGCTGCACCGCCCACTCCCATATGACCGTAAACGATCAGTACATAGTCCAGGACAATATTCGTCACCGAAGCGATCACCAGCAATACTAACGGCACCACACTATTGCCGATGGCACGCAGGATACTGGACAACAGGTTATACAATACATTGCAGGCAATTCCCGCACAGATGATCATAATGTATTCCTTCGTCATATCGAAAATATCTTCTGGAGTATTCATCACCCGAAGCAGACTGTCCATGCCGGCCATACTGACTGCTGTCATCACGATCGTCACGATCACCGACAGGATGGCAGCACTTCCGATACTTTTGCGCATACCTTCCCGGTCCCCTGCTCCGAAGCGCTGTGCCGTCAGCACGGTAAATCCGGTGGTCAGTCCCTGTGTAAATCCCAGGATCAGGAAGCTTACCGACCCGGTGGCTCCTACTGCCGCCAATGCATCCACACCTATGAACCGACCCACGATAATGGTATCCACCATGCTGTATAGCTGTTGGAAAATATTACCTATGATAATAGGAATGATAAATTTTGTAATCAGCTTAGAAGGGCTGCCCTTCGTCATATCAAGTTCCATAAATCTCTTCTCCCGAAAAAACAGGACCCCGGAAGGCCCCATATCTTATACTACATTTACTATATGATGCCGGGGCAAAAGCCCTGGCTTTGATGCCTGTAAATTGTTTCGTATTTTTGCTCATACGATTACTGTAAGTCGTCAATATCCTCAACCTCTCCGGAACCGATATCCAGCATGTTCACGGTTCTGCGCTTCAATCTGGCTTCTTCCGACTCCTTCAAAATAAACTCCTTGATCGCTTTGGAGTTGCGGATATGCTCGATCAACAGTTTGGGATGCGTAGTGTCACCGGTATAACAGACAATGGTACCAAGTCCTGCCATTCTCTCCCAGATACTTGCCGTATGCTCCACATCCTGTACCTTGTACATATAGCAGTCATTCTCTACCTTGGTGAACACACCCGTATCCACAGTGATCATATCCTCTTTGATCACATACTTGGTAAAAGTAAAAGGTAATCCTAAAAATAACCAGCGCTTCTTTTCCACAAATTCTATAGACATAGTGCCCTCCTTATATTGCTTGATCCGGTGTCCCACAGCTGTCTATAACGTACAGCGGAACCGGCTTTTACACGATCTGCTTCATCGGTATAATTCTCTTTGCCTCATTATATGATATCCATTCCAGGAATGCAAAACCTTTCTGTCATAGCCATACAAATTTTCTATATTTTTTCACTTTTTCCTGCTTGATTCTCCCCTTCAGAAATGCTATTATATTACAAATGCAAAAATACAGGAGGATAAACACATGACCGCAAAAGAATGTATTACAGGCCGCAGAAGTATCCGTCAGTATACGGATCAGCCGGTATCTCATGAGCTTCTGGCTCAGATCGTAGAGACAGCTTCTTATGCTCCCAGCTGGAAGCATACACAAATCGTTCGTTATATCGCTGTGGAAGGCGAAAAGAAAGCAAAACTGGCAGCATGTACTTCCTCCTTCCCGGGTAATGGCAAGATCATGGAGAACGCTCCCATGGTCGTTGCAGTGACCGTGATCAAGGGCAGAAGCGGTTTCGAGAGAGACGGCTCCTTCACTACCGCCAGAGGCGATGCATGGCAGATGTTCGATGCCGGTGTTGCCAGCGAAGCATTTTGCCTGGCTGCTTACGATCAGGGTCTTGGCACCGTGATCATAGGTATTTTCGATCAGCAGGAAGCTGCTGATCTCCTTGAAATTCCTGAAAATCAGGATCTGATCGCACTGATTCCCATCGGTTATTCCGCAGAAGCACCCGTTGCTCCCAAACGGAAACCCGTAACGGATCTGTTATCTTATCAACAGTAATTTTAAAGTCGAAGAGTTTTCCTCTTCGACTTTTTTCTGGTCAGGGTATGAGCTGTCCGCTTCCTGCGGACCCTGTTTCTACCCGCATCATAAGAAAAGCGCTGTATTCTTATGATGTCGCATACACAAGTGAGTACGGATTCTCCTATTCCGTATGGTTACTGTGTCGAAAATAGCAGCGCAGAAATGAGGAAATGAAAAAATGAGACACTTGATGAACCCACTTGACTTCTCTGTTGAGGAACTGGACAAGCTGTTCGCTCTGGCAGACGACATTGAGAAGGATCCCGCCAAATACGCCCACAAATGCGACAGCAAGATCCTCGCCACCTGCTTCTACGAGCCCAGCACCCGCACACGCTTAAGCTTTGAATCCGCCATGACACGCCTGGGCGGCAGAGTCATCGGCTTCTCCGATGCGGCTTCCTCTTCTGCTTCTAAGGGAGAAAGTGTATCCGATACCATCCGCATCATCTCCTGCTATGCGGACATCTGTGCTATGCGCCATCCCAAGGAAGGCGCTCCCATGGTAGCCGCAGAGAAATCCCTGATCCCCGTGATCAATGCCGGTGACGGCGGCCATCAGCATCCCACCCAGACCCTGACCGACCTGCAGACCATCCGCAGCCTCCACGGCGATCTGAATAATTTTACCATCGGTCTGTGCGGTGACCTGAAATTCGGCCGTACCGTACACTCCCTGATCAACGCACTGGTGCGCTACGAAGGCATCAAATTCATCTTCATCTCTCCCGAAGAGCTGAAGATCCCCGATTATGTCACCGACATGCTCCGGGAGAAAGGCATTCCTTTCCAGGAAGTTATCCGTCTGGAAGATGTAATGCCGGAACTGGATCTCTTATATATGACCCGTGTGCAGAAGGAACGTTTCTTCAACGAAGAGGATTACGTCCGCTTGAAAGATTTCTATGTACTGACCCCGGAAAAAATGGAACTGGCGAAGCCCGATATGCTGGTGCTGCATCCCCTTCCCAGAGTCAATGAGATTTCCGTGGAGATCGATGACGATCCCAGAGCCGCCTATTTCAAGCAGGCACAGTTCGGTGTCTATGTCCGTATGGCTCTGATCCTGACTTTGCTGGGTCTGGCATAATTTTCCGGCATCTGACCGCAAAATTATCTTATGAATATTATAGGATTCGCTGTCTGATCTGACCGACACGAATCTGTTGTATGAATTCGTATATAAAAGTTAACATACGCAGCACTCTGTGCCTGCAGAATGGAGATTACTATGTTAAATGTAGGAAAAATCGAAGAGGGCTTCGTCCTCGATCATATCAAAGCCGGAAAAAGTCTCTCGATCTATGAGCACCTTCAGCTGGATAAGTTAGACTGCACCGTTGCTATCATCAAAAACGCCCGCAGCGGAAAAATGGGCAAAAAAGACATTCTGAAAGTAGAATGTGATATCGATATGCTGGATCTGGATGTACTGGCATTCATCGACCACAACATCACCGTCAACGTCATCAAAAACGGTGAGATCGTAGAGAAGAAAGAACTGGTACTTCCCAAACAGATCAAGAACGTCATCAAATGCCGCAACCCCAGATGCATCACTTCCATCGAGCAGGGACTGCCCCACGTATTTGTCCTCTCCGATGAGAAAAAAGAGATCTACCGCTGCAAATACTGCGAAGAGAAATACAGCGAAAGCTAAGATTCATAATCGAGTAGGAGGCGGTGACTAACCGCCGTCCTCTCACACCACCGTGCGTACCGTTCGGTACACGGCGGTTTCAATAGTTGACGTGCACAGACTGATAGGCTGTGGCTAAGTCATAAAAGCCACTGTTTATCAGTCTTTCTTTTGTCATTGCCATGTTCACTGCGACTGTATGCGTTGCGAATCAATGTCCACGTCGGGTATTTCCCGCTTGCATTGCCAAGGCTTCTGGTACTCCCATCTTGATAAGGTTACGTACCTTCGTCCTTGGTTTCTTCCACTGTTTCCATATACACATACGTATTCTGTGATAGAGCCATCCGTTGATGTCATCTATGTTGTTCTTCATACTTGCAATTCCGTAGTAGTTAAGCCATCCCCTCGCATACACCTTGATTTTCTCAAGGCTTGGCTTGATTGACTGACATCGCTTACGGGAAGATAACTCCTTCAGTCTAGACTTAAACTTCTTCCATGACTTCGGATGAACTCGGACATAAATGCCTTTTCCGTTCCTTCCCAATGCAAAGCCAAGGAATTTAAAATTTCGGATTGCAAACACGCTGACCGTACGACTCTTTTCCCGATTGACTGTAAGTTTCAGCCTCTCCTCAAGATATTTTGTACTGCTTTCCAAGAGTCTCTCTGATGCTCGTCCGCTCTTTGCAAGAAGCACGATGTCATCTGCATATCTTATGCATGGAACACCTCTTTTCAGGAACTCCTGGTCGAACTCATTGAGGTAGACATTTGCCAGCAATGGTGATAGATTTCCACCTTGTGGTGAGCCTTCCTCTGTGTCAATGACTACTCCGTTTTCCATTACACCGCTTTTCAGATAGCGCTTTATCAACTGTACTACACGTTCATCTTTTACATTCTTCCGGAGAAGATTGATGAGAATTTCGTGATTAAGAGTATCGAAGTACTTTGACAAGTCAAGGACTACAGCAAATGTATAGCCTTGTTCGGCATACTCCTTAACCTTAAGTATTGCGTCTTTTGCACTTCTGTTCGGATGATAGCCATAGCTACCCTCTGCAAACAGCGGTTCATAGATTGGCACTAACTGTTGGGTTATTGCCTGTTGGAGTGTACGGTCTACCACTGTTGGTATACCAAGCTTTCGCACACCACCATCTGGTTTGGGAATCTCAACTCGTCTTACTGGAGACGGAGTATACTTTCCGCAATAAATGCGGTCGGTTATCTCTTGTTGATGCTCCTTTAGATATGTTTTAGGGTAAATATATCACAGAGGACTTTAGCGGAAACCTGCGTTGTTTTCCTGAACAAATTTTCCCGGAGTCATACCATATTTTTTCTTAAAAGCTCTGTGAAAATATGAAAGATTGCGAAAACCAACCGCCAGGGACACATCCAGAGTAGTGTCTGTGTTTGATTCTAGTTGCAAGGCAGCCTGTTCAAGGCGAACATTGTTGATATATTCAATACAGGACATGCCCACATACTTTTTAAAAAAATGAATAAAATAGGACTGACTAAAGCAACAGATACGCGCTAATTCTTCAATGGATAATTCGTCCATATAGTGATCTGAAATATAGCGTAGAACTTCTTTTAGTTTCTCGATGTGCTGGTTCTGCAGAGCAAAACTGTCAGACTCCTCTTTGCAATACGGTATAAGAACTGCGAGCAGACTAAGCAACAAAGATTTCAACCAGAGTTCATATCCGGGTTGTTTTTCCTTATCATACTTACATATTTCGTTATAAATCGAAGATATCTGCGTGTAGATTGGATGATTTCTTCTGATAACAACAGGAGGAATAAGTTTTCTGTTTGTGATGGGCATCAGGTATTGAATGGCACACACATCCGAGGCTCCCACTCCAAGAAAATTCATGTGGAACACATATGTATCTGATTCCATTTCAGGCAACCTGTCATTAATAATGGAGTGCAGTACCGCGGGAGGAATAAAGATAAAATCACCCTTTTCTACATCGTAAGTTTCAAGATGGATTTGATAACGACATGCACCTTTTGTTATTTTGGTAAATTCCGCCTCCTCATGCCAATGTGCTGTCACGGTAGTGTCTTCTGGATAAAGTTTTGTAATGTATTTCTGTAATGGGAACAGCTGCTCTCCATGTTTTGTATTTTCTTTCTGTTCCGGTAGGGGTTTTGTATAAGGTGTCATGGAAAAATGTGTGTTATCCTTTCTGGTGCGGTAATGGCATAATATTTTATGGTATAGCAGAATTGTATAATAATGTGCCAATATTGTGCAAGATATATACCTATTTATGGAATATAATAACAGTATCATACAATACTGGAAAAGACAATTCAATAAATGATGTATTTGTAACGAGGAGGTACGATATATGAAGTGTAAATGGTGGCATGGTAAAGTTGCCTATCAAATCTATCCAAAGAGTTTTATGGATACAAACGGTGACGGTATTGGGGATATCAAGGGCATTATTTCCAAACTGGATTATCTAAAGGAACTGGGCATTGATATCATCTGGCTTTCTCCAATCTATCAGTCTCCCTTTGTAGACCAGGGATATGATATCTCGAACTACTACAAAATCGGGGAAGAATTTGGAACCATGGAGGACTTTGATACACTGTTGGCAGAGACAAAAAAACGTGGTATGCATATTATCATGGATCTTGTAGTAAATCATTGTTCCAGTCAACATGAATGGTTTCAAAAGGCACTGGATGACCCAGATGGAGAATATGCTGATTATTTCTACTTTTTGGAGGGCAAAGACGGAAATGCGCCCAGCAACTACCGCTCTTATTTTGGGGGTTCTGTCTGGGAGAAGGTACCCGGAAGCAGTAAGTACTATTTGCATAGTTTTGCAAAGGAACAGCCTGATTTAAACTGGGAAAATCCGACCGTGCGTCAAAAAATCTATGAGATGATTAACTGGTGGCTTGACAAAGGTGTCTCTGGATTCCGGATTGATGCTATTATCAATATCAAAAAGAATACCTCCTTCCCCTCCTTTCCCCCGGATGGTGATGATGGTCTGGTGTCCTGTGTTAAAATGTTGGAGTCCACCAATGGTATAGGTGACTTCCTGCAAGAAATGAAGAAAGAGACATTTGAAAAATATGATGCCTTTACTGTGGGTGAGGTGTTCAATATGAAGGAAAGTGAACTGCCCGAATTTATTGGCGATAACGGACATTTTTCTACTAAATTTGATTTTTCTGTACAGTCAATGAGCAGTGAGGGACACGGCTGGTATGATGCCCCGCCATTTCATTTCGAAGCTTGGAGAGATGTTACATTCGCAGTCCAGCAAAGGGATATGGAAATAGGGTTTGAAGCAAATATCATTGAAAATCATGATGAGCCACGGGGTGCAAGCCGTTATTTGCCTGCTTATGCCAGAAATGATGCAGGAAAGAAAATGCTGGCCACTACTTCCATTCTGCTTAGGGGCATTCCTTTTATCTACCAAGGTCAGGAGATTGGAATGACTAACTGCGTTAGAAGCGATATTTCTGAGTATAATGATATCAGTACGATCGACCAGTTCCAGGTTGCCCTTGCAGCTGGATGCAGTAAAGAAGAGGCACTGAACGCCTGCAATGAAAACAGCAGAGATAATGCACGAACACCTATGCAGTGGGATGCCACTCCCCATGCAGGATTTACAACCGGTAATCCATGGCTTTTAGAGAATAGTAATTACGCTTGTATTAATGTGGCAGCACAAAAAGAAGATGCGGATTCCGTGCTATCCTATTACAAAAAGCTGATTGCCTTACGTAAGAATCCTAAATTCCTGGAGACATTCACTTATGGCGCATTTGTACCTGCTTATGAAAAGGTTCCTGGAATATTTGCCTATAAGCGATTAAGTGAGAAAGATGGAAAGAATATTCTTGTGATTGGGAATTATGGAGATTGTTCCTGCGCTCTTCCACTAGAGGGAGTTGTAAAGCAGATTCTTTTGTCTAACGTTAATCGAAACGATATTGCATTGGAAGAAATGAACACCCAGCGTTCCATAACTTTAGATAGCTGTGAATCAATTGTGCTTCTGATGCAGGATCAGGCAGAATTAATTCTCCTGAAATCAGTGAATAGAGCCCTGTAAGATTATCCTTACAGGGCTCTATTCTACACGTAATGTTTATTCGGAAAAGAAACCATCCACTTCTAGGGCTTCTGGTATGGAAGGTGCTGCTCCTTTCTTTGTCACTGCGATAGCCGCAGCCTTTGCTGCTCTTTGTAAAGCAGTTTCCGGCTTCATGCCACTTAAAATGCTGCCAAAGAAATAACCCGTGAAAGTATCTCCGGCAGCAGTAGTGTCCACTACTGGCACATGAAAGCTTTCCTGTCTGATGATGTTTCCTTTTTCCAGATACAAGGCACCTTTTTCTCCAAGAGTCAGAATGACCTTTGTATTCGGAAATGATTCAGCAAGCTTTCTCGCAAGCTGTTCGTCTTTTATTTTACGCACGAGACCGCATATTTCCGCCGCTTCAATCTCGTTTAAGATAATGTAGTCTACCTGTTTTATAGGACAGTCCAGTACCTGCTGATCCATGGGGGAGGGATTTAGTATAATGTGAACACCTGCATCAATTGCTTTTTCCATTATGTAAGGAAGATTGCTGATTTCGTTTTGAAGTAAGAGATAATCCCCTGCCTCAAAATGAGAGGATAATTCATCAATCCATGGCTTTTCAATTCCTATATTTGCTCCTCCATATAATAAGATGCAGTTGTCACCCGCCAAATTCCTCTGAATGATGGCATGACCTGTTTCCTCTTCCACAATGGAGACAAAATCTGTATTTACGCCCACATCTTCCAGCATTTTTAACAACATGTCACCGTTTGTTCTGCCCACACGTCCGGCATGATACACCGAAATACCACTTTTACAAAGTGCAATGGACTGGTTTAAACCTTTGCCTCCACAGAATGTTTCCATGGAGATGGATGATAGGGTCTCACCTTTCTGTACCATGTGGTCAACAGAATATACATAATCCAGGTTCAGTGAACCACAGTTTATTATTTTCATCAATCACTTCATCCCTTCCTGTTACTCTAGCATACAGATTTCGTATTCCTTGAAGAATGTTCGACTGCTTCCTTCTGTCCCAAATCCAATGCATCCCTCATTGTATGCGTTCTCTTTGTCTTCCCATTCCAGGTAAGCATGGTCATTTACATAAATAACAGTCTTGTTGCCGTTTACTTCAACAGTAAGCTTATACTCTTTGTTTGATTCCCAGGTGAATGGACATTGGCACAGCACACGATAATCTTTCTCTTTTTTCCAGAGAACCAGTCTGTTATCCTTCATGAACCCTGCAGCATAGCACCGCATGGCACCCTGTACCCTGAATAGTATACGGTGTGTATCACCTTTACCAGGCCTTATAATGCTTTGAAACCTGTAGTTTTTCCAGTGAATTTCTCCTGTGTAGGCTTCAGCGGGTGCGCTGCACCCACTCACAGCCAGCCAACCATCCTCAAGTTCAACTTTACCTCGTAGCCAGGTAAGCCCCGCAACACAGGTATGAAGCACATTCCAACGCTCCATGGGTAGCTTATCAAAATGAATCATATAATTAGGATTCTGTATGATTTCGACATCATCTAGGAATACCGTAAAGGGTCCCATATTGTTATCAATAGGTGCGTAAAATTCCCATCCTATTTCCTCTATGAGAATATCTTCATATGTAGGAATTTGAAATTCCAGTTTTTGGAATTTATCATTCTGCGTATTCTGTAATGGATCAGAAAGATGAAGGGCTGCTTTTTCCAGTTTAATATACTGACCGGTGATTCTATCCCTAATAAAAGGGCAGACAGTCATCTGTTGTGAAGAATTACTAGCCTTAATCATCACAGTAATTTTATCTCCTGGATATACGATAGGAGAAAAATCCGGATCATAACGGCTGTCTTGAAAATCCTGAGGGACATAGTAGGATTTAAAATAGACTTGTACGGATTCACCTTTATGCAAGTAGGGTGCTATTACCTTTAAAGACCTTTCTCCTCCCGCTGCTTCCTCTTTGGTATTTGTCAGCAGTACTTTCTGGTTTCTGCTAGCCCGGACACGAATTGCATGCAAGGCACCAGGAAATTCAAAATGGAAGTGTTTTCCTTCTGTTTTCGCAAATAACTCGGCAAAGTAAGGTTCAGGCTCTACTCCGTAAAGATTGTGACTCAGTTTCATTAGCTGCAGTGCCTGCTGCGATAATGTCTGTATATTCAGACAACCTAACACGCTGGATGCACAAAGGAAGTCTGATAAAGATTCTGTCCACTGACTGGGTATCTTCTCTGCACCGGTAAATACGCCCATTATCGTACCAATATTTCCGACATTACAATCTGTATCCCAGCCACACATATTACAGATATTCAAAGTATCTGAAAAATCACCTGCCCCGTGTATTAGAGACAGTACCATAACTGCAGCATTGGGAATAATATGGCACACTCCACCATAATTCTGATATCCGTATTTTTCCTTTACAAAGTGGAAAGTTTTACGGAAGTCACCTTCGTTTTTTTTGCTTTGTGTCACCACGTCTCTTACCATCAGAGCGTATTCGCAGTCAGCTGGAATCACTGACAACGCTGATTCTATGATTTGTTCTACATTTTCTGATGTAAATGCAGATGCAATGGCTGCCGCTACAAATTGTCCACCATAGATACCATTACCGTCGTGACTGACACTGGACATCATTTTTGCGAAGTGTGCCGCTCGCGCAGGATCACCCGGACACAGCAGTCCCCAGCAGTCAGAAAAAATCTGTCCCCCTATCTGCTCTGCTGTTATTTTTCCATTTTGTTCTATGGAACCTGAAAGGGGAGGTTCTATGCCATTTAGCAAGTTCCAATAAGCTGTTTCTTCCGTAGAGGTACCATATCCGCCCCACCAGAAAAAACCATGACGTTCTCCCACATAATTTAAAAGGGTATGTCCCATTTGCCTTTCGCTGATGTTTGAAGTTCCAAAATCCTGTAAAACACGCATATAAAACAATGGTCCATTCAGATCATCATCACTGCAGAAATTATTAAAACGGACAGGATACTGCTTGATTTCACCAAAAACATCCTTTATCTGTTCATAAGTCCAGCTTTCGATTTCTGCACCATGCATTACACCGATATATTTTCCAATCACTCCTCCATAGAGTTTATTTCGAAAGTGTTCATCATACTTCATTTATTCTATGTCTCCAGGTTGCCAAGTTTTTTATACATGTCCCGAAAGATTGCATCTCTATCGAGGTGTTTTACATTTTTGATCAGGTGCCTTCTGTAATCTCTGCTCCAGGTTATGTTATCAGTCAAAATGGGTGCGGATACAGTTTCGCAGGATGAAAAATTCTCGTTCATCAGATAACCAATGACCCCGATATCCCAAATCTGTTTGCCCCATGCAAAGTGGTTTTCTCCATACTTTTTTACATTTTCTACCAGGTAATCACATAGTGCATTTCTTCTGCCAATACAGTTTTCCAGTTCAGGTATTCCCGTAAGCAGATGAGATGTCACATAATTACAGGGCACGTGAATAAATGGTACCCCTGAATCAAACACTACCTGAGCGGATTTCACATCCTGGTAAATGTTATATACATTAGGACTGTCGTCAAAATCATTTCCTGCAAGCCATACCAACACAATTCGATTGATAATATCAGGGTATTGTAAAATAGCTGTAGCAATATTTGTGATTGCCCCAATAGCGGCTACATAAAGCGGTTTTTCCGGGCTGTAGTTTTTCGCCAGCTGAACCAAATGCATGGATGCATCTGATGGCTGCGGTGCACCATATGCACCGGCACCATGGAATACCAATCCATCGGGATTTTCACCGCAAAGATGCATGATATTGACTATTTCATCGTAGCTCATTTGCATTCCAACGTTGGGATCTTTTGTTTTTTCATTCATTGCAAAAGGAGCAGCGTAAATCCCTCTGATATGAAACCGTTCCCTGGAAAGCAGTGCGTATGCAATTGCAAACTGGTCATCTATTTCTGTTGCAGCATCCGTGTCAATAACAAGGTCTATCCGGTCTTTTGGGTATTCCATCATTTTTAATCGTTCGTAATCCTTCATAATCTGTTTCCCTTTCCATAATTGATAACTCATATGGCATGTAAATGATTTATGCTTTAATTCCGGATGACATAACACCCTGAACGAACTTCTTCTGGTTAAAGATAAAGAATAAGATTACTGGGAAGGATAATAAAACAACGCCTGCCATAGTCAGATTAGTTTTCTGGAAGAAAGACATATTTACCGTCTGCAGTCCAACCACAAGTGTAAATTTTTCAATCCTGTTGATAAAGGTAGCAGGCACCAGATAGGAATTCTATGTTCCCGTAAAGGCAAGAATCGCAATTGTTGCATAAAGTGGTTTTGACATAGGACATACAATTTTGAAAAATGCACCTGCATGACTCACACCATCAATTCTTGCAGCTTCTATCAGCTCATCTGGCACAGAATAAAAGAACTGCCTTGCGATAAACAGGTACATCGTTTGTGACAAGAAAGGAAGCGTAATCGCCCAGATTGTATTACCACTTCTGGTAGGGACATACATTTTTGGCAATCACAGCCCTGAGTTCCACAAAGCACCCACAGGCACCGCACAAGCCTTCCTTCAGATAATCACAGCCTTTGCATATGCCAAGACGTTCTTCGTAAACTGCCTCGTCCGCCTTGATCTCAGGCTCCAGTCTGGCGATGTACGCATACAGACTTTCCATATAGGCATTCTGATCCATCTCCCGCAACAGACATTTTCTGCAGGGGTATTTCTGCCTTACTTCTTTTACTTCTTCGTCCGGCATTATTTCACCCGGAACATTACCACGCTGCACGCCGGCATGGTAAATGTGATCTTTCCGTTCTCGATCTTATAATCTGTAAATACTTCCTCGTGTACCTTGTCGGGATCCTCAAAAGTATTATATGCATGCATATCATTGGTAAGAATCGCTGCGCTTACCTGCTTCGGGTCGCATTCCGCGAAGGTGATCTCCATCTCTTCCGCCTGATTGATAGACAGATTGTTCAGGGTAATGGTCACCACACCGTCCTTATCCACGGAAGCGGATTCCTGCAAATTGGGAACCTTGTACTTCTCATCCTCACCGACCTGCTCCACGCCATCGATATAACTTTCCACCAGATCCGCATCCTGATGGTATTTGTACATATGGAACACATGATAAGTCGGTGTCCGCAGCATCTTCGGTCCTTCCGTCAGGATCACTGCCTGCAATACATTGATTAACTGTGCGATATTTGCCATCTTCACACGGTCACAATGCTTGTTAAAAATATTTAAGGAAAGTCCCGCTACCAGTGCATCACGCATGGTGCTCTGCTGGTATAAAAATCCGGGATTCGTGCCGGGCTCCACATCATACCAGGTTCCCCACTCGTCACAAATCAGACCGATCTTCTTCTCGGGATCGTATTTGTCCATGATAGTGGAATGTTTTCCGATGAGTTCATCCAGCTTAAAGGCTTTGGCTAAGGTCTTGTACCATGCCGCATCATCGAAATCCAGCGCACTTCCCTTATTCGACCAGTCATCTCCCGGCAGGGTATAATAGTGCAGAGACAGTCCATCCATAAAACCGTGCAGCCATTCCGGTGCATTTTCAAAACAGGTTTTTAACACCTCTTCCGTCCAATAGGTATCTCCGGCATTGGGACCGCAGCATACCTTGAAAATAGGCTGCTTTGGATCATAATTTCTCACATAAGTCTGGTATCTGCGGTACAGATTGCCGTAATAGGACGGAGTCATATTGCCGCCGCATCCCCAGTTCTCGTTACCGACACCGAAATAATCCACCTTCCAGGCTTTCTCTCTGCCGTTTTTCCGGCGCAGGTCTGCCATGGGTGATACCCCGTCAAAGGTCATATACTCGACCCACTCGGACATCTCCTGTACAGTGCCGCTGCCCACATTGCCGTTGATGTAGGTCTTACAGCCGATCTGCTCACACAGTTCGAAGAACTCATGGGTACCGAAGCTGTTGTCCTCGGTCACACCACCCCAGTGGGTGTTGATCATTTTCTTGCGGTTCTGCTTGGGTCCGATACCGTCCTTCCAGTGGTATTCATCCGCGAAACAGCCGCCGGGCCAGCGCAGCACCGGAAGCTTCATCTCCTTGAGTGCTGCCACTACATCATTACGCATACCGTTGGTATTGGGGATCTCGGAATCCTCTCCCACATACAGTCCCTCATAGATGCATCTGCCTAGATGCTCGGAGAAGTTACCGTAAAGTTCCGGGTTGATATGTCCCTTCTTGTTTTTCTCGTTGATATACAGCTTTGCCATATTGATCCTTTCCGCGGCTTACACTATCCGCCGCTGTGGCTTTTTACGTAAAATATCACTGGAAGCCCTTCACTTCATGCCAGCTCCCCGCCGGCTCCGTGCTCTCTTCCACCTGTACGTTCTCATATACTACGCTTCTTAATTTGTCTTCCGAAAAATTATCCACTCTTGCCTTGATCCGCAGGTCCTTCAGTGTAAAATCCGTAAGAAGATACTGCTCTTCATCTGCGATCACATCAAAAAATGTATCACAGACACAATCACAATCCCACATGGTGATATGATCAGCATAAGAAAGCGGTCTGTCCTTGCGGTCCTTCAGATCAAAAAACTGTGTCCAGTGATAGATCTTAAGGAATTCCTTTACCCTGCCTTCGATCTGTTCCACGGTTATGTATTCATAGCACTGCGGGGTGTCCGGACGCATTTTCAGCCACAACAGTCTCGCCGCTCCCTTGATCTTTATTCTGCGCATGAGGATATTCCGGTTATGTACGGATTCCGAACCACAGGTGAGACACCTGTGGCAGAAACCGTAGACACAATCCTCCACCAGAATCCTCTCATTGGTGCCGTTCTCCGGCTGCGTATCCGCCCAGATTGTATTATGCATATTCATTTTTGCCAGCATCAGTTTTATAAGAAACCCCTTGGTCCTTCTTTTTTTCTGGACTATTCTCTTTTCACAGCCCTCTTTTTCTTCTCTTCGTTATACTATGATGCCTGCAGATTGCTCCCTGATATCCGTAGCTCTATGCCCAGTAAATTCTGCAGCCGGTCTCATGGCTCATATAAGTCGGATGGCCTGGCGTGTGCTGCGGCATATAAAATACATCGTGATATCCATTCTGTGCCAGAAGTTTTCCGTCCTGCTCAATCCACAGGGCAACATTATAAACACTGCCGCTGTGAATCGTTCCATCAAACTCCCAAAGCTTTGTGAGCGAATCCTCTTTTATATTGATATCCTTTGCATCCTCGGCTACTACCTTTCCTGTCTCATCAGTAATACTGTAGCCTACACGGCAAATGCCAAGCGCACAGCTGTAATCGTTGACCGCATAAATCGCATCCAGCTTGTCTTTAAATTTTAAAAATATTCCGACTGGCATATTGCTCTCCAGCACAGCCTGCAGTCCCTTTTTCGGAAGTCCCCAGTAATCATAAATACCGTAAAAGGTCTGCGGACACATATCATTAAACAAGAACTGCACATAGCCTGCATTTGGCTTATACTTCTGCATACGATAATGCTCAATATAGTATTTCAACAGATGATACTGATACTGCCCAATTGAATCCAGATTATCCAGAATCGGTTGCAGACGGCGGTATACCGGCGGCATCTTTTTCAGGTCATCTATGCATGGCGGCGCATCAAATCCAAACTCCGTATTCATTTTTTCTGTCGTCCCATAAATGTCGCTGTAATGTCCGCCATCCAACGATCCGGTATAGTTATGGCTGTCTCCGCTATCCGGATCATCTACGCAAAAGGAACCCTTGATAACCGGACGACTCGGATCATGCTCACATACCGCTGCAAACAGCTTCGCCCCCGTACTTACTGTCAGATCGCCCGGCTCATTCATGCAGATCCAGCAAAACAGCGACGGATGCTTTTTTAGCATGTCTACTGTTTCCAGATATATATGAACAAAACGATCCGCAAACGCTTCATCCTCCGGATGCGTCCAGTTATATTCGGAATCATGCATAATTCCAAGACCAAGCTCATCACACAGCTCATAAAAAACCGGAAGATCTACATGCACATGAACACGAACCATATTGAAGCCGCTGTTTTTAATCTGCAACAGATCTCTGCGATAACGCTCCTCATTCATTGCTGATACATACACATCCGGAAAATATGCCGTTCCTCTCATATAAAAATCTTTTCCGTTTAAGATAAACTTTGTCATCTCTGGTGTACGCTGCATCTCAATTTTCCGGAATCCGGTCGTCTCCTCATAAGCATCCAGTACCGTTCCATTCTTTGCACAAAGCGTCACTTTTACCCGATAAACAAACGGTGTTCCCTTATCCCAGGTGTTCCAGAGCCGGACATTGGAAAGGGTTCCGTCCAGACAAGCAACTGCCAGCTCAGAGTCCCCGCAGGGCTGTACACCGGTCAGCTCCTCATTTTTCGACAAAACCACCACTCCGGTAAAGCAGTCCGTAATACTCCATCTCAGGGAAACTGCTTCCGGTCTCCGCACCTTTACCTGCAAATGCAGATCCGCACGCTCCAGCGCTTCATCCAGCTGATAGGAAAATTCCGGATTTTCTGCAAAACCGGTTCCTTTCTGTATCCTCAGGCTGACGCTTCCATAAATACCAACCGGGTTTACATCTCTTTGAATAAATGTATCGGAATGCTCATAAGTGCCTTTTACCATATTTCGATAGACCGCACCGGTACGTTCCTCCTGCCGGTCACCCGCCACCTTTTCATCCCACGGTGACCAGACCTTTACAATCAGCCGATTCTTTCCATTTCGCTGTACCACCTCATTCAGTGGAAAAGAAAACGGAGCTGAATATCCTTCGTGAGAACCAAGATATACACCGTTCAACCAGATTTTGCAGTAATAATCCACATTTGTAAAGCACAATTCCACACGATCCGTCGCATCAAGTGACAGCTCAAATTCTTTTTTATACCACCACGGAGCATCATTAAAATAGCGCAGTTCTCTTCCCCAGTACGGATGCTCGGAATAGAGCAGCTGCAGCTGCTTCAGCTCCGGCAGCGGCTCCCATTCTGAAATCTGCGGTCCCCGCAGGGTCATAAACTCTTCATGCTCCGGCAACCCGAGCTGCTCACACGTGTCATGCACATCCTGTAAAATTTCCCAGTTCCTTGATAAATCCTGTCTCATAGAATCCTTCCTATTCTGTCAAGCCCTAATCTATTGATTTTTCTGGATTTGACGATTTTTATTTACCTCAAAACAAGAGCCGAGAGTGATGGATATCGTAGTATCTTGTACCGAATAGCTGATAAATAAGTATAGCTAATAAAGCATCCTTTTAGTTTGCTTTATAAAGGCTATTTTCCCTCTGATCAACTATGATGATGAACCTTCCGTGTCTAAGGGGATCATGTCCCAACTTCCTTCGTCCCATCTACCATACACTGAGTGCCTGCCAAGCTCCTAGACGGGGTCGTGCCCCACGGAAAAAACCGATGCCGACTACAGCTCTTGTTTTTATGTTTGATTGTTACTGACCCGCATTCACCTGTCGTGGTACTGATTTACTCAGTGGACGCTATACCACTATGGCTTACTGTTGGTCTTTTGCAGATGCAGTCCGTTCCGGACTCCATCATTTACGGGTTTCTGTTCCAGAACCCTGTCCAGTCTCCGATGCCTCCCATCGGTCACTCGACAGAGTTCTGGAGTGTGTTACTTGTATATCTTTGTTTCCTATGCTGCCATCGGTGCCTGTGCTTCTACCGGGCGTTTGATATCTTTCAACTGTTTCTGCGGATCATATGTCGTCCCTGTCTTCAGGATAGTGTGGATCACCCTCAGTATCTTGCAGGCTATCACAATCAGTGACTGCATCTTTTTCAATGGATTATTGGGCCGCGTTGTATAATACTTATGTAGCTGTTTGAATTCATCCGCATGCGATACCGCTGACTTTGCTGCCTAAAACAGCCAGTAACGAAGTCTCTTGCGTCCTCTGTGGCTGATCTTTGTCTGCCCTTTATGCTTGCCGGAGCTGCATGACACCAGTCCCATCCCACTTAGCTTCTGGATTTCCTTCACATCATCAAACCTGCTGACATCGCCCATTTCTGCCAGTATTCCAGACAGTATGTTTTCACCTACTCCATTGATTGCCAGTATGTTCTCAGCATACGGGATTTCCCTGCATTTCCTGTGTAAGATACTTTCAACCGATGCAAGCTGCCCATCCAGTTTTAGTATCTGTTCTGCATACCATCTCACTGCCTCGCGTCCTACATCTGTCACATCCGTCAATCCCACACTTTTTTCTGCATAGCTCACGATTTCTCCGGCTCTGCTATAACCGAGTCCTCTTAGTTTTGCATTATGCCAAATATTTTTCAGGCCTTCTGCTCCCAGTGCTTTGATTTCTGATGGGATTGCTGTCACTTTCAGTACTTCCAGAGTGAATGCTCCATCTATTTTCCCAAATGCGGCCATGTATTCCGGAAAATAGATTTTCAATTCCCTGTGAAGACGATTGATATTTCTTATCCTGTCCTCGGTAAGCTGATCTCTGAACATGGAGAGCCTTCTCATATCTGCATAAACATTTTCTGGAAGATATGGCATTCCGTAGTTTCCATCTTTCACAAGATTTGCAATCAGTTTCGGATCTTTTCTGTCATCCTTGAGCTGGCTGTTGTCTTCAATTTCTTTGCTTTACGGCATATGGATTTACCTGGACAACACTGATTCCGCTTGAAATCATCCATGCGGCCAACGCAAACCTGTAGTGGCCTGTCGGTTCAAGACCCAGCACTATCTGTTTCTTATCATTTTTTGCTGCTAGTTCCAGCATCCATGCTTTTGCATTCTCAAAGCCCTATGAAGTATTGCTGAATTCAAATGCTCCGCGACTCAACTCCCTTCCTCTGACATCAATTTTTATCGTTCTTGGAAAATTTACCGTTTGTTTCCAATTCCCGCCAGGTACAGGATCTCAATTCTTTTTCTACCACCTCTATTTTCTTATTCAGTTCTTCTTTTGACAAAAGATTAATTGCCTGATTTTCAACATTTACTTGAGGTATTCTTTTTGGTCAATTCCCTTTACTCTTTAAAGTATACAGGAAGCTCAATAGAGTTTATTTCGAAAGTGTTCATCATACTTCATTTATTCTATGTCTCCAGGTTGCCAAGTTTTTTATACATGTCCCGAAAGATTGCATCTCTATCGAGGTGTTTTACATTTTTGATCAGGTGCCTTCTGTAATCTCTGCTCCAGGTTATGTTATCAGTCAAAATGGGTGCGGATACAGTTTCGCAGGATGAAAAATTCTCGTTCATCAGATAACCAATGACCCCGATATCCCAAATCTGTTTGCCCCATGCAAAGTGGTTTTCTCCATACTTTTTTACATTTTCTACCAGGTAATCACATAGTGCATTTTTTCTGCCAATACAGTTTTCCAGTTCAGGTATTCCCGTGAGCAGATGAGATGTCACATAATTACAGGGCACGTGAATAAATGGTACCCCTGAATCAAACACTACCTGAGCGGATTTCACATCCTGGTAAATGTTATATACATTAGGACTGTCGTCAAAATCATTTCCTGCAAGCCATACCAACACAATTCGATTGATAATATCAGGGTATTGTAAAATAGCTGTAGCAATATTTGTGATTGCCCCAATAGCGGCTACATAAAGCGGTTTTTCCGGGCTGTAGTTTTTCGCCAGCTGAACCAAATGCATGGATGCATCTGATGGCTGCGGTGCACCATATGCACCGGCACCATGGAATACCAATCCATCGGGATTTTCACCGCAAAGATGCATGATATTGACTATTTCATCGTAGCTCATTTGCATTCCAACGTTGGGATCTTTTGTTTTTTCATTCATTGCAAAAGGAGCAGCGTAAATCCCTCTGATATGAAACCGTTCCCTGGAAAGCAGTGCGTATGCAATTGCAAACTGGTCATCTATTTCTGTTGCAGCATCCGTGTCAATAACAAGGTCTATCCGGTCTTTTGGGTATTCCATCATTTTTAATCGTTCGTAATCCTTCATAATCTGTTTCCCTTTCCATAATTGATAACTCATATGGCATGTAAATGATTTATGCTTTAATTCCGGATGACATAACACCCTGAACGAACTTCTTCTGGTTAAAGATAAAGAATAAGATTACTGGGAAGGATAATAAAACAACGCCTGCCATAGTCAGATTAGTTTTCTGGAAGAAAGACATATTTACCGTCTGCAGTCCAACCACAAGTGTATATTTTTCAATCCTGTTGATAAAGGTAGCAGGCACCAGATAGGAATTCCACGTTCCCGTAAAGGCAAGAATCGCAATTGTTGCATAAAGTGGTTTTGACATAGGACATACAATTTTGAAAAATGCACCTACATGACTCACACCATCAATTCTTGCAGCTTCTATCAGCTCATCTGGCACAGAATAAAAGAACTGCCTTGCGATAAACAGGTACATCGTTTGTGACAAGAAAGGAAGCGTAATCGCCCAGATTGTATTATGCATATTCATTTTTGCCAGCATGATATACATCTGTATCATCATAAGCTGGAAGGGCACCATCATGGAAATCAGAAGAATACTGAATATCAGCTTTCTTCCAGGAAATCTTAGTTTTGCCAGTGCGTATCCTGCCATGACAGGAAACACCAAATTGCCTACTACTACAATGACAGTAGAAACAAAAGTATTCCAATACCACTGTAGAATTGGATATTTCTGAAACAGTTCTTTATAATTATCCAATGTCCACACGTCAATTGGTGCCCAGGTCTGCACGTAACGATACGGAAGAAGTGAGTTATAAAATACATATAACAAGGGAACCAGAAAAATACAGGCAATCACGATTAAGACTGCATAATGGGTAATTTTCTTTAAATTCATTCTCAGTCTCTCCTCTCTAATTTCCATCCTTGCTGACAAAATTTCTTACCAGAGATAGTACGAAGATAATTACAACAAGCACCATTGCAGCGGCGCTTCCATATCCCATGTCCATATAGCTGAAAGACTGCTGGTAAAGGAATGTTACTACGGTGCTGGTAGAACCCGCCGGTGAACCGAGAGGTCCGTTCTTTGAAATGGCAGCAATCTGGTCAAAAATCTGGAACGCATTAATCATTCCGAGCGTTATTACCATATATGTTGTAGGTTTCACAAGCGGTACTGTTATGTGAAGGACGGACTGCAGTCTTGATGCACCATCTATTTTGGCAGCTTCATAAATCTCTTCAGATATGTTCTGTAATCCTCCTATATATAGAATCATATAAAACCCTAGTTGTTGCCAGATATATATAATAGCTACAAAAAACAGAGCGTAGTTCTTATTCGTAAACCATGTTGTATCTTCTGCACCAAAAAGCATAAACAGGCGTGTACCAAGTCCGCCCTTAACAAAAAAGTACATAAAGAATATGCTGACTGCTACGGATGAAATAATATAAGGCATAAAGCAGACCGTACGGAAAAATGTTTTGCCTCTGATATTTCCTTCTAGTAAAACCGCAATAATGAATGCAAGTACAGAAATAAATGCAACAACAACAAATGCAAGAATAAAAGTATGCTTTAGGGCATCCAGAAAAGCAGAATCCTGGAAAAGCCTGATGTAATTATCCAAGCCGACAAATTTCTGTCGCTCAGGATTGATAAAGCTATAATCATAAAATGACAACCGCATCGACTTTAGTGCTGGGTATAAAAACCAGAATAACCATAGGAGCACAGAAGGTGCCAAAAAAAGCACAGCTGTAAGTACTTCATTCTTCTTATATTTTGTTTTCAATCGTGTTCACCCCTTAGTCAAATCTGGTACAGTACTCCTTAGAATACTGTACCAGCTCTTCCTTGTTATTTATTGCCAAATTCTTCAGCAAGCTGCGTTACGATTTCCTGTCCTGTCAGGGTAGATTCTTCGTTCATTAAAGCTTCCTGCATAAGACTGATTAAGCGGTCTGCGAACTTCTTACTCTGAGTAGGATAAGCAAAGGGCTGGGAAGTTTCAAGATAATCTACAAGCGGAGCCAGATCAGGCAGCTGTTCTCTGTATAAATCGAAATATTCGCTGTTAGCAGGAATAACACTGGTCACTTCTACTGTTGCTTTATACAGATTCTCATTACCAAATGCAAACTGCATTACTTTCATGGCTGCATCGAGATGCTTGGAGTTTTTAAGAGCTACTAAGGCTGCGGTGTGCATTGTTCCGCCGCCATTGCCATTTCCACCTTTGGGAACAGCCAGGTATTTCAGTTCAACGTCCGGTGCCTCGGTTTCAAAAGTAAGCTGATACCAAGCACCAGCGGTAGAGAATAATGCGGACTGCTGAACCAATACCGCACCATCCCAACTCAGACCCAGTTCGGTAGGTGTAATGATATATCCCTCTTTGTAAGCATCAATCAGGAACTGTAAAGCCTGCGCATTTTCAGGGGCGTCAATATTGTTGCCGTAATCCCAGCCACCACCAAAGGACAATGCATAGTTGGTTAAATGGTATTCCTGGACGTTTAAGCACAGTGCAGGCATGTTATGCTCTTCTTTTACTTTTTTACAGATATCAAGAACTTCATCCCATGTTGTCGGATAAGCATCACCAAGTCCGAATTCGTTCCACATATCATTGTTTACAACGAAAATACCGGGATTCAATGCGTAAGGAATACCGTATACATTTCCGTCTATATTCCATGCGTTCATTGCAACTTCATTAATATTTTCGGTGGAAAGAACACCGGAATCAATGTACTCATTTAAACTTTCAAACAGTCCCTGGTCAATATACTGTAAATAATGTTCATTGGTGCAGGAAATCAGGTCGGGTGCCGTACCTGCTGCAATCTGTGCAGGAATGTTATCCCAGAAGTCAGAGTCACTGGGATACTGTATGAATTCTACCTTTACACCAGTAGCAGCTTCAACACCGTCAACCGCAGCTTCAAGTCTCTTCTGTTCATCCTCAGCCCAGACGCCGATGGTAACAGTTTCTCCATCCGATTCTCCCTGCTTGGCTTCTACTACTGCAGTGGTGTCACTTGTTTTCTCAGCAGATTCAACAGGAGCTTCACTCTGGGTGCCGGCGTTTCCACATGCTGTAAGGCAAAGCATAGTAGCCGCCATAGACAATGCCATTACTTTTTTTAAAATGGGTTTTTTCATAGTTTCCCTTCCTTTCTCTTGGGTACTGAATTGTACCTCCCTTGTAAGCCTAATTATAGGTGTAAGAACCCTGCAAAAAAACCAAACAAATTTTTAAATCTTTTTGTTCTTTGTTCTCTTTCAGGAGAAAAAGAAAAAACTTTCACTTCTTATTATTCAAGCTAAAATAAAAAGTTAACAGTTTTGTCTTTTCCTTTTCAGTTTTTACCTGTAGTTTTGATTTCTGTATTCAGCGGGAGTCATCCCTGTTTTCTTTTTAAAGGCAACATGAAATGCTGTTGTGGATGCATACCCAATTTTTTCGGCAATACTATAAATCTTTTCATCTGAATGAGTCAAAAGTTCTTTTGCTTTTTCTACACGTATTTCGTTTATGTAAGAAGACATATTCATACCTACCTCTTTATTAAAGAGCCGGCTGGTATAGCTTTCACTTAATCCCATGTAGTCTGCAAGATCTGTCAAGGTAATCATCCGATTATAGTTGTCCTGTATATATTGCTTTGCTTTTTTTATCAGATAGTTGCTTTCTTCATTTTCTTCTATATTCTGAAATTGTTTCCAATAAGTGTAGATAACTGTTTCCAATTCATCCAAACAGTCCGTCTGCTGTATTTTTACAATTATATCTTCCACATGCTGTTCTCGGCCCTGCCAAATCCTTAGCAAATTACCCAAATAGTTTTTATTTTCTGAAATATAGCGTGCCTTACTTGCCCGAATAAGGTTAAAGAACCGTTCTGTTTCCTCCCACACTTGAGTACTGTTTTTATCAGTGATGGCTTTTTCTAGTGCCCTCTCACTCTTCCGAAATTCTGTTTTCTGTTCAACTTCATTCATTTCTTCATAGTAGAAAATAGAGGATTCCGGCAGTATAAAGCTCTCCTGTATGGCAATCTCTGCTTCTTCGTATGCCTTACAAAGCTGCATCGTATACAGAGGACTGCTTACGCCAATATGAATACATAATGCCAGGTATTCCTTTAAAACCTGTACCAAATGATTTACTATGGCGCGAATCTTTAAATAACATTCTTGCGTACTGGGTTGCCCGCTAAAGCTTAAAAAAATAACGCAACGATTTGGTTTATACTGAATATAAACACATTCCTTTTGACCTGCCACCACCTGCCCTATCATAGAGTGAAGTGAAGTATAGAAAAAATCCGGTTTTTTTTCCTTATAGCGGTCTAATACCTCAGAAAGCTGTTCGATTTTAACCAGTATACAATATAAATTTGAAGCCTTTAATTTCTTGCTTTGGAAGTCAGATTCGTATCCTTCCAATATCCTTGTGACAGCTTCTTCTTCTGACATCTTCTCTCTCGAAGGAAGAGTCAACGGTTCATTGAAATTGTTGTCATCAAATTCCAGATCCAGTAAAGCATTCAGAAGTTCGTCTGTATTGAGCGTTGTTTTAAGGACGTAATCACTTGCACCATACTTCATTGCACTTCTGGCATATTCTATTTCATTAAAACAAGTTAGCACTATTACCTTGCCTTTGTACTTCTGTTCTTTTAGCTCTCGTAAAACTTCTATGCCATTTAGAACTGGCATATTGATATCCAGAATTACAATGTCAGGTGCTAACTTCTGTATCATCTCTAGTGCTTCTTTACCGTCTGATGCTTCGCCTATCAGTTCAAAACCGTTCTGTTCCCATGCGATGGAATGTTTAATTCCTATTCTGACCAGAACCTCATCATCAACAATCAATACCCTTCTCATCTAATTTTTCTCCCATAGCTGTTATTCTTGGCATAGTTATAATTACTTTGGTGAACTGCCCCATTTTACTTATAATGCGAATCCCATAGTTTTCCCCAAAGTATAATTTAATCCGCTGGTTTACATTGTATATTCCTATTCTGTTCAGTCCTCTTCTCTCCGTAGAATCATGCTGTAAAATCTCCGCACATTTCGCTTCTTCCATTCCCTTACCGTTGTCAGTTATTTCAATGACAAGGTTCTGATCCTTTTCTACAATTTTGATTTCAATTAAAGCGTTTAAATCAGCAGCCTCAAATCCATGAAAAATGGCGTTTTCGACAATAGGCTGTAGGATAAAACGCAATGTACCATAGTTACGAACCTTATCATCTGCCTGTACCAAGAAGGAAAACCTGTCAAAATAGCGGAAGTTAATAATTTTTATGTAATTTTGGATAAAGGTGAGTTCTTTCTCCATTGCGACAATTTCGCCTGCGGATTCTGCTGTGTAATGCAAAATAGAAATCATTGCATCTAACATATTCGAAACATTTTCGGCGCCCTGCATTTCTGCCACACATTGAATAGAATTTAAGGTATTATACAAAAAATGGGGATTGATTTGTGCCTGTAAAGCCAGAAGTTCCATATCCCTCTTTTGTTTCTCTTTCTCAGTCAGTTCCCAAAACATGATGTCTATGCGTTTTGTCATTTTGTTGAATGTCGTTGACAATATCTGCAATTCACCATTTAATTTGTCAGTCTGTATCTGAAAATTACCACCGCTGACTTCCCGCATACTGTCTACCAGTTGATAGAGCGGTTTTGTTATTTTATCTGAAATTCTATAACTTATCAGATAAAACACAGCTCCAATCAGGAGCGTGCCAATGAGTAGCACAAAATAGAGTATTCCAAATCCTTTCGTTGCAGATTTTGTGGCGTAGAATTGATAGATCTTTCCTTCGATGCACTCTAATTGTGTTATGACAAGATAGTATTTTTCATTACCAAGTTTAACAGTCTGTCTTTTTTTAACAGGCATTTTCGCATTGACACTCTGAATATAGGTTTCCAAGTCGTCCTCTTTTGCAGCATTCGGATTCATGATTAAATGATTTTCCTTGTCTGCTACTGCAATTATCCTGTCATCCGCTTGTCCATTATACCAAAGTGCAGCAAAATCATTGGCTTTTATATTGATTACAAACATGCCTAGAAAACTGCCATCTGTGGGGCTTACAATGCTTCTGGCTACGGAGACAATTTTCTCATTGCTTGTACTGCCACTATCTTCATGAACCCCTAGAATAAAAGGGGTACCGTTTCCACTGTATACGCGGTTATACCAGTCCTCTTCCTTCATATTGTAGTGATTATTGAGATTCTGCCGTGTTACGATTGCTGGGTTTTCCATATTATTCTCAGCTAAAAGCCACACAGAATCAATCCGCTTATTCATATAAAAAACATGTTTATAAAGTAGGTGAGCCAACTTTGCCGTGTCATTGATCTTTACAACGATTGATTCTCCATCCCCTTGGTAGCTTTTTTCGAGAAGCGCTGTCACCTCACTGTCTACGTACGGATATTCTGACAATTTGATAATGTCATCTATAAAATAATCAATGGATTTCTCAATCTGTTGATTTTGATTTTCCATGGTTGAATAAATAATCTTACCACTGTAGTTGCGGATTTCCAAACCGACTACTAGAACAAATATGAAAAAAAAGAGGATAATCATTACAATGTAACCCTGTCTAATTTTTGTACGCAGACTCATTTGGTTGCTGTACTTTACTATTTTTTCTACCGCTTTGTGTTTTAACTTAAAAATGTTCTCTATCATACTCATAATAACGTCACCTAACTATTTTGTTGTGATTAATCTTCGAATTTAGTTTTCTTCCCAATATATACAATATATACAAGACTTCTATTAGTTTTTCATTTATTATAATCAATATTTTTCGGCTTGAAAAGTAGCTTGTTGACGAAAGATGTAGTCGGATATTTTTTATTCTGACATTCCCATTTTATTTAATCGAGTAGGAGGCGGTGACTAACCGCCGTCCTCTCACAGCACCGTACGTACCGTTCGGTATACGGCGCTTTCAATAGTTGACGTGCACTGACTGATAGGCTGTAGCTAAATCATAAAAGCCACTGTTTATCAGTCTTTCTTTTGTCATTGCCATGTTTACTGCAACTGTATGCGTTGCGAACCAATGTCCCCGTCGGGTATTACCCGCTTGCATTGCCAAGTCTTTGGGTACTCCCATCTTGATAAGGTTACGTACCTTCGTCCTTGGTTTCTTCCACTGTTTCCATATGCACATGCGTATTCTGTGATAGAGCCATCCGTTGATTTCATCTATGTTGTTCTTCATACTTGCAATTCCGTAGTAGTTAAGCCATCCCCTCGCATACACCTTGATTTTCTCAAGGTTTGGCTTGATTGACTGACATCGCTTACGGGAAGATAACTCCTTCAGTCTGGACTTAAACTTCTTCCATGACTTCGGATGAACTCGGACATATATGCCTTTTCCGTTCCTTCCCAATGCAAAGCCAAGGATTTTAAAATTTCGGATTGCAAACACGCTGACAGTACGGCTCTTTTCTCGGTTGACTGTAAGTTTCAGCCTCTCCTCAAGATATTTTAACGATAATACATCTGGGTTATTGCATACTTGAAGCATTGATTCATACTCCTTCTTGGTGATAAATGCCATTACCTGTTTATCTGCTTTTATCTCAAAATCATGTCATACGTTGGAACTGCTCATAAGCATGGTTTCAATACTTATGAAACAATCAAAAATGCATTTTCAGGAAACCCTGAATTTATCTTTGGATGAGAGGTTCTGAACAGTTACAGAATAACAAAGAACTCACCTGCATGTTACCACGCAGGTGAGTTCTTTTTATCCATATCAACTATTCATCACCCCATTCGCAAAATCGCATCTACGATGCTGCCTTTTGCTCATGTGGTTACTTCGCCATATTAATATCACCAAATATTCTTATGAATGCAGGCATTCAACGAATATTAGGTAATATTATCTGGCTCTGAATAGTTACATTATCTCTGTACACGTCCGGAAGCATCGCCGCCAGCCAGGGTCTCAACTTCTTTTCTGGATACCAGGTTGAAGTCGCCGGGGATGGTGTGCTTCAGAGCGGATGCAGCTACGCCGTACTCAAGAGCATCCTTGAAGTTCTTGCCATCCAGCATACCGCAGATCACACCGCCTGCGAAGGAGTCACCGCCGCCTACACGGTCAACGATGGGATGGATGCTGTACTCTTTGGAGTGATAGAACTCCTTGGTATCTCTGGAGTAGATGCAAGCAGACCAGCCGTTATCGGAAGCGGAATGGCTTACACGCAGAGAGGATACGCAGTACTCGAAGTTGAACTTGTCAACCATCTGCTCGAAGATGGACTTGTAACCAGCCAGCTCCAGCTCACCGCTGGTAACATCGGTATCGCCGGGCTTGAAGCCAAGTACCAGTTCAGCATCTTCTTCGTTACCGATACATACATCAACGTACTGCATCAGGTTCGTCATAACCTTCTGAGCCTTCTCAGGAGCTCCATAGCTTCTTACGGAAGTTCAGGTCTACGGATACCTTTACGCCATGCTTCTTAGCAGCGATCAGAGCCTTCTCGGTCAGCTCTGCAGCAGCATCGGATACAGCGGGGGTAATACCGGTGAAGTGGAACCAGTCAGCACCTTCGAAGATCTCATCAAAGTTGAAATCAGCCTCGGTTGCGGTAGAGATAGAAGAATGTGCTCTATCGTATACAACCTTGGAAGGTCTCATGGAAGAACCGGTCTCCAGGTAGTAGATACCCAGTCTCTCACCGCATCTTGCGATGTGCTTGGTCTCTACGTTGTACTTTCTCAGAGCTGCGACTGCGCACTCACCGATCTCGTTGTCAGGAACTGCGGTAACGAACTCAGCGTCATGACCGTAGTTAGCCAGAGATACTGCTACGTTAGCTTCACCGCCGCCGTAGTTTATATCGAACTCGTCTGCCTGGATAAATTTCTCGTTGTTGGGTGGTGGACAGTCTCAGCATGATCTCACCCATGGTAATTACTTTTGCCATTTTGGTATATTCCTTTCTCAAATTAAAATTATCTATAATCTCCGGTTGTTCCGATTGCATATTCCGTCACGGACCCGCTCTCGCTTCGGCCCTCCCGTAGCGGTACATAAGATGCTAAAATACAGCATCTAAGTACCGACGGTCGGTTAGAGTCCGTGTCGAAACACGCAACCGTCCAACCTGATAGTTCTAAATCCTATTCATTCCACCGTGTAATCGCTATATTACAGCGGAAGCGGGTCCTCGACTGAAATATGAAGTCGACGGATCCGTCCGGATTCCGGAATCCTATTCTTATTTCTGTACCAGATGAATAGCGAAGCCGCCGATCTCCTCTTTCAGGTAGATAGCCTTCAGGTTGCCCTTGGCATCTCTCTTAGCGGACTCTTCGTTGAACTCAACACCCAGAACAGTGCTCAGGTAGTTGACAGCTCTCTCGATGTAGTTGGTCTTAACAGCGATGTGGCCGTTCTTGCCCAGGTAAGGAGTCTTCATAACTTCCAGAGCAGAGCCTGCGAATACGGAGCTGTTGCCAACCTTAGCAGGCATACCGAAGATAAATGCGAAACGGTTTGCAGCCTTAACAGCCTCTTCCTCGTTCTCTGCATTAACACCAACATGAGCCAGTTCGAAGCCCAGCATGGTCTGTACAGCTTCTCTGGTCAGCTGCTCGATCTTGTCCCACTCACCAGCGTTGATCAGGTCGCCGGGAACCATCCAGGAACCACCGCATGCGATGATCTTGGGGAAGTCAAGGTAAGAAGTCAGGTTCTTAGCGTTTACACCGCCGGTAGGCATGAACTTCATGTTTACATAAGGAGCTGCCATAGCCTTGATCTTAGCCAGACCGCCGGACTGCTCAGCGGGGAAGAACTTAACTACATCCAGGCCAAGCTCGATAGCCTGCTCGATGTCGCTGGGGCTTGAAGTACCGGGAGTGATGGGGATGTTCTTCTCTACACAATACTTAACGGTTCTGGGATTTAAGCCGGGGCTTACGATGAACTTAGCGCCTGCTGCTACTGCTGCGTCAACCTGCTCTGCGTTCAGAACGGTACCTGCACCAACACACATGCTGGGGAAATTGTCGGTCATGATCTTGATAGCTTCCGCTGCTGCGCTGGTACGGAAAGTAACCTCTGCACAGGGAAGTCCGCCTGCGCAAAGTGCCTTTGCCAGAGGAAGTGCATCTGCTGCGTTGTCAATTTTTACAACCGGTACAATACCGATTTTGCTGATTTGCTCTAATACTGCGTTCATAAATAACACCTTTCTGTCTTATAGACTAATAGTTATGTGAAAAATCTTCGCAGGAGATCCTGTCGAAAATATTTCTGCAAAATGAAACCAATACTTTTATGCCAGTACTTCCTTCACTGCCTCAGCGATCTTGTCGCACTTGCAGTTTGCAAAGAAATACTCCTTAAACCTGGCACCGGATAAAGCATCCTTTACCAGTTCGCGATCCAGATTCTTCAGGATGGTAACCATATCGGTATGAGTTACTTCTTTTACCTGATCCAGGATCTTCTTGTTGCGCTGCTCGGGAACAACTCTCTCAGGGGGATATCCACCGCCGCCGGGAGCACAGAACAGCTTTTCAAAAGTATACTGTAAGTTCAGTTCACCGCCCCAGCCGAAGTTCTCAGCAAAAGGAAGTGCTACACAGTTACCGTCGTTTACCTGAGAGAACAGGTAAGCATCCAGAGGGGACTCAATGTGTCCACACAGAACCTTGGGGAAGGAATTGCATGCAAGCATGGCACCTTCGCCGGTTCCGCATCCGGTGATCACGAAATCCGCTGCCCCGGAGTTCAAAAGAACTGCTGCCAGAATACCGTTCTGTACGTAGGTCAGGGAATTGGGATCCTCTGCGCCGCACATACCGTAGTTGAATACTTCATGACCCATGGGCTCTACTACTTTTTTAAGAGTAGCGCAGATCATTTCATTCTTAGCAGCCTGACTGTTTTCATTAATCAAAGCTATCTTCATGAGATACTCCTTTTCCAAACGCCACAACAGTCAGCCGCCGAAATTCTTCTGCGACTGACCTGATGTGAAGTGTTTATTCTATTTTTGATATCCTGCGTAAATGCACAAGCTCCATAGCTACTCACTCGCAAATTCGTGCTTCGCACTCTGCATCCGGCTCGTAAACTCACCGGATATTTACTCGTGAGCTGTGCAAGGAAAACAAATGTCCGCTACGCGGCCGCTTGTTTTCCTTTTGCACAAGCTCTACTGGGGCTGCTTGCCGATGTAAGCAAGGATACCGCCATCTACATACAGGATGTGTCCGTTGACTGCATTGGATGCCTCAGAAGCAAGGAATACAGCGGGGCCGGTCAGCTCTTCGGGCTTTAACCATCTGTTAGCAGGGGTCTTAGCGCAGATGAACTGGTCGAAAGGATGTCTGCTGCCATCGGGCTGGATCTCACGAAGAGGAGCCGTCTGAGGAGTCTCGATATAACCGGGTCCAAGGCCGTTACACTGAATGTTGTACTGGCCGTACTCGGAGCAGATGTTCTTGGTCAGCATCTTTAAGCCGCCCTTAGCTGCTGCATATGCAGATACAGTCTCACGACCCAGCTCGGACATCATGGAGCAGATGTTGATGATCTTACCATGATTCTTCTTGATCATGCCGGGGATAACTGCCTTAGATACGATGAAAGGTGCGTTCAGGTCTACGTCGATTACCTGACGGAACTGATCTGCGGTCATCTCGGTCATGGGGATTCTCTTGATGATACCTGCGTTGTTCACCAGGATATCGATGGTGCCTACTTCCTTCTCGATCTGAGCTACCATAGCGTTAACTGCTTCTTCGTTGGTAACGTCGCATACATAGCCGTGAGCCTTGATACCTTTCTCAGCGTATGCTGCCATTCCCTTGTCTACCAGCTCCTGCTTGATATCGTTGAAGCAGATGGTAGCACCGCACTCAGCGTATGCGGAAGCGATAGCGAAGCCAATACCGTAAGATGCGCCGGTAACCAGTGCTACCTTACCTTCCAGTGAGAAATTAGTGAATTCAGACATTGTTTTTTCTCCTTTTCTTTATAAAAACTGTTATTTTAGTTACATGTTCCAAAGGATCTTATTTCAGATCTCTGTTGTCAACGCCGTCCATATCGTCGAAGTCCTGATTCTCTCCGACCATACCCCAGATAAAGGTATATGCTCTGGAACCGCATCCGGAATGGATGGACCAGCTGGGGGAGATCACTGCTTCTTCGTTACGCATTACGATGTGACGGGTCTCATCGGGCTCACCCATATAGTGCATAACAAAGGCATCCTCAGGCATATCGAAATACAGATATACTTCCATACGTCTGTCATGTGTATGACAAGGCATGGTGTTCCATACACTGCCGGGCTCTAACTTCGTCATACCCATCTCCAGCTGACAGCTCTCTACCTGTCCAGGAAGGATATACTTGCAGATTACTCTGTGGTTGGCATCCTCCAGAGTACCCAGTTCTACTTTATTCTCATCCTTTACAATGACCACGCCCTCTTCGGGAGTACCTTCCGGCTTGATCAGCACGGTCGGATAAGTCTTATGTGCGGGAGCGGAATTCAGATAAAATTTAGCGGGCTGTTTCTCATCTTCACTTGCGAAAATGATCTCCTTGGAGCCCATTCCTATGTACATAGCTTCCTTGTAACCTACCTTGTACACTTTGCCATCAACGGTAATCATACCTGCTCCGCCGATATTGATCACACCCAGTTCTCTTCTCTGACAGAAATACTCTGCACGGAGTTCATCTCCGGCGGTCAGAGTGATAGGGCTTACAGGAACTGCTGCTCCTGTAATGATTCTGTCGATGTGGCTGTACACCAGCTTGATCTCGCCGGGTACGAACAGATTCTGGATCAGAAACTCTTCTCTCAGACGCTCTGTGGTGTAATGCTTCACATCTCTTGGTGATACTGCTGTTCTAAGTTCCACCTTACGCCTCTCTTTCCTCAACGGGCGGCCTGCGAGCCGCTATTGAATGTTACCTTTTCATGAAAGCACTTACATTATAACATATCATTGTAACCATTTCCAACACATTTTTACTATTTTTTATAAAAATTTTGGAAGGCTGTAACTGCTTTTCTCTTTTGTATGAGTTAAGTATACTAGAAAAGATTCTCAAAGTCTTTTCATATTTTAATCTAAACATTGCAAATTTTGAACTTTTGGTGTTTAATAAAAGAAAAAGCGAAAAGGATGAAAGAAATGGAAGAACTTACCTCCTGTAAAACAGCCATAGAAAACTGTAAAACCTCCGGGACTTTTGCCATTGCCCACTTATATAAAGAAGAAAAAGCCATGGACATGCACATCCATGACTGCTACGAGATCTACTATTCCATCTGCGGCGGCAAACAGTTTCTGATCGACAACTGCTTCTACACCATCGCCCCAGGCGATCTCTTTATCATCAACCAGTACGAAAGTCACAAGCTGACCCAGATCGACAACTCCGTCCACGAACGTATCGTTCTGTCGGTGGCGCCGGATTTCATGAAGCTGATCTCCACCAAAGAGACGGATCTGAGCTTTTGCTTCACTCACCGCAGTGCCCCCTTTTCCCATAAACTTTCGCTCAACAAGGAACAGCAGAAACGTTTCCTCTATTATATCAACAAAATCACTTCCGCGGAGGGCTTTGCCCATGACATCACGGAATACGCCGCTTTCATGGAGCTGATGGTCATGCTCAACACGCTGTTCATCCGCAGTGCAGAGCAGACGGCGGCCGGGGAAACCGTAACAGATCCCGCCGAATACAAGGACAGTAGCTACCGCTACAACCATCAGGTGGACGATATTCTGGCTTACATCAACCAGAACATCTCCCAGCCTATTACAGTGGAACAGCTGGCCGGACAGTTCTACTTAAGCGAATCCTATATCTGCCGGATTTTCAAATCCGCCACAGGCACCACCATTAATAAATACATCACCGCCCGCCGCATCAGTATCGCCAAGGCGGTTCTGAACGAAAACGGCAATGTCATGGAAGCCTTCGAACGCAGCGGTTTCACGGACTACAGCAATTTCTTCAAAGCCTTCACCAAAGCCGTGGGTGTTTCCCCGAAAAAATACGCAAGCCTGAGTGTCAGCTAAACTGCTGACGCTCAGGCTCTTCTTTTTACATTTCTTAATCATTCGGTCTCTGGTAGAACCGGCCCGCCAGATTCTCCGTACGGATCATGTTGACAAAGGCCTGCGGGTCCGTCTCCCGCACCGTATTCACAACTTTGTTCACCTCGTCTCGTCCCACCACGGAATACAGCACGTCACATTCCTGTTTGGAATAACAGCCCTCGCCCTTGATCAGGGTGGCATCGTGATGGGTGATCTCCGCAATAGCTTCGTAGACATCCTCCGGCCGTTTCGTCACGATGATCAGTGTCTGCTTCTGGTAGCGCTTGTACAGCACATGGAGTACCTGCGTGGAGGTATACTGGAAAATAATGGAATACAGCGCCTTGTCCCAGCCAAACAGTGCTCCGGCGATCCCTAGGATCACCACATTTCCCGCAAAAATATAATTCCAGGAATCAATGCCGTACTTTTCCGACAGGAAGATCGCGATAAAATCCGTACCGCCGCTGGTGGCATTGGCGAACAGACACAGGCTGATGGCCAGTGCATTGATCAGTCCACCGAAGATAGCAATCAGCAGAATATCCTCCGTTACCGGCCAGGCGGGCACCATATCCGTCAAAATACCGCTCACCACGATCATCAGACAGGAATAACCGGTGAACTTTTTTCCGATGAATTTGAAGCTGATGACCACCGGAACCGCATTTAAGATAAAGTTGATCACCGAAAAAGGAGGCTCCCAGTGCCACAACAGCACGCTGATCTCCTGGATCAGTCGGGTCAGACCGTTGAATCCACCGGGGATCAATCCTCCGGCCCGGACAAAGCTTTTCAAATTGACTGCCATGATAAAGGATCCCGCCAGGATCAGGCAGGTACGCCGCAAGGTATCACAAATACTCTTCTTCGTCATAATTCGCTCCTTCTTACATCCTTCCTGACTCTTCCTTCACAGAACCTTCCTCTGTGTGCGTTTTTTCCGCATTCCCGTTTTCCATCGTTTCGTCTGCTGCCTTTTGCAAAGGCTCATTCTCCGCACAGTCTTTCCTTTTCCTGTCACACCTCTGACACAGCACGCATCCCAACAGGATCAGTACACTTCCCGCACTCACTAAAATACCGATATTCCGTCCTTCCGGTACATAGTGCATCTGTATCGTATGTTCTCCTGCTTCCAGATCAAATGCCATGAGCGCATCGCCAAACTGCTCAGGCTCTGCATTTTCTCCGTCGATCTGCACCGTCCAGCCCTCCTCATAAGGCACGGACAGGATCAGTCTGCCGGCTTCTTTCAGACTTAAGGTTCCGGAAATATGGGTGCTGTCCATCGCTACATTTTCAAGATGTTCTTTTGACAATATCTCCACTGCCTGTGCCAGCACTTCTTCATTCAGTACATAAGCTTCCGCCGATACCTTCTGCGTCTCATCCGCATCATCCCCGTTGGTCAGCGTCACGCGCTCTCCCTCCAACAGATATCCCAGATACAGAATGGATCCGTCCTTCAGATCACTGTAATCCTGCGTCTCCAGCGTTCCCCCAAGCACCTGCACCTTTTTCGTCCCTGTGGCATTGATCCTCGCGTAATAGTAGCCTGCCCGGTCCGCCGTAATACATACATTATCTCCGCTAGTCTCACTGGTCGCCCGGTCCAGTAAGGGCTCTGCGATTCCCAGATCCTCGGTCAGCTGATTCTGCGCTCTCACACCGGTGCCGATCTCGTCCGTAACATTCCAGCCCGTCGGTGCCACATAGCCAAAGGGCAGCGTATATTTACAATGATATAAATAAACATCTCCACTGTTATCCACGATCTCATACAGACCGTTTTCGTATTTATCCGATCCGCCGAACATGTAATCCACATTCAGGAGTGCTGACACGAAAGCTGTCGCTCCGTCAAATCCGTAATAAACCTTACTGTGACGCATGCCAAGCTTCTTATACAGATCCATGACCCGGGAATTCATGGTGGAGGAAAATACGGAAGCCGTAGGGTATCCCGTAAGAGTACCGTCATTTTTCGTCTTGCGGGTAAACTTCTCGATACGGAAGAAGTCATCCCCCTCCTGTTCCTGCGCCAGGGCGTACAACGCTTTATAATCCTCCTGGTCTCCCAGATAAGCGCTTCGTCCGGTAGTGCCCAGACTCGTATTAAATGTATTGATGCTCAGCTCCGCCACTATGCATGCCAGCACCAGAATCCCCAGCACCTGCCTCGTCAGTTCGTCTTTTCTCGTCCGGTACAGATACAGAAGCACACCATAGATCGTAACGAACACCAGCGTCAGCACTTCAATACCCGTGTCGAAATCCTCGCTCTCCACGAATTTCTCACAGGCAAGTAAAAATATCACCGCCGCCAGATACCCATAGATGATCTGCCTGGGAGAAGTGCCCTCCACATTCCGGAAAGCATCATAGCACATGACAAGGATCAGAAAAATATATAGAAAAGACTGTCTCGCCGGCAGGGAATCCGGATAATTCAGACCGTGCCATAAAAAGTCCAGGACATTGGTTCCGAAGCTGAGCAGCAAAAATCCCGCCAGTGCCAGATTGCAGAACCGTTTTCTCACTGATATTTTTTCATTCAGTGCATACATGGGCACCAGTAAAAATACTGCCACACCACAGTAAATGTTCGGCCAGTGTTCCAGTCCCCTCTCCGTGGTCACGCACAGGCAATGTCTCGCCAGCATATCAAACACGGAAAAATAGGACTCCAGCGTACCGGGGAAATCCGAATTGCCAAAATCCGTCCGTAGAATAGCACAGACCTCCGGAATCAGCAGTACTGCAGCCAGCCCTCCTGCCAGCAGCGATGCAAATGCAAATCTTCCGATCCTGCCGAATACCGTTTTTACTTTTTGGCTCTGCCCTTCCGTCATGGTATAATATTCCGTGATCAACAGCATTCCGAAATATAGCACCAGGAAGATGCAGATCATAATGGAAATATAGTAATTGGTCAGGATGCAAAGCCCCAGAGTCACGGTATACATGACCCATTTGCCTTCTCTGACCAGCCGCTCTGCTCCTAACAGGATCAAGGGTAGCAGGATCAGGCAGTCCAGCCACATCACATTCCAGTTGTAGGCCGCCAGATAGCCGGACAGAGCATACGCGGTGGAAAACAAAAGAGCCGCCGGATTCTCCTTGCCGAACACTTTCCGCAGATAGACGCTGAAGGTAAGCCCCATAAGGCCGATCCGCAGGATCACCAGATAACTCATGAATTCCATGATCAGGCCTTCCGGCAGCAAAAATACCAACCAGTTAAAAGGACTTGCCAGATAATAGACATACAGTGCCAGGAAATTCGATCCGATCCCTACATTGTAGGAATAGAACAGTCCCTCTCCCGCTTTGATCTTGTGTACAAATTCACTTAAAAAAGGCATATACTGATGGTACATGTCGGAGAACAGAAAACTCCGGTCACCAAAAGGATATATGCCCCGTATGATAAAAAGAACCAGCATAATAAATGCAGGCACAAAGAACGCAAGCACAGAGATCCCTCTCTGCATCCTGCGCTCCGCACTACTTGTTGCTGTCGTTTTATTGCCGTTCATATTATTTTTCTCCCACGATCTTTTTTCTTACCTTCCGTAATCAAACAGCAGATAATACTCCAGACTCCGGTAATCGTTCAATGCTTCCCCACATTCCTTCACCGTCGTGAGTGTGCCGTCCGCTTCTCTCACACCGGCCGCGCTGATCACCGGATATTTTTCCCGCACTCCGGTCAGACTGCTCTGCAAGGCAGGCAGCGGCAGATCACAGTTCTTCAGCACATCCATTGCCAGATAATTGGCACTGGTCTCTCCGTCCGTCTGCTCCTCAATGTCAAAGTTGCTCCAGATCACATAAGGTACTTTATATTTTAACAGATTTTCCTCATCTGTTAAAGTCTCCGGATCCACTTTATTATTTCTTAAGATCGGATTGCTCACATAGGTCGTAGGCTGATGATCCCCGAAGAATACGATCATGGTATCCTCATCCGCCTGAGAGAAGTAATCGATCAGACCCTGCAGGGCGGAATCCGTCTGTTTTACCAGTGACAGATACATGGACAATGCTTTGGAGTCAATACCATCCACGGTAATATCCGGGGTAAAGTTATGGAATTCCTCTTCGTAACCACTGTGATTCTGCATAGTTACGTTAAAGACAAACAGAGGCTCTCCCGCTTCCTTGTTCTCATACAGTTCGATGATCTTGGCAAAGCTGCTCTCATCGGAGATATAGTTACGGATCCGTTTCGGATTCCTGAAATCGTCCTGTGACAGGAACTCATCAAATCCAAGCAGCGGATAGACTCTGTCTCTGTCCCAGCCGCTGGCATAATAAGGATGGATCGCCACAGTATGATAATCCAGTTCCTTCAGGTAGGAAGCCAGAGAAGGCATCTCCTTCTGCACATACTGCTGGTAAGCCACGCTGCCCTGCGGTAAAAATCCTATAGTGCTGCCGGTAAGGAATTCAAACTCCGTATTGGCAGTATTCCCGCCCAGCACGGAAACATTCAGGTAACCGGTTCTGGTATTCTCTGCCCCCTGTTGTAAGCTGTGAATAAAGGGCATATAGTCTTCGTTGGTGGTAAACTCTCCCCGGACTGCCAGATCCGAAAATGCCTCATCCATGATCACAATGATATTCGGACGCTTCACGCTCTCCGGGTCTTCCACAGCTGCTGCAAGCCCAGCGGAATCCTTCCCGGCCTGCTCATAATTGCTGCCGGTGCCATCTGCAGAATAATCTGCGGGTTTCTCCACATCCAGATATTCCATTTCCATCAGAAATGCCACGATATTGCCATCTCTCTTATTCATGACGGTAGGGGTAAACAGCTTGTCGTATAATCCAAAGCTCTGCACAAAGCTCTCGCTCTGTATCATGCCGGTATAACCATAGATCATGACAATGCTTAACAGGATCAGCGCCGCTCTCTTTGCCACTCTTCCCGGTGCCTTCATATGAAAACGGCTCTCGATCAACAACAAAATCAGGAATCCCACAATGACCAGTATCGTACTGGTGGACAATTCATAGTTGAAATTGCCCGCCACACTAGCTGCTGTACTGATGGAATAAATATCCCATGGCATGATGGGTGCGGAACGGAAATTCAGCACATAATAATTCGCCAGTCCCGCCACCATGAAAAAGGCCGTCTGCAACATCAGAGCCGCCCGGACATATTTCACGATTCCGAATAACAGAAGTGCGGTCAGTACATAGAACGCCATGTTCAACAGCTGGGTTTTGAAATGCATTGTCGTAAAAGGATTATGGGTATACATTTCAAACAGATAAAATGTCACCAGCGGACATACTGCCAGCGCGATACAGGAAGGAAGCTTCTCCCTGGTAATTCCTATTTTTCGAACGGAATGACGCAAAAAGCCTGTAATGGCAGCTGCGACACTTCGTATTGATTTTTTCTGTAAATAATCCATTGCTTAACTCTCCTCTTATACTTAAGAGATTTTATCGCAATGACAGAAAAATAACAATTTCCGAATTGCACACATTTGCTAACATTACAGGCTTAATTTTGTTACTTTTTACAAATATTTTACTTGATTTCTAGTTGATCTCGTATTTTCCGGCTTCCTTCAGGCGCAGCATAGCTCTCGCCATGGATGCCTGGGATACATGGTACTCCTGAATGCTCTGCTTCTGACGCAGCTGCTCTTTGGCACGCTCCAGAGCGGCTTCCGCACGGACTCTGTCGATATCCTCCGGGCGCTCCGCCGTATCCACCAGCATGATCACACGGTTATGAGAAATGTAGACACAGCCCACACCGACTACGGCCTTGGTCCAGTCGTCATCCTCTTTTTCCTTAAACCGTACCTCGCCTTCCTTCGTGGCAATGACCATATCCTCATGATGGGACATGATGGCCTGCTCGCCGTCCAGAGCCGGTACGATAATGATGCCGCATTTTCCGTCGAAAAATACTTTATCACTGGCAATGACCTTCAAGCTGAAGGTGTTCATACGCACACCGCCTTTCCTTACTGTGCCATGAGCTTCTTGGCCTTCTCCACTGCCTCGTCAATGGTTCCTACATTGAAGAATGCAGCCTCGGGATACTCATCCATCTCTCCGTCGATGATCGCACGGAATCCGCGGATGGTCTCCTTCACAGGCACATACTTACCGGGTACACCGGTGAAGTTCTCTGCCACATGGAAGGGCTGGGACAGGAAACGCTGAATCTTACGGGCACGGTATACGGTGACCTTATCCTCATCGGACAGCTCCTCCATACCCAGGATGGCGATGATATCCTGCAGTTCCTTGTACTTCTGCAGCATTGCCTGCACCTGGCGTGCGGTTTCATAATGTTCCTTACCTACCACATCCTCTTCCAGAATACGGGAAGTGGATTCCAGAGGATCCACTGCTGGGTAAATACCCTGCTCCACGATCTTACGGGACAGAACGGTGGTGGCATCCAGATGGGCGAATGTAGTTGCGGGTGCAGGGTCTGTCAGGTCATCCGCAGGCACATAGACAGCCTGTACGGAAGTAACACTACCCTTATTCGTAGAAGCAATACGCTCCTGCAATTCACCGACTTCGGTAGCCAGAGTGGGCTGATATCCTACTGCGGAAGGCATACGGCCTAACAATGCGGATACCTCACTACCTGCCTGTACAAAACGGAAAATGTTATCAATGAACAACAGCACGTTCTGGTGCTCTTCATCACGGAAGTACTCTGCCATGGTCAGTCCGGTCTCGGCTACACGCATACGTGCTCCGGGGGGCTCGTTCATCTGACCGAAGACTAGCGCAGTCTTCTCCAGAACTCCAGACTCCTTCATCTCACTCCACAGATCGTTACCCTCACGGGAACGCTCTCCGACACCAGTGAAAATAGAATATCCACCGTGCTCGGTAGCAATATTACGAATCAGCTCCTGAATCAGCACGGTCTTACCTACACCGGCACCGCCGAACAGACCGATCTTACCACCTTTTGCATAGGGAGCCAGCAGATCGATAACCTTGATACCGGTCTCCAGCATCTCTACTACAGGACTCTGCTCTTCGAAGGAAGGTGGATCTCTGTGGATAACCCAATGTTCCTCTCCTTCCAGGGATTCTCCACCGTCGATGGTCTCTCCCAATACGTTGAACAATCTACCCAGTGTCTTATTACCTACCGGCACCTGAATTCCTTTTCCGGTAGCAATGACATCCATATCCTTGCAAAGTCCTTCACTGGCACCCAGCATGATGCAGCGAACGGTATTGTTGCCAATATGCTGTGCCACTTCCATGACCAGCCGCTTGCCTTCACTGTATACTTCCAGGGCATCCTTGATAAAAGGAAGATCATTGTTCTCGAACTCTACGTCTACAACAGGTCCCATGACCTGGACGATCTTACCATGATTTTTTTCCTTTACGTTATTCAATTGTTCAGGACCTCCTTTCTTGCCTTTTTCTTCTTTTTCTGAGCCTTGGCACCAGCAATGACCTCAGTGATCTCCTGTGTGATCATGGCCTGACGTACCCGGTTGTACTGAATGGACAGATCATGGATCATGGCGGAAGCATTCTTATTTGCTGCCTCCATGGCCATCATTCTGGCATTCTGCTCACTGCAGAACGATTCTACCAGTGCACCGTAGACATATCCCATGACGAAATCCGGGACAATGTTGTTTAGCACTGCCTTGGGAGACGGTGTCATGACTAACGGTTCCTGATACATACTCAGATCCTGTCCGTCTTTGGTAATAAAACGTTCTTTTATGATAGGTAACAGACGCATCATATGTGGTTCCGTCGTCACGCTGTTTACCATATTGGTATAAATAATATATACCTCATCCAGCTGTTCTTCTTCGAACTGCTCCAGAATCGTCTCCGTAATGATACGGGCACGATGCAGCGTCGGATTCTGCGCGGTGTAATGGAACTGCTCCGCCACCTCGATTCCGCGGTGTCCGAAATACTGACGTCCCAGTTCACCGACAACGAACAGTTTGTACTTTCCGGTCTTCCCGGCTTTCCGCATCTGCTCTTCTGCCATTTTCAGTACGTTATGGTTGTAGGCTCCGGCCAGGCCTTTATCCGCGGTGACTACTACCAGTCCCGTGGTCTTCTCCTCAGCCGGTTTGTCCTTACGTTCATCGAAATATTTATTATCGATCTCCGGTAAGTGACGGACGATTCTGCTGACCATCGTCTGCAGAGTATAGAAGTAAGGCTCTGTCTCTTCCAGATTCTTCTTAGCTTTCCGAAGCTTTGTGGAAGAGATCATATACATGGCATTGGTGATCTTCATGGTATCCTGAATGCTTTTCATACGACTTTGTATTTCTCTCGTATTTGCCATGTTAACCTCCTGTTATTTGTAACTATTCAGAGCCAATGGGCGAAGTAACCACATAAGCAAAAGTAAAGCCCTGAAAGAGCGGTTTTGCGAATGGGTTTCTGAATAGTTACATTATTTCTGTAAAAATTCCTTTTTAAATTCTGTTGCAGCATCACAGATCTGCTTGTTCAGCTCGTCATCCAGAGCCTTGGTGGTCTCTAACTGACGAACGATGTCGCTGTGCTGTTCCTTCATGTAGTCTAAGTACTTCATCTGGAAATCCTTTACCTGATTTACAGGCACATCCAGCATCACTCTGCCGTTGGCTGCACACAGGGTCATAACCTGCTCTGCCATGCTCAAAGGTCTGCACAGAGGCTGCTTCAACAGTTCCATCAGTACATGTCCGTGCTGTAACTGTTCCTTTGTGGCGTTATCCAGATCAGATGCGAACTGGGTGAACACTTCCATCTCACGGAACTGTGCCAGGTCGATACGGATACTTCCGGCTGCTTTCTTCATTGCCTTGGTCTGTGCAGCACCGCCGACACGGGATACGGACAGACCGACATTGACTGCAGGTCTCATGCCGGAGAAAAACAGATCACTCTCCAGGAAGATCTGACCATCGGTAATGGAGATAACGTTGGTCGGAATGTATGCGGATACATCGCCTGCCTGGGTCTCAATGATCGGCAGTGCGGTGATGGAGCCGCCACCCTTATCTGCACTCAGTCTTGCGGAACGCTCCAGCAGTCTGGAATGCAGATAGAATACATCTCCGGGATATGCCTCACGTCCGGGAGAACGTTCCAGCAGCAGGGACAGTGCACGATAAGCTACCGCATGCTTGGACAGATCATCGTATACGATGAGGACATCCTTACCCTGATACATAAAGTACTCAGCCAGTGCGGTACCGGAATAAGGTGCGATGTACTGCAGAGGTGCAGGATCGCTGGCGGTTGCGGATACGATAATGGTGTAATCCATGGCATCGTTCTTTTTCAGGGTTCCTACCAGTTTTGCAATGGTGGATGCCTTCTGGCCGATAGCCACATAGATACATACCACATCCTTGCCCTTCTGGTTCAAAATTGCATCGATGGCAATGGAAGTCTTACCGGTCTGACGGTCACCGATGATCAGCTCACGCTGTCCACGACCGATGGGGAACATGGAATCGATAGCCAGAATACCAGTCTCCATAGGCACGCCTACGGACTGTCTGTCCACGATGGAAGGTGCCGGCTGCTCGATGGGACGATAGCCTTCTTCCTTAATAGGACCTGCACCGTCAATGGGTGCTCCCAGAGCATCCACGATTCTGCCTTTGAATCCGTCACCTACAGGAATACCGGCTCTCTTACCGGTACGAACGACTCTGGTGCCTTCGCGGATCTCGGTATCATGACCGAACAGGATACATCCGATCTCATCTCTGCGGACATCCTGTACCATACCTTTGACACCGGAATCAAAGATAACGATCTCGCCGTACTCTGCATGGTCGATACCATTGACGTTGGCGATACCGTCACCTACCCAGCTGACAGAACCGATCTCATTTTCCTGTGCCTGTAAGTTGAAATCCTCGATCTCACCTTTCAGAATGGAAATGATGCCCTGCTCACTGGCGGTCTTTCCTACCTGGGAAAGCTTGTCTGCGAACTGCTTCATACGTCCATTGGTACTCCAGTCATAGACCTCGTTACCGGCACGGATGATGAAACCGCCGCCAAGAGAAGGATCTTCTTTGGTCTCAAAGACCATATCCTCTCTGTTGTATTTCTTCTGGATAAAATTACGGATATTCTGCAGCTGCTCATCGGTGGGCGCTGTCACATAGGACAGGGTTACAACGAACTCTTCCTTTTTCTCGGGAGAGACTTCTCTGTATGCGGTGCAGATATCATCCCACAGATAGACGTCTCCGTTGTCACACAGGACTTTCAGAAAATCTCTGATCTGTAAGGGGAATACTTTTTCTATTACATTGTGCTTGGCAGACAGTGACACAGCAGGGGATTCGAAATCCAGCTTCACCTGCGGTACGGCTTTGAAGATATCGCCTGTCTGACCTACAATGTCTCCGGGGATATTCAGTTCACGCAATCTTTTTGCGTATTCTAAAGCTGTACTAATCAATCTTTTCACCTGTCTTTGCTATAAATTGGTTGTAAAGTTCTCTGTCTGAATCTGCGTTCTGCTTGGCAGCTACCAGTTTTGCAGTAGCTTCCACTACCAGGCCGGCGATCTGTTCCTGTGCCTGCTCGATGCGCTTCTGCTCTTCCAGTGTGGCATTCTTACTGGCATTGTCCATGATCTTTTTCGCTTCTGTCTGGGCATCTGCCACGATGCGGTCATATTCGTTGCTGGCCTTGCCTCTTGCCTCGTTCAGAATGCTTTCTTTTTCTGCCTGAACACCGCTTAAGGATGCCTCGTACTGGCCTTTCAGTTCATTGGCACTGTCCTGTGCAGCTTTTGCATCTGCATATTGCTTATCGATCTCTGCCTGTCTTGCATCCAGGATCTTGTGGATGGGCTTGATCAGGAAGATCTTCACAATGGCAAAGATGATCAACAGATTCAGGATGGTCCATACAATATTAATATCTAATCTCAGCATGTGCTTTCATCCTTTCTTACGTTTCGCTTTCTAATTTCCTTATAACTATCCGAAACTTCCATTCGCAAAACGCTCTTTCAGAGCTTTCTTTTTGCTTATGGAGTTTTAGTCGTCGTAAATCGTCACAAAACAGCTTACAAATGCAGGCATTTGACGCTTGTCTGTGACGTTTCCGGCTTCGGATAGTTATGCCATGAACAGAATGATCAGGATACCGATAACGAATCCGTAAATAGCGGTTGCCTCTGCCAGCGCACCACCTAACAGTAAGATCTTGGTGATCTTGCTCTCTGCTTCCGGCTGTCTTGCGACTGCCTCTGCTGCTTTACTTGTTGCGATACCGATACCGATACCTGCTCCGATACATGCCAGTGCTGCAATACCTGCTCCAATAGCTATCATAATTCTTTTCCTCCGTTTTTGTGTGAATTAGTGTTTCATAACTATTCATAATCGCATTCGCAAAATAGCTCTGAATAGTTATCCAGTTACTCAATGGCTTCCTTAATGTACATGGATGTCAGGAATACAAATACATATGCCTGAATCAATCCATCAAAAATATCAAAGTAAAAGCTGAAGGGTACCGGCAATGCTACCGGAACCAGAAGCTTCAACAGCTCCATGATAACGAATGCTCCCAAAACGTTACCAAACAATCGCATACACAGGGACAGGGCTTGATGAACACCTCCAGGATATTGATAGGTGTTACGATCGCGATGGGTTCGGTAAAGCTCTTGATCCATCCGCCCACACCTTTTTGCGGATACCTGCGGCTTCCACCAGAACGATACTCATCAGGGCCAGTGCCGCCGTTACGTTCAGATCCTTGGTAGGGGCTTCATACCGAACAATCCAATGATATTGGATATGCCCAGATACAACAGTACGCTAACCAGATACGGTACATACCGTTTGCCTTCTTCTCCGATCATTCCCGTAACAATGCCTTCCAGCTTTGTCACGATCGTCTCTGCCACCAGCTGTCGTCTGCTGACATTGTGTACTTTGAGGTTGCTTGTAAGGATAATCGACAAGATCAGAATGACTGCCATGACCACCCAGGTGATAACGACCGATTCCGCAATGTCTAGCTGCACTCCACCGATCAGGGTAGACCTGCCGGAAGCTTAATAGAAAAAGCCGTGTCACAATTCAGTTCCTTGAGCAGTTCTGATGCCAATTCCTCCATAATACCACTTCCTTTCCGTGAACATCCTTGAAAGAGCTTTCACTCCCTCACGGTCGTTGCTATTTTACTCCTATTTATTGAAAACGTAAGATACATTTTGCTAATTTGTTCCATGCAAAATGAAAAGTTATGGCATATATTAACTATAAAAATGAGGTATCAGAAAATCATATGACAAAATTAGTCATTTTGGGACGCAAATCCCAGACGGGCAATTATGAGACGTTTTTCGAAACTTCCCGCCAGAACCGTAACCACACTGGTCCCTGGGAAGTCACCTCCTGTGATGCCCTGATTCTGCCGGGCGGCGGAGATATCACTCCGGCTTTCTTCGGAGAAAAACAAAGGTTCCCGTACTGTTGACACCGAACTGGACATCCTGCAATTTCAGGCCCTTGACACAGCCATTGCCGCCAGGATCCCGTGATCGGGATCGCAAGGGCATGCAGGTCATCAATGTTGCCTTCGGTGGCACTATTTTGCAGGATATGTCGGGAGATTCCTGCACAGTATCCCTTCCGGTGATGCATTCCATACGTCCATTATGACGGAAGATTCCCGTCTTTCAAGTATTTTCCTGTCGAAATGCACGTCAACAGCGCCCACCATCAGAGGATCGACCGCTTAGGTCAGCATCTGAAGATCATTCAGCGCTGCCCCGATGACGGCTGCCCCGAAGCTTTGGAGCATGACGAGCTGCCGATCCTTGGCAGTGGCATCCGGAGCGTCTTCCGGAACAGGCCGGTGAGCCTCTGCTTTCTCTTCTTCTTCTTATTTCTGAATCTGCGCCCGGGCTTTTCGCCGGGGCCAGCTCCTCTGACCTTGACTTTGGCGATTTCAGAACAGGGCGGATGATTCCCCGCAGCATCTCCGCGGTCTGGTCGTCCACTTCCTTCAGTGCAGTAACCACCGCATTCATACTCTTTTCCAGTCAGCGGTAAACGTGATCAGATCATCCGCCTGGGATGCGGAGATGACCTGATAGAGTGTTTCCACGAAGGTGCGGACCTGTTCTTCATTTAAGGACAGTATCCATTCGTTCAGTGCTTCATTCATGATCTTCTGGCTCTCATAAATGTCATCCACATCCACGAAATGGTCCTCCTCCACCAGCCAGGAAAAGGATCGTGCTGCAAAAGCCCATGGCTGTTGCTCTCCACCACGCGGTAATGAATATCCCGCTCGAAAATCATACCGATCATGGAAGAATGTGGCAACAGCTTCACCACCTTGCCTTCGATGGCATTATAGTGACACTCCTTCAGCACTTCCGGCCGGAATCCAGGCCCATCCAGACTGTAGATCTTCTGGATCCGTTTCTGCACAAAGGGGCGCATTTCATGGCACTGTAGACTGCCAGATTGCCGCCCTTGGAATGCCCTCCGATATAAAAGGGCTGGTGCAGCCATCCGGTGACCATATTTACATATTTTACACTGTACTCCTGCCCCGGCACCGGTGACAGAAATGCCATGTTGAAATCTTCCTTCCAGCCTACGATAGTCTCATCCGTTCCCCGGAATGCCAGAAACAGGGTTCCGTCATCCAGAATAAAAGTGATGGCGGAGAACTGGGTCTCCCATTCCTTTTCCACCAGATTGATATAGCAGTTCAGCTTCATATCCCGGAAACGTCTGCCGCTTAACATTCCTTCGAACAGCGCCCGGTTCTCCTTCTCAAAACGGACATCCCCGAACAGTTTGTCCACGTCTGAACGCTCTGCAATCTCCCGCAGGGTCACGGAAGGGCCATTGTGCCGCACATCGCTGACCATCCCGTCGAATTTCAGATAAGAGAGCTGGCACAATGCCAGACTGTCCACATCATTCAGAGGTTTTTCCCGAAAAGAAATGTCTCCGTATTTTTGCAAATATTCTATTACCGTTCCTGCCATATGCCGCTCCTTTCTGCGAGGAACTTTCCTTGCGTATTTCGCCGGATTGTGTTACGTTCTATATAATGATGCCAGGGTCAAAAGGTCTAAGCCCACATGAGCTTGCTCATAGGTGGGTGAAAGACCTTAGGACCCGCCCCGATATGAGCATAAAAGTGGGATGATAATCCCACGATATGCGAATATTGGGTAGGGTGCTATGTGCCAGTGGCACATGTCTAGCACGGACCGAAGCGGAGCGGAGACGTGGGAGTGCGTAGCACGGAACAATCCGTAGGCATCAAAGTCGGGGGCTTTTGACCCCGACATCATATAATTATATGGTAACTATTCAGAGCCATGCAAATCATGTCAACATGTACGTCGAATGCCTGCATTCGTAAGAACATTTGATATGATTTATATGGCGAAGTAACCACAATGAGCAGAGAACAGGCCGGCCTGTTCTCCAAGGAAGCCTCATAGAGGCGATTTTGCGAATAGAGGTCTGAATCGTTACATTATTAGGTAGAAATCATAAAGAAGGTGATCCGTCATGTCCACGAAGAATTCCAACTTTTTTTCCAGAGATTGTATGGTACAGGCTCTGATCCAGCTGCTGAAGACCAAATCCCTGTCCAATATTACAATTACCGAGCTGACCGAGCGTGCCGGTGTCTCCCGCATGACCTATTATCGCAATTACCATTCTCTGGATGAGATCTTCAGCAGTTATCTGAAGGATCTGGTAGAATCCTACCGTCAGGATGTTGCGACATGGCCGGACAAGGGCAATTACAATGACTCCCGCAATATGCTGCATTGTTATGAATATTTCAATCATTACAAAGAATTCATTGCCTGTCTGGTGCAGACCGGTCTGGGGCACCTGCTGTTACAGGCACTGGACGGCTACATTCTGGATACCTATTATACCGAAGACAAGGGGCAGGATTTTTATTACACGCTCCGAGCCTTCTCCGGTTCCCTCTACAATATTTATGTCACCTGGATTCTGGAAGATTCCAAAGAATCCGCTGAAGAGATCGTATCCATTATCTGCAAGATCTATTCGTAGGTTCCCCGATCTGTTCTCCATAGTAATTCAGCAAAGGACTGCGCAAAATACGCAGTCCTTTATTATTTGATAATTTATCTCTGATCCAAAGGAACATATTCCAGTTCCTGCATTACGCTCTTGTAAGCGGGACGAATGATCTTATCCATATTGATCAGCTCTTCGATACGATGTGCACTCCATCCTACGATTCTGGCAATGGCGAAGATCGGGGTATACAGTTCCAGAGGAATCTCCAACATGCTGTATACGAAACCGCTGTAGAAATCAACGTTGGCGCTGACGCCCTTGTAGATCCGGGATTTCTGGGAAATGACCTCCGGTGCGATCCGCTCGATCATGGAATACAGGGCGAAATCCTTGTCTCTGCCCTTGGCTACCGCCAGTTTTTCCACGAAGCCTTTGAATACCTGGGCTCTAGGGTCAGACAGGGAGTAGACTGCATGCCCCATACCATAGATCAGTCCCTTGCCGTCGAAGGCTTCTTTGCTCAGAATCTTGTTCAGATATGCCCTTACCGCATCCTCATCTGTCCAGTCGGACACATGTGCTTCGATATCCCGCATCATCTCTACGACTTTGATATTGGCACCACCATGTTTGGGTCCCTTCAGGGAGGAAAGTGCTGCCGCAATGACAGAATAAGTATCGGATCCGGAAGAAGTCACGACTCTGGTGGTAAAGGTGGAGTTGTTACCACCGCCATGCTCCATATGCAGCACCAGTGCGGTGTCCAGTACCCTCGCCTCCAGTTCGGTGTATTGTTTGTCCGGGCGAAGCATCATCAGCAGATTCTCTGCGGTGGAAAGTTTCTTCTGGGGACGGTGTATGTACATACTCTCATCGTTGGAATAGTGATTATATGCATGGTAGCCGTAGACTGCCAGCATGGGGAACACAGCAATCAGTCCCAGGCACTGTCTTAATACATTTTCAATGGAAGTGTCGCTGCAGTTTTTATCATAGGAAGCCAGTGTCAGAACGCTCCTGGTCAGTGAATTCATAATATCACTGCTGGGGGCTTTCATAATGACGTCTCTGGTGAAGTTGGTCGGCAGAGTTCTGCTGGACGCAAGAATATCGTTAAAATGTTTCAGTTCCTCACGGTTCGGCAGCTTACCGAACAGAAGTAAATAAGCCACTTCCTCGAATCCGAAATGATCACCCCGGAAGCCGTTGACCAGCTCAATGCAGTCATAGCCGCGATACCACAGCTTACCTTCACAGGGAACTTTTTTGCCGTCTTCCATTTTGAAGGATTCGATCCGTGAAATATTGGTAAGACCTGCGACTACGCCGTTACCGTTCTTATCACGCAGTCCCCTCTGTACGCCGTATTCGTCGAACATCTGGGGTTCCAATCTATCTGCCGCTCTGCACAATCCGGCATGTTCCAACATATACTCTTCGTTTTTCTTCATCCAAATACCTTCCTTTCCCTCACATTTTTATATACTTATTTATCATAACTTTTTGGAAGGGGCGATGTCAATTAACAAAATATAAAATATTGAGTGATATTTATAGGGCGAAGGAATATTATCCCAGAATCCTCTTTGTATTTTCTTTTATTTTCTCCGACAGATCTGCGTATTTTATCAGTTCTTCCTCGGTAAATCCCACAAATCTCGCCTCATCATAATCCCGCTGTGCCAGTGCCAGTTCCTTCATGACCGCTTCCGCAGTGGGAAGGATTGTCACTGTGACCTTGGTTTTACGGTCTTTGCGCCTTGTCTCCGGCTTTTCCGCTTTTCCCTGTACTTCTCCGGCTGCCTTGCTTTTTCTGGAAGGCTTGGGTTCCTTCACTTCCTCTATTTTCAAGAATCCCTTCATGGTCAGGCGTTGCAAGCCGCTGGTCAGGTTCGTGCGGGAAATTCCGGCGAAATCCGCCAGTTCCCGTCTGCTGTCCCACTCGTGCTTTTCACACAGGCACAGAAGCAGCCGCACATCCGCTACCTTCAGATCTCCTTTTAATGCCACCGGCTCCAGATAATGTTCCAGAAGCTTCCGCTTACGGTAAGCATCCCCCGCCGGTCCCTCGGCCTGCAGGATCTCGGTGTTGACAAAGACTCTCTCGTCTCCCAGTTTCTTGGATCCGGGCAGGATGGAAGGCGGCACGTTTCCGTCTCCTGCCGCATCAATGAAGAAACGATATACCTGCAAACGGTTCTTCTCGTAGTCCTCTTCTTCCAGCACATGCTTGTAGAAGTTATTGTAATACTCAAAGACATTCAACTTCATCTTTACCGTCTTGGAGATGCTGATTCCCTGACTGGCAAGGGAACCTTTACGCTTCACATAATAATAGATTGGGGCATGCAGGGCATAGAATACTTTCGCGTAACGGATATATTCCAGATTGAACAGAAAATCCTCACACCAGTTGATATTCGTATCCATTCGCAGACTGTGCTCCTCCACCAGATCCCTGCGGTACAGTTTGTTCCACAACACACCATAGTAAAAGTCTGCCGGATTCTCCATCATATGTGCCGCGAACTCCTCCTGGGTGAGCACACCCTCCTCTTCAATGTCTCCCTTGGGGGACAGACGCTCTCCCACCACGCGGTAAAAGTCTGAAATGACCATATCGCAGCCATACTCTTCCGCCGCCCGTACGAACAGTCTTGTGGCATCCGGCGTGATCCAGTCGTCGCTGTCTAAGAATTGCAGATATTTTCCCCGTGCACGATCCAATGCCAGATTTCTGCTGTCGGAGACTCCGGTATTTTCCTTCTGGATCACAATGACTCTTGTGTCCTTATTGCCGTATTCCTCGCAGATGTCACCGGAGGAATCCGTACTGCCGTCGTTTACCAGAAACACTTCAAAGTCCGTGTATTCCTGATTCAAAATGCTGTCGACACAGCGTCGTAAATATTGCTCCGCATTGTATACCGGAACAATGATGCTTACCATGGGACGCATAAGCTCATCCTTTCTGAAATTACTTCATAACAATAAGTTCGTACGCCCTGCTGCCGATACCGATCTTCTCCGCATGCTCCAGACAGGTCTTGTACTCCGCATTTGGAGTGGTATTTTCAAAATGATCATGGTGATCGCAAAAGCCCTCTTTTGCCATGGCATCCGTCAGCTGGCTGTTCGGCAGCGGTGTCTGCTTCAGGCAGGCATCCACACAGGCCTGATCCAGCGCCAGAGGATCGAAGGAGGCGAACATACCGATATTGGGCAGGATGGGTACATCATTCTCCCGGTGGCAGTCACAGTTCGGAGACACATCCACCACCAGAGAAATATGGAAATTGGGTCTGCCGTCCACGACCGCCTTCGCATACTCTGCCATACGGCAGTTGAAATCCTTTGTTGCCGCATCACAACCGCTATGGATTGCGTCGAAGTTACAGGCACCGATACAGCGTCCACAGCCCAGGCATTTGTTATGATCAATATGCATCTTATGGGTAGTCTCGTCGTATACCAGTCCCTCATTGGCACATTCTCTCATGCATCGTTTGCAGCCACGGCACAAATTCTCATTGATCTCCGGTTTTCCCTGAGCGTGCTGTTCCATTTTACCGGCTCTGGATCCGCAGCCCATACCGATATTTTTGATAGCACCGCCGAAGCCCGCCGTTTCATGCCCCTTGAAATGATTCAGGGAAATAAACACATCCGCATCCATAATGGCCCGGCCGATCTTAGCATTTTTCACATATTCGCCGCCCTCTACCGGCACCTCGATGTCATCCGTTCCCTTCAGGCCATCACCAATGATCACAGGACACCCAACCGTCAACGGTGTGAAACCATTCTCCCAGGCACAGTACATATGCTCGATGGCATTCTTACGGCTGCCGGGATACAGGGTATTACAGTCCGTCAGGAAAGGAATTCCGCCCAGCTCCTTTACCACATCCGCTACCGCTTTCGCATAATTGGGACGTAAGAATCCCAGATTACCCAGCTCACCGAAGTGCATCTTTATGGCAACAAACTTGTGATCCATATCCATATCCTGAATCCCCGCCGCCTTCATCAGGCGCTTTAACTTACTGGGAAGTCCCTCTCCCAGACGGGTTCTGAAATCTGTAAAATATACCTTTGATTTTTCCATAACTTTATCCTCCGTACCTAAAAAGATATTACGATTATAACACATCTTTTTTGTTTTTGAGAATTTTTCTGCAAAAAAGGACGAACCCAACTCTCGCCAGCCGGTTTCGTCCTTTCAACGTATTTCATCCGAAATACTTCCCCATTTCTTTGTACACCGTACATCAATGTACGATGCAAGTGTTTTTTTATTTTTCTTGCACAATTTTTGCAGATACCGCCAAATATCCTGCTATTTAAAACGATTTTTGTACTGCGCAGCCTTTTCCACAAATTGCTCTGCGAACTCGGGGCAGGAAGGATAATAAAGGTGGGGGAAACCATACCAGTGGTTCTCACCGACATGGATGCAGGGATAGTTTCTTACGATGGTTGGTTTAGTTGCGGTACAGTCTACGCCGTTATCTTCACTGTCATAGTAATGAAATTCATGTGCCCGGATGCGGCTGCCCCGGGGCAGAAAATATTCACTGTTCTCTTCCAGTTCGATATATCCGAAGCGCACCAGGCTTCCGGTATCGAAGCATTTTTCAGGCAGCACTCCTGCCATAAGGCAGGAATGTCCTTCTCTGTCTGTCAGGGACGTATGCAGGTATAAAAAGCCTCCGCACTCCGCTACGGTGGGGAGGCCACCTATGACTGCTGCCCGGATGGCCTTGCGCATGGCATTGTTCTCACTCAGCTGTCCGGCATATAATTCCGGATAGCCGCCGCCCAACAACATCCCATGGATATTTTCCGGCAACGCCTTGTCATGTAATGGAGAAAAATACACCAGTTCCGCTCCGGTCTGTTCCAGCAGGCGCAGATTCTCTTCATAATAAAAGCAAAAGGCTTCATCCCGGGCTACAGCGATCCTCGGGCACTTTACCCTATCGTTTTCCACAGAATCCGGATCTTGCTCTTCTGCCGTTTCTTCACTGCGTTCCTTCTTTTTGGTTTGGGAGGTTCTCTCTATTCTCTCAGCTCCCAGCGGTTCCGCCTCTTCTGCAATCTGCAACAGCTTCGAAATGTCTACGCTCTCCCTTAGTTTTGCCGCCGTGACCCGGATCTTTCCCTGCAGATCTTCCAGTTCTCCCGGCAGGCACAGGCCAAGATGTCTGCTGGCGATCTGTAAGTCCTTATTTTCCGGGAAATATCCCAGCACCGCAATACCAAGTTCCTCTTCCACCAGTGGCTTCAGAATCTCATAGTAAACTGCTGACATACGGTTGAAGATCACTCCCCGGATCAGATGTTCTTTATCATAAGCCAGAAATCCGGTGATCAGAGGAAGCACCGATTTTCCCATGCCTTTTGCATCCACCACCAGTATGATGGGGGTCTGCGTCACCTTTGCCAGATGATAGGATGAGCCTTCCTCTCTTATTCCGCCCAGCCCGTCATAGAGTCCCATAACACCTTCCATGACCACAAGCTCGTCTTCCCTGCGATCTCTCAGAAACAGTCTTCTCGTGCCGTCCTCTCCGGTGAAAAAAGTGTCCAGATTTCTGGCAGGAATCCCCAGCACCTGTCTGTGGAACATGGGATCGATATAATCCGGGCCGCATTTACAGGAAGAGATATCCTCTCCGTTTTCCTTAAAAATCTGCAATAATCCACACGTGATCATAGTCTTGCCGCTGCCGCTTTTCGGGGCGGCGATCATGATGCGTCGTATCTTTTTTTCCTGTGCTCCGATCATCTCTGCACTTCTCCATTTTCCCTGTTTCCGTTTTCTTCTTCGGTCAGCAACGCTTTCTTCACTTTGTCCATAGAGCCTGTTTCTCCCTCCCTGAACGTAAATGAGCAGATCCACACCGGATTCTCCGCCTGCGGCAGATGATAGCTTCCCAGCTTCTTCACCCGGTTTACCTGCATCTGCAGGATTTCCTCGTCCTCCACAGGAAACGCTTCCAATACTTCCTGAAGCTCCGCAATCGTCTCCATGCTGATGGCATTGATCACAATGCGCATATGAGGATTTTTCCGATACAAGGTCTGTAAAATATCCATTAATCTGCCTCCACTGCCGCCGATAAAAGCATGGGTGGGCACAGGCAGTTCTTCCAGTCCCTCCGGTGCCAGTGCTTCGATGATCTCCATATTGTCCATATGGAAATGCTCTCGGTTCTTCCGAAGCAGTTCCACCGCCTCCGGTTTTCTCTCAACGGCATAGACATGCACCGTTTCCGACAATCCGGCGATTTCCACCGCCACGGATCCGGTGCCGCTGCCGATATCATAGACTACGGCTCCAACTGTCAGGTGCAGCTTGCAAATACTGACTTCCCGGACTTCTTCCTTGGTCATAGGAGTTCTGCGAAGTTTTCCCTCCGTCCCGGAAGCATCCCGTAGGAAACAGGTGTCCGCTCTGCCGTGGGTCAGGGGTTCCGGCTGTGGATGAGGATTGCGGATCAGGCAGGTATACAGACCCTCTTCGATGACCTCCACACACTGCTCCGGCATCAGGATCCGTATATTTTCTTCCGGATAGGACAATTGATATCCCACGATCACTTCACAATCTGTCAGTCCCGTCTCCGTAAGCATCCGTCCGATCTTACGGATATCCTCACTTCCCGAGGTCAACAGGAAAGTCTTCTCATGACTCACCACAGTTGTCGGAAGATGGTTCAGTTTCTTGCCGTGCATGCTTAAAATGGCGGCATCCTCATAGCTTTCTCCCACCCGGGCCGCCAGAGAAACCACCGATGAAATTCCCGGCAGGATCCTCACACTGCCTCTCAGTTGTCCTGCTGCAATCGCTTCCTGTAATTCCACATACAATTTTCTGCATCCGCTGTAGAATCCGGTATCTCCGGAAAACAGAACCGCTACCCGAAGTGTCTCCTGCTGTGCCAGTTCCTCGCTTTCCTGTAATTTTTCCAGATAGGGCAGGATCTGAGCAGCCATATAGTAGGGCTTTTTTTCTATTCTGGCAGAATAGTCTGCAATCATGCGCTCCGCCCCCAGCAGGATATCCGCAGTTTCGATTGTCTGCTGCACTTCTTTTGTCATGCAGTCTCTGCTGCCCATACCGATCCCGGCAAGGCAGATTTCCAGACTTCCCTGCTGCGAAATCTTACAATCACAGAGTTGTCCCAGTTTTCCACAGATTCCTGCAAACGAATACGAGTCTGTCCCCGGAATCTTCCCGGCAGCATCCGATGTCTTCTGCGCAGACTCAATCACATACACCGGGATTCCCAGCATTTTCGCTGCTTCCAGCTTCTCCTGGCAGCCTCCGGCCCGGCCGCTGTTTTTCGTGACCATATGGCGGATGTCGTACTGCCTTAAGATGGCAGCGTTCATCTCTGTGGAAAAAGGCCCCTGCAATGCCAGGATCTGCCGGCCTTTGATTCCCTGCTCCATGCACAGTTCCAGACTCTCTCTTCCCGGAAGGATCCGCACATGCAGGCGGTCTTTCAATCTGCCGGAAGCGCAATACACCGCCAGTTCCTTGCTTCCCGTGGTCAGCAGAATATTGCCCTCTGTATTCTCCAAAGCTTTCGCACAATCTGCATTGTTTTCAAAATATTGGACATTTGTAACAATGTCATCTGCTTCTGTAATCCCGTCGATTTTCCGTTCCAGACGCAGGTAAATGGGAAAATGTGCATCTTTTTCCAAAGATTTCAGTGTATCCACAGCTCCCCGCAGATTCTCCGTAACGACCCTGGCGTAAGGGTGGGTGGCATCCACTACAATCTCATAGCCTTCGTCATGCAGAAACTTCTGCATCTGCTCCCGGTCCATTCTGCCGCAGTGAAGGTTTACAATGGGCTGCCCGGCTGTCTGCATCGCTTTTGTGCTTTCCGTCTGTTCCCGCATTACGATTTCACCGTATTCCGTTGCCACGCATACCGTATGTGCGATTCCGGCATCCGCCAGAATCTCCGACAATCTCCGTCCTTCTGTGGTTCCCGCAAATATTACAAGCTTTTTCACTCTGCCTTTTCTCCCTTTTCTGCCTGGTAGCCTCTTCTGGTGATCAGCTTGTCCCCCAGGATCTCCGTCTCCGAATTACCAATAAATACAGTGGTGAACATATTGACTTCCCGGTCCCTTAATTCCCGCAGCGTACAGGTCACCGCCCGGGTACCTTCTCTTCCAATATTTTCCACATAGCCACAGGGACGCTTCCCTTCTATGATTTCCAGTAAAATATCACAGGCTCTCTGCAGATAATCTTTTCGTCTATGGCTGGAAGGATTGTAGATGGCCATGGCAAAATCTCCCACTGCTGCCGCCCGCAGTCTCTTTTCAATCTTCTCCCATGGAGTCATCAGATCGCTCAGGCTGATAACGCAGAAATCATGATTTAAAGGTGCTCCCAGTACCGCCGCACCGCTGCTGGCCGCCGTGATGCCGGGAATCACAAGCAGTTCCGTCTCCGGGTGCTTTGCCCCCAGCTCGTACATCAGGGATGCCAGACCGTAGATGCCTGCATCGCCGCTACAGATCAGTGCCACCTGATTTCCTGCTTCCGCCTCCCGGAAGCATAGCTCACAGCGCTCCGTCTCCTGCCGCATGGAAGTGGTCAGCAGCTTTTTCCCTGCAAAACGTTCTCCCAATAATTTGACATATACGGTATAACCCACAATCACATCTACCTGCTCCAGCGCAGCGATGGCTTCTCCGGTCATCATTTCTTCCCTGCCGGGACCCATTCCTATGATATAGATTCTGTTACTCATCTGATTTTCCTCTTTCCATCATTTGCAAGCCCTCCGGATCCTCTCATGCTTCCATCACTTGTAGGTATTGTCCCAGGGATGCCTAGCTACATGAAAAAATCTTTGTTTTTTCTGACTGTCCTTACGATTGGTCTTTACGATTACATCGATACTTTCCATGCTTTCTCGGCAATTGCCACGGTCATGCCATCCTGTGCCTGCTTAGCTCTGCAGATTCTTCCATCTGCCCCCGCCGCCTTCATGGCGGCACGTTCACACACATTGTCCACACCCACCTGTGACTTTACAAAATCGGAGCCATGAAATGTTCCGTACACCGTCTGTAATTTCTGTGCCGGATAGGTCTGAAACGGGATTCTGTACTTTTCGCTGAATTCCAGCAGACACCGTTCCTCTTTCTTTACATCAATGGAAGCCAGTGCTGCGACCTGTTCTATGGCAATGTCCTGTTCTTCCAGTATTTTTCTTAAAAAGGCTTCCAGCTTCACACTGTCCGTTCCTTTTTTACAACCCGCACCCAGAATATATTTCTTCGGCTTCAACAACAGTTCTGCTGCCTCTTTTCGAAATATTTCTTCCGTGTTGTCCGCTATTAGGACATCCACCTTTTCCACCGGAGGATATGCACACAGCCTGATCTCTGACGGAATAGTCTCGTCCACTGCCAGATGCCCTGTCTGTACGGACATGGTAATTTTCTCGCCTGCCAGTATTTTTGCCGACACCCGGGCAATCCCCTCCCGGTTGTGAATCCACAGATCATTTCTTTTGGCAAACAAATCCACCGCAAAGCTGCCATGCAGGTCTGTGGCTGTCGTGATCACAGGGACGGCTCCCAGTTCTCCGGCCAGACGGATCGCCAGTTCATTGGCTCCGCCCACATGCCCGGACAACAGCGGGATCACATACTGCCCCTGTTCATCCATGACCAGTACCGGGCTGTCATGCAGCTTGTCCGTGATCCAGGGGGCAATAGCCCGAACCGCAATACCGCAGGCACCGACGAACACCAGCGCATGATGGGCAGCCATCTGCTCACCGGCCCAGACTGACACACTCTCCTGTACCGCTATTGTATTCCCGGTATTATCTGTCGGTACGTTACTGTCTTTGTTCGGAATCACCCCGAATGTCTGCGTTGTAACGTCCCCACTGTTTTCCGCTGTCTGCACTGTCTTTTTTCGGGAGCATTTGCTATATAGAATAATCGTCTCGTCTCCACCGCACATGCTCTTCAGAATCCGTTCCGCCATCTTCTGTCCTGTTTTCGTAAAGCTGATCACACTAATCTTCACGCTGCTCCTCCCGGTTTTCCTCTGTCTGCCGGACACTGCTTTTTGCCTGACGGAATTCTGTGGAAAAATCCGCCGCATACAGCCTCGACTTCTGATAATTTCCATGGGTGATAACATCCCCCACCAGTACCAGCGCTGTCTTAATGATGCCGTGTTCTTCCGCTACCTGTGCCAGTGTCTCCACCGTACAGATATAAGCCTCTTCCTCCGGCCAGGTTGCCTTGTAGATCAGGGCTGCGGGGGTGTTCTCCGCATAACCGCCCGCCATCAGTCTGCGGCTCAGTTCCCTCAGCATTCCCGTGCTTAAATAGATCGCCATGGAAGCCTGATGGGCTGCCAGACTTTCGATGCTCTCCTTCTGCGGCACTCCGGTCCGTCCTTCCATACGGGTGATGATCAGGGTCTGGGAGACACCGGGCAGGGTATATTCCAGATTTAACGATGCCGCTGCGCCGAAGCAGGCACTGACTCCCGGACAGCTCTCATAAGGGATATGTAATGCATCCAGTGCATCCATCTGCTCCCGCACCGCACCATAGATGCTTGGTTCTCCGGTGTGCAGACGCACCAGCATCCTCCCCTGTTCCTGTGCCTCCTGCATAATCTGCAGCACTTCCTCCAGGGTCAGTTTTGCGCTGTTATGGATTTCACAGTCTGTTTTGGCATATTGTAACAGCTCCGGGTTCACCAGTGATCCCGCATAGATGATGACATCCGCCTGTTGCAGCATGTGCATGCCACGCACTGTGATCAGATCTGCTGCCCCGCTTCCTGCGCCAACAAAGTAAACCATTCCTCCGCCTCCTTACTTTTCGCCAATGCTCCGAAATCATTGGCATACATGATACATTCGATCGCAAGCTTTCCCTGCGCCCGCTTCTCCAGATACAATAAAATACGCTCCATGGCATAATCCATGACTTCCTGTCTCCTGCCGCACTCGTCCAGAATCCGCACCGCTTCCTCTGTGGTGACACAGGACAGGAGTCTGGCAGCATCCACTGCCGCTACACCGCATTTTACAGCAAAAGCGGTCAACAGCTCCATCCTGCAGTCGCCCTCCCGGGAATGGGTATTCATAATACCTCCCGCCACTTTGATGAGCTTCCCGATATGTCCCGCAAGAAGCAGACGCCTAAATCCCTCTTCCACCGCCATATCGATCGTCAGACCGATAAAATTACTGCATTTTACACTTTTATCCAGATCATAGTGATAGGTATTTTTCAGAAAATCCAGTCCGTAATTGCCCGGAGAGATTACCACATCTTCTCTCCCCAGTGCCCGCTGTTGCCGCAGTTCCACGCGGATCGTATCCAGAATAGCCTGTGTGCTCATAGGCTCCACGACACCGCTGGTGCCCAGAATAGAAATACCGCCCACGATGCCAAGCCTTGGATTAAATGTCTTCTCTGCCAACTTTTCACCTTCCGGCACAGAGATCTCCACCGACAGGATTCCACGATAATCCAGCACCTGGCACACCTGTAATACTTCCCGTTCGATCATTTCTCTGGGGACGTGATTGATAGCTGCATTTCCCACGGGCTGATCCAGTCCCGGCTTCGTCACCCGGCCGACACCGATGCCGCCGTCGATCACGACCTGTGCCTGTTCAGGTGCATGTCCGGTTCCATTCTTCCTACCGGGTTCTTCTCTGGCTTTCCTATCCGTTATTTCCGCAAAAGAAACCTTCGCACAGATCAGTGCCCCTGTGGTAATATCGGGGTCATCCCCGCCATCCTTTTCCACGGCGCAGCTGACCTCCTGCTCCTTGCGGCAGATGTTGCGGATCTGGGCTGTGTAAAGGATACCTTTGGGTGTCTCTATGGTGATTTCTGTTTTCTCCCTTCCGGTCAGCAGCATATAGGCGGCCGCCTTGGCCGCTGCCGCTGCGCAGCTTCCTGTGGTAAATCCGTACCGCATACTTTCTACCTCACTGTTACTATATCATGATCCGTCGTGTCAATCGCCGGGCGTAACGTTTTCCTGTTCTTTTCGCAATTCATACAACAAAGCATTGCAGATGGCCGCTGCCACGTTGCTGCCACCTTTTCTTCCACGATTGATGATATAGGGCACATCCGTCTCTATAATCAGCTCCTTGGCAGCTTCCACATTCACGAAACCCACAGGGACCCCGATAACGAATGCCGGGCGCCAGTCCCTTTCCTGCATCAGCTCATAGATCTGTATCAACGCTGTAGGCGCATTTCCAACAGCGAAGATCACTGGTTTTTCCAGCTTCGAAGCCAACTCCATGCTGATAGCCGCCCGGGTGGTCTTCCGTTCCTTCGCCATAGCCGCCACATCCGCATCCGCCATATAGCAGTGGGCTTCCCCGCCAAAAGAAGCCAACACCTTCTTATTGATCCCCGCCAGTGCCATATTGGTATCCGTCACAATATCCGCACCGTTTTTTATCAGGTTTTTAGCCATCTCCACCGCGTTTTCGGAATAGGTCATCGTCTCCGCATAATCAAAATCTGCGCTGGTATGGATCACCCTGCGGGTGACAGGATCCTGCTCCGCAGGCAAAGTGATGCCCCGCTCTGCCAGTTCTGCGGCAATAATTTCAAAGCTTCGCTTCTCGATTTCTTCCGGCAATACATATTCAATGCTCTTTTTTTCCATAAGTTACCTTCCCCCAAAATTCATTTTCCGTCTTCCGGCTGCTTCTATTTACTGCTTTGCAAAGAAAACGAACTCATTCAGCAGTAATCTGCGCAAGTTCCTGTAACAGCACTTCATTCTCTTCATGTTTCTTCACTGCGATCCGATAATAGCCCTCACCCAGTCCCCGGAAATTCTCACAGTTCCGAATCAGGATACCTTTTGCAAGCAGGCTGTCATAGATGGGCTGTGTGGTATACAGCAACAGGAAATCCACTTCTCCGGACACCACCCGGATGCCAAGCTTTTCCAGTCCTTCCCACAAATATTCTCTCTCGTTTTTCACATATTCCACTGTGTCTTGCAGATATTGCTCTGACTGCTCCGCGCAGGCGATGCCCGCTCTCTGGGCAAACACCGACAGGTTCCATTCCGGTAGCTGCCTGCGTATTTTCTCCCGAAGCTCTGCGTTGCTGCATACCAGATAGCCCAGACGCACCCCTGGCATAGCAAAGCTTTTCGTAAAGGCCCGTGCCAGCAGCAGATTTTCATACTGTCCGATCTCCCCAAGCAGAAACTTTGGCTGTTCCCGGCCGGACTCGCAGAACTCTATAAAACATTCATCCACTACTACGGTGATTCCCTGCTGCCTGCAATGCTCCAACAGTTCCTGCAGATATTCTCTGCCCATCAGCTGCCCCGTGGGATTGTTGGGATTCGCTACAAACAGCATGTCTGTATCCGCTGTCAGCTCCTGTAACAGCTCCCGCCCCGGACGGAATCCGGTCTCTTCCGGCAGATATACATATTTTATATAGCTGCCTGCTGCTTCCGCCACATACTCGTATCCGTAAAAGGATGGCACGGGAATCACAATATTCCGGGGCTTAAGTGCATGCACAACCGCCAGAAAAAGTTCTGATGCCCCGTTGCCAAACAGCAGATACTCCTTTGGGATTTCTCTGCCACATTCTCCGGATAACATCCGGCTCACGGCTTCCGTCAGGGCCGCCGCAGTAATATCCGGATATTCTCCCACATGCTGCACTGCTTCATGAATCGCCTGCACCGCCGCATCCGGCATCCCTAAAGGATTGCCGTTTACCGAAAAATCCAGCCGTATCTGTCTGCTGTAAATATCACCGCCATGTATGTTCTGCTGCATTTTCCTTCCTTTCCGGTTCCTGTTACCATAGGACTTTTCATGTCCTCTATCGTCTGCAAATCATCAAAAGCTTTCACGCCCGGCCAAACTCTGCTTTTCACACTGCCACCGCAATCAGGATCCCCAGACACAGAATCTCACAGATCCACGCCGTCCGGTTCATCAATCGGTTCGTTCTGCGGATATCCTCCGGTTCCACTGCCCTTGTTGGATCCCCGATATAGGGCTTTTTCACGACCTTGCCAAAATAACTGGCATCTCCCGCCAGCTGGATTCCCAGCGCTCCTGCGCACACGGATTCCGTCTGGGCGGAATTGGGGCTGGCATGCTTTCTGTTGTCTCTGCGCCAGATACGCCATGCCTGCTTTCCGTTATAGCTTTTCCCGCTGATAAAAGCCGTCCCGCCCATCAACAGCGCGCTGATCCTCGCCGGGAAAAAATTCATCACATCATCCAGCTTCGCCGCGGCTCTGCCGAAGTGAAGATACTTCTCATTCTTATATCCTACCATAGAATCCATGGTATTGACTGCCTTATATAAAAATCCCAACACCGGGCCTCCCAGTGCAGTATACAGCATGGGGGCAATCACACCGTCGGACGTATTTTCCGCCACGGTCTCAATGGCCGCCTTTGCCACGCCTTCCTCTGTCAGATGTTCCGTGTCCCTGCCTACGATCATGGATACCGCTTTTCTGGCTTCCTCCAGGCTCCCGGCGTTCAATTGTTTCCACACCTTGCTGCTCTCCACCTGAAGACACCTCGCCGCCAGAATCTGGTAGGTCATGACCGCTTCTATGACCACTCCCAGTCCCGGATGCATCGCATAAGCACCGAATAAAATCAGTGCCGACAGCATTCCCGTAAACAGTAAAACGATCACCACCAGAAGTTTTCCCTGTCTGCGCTCCGCCCCCTCTCTCTCGGTCGAATTGCCCTGTGGATTGCCTGCTCGCAGTGTCTTTTCTGTCTTCGCTATCAGCCAGCCGATTCCCCGGATGGGATGGGGCAGAAAATAGGGATCTCCAAAGAGCTGATCCAGTAAAAATCCCGCTCCGAATGCCAGAATATGATATTTCATCAATATGTTTCTCCTTCTGTAAATTCTGACAATCCAGACTTTGACAGTGGGTGAAAATCCTTGCACTCCGGGGCTCCCCCTCCCATCGGGAATACCAGAATACCGCTGTAACCCTGTCCGCATTTTGCCTGATAGTCAAAATATTCTCCCCCGGTGAAATGACTGAGCAGCGCCATGATGGTTCCACCGTGGACGACTGCGGATACGCTTTGTATCCCGGCGTCCTGTGCTCCAATTTCATCGCTTCTTTCCAACTCCGTTTTCTCCGATCCTGTATTGTAATCACCCTGCTCAGATGCAGCACTTCTCTCCAAGATCATTTTCATGTAGTATAACATTTTTTCATATCCGGCAACGTTTCTGCGAATGAATTCCTCTCTGCTCTCGCCTTCCGGAAATGGCAGTGTACCGCCGCTGTCGATCCATCTCTGATATGCCGGATCCCCGGAAAGTTCCTGATAATTGTGTCCTTCGAATGCACCGAAATCCATCTCCGTCCACTCCGGGACAAAAATGGGAGTCTGCCCTGGATACAGGATCTGTGCTGTCTCGAGACACCGCTTCATAGGACCGGAAAACAGAAGGTCAGCAGTCGGATAGTTTCCTCCCGTCACAGCTTTTTTCAGCATTCCTATTCCTTCCGGGCTCAATGCTTCATCCGTTTTTCCAAGATAACGTCCTTCTTTATTGGAAAGAGTCGCTCCGTGCCGGATCAGGGTCAGGCGGATCTCTATTTGATTTTCTGGCCGATTCCGCATACGACTCTCACCACCTCATCTGCCTGCGCCGCCAACCCTTCCAGAATTCTGCCGGTGCATTCTCTGTAAGTTCTCTCCTCCGCTTCCATGGGGACGATGCCGTTGCCGATCTCGTCACAGATCAGAATGCAGTCCGGATATTCCTTATAGAAATTCGCTATCATTGCCTCCGGATCTGTTCCCTGTCGCAACTGCTCCCGGATATATCGGTGCAGATGATTGACGATCACCTGCGGTCCAGCCGTCTGCCGCCCTGTAGGCTGCTCTGTCTGCTTTCCAGGCATTGTTTCAACCGCGCTCTCAGTTGCCCATGTTATTTTACTATCCGATGCCAGCCTCAGTGTTCCATCCAGAACCGGCACTTCCTGCCTGTCTTCACGCTGAACGTAATGCTGCTCTACATAATGTAATTTTCCCTGAGCAAAGCCGCCAATAATTAATATCATTTCCCTCTCCCATTTCAAATGTGCTTCTGCACCACTCTATCCGGCAATACATTTTACACTGTCAGCATCATATGTTCTGCGATTGCTGCCGCAACCACCACGCATCCTTCGCAAAACGTCACAAAATACCCCGCCGTATCTCCGGTGATGCCGCCGAACTCTTTTTTGCTGCGATAGTAATAATACGCAAAAGTAAGCAGGGCCGCTGCCACCGCGATTCCTCCCGTCACGAAAGATGTCCACATCATAAAGCCGATGCACAGGATTCCCTGTGCGTACAAAGCAGTTTTTACCACTCTTTTATGCGCCTTATCCGCGAACAGATACAGCGTCCCCTCCTGCTTTGCGGAAGGGAAACTCACCACTGCAACACCGCTCAGCACTCTGGACAGGAAGCTTCCGGCTCCCGCCACGGCCAGCGTCCGGCATTCCGTAATCTCCGAAAAGCCTCCCAGAAAAATCAGTCCATACAGAGTCAGCATGATCACCGCAAAGGCCCCGATATGAGAATCCTTCAGAATCTCCAGTTTTCGCTCTCTCGGCTGGTAGGAATGCAGGGCATCACAGGTATCTAAAAATCCATCCACATGAAAGCCCCCGGTGATCAGAATCGGTATCGCCGTTCCCACCACCGTATAGCACAAGGTTCCCACTCCGAACCGGGCACAGATCCATTTCCACAGATACCACAGGACACCGATCACCGCTCCCACCCAGGGGAAAAAGCAGAGTGCGTACCGCATATCCTCATCCTTCCACTCAAACTGCGGCATCGGAATCTTGGAATACATGGAAAACGCTATGAAAAAAGATTTGATAATACGCATGCCTGTTTCCTTTCTATCCCCGGCTGTCCTGCCAGTTCTGTGCTTTTGCTCCTGGTGAGCCGGGTTTGATCCGCTGTGGGATCCCCGCTACGACTTCCACAACCTCGTCCGCCTCCGCGGCAAGTCTTTCGTTGATCCGCCCCAGTGCCTCGATGTATTCCATCGTGGAATCATCGTAGATCCTTCCATCCTCAAATACATTATTGGTTACGATGACTAACGGATCCGCCTGTTTTCTTAATCCTTCCATGCCTTGCAGAATTTTTGCGATCACTGTCTCACGATCCACAGGCTGCTCCCTGGAAAACATTTCGTTGGCCGCAAGATTCGACATACATTCCAGCAATACTGCCGCCTCCGGCTCCATTTGGGAGGCAGCCTGCTCCAGTGCAGTAGGCTGTTCGATGGTAGTGAAACCTTTTCCCTGCCGCAGTCTGTGATGCCTGGCCACTTTGGCCTGCATTTCCTCATCCCAGATCTGCATAGTAGCGATATAATATTTTTTCTTATCACCGGCAGTCCGCAGCAGATAATCTTCCGCATAAGCGGATTTCCCGCTGCCGCTACCCCCCAGGATCAATATCATCATGTTGCTTCTCCATCCGTTCCGTCTTTCAGCCGCGCCAATCGCAAGGTCGCGCTATCACGCTTTCCGTCACTTCGTGACTACCCTTGCTCCTGGCGGAAATGTTAGCGCTTATATTGTTCCACTGCAATCTCCGAAAATGTAGCGCTCTGTCCGTAGATGCTCATTGCCATATCCAGCAGCGTGAACATCATGACTGCTCCGGTTCCTTCTCCCAGTGCCATTCCCGCATGGATCACTGGAGACAGCTGCAAAGCATCTGCCAGCTTCACTGCCGCCGGTTCTTTCCCAAGATGGGAAGGGATCAGATATTCCCGCACACCGGGGAACAGATGCTCCGCCACCAATGCTGCCGCCATGCTGATCACACCATCCAACACAATGGGTATATGCCACAACGCGCCGCCGATGCACATACCGGTAAGTCCTGCAATGTCCAGTCCTCCGACTGTCTGCAATACCGTGAAGGCATCAGCATGCCACAAGTCATAGGTTTCCAATGCGGTGCGGACAACCTGTTGCTTACGAGTCAGTCCCTGGTCCGTAAGTCCCGCACCTCTGCCGGTGACTTCCCCTGCTTCGCACTGCAAAAGAGCTGCCGTCACCGCACTGCTGGTAGTCGTGTTGCCGATTCCCATTTCCCCAGTGGCCAGAAGTCCGTAACCCTTCTCCTTGCAATCCTGTACCAGTTTGATTCCTGTGACAATGGCCCGGACAGTCTCTTCCTCCGTCATCGTCGGTTCTTTCAAAAAATTTCTTGTGCCGGGACGCACCTTACGATCCAGGACGCCGGGAATGGATTCCTCACTATTTATTCCGATATCCACAGGGATCGTCTCCGCGCCAATGCTCTGCGCCATCTTGCAGACGGAGGATCCTTTCCGTGCCATGGACTTTGCCACCGCCAACGTGACCTCCTGCCCGGACTGGGTTACACCCTCTTCTACAATGCCGTTATCGGCACAGAAGATCAGCACACCCTTTTTATGGATATCGATCACTTCCGTCCCTAAGATGGCTCCGATCTGTGCCGTGATGCTTTCAAAACTGCCCATGCCATCCAGTGGCTTTGCCAAAGTGTCCCAATGCTTTTTCACAAGCTTTCTCACTGCTTCGTCCGGCGGCATGATCCGGATCTGTGCCAGTTCCTGTCCGGTATAATTATAAAATACGGGCTTCTCTGAGCATTCCATAGATCTCCTCCATACGCAGATATTCCCGCAGGGTATCTGCCAGTTTATCGTATTGTCTTTCCTTAATGGTGCGGTAATCCTCCCAGACGCCGTTCTCCAGAGAGATGCCTTTTTCCCGGGCCAGGGTCTGTATCATACGCCCGGCGATCTCTCCCATGTCGAACAGACCGTGGATATAGGAGCCGTAGATTCTGCCGGTGGAGTCAGCGATAACAGCTTGTGTGATTTCCGTGTTTCTCGTCGCATCGTCTGCACAGAAAGCGCTCCGATTGCTTTCTGCACTGTTTGCCGGTCTGGCTGCCTTGTCCACGGTACCCTTCGCATCGCTGCCATCCCCGTCACAATACACCGTCTGTCCCATATGGATCTCATACCCGGCAAACTTACATCCCGTAAGTCCGGAGAAAATACCCTCCACAGCATCCAGCTTTCCATCTGTCTGGCAGCGATGTTTCTCCTTCTGCAACACTGTCCGTACCGGAAGAAGTTCCATGCCGCGGATCCGTCCGCCTTCCTCCACGCTGTCCGGATCTGCGATCTCATAACCTAACATCTGATAGCCTCCACAGATCCCGAAAATAGGAACTTTTCCCGCAGCACGTTTTACCGCTGCCTCCAGTCCGTTCTGCCGCATCCATTTCAGATCTCCCATGGTATTTTTACTGCCGGGGAGAAAGATCAGATCCGGCGTTCCCAGCTCTCTCACATTTGTCACATACCGGACGCTGACCTCCGGCATCTGTTCAAACACATCAAAATCCGTAAAATTTGAAATCCTGGGATAGTGGATCACCGCCAGATCGATCTTCCCCACATGTTTTGCATCAAAACGGTCCGTCAGACTATCCTCATCTTCCAGCGTAAGTTCCATATAAGGTACAGTCCCCAGCACCGGCACTTGTCCCCGTTCTGTTAACATCTGAATGCCGGGATCTAAAATTGTACTGTCTCCACGGAATTTGTTGATGATCAATCCCTTTACCCTCTTCCGCTCTTCTTCGGTCAGCAGCATCAGGGTTCCCAAAAGCTGTGCGAACACGCCGCCTCTGTCAATGTCTCCTACCAGAAGTACCGGTGCATCCACCATGGCCGCCATTCCCATATTGACAATGTCATTCTGCTTCAGATTGATCTCCGCCGGGCTTCCTGCGCCCTCGATGACAATAATATCCGCATAGGTCTCCAGCTTGCGGAATGCGGCCTTGATCTCCGGGATCAGTTTCGTCTTGTGGGCAAAATAGTCTCTGGCGGACAGATTGCCCCGTACTTCCCCGTTCACAATGACCTGGGATCCGGTATGGCTGGTTGGCTTTAACAAAATGGGATTCATGCACACCAGCGGTTCGATCCCTGCGGCCTCTGCCTGCATGACCTGTGCCCTGCCCATTTCCAGTCCTTCCTTGGTGATATAGGAATTGAGCGCCATATTCTGTGATTTAAAAGGGGCCACCCGGTAACCGTCCTGCCGGAAGATCCGGCATAGACCCGCCACCAAGAGACTTTTCCCGGCACCGGACATGGTGCCCTGTATCATGATTACTTTTGCCATCGCTCTCTCCATCCCACAGATGTCATAGACATCCCGGGAATTTCGTTTCTCTGTTTTCTAACACCCGCTCTGTTGTTCCGGTCTTTCTAGCTTTTCTATCTGCTTCCCCAGCTGTTCTGCATACTCCAGAAGTTCTCTCTGAAAAGTCTCCAGACTGCCGAAATTCTCCCGGCAACAGATAACACGTTTGCACTTATCTATCGTTTTCTTTGCTGCCTGTATTTTTTCCTGTGCCACCGGCTCAAAGGGATGCTCTGCGATCACCTCCGCCGCCAGTGCCTTCGCCACGGGATAATCCAGATCATTTTCATACAGGATCCCGGTGACAAAGGGGATTCCCGCTCTCTGCAGACGCCGGTAAGTTTTCCGTCCGTTTCCGGCTCCGGCGATCACGAAGACCTGTGGTGTTCCTTCCGGCGCCGCCAGCTCCATATCACTGCTGCCCTCATCATAGCTTCCCATCCGGATGCCATAGAGTTCGGTGATATAGCCGGCTGTCATGACTTTCTCCGGCGTTCCGATCCGGTCCACCGCCCTGCCGTTCACACACAGGATCCTGTCGGAGATTTTCTCCGCCAGCTCCAGTTCATGTAAGGACAGGATCACTGTAAGTGCCTTCTCCCTGCAAAGCTTTTGCAAAATCGATAAAAATTCCAGCTTATGCCGCACATCCAGGTAGGAAGTCGGCTCGTCCAGGATCAGTATCTCCGGCTCCTGACAGATGGCTCTGGCTAACATCACCCGCTGTCTCTGTCCGTCACTGATCCGGTCAAACAAAGAATCCCCAATCTCTGCCACCTGCACCAGTTCCATGGCGTTTTGCACCGCTGCATGATCTTCTGCCCGCAGCACGCCAAAGCGTCCGGTATAAGGATACCTTCCGGTGGCCACCACATCCTCACAGGTCATCAGCTCGGCCCGCAGGCGTTTTGTCATTACCACTGCCATTTTTTTCGACAGTTCTGCCCCGGTGAGCGACTTCATATCCTCTCCGTCCAACCGCACCGTTCCTGCGATCAGGGACAGCTGCCTTGCAATGCTTTTTAAGATCGTGGATTTCCCGGCACCGTTAGGTCCCAGTAACGTCAGGATCTCTCCCTTCCTGAGTGCGATCTCCACTTCTTCGATCAGAGGCTTTCCGTCGTAACCCACGCTTATTTTTTCCGTTGTAATATAATAAGGCTTCTGCGTCTTCATAGGTAAGTTATCCACGCTCCCGTCTGCTTCTGGATACCATGATCCACAATACTACCGGTGCTCCGAAGATGGCCGTCACTGTGCTGATGCTAAGTTCCGTGGGTGCCATCCATTTCCTCGCCAGAAGATCACAGAACAGGCAGAATACACTGCCTCCTAAGAAACATGCCGGTATCATGAGTAACGGTTTTGTAGTGCCGAACAGTTTACGGATCAGCTGCGGCACAGCGATCCCCACAAAAGAGATCGGTCCGGCAAATGCCACGATACATGCCGAAAGCACGCTGGACAACACCACCAGAAGGATCCGCAGGGTCCTGATATTCACTCCAAGATTCTGCGCATAGGTTTCTCCCAGCTGGTAGGCTTCCAGCGGCTTGGCCAAAAGAATCACCATAAGGAAAGTCACCGCCACCACGACGCTCATCACTTTCACATTATCCCAGGTCATTCCGGAAAAGCTTCCTCTCGACCAGTTGTGGAGATTCACGATATCCGCATCCTCCGCAAAAGTCACCACCAGCTCCGTAATGGCGGAACAGATGTAGCCGATCATCACACCGCTGACCACCAACATGGACATACTGTCCACCTTTCGCGCCATGAGAAGCACGAAGCCCATGGACAGCATAGCACCCAGAAATGCCGCCAGGATCAGCAGTCCGGAGCTAACCCGGATCGTATTCCCCAGCAAAAATACCATCACCAGTGCCACTACCATCTTCGCCCCGGAAGAAATTCCTAAGACGAAAGGTCCGGCTATGGGATTGTGGAAAAAGGTCTGAAGCAGATACCCTGCCAGTGCCAGTGCTCCACCTAGAATTGCTGCCGCCAGTGTCCGGGGAAAACGGATCTCCCACAGGATCTTTGCGTTCATGCCTTCCTGTGCTCTCCCTGTGGTTAAAATTTCTGCCAGTGGAATTTTCACCGTTCCGATTCCTATATTGCAAAACAACAGCACAAAAATGCCTGCTATCAATAGAACAAACGCTATGAGATATCTGATTTTTCTGCGCTGCTGCATCTTTTTCTCCTTTTTTCCTATTCGTATTCCAATCGTATCCTAATCTCATTCTAACGCTCTTATACTTACGCTGTGTTTCTAAGTCCTCCATCTTACTGTAAGAGAAACAGATAACGCAGCTTAGCGGTATCATCATCCGTCAACACCGTATGCATATCCTGCAATAAATACCCGATTGCCATGGACTGCTGGTACATATCATTGGTGGTGCAATAGACCTGCCCCTCCTGTACCGCTTTGAAATCTTTCAAAATATTGCATTTGCCGATCAGCTCATCCACCGTGGTCACGCCTCCGTCAATGGAACTGTTGTAGATCAGGATGTCTGCGTCTTTCGCTCCGGCATAAAAATCTTCGACCTGCATATTCAGCGTGGAGCGTCCGCTCCCGCTGTCTTCCAGATTCTCAAAAATATATCTTCCCCCTGCCAGCTCGATCAGCTTCGGAATATAATCCGTGCTCTGTCTCACCTGGATCAGTCCGTTGGAAGTCACATAGAAAAACGCTATGGTCTTCCCTGTTTTTTCCCCGCTTTCTACCTCTTCCAGAATTTCTGTCTGCTCCGCAAAGGCTTCTTCCGCCTTCGCTTCCTTTCCGGTCAGAGCTCCGAAAAATTTGACCCATTCCACTTTTCCCAAAGGATGCTGTTCATAGCTGGAATATTCGATCATCACCGGAATGTCAAAGCTTTGAAGCATTTCCACCACCTCCGGCGAATGCGTGATCATCCGGTTCTCGATCGCCAGATCACAGCCTTCAGACACCAGTAATTCATAATCCGGTTTACTGTATTTTCCGGCATAGATCATATCCCCTGCCGCCATGGCATCCTTTGCTGTCTGAATGTACCAGTTCTCCTGCTTCTGTCCGGAGAACCGGATCTGATCCACAGCGTCCAGCGAGGCGAACATGTCCATCGCGCCGGATGCCACCAGATATATATTTTGAAGTGGTTTCTGCAAGATACTGACGTCCTCATCCAGTCCCTGTGGTACCGGCTGTCCCTCCGGCACTAACAGATACCGCTGACTGTCGGGAAGAGTTGTCAGCATCTTATAACCATCTTCGTAATAGTCCACTGTAAAATTTTCCGCATATTGCAGCTCCATGCTGCCTGTCTTTACTAATTCTGTCCGTTCTTCCTGCGTGGTCTCTGCTGCCTGGGTAATCTCCGATGTTGCTTCCGCCGATGTATCCATAGAAGCAGAAGAAGGACTGCCGCAGCCACTCAGCCCCAGCAGTCCCATAAGAAGCAGAACATAGATCCATTTTCTTCTATTTCTTCCTGACCTCAAAGTTTTCATGCCTTTCATTGCCTGCAATATTTGAGCCTGCGGATTGCTCCGTGCTACGCACTCCCACGTCTCCGCTCCGCTTCGGTCCGTGCTAAACATGTGCCACTGGCACATAGCACCCTACCCAATATTCGCATATCGTGGGATTATCATCCCACTTTTATGCTCATATCGGGGCGGGTCCTAAGGTCTTTCACCCACCTATGAGCAAGCTCATGTGGGCTTAGACCTTTTGACCCTGGCATCATATGTATTACTTGCCGCTCTCTGCACTCTCAAGTGTCTCAGAGTGGAAGGTTACGGTGTATTCCACTTCATGAGGTGTGCTCATTGCCACGGTATCACCGATCATGGTAAGGGGTGCATCCAGTGCTTCCACCGGCACTTCAAATACGGAATTGCCCTCCGTATTTACCGGCAGATATTTTTCTCCGTTCACCAGCATATAGTCATAGTTCGGGCTGCTCCATTCCAGAGTCGCCGTTGCCGCTCCGTCAGCTACCGTGATCTGTGTGGGGGACTGGATGCTGGCTCTGCCGCTTCCGCCCTCCATGGTCAGTTCGATGGTGTAGCTGCCGTCTTCTACAGTACTCAGATCAAAAGGGGCTACGCCACCCTCACTGTCCTCTGTCACCGGATCAGATACTACGACTTTATGGTCATACCATTTTCCCTTGGTACCGATCAGTGCCAGATCGAATTCCTCTCCGATCGCAGGTACGGGAACATCGAAGCCGTAGACTTCTTCCGTCATGCCGTCGCTGTAAGTCACGGTATCCGTGGTGGGCTCCAGCAGTACCGCACCTTCCTTCGCCGCATCTTCTGCCAGACCCGGATAAAGATTCAGGATCTTCTTGGAACCTAAGGAAATGTGGATGGTCATAACGCCATCTTTTACCGTCAGGGTTCCCTTGCCATCGCAGGCTTCACTGACATGAAACATGGAGCTGTCCGTGGAAAATTCAGCAGTGTAGACACCGTCAGGAAGCTGTGCTTCGTCCTGCGCCGTCTCCGTGCTGACAGTTTCCGTCGCTTCCGTGCTCTCTGTCGGTGTTACGGTGCTTTCCAGTGCGGCAACCGTGCTTTCTGCGGATGTCGCATCCGCTGCCTGGCCGGCACCACAGCCGCCAAGCAGCAGACAGGCACTCAGTCCGCCCACGATTATGATTTTATTCATTAATGTCTTTGCTTTCATTACTTATTTTAATCCCTATTTTATTCCTGATTTTAATTCCTATTTTAATTCTTATTTATTTCTCAGCCATTGCTGCTGCGGTATGTGCTACATACAGATCCTGGATAGCCTTGATCCCGCCGAGGCCTGAGATCTGGGTATCCACACTGTCGAACTTTCCGGAAGCGTTGAACTGGCTTAACCAGGAATCCTCATCCTCGCCTGCCATATCATTGTTGGCATGATCACCTGCTACTACCATCAAAGGACGAAGAACCACTTTGGTGTAACCTGCTTCTGCAACAGCCTTGATGACTTCTTCACAGGCGGTCTCCTCCGGCTCACCTTCTACGGTTCCGATAAATACATTTTCATATCCCAGTTCATTCATCTGTGTCTGCATCTGGCTGTAAGATACCTTTGCAGTGTGGGAGGTTCCATGACCCATGAATACGAATGCCACGCCATCTTCCTTTGCAGCATCCAGGCTGTCATACCCAGCGGTCTTCACTGCTTCTGCGGTCAGATCTTCTGCAACAGCCTTCTTGTCATCATTTACTACGGCAGCATCAGAGCCTACCTCACCTAACAGGCTCAGCAACTTTTACAGATGCAAACTGATCCTTATACGCTTCTACAGCTTCCATCAGCTCGTCATACTCTGCGCCATGCATCAGATGCGTGGGCTGTACTACCAGGTTCTTAACACCGTTTGCCACAGCGCGGTCCAGTGCCTGATCCATATTGTCGATATGCTCGTCATCTCTTGCCTGTATATGATTGATGATGATCTGTGCGGTAAATGCTCTTCTTACAGACCAGTCGGGATTGGCTGCTGCAATCGCATCCTCGATACCCTTGATATCAGCCACACGGCTGTCGTTAAAGGAAGTACCGAAGCTTACTACCAGAATCTCGTTCTCACCGATCTCTTCCTGATTGCGGGGATCATCCTTGGAAGCATCTCCGGTATCTCTGCCGAAATAATCGGGATCTGCATTTTCTCCCTCTACCAGTTCCTTCTGTGCGTCGGTCAGTGCATCCCATGCTGCCTTGGCATCTGCACACTGCTTATCGGTATTCTCAGTTCTCTCCTGCACATAGATGGCATCGATCAGTGCTGCTACTTCATCGGCTGCTGCCTGATCTGCATCTTCGGTGCTTTCGGTAGCTGCTGTTTCCGTTGCCTGGGTGGCCTGAGCCTCAGTGCTTACCTGTGCAGTGCTCTCTACGGTCTCCTGGGTATTGCCGCATCCGGTGATGCATACAGCGCCCAGTACGGTTGCCAGTACTACTGCTACGATTCTTCTTTTCATGTTTCCTCCTCTGACAGGTTTTCTGTCTCTTTTGATTTTGGGGCTTGCCCCGGTATTCTTAAATATGTAAGTCAGAAACATGTTTTTCGCAACAAAAACAAAAACCCTTTCCTGTATCAGGTAAAGGGTTTGTACACATAAGAAACGAATGCAAAAAAGATTCTGTCCCTTCTGCATTCCACACGTACAACCAGTTACTCGTGGCTTTGAAACAAATGTTTCTGTACAGCATTCAGGCAGGTCTCCCGGCTTGAAGATCATTGCATCCGCCATCTTCCCGGTCTCCCAGTGATCTATCGGCTTCAGCTCCCTAATTACGGTGACGAGTTCGTGCAGGACTTACACCTGCTTCCCTTTTCACCGGAGCCAGCTACTTACGTGACTGCTCCGGCACCTGAATACTCCATATTCAATTGTGGCTACTATATCACAGATTTTCTGAAATTGCAATGTCAATCAGTCATCTGTTCCACCGGCTGTCGGGATCAGTATACCTGAAAATTAGAGATTGGCGTCATTCCGGGCATAATTCAGGATCATTTCCTTTAAAAGCAGCAGATCACCTGTATAATCCTTGTTGTCCGTTGCTCCCCAGATAAAACCACCTGCGTAATGGGTACACGCTGCCATCATGGTATGCACCGTCACACGCATGAACTGTTCCTCCGGAATATCCGTGCGGAAGGTCTTGTCCTCTTTTGCCTTCGCATACATCATATGAAGTCTTGTGTTGACGGAATTCAGGGATGCGTGGAAATTCGCCAGTTCCTCCTGCCGCACCGTCTGGTGTGTTATATAATTGTTGAAGTTGTCATTATACTGCAGCAGATCCTTATGGTTCTGATACATGCCGATATAACTGTCCAGCGTAAAAATAAATCTTCCGATGGCCGGAATATCGTGTATCGAAGAGATTGGTCTTGCCTCATCCAGCTTGTCCAGATAAGCCTTCCATTTCGATGCGCAGACCGCAATAGCCAGCTCCGTCTTATTGTTGTAACAGCGGAACAATGTGGCACGTCCCACACCGGCTTCTTTTGCGACCTCATCCATGCTGACCGCTTCGATTTTCTTTTCCACAAAAAGCCGGAACGCCGTATCGATGACCCGCTGGTTGCGCCCTTGCTCTTTATCCATCTGTTTCTCAGATTTTCCCATTTTTCTCTTCCTTTTTCATACATTCTTACTGTTCATTTTATGGTAAAAGGCTGGGACTGTCAACGACTGTAAAAAGCTAATGTAAAAGTGCCTTGCAGATTCCTACGAATTTTCTTGTATTAAAAACGCCAATATCGGTGAAAAAAATACAAAAGCAGGTGATTTTGTCTTATAAAAATGCTTTATTTTCGCCAAGTACGCAAATAAAAGAAATTCCGTACAAAAATTCCTGATTTCGGAACTTTTTTGTACGGAATCCAATGTTTTTATACTATTTACACCAAACTGACTTCTCTATCAAGGGTTTTATCAAATGCATCTAGGCTCTTTTTTGTTTCTTCCTGAATATGCTTATTTACTGTTTCCATCAGTGCTTTTTGTTGTTCTTCCGAAAGATTAAGCATATAAACTATCCCCCTAATAAACTTAAATTCTATTTATTCTCTTTGACGATAATCCAACGTCCTCTTCTGTTTGTGCCTTCTCTTGCAATTATGTGCATCTCTTGTAACTCTTTCATATCCTTTTGCACTTGCTTTCTAGTCAAATCTAATTCTTTCATAATTTCAACTTGTGTAATAGTTGAGTTTACCTTTATCAGCTTCAAAATTTCCTTTTTTCTTTCAGCTCCTTTTATTGGCTCCTTTTCGGCTCCTTTTTGGCTCCTTTTTGGCTCCTTTTCCTCTTCGCTTGTTTTTATCGTTTGTTTTTTCGCAAATTCAAGCGATAAACGAGTCCTGTCAGGATTATAACTTTCCTCTACAACAGGCATTGGCCAGCCTTCATTCTCCCAAACCTGATAAATATCTGGGATACCACTACCGGCTCTTTCACCAATACCAATCATATTAAACATCTTCATTAGTGTTTTATTTCTAGGATCTGAAATACCACCACGAAGCATCTGCTTTTTACCAGTGCGAATGCTACCAGGATTCTCGATAACCAACTTGTCATCTTCCTTCTTAATCACTACACCGCAAGGCAAGAAATAATCTGTATTAACCAAACAATTAACTAAAGCCTCTCGAACTGCCTTATGAACTGGAGTATCATCCACCCTCGTAATACCTTCAAGCTTAAAAGGCTTCTTAATATCCTTTGCAATTTTGCTATTTACTCTAAAGAAGAAATCAAATACATTACCGCTCCAATCACCGGAGCTAGACTGCAAGCGATCTGTCCAACGTATTGTTGGGTCCAGTATCTCTCTATAATCTAGGAAATACTCTGGAAATTCTCTTACGATATGATATTCTTCACCGAACATAAGCAACCCAGCTGTAGTAGGATGTAATTTACCATCCTCACCAAATCCTACTGCACCTATTCTCTCTAAATACTCATCATCTGATAAATTATTAAATACGTGCTCTGGACGATAGCTCTTATGATGATTTCTGAATCCCTTCAAGGACTCTGTATCAATTGCAGAAATATCAAACTGTTCTACAATCTTCATATCCTCTGTCTCATCCGCAGCATCACGGAGCATTCCACATAATACGTAATCATGAATATGAAGAAATCTTACCAGAAGATCCTTGAATCTTTGAGCTCATTAACCAATACATTAAAAACTTTATGTTGCATTTAATGTCTGTAATTCTATTTGCATTTTCTGTTAGATTAGCTCCATCAAGATAACCCGGTATCTGCCCCACAATACCAAGTGTTCCAGCAACAGAAATATAAATATCATCTCTATATATTCTATATTTTTGTATCCAAAAGTAGGCTTCATCCGGGACATACATCAGTCCTTCAACATCCACATATCCCGGTCTCATATCTGCAACTCTAATATATGGATGTTGTGTAGGTATAGGAGTTACGTAATATCCTTTTGGTAAGCGTTTCCCACTTCTAACGAATCCAACATTTGGCTCAAGTTTCTTAATATCCCAGTCATCCGGAATATCTGTTTTTAAAATTTCATTTACCATTTGAATCCCATCCTTTCAAGATGAGACTTTACCTTTGCCTCATATTCAGCAGTGACTTTGTCAAGATCTGGAAGCGTATCCTCGTATCGCTCAGCAAGTTCAATAATCCTACTCGTCAAGCGATGGGAAATCTCAGCATACAAATCACTGATACCAGAGAAAATGCTATCAAACCACTTCTTGTTCACAAGCAGATCTAAAATTTCATTATCTGTGAATTTTTCATATCTTGCCCGGCACTTTTCATCCAGAGCCTTGTTCAGCTCTTTGACAACCTTATTGTAATCTGATATCTTGCCACAAAGATTTAAAGCTTCCTTCAACTGGTTTACGTCATCCTGCAAGCTCTCAGGTACGCATTCTTCTGTACGAATAATACGTAGCCGATATTCAATAGAGCTCTTTGTGATTTTTCCATTTTCGTTGACTGCACTCTTGCAAAGCGGATGCCCCACAAGATACGCTTCCATCCGTTTCTTCGTATTGACAAGCTGGAGATCCGTGCGGATCACTTCGAGCTCTATGGTTTCTTCTGTTTCAATCGTGCTTGTCAACTCAACTATTTTGGCTTCGATATCCCTCGCTTTAACTTTCCCGTTCTCAACCACATCAGCAAGAGCAGATTCTTCATCCGCACTCTCAATCAGATCAGAAAGCTGAGACTCCGTCTCTGCGACAATACTCTCGGCTTCTTCTATGGCATTCCTCTCTTTACGGAAAAATGCATTTATCACGATGGACTTCGGAAGCAACCTGCCTTCCCATCCGGTGACCTTCATTTCACCCTTATTCTTTCCCTGCGTAATTTCTTCCTCGATATTGTCTGTCGCTCTGGCGTTGGTGTAGCCATCCGATTCGCTTATGATAAGTGACACATCATCGTTCATGACCTCATTCCAATAGGCTAGCAACACCTGATACGCATCGTATTTGTCAATCAGTGTCAGGTGTTCGAATTCGGCAATGATATCTTCAGCAAGACTTACAATCAGCTCTCTTGCAGACACGTCTTCATCAAGAGTTGAAAGAACCGGATATTCTTTTGCCTTCCATGCAGCAAATGCCTCGTCGAGTTTCTCACCATACTCCGAGAATTCAGTATTTTTATATATCGTTTGTCGAATACTTTCGTGCTCAACATTTAAGCTGTAGTATTTTTCGCTAATAGTTGACAGCAGCTCAGATTTCAACGAAGGAAATACTTCCCAGTACTTGGAGAGGCCATCGATGTCAACCGCAGGGATACCTCCATGGATGTGCGCATAGATATCCTGAATGTCCTCCGGATCTGTGGAGTCAATATATCGGGTGATGTTCAGGTTATACCCATTCTTCTTTTCAATTTCATCATTGGGTATGAAACGCGCATACTTAGGATCCGTAGTAATCTGCTCATTAAAGGTAGTAATGATTCTGTAGATATCGCGTTCTCTCAAACGATTCTTATTGCCATCCTTAACATATCCACGGCTGGCATCAATCATAAAGATGCCCTGTCGGTTTGCAGCACCTTCTTTGTCAATTACGAGTACACATGCAGCTATTCCAGTGCCATAAAACAAGTTTGCCGGAAGGCTAATAATGCCCTTGATCCAATGTTTCTTTATAATAGTTTCTCTGATGGTAGCCTCTGCGTTTCCACGGAAGAGGACTCCATGAGGCAAAATAACCGCAGCCTTACCATTTGACTTTAAAGTTTTAAGAATATGCATAAGCCAAGCATAGTCTCCGTTCTTTTCCGGAGGCATATCCCCATAGCCCTCAAACCGACCATATTCTTTACCGGCAATTCCATCGCGCCAGTTTTTCATGGAAAAGGCGGATTTGCCACTATGTAATCAAAACGCTCAAGTACAGAGTTATCCGATTTATCCATATACTGCGGATTTGAGAATGTATTACCGCTCTTGATGATAATTTCAGCCTTACGGTGCAGAACAGCATTCATCTTAGCAAGACCAGCTGTTGTGCTTTTCCTGACCATAACCCATAATTGGAAATGGCGCTGCATCGATAGCTCGAATCAACAAACTACCACTTCCACAAGCCGGATCGCATACCGTGGCGCTGGCATCCGTGCAGTGACTAATGCCTACTACATTAGCAAGAATTCTGGAAACCTCTGCAGGTGTATAGAATTGTCCTTTGCTCTTTCCGCTCTCCGTAGCAAATTTACGCATCAGGAACTCATAGGCATCCCCAATGATGTCATCACCTTCTGCCTTGTTTCGAGAGAAGTCAAGTTCCGGACGCTGGAAGATAGAGATAAGATCAGTCAATTTATCGACCATTTCCTTACCGCTTCCCAGCTTCTTCTCATCATTAAAATGAGCAATATCAATAACGCCCTTCAGGTCGGGTGTTCTCGTCAGCAAGACGGGCAATGATTTTGTCCATGCCCTCGCCGATGTTCTTCTTTCCCTTAAGCGCGATAAAGTCATCAAAGAGCAGCCCGTACGCTTTTCTGGATCGGGATCTTTGTCATGTGCCTTATCGAAGACCTTGATATCCTCGTAGGCTCCCTTATTCTTAAATTTATCGGTGACATACTTCATGAATAGAAGCGTCAGAATATAGTCCTTATATTCTGAGGAATCCATGCCTCCACGAAGTTTGTCACAGCTCGCCCATAGCGATGCATATAATTGCGTTTTCTTGACAGCCATCTTTGTCTGCTCCTTGTCTAATGATTTTCTTGGATTTTCTCCTTGAATCAGTCAGCGCTTTTACCGCTCTTAACCCATTCATCGAGTTCGGAAATTTTAAACTTCCACTGTTTTCCGATTTTTGAGCAGGCAAACCTTCTTTACCATTTCTAATCCAGCTGCGAAGAGTAACGGTTTTGATTCCTAAATATTCCGCAGCTTCATCTATGCTTATCCATTTGTCATTCATGATTTCTTCCATGCTCTCACCTCGTGATTTGAATCTGAATACAGCTTAACTATTTTAGTATACACCATAAATGTGAATTTTCCAAGAGTTTGCTGTTATTTGTTGGTATTATTTTTATTTGTGCGTTCTCATATTTTCCTGCCGGACACAACTATGTCCGGTTTTTGCCCGTTTTTCAATGTAAAGCTCATCTTGGCCTTCTCGTTTCTGCCTATCAGCACTGCAAAACGGACATGTCTGTGTCTGAGGTTCCGATCCCTAAAATGTCATACTTGCTTTAGCACGTGGGAGCCATCTGCGCAGGGTGTTTCCGGTTCCACGTGACTACCGATGACAATCAAATACTGTACCGATCACCGGAAGTGAGGTGCAGCCGAAGGAGGGCTTTCATTATGCAAAACAATGACAATCAGAAGACTCACTTTATTTACGTTCGCAGCACCGGCGAAAAGGTACCGGTCACCAAGGAACAGCACGACTCCTTCTATATGGAAGCCGACCGCATTCGCCACAAGGAGCAGGACCACGGCAGGTGCATGTGCCCATATCGCTTCATATGGAGATGCGATGGCGACTGCCTTGACTGTGAATATCACGTTGCTGGAGACATCACCTCTCTAGATCAACCTCTCTCAGATGGCAATGGCACCCTCGGCGACTATATGCCCGACCGTAGCAAGTCTATGGAAGAAATCATCTCTGACCGTATGCTGTTGGAGCAGCTTTTTGCCAGACTGCGTGAGCTCGATCCGGATGCTGATACCATCATTCAGTGCTGGCTTGATGATTACAAGATCTCAGATCGTGCAATCGCCGAGAAGCTTGGCCGCAAGCAGCGTACCTTCGCTGATCAGATGAAGAAGATCCGCACGGAGCTCCGTAAAATCCGTGGTTATTAATCCTACATATCATATGTAGCAATTCATCCCTCTTGCACAATATGCAACAGTTCAAACGGAAGGCTCTCGTACTGTAGAGAGAAACATTGATTGCTACAGCAGCGGTCATATCAGTCACAAGCAGGCAATTGAAAAAGTAGCATTTTTGTCCTGTATTCTAAATGTATAATTTAACTTTCAGAATATAGGACATACATCATTGCAATCCCTACGAATTTTCTTGTATTTAAAACGCTAATATCGGTGAAAAAAATACAAAAGCAGGTGATTTTGTCTTATAAAAATGCTTTATTTTCGCCAAGTACGCAAATAAAAGAAATTCCGTACAAAAATTCCTGATTTCGGAACTTTTTTGTACGGAATCCAATGTTTTTATACTATTTACACCAAACTGACTTTTCAGTTACTTCTTCTGTCGTGTCAGGAGCGTAACTGCTTCGCAGTGCTCGGTGAACGGGAACATGTCCACGCCTACGCCCTTCGCCACACGGTAACCTTTCTTCTTAAAATACTTCAGGTCCCTGACCAGTGTCTCGGGATTGCAGGAGACGTAGACGATCCGTTCCGGGCCGATCCGGACTACGGAGCTCATGAATTCTTCGGTGCTGCCGCTTCTGGGGGGATCCATCAGGACCACATCGACCTTCGCGCCCTGTCCAGCCATCTCCACGAGGAATTTCCCGGCATCGTTCTGGTAGAACTGGATGTTGCGGATCTGGTTCGCCTTGGCATTGTTGCGGGCATCCCGTACAGCATCGGCATTTAACTCCACACCGATGACCTTGCCGGCCTTGTCGCTGGCGATCATGCCGATCGTTCCGGTTCCGCAGTAGGCATCCACCACAGTCTCTTTGCCGGTGAGTCCGGCATACTCCAAAGCTTTCCCATAGAGTATCTCGGTCTGTACCGGATTCACCTGATAGAAGGATTTGGGAGAAATACGGAACCTCTTTCCGCACAGTTCATCCTCAATGTATCCCTTGCCATAGATCACATGCTCCTTGTCTCCAAGTACCATGCTGGTATTTCGATTGTTGACATTGATGACCACAGTGGTGATCTCCGGGTGCAGTTTCAACAGTGCCTTCACAAAATTATTCTTGGAGGGCAGGATTGGGGAAGCCAGTACCAGCACCACCATGATCTGTCCGGTAACATGGCCGGTCCGGATCAGCACATGGCGCAGCAGCCCATACCCGGTGTCCTCATTGTAAGGGCGGATATGAAAAGATTTCAGCAGCCCTCTTATAGAGACAATGATCTCATCCGCATTGGCATTCTCGATCAGGCAGCTGTCCACGGGAACGATCCGGTGGCTCTTCTGTTCATAAATGCCGGAGATGGCATCGTGATACCGGTTCTCGCCGAATACCGCATGTACCTTGTTCCGGTAATGCTCCGGGTGCTCCATGGGAATGACACCCTCGACCTTGCAAAAAGGAGCCAGAAGCTCCTTTAATTGCTTTTCCTTATTCTTCAACTGTTCCACATAGGGCTTGTTGATCCAGCTGCACCCGCCGCATTTATCAGCCACCGGGCAGAGACCACTCTTCTTTTTAACAGCCGTCTTTTCCCGGCCCTGTCCTACGGGCACCCGGTTTTCCTTGCCTGCCGGCACTTTAGTTTTTCCCGCCGCATTGGCTTTTCCCGTTGCTTTGGTCTTTTCCGTCCCTTTCGCAGGTCCGGATGTTCTTCTGTCATTTCTGTTATCGTTCTTCATCATTCCGCCTGACTTCATTTAGTCATCCAGTCTTCTCATTTCTGTGTAAGCCAAAAGCAGCGGTCCCACACCCTTGGCATCGTCTTCCACGATGGGCTCGGACATATAATACTCGAAGCTGCCGTCACGCCGACGGTTATCCTCAGGTCCCAGTCCTGCCACGAGGCAGATACCGCCGAGGCTTAAATGTCCATCCTTCTCCTTCAGATAACGGTCACAGATTCCCTGAAATGCCTTTAATCCATAAGCTCTGTAAGACTCCGGTAAAAATCCAAGTCTCGCACCCTTCAGCAGAGAGTATGCCATGATCGCACTTCCGCTGGTCTCTAAATAATTCGGCTCCTGACCACCCAGTGCGGGAAGCTGGTACCACATACCGCTCTCGTCCTGGAATTTTAACATGGAATCGATCAGATCCACGAATACCTTCTTCAGATTGTCATACTCTGCCTTGTACTCTTCCCCCGGCTCACATTTGCTCAGAGTGTCCAACAATGCCATGGAATACCAGCCCAGTGCTCTCAGCCAGAAATTCTGGGACAGACCGGTCTCCTTGTTACACCAGAATGCCTTTTTGGAAGCATCATAACCGTGATAGTACAATCCGGTCTTGGGATCTCTCATATATTTTACAACATTGGCAAACTGATGAAAAATGTCATCATAGTGCTTCTTGTCATCGAATTTGGTCTCATACTCCATGTAGAAGGGCTGTCCCATGTACATGCCGTCCAACCATACCTGATTGGGATAGATCTTCTTGTGCCAGAAGTTGCCTTCCTCGGTGCGGGGCTGGGTCTCCACCTGGCTGTAGATCAGGTCGATGGCCTTGCGGTATTTTTCCTTACCATTCAGGGCATACAATGCGAACAGAGTCTTGCCCGCATTGACATTGTCAATATTATATTCTTCCACGGAATACTTCGTAATCGTACCGTCTTCCTGTACTCTGTGGTCAATAAATGCATCTGCGAATTCGTAATACTTCTTCTCTCCGGTAGCGTTGTAGATCTCTAAAAGTGCCAGGATCATGCAACCGTCAATGTAATTCCAGCCGGCAGCTTTCCCCTCTCTCGCCTTCTCTATGTTCCATGCGGGAACATCCAAAGTACTCTTCTCGATCAGTTCATCAATGTATTTCTCAAAAATAGGCAGTTGCATGTATTATTTTCCTCCAAATTTCTATTTTACGGCATATAGCTTTATTTTACACTTTATTTTCTGCCTAGTCAATGGGGCTGACAGGGCTCGTACCCGGCAATGGATCAATATTTTCAAATTCCACGATCCATTGTCCGTCATCCGGGAACCCCGGTGTCTGCCTGTCACAACCATCATATCCTGCCGCCATAATTGCTGCTGCCAATAACAGTGATCCATTTCCCGGCAGATACAACGGCAGGTCCTTTCGTCCTGTCTGCCGGTTATTGCCGCTTGTGACATAACAGTTCTTTGGAGATTCCTTCAATAGTAACTCTATTGCTTTCTCCGGCTTTCCTAATCTTACCGCCGTCATCGCCATCATGGCAAAATCCCATCCCCACAGGGTAGGATATTTCCAGCATTCCTCCACCAACTGCAATGTGTTGTCCATAACCGTCCTGTCTATCCGGTCACTGTCGATCAGACCAAAAGCTCCCAGCATAGAGGGGTGATCTCTGTTATACTCCGTAAATGTCGTCGGACAATTTTCATGTGCCAGGTACACGCCGTCTTTTTCCGTTAATTCTGCCATATGCTCCGCTACCTGTTCCCAGAGTTCTTCCTTTTCCCTGCCGAGTCGTTCTGCCCACCATCCGGCGATCCGCAAGGTATCCCGGAAATACTCCACTTCAAAAGCCGGATTGCACACATCCATTGCCTTATGACATTCCTGTACCGGTATTACCGGAGCACAGATACTGTAGACTTTTTTCACCGGATCCCATCCCACAAAATCTACCATGAAATCAGCGGTTTCCTTCACCAGTTCCCAGTTCTCCTCTAAGAATCTGCGATTTCTTTTTCTGCGATATGCCATTTCCAGCATATAGATAATGTGCGGCTGCTGCCACACCAGCAAGGGCGCAATATTGGAAGGGCAGTCCACTCCTTCCGTGGCGATCATTTTCGGCCATCTTGCTCCTTTGTAGCCGTTTCTTGCCGCATTTTCTCTTGCCTGCTGCAGATGTTCCCTATACCATGCCAGGCTTCTGTCCAGCAGCTCCTCCTGATGCCACAGCGGAAGCCATGCACAATGCCACAGATACATCTCCAGATGCATTTTACCGTACCAGCTGTTACATGTCAGTCCTGTCTCCTGCGGAGGTGTCGAACCACTGGAATTGATTGCCATAAGATACTGTGACAAAATAATCCGCCGTTCCAGTTCCCTTGCTCTGGGGTCAGCGCTTTTATTCAGCTGAATGATACCGCCCCGCTCCCAGAAACGCCTACCCCCTCTTTTGGATGCGTTCATTACTTCCTGTGCAGATAAACATTCTGCCTGCTCTTTTTGTTTTCCTAACGCTATGGAGATGTCCAGTTTTTCTCCATTGGCGAAAATACGAAGGGTATGGCTGCCTTCCTTTCGGATCTTTCCTCCCTGCGCATAGATACCTGCATAATACTCATCCCTGTCCAGTTGTCTCCACAGAAGCATTTTTTCATCACTCGTCTGCAGTATCGTGGTACGGTGTCTGTCGTTCTGTGTCCAATCCGATGCGGTAATATCCGAAGCTCCATAGGGGAAATCCAGCACTATACTAATCTTTTTCTCCTTCAGTGCCTCGCTCTCCAGAGAAAAGGCCAGGATGTCTCTCCCTTCATTGTGACAGGCGGTCCGCACTCTGCAGGCATTGTTCCGTATCTGGAATTCACTGTACAGAATCCCTTCATACAGAACCAGTTCCTGCCGCACCCCGGTGATATCTTCTGCAGAAATGCTCTCCTCTTCCCACTGCAGGCGGACCCTTACCAGATTCAGTCTGTGGGGATTTTCCCGCAGCCAGTTATAGACATCTTCATTGCCCACCTTTTTATCCTGCGGATATTTTAACAGACGTCCTTCTCTGTTTACATATTCCGTCATCACCAGATCATCCAGTGTATAATTGTACTTTTCCCTGCTTACCGGTTTCGTGTGCCATCCCCATTGTGACATTGTACACAACGGGAGTTCCTGATATTCCTCGTATAGCGTCTGCATTCCGGTGATATCCGCCGTAAAAGCAAGTTCTCCGTTTCCTACCGTAAGCGGGGCGTCCGTTGCTATCTCCGTCAGCACCGGATTATGTCCCGATATCAGTTTCTGCCTGTCTATTTTATGTTCTGCGACCATACAAATGCTCCTTATCCTTTTACTGAACCGATCATAACACCCTTTACAAAATGTTTCTGTACAAAAGGATATAAAATAATCAGTGGAATACTACCAAATACAATAATAGCATATTTTAATACTTCAATGTTCGCTGCACGCATACTTTGTTCTGCCGTAGTTGCCATTTCCTCCAAAGCTGCTACCGAATTCATGATATTACGCAGGACTACCTGCAGTGTAAATTTATTCTCTGAAGACAAATAAATAAATGCATCAAAATAGGAATTCCAATGAGCAATGGCATAATAAAGTACCAATACTGCCAAAATAGATTTTGACAACGGTAATACCATATTAACCAGAACCCGGATATCATCGCATCCATCCAGTCTTGCAGATTCCAACATTTCTCCCGGAATGCTGTTCTGGAAATAGGTTCTTGCAATGATCATGTTATATACCGAAATTGCTCCCGGTAAGATCAATGCCCACATACTATCCAGCAGTCCGAGGTTTTTGACATTCAGATAAGTAGGAATCAACGGTGCTGTGAAGATCATAACGAAAATAAACAGAGCGCTGATCACCTTTCTTCCAATAAAATCCTTTACGGACAATGGATATGCCGCCATAATTGTCAATACAATATTTACGCATGTTCCCACTATAGTATATATAATGGAATTTTTATAACCGGTCAGAAGAGACCTGTTGGAAAATATCTCCTCATATGCATCAATATTCCATCCCTTCGGCCAGAAAGATACCTGTCCTCTTATTACAGCGCTTGGCGAAGACAAAGACGAAGCTACCACATTGAGAATTGGCATCGCTACCAACAGAAGACATATCATCAGGAGCACAGTATTTACTATATAAAATATACGATTACTTTTGCTCATAACTTTTCTTTTCATCTTATGTTCCTCCCTATATCAGACTGGTATCGGCAACCTTATCCGCTATTTTGTTTACAACCAGCAATAATATCAGAGATACCACTGACTGGAATATACCAATCGCTGTCGAATAGCTATACTGCATTCCGCTCAGACCGATACGATAAACATACGTTGAGATAATGTCTGAAGTTGCCATGTTTAAATCATTTTGCAAGAGCAGTACTTTTTCATATCCTATTGTCAAAATATGCCCACAGGACATGATCAACAGAATTACTGCTGTCGGCATGATACTGGGAATGTCAATATATCTGATTCTTTGCCAGATATTCGCACCGTCCACGGTTGCTGCCTCATGTAATTCCTGGTCTACCGCAGCAAGCGCAGAGATATAAATTACGGCATTGTAACCCGTTTTCTGCCATACATCAGAGAAAACATATAATGTTTTGAACAATTTAGGCTCTCCCATAAAATGAATGGCCTGTCCTCCCAGATTCTCGATCAGGTGATTCACCGGACCCGTCAGAGATAACATCTGTGACAGAATACCTACGATCAAAACGGTAGAAATAAAATAAGGCATATACGTTACCATCTGTACCGTCTTTCCGAACCATCGCACTCTGACATAGTTCAATGCAATCGCAAGAATGATCGGTGGAAAAACTCCCAATACAATACCATACACAGACAAGCCCAATGTATTACCCATCAGTCTCCAGAACTGTGGTGACTGGAAAAACATCTTGAAATACTTAAGTCCTACAAACGGGCTGTGCCAGATACCTCCTTTGAAATTGTAATCCCGGAATGCGATCTGCGATCCAATAATAGGCATATATTTAAAAACGATCAGATAAACCAGAGGCAGTGCTACGATCAGATATAACTGCCAATGCCTTTTTATGCTGCGTATTGTATTTTTTGCATGCTGTTTTTTATGTTCCGGACGAATTGTTTTCTTAGGATTCATTTTCTTCCTTCTTTCTATAAAAGGAGGGCTGCCTTAATGCAGTCCCCCTTGCAAATGTTTCAAAAGGCTTTCCCGATCTCCTATTTTGCAAAAGAAGATTCATCATATGCCTTCTGTAATAACTCCAAATATCTCTCCAGTCCTACATTATTCAGGGCACTGATATAGCCATCCCATTCTGCATCAATATCCTTTGCTCCGGTAATAAACTGCACCATATATTCTTTCTGAACATCCATAACATTGGTCTTAAGCAAAGACATTTCGCTGGAGTCTTCCTGGCTCATATATAAATCCGGCATTACCGACTCTCTGGACTGTCGCACCTTTTCATGTTCAAGAGACGCTCTGTAAATAACCACATTTCGACCATTGACCGGCTTAACATCCTCCGCATACGGATCCGGGTTCGTAGCATCTGCAAGCAGGAAATCCGGTGTACGCACCAATGCCGTAACCTGATTCAAAGTTACATTGGCTGTGGAAGCATCCAGTTTCTTATAGAGTGCTTTTGTCACACCATCCATGCCTACTTCTGTCGTATCATCATCCAGCATGACATAATTCACACCTTCTTTTCCAAGAATAGCTCTGTATGTCTGCGTCTCAATATAATCCAGCAGACGGAATGCTGCTTCGGGATTACTGCAGCTGCTCGAAATAAATGTCATACCTGTCTGGAACATAACATAAGGATTCCAGGATGCCACACATTGACCGTCCGGTCCTGTCAAAGGTGCAAGTGACTGGTACTGCTTCCATTTATCGGAATAGGGTTCTGTTGTCAAATCACATGCATATCCCGGTCTCTGGGCCAGAAATGCTCCGATGACACATTCATCCCCTGCTTCATTTATGTTTACCTGATTATTCTTATCCTGCGTAAAAGATTCTGGGTTTAATAATCCTTCACTATACAGCTGTTTTAAATATTTCAGGCCTTCTTTGTAGCCTTCCTGAACCGGCGCAAACGTCACTTTTCCGTTATCTAAATACAATTTATTTGTCTCAGAAGTCAGTTGAAACGGATTCATTAGAAATCCATCAATCTGTGTACCCGCTCCGGAAGTCACTGTTGACAAAGGAATTTCGTCATTGAGATCTCCATTGCCATTGGCATCCTGCTCCTTAAAAGCTTTCATGACCTGATAAAACTCTTCCGTAGTTGTCGGCATCTCTAATCCCAGATTATCCAGCCACTGCGTATTGATCCACAATTTCATATTGTATTGTACATGCAGGGATCCATCTACATTCGGTAAAGAATAAATATTACCGTTGGGAGTTGTTATATAGTCTCTCATCCCCTCTATTTCATCCAGTGCCTGCTTATAACCTACTGAAACAGTGTCCAGATAATCGTTTAAAGGTAAGATCAGTCCCTGCTCTCCCAGCGCCTGTTCTGTTGCTTTGTCATAGCGGTTACTACTGCCTACACCAGTTAAAATAATATCCGGAAGATCTCCCGAAGCGAACATGGTGCTCAGCTTTTCCTGTACATTATCTGAAGCCGCACAGGTCTGCCACTCCAAATGGATTCCCGTTGTCTCTTCAAGTTCTTTTACCATTTCATTATCTTCCCAGCTGCCGTCCGGATTTGCAGGTGCAAACACCGTCAGAGTCACGGGCTCATTTACAATGGGAAGTTGTCCCGGTTCATTAAACAATGAATTGTCCCCTGTTTGTGTCTGACCTGCTTCTGCTCCTGATGATCCTGCTGCCTGTTGGGATGATCCGCACCCGGTAAACATTCCTGTCATAAGCATGCATGCTGTTAAAAGTGCTACAATTTTTTTCTTCTTCATTTTGTGCCCTCGCCTTCTTTTTTTGCTCAGCCCACAGCTTACCGATTTGATTTTTTGTATTTGTACTGTGGCTGCCTTACGCATTTCACAATACAGGCCGGGCACTGAAACAACAACTTGAAATTCCTGATGCAACGTACAAAATCTAAGAAAATGCGCCGTACACTTTCTTAGGTACTGCGCATTTTCTTAGATTTTTATTCTTTCCATGCCGAAGGTGCTATCCCGTAGGCACGTTTAAAGGCCCGTCGGAAGGTTGCGCTGCTTCCGTAACCCACCATCTGAGCAATGGTCTCCATATCCCATTTTCCTTCGGCAATTAATTTTTTTGCCTTTTCCAGTCTTAATTTTTCCAAATAGCTACTAAAAGATTTTCCCATCGTCTCCTTGAAAAAGATAGAAAAATAGTTTTCTGATAGTCCAAACTCTTCTGCCACCATGGGGACGCCCAGAGATGGATTGCCATAATTTTTCTCCAGATATTCTTCCAGTTTCTGATAGTATATCTCGCTCTTTCTGCTCCTGCTGTGATAATTTTCTTCGCATAGACGCAGGAACTGTGTTTCCAATACTTCCAATGCTTTGGGAAACGACTGTTCCGTCTGTACTTTTTCCAGCAGCTGCTCCGTTTCCATACTTTCTGCCATATTATTACACATTCTTATCAAAGTAGAGGTGATTCCCGATATAACGACTTTCCCTCCATTGGCCGACAGATGTATTTTTCCCAGATTTTCTTCTCTTATTTTTATAAAAATTTCTTTTACCTGCTCTGAATTACCATTTTTTGTAGCAGCCTGTAATTTTTCTTCCATTTCCAGCGGATACCAAGGCATATTCCTTTTCCACAGCTCTCTGCTGTATTCCACTACATTCTGTTTTTCTATTTTTCCCTTATCAGAGCAATATAACGCCTGTTGATAAGAAAATACAATTTCTCGCTTTTCTGTATAACAGCTGCCGATTCCGACATAAACCTCCTCCGCTCCAAGCTGTTTCAGTTTCTCTGCTGTCTGCTCTCCTACAAGCAGAGGTTCCATAGGATTTTCCTCTGTACAATATTGCAGCAATGCTACATGGGTCGGATCTACCGGATACCATATCTGTTCTGTTTCCGTCTCCGCACATTTTTTTGCCGCTGACAACAGTTTTTCTCCCTCCTCACTGCCAAACACCAGTACATAGTAATCCTTCTGCACTAACCGGATTCCGGCATGGGCAGCTTCCTCTATAATATTAAGTTCTGTGTCAAATTCTCCGTTCATTAGTAATGTCAGAAAATTTCTTCTCTCTTTCACGGTCTTTTCCTGTAGCATCGCATTCAAAGACTGATAATCATCCAACAGGGCATGAACTCCCTTCTCCAGATATTCATACTCTGAAATATTTTCCGTTTTATGAATTTCTCTGTCTTCCAGCATAAAAAATCCCTGCATATTGTCAATCAGGTTATGAATCGGTTTGCTGTACCTTAATGCAAAACAACACCCAAGGCCAATTTCCAGTACTGCCCCTGTGAAAAGAATCAACCATGCTGCTCTACGAATTCTTTGAAAATCCTGCATTACTACCGCCATCGGAAGAACGGCCGCAAAATGCATTCCATTTTCTTCCGATGTCTGATTTACCACCAGACAATCTGTTCCATTCCATTTTATTTGCCGGATATCTTCCCCTGTTGCTTCACTTAGAAACAGATCCGTGTTCTCCGGATCATCACCATCCGCATTGATTTTCCCCAGACTTGCAAGCAGTCTGTCCTCTGCATCATAAATCAGAATTCCTCCTTGTCGGCTCAACAGTTGTCCAAACATTTGCTCTAGATTTTCTTTTGAAAGCAAAAATTGTACTACAGCATTTGCTTCCGGCTCCTGTTGAATATAATTCCGCACAGGGTAGGAAAATGTCATTGCCTGAAATGTTCTCTCCCCTGTATCTATTTCTTCCAACGGAAACAGCTGCCACGTATTCGACTCGAAACTCTGTTTTCTCCAGGTCTCAAAATCCGTATTTTGATAAGTGCAATAATTGTCATAAAAAAACTTATCCCCAACTACCATCCCGCTTTTTCGAAATATCAATTCATTTTTCATAATCACACTGTAATTCTGATAGTGCTCTGAATCCGCAAAGGTCTGGCGAAGCATGTCATTGCATCTGATTAATGCTGCGATATTATTGTCCCCATCCTTCAATCCGTCCAGAAAATAGACCCACTTTAAATCACTGTCGTTTGATACAGAAAAAGCTCCTGCACACATAATATCCAGTTGCTTTTCAAATGCCATGCGGCCTTCCGTTAAGTCATTTTTCATAATTTCACTGTAATAGTTCTCTGTACTATTTTTCCAAAATGAAAGTAGCAAAAATACTGCTATAAACGGTGCAGCCAACAGCGCACCATAAGAAAGCAGCAATGTAGAGTATATTCTCTTCACATGAAAACGTTTTAATTTCTGTCGTGTCATTCGTATGGTTATGCTCCTCATTTTTCTCATGGTCCAAAAAATATCCGGACTTTCGAACATAAAATGTACTTATCTGCAAAAAAACAGCAAACACGTACATTATATTACGCATTTGCTGCATTGTCATCATGAATATATAATTTTCTCACTCTGGAACGCTCTGGTCAGTCCGAATACCAGCACTCCCGCCACACACAGATTCACGATCACGGTCAAAAGAATTTCTGCCGGCTGATAACTAAAGGAAAAAATACCGTTCATACACTGCACACTGTTGTATACCGGGATCAGATATCGGTATAGCGGGATCTCCTTTCCCTGACTGAGCATGGGGCTCAATCCGATAAATGTCACCACAATGGTAAACGGAGACACTGTTGTAGCTGCCTCTTTCACACTTTTGGCAAAAGCGGAGACCAGTGCGATCATGGATACCAGCACCATTACCGTTGACAGAATGATCAGAAGCAGCATCGCATAATCCATAGGTACGTACACCGAGGAATCCACGCCGGTCAGTTCTCCGCCCATCATTTTCGGCAGTGCCGCAAAAGTTCCGATAAAACTGGAACAGCCTGCCAGAAGCGCTATGATACTTAAGGAAAACACTTTTCCCAGAGCCAGGGAACTTCTCTTCATGGGTGTCACCAGTAATGTCGCTATGGTACCCCGCTCCTTTTCCCCAGCAATGGACTCCGGTGCCACAGACATACATCCGCTGTACAAAAACATCATAAGCAACAACGGCATCATCATGGAAAACATCTGCCCCGTAGTATCTTTGCTGGTGGCACAGTCATAGTATACCGAATCTCCGGCATTGATATCCAGTTTATTAGCTAAGGAAGTCTCATACTGCTCCAGCACCTCCGATACCTCATTGTAAAAATGAGCGGATTCCGTTTCCGCGGAATTGTAATAAATTTCTACATTGGGTGCAGGTTCCCCACTACTGACCTGGTAGTTTTCCACCACTGTATCAAAATCCGCCGGAAATACCACCAGACCATCCACCTGTTTCTCCTGGATCTCCTGCCGTATCTCCGTCAGCTGCTCTCTGTCCGCCTGCTGCCAGTCCACCCGCAGTTCCCGCATCTCTTCTCTTACGGAATCCGGCATGTCCACCACATAAGCCTTCGCCACATAAGTATCTTCCGGAAGCATGGTCTTCATCATGACACTGCCCAAAAAGCTGTACACCACATAGATCATAATTCCGGGAAGCAGCAGTGTGGTGATCACCAGTCTTCTGTCTCCGAAAAATCTGGCCAGCTCTTTTTTCATTACTGTGATCGTATTATTTGTCATGGTCCGTTTCCTCCCCACTTACCGCTTCATAGATCTCAAAAAAACGATCCTCCAGACTCTTCTCTCCACAGAGTGTCTGCAGATTTTCACAAACCGTCATCTGCCCATTAATAATGATCCCCACACGGTCACAGATCTTCTCCACCAGACTAAAGATATGGGTGGATACAATGATGGTCTTACCCTGTTCCTTCAGATCCAGCAGGAAATCCGTCACCACCTTCGCTGTGAGAATATCCAGCCCATTGGTGGGCTCATCGAAAATTATGATCTCCGGATCCTGCACCAGTGAGATCACCAGGGATACCTTCTGCTTCATTCCCGTGGACAAATCCCTAACGCGCACCTGGGCAAACTCCTGAATGCCGAACCGTGCAAACAGCATGCGTTTTCTGGCGTCCCGTCTGTCTGTCGGAATACCGTACAATCCAGAGAAAAAGTCATACAGATAATCCGGGGTAAAAAAATCCTCCAGCTTCAGTTCACTGGTAAGGAAGCCGATCTTACGCCGTACCTCCTCCGGCTGTGTCACTACGCTGCTGCCGGATAACACCGCATCCCCGCTGTCCGGCCGGATCAGCGTTGCCAGCATCCGAAGCGTTGTGGTCTTACCGGCACCGTTAGGTCCCAAAAGTCCGAACACTTCCCCCCTTTTTACGCAAAAGCTCACTTGATCCACCGCTGTTTTGGTCTTCGATGCACTGTGCTCCATTTTTCGTTGTTTTGCAGACAGATGAAATGTCTTGCTGATCTCCTGTACACGGATCAACTCTTCGCTGTCCCCTGTCTCCCATTTTTTCTCTTCCATATACGCCATATCCTCCATGTCACTGTCTTCCCCGTCTTCCACTTTACTATTCACAGAGCATCCTGCGGTTCGTCAGATTGCAGGAATTCCCGCAATTCCCATTGCCACACATACCAGCCACAAGAGCAGCAGATGTGCAGGATAGAAAAAATAAAAGAAATATTTATTCTGCCGCCCTCTCGTTCCGTTGTAGAACCAGATCAGAATAAAGGAAAGTGCTGCAAACATCTCCAGGCTGTCCATCAATAAAAAAATGATGACACCGGCCCACATCTGTGCTTTCTTTCGGTTACGGAACAGATAAAGTACAGTGATTGCCAAAATCCCCTTAAAATCATAATCCGTCTTAAGAACCAAGCCCAGTACACATCCTGTCAGAATAATAACGGCATTCAGTCCCACGCGCAGAATCGTTTTTCCAACCGTTGTACCCACAAAATGCTGTTCCACCAGATGAAGTCCCGCGATCACCAGCAGCCCCAATAACAATGTAAAAAATACATTTTGATATGCCGGATACCATGCCTTGCCGCTGAATGCCAGATCAAATGGCACCTCCGAAATCAGTGCAAATAAAAACATCCTGCCCAGATACTTTTTCACATTGTGGGTCTTTTGAAATCCCTCTACCAGTAAAAAACAGTAAATGGGGAACGCAAATCTGCCGATGATACGCATTGCCATGTAGATGCCGTACATTCGGCCGTTCTGCCCCATCCAGGCAGTATAGGCCTCCTGATTCGCCATAGCTTCATACAGCCCGTTCCGGATCAACAGCCTTGTCACGATCACAGCCCCGATGTGATCGATCAACATAGTCACTACCGCGATATTTTTCAACACTGCACTGCTGATTCCACGTTTTTCCTGTATTTTCCCTTCCGATATTACTTCTGTCTGCATCCTTATATTCCATCCTCGGTTTTTGTATTATTTAATTAGTACAATAATGTATTTGTTCTGCTTTGTCAAGCAACCCATTTGTCAGACTCCTACAAAAATGTCCCCTGCTGACGCAGAGGACACACTTATGGACAATCTTTTTTCATCCTACCTTATATCCGGTTCCCCATACCACCTTCAGGTATCTGGGCTCCTTGGGATTGCTCTCGATCTTCTCACGGATGTGGCGGATATGCACCGCAATAGTATTATCCGCTCCGATAGCCTGCATATGCCAGATGGATTCGTAGATCTGGCTGATGGACAGTACCTTGCCACGCTCCTGCACTAGGAGCCTTAAAATCTTATACTCGATGGGAGTCATCTTCACTTCCCGTCCCTCTACCGTCACTGTGCGGTTCCTGTCGTTGATCTCCAGTCCATCCACGCGGTAAATACTATCAATACTTTCGCACAGATTGACCAGCTGTGTATATCTGCGAAGCTGGGATTTCACTCTGGCTAACAGCTCCAGCGGATTATATCCCACTGTCACATAATCATCCGCACCGGCATTCAGTGCCATGATCTTGGCGGTCTCCGCATCCTGTGCGGAAATGATAATAATGGGGATCGTAGTCATATTACGGATGTCATGGATCATCTCAATGCCTTCTCCCCAGCCTCTGCCATCCAGTTCCACATCCAGCAGCAGAAGCTGGATCTCCTGTGCACGCAGTAATTCTTGTAACTGTGCTCTCCCCGTCACTGCCACCATTTTTAAGCCTTCTCCTGCGAGAAGGGAACTCATTGTCTCTATCACACCCGTATTATTATTGTATACTGCAACCCTTTTTTCCATGCTCCACACCTTACACCTTTCGTATCGGAAAAGACCCCTCCGCCTTATCTACGTTTATCGTATCCTGTCAATGCATATTTTCTGCAACATAATTATTAAAATTCTATAAACATTTCGTTTTGCTCTTATCCATTCATAAAAGCGTCTGCTTCGCAGCCGACGCCGCTACCGCGGCTCATCTTTTATTTCATGAATAAGACGCTTCGCTCATGGAATCGTAAATACACTGCTTTGCGTGCAAGCACTCACGCAGCTTATTTACGATTTCATGGTAAAACGAAACCCTACAACTACATAGACGCAATTGTAGGGCAAAAAGTTGCAGTATTTTTATTTTTCAGGTGTAAAAAACTTCTTCCAGTACCAGGCCTTTGGCCGGCACCAGCGCTCCCGCCTTCGCTCTGTCTCCGGACTTCAGTACATCCGTCACACTCTCCGGTGTCCGGATTCCCTTTCCGACCTCGAGGAGGGTTCCCATGAGAATACGGATCATGTGATGCAAAAATCCGTTACCCGTAAATACAAATTCTATCCGGTCTTCAATCTGTTCGATCCTGATTTCATCGATTCTGCGGATTGTGGATTTCTTACTCTTTTTGGCAGAAGTAAATGCCTTGAAATCATGTTCCCCCAGCAAAAGTTCCGCTGCTTCCCGCATGGCATCCAGATTCAGGTTTTCCGGTTCTTCCAGTGCATAGCGTCTCCAGAATACATCCGGGATCTGGCTGTTGATGATGCGGTAACGGTAACGCTTCCCGGTGGCATTGAGTCTGCTGTGGAACCTGGGTGCCGCCTCCGACACCTCCACCACGGCAATATCCTCTGGCAGATACCGGTTACAATAGGCCATGATCTCTTCTGTACTCATGTCAGATTCCGTATGGAAATTCGCCACCTGTCCCAACGCATGCACTCCTGCATCCGTTCTGCCGCTGGCTGCGATCTCCACAGGCTCCCCGCACATTTTCGTCAAAAGAACTTCCATTTTTCCCTGAATCGTATTGTCTGTGGATGTCTGTTTCTGCCACCCCTGATATCTGGTTCCTTCATATTGCAGTCGCAGTCTGATATTTCTCATGATTTCTTTTCTTTCTGTTTTTTCGCAAAAGCTTCTTTTCGAGCTTCTTTTTGGGCTTCTTTTTGAGCCTCTTCCTCTGCTGCCTGTCTGGCCAGTTCCTCGCTCAGCCTCCGGTCTCTCTCCTGCATCTGCCGCACTTCGTCCATATCCTCCGGCTTCAGTCTACGGAAATGATTGATCCCGGCTGTCAGGATCTTCACGCTGTCCTTGGTCGTCTGTAAAGCGCCCTCCTGATACATGGTCAGAGCGATCAGACCAATGGGCACTGCCACGATCATTCCTACGACACCGCCCAGCTTATATCCTATGTACAGAAGGAACAGGGTCGGCAGAGGCGGCATTCCCACGGAATCTCCCACGATCTTCGGTTGGATCAGCTGACGCGCCAGCTGTCCGATGCCCCAGATGATCAGCAGTCCTATGGCCATTTTATAATCAGAGCTTAAGATTTTGATAATTGCCCAGGGGACCATAACAGTTCCGGTTCCAAAAAAAGGCAGGAAATCCAGAAATGCGATCCCAAGTGCGATCAACAACGCATAGTCAACCTGCAGAATAGCAAATCCGATGACTAATAACAGATACATCCACACTTCTATCTTAAGCTGTGCCTTAAGATATCCGCCTACTGCTTTGACCAGTCCGCGCTTCAACATATAATACCAGGACAGTACTTCCGCCGGTGTGTGCTTACGGAACCAGGCTGCCAGCTGATCTCTCTCTGCTACGAAGAAATAGGAAGAAAGCAGTGCCATGATCAGTCCGATCAGGTATCGAAGGAACCTGCTTGGCAAAATTGCCCACGGCATTGATCGTAGGGGTGCCGATCTTCCCCAGCAGATCTCCCACATAGCTTCCGATCTGATTGATGACATCCATGATGCTCTGCTGTACATCCACGGGAAAACGGTTATAGATAACGCTCAGGTTCTGCCCGATATCGGCAAAATCATTCTCCGCACTGTCCCAGATATCCGGCAGTGCACCGATCAATCCCATGATCTCATCGGTTAACTTCGCCCCTACCAGATAGAGGATCAATATCACCAGTGCGATGACCGCCACAATGACAAATGCACTTCCCGCTTTTCGCTTGATCTTTACCTTTTCCTCAAAAAAACGCACCAGGGGACTGGCGATCAACGCTATGATCCAGCCTGCTACAAACGGTGCAAAGAATACTAACAGCTTCGGCACCAGGAAAACGATCAACAGCAATATAATAAATGCCACACCCAGATTCACTAAGGCTTTACAATATTTCTTCATATACTCTCACTCTCTCACGCATTATGTCTCTACACTCATTCACCATTCCTACTGTCTATTCCTGTGCAGGATCCTCTGCAGCCAAGACACCGTCCAGGATCTCGTAGATTTCTTCCCTTCCCTGTTTCGTCTGTGCGGAATAAGGTACGATCTGTGTATCCGCTCCGGCCTGCAGGGTGGTGCGGATCAGCTTCACCTGCTTCTGTATCTGACTGCGGTTGATCTTGTCCAGCTTGGTGGCAATGATAATGGGATCGTAGCCATTGCGACGGATCCAGTCATACATGATCCGGTCGTTCTCTGAGGGTGCATGCCGGATATCGATCAGCAGAAATACCAGCTTCAGCTGTTTGGATTTATGCAGATAATCTTCGATCATCTTACCCCACTGGGCTTTCACATGCTCATTGGCCTGTGCATAGCCGTAGCCAGGCAGATCTACAAAGTAGATTTCATCGTTAATGTTGTAATAATTGATGGTCTGTGTCTTGCCCGGCTGGGAACTGGTCCTGGCCAGAGACTTACGGTTCATCAATCCGTTGATCAGAGAGGATTTGCCGACATTACTTTTCCCGGCGAATGCCACTTCGGGATGTATATTCTCCGGAAGCTTGCTGGTAATACCACAGACCGTTTCCAGACTTACATTCTTTATGATCATAAAAACTCCATTTCTGCGCTGCTTTTGCGCATCTTAGGTTTGTACTTTTTTGCACAAAACGCTGCCCTGTGTGACCACAAGGCAGCGCCCGGATTATTTTGCCTTTTTCAGAGATTCATCATGTATGGTGAGGGGCTCGCTCTCTCCATCCACTGCCGCCTTGGTGACAACACATTCTTCGATGGTGTCATCCGAAGGAATCTCATACATGGTATCCATCATTACGGATTCCATAATGGAGCGTAAGCCTCTGGCTCCGGTCTTGCGTTCCAGTGCCTTGTCAGCAATAGCCTCGATGGCATCCTGCTCAAAACTCAATTCTACGTTATCCATCTGGAACAGCTTCTGGTACTGTTTTACCAGAGCGTTCTTCGGCTCTTGAAGAATACGGATCAGTGCTTCTCTGTCCAGTCCTCTTAAGGAGACACAGATAGGCACACGTCCTACGAACTCGGGGATCAGACCGAACTTCACCAGATCATGAGGAGTTACTTCCTGCAACAGTTCGCTGATATCCTTATCCTCTCTTCTGCCCAACTCCGTATTGAAACCGATGGCCTTACGATCCAGTCTGGACTCTACGATCTTCTCCAGTCCATCGAAAGCACCGCCGCAGATAAACAGAATGTTGGTGGTATCGATCTGAATCAGCTCCTGATGAGGATGCTTTCTGCCTCCCTGGGGAGGTACGCTTGCCACAGTACCCTCGATGATTTTTAACAGAGCCTGCTGTACACCTTCTCCGGATACATCACGGGTAATGGATACATTCTCGCTCTTTTTCGTGATCTTATCGATCTCGTCAATATATACGATACCGTACTGTGCACGCTCTACATCATAATCTGCCGCCTGGATCAGCTTTAACAGGATGTTCTCCACATCCTCACCTACATAACCCGCTTCGGTCAGTGTGGTGGCATCCGCTATGGCAAACGGTACATTGATGATCTTGGCCAGTGTCTGGGCCAGGTAAGTCTTACCGGAACCGGTAGGGCCTACCATGATAATATTACTCTTTTGCAGCTCCACATCATTCAGATCCTTGGGAGCCGTTACTCTTTTGTAATGATTGTACACCGCAACGGAGAGGACTTTTTTGGCCTCCTCCTGTCCGATGACGTATTCATCCAGGAAGTTCTTGATCTCCTTGGGTTTCAGAAGGTTAATGTCGGGACTCGCAGTCTCTTCCACTTCTTCATCTTCCAGTTCTTCCTCCAGGATGTCTGCGCAGATGTCTACGCACTCATCACAGATATATACCCCGGCAGGTCCCGCGATCAGCTTGCGGACCTGACTCTGGGTCTTGTTACAAAATGAACATCTGATGTCATTTCCGGAATTTTTTCCTGCCATTATTATACTCCTGTTATTTTATCTCCTTCCGAAGACGCCGCTTTTTGCGTCGTAGGAAACGCGAGCCAAATTTCAGATTTGGCTCTGCGATAAAAGCTACTTTGTGCCGTATGCAGCACAAATAGCTGTGTAAAAAATATGCTATCAAGCATATTTTTTACACTATGCCTCGTGGAAGGTGATCACCTTATCGATCAGACCATACTCACAAGCTTCCTCAGCGCTTTTCCAGTTATCTCTCTCGGTGTCTGCGCAGATGGTCTCATAATCCTTGCCGGTGTTCTCAGCCAGCATACGGTTCAACTTCTCCTTGGTACGGAGAATATGCTTTGCTGCGATCTCAATCTCGGTAGCCTGACCCTGTGTTCCACCCAGTGGCTGATGAATCATAATTTCTGCATTGGGCAGTGCAAAACGCTTGCCCTTGGCACCGCCTGCTAAAAGGAAAGCTCCCATGCTGGCTGCCATACCAATACATACGGTGGACACATCGCACTTGATATATTTCATGGTATCATAAATTGCCATACCTGCAGTAACGCTTCCGCCCGGGCTGTTGATATACAAATGGATATCCTTATCCGGATCCTCTGCTTCCAGGAACAGCAGCTGTGCTACAATGATGCTGGCAGAAGTCTCATTGACTTCCTCTCCCAGAAAAATGATTCTGTCCTTCAACAGTCTGGAATAAATATCATAAGACCGCTCACCTTTGCTGGTCTGTTCAATGACGTAAGGTACTAAACTCATATTCTAAAACCTCCATTACTTCTGATTAATATTACTATCGTATCCTACTTAGCAGGCTTTTTCAACGAGATTCCAAAGATTTAATAAAAATTTAAAAGAAAGCGTATCCCCACCTCCCTGCGGACGTGGGAATCCGCTTTCTCTTCCTATCGTATCTTAAAGCATAAATTATGCTTCTTCAGGCTTCTCTTCTGCTGCCTTTTCCTTCTTGGTGGTCTTCTTGGCTGCAGTCTTTGCTTCCTTAGCGTTGTCTACGATGAAATCAGCTGCCTTTCTTACGCAGATATCTTCCTTCACCTGCTTAGCGCCCTGCTCACCCAGAAGCTCTTTTACCTTGTCAGCTTCCATCTGGTAAGCTTCTGCCATGCTCTTAACTTCAGCTTCGAAGTCTTCCTCGGTAGCTTCCATCTTCTCAGCAGCTGCTACAGCTTCCAGAACCAGACGGGACTGGATTCTCTTCAGTGCTTCGGGCTTCAGCTGCTCCATCATGGTCTGAGCGGTCAGACCGGTGAACTGCATGTACTGCTCCAGAGTGATTCCCTGTGCCTGGATTCTCTGTGCAAAGTTCTCTAACAGCTGTCTCTGCTGGGTCTCTAACATAGCATCGGGGATCTCCATCTGAGCGTCTGCGATCACTGCATCCAGAGCTGCCTCTTCCTTGGCAATCTTAGCTTCCTCTTCCTTCTTGGAAGTCAGCTTCTTCTGTACATCTTCTCTATACTCAGCCATAGTATCGAAATCGGATACCTCGCTTGCGAACTCGTCATCCAGATCAGGAAGCTGCTTCTCCTTGATCTCCTTAACGGTGCACTTGAATACTGCAGGCTTGCCTGCCAGATCGGTTGCATGATAATCCTCAGGGAAGGTTACGTTTACTTCGGTCTCCTTGTTCAGTTCAGCACCAACCAGTGCCTCTTCAAAACCGGGAATGAAGGAACCGGAACCGATGGTCAGGGGATAGTTCTCACCCTTGCCGCCCTCAAATGCAACACCGTCTACAAAACCTTCGAAATCGATAACGGTCATATCGCCGTCCTTAACAGCACGGTCTTCCACGCTGATGGTTCTGGCATTGCTCTCACGCTCTCTGTTGATCTCAGCGTCGATATCCTCATCGCTTACCTTAACGTCGATCTTGTCAACCTTCACACCCTTGTATTTGCCAAGAGTAACTTCAGGCTTCAGAGCAACCTCTGCGGTAAAAATGAAAGGCTTGCCGGCCTCTAACTGGGTCACATCGATCTTCGGAGAAGATACGATCTGCTCCTCACACTCTTCCAGAGCCTTATCGTAAGCATCGGGAATCAGTGCGTTTGCTGCATCCTCATAGAATACGGACTTGCCGTACATCTGCTCGATCATCTTACGGGGAGCTTTGCCCTTACGGAAACCGGGAATGCTGATCTTGTTCTTATTCTTCTGGTAAGCACCTTCAATTGCCTTCTCCAGTTCTTCAGCAGATACTTCGATGGTCAGCTTGGCCATGTTTTTCTCTAACTTTTCAACCTGTAAACTCATTATAACATTTCCTCCTTTATACCCTTGCGGGTCTGTATCCAGTCGCAGTCATTTTGCAATTATAGCATAAGTTGGAGGAATTGACAACCTTTTTATTTTGGGGCTTTTTGCGCATCCGGGGCATACAGGCACTTCGTGCTGACTCCGGGGATCATTCCCAGCTTCCCCGACAGGGCACTGACTTTTTCCTGGGGGGCATCCATGACCACACTGATGATGTTCATCTGCTTTTCATGATAAGGTATCCCCATTCTGCCGATGATATATTCCCCATATTCGTGTAAAAGTCCGTTGATCCTTATCGCCGCCTCCGGATCCTCCACAATAATGCCGATCAGGGTCACTCTTGTATTTTCCGTACCTTTTTCCATATCGGTCTTCCTCCTGTGGTTTCTATATCTGCATCTGCGTCATTTCCGAAAATTCTTCTCCGGTTCTGATATGAGTAGCTATCATCACGATCCGGCCTCTCGTCTTCCTCCGGATATAGTCTTCGGCCTTTTTGCGGTTTTCTTCATCCAGTCCGGTAAAAGGCTCATCCAGCAGAACACACTGCGCTTCCGCCTCCATGGCCCGTACCAGAGACACTCTCCGTTTCATGCCTCCCGATAGTTCGTGGCAGGGCTGATCCAACGCTTCTTCCGGCAACAACTGCGTCAATGCCGTTCTCGCCTGTGAAACATCTCCCAGGATCATTTCCAGATTCTTCACGGCACTACAGTCTTCACACAAACGATCCTCCTGGAATTGCATGGCAAAAGCATCCATTTCCGACACTTCTCCCTCCTCCGGCCGCTCCAGTCCGCACAGACACCGGAAAAAAGTGGTCTTGCCACTGCCGGAAGGGTTATCCAGTACATACGGTTCCCCGCTGTGAAATTCGTGATCCACATGTCGGAAGATCCATTGATTGTGAAAACTTTTTCCAAGATTCCTTACACACAGGGTGCGCTGTTCTCTACCAGCGATTTTCTGTGGCATGGAGGGATCCTTACAGGCAGGCTCCCACCGGAAAAAGACTTCAATCCCGTAGAATATTATTTTTTCAAAAAATACACTGAGTACTACGATCACCGCTGTCCAGGCAAACAGATCCGCCGTATCCAGATAAATCTTCGCCAGATACAGTGCTCCACCGATGGAATGACTGGGAGTGCCAATCACTTCCGCCGCCACTCCGGACTTCCAGCACATTCCCAGAGATAGCTGAAACGCGCTGAGCAAAAAAGGCTTTAACGCCGGACGGTAAATGTAGAAGAACTGAGTACCAAGGGGAAGGCGGAATACCTCCGCCATCTCTAACAGCCCTCTGTCCGCGCTCTTTAGTCCTTCCAGCGTATTCAGGTAAATATTCGGAAATACTACCAGAAAACAGATAGCCACCGCCAGCATGGAAGACCCCCACCAGATCAGCAAAAGCACTGCAAATACCGCTACCGGTACTGCCTTGCAGAATACCATGAAAGGACGCAGGACTTCTTCCGCCAGCGGATAACGGTAGCTGATGGCCGCCAGAAGAAGTGCCAATACCGCCCCTAGCAAAAAGCCGAAGGCGATCCGCCACAGCGAATCAAAGGCACTCCGCCAGAACTCCACCTGCCCGGCCAGAGTAAGCAGTGCCTGCAATGCCTGCAAAGGTGTCACCACCAGCAGGAAATTGTCCACACACATTGCCAGAATCTGCCATACTCCCAACCAGAACAACAGTATTATAAATTTTTTAACGTATATTTTACCCTTATTCTGCATCATAATAGAAATCGGATTCCGGAAGTCCGCCACCTATGGACAGGGAATCCTGGTGGAACAGTACGTCAAGGTATCCGGAAAGTGCCTGCTTCATTTCAGCTTTGTCAATATAGGTAATGTTGCAGTTCGGAATTGCTTTCTGAGCAATGGGCTCTTTGGCTACGATCTGGGCTTCCACTGCCAGTGCAGCACCGGTGGCAGGGTCTGCATTGATGTCTTCCGCACTTGCCTTATGATCTTCCATAAAGGATTTCACTGCTTCTTCGTTCTCCTCGAGGAATTCTTTGCGAACCACCGTTACACCGGTGACCATGCTGCTGCCGTCCTCTCCCTGTACCTTATTCCACTCTTCGTTTAAATCGAAGATCACCTTCAGTGCATCATTCTGCATGCAGGCTGCGGTAACAAAAGGCTGGGGCAACAGGCCGATGGCTGTGGGATCTTCTGCCAGTACAGATGCCACCTCTGTTGCTTCGGATTTATACTCCAGTATCACGTCATCCGCAGACATACCATTTGCTGTCAGCAGGTACTGCAATACATAGTCCGGTGTGGTTCCTTTTCCAGTCAGATAAATGGTCTTACCCTTTAGATCGGTAAAGTTTGTCAGACCGTCTTCTCCGGATACCATATAAAGTACACCCAGAGTATTGATATCAATGACTTCCACACCGCCCTGTGTCTTATGATAGAGAACGCTTGCCACATTGGCGGGTACCAGTGCAATGTCCAGATCTCCCTTTACCATCAGCGGCAGGATCTCATCTGCACCAGTAGCCATCTGGAATTCATAGGTATTGGCAGTCTCACCCTTGTCTGCTTTATTCATTAAAAATAAAAGTCCTAATGAGGTCGGTCCCTTTAAGGATGCCACACGTACCAGCGTGCCATCCGCGGTCTCCGCATTTTCTGCTGTGGCTTCTGTGCCTTCCGCAACGGTTTCCGTACTCTCCACCGTTTCAGTGGGCTGTACGCTCTCCGCTGCCAGATCTTCCGACACTGTTTCCACACTCTGTGCCTGTCCGCATCCGGCAAGACCGCTGCACAACAGTCCAAGAGTCAGTGCAAGTGCCAGAGTTTTTGTGATTTTTGTTTTCTTTTTCATTGTTTTTTCGCCTTTCTGTCATAAAATAGTTACAATGTAACTATTCAGCCCACCCCAGCATTCGCAAAACCGCACGATAAATCGTGCTTTCTCGCTGCAAGGCAGCTAATTTTGCTCATGTACGGGGCAATGACTCTATTCAAGCCACCTTGCGAATAAGAAAACTGCTACTTGCATGCAAGCATGAAGTATCAGCCTTCTTATTCGAAGGGGTTCTGAATAGTTACATTTTGACAACAAAAAAACACCTTCTCTTCTCAGCTTCCGCAGTTACGATGTAGCTTCAAAGGTCAGTCACTTCTGTGGGATTCCGGTCAGTGGATCGTTGGTCACGCTTTCCGGTCTCCGTATCCTTCGTTGCTGTTTGAGTGTAACATAAAAATGAAAAACTTACCAGCATGAAAAAAAAGCCGATGCTCATACTAATACCAAGATAAGTGATCACAAAAAGCGCTTATCTGAAACAAGAAAACCCAAATCCAAACGGAGGTGAACGAAATGGCAAGTAAAACCAATAGAGTAGAAGTTCCCGAAGCAAAGGCTGCAATGGACCGTTTCAAGACTGAGGTAGCATCTGAGCTGGGTGTTAACCTGAAAGAGGGTTACAACGGCGACCTTACTTCTAAGGAAGCAGGAAGCATCGGCGGTGAGATGGTCCGTCGTATGATCAAGAAGCAGGAAGAGCAGATGAAATAAGCTCTGCCGGAATCGACAGAACCCAAAAGAAGCTGTACAGAGATATTCTCTGTACAGCTTCTTACTGTGTCAGTATCTTTGGTGAATCACGCGCTTCTCCGTGCTTCGCACTCTCGAACCGCTACAGCCATTCGCATTCCGGGCTGTTGCCCTACTTGCTCACGGTGCGTCTTCTTTGGTGAACCACGCGCTTCTCCGTGCTTCGCACTCTCGAACCGCTACAGCCATTCGCATTCCGGGCTGCCGCCCTACTTGCTCACGGTGCGTCTTCTTTGGTGAATCACGCGCTTCTTCGTGCTTCGCACTCTCGAACCGCTACAGCCATTCGCATTCCGGGCTGCCGCCCTACTTGCTCACGGTGCGTCTTCTTTGGTGAATCACGCGCTTCTTCGTGCTTCGCACTCGAACGCTACAGCCATTCGCATTCCGGGCTGTCGCCCTACTTGCTCACGGTGCGTCTTCTTTGGTGAATCACGCGCTTCTTCGTGCTTCGCACTCTCGAACCGCTACAGCCATTCGCATTCCGGGCTGTCGCCCTACTTGCTCATGTCTGTTTGTCCGTCTAATGCATAGGCGTTCCTGACTGCAAGCAGTCGTCCCGCCTATGCATTGACAGACTATTCACCAAAGACTGCCTTATAATCTGCCTGGAACTTGGCGATACCGGCATCAGTCAGAGGATGCTTTACCATCTGCTCGATAACGGAGTAAGGAACGGTAGCAATATCCGCACCTGCCAGTGCACAATCGGTTACATGGATGGGATTACGCACGCTTGCTGCGATGATCTGGGTATCCAGATCGGTCACTGCGAAAATATCAGCGATATCACGGATCAGATCTACACCTCTGGTGCTGATATCATCCAGTCTGCCCAGGAAAGGAGATACATAGGTAGCACCTGCGCGGGCAGCCAACAGAGCCTGGTTCGCAGAGAAGATCAGGGTCACATTGGTCTTGATTCCCTCAGAGCTTAATACCTTACATGCCTTTAAACCTTCTACAGTCATAGGGATCTTAACGACCATATTCGGATGAATCGCTGCAATCTCTCTTCCTTCTTTGATCATACCCTCTGCATCTACGGTGGTAGCCTTTACCTCACCGCTGATAGGTCCGTCCACGATGGATGCAATCTCTTTGATCACTTCTACGAAATCTCTGCCCTCTTTTGCGATCAGGGAGGGATTAGTAGTTACTCCGCAAATAACCCCCATGTCATTTGCTTTCTTAATGTCTTCTACTTTTGCAGTGTCAATAAAAAAACGCATAACTCTTCTCCTTTTTGCTATGTAAATTTAATTGCTTCCGGTCCTCATACGCTTCTTTGAACCTTTAGTTACAGTATACTCATTTCTCTCCAAAACAGCAAGCACTTTTTTGTAAAATTTCTTGATTGTGTTCGAGCACGGAACGTACAACTATGGGCAGTACAACTTCCGGACATAGTAAAAATCAGCTGCCCTACATGCACGTTTCCTCTCCCTCCCGGAATCATCCGTCACCATCAAAAGAGTACGCAGCATTTTGATCTCCGGGATACGATCCTTACGCTCTTCACAGGTTGCCATGGCGATCACTTTGCGAAGCCATTTTTCCTGTCTTTGCTCTTTTCGTCCGCAACGTTTTTCCGCATTACGCCTCCTTATTCCCCCAGATTGTCTGACTGTGCCGTCTGTGTCATCTCCCAACATAACTGCCAGCAGTCTGCCCACTGCATAGACATCACTCTCTTCCCCGGGAATCTCCCCCGGCACGAACTGCTCCGGAGCGCTGAAGCTTCGGTTTCCCGCTCCCGACCAGTCCTGCTCCCGGTTCCACAGACATCCCAGATCCAGAATCCCCGCTCTGCCATCCACGCGGATGCGGATATTTTCCGGCTTCAGATCCCGGTAGAGAAACGGATGCGGCCGTTCATGCAGATATTGCAATCCCTCTGTAATCTGCAAAGCTATCCGGGCCGCCTGTCCCGGTGACAGTCTCCCCCTCCTGTCCAGCATTTTCCGCAAGTCACAGCCATCCCAGAATTCCATGACCAGATACCCCCATTCCCCGTCTGTCCAGTGTTCTCTGTAGGCCGGAAACAGAGGATGACAGATCTCTCTGCTGTTACGACACTCCTGTTCCCACTGTTCTGTAACTTTCGATATCTTACATGCCTGAAAGTCCCTTTTTTCGTCCCGGACGCGGTAAACCTTTGCGAAACTCCCCTTGCCCACAAATACCGGATCCCGATAGCCACGTTCATTTAATGATCTGCCCATATTTTCTGTTATTCTCTGCTCCATCCTTTTCCTCCCATAACCGGCAGGATCCACACCGCTCCCATGTGTGTTCCTCCGTGTCTCTCCGCCTTTTCTCCCAGTTCCTTCAGCCGTCTTGCAGCGCCTTCCACGCGTTCCCGTGCATCCGGTCTTCCTGCAATCTGCGGTTGCAGACATGCTGTCAGTTCCTCTTCACAGAAATTCAGGAACCCATTGTCCGCCATCAACATGGCCGTCCCCGGTTCCACTTCTCCCGCCATGCAGGATTCCTGCATCGTCCTCCATTGTGTCCTGCCGAATCTCTGAAAACATCCACAGATCCGCATTCTCCCGTGACTGAAAAACAATACTCTGCTCCCCACGCATAAGATTCCCGCATAACTGTCATCCTGCTTTTGCTGCCTTATAATGTCCATCCATTTCTCCTGCAATATTTCTTCCCGAAACGGCCTCCAGACATTCTCTCCTTCCAGTTCCTCCTCCATTTTGTTTTGCAGACTTCTTACCAGTTCCCCGTTGTCCGAGATACAGGCGCATACCACGGAAATCCCCAGCCTACGGTATTTTCGTTGCTGCAAAGATAAAAACAGCTCTGCAGGTGTTTCCTTTTGCCAATAACAGGCTGTCACATGCTCCATACGCATTCCTCCCATAATAATCTTTGTTTTTCTCTTGTTAACTCGCTTTTTCTCACATTTTCATTTTTTCATAGAGATTGCTTCTAAGTCTATGTCATTCCCCTTGGCCATGAATCATGGATATACGGATGTTTAGGGTACACAAAACAAGACGTCGTCTTATTCTGTTATGATCGGCCTTTCTTTCCCCAACTCCTTACGGCAGCCTAACCTCCCATGTCATACGGGATCTCCTTTACTTCAGGGTCCTTAATTCCTTCGTTCTGCTTATCCATAAAGGGCGTCATGATGCTCCTTCGCTGAGTCTCTGCTCTGATGGAAATAAATCTGACTTGGCTCTCTATGTTTATGAAATTCTTCTGTTCCTTCCAGCGCCTTACGGCGGACGTCTCCTGAATCTCACAGTTGGTCTTCTTACGCTACCTGCGGCTGCCTGTGAATGTCAGAAATCAACTTCTGTGCATCATAGGTCACTCCTTTTGCTAGGGATGGCATAAAGACTCTTATCAGCTTACAGCTGATGGCAATCATGGATTGTTTCTTCTTGAGCGGATTGTTCGCTCTTGTCGTGTAATACTCATGCAATGACTTAAACTCCGGATTCTTCGCTATCAGCGGAATTGCTGCATTGAACAGTACTGCCCGCAGCTTACTCCGACCTCTTTGCTTATGGTCGTCTGTCCTTTGTGCTTTCCAGGCTGTTCTCCCGTAATGAGAGTCCTGCCAGCTTTTGTATCTGTCTGGGTGATTCAAACGCCTCCACATCACCCACTTCTGCCAGAAATCCGGCTACCGTGATCATCCTATACCTTTGATGGCAAGCATCTGCTCGCTTTCGGGTATCTTCCTGCACAGCTTTTCTATCTCCTCCATAACGGCAAAGCTGTGCCTTTTGTATTCGTAATCCTCGAGCAACAGTTTCATTTCATACCGGGCAGCCGAAGGCCTTTCTTTAAGCCGATGCTGCGTTTTGCTGTCACACAGGGGTCGTTGCCCTTTTCATTCCTACAGCCCTAAGCTTTGCATCACGCCAGATTTGATTGATTTTCTCGGCTCCCAGTTCCACGATTGCTTCCGATTTAGACTTTCTTTAGAAGCAGCATACTGCTCTGTGCTTCATAGTCCCCAAACACATCCGTGTACTCGGGGAAATATATGGCGAACCATCTGGCAAATCTGTTTTTGATCGGGTCATTTCCTGATGAGTCTCTTACGATTGGCCACCATAATTCTTAAATCAGCATACACACCATCCGGTGTATATGGTGCAGAATACCGGCCCTCGGTAACCAGCTTTGCGATCACCTTCGGATCCTTCCTGTCATTCTTGCTTTGGCTGTTGTCATCCAGTTCCTTGGTCTGCTTTACCGCATAAGGGTTAACCATAACCAGGAGGATGCCCTCATCCTCAAGATAAGCGCCAAGGTCAAACCAGTAATGACCTGTCGGCTCGATACCTACGATTACATCTGACTTTCTGTACTTGTCCTGCAAATGCTGCATCCATGCTTTAAAGGCTTCAAAACCTTCTCTGCTGTTGCTGAACGTAAAGACTTTTCCGAGTTCAATGCCTCTCCAGTCAAATGCCCTGGCGTACTGTGTTGTGCTTCCGATATCAATTCCAACTACCAAAGTTGATTCTTTTACTTGATTGATTTTTTCATTCTGCTTATAATTCATTTGTGGGTGTCTCCTTTGAACGATGATTAATTAACCTGCCAGTTAACAATCATTATTCTATGGGTGGCACTCATTTTTTGCAAACCGGTTATTTGTTACTTAACAGGAATGCTCCTTTTTTATTCTGTTTTGTCCGTACTGTTTCTTACTTCAGTGTTACATTGCTACATCAGGAAATTTTTGCCGATCGGCATGAAATTTTTCAAAGAAATGTGCTCTGCACAAATATAAAAAGAGCATACCATGCGGTATGCCCTTTGTCAACGGATCTTACTTATTGAACGTCTTGAATTATCCGGCTTATCCAAAGATATTAACCAGATCATTAAATAACAGGAACACCATCAGTACCATGAAGAACATCAGTCCAATAAAGTGTACCATGCCTTCTTTTTCGGGAGGCACCGGCTTGTGTGTGATGGCTTCCCAGATCAGGAATACCAGTCGGCCGCCGTCCAGCGCGGGGATCGGCAGAAGATTCAGAATTCCCAAGTTAACAGTAAGCATCAGGGTGATGTTCAACATATTCACCAGTACATTCTGCCAGCCGTAATCCTTGGTACTTTCGTAGGTCTTGCCAACAACATTTACCGCGATGCCTACAGGGCCTGCCACATCCTGCCTGGAGACCTGCCCCTGCACCAGCATCGCCAGACTCTTCCAGGTCATGTTCACGCAGTAGCGCATCTCATACCAGGAATACCGGAAGCTGTCCAATCCGGACAGTTCTACGAAATCCGCATTACTGATGCCGATCAGATAGCGGCCTTCGCTCTCATCGTACTTCGGTGTCAGCGTTGTAGTTCCCTTTACACCATCCCTTTCATATTCCACCGCTACTTCTCCGCCACGGTAAGTCATAGTAAATAACTGTATTTCTTCATACAGGTGTATTTTACTGCCATTTAAGGAAAGTATCCTGTCTCCGGCCTCCAGTCCCGCTTCCTGTGCGGCGCCGCCATCCACGATCTCCGTGGCTACCGGATCACGGATCACAATCAGATTCACCATAATAAAGGCAATGATAAAGCCCAGAATAAAGTTAAATATCGGTCCTGCCAACACGGTGGAAATCCTCGCCCACACATTGGCGTTCAGGAAAGATCCGCTGTGATCTTCACCGTCCTCCTTCTCATTCAGACCGTCTTCCCCCTCAAACATACAGGCTCCGCCGATGGGAAGAAGCTTCAGGGAATATTTCGTGTCTCCTTTCTGAAAAGAAAACAGATTCGGGCCCATACCCACGGAAAATTCTATCACATGAATTCCATTGGCCTTCGCCAGCAGAAAATGTCCGAATTCATGTGAGATTACCACCACCCCAAAGATCAATACAAACAAGATCAAAGTAACCATTTATTGCCTCTCAGAATACACTTTTTCAATAAAATCATAGACAGATGCCTCTGTCTCTAGGATCTCCTCCACATTCGGATTCTCGATCACCTTATGCTGCTCCATGGCCTCACGAATCAGCTCCGGGATCTGAAGATAAGCGATCTTACGGTCTAAGAACAGTCCTACTGCTTTCTCGTTGGCTGCATTATACACCGTAGGCATACTGCCGCCGATGCGCTGTGCATCATAAGCCAGCTTCAGGCCAAAGAATGTCTCCATATCCGGCTTTTCAAATGTGATCTGTGCCAGTTCATAGAAGTCCAGACGTTTCCCCGGCATTGGACGCCGATCCGGATAAAACAGAGCATACTGGATCGGCAGTTTCATATCCGGTGTTCCCAGCTGTGCGATCACCGCTCCGTCCACATACTGTACTGCGGAATGGATAATGCTCTGGGGATGCACAATGACCTGGATCTGGTCCAGATCCACACCGAACAGCCACTTTACTTCCATGACTTCCAGGCCTTTGTTCACCAGAGTGGAAGAATCAATGGTGATCTTCCGTCCCATGGACCAGTTGGGATGCTTCAAAGCATCCTCCACCTGAATATTTTGCAACTGCTCTCTGGTCCTGCCGCGGAACGGACCACCAGATGCTGTAAGCAGGATCTTCTCAATCCTTCCGGCCGGTTCTCCGTTCAGTGACTGGAAGATTGCGCTGTGCTCACTGTCCACCGGCAGGATCTTCACACCCATTTTCGCCGCTAACGGCATAATGATGTGCCCTGCCGTTACCAGCGTCTCCTTGTTAGCCAGGGCAATATCTTTTCCTGCTTCAATGGCAGCGATCGTCGGTCTGATACCAATCATTCCCACAATCGCCGTCACTAATACCTGGGACTGCGGCATTGTTGCGATCTCCAACAGACCATCCATGCCACTTACAACCTTCACAGGTAAATCCGCCACACGGCTCCGCAGGTCTGCTGCCGCTTCCCCACTCCACATGCCTGCGATCAGAGGATGGAATTCTCTGATCTGCTGTTCCATCTGTTCTACGCTTTTTCCGGCAGCCAGTGCTACCACCTGCAATTCCGGATTATTGCGAACGACTTCCAGAGTCTGGGTTCCGATGGAGCCGGTAGACCCCAGAATTGCTATTTTTTTCATAGTTTTTGTCATTCCTTTCGCTTCGCTCAAGGCACAAACAAGTTATGAAAAATGTTGTGCCCCTCCACTCTTTGATTTATAATTCTTTCAAGGAATAGCAATACACTACAGAGCACGGAAGGAGAAGTGGCGAATTTATTTCGACCCCGTATAGTTATATGTGCCGTCATCCCACAAGCACAAACAAGTGGGACATTGAGCCCGGACTCTTATCATTGGTAATAAACCATGTTTATTCAGTCGCAGGATGACAGTCAATGTTGCTATTCCCTTTTTATAAGGTGGTGATACTTATGATGAAGTTAAAATACTCCATCTGCTGTGGACTTGATGTCCACAAAAATGTTATCGTTGCAACCATCGTAACTACCAATAAGGACGGCATATCCGAATATCTGCAAAAATCTTTTTCAACCATCAACTCAGATATTCAAAGGTTTCACAACTGGCTTATCGAGAATAATTGCTATCATGTTTGTATGGAATCCACCGGAAAGTATTGGATTCCTATTTTTAATTATCTCGAAAATGACATTGATGTCTGCCTTACACATCCGAAGTATGTCAAAGCCATTAAAGGCAAGAAAACGGACAAAAAGGATTCTAAATGGATTGCCGACCTCTACAAATTTGATCTTGTCAGATGTTCCTTTATTCCTCCAAAAGATTTTCGTCAGCTTAGGGAACTTTCCAGATACCGTTTCAAGCTGGTCTGCATGAAGTCTTCCGAGAAGAATCGCATCCAGAACTGTATGACCATTTCCAATGTCGGCATTGCCAGTGTTCTTTCTGATCCTTTTGGCAAGACAGCAACTGAAATCATCTCTTATCTATTGGAGCATACTGCCGATTCCATGGATGAAAAAGCTGTCCGCAAACTCATAAAGAAAGGGGCTAAATCCAAGTCTGATGAAATCATCGAAGCCATCAAAGGCTACACTATTGAAACAGATCAGGCTAAAAAACTAGAGCTTGCCCGGGGGCATCTGGAATATCTTGACGATATGATTACCCAGACCGAAGTGGAACTCTATGTCCGCATCAAGCCTTATTACGAGTTCGTGGAGTTTGTCAGTACCATGCCCGGCATGACAGAGTTAAGTTCCACGATTGTTCTTGCAGAAACAGGCGTTGATATGGATATTTTTGATGATGCAAAACATCTGTGTTCCTGGTGCGGACTTTCTCCTGCCAACAATGAATCCGCTGGTAAGAAAAAGTCTGTCCGCATTGCCAAAGCAGGCGATTACCTGAAACCAATGATGGTTCAATGTGCCCTTGCTGCAATTAAGAGCAAAAAGCAGCCTTATTTTGCAATCAAATATGGTCGAATCAAAAAGCGACGTGGACACAAAAAGGCAATCATTGCCATTGCAAGAATGATGATGGTCTGTATTTACCACATGGTTTCAGAAAAGAAGCCCTTTACCCCTACTGACTATGAGGAATTGATGGACCCTCAGAATCATGTAGAGAGTGTCGTCTTGAATGAGAACAATGTGTTTGCTTACCTTGAAAGCCTTGGTTACGACAGCTCTAAGTTAGTGAAACGCAACGATAACTAACATTTTTTCTGCTTTCTATACTTGTAAAAACAGGGTTTTATGAACCCTTATATAAGTGCGCCCAAAAATCTACTTTATTTTTCACTCTTATGCTCCTTGTATCTTACCTTTGGGACTAACGCAGTCCAATCATCAGAATGGCAAGAAAATACGTCATCGGTGCTGTCACCGTCATGCTGTCAAACCGGTCCATGATCCCACCATGTCCGGGGATCAGTTTGCCATAATCCTTGATGTTATGGTTCCTCTTGATGGCAGATGCCGCCAAGTCACCGACCATACTCATCACCGCGCCCGCCGCACAGATGAATGCGATTGTCCAGGTGATGATCTGATCAGGGAATGCCGCTTCCACAAAGAAATGTGCATACAAACCACCGATCAGGGCTGCTCCGGCGACACCGCCGATACATCCCTCGAGAGACTTATGCGGGCTTAATTCCGGGAAAATATGCTTCTTTCCGATCAGTTTGCCTACGACATAGGCACAGGTATCGCATCCCCATGAACTGATCAGGATCAGCCATACCAGATAAATTCCGTTCTCGCACTCGCGGGTCAGATAGGCAAAGGACAACAGCACCGGTGCATACAGGAAAGAGAACACTGCTGCCATGACCTGACTTGCCTGATATTTCGGAAAGGCTGCCACATAACAGAACATTTCCGCCATGAACAGTGCTACAATACACATCAGCAGTAATGTATGGTCTCTGGTGAAAAACAGTGTTGCATAATATGCCGTCACTCCCACAAAACCGATCCATTCCAGTGCATTAAATTTTTTCTCATCCGTTGCACATTTTAATGCCTTGGTAAGCTCTCTGTATGCAATCAGAGAAATAAGCCACAACGGCACTGCCAGAAACACATTGCCGAAGCTGAACGTAGCCAGTGCAATGGCAAGCAATACGATGCCACTGAGCAAACGGGTCCAAAACATAAGCTATTCCTCCTTCAGGCCGCCATATCTTCTGTCTCTATGATTATATGCTTCCACAGCCTTGATCAATTCTTCTTTTGTAAAATCCGGCCAGGGAACCGGGGTAAAATAAAACTCCGTATATGCCAGCTGCCACAACAGGAAATTGGAAATCCTCTGTTCATTGCAGGTTCGGATCAGCAGATCCGGATCCGGAATTCCAGCAGTATCCAGGTATCCTTCCAGAGTATCTGCCGTGATCCCTGCAGGATCCACTTCTCCACTCTGTACTTTTGCGGACAGTTTTTTCACTGCACGGACGATCTCATCCCTGCCTCCGTAATTAATGGCAATCTGGAAATGCAGGCCATCGTTGTTCTTTGTGGCCTCTTCCAGTTCCGCGATCCGCGTCCGGATATCCTCATCCAGTCTGGTCTTGTCACCCAGGACTCTGACACACATACGGTTCTTCTCCGCTGTCTTCAGACAGGTCTTCATATAATTGCGGAGCAGCTTCATCAGCGCGTCCACTTCATCCTGCGGGCGGTTCCAGTTCTCTGTAGAAAAAGCATATACTGTCAGATACTGGATTCCCATACGGTACGCCTCTTCACAGATCACTTCCACCGTCTTGGCTCCCTGCATATGCCCGTAATTGCGGGGCATTCCTTTTGCTTTGGCCCAACGGCCGTTGCCGTCCAGAATAATTGCTACATGATTCGGAATTTTCAGATTCTCTTCCATAGTTTTAAACCTTCTTAAACCGTCATGATTTCCTTGGACTTGCTGTCGATCAGAGCATCAATATCCTTTACATACTTGTCGGTAAGCTTCTGCAGATCATCTTCCAGACCCTTGATCTCATCTTCGGATACTTCTGTCTTTGCCAGCTTCTTGAAGGCATCGTTGCCGTCTCTTCTGATATTACGGATAGCTACTTTGCCTTCCTCACCCTTCTTCTTTACTTCTTTTACCAGATCTTTTCTGCGTTCCTCGGTAAGCTCCGGGAATACCAGGCGGATCACACTGCCGTCGTTGGAAGGGTTGATACCGATATCGGAAGTCATGATTGCTTTCTCGATCTCTTTGATCAGAGACTTCTCCCAGGGAGCGATCTGGATGATACGTGCCTCGGGAACGGTTACATTACCCACCTGCTGAATAGGGGTAGGCGTTCCATAGTAGTCAACTCTCAGTTTGTCTAATACATGAGGGTTCGCACGTCCCGCACGGATAGCAGCAAAATCTGCCTCCAGAAACTCATAAGCCTTCTGCATCTTGTCACTATATACCTGTACTCTTGCGTCCATTGTTTTCCTCTCTTCTGCGCTCTGCGCCTTTCCATTTTTATTTTCTGAAATTATACGGTTACCTTGGTTCCGTTGAACTTGCCCTTCAAGGTATTCACAATGCTGTTCTCTTCATTCAGGCCGAATACCCACATGGGCATCTTGTTGTCTCTGGCCAGAATGGAAGCGGTCATATCCACTACCTGAAGATTCTTGGCAATTACTTCATCAATAGATACTTCATCATATTTCTTCGCTGTAGGATCTTTGGCGGGATCTGCATTGTAGACACCGTCGATTGCCTTAGCCAGCAGAATGACATCTGCCTCTACCTCAATGGCACGAAGAACAACGCCGGTATCGGTGGAGAAATAAGGGTGTCCCGTACCACCTGCGAAGAACACTACCATACCTTTGGCAAAATATTTATTTGCTCTGTCCTTGGAAAACAGCTTGGTAAAGGATCCGCACTCAAAAGGTGTCAGGATATTGGTCATCATGCCTACGGAACGGAAAATCTCGGAGACATAAATACAGTTCATGATCGTAGCCAGCATTCCGATCTGGTCTGCCTTGGTACGGTCAATGTTCTCACTGGAACGTCCTCTCCAGAAATTGCCACCACCGATAACGATACCTACCTGAATACCGTCATCTACCAGTTCCTTTACCTGTAATGCTACCTTTCTGACGGTCTCCTCGTCAAAACCGGTCTTCTTCTCTCCTGCCAGTGCTTCTCCACTAAGCTTCAGTAATATTCTCTTCATGGTCATATGCTCCTTATTTTACTTTCTTTTTCTCGGGCTTGTAATCATCGAAGAAGGAAGTCGGGCTGACATCCGCATAGCACTGAGAGCACATACCTTCGATTACGGCACCGTTGTTGATCTGTACGGACTTGGACTTGATGTTGCCCATTACGATGGCGGAAGAATCCAGCACTACAGGTCCCTGTACATCAATATCGCCCTTTACTGCACCTGCAATAGCTGCGCTGATGGCAGTGATGTTGCCGATGACTACAGAACTTGCACCGATTTTTACAGAACCTTCGCTGACGATCTCACCGTTGATCTTGGCTCCCTCTGCAAAGATCTCGGCAGCCTTGGAATTTCCATTGATATATCCGGTAATATTCAGTTTGCCCAGAATATCAATATTTCCGTTGATCGTACCTACCAGATCCATAGATCCTTCAGAACTTACATCTCCGGTGATAACCATACCTGCGGTGATAACTGCTGTTTCATCTGATGCGATTTTTGCGTCCATTCTCTTCTCTGCTCCTTTGCTATTCTCTGTATTCTCCTGCTTCAGAACACTGTCCACAGTCATATCGTTCTGAAGTATACTGTCCAGATCCAGTTCCGGTACGGTCTCTCCTATGGGAGCTTCCTCTATCCGGGATTCTTCTGCCGTTGTTTCCTCTTCCGGCTGTTCTTCTTTTTCCTGGGGAATTTCAATAGAATCCAGGTTCTTCAACATTTCTTCCAATGCTGCATTGTCATTTGGTGTCTCTTCCGTCTGCGGCTCCATCGGAGTCTCTTCCGTTGTCTCCTGCGTATTTTCCACCGGCTGCTCCTTCGTCTCTTCCACGGCTGCCTGATCCAGCTCTTCCTCCGGCATCAGTTCATTAACCGCCTGGGACAGATCTTCCTTCAAGTCTGAGAAAAATCCCATGATTATGTACCTCCATTTGTTTCTTGTTATTTATCAGCGGTTTTTGCGTTCTGCGAACGATCAAAACCGCAACAGGCATTCTCTTCTTACAGGTATTCCTACTCTATATGATGAATCGGCCTGGTATTTTCCGTAATCGGCAGGATCACTGTATCCGGCCGGGCCAGAATATTCTCTATGATATCCGGCAAAGCTTCCACTGTAGTCGGCTTCTCCGCGGAATCATGCAACAGTATGATAGACGTGTCTCTGGTATCGATATCCTTGGTACAGTTTTCCAGTAATGTATCCGTGGATAACTTCATGCTTCCGCCGTCTCCGGAGGACACATTCCAGTCGTAGTATTCCACTCCCTGACTGTCCAGATAATCGATAAAATCATGCATATCGATCTCGCTGATCGTATTGGAGCTTCCACCCGGGAACCGGTAACAGACACTCTCCACTCCGGTGGCCTGATAGATGGAGTCCCTGATCCGGGCAAAATCCTGTGTAAAACTGTCCATTGATTCATACAATTCCTTATATTTATGACTGTATGAATGCATTCCCAGCGTATGTCCTTCGTCAACGATCCTTTGCAGCGCCTCTTCTGCATTGGTTCCTTCTTTTCCCACCACAAAAAATGTGGCTTTGACATTGTAGCTGTCTAAAATATCCAGGATGTCATTCGTATAAATACTGGGGCCATCGTCGAACGTCAGATACACCTTGTGAATTTCTTCCTGCCCGAAGCTTTCCTCCGCCACCGGCTCTGAAGCTTCTGCGCCGGGACTGTCCTCCTGTATCTGAGGTGTCTGTACCGGTGTACTCTTCTGCTCCTGCAACTGCTGCAGCAGCGTCTGTAACTCCTGATTCCGGATATCCAGTTCATCCAGTCTCTGCTCCAGTGTCTTCAAAGTTCCGTCAATCGTATGCAGCCTGCAGATCAGATACACACAGCACAGGAGCGGAATCACGATTCCCGCCGCCACGATACCTATGATCATCTTCTTCAACCGCTGCACTCTTTTTCGCCGGGCTTCCGGCAATGTCTGTTGCAGTTCTTTTGCCATGAATCTGTTAACGTCTCTCTTCCTATTTCGAAAATCTCAGCCTCCATCAGACAAGACTTCTGTAACAGTATAGCATATTCCACTTTTTTGGGAAAGAGATTTATGTAAAATGTTATTTTGTAACGCAGAAAGCCGCAGGAGATATTGCTATCTCTGCGGCTTCCTGCGTTATAATTTCATTCCCCTGTTTGTATTCCCCGTATGCCTGGGTTCCCTACCCAATTTCCTGCATTCTTCGTTCCGGATAATGTCCCATAATGAAATTATGGAAAAAGAGTTCCGGAAGATGGTGACTCCGAAAGCGATACCAGATATCCTCCGGTACATTATCAAACTGCCAGATCTGTCCGTTGTTTGCAAATTCGATTTCCAACATTTGCTGCTGGGCATCGTACCCGGCAGACTTGATCATGGGATTTGCCCACATTATTCGCTTCATCTTTTGTTCTCTCTTTCTCATTCTGCTTGTTGTCACCCCTGACATAAATGTCCATTCGCTGTAAGGCGTTCAGCTGTATCTTTTTCCTGAAAGATTTCCCCTTATACTTTCACGTGAAGATTTTTGTCCCACCCACTGTGACAATTGCAGTATATTTTATTTTTCCCTTCGTTTTCCCTTATGCAGGTTTTAGCATACTTTCTGAATACATTGTTGTATCCCCACCCCTAGTGGTTCCTGCTGCAAGTAATATGTACTTTGTATTTCTGCAGTTCATACATTATTAAGTTTTTTCGTAAGTGTAGCAAGGGTTTATTGTGTGTTGTTTGTTACTTGATAGTTCTAATTGTTATAGTACGAATTTGAAGGCACCGGTGTCGTTGACAACTTCTTCGTAAACATCATAGTTTGCATAGTGAGTGCAAAGTACCCGGTAGGTTTTACCATTAACCGCATCAGGATAAATAAGTCCCGCCATAAACATATCTTCATTATAATTTTCAGCACCTGAAGACGTCATTACCGTCTTCCATCCATACCACATTTTTTGCTGTACCTTTATGTCTTTTACTCCAATAACACTGGATACTTCCACAGACAGAGTAGTAAATGTCATTTCTAATCCATTTAATGTAAACGCCATTGTGATTTCGCAATCAACCATCGTCGTTAATGGTTGCACTGTCGAATTGTATTCAACCTCTTTGTTTGTCACATTTACATTTGGGATATTACTGTCTGTAAGCTCCTCTGCATGTGTTTTTAAGCCCACTGTTGGCATTGCCAAAATTGCAATTAACATAGCAGCTAATGCTCTAACACTCCACTTTCTCTTTTTTGTTCCTTTCAAACCTTTACTCCTTTCCATCATAAGAATATTTTGCTACACTTTTAAGGTATTATCATCTTTACCATGACGTCCCTCTATATACTTCATGACGCATACCGCACAAATCTTACAAACTTTTTCAAAATTCATTCAACGAATTCATTCAACGAATTCAATTAGCAATTAACAAATTCATTTAACTAATTCATTCAACCATTCGATTAATCATTTATTTATAATTTCTCTCTTTCCGTTTTCACAAACAAAAAAACCTTAAAATTCTAACCATAGAATTTCAAGGTTTTTATATATACATCCTATTGTAGCTTCCCTTCGTGACTTAAAATCACATTTTTATACTCTATTACAATATCCTGGATCCTATCCTCATCACTTCTGCCTATAACAATATACTTCTCCTTACCATAATAAAAATACATGATATAGGTATATTCCCCAGATGACTCTTCTTTTGAAAAAATATCAAAATTAATTCCCCCATCTTCAAATTCTTTTTCAAAAGTATAACCCGGATATGTTTCCCTAACTCTCTGAATTTCCTGAGGATATATTCTTATTTCAAATCTCAGCGCATCATTCACATTATTCATATATACATATACCGTATCATTATACATGCTTTTCATAACCTTAATATTATCTATTTCATATGCTGAAACTCTCTCAATTTCACCTACTTCCTCGACATACTCTTTGTACTCTTCTGGTATTTTTTCTATGTCATAATATTTTTCAATTTTATAATTATATGACTCATTATCCACACCTTCCGGTGCCGTAATCATAGTCGTCCCTTCCTCGTTCTTATCCATCCACCAGAAGAAACCTCCATGCTTCTCCGCATTGGCAACTACCTGCCAGGAACCGCCAAGTACCATTACGACAAGTACCGCTGCCGCTACTACCGCAAATCTGCGTCTGCGAAAGTACCAGAGCACTTTATGAAGCTTACCCTCCCTGGGCTTGTCCTCCTCTTTCTCTGCAACAGGTTCACTTTTGTCCTTCTCTTCTTCGGTGCCAAGCAACAGGCGCTCCTCTTCTTCCCTTTCCTCACAATGTTTCCAGAAATCATCCAATGCCTCTTCCACAGGCAATTCATCTTCTACATTGTCTTCCTCTGTTTTCAGGTTGTCCAGCAGTTTCATTAATGTCTGTACTTCATCCGCATCAAACTCTTCATCTGATGCTTTCATAATGTACCAGTCCAACCGCTTGGTAAGCTCCTGAATCAGGCTTTCGTTATCCTGCTTCTTCATTTTAATTCCAATTCCTTTCCCTTCTGCATATCCTTATCTGGTGTAATATTGGTCCCTCGTTAAGTACATGATTCTTTTTTGTCAATTCTTACAGATTTTTTGTATTTTTTGTCGATACCGGACTCGTCGGGTATGTTTTGGGCTATCTTGCTTCTCAATCTGCTGATCCTGACACTCATATTGTTCTCGGATATTTTCTCAAGTTGTGCCAGCTCAGAAATTGAATACCCGTGAAGAAAATATTTGTAAAATCTGTTCTTCTCCTCTTCCGTCAGGCCTTTCGTTATTATGAGATCAAGTTCTGATTTTCCGTAACCGTCTTCCGTGAATGTATATTCGTCGGCATCCAGGTCGACTTCACATTCTATCTTCTTCAATGACTTATTCAGTTCACGTATTTTATTCTTGGCAGTATTGATCAGCCATCCCATTGGATTGGAATGTTCACAGAGAATATCCCACTTTTTATACGCAACATAATACGTTTCTTGCAGGACATCCTTTGCCAGTTCCTTGTCTGCCACCCTGTAGCGGATAAACTTGTATATTTCCGCCTGTGTCCTACGGTACATCTCATCAAATTCTTGATGGTCTCCTGTTGTCTCTTCTTTCTGCATGTGCACCTACCATCGCCTCATATAGAGGTTTTATCTTTCTAAAATATTTACTCTATAATTTAACATTTATCCCCGTACTAAATATAGATGATTTTACTATAAAGTAAAAATTTGTTTTACATCTGCTTATATTTTACTTTTCGTAGATTTTGTGTCAATTTTTTCTCATCGACAAATACTGTTAAAATTTGCAATTTTTGTTGTTGACAAACGGTATCTCTTTTGTTAGAATGAATCACGGTGATTGCGTTAGCCGTCACGTGATGCTGCTGTGGCTCAGTCGGTAGAGCGTCGCATTGGTAGTGCGGAGGTCACGGGTCCGATTCCCGTCAGCAGCTCTCATATAAGAAGCGGAAACATTGATTTTACAGTGTTTCCGCTTTTTGTTTTTCACAAACGCTGTAGATTTTCTTACTGCAAATCTCATCTCTGTCACAAAATTATAAATCCTCCAATAATACATGTGCCGGTATCTCCAGCACTTCAGCAATATCAAATATTACCTCCAAAGAAAACGGCTGGTCACAATTCGGTGCCTCGATCTTGGTGAGATAGCTGATACTAATACTTACTCTGTCCGCCAACTGCTCCTGTGTAAGTCCTCGTTGTTTTCGATATTTTTTAATCGCCTGTCCTATAATTTTATATTGTTCCGAATGTTTCTGACTCATTCCCTCATCTCCTGTTTCCTACCTCTACAATTCTAAAGGATAATGAAAGAATGAATGTTTCAGTCATAATGAAAGTTATGGGTAAAAAAATACCGATTTATTTTGCATCCGTTTCCAATGCCTGATAAATCGGTATTTCATAAACAATTATTTTCTTCCTAATAGTTTAATCTCTGCGTAATGTAAATTTGCCTACCACTTCATTTAAGGAATATGCCTGTGCCGACAATTCCTCGCTGGTTGCAGAAGATTCCTCCGCAGATGCGGAATTGGATTGTACGACCTCCGAAATCTGAGTCACTCCCACTTCTGCCTGTTCCATTGCCTGTGCCTGCGCTGTTGATTCTTCACTAAGTCTCCTGGAATCTGCTGCGATCTCCTTAACTCCGGTCACAATCTGCTCCAGTGATTCCGCTGCCGCTTCAGCGGCCTGATTTCCCCTCTCAATTTCCTGCAGAGAGCCTTCGATCAGACTTCTGGTATCCACTGCGGACTGTGCACTCTGTTCTGCCAGTTTGCGAATCTGTTCTGCCACAACAGCAAAGCCTCTTCCTGCTTCCCCTGCTCTGGCAGCCTCGATTGCGGCATTCAATGACAGCAGGTTGGTCTGACTGGCAATGTCTTCGATTTCTGCAATAATATTCTGAATCTTTTTGGACGTATCGTTGATTCGATCCATCTCTTCCATAAGAGATTTCATCTGTGCATGTCCGGCATCCGCCTGCTGTGCATAATTTTCCGCCTTCCGGGTGGTCTTCTGCAATTCACCCGCCGTACGGTTCACTGCATCCGCGATATTTGTAATTGTTGCTGTCAGTTCCTCCACCGAACCTGCCTGATCGGTAGCTCCCTCCGCAAGGGACTGGGCAGATTCTGCCAGATTCTCAGCGCCGGCTGATACCTGTTTTGCAGCTTCTTCTACCTGATGCAGCGTACCGTTCATCTGACGGTTCATTTTACGCATGGCATCCTTCAATGCCACAAACTGTCCTACATATTTATCCTCAATCTTAGTGCCGATAGCATAATTTCCCTCTGCCATCTGTCCCAGAAGTTCTCCGGCATCCGTAATGATCATATCCAGATCCGATGCCATCCCCTTTGCCACCTGTATCATATAAGAAATCTCATCTTCCGTTGCACACTCCGGAAATGCGCTGCTTAAATCTCCCTGTGCGAAGGTCTGCAGACGATCTGCCAATGCTATCATGGGCTTTTCTATGTCTTGCGCCATTTTTCGTCCCAGGATCACCGAACTCCAGAAAGAAACCACAACGATTGCCAGGATCACCAACAGCATATTCCGTTCCATTGCCCGCAGATCCGCTTCCGCACGGTCACCTTTCTGCACGCACAGGTTCATCAGTTCAACGAATTCTGCATAAATCTGTTCATATTGAGCCGTCAAATCTGTCGTATCCAGTTCCTGCGCTTCCAGATAACCATCCGCATCATCCGAAGTTGCCAATTCCAAGATTCGTGCATCCAGCTCCCAATAGCCGTCAAGTTCCGTCAAGACCGCATTGTAAGCTTCTCTTCCCTCGGAGAATTTGAGTGTTCTGCTCAATTCATCCATATAAGTTTCGAATGCCTCTTTCTTCTGGTCATGCAGAGCTGTCTGCTTTTCGATCACAGCTTCATCATCATACCCGACCACTGCGCGCAATGCACTTCTACTCTCCGAAAAAGCGGTCATCGCCTTACCGATATCCCCCTGTGTAAAACCATACCGATTCAGTGCTTTTTCATACTGCGCCGCAGCAATCAGAAGCGCTCCGATTCCAATGATTGCAGCTACCGCTCCAATTACCGCCACTTTTGTGAATCCCTTTGTCAATCGCTTCTTAATACCCTGTTGCTTTTGTGTTGCCATATATCGGTCCCCCTTGTTATTTATAAAAAATGCCATAATTTGCATTTTCATGTAAATTGTAGCACTTTCTGTTTTCCTCTTCAACTGTACGAAGGAATCACTTTTCTCATGTTTTCTGGTCTTTCATTATCTCTTCCGACAAAACCTCTATCCTATGTCTTGACATCTTATCACAATCTTTTTTTATGTCAGTACAATAGTTCAAAAATTTCTCCTTATCTGCATGGTACAGTAAATACATGATATTATAACAGGTATGATATCTATTCTGATCTACGTCCCCCACAGGAAAAGACGTCTTATTATACAGCTGATCCACTTTTGTCATTATGATCTCATGGTAATAACTGTTGCTAAAATAATTTCTGAGTTTATATGAAAATTGGTACGCTTTTTCCCCGTGGGTTGTGATCCTCAAATGTTCTACATATGTCTCAATCAAAAATTCTTTCATGTTTTCATTTTCTTCCATGTATATTATTTTCACCTTGTCTGAAGACATATGGAATAAATCATAAGAGTGCGTTAAAATTTCTTCTTTTCCATCTCTGACTGCCTGTTTTAGCATTTTGTTTAACCCGTTTTTATATATGGTTAAAACATCCTCATTATCTTCCTCCAGAATATCACTCCATACCATATAGGAATCTGCAAATTCGTTTAATTCCACAATGTTTTTTGCCTGAAGCAATCCCTTTTTTAAATCCGGCAGCATTACTTTTATCTCTGCATCTGTCTTATAATAATTGGGTTTATCTCCCGATTTAAGAAACAGTCGATACTCGGCTTCTAATTGTTCTTTATCAAGCGTCCCCTCCTGATAGTATCTCAACAGCATTCCGGTCAAATTATTACTGCTCTTTGTACCATAAAGATATTTCCCTATTCTATGCTCCAACGTATTTTCAATACTGCTCACCATCTTTTTCACCGAATCCGTATTGTTGGGATCATCCTCCTTATAATACAGATTGTGTGTACTTTCAACGACGATGGCATAACATATCAGTCTCAGTTCCTCCAAAAATTCATCTTTATTGCAGTCTTCACAAAATAATATTACATCATCATAAAATCGCTGCGCCTTTTCAAGTGTCCGCAAGTTTTCCACTTTATGAAGGTTCAGAAATTTTTCAATAAATTGAGCATGGATATGCAATTTACTCCACTCGACACTCTCTGCCCGTTCCGTAATAGCATATGTTCGTTCAATTACCTTTTCACTGTATTTGTCAAACATCTCTTTTTTATCTTTTGACATTTCTGCGGTATTCGCAACGAGTATAACTTTCACATAATTACATTGTTTCAGTTCCTCTATGATTCCAAATATCTCTTCCAAATTCATATTACTGTTCATTCTTTCCAGATCGTCTATGACCACAATGTGAAGGAATGTAAATTCTTTGGACAATAATAAAAATAGTTCTCTTTCGTTTGCTATATTTTGTACCACATCCCGGGCCTGTCCGACTTTATCCCAGACCTTTGCTGCGCCTTCTATGATATTATTAGCTATTTCACCAATCTTCCCGCCGACATTATTCTTCAATGCCAGTTGAAACAATACTTCATGATATATTTGTCTCGCATCTGTCATTCCGAACATTGATATTTTACAAACGTCCGATTTCCTGCCAACGCCTCATTTACCGCATAAGACTTTCCGACACCCCAGGTTCCATCAAACAAGATGGTCTTATAAGGTAAGTCATTGATATTGCCAATTATAGTTTTATTTTATCTGCTCTCATTTTTTCCTCTCTGTACAAATTCATAATAACCGGACAATCTTTTTACATAAGTTTCTCCGGTTATCTGTCGTTCTGCGTTGTGTAATTGTTGGTGAGTTCCGGTTTGCAAACGGATTGTCTTATAAATGTCACAGATTAATCATTCCATATTTTCTCTGCATTGCCAGTAGCACTTCCGGATCATCCAGCTGCGCCACCTTATCTGTATCTCCTCCGGCATTGTTTGTCTGCATCCGCAGCATATCCAGTTCTCCTTCCGTCTTTATGTTGAAAAAACGTATCCATTCATCTATGTTCTGTCCCATTAAGACCTTATTCAGTTCTATCACATGCAGTTCCAACAGATTGCTGAACAATCTTCCTTCTTCATCACGCAACAAATATGTCTTATGGTACTGTTTATCTTCCGTCAGGTTAAAATCCAATATACTGATTGCTACACAACGCTTCATCACATCGTAGCTTCTGCCAAAAGAAATCTCTTCTGTGAGCATCTTTCCTAAATAGAACAGTTGTCTCTTGTCCCAGTTTCTGACTGCTTTCACCTGAAGTTCAATATTAATTTTCGTATCATCATTCAGTTCTACCAGAACATCCAGGATCCCCTGTTTCTGGTAACGATATCTTCTCCACAGGTATGTATTCAGCAGTCGCGTACTACGAATCATCTCCACCGGAATATTCAACACCACACTGATAAAATACTTTCGGATCACCGGATTACGGAATAATTCCTTCATACAGTAATCCCATTTAGGACTGATTATCATTTGCATTCTCCTCTCACACTTGCCACAGGAGAATACGCTGACAACGTCAGCAAATCAAATTTCCATTCGCTCTACGCCTTCTCCTGCTCTATTGTTATCATTGGGTAATTAAGCAGGGATTCCTCTGAAGTCATAGACACCGGCTTACACCGATATAGAAATTTGAAATAGAAAATCTGCTTACGAATAGAGGATAGCAAATGAGCACTCGATTGTCAACGTGGCAAAATAGCAAAATCTGTCCCTGGCAAATTTGGGCATTATGCTTTAGAATCAATTTTAACTCCATCTATATATTTATTTTGGTCTTATAGCCTGTCCTTCAGATTTTTCTGAACATCTTTTCATAATCATTCTCCATAATGTAAATCCTATTATTGCTCCAGGGACATTATGAAACGGATCATCAAAAAGTTCAAAGAGTCCACGTTTTGTTAATAACTGGCTGAATTCTATACTGTAACTTATAATTACTGCAATCAATATCACCCATTTTAACTTTCGAACACCTAATCCCTGTAATCCTATTCCTACCTTATTGCTTTAATATAACTCCAAAATGACATAAGTTCTGCCCTCGGATTTCTTATTGTTTGACGGGCATGGAATCGTTCTTCACGTTGTGTCTATAGATCACCGTATTGTTGTCTGTAAAGTCCTTACTGTTCAGATTCTCCGTATATATGCACCCGGGATATCCATACGAACCATCAATATTATGCATAAAGTAATAGGAATTATCGGAAGGGTGCTGTAAAATCGGATATTCAATTTCTGTCCCCGGTACAGTGATCCAGGCATACACATCCGGATTCACCGACTGCCGCTCCTGCCACAATGGTCATTATCTTTCGTTTCATGTGAGCTCCTTCTTCCCAAATAATGGAAGATTTTACTACTCCTAAATTTTATTCTACGTTTTTAACGTAATTTTAATTTCGTTTTAAATGTAACCGTTATATACGTTCAAAACAGGTATTGTCAATAGTTAGGGGGCTTCATGCAGGACGAGATGGCTGGAAAAACAGAAGAAAACGGATACTTCGGGTAAACCGCCGAAGTATCCGCTATTTTGACTATGTTAAACAATTCCGTTCTAATTAAATCCGAACAATTTCTGGCAGATCTTATATCCCTCTACCGAAATCTTCCGTCCGCCTCTTCCGGGAAGGTTCATGGTACCGCCCATAATGCCGTTACGCATCCACAGATACAGGCGTTTGTCTTTTCCTTTCAGGTACTCCCACAGTTCTTTCTTTTTCTCCAGATGTTCTGTGGTACCGGAGCGGATTAACAGTACGGAAGATACTGTCATGATGATCTCCAGATAGTTGCGCATGTACTGGTACAGACGTCGGTTTTTCACCAGTTCCGACTTTCTGCCCACCAGATAATCAATCATCAGCTTCGTCACTCGGATCTGCTGGTCAATGCGGGAGATCATCACGGTCTCATTCACCGACTGATCCTGTCTTCCTATATAATATCTGTAGAAATTCACATCCAGATAATACATATTCTTCACATAAGGAAGCGGTTCAAATACATACAGGTTGTCCACATAGAAGGTGTGCTCCGGAAGCTTCAGTCCACATTCCTGTAACAGTCTGGTACGGAAGATCACGGAGTGCATCAGTATGTAATGGCCCTTCAGAAAATGATGGCAGTCCGTCCAGGTGAACATCTTCTCCACCGGCAGGATATGACGGTACTGGATCACCTTTTTGCGGCGCTCGCCTTCTTTTTCATAGACATAGTTGCTGATGAGCATATCCAACGCCTGACCGCCGCCGGCCAGTTCTCTGAGAGTATCCAGGATCTTAAAATATGCATCCTGCTTCACCCAGTCATCACTATCCACTACTTTAAAATATAGTCCCGTGGCATTGGCGATTCCGGTGTTCACAGCAGAACCATGTCCGCCGTTCTCCTTATGAATAGCACGCACAATCGTAGGAAACTGTGCTTCATACTCGTCTGCAATCTCTGCGGTACGGTCTTTGGTAGAACCGTCATCGATGATCAGGATCTCCACATCCTCTCCGCCGATCAGCAGGGAATCAATACATTTTCTCATATACTTTTCAGAATTGTAACAGGGAATTGCTATGGAAAGTAATTTCATATCGCTGTCCTTTCTTCACTATCTTGTTATTCACTGTCCGGGATCGTTCTCTCGGGCCCCCAGTTTCATGTTCAATCCCTTCGCATAGACTGCAAACGCGGAAGGAATGGGATATTTCTCCCTTGTCTCCGAAGGTTCAATATAGATCCAGTCTGCTGAATCCGGGCCTTCACGCTTCGGTGCCAGTTCATCCACACGGATCAGATATCCTTTCATATGCCATTCTCTATGGGAAAAAATATGCTTTGCATCCTCAAGAGGCTGGATCCGGAGTACCTGCAACCCGTTCTCCGCCAGATATTCCTTGACCTCCTCCGCGGTATGATATCCTTTCATCGAAGGGAATTCATACATACCGGCCAGCAGACCTTTCGCCGGACGCTTATGCAATGCCGCCAGCTCCGCATCCCGGATAATGAGGATCGTCTTCTCCTCCACCGTGCGTTCTTTTGCTTTGGCTTTGTTCGGATATTGCAGCTGTGTACCGTCCGCATATGCCAGACATATCTGCTGTAGGGGACATTCCTCACAGTGCGGAGCCCCGTTGGGAATACATACACAGGCACCGATTTCCATCATAGCCTGGTTGAAATCTCCCGGCCTGTCTGTAGGAATGACCTCCCACAGATCCTTTTCCACAGCCTTTTTTACTTTATCCTCAGAGATACAGCGTTCATCCTTGCGGACTCTTGCAATGACTCTCAGAACATTGCCGTCCACCGCCGGATTGGGCTTGCCGTAAGCAATAGAGGATACCGCCCCAGCCGTATAGCTGCCGATTCCTTTTAATTTTAATAACTCCTCATAAGAATCCGGCATGACTCCGCCATAATCTTCCATGATCTGGATGGCTGCTTTCTGTAGATTCCGTACCCGGTTATAATATCCCAGGCCCTCCCACAGCTTTAACAGCACCTCTTCCGGTGCCTGCGCAAGCGCAGCAATATCCGGCAGCGTCTCCATAAAGCGCTGGAAATAGGGCTTTACCGCTTCCACTCTGGTCTGCTGCAGCATGATCTCAGAGACCCATACGCGGTAGGGAGCAGGATCCTCTCTCCAGGGAAGGATCCTACGGTTATTATCATACCATTTTAAAAGTGGTTTGGGAATCGCCCGAAGGTCACCTTTCCTAAAGATTTCCTTAACATCCATTAAATTTTCATTGTATTTATCCATAGAGTCTACCGCAGACGGTTGCATTCGAACTTCTCCATGGTGAGCAGGCAGTTCTTCAATTCTTCATAACGCTCTTCCGGCTCACCGTCATTTACTTCAATATCACAGGAAATCGCCATGGTCGTGATCATCTCGTTGGTGATACGATGGTGCAGTCCTGCCAGAATATTTAGCTTCTCCTCGTAGGAATCCGCATCCAGAAATTCCAGTACCAACGGATCCAGTGCGGGCTCTTCATCTTCTGCGGGGGAAACCGGTGCTATTGTTGTCTGTGCCGCGGTCGCCGTTGCCTGTACTGCTATGTTCTGCGCCACAATCGGCGTTGCCTGGGCTGCTGCGGGCTGGGACGCAGTCACCGTTGTCTGCGTTGATACGGGGTGCTCCACACCTGCTGCCTCCGTCTCGCGAATCTGTCTGTCCGCCTCCGCTCCCTGTAATTCAAAACGAAAACGCTGTGTCACCTCAGGGTATCTCTGACGATCCACTTCTCCGGTAAACATGGCAAGAGGCCTTGCATAGGTCTTGAAATCTCCATACAAAGCCTGATAAATCACCAGCTGTTCTCCGGTCTCTGAATGTTCCGCAATCGTTACGACCTGATACAGATTGCCCTTAAAATGCTTATATATCTCATGTGGTTTGGGAATAAATGTCATCTGTCGTTCTCCTTTCCCATCGCCTCGTTTACTGTGGCATATGGTATCAGTATACCCCTTATTTCCAAAAAAGTCATGTAAATAGTCTCTAAAAATCTGTCAGCAGATATTCATAAGAGACCGAATAATTGCCGCCTGCGTTGCAGGCCTGTGCCAGTTCTGCGCTCAATGCTCCCCGTTCCGTCTCACTCATGCTGTTGATCTTCTTATGATGAATGGTAAACGTATAATCCGGACTGCCGTCTTCTTCCAGTGCATAGGTCAGCGTCACGCCGCTGTTGCGATAACCGTTCTCATTCAGATACTGCTTCATATCACTCATCAGCTGCTGTTCCTGTATCCGGTTCTCCATGCGCTGCGTCTCATCCCGGCTCTCGCTCTTCACGGTTGCGCCGATACATAATACAATGATCAGAATAAGTACTGCGGTAGTACTGTAAAATGCTCACATTGGAAACGAACTGTCTTCTCATAACCCATACCTCTTTTTCTGCTTTTTGTGCTCAGGGTTCTGTCGGAAATCTTATTTTCCCGTCCTGACAGGTATAGATTACACTTTTTCAAGTCCAATAAAACTCTCTCATTTAAAATATTCGGCACCTGCTGCCTCTACCGCTGCTTTCAGCCCCAGTGCGGACATTCTGGTGGCACCGTTGCCCCAGATGATCATCTGTTCCAGTGCATCGGAGGTTGCCACCGTCACCCGGTATTTCTGCGGCTTAGCCCCCAACTGATGGGTCGTGCGCTCGATATACTGGTCTGCAGTCTCCGCTTCTTTTGTATAGACCACTTCTATATTATGATATTTCATGGTGGAGCCGGGATTGTCCTTCACCTTGTAGGCATCATAGACCAGGATCAGGCGACAGCCCTGATATCCCTGATAGTTACACAGAATATCCATCAGTTTGTCCCTGGCACTGTCCAGATTGATCTTCGCCAGCTCCCGCAGTTCCGGCCAGGCAAAAATAATGTTATAACCGTCCACCAGAAGGTATTCCTCCGGTTTTTCCTGCGGTACGACCTTCCGCATACCGGTGTCACCGGCACTTCCCGCCAAGCTGCCCGTATAGCTGCCACGGTTTCCGGAAGAAGTATGGTATCTGCGGAATCTGTGGGGATCCTCCGCCTTTTTCCCATAAGTCTGGCGGAAGATCTCTTCGATCTCTTCCTGAGAAATAATCCGCTCTACACCACCCCCGGTCTGACGAATAGCGCCCTGCTGCCTGTTTACTGCCTGCAGTCCCGCATCCGAAATGCCGTCCGCATCTTTGGTTCCTTCCTTCTCCGGCTTCCAGCCGCTCTCCACATGGGCATATTCTGGCACCTGGTCCCAGGACACCTGAAAACCGGCACCATGAGCGCAGAATACCGATCCGGTGGGGTTGACCACATCCGCTTCCGGATCATAGCCGATCTCTGCCATTACCTCCTCCGGATTATGGCAGGGTTCATATCCCTTCAGTGTGCAGGACAAACGCCCATGACCTTTGGTATAAGATGCCACCTCTTTTCCATAATCTCCCATGGAAGCCACGGGAACACTTCCCGTCAGCACACTGTTATTGCCTTCTGTCTCCGGTGCTTCAAAGCTTCCGTTCATCCTCGTGATATCCGACATGGCTCTGCCAAGATTCTCCGTAGGCACCTCCAGTCGGAAGGAAAACCATGGTTCTAAGAGAATGCTCTTTCCGCTGCGCATTCCCTGACGTACTGCACGGTAAGTGGCCTGTCGAAAATCTCCGCCCTCTGTATGTTTGGTGTGGGCTTTTCCGGCAATCAGCAATATCCGCAGATCCGTGAGTTCGGAACCGGTCAGCACACCCACATGACGTTTTTCCTCCAGATGCGTCAGGATCAGCCGCTGCCAGTTACGGTCCAGCATGTCCTCGCTGCACAGAGAGGCAAATTGCAATCCACTGCCCCGCTCCCCGGGCTCCAGCAACAGATGTACCTCCGCATAATGACGCAGGGGTTCAAAATGCCCGATGCCTTCCACCGGCTCCGCCAGAGTTTCCTTGTATACAATGCTTCCCGCATCGAATTCCACTTCCAGACCGAAACGCTCCCACAGGATATTTTTGAGGATTTCCATCTGCACCTGTCCCATGACCTGCATATGGATTTCCCTGTTTTCCTCCTGCCACACCACATGCAGCTGCGGTTCTTCCTCTTCCAGCTGGCGTAGTTTCCCAAGTGCCACGACAGGATCCACCTCCGGAGGGAGCAGTAGTCTGTAAGTCAGCACCGGTTCCAGTATCGGCGTGGAGTTCTCGCTTTCATAGCCCAGTCCCTGCCCGGCGAAAGTCTTCGTAAGTCCCGTGACCGCACAGACCTCACCGGCTTTCACCGTATCCACTGCCTCATAGCTTCCGCCATTATACAGACGCAGCTGGTCGCATTTTTCCTCCCAGATTTCCTCTCCTGCACCGCTTCTGCTGTTTCCCACCGGCATTTTAACCCGCAGACTTCCTCCGGTGACCTTCAAATACGACAATCTGATTCCTGCGTTATCCCTGCCGATCTTATAAACCCGGGCTCCGAATTCCTCCGGATATTCCGGTTGGGGCAGATACGCATTCAATCCGTCTAACAGCTCTGTAATTCCCCATTGTTTCAAGGCGGAGCCGAAAAAGCATGGGAACAGCTTACGCTCCGCCACAGTGTCCGATATGTTTTCCGTCGACAGTTCTCCGGTTTCCAGATATTCTTCCATCAAGGCTTCACTACACATGGCCGCGTGTTCCAGTTCTGTTTCCCGTTCTCCTTCATTGTCCCCAGGCTGCAGCAGTTTTCCCACGGATGTAATATTGCTATCCAGCTTTTTCTGTAGCTCCGTCAGTACTTTTTCCGGATACGTCCCCGGTTGATCCATCTTGTTTACAAATAAAAATACCGGCACTTCATATCTTTTTAACAGCCGCCACAGCGTATGTACATCTCCTTGCACTCCATCGCTTCCGTCGATGACCAGAACCGCCGCATCCAGTACCTGCAGCGTCCGTTCCATTTCCGCAGAGAAATCCACATGTCCCGGGGTGTCTAACAGTGTGATATCCACATCTTTCCACCGGATTCTCGCCTGTTTGGAGAAAATGGTGATTCCTCTTTTCCGTTCCATGTCCCCGTTATCCAGAAAAGCATCTCCGTGATCCACTCTTCCGGCCTTTTCTATGACACCACAGGCACATAAAAGGCTTTCTGCCAATGTTGTCTTCCCGGCATCCACATGTGCCAGGATCCCAACGATACTTTTTTTCATGCTTATCCTATCCTTCCAATGCCAGCATCATCCTGCAGGCACGTATAAAACGTTTTTTCTATTATAAAGAATACTATATCCATGAGCATTTTCCAACTGTTTTGTATTTCCAGATACCGTTTGCAAATCCGGCACCGCATAGGATATAATGTAATGAGCGCAAGAGAGCCAACATGCTTGCATGATTGGTGAACGGCTCATTAGTGAACGAATATCCTGCGAAGCAGGATGTAGAGCGCGATAGCGCGGATTCGTGAGCTCATGATATAATGAGCGCAAGAGATCCCACATGCTTGCATGATTGGCGAACGGCGAAGTTGATTATGATAGTTGCGAAGCAACGTTAAGCACCGAAGGTGCGAATCATGATATAATGAAATGTAAGATTCAGGAGGCACTATGATCAAACTTATTGCAACCGATATTGACGGCACGCTATTGAGGGACGGCACTCTGATGCTGGATCCTGAATACATGACCGTCATTGAAAAGCTGATTGCAAAAGGCATCCGTTTCGTTGCCTGTTCCGGCAGACAATTTATCAGTGAGCGGAAGCTTTTTGCTCCCATCCGCGACAAGCTCCTCTATATCACCGACGGCGGTACCGTGGTCCGCACACCGAAGGAAATTTTAAAGGTGCATACCTTACCCGAAGAGATCTGGCACGGCATGTGTGAGACAGTCCGGAATGAATTACCGGACTGCGATTATTTTATTGCCACACCGGATTATTGTCTGGCGGAAGATGCTGGAAGCCGGATGTTCCGGTGGCTTACGGATTCCTACGGATATGACATCCGGGAATCTGCCGATCTTATGAAAACGCCCGTGGACAATGTGATCAAGTTCACTGTATATCATCCTTCCGCCTGTGAAAAAATGTGTGCACCTGTCTTCACTCCCACCTGGCAGTCCCGGGCGAAACTTGCTTCTGCCGGAAAAGAATGGGTGGACTGCAATCCCCTTGGGGTAAATAAGGGGTCTGCGATCCGTTTTCTCCAGGAATATTTGGGGATCGCGCCGGATGAGACCTGTACCTTTGGAGACAATCTGAACGACATCGAAATGCTGCAAAGCGCTGGAATGAGCTATGCTGTCTCCAATGCAAGAGAGGAAGTCATTGCCGCTGCAAGGGATACCTGTGCGCCCTATTGGGAAAACGGAGTGTTGCAGGTGTTGAAAACCTTTTTATAAATTCCCCGGGGCATTCCGAAAGTAAACGCTTGACACTGCTGCGATAAAGCACTATAGTAAACAGGTAAATAGAATATCCGCTAGGGGAGCACATCGCTGAGATTGAAGTGCCGCCATCAAGGCTTCACTTCTAACCCTCACTACTTGAACCGGATAATACCGGCGTAAGGAAGCACATTATTCATACAGAGAGTTTATCTGTATGAATACGATGTTGTCCCTCCTCGCGCACACGAAGGAGGATTTTTTATGTTGTACACTGCTGTTACCAATGACTGGGGAGAGACTACTTATATCCCCACTACCCTGGGAAATGTCCTGTTGGTGATCATTCTGGCCGCACTGTTGGCGGCCGCTGTTTTATTTGCCCGCATGCAGATGAAAAAGACTGCGGCAGCTCCCGCTTCTTCCGATGGTGATTCCAGGATGAAGCACGGCAAGCTCACCGTGAAGCAGCTGGCATTCTGTGCCATGGCCATTGCCCTGGGAACCGTTCTTTCCAATATCAAATTGTTCCATTTTCCTACCGGCGGCTCCATTACTTTGCTGTCCATGCTGGTGATCTGCCTGCCCGGCTACTGGTTCGGTCTGGGTGCCGGTATTGCCACAGGTGTAGCCTACGGTGTCCTGCAGCTGCTCATAGATCCCTATGTATTATATCCCCTGCAGCTGGTGGTAGACTATCTTCTTGCTTTCGGCGCTCTGGGACTGTCCGGTCTCTTCTCCAATGCGAAGCTAGGACTGATCAAGGGATATATTGCCGGGGTTCTTGGAAGATATGTGTTTGCCGTGATCTCCGGATGGATCTTCTTCGGCTACTATGCCTGGGAAGGCTGGGATCCCCTGCCTTACTCCCTCGCCTACAATGCTATCTATATCTTCTCTGAAGCAGCCATAACTCTGGTAATTTTAAGCGCTAAGCCGGTACGGAATTTGTTTGCGAAATTGAAAGACATGGCTTTGAACGACTAAATAGAAAGTTAGTTAAATACATTGGCAAAATCCACGAACTCCCGGAGCATGCGATACACATGTCTCGATGTAAGGTCTCCGGATGTGAATTTTCTACGAAAAGTGATGAGTAGTTCTCGTCATGACGGGGCCGCCTACAGTCGACATCCATGTCGACAATCGGCTGACGCGGACATCGTGTCCGCTTTCCCCCTGCCTTTCAGCACTTTTCTAGAAAATATCAACATCCTCCGACAAACATCTTCGACATGGCACCGCATACGCCGGGAGTTCTGCGTTTTGGAAAGCTTTCAAAAAAACCAGTAGCCCCGGCTGGGTATAAGAATAAGCAGTGCCGTAAGCAGACGTCGGTACCATAGCGTCCCAAGGGACGCATTGCGGTCGTATTGTGACCGCTTATGTACCGCTACGCTCTGCGACAGGAGCGCATCGTACTAAAGTGCGAGCGTGCCGCGTTTCTTATACCTTGCCAAGGGCTACGGGGATTTGATAGCATTTCTTTACTAACTTTCCATCTATCTTCAGCCAGTCTCTACCCACCTTGCATGGCAAAAACAACACCTTCACCCCAGCGGCCTCGGCTTCCGCCAGAGCGGTACCAAATTCCGGCTGCATTTCCACATAAGGACGTACTTCCGTCACTCCTTCCATCTGAATCACAAAGGCAACCACACATTCATATCCTTCCTGTCTCGCTGCGGCCAGTTCCCGCAGATGCTTCACCCCACGCTCCGTGGGTGCATCGGGAAAATAGCCGATGCCGTTGATCTCCAGAGTACAGCCTTTCACTTCCATGAGTATTTTGTGCTCCCCTTTTTCCAGATAGAAATCAATGCGGGAATTTCCATAGGTATACTCCGGTCTGACCACATCATAGTCCTGCGCCTCCAGCCATTCCTTCACGACCTTATTCGGTGCCTGACTGTCAATGTTGATCCAGCCGATCCTGTCTTTATAAACAGCCACCAGGTCATACAATGTCTTTCTTGCCGGATTATCCGACTGTTCCAGACGCACCGCTGCCCCGGGGAGCAAAAGTTCCCTGCATCTTCCGGTATTTTTCACATGCACCGTCTCCGCTTTCCCTGCAATCTCCACATGGGCAATAAACCGGTTGGGACGGTCAATGAATTTTCCCTCTACGATCTTTCCATACTTCATGTAAAATTTCCTATCCTTAACTCTATCCGCTCCCCGACTTTCGACACTGCTTTACGCCCCCAATTGCCAAGACTCTGCGGCATTTCCCGAGGTCTCCCGCGACCGTCCGCCACATGCTCATTCTATCCGCACTCGCCGTTCCGCATAGACTTCACTAGCAGCGGCACCTCGAACAACAGCATCACGATCCATCCGACCATATTGGCCCAGGCCAGGCTGGCAAATTCCATCTGTAACAGACGGATCATTACAAATACTGCCACAACTCTGCCGAACATATTCATAAATGTGCTGTACAATGTCACTTTCAGATCACCAATACCACGGAAGAATCCCTGCACACCATTGGTCAATCCCGGCAGAATATACATCCAGGAGATCAGATGCAGATAACTGATGCCCAGAGATACCACCTGTGCATCCCCGTCCTCGGCGAACAATGTCATGATCTGCGGAGCCAGTCCCCAGATTACACAGAACAATCCGATGGAATAGACCAGCTCGATCAAAAGACCTGTCTGGAATCCCTTCTTCATCCGCTCCTTATGCCCTGCACCCTTGTTCTGTGCCAGAAAAGTCGTCATGGCATGTCCGATATTCTGCTGTGGTGTATAGGCAAAATCATCCACTCGGTTCACCGCGGTAAATGCCGCCATGACCGCAACACCCTGCGTATTGACCACAGACTGTATGATCAGTTTTCCCAGCTGCAGACATACCTGCTGCATGGCACTGGTACTGCCGTAGCTGACTGTCTTGCCCAGCAGGCTCTTATCGAATACCCACCACTTTTTCCCAAGACATAAAAGAGGAATCTTTTTCTTAATATATATACCGCACAGCAGGCAGCAAAGTCCCTCGCTGCACACTGTGGCAATGGCACTTCCCGCCACACCCCAGCGCAGTACCACAACGAAAAACAGATCTCCGAAGATATTCAGGAAAGCACTGGTCACCAGAAAATACAGCGGCGTCTTGCTGTCTCCCAACGCCCGCATGGTATTTGCCAGAAAATTATACATGAACGTAAAGATCAGGCCCATGAAAATGATCCTAAGATACGCCGCAGCTTCGGGTATGGCTGTCTCCGGCACCCGAATGAGCCGAAGCACCGGATTCGCCAGAAGAAGCATCAGCAGTGAAAACACTACGGAAAACCCGCAGCCAGCTAACATCGTCGTACTGATCTGTCTGGATAAAGTATCATAATCCTTCGCTCCGTACTGGGAGCTCATCAACACACTGGCTCCCATGCACATCCCGCTGATCAACAGGATCGCTATATTCATAATCGGTGTGGAAGTGCCCACTGCTGCCAGTGCCTGCTCTCCCACGTATTTTCCTACGATCACGGAGTCCACAGCGTTGTAGGTCAGCTGAAACAGATTCCCCAGTACCAACGGGATTGTAAAAGATACTAAGGGTAACAGTATCTTTCCCTGGGTCATGTCGTGTTTCTCTATCGTACTCATTGCTTTATTGTCCTTTCACTGTCATTTTCTTCGGTAATTGTCTTTCCTTCTTTTTAAGAATTCCATCCTCTTCTGGGGCCGCCTCTGTACTGTCCTGTGAACTTTCATTACCGCTGACGGATAACGCGCTCTCCAGTCCGCTCTGTTTCTGCCCGTCTATGCTGTTCCCGGATGCTGCCTGCTGTCCGCTGTCTGTCGAAGCAGAGTCTGTCATTTCAGCCATATTGGCACTATCCTCCGCAGCCTCACCCTCCGGCATAGCAGCCTCCTCTTCCGCCATTGCCGCAACTGACTGGATCTCGTTCTCTGCTCCTGCTGTATCCCCCGACCGGGCAGCATCCACCGCCTCTTCCTGGATCTCCTGATCCTCAGTGATACCGTAGGCCATCTGTGGTGCTGCCGTATCCGCATTGCCGGTACTGTCTGCCATTTTGGTACTGCTCATTGTCATATACAATACTCCCGCTACCACGAAACACAGGCAGGCTGCCGCAATGCGGGTCACATTGCGCATCGGGAACTTATGTACCCTTCCCGAATTTCTGATCTGTTCGCTTCGAAGCAACAGATCCTCATCCACTCCGGACATCGCCCGGAACAGTTTTTCTTCTTTTAAATTCACATCTTGATTATTGTTCTTATTACAATCGCTCATATCCTTCATCACCGCTTTCGTCTCTTTCTCCGTCTATAAGACGATTCCCTGTTGTTCCAGATATTTTTGCAGTTTTTTTCTGGTCCGGAACAGCGATGTCTTCACCGTATTCAGATTCATTCCATAACGCCCGGCGATCTCCGCATATTCCTCTACGAACCAGTATCTGCGTAGGAATACATTGCACTCCTGTTCCGAAAGTGTATGCAGGAACGCATTGATGCTCCGCTCCAGTTCCGCCGCTTCCACGGCTTCTTCTGTGTTATGCGCCGCCGGAATGCACTCTGCCAGTTCATCCAGTGTCGTATCCATAATACCATTCCCACGTTTCTGTGCATTTTTCGCCTTCCATCTATCAAACGACAAGTTCCGGGTAATAGTTCCCAGAAACAGCTCCAGACGATTCGGTTTTTTCGGTGGAATCGCATTCCAAGCCCGCATCCAGGTATCATTCAGACATTCTTCGGTATCTTCTCTGTCATGCAGGATATGATAAGCAATACTATAGCAGTATTTTCCGTAGCTCTTTTGTGTCTCTGCGATGGCCTGTTCGTCCCTCGCCCAATACAGTTCCAATATTGCGGTATCCTCCATTGGCTGTCTCCTTTCCAAAAAGGGCACTGCCACAGTTTTTTCTGTAACAGTGCCCCTCTTCATTTCTCCATTTGCTCCGTTCCATCTTATCCGAGCTGGAATTTCTTCGCATTTGCATTCAGTGAACCCGCAATTTCATTCAGCTGTGTGGTAGCCTGTCGGCAATCCTCCACGATCTCCGCCAGCTGATCCATGGTAGCTGCGGTCTCTTCGGTGCTTGCCGCATTGTTCTGGGAGATCTCGGTAAGTCCGTCGATCTTCTCCACCACATCCGTCTTATAATTCTCAATATGATCCAGCTCGCCGGAGATCACATTGATCTCACCGACTACCTTCTGAACCTCCTGGTTCAGGGTGCTGAAGACATTCAGCGTGGTACCCAGCTTCTCGTTCTGCTGATGGATCTCACCTACCACACCGTTCATGATCTGAACGCTCTGGTTGGAATTGCTGATCAGGTTCTCCACGATGCTGCGGATCTTGTCTGCGGATTCCCTGGACTGGTCTGCCAGACCACGGATCTCTTCCGCTACGACTGCAAAGCCTCTGCCCATCTCACCGGCTCTCGCTGCCTCAATACTGGCATTTAATGACAGCAGGTTGGTCTGGTTCGCAATACCTGCGATGATATCGGTAGCTGCCTGAATCGCCTGTGCGGACTCGTTGGTGATATTGGTCTGCTCCTGCACCTGATCCACCGACTGCTGTGTATGAGAGCTGATCTCCAACAGTTCCTTCAGGGTGCTGTCCACGGTAGCATTGCTCTCCTTCATGTTGGCAGCACTGCTGCTCAAAGCATTAACACTGTCTGCCGTACGGCCCAGTGCATTGCTCATCTCGTTCATGCTTTCGCTGACTTTCTGGGTATCCGCCGCCTGTGTGGTAGCTCCCTGGGCAATCTCATTCACAGCTGTATTTACAGAAGAAATGGACTGTCCGATGCTGTCAAAATTGCTGGTGAACGTTCCCGTAAACTCATTCATATCCAGCATGGAATTGTGAATATCCCTGATAATTCCGGAAAAGCCGTTCACTACAGAGTATACAGCCCGTGCGCTCTTACCTACTTCATCACTGCGGTTTAACAGCTTATCGGGAACCTTGAAGTTCAATTTACCCTCTGCGATCTGATCCAGATTACCTACTACACCCAGTAGTGCTTTGGAGATCATGCCTACTACAATAAAGGTGGAGACACAGAATGCTGCCACAAGGATCAGAATCGCTATTGCTCTTCCTGTTACAATCCCTTTGTAAAGCGCATTCACTTCCCTTACCGGCATACAGGCAGCCAGAATACCCACAACCGTGCCGTCGGTATTCTTCAAAGGTGCCAGATATGCATAGCATCCGGTATCCCCCAGCTTCAGGGAATTGGAAAAATAGCTTTCTCCACCCAGTACCTTGGAAGCCACTTTTTCACTCAGAGTGATGGTACCTCCGGTCAGATTGGTCACAGCCAGATCACTGCCCCAGAACAGTGCCACATCCACACCGGCATTCTGTTTCAAAGCATCGAGTACCTGCTTATTGTCCGTAAGATTCAGTTCCCCTTTATAAAGTGCTCCGTTCTCGTATGAAAAGTCTCCGGGAGCGGAATTGTTCAGGCTCATTTCCAGTGCATATTCCGTCGCTGCCAGCTCATGCTTCATCATCGCGTCGGAAATTCTGTCCCCTGCGGAATTCAATGCCAGGATGGCAATGACTGCGATCGCTATAAGCGGTACCAGTACGATCGCCAGGATCTTGACTACCATGTTAGCTCCCTTTTTCTCCTTCAGGCGCTTAGCTTCATCAATACCTGTCCCATTTTCCCCTTTGATCTGTTCTTTGCTTACCTCTTCTGTCATAAATAAAGCAACCTCCTTTGTACCTTTAACGGTTCATGCATAATAGAATTATACCGCACAGTTAATAAAAAAGCTATTCTTTTTCTGCAATCAGATCCTTGATCACTTCGCCTGCGAGAATCAAGCCCGCTACAGACGGTACAAATGAAATACTGCCGGGGATGGCTCTTCTGTCCGTGCATTTATGAGTGGTACCCGGAGGGCAGACACAGCCTGTCTTGCAGCTGTTTTCCATATTTTCCAGCGGCTTCACCGGGCTTTCCGTAGAATACACCACCTTCAGCTTCTTCACACCGCGCTTTTTGAGTTCTCTGCGCATGACCTTCGCCAAAGGGCACATGGTAGTCTTGTAGATATCCGCCACATGGAACTGCGTGGGGTCTAATTTGTTGCCGGCTCCCATACAGCTGATAACGGGAACTCCCGCCTCCTTCGCCCGCATGATGATCTCCAGCTTGGCAGTCACGGTATCCACCGCATCCACCACGTAATCATACTGGGTAAAATCAAACTGGTCTGCCGTCTCCGGGAGATAAAAACATTTGTGTACTGTAACCTGTGCCTCCGGGTTGATGGAGTGTACACGTTCCTCCATGACATCTACCTTGTATTTGCCGATGGTCTTCCTGGTAGCGATGATCTGACGGTTAATATTCGTCAGACAGACCTTATCGTCATCGATCAGATCAAAGGCTCCTACACCACTGCGGGCCAGAGCCTCCACCACATAACCGCCGACACCGCCGATGCCGAAGACAGCAACTCTTGCGCCGTACAGGCGCTGCATGGCTTCCTTGCCGATCAATAATTCTGTTCTGGAAAATTCATTTAACATTTCAGTTCTCCTACTAATCTACTGGGGATACTCCTGGAAGAGTATACCACATCTTTACAGATTGTCATAGAGTCCCTGAATAAAATTTTTCACCTGCACGTTATTTTCCGGTGTGGTGTCCTCCAGAGTGGCATGGATAAAGGGCTTGCGCTCCTTCATAAACTTCAGTACAGAAGTATAATCCATCTGTCCCAGACCGCAGCCTACAGAACGAAGCTTCCCGTCCTCGGGAATAAAGTCTTTCAGATGTACCATAGCCACATCTTCACCCAGCAGATCGATTGCTTCATCCACGATAGCCACCTGATCCTTGTAATTGCAGTAATCCAGCAGGTTCACCGGATCCAGAATGATCTGAAGGTTGGGAGAATTGATCTCATCCAGCACTCTTCTGGCTCTGGCGGGGTTGTATACAATATGCTTCCATACCGGTTCGATGGCCATGACAACGCCCATCTGCTCCGCGTATTTTACTACCGGGCGTAAATTGGTGATAAAGGTCTGTAATGCTTCTTCTCCGTGGCATTCCGGTACCGCGGTATAGGTCTCGTTGGGAGCACCGGTCTCAGTTCCCACGACACCGCAGCCCAGCCAGGAAGCAAAACGGATATGTGCCATATAACGGTGGGTAATTTTCGCAAGCTGCTCCGGGTTGGGGTTTGCCAGGTTCAAATAGCATCCTAATACCGCAACATCCACCTGATTTTTTGCGAATACATTTTTCATGTACATGGCAAGTCCCGGGGTCAGCGCCTCATCCGTGGTGGGAAACTCGCTGATCACCTTGCCCGGAGCCAGATGTCCGCAGGCAAAGCCCAACTCATGTACATTGGCAATACGCTCCTCAAAAGGAAGCTTTTTCGTATCATGTAAACGGATTCCTAACTGCATATTTTCCTCCATTCCGAACACGGCTCCTGGGCCGTATTCTCTTCTGCTTATCTCTATTATAGCGTGAGCTCACGAATTCCGTGCTATCGCACTCTACATCCTGCTTCGCAGCTATCATGATCAGCTTCGCCGTTCGCCGAGAGTGAGCAAGCTCCCTCTGGCTCTCTTGCGCTCATTATATCAACGTCTGATCAGTTCATCCACACCTTCCAGTTCGTAAGCTTCTCCGACCTGTCCTTCAATCTTCACATTGTCCAGTGTCAGTTTTGCTACATTTCTGGCAAACATTCCGCGCTTGCTGCTCTTCTCCACGCCGTCAGACATGGCTGGGACATCACACTTGGCATCTTCAGCGTAGCTGATGGAAATGTCCTTCATGTAGATTTCCTCGATCTTCTGCTCGGGAAGTCCGTCGAAGAACGCAGCTGCCACATGGCAGTTCGTACATTCCATGTTTTCAAATACCATCTTTTTCACCTGCGGTGTTCTGTCATCCACAGGGTAAACATCTCTGGACTGGACATAAGTGGTCTTGCCGTCGGGATCACAGAAATAGAAGCAGTTGACCACCAGCGGTGTCATCACATGGTCCAGCGTCAGATTTCGGAAAATGATATTGCTGAGAATTGCATCTTTTCCTCTGCCGCGACGGGTCTTGATACGCAGACCTCTGTCTGTATGACGGAAAACACAGTCTTCCACCGTCAGATTTACCACGCCGCCTGCCATTTCACTTCCCAGAGTTACGGCACCGTGGCCGTTCTCCATAAGGCACTGACGGATATGGATATTCTCGGAAGGAGTCTTATGCTTTTTGCCCATGTAGATCTTACCGCTCTTGACTGCAATACAGTCATCTCCCAGGGAAAAACGCACACCCAGGATCTCCACATTTTTGCAGGATTCCGGATCCAGTCCGTCGGTGTTGGGGGAATCGCTGGGATTCTGCACGGTGACACCGATGAATTTCAGATCATTGCTGAAATAGGGATGCAGGGTCCAGGAAGGGGAATTGCAGAAGGTCACACCCTGCAAAGTCACATTTTTACATCCGCTGATGAAAAACAGTCTGGGACGGAATGCAATATTCATAACCTTCGGATCCTTCCACCAGTTTTCTTTGGAAGCATTGCCGTTGATCTTACCCTGCCCATAGATCACCACATCCTCTGCACCGATACCACAGATAATGCCGGAGAACATAGGTAAAGGATTGCCCTCCCAGGTGCCCAGATTGTACTCGTCGGTCTCATCATAGCTCTGCAGCATTCCGGGGAACGTAGGGAATTTCTCTCTGTCGGTAAAGGCCTTCAGCTCCGCACCCTCTGCCAGCTCGATCCGGATATGGCTCTTTAAGAACAGGCTGGTTATGCGGTAGATTCCCGCCGGGAAATACACTCTGCTGTTCACCGGACATGCCATGATGGCAGCCTGAATAAAGTGGGTATCGTCATGTTCCCCGTCACCCTTGGCACCGAATCTGGTCACATCCAGAGTCACGTACTCATAATCCGTCTTGAAAGATACTTCGCCCTGCTTTTCTCCGTTCACATAAGCTTCCACCACATATTTCTGATCCGGCTTAAGGCTAAACAGGGAAGTTATAGTCTTCTCTGTGGTCAGTGACGGCTCACCGTTTACCCGCAGCTCCACGGGCTGTTTTGTAAAATATCTGCCGCCGTCTGCGATCTCTATGGTCGCACTGCGGGCAGTATGCATAATATGTCTGATTTCCATGCGCTGTTTCCTCTCGTTCTCTACCTAATGCACTCCTGATATTTTTCCGCTAACAATAAATGCTCCGCACATGCCTTCTGTACGGCATCGCAGAATACCTTTTCCGATGTGGCATCCATGGCAAACCTATTTTCCTTTGCATCATAATACTGCTCCAGCATACGCTTTACCGCACTGCGGAAATTGTCCAGAAGCTCTCTGTAATTCTCGTAGATCTCCGGGCTGATCTGCTCTACGGTATGAAGCATGACTGCGGTATAAGCTGCACCGTTTTCAGCACTGAATTCACTTTCTGCATGCTTTTTCAGCACACGCATCTGTGCCATGATATCCGGATAGCCTTCTTTTTTATTCTCCGTGGTCTCATAGGCCGCATAGACGGGATACACCAGATCCGCCGCCTGATAAATGTTGCCCAGACCTGCACTCTGCTGCACGGCTGCCAGGTCGAAAATGCCTTCCTCCGTACGGGGAAGTGCCTTGATTTCCTGAATTGTCATAGTTTTTGTCATTCCTTTCGCTTCGCTCAAGGCACAAACAAGTTATGAAAAATGTTGTGCCCCTCCACTCTTTGATTTATAATTCTTTCAAGGAATAGCAATACACTACAGAGCACGGAAGGAGAAGTGGCGAATTTATTTCGACCCCGTATAGTTATATGTGCCGTCATCCTTACAAGCACAAACAAGTGGGACATTGAGCCCGGACTCTTATCATTGGTAATAAACCATGTTTATTCAGTCGCAGGATGACAGTCAATGTTGCTATTCCCTTTTTATTAAGGTGGTGATACTTAATGATGAAGTTAAAATACTCCATCTGCTGTGGACTTGATGTCCACAAAAATGTTATCGTTGCAACCATCGTAACTACCAATAAGGACGGCATATCCGAATATCTGCAAAAATCCTTTTTCAACCATCAACTCAGATATTCAAAGGTTTCACAACTGGCTTATCGAGAATAATTGCTATCATGTTTGTATGGAATCCACCGGAAAGTATTGATTCCTATTTTTAATTATCTCGAAAATGACATTGATGTCTGCCTTACACATCCGAAGTATGTCAAAGCCATTAAAGGCAAGAAAACGGACAAAAAGGATTCTAAATGGATTGCCGACCTCTACAAATTTGATCTTGTCAGATGTTCCTTTATTCCTCCAAAAGATTTTCGTCAGCTTAGGGAACTTTCCAGATACCGTTTCAAGCTGGTCTGCATGAAGTCTTCCGAGAAGAATCGCATCCAGAACTGTATGACCATTTCCAATGTCGGCATTGCCAGTGTTCTTTCTGATCCTTTGGCAAGACAGCAACTGAAATCATCTCTTATCTATTGGAGCATACTGCCGATTCCATGGATGAAAAAGCTGTCCGAAAACTGATAAAAAAAGGGGCTAAATCCAAGTCTGATGAAATCATCGAAGCCATCAAAGGCTACACTATTGAAACAGATCAGGCTAAAAAACTAGAGCTTGCCCGGGGGCATCTGGAATATCTCGATGATATGATTACCCAGACCGAAGTGGAACTCTATGTCCGCATCAAGCCTTATTACGAGTTCGTGGAGTTTGTCAGTACCATGCCCGGCATGACAGAGTTAAGTTCCACGATTGTTCTTGCAGAAACAGGCGTTGATATGGATATTTTTGATGATGCAAAACATCTGTGTTCCTGGTGCGGACTTTCTCCTGCCAACAATGAATCCGCTGGTAAGAAAAAGTCTGTCCGCATTGCCAAAGCAGGCGATTACCTGAAACCAATGATGGTTCAATGTGCCCTTGCTGCAATTAAGAGCAAAAAGCAGCCTTATTTTGCAATCAAATATGGTCGAATCAAAAAGCGACGTGGACACAAAAAGGCAATCATTGCCATTGCAAGAATGATGATGGTCTGTATTTACCACATGGTTTCAGAAAAGAAGCCCTTTACCCCTACTGACTATGAGGAATTGATGGACCCTCAGAATCATGTAGAGAGTGTCGTCTTGAATGAGAACAATGTGTTTGCTTACCTTGAAAGCCTTGGTTACGACAGCTCTAAGTTAGTGAAACGCAACGATAACTAACATTTTTTCTGCTTTCTATACTTGTAAAAACAGGGTTTTATGAACCCTTATATAAGTGCGCCCAAAAATCTACTTTATTTTTCACTCTTCCTCCTATATAACAAAGGCGTTCTCCTGCACGTTTATTGTAACAAAAGAACGCCGTTTTGTGTATGATCTTTTACAGAGTTACACCCTGCTTGAAAATAGCCATATCATGGAAGCCTGCTGCCTCGCTGCATACCTGCCTGCCGGAAGCGGTCTCCACTACCAGATCAAACAAAGCCTTAGTCTCCTCTTCCATGGTCTTATCCTCTACCAGTACGCCGGCATTGAAATCGATCCAGTTGGACTTTTTGCCTGCCAGACGGGAGTTGGTAGCGATCTTCATGGTAGGAACCGGAGATGCGAAAGGAGTTCCACGTCCTGTGGTAAACAGTACGATATGTGCTCCTGCGGCTGCCAGTGCGGTAGCTGCTACCAGATCGTTGCCCGGTGCGGACAAAAGGTTCAGTCCCGGAGTCTTCACCGTATCACCATACTGCAATACACCCCTGACCAGGGCACTTCCGGACTTCTGGGTACATCCCAGAGACTTGTCCTCCAGAGTGGAGATACCACCCTTTTTGTTGCCCGGAGAAGGATTCTCGTAAATAGTCTGATTGTGACTCTTGAAATAATTCTTGAAGTCATTGATCAGATCTACGGTCTGATGGAACAGTTCCTCGTTGGCACAACGGTTCATCAGAATGGTCTCTGCACCGAACATCTCGGGAACCTCGGTCAGGATGGTGGTACCGCCCTTAGAGATCAGCAGGTCGGAGAAACGTCCTACCAGAGGGTTGGCGGTAATACCGGACAGTCCGTCACTGCCGCCGCACTTCATACCGATGACCAGCTTGCTTACGCTGATGGGCTCTCTCTCGAACTTGGAAGCATAATCAATCAGGCCCTTGATCACCTCTACGGAATCTGCGATTTCATCCTCGTGCTCCTGACATACCAGGAATTTCACACGGTTCTCATCATAATCGCCAATGTAAGGCTTTAATACATCAATGTTGCTGTTCTCACAGCCCAGTCCCAGTACCAGAACACCACCTGCATTGGGATGATTGATCAGGTCTGCCAGAATCTTACGGGTATGCTCCTGGTCATCACCCATCTGGGAACAACCATAGGGATGAGGGAATGCGATAACCTCTTCCACACTGCCCTTAACGAATGCATTGGCCTGCTTTGCAATGGCGGTTGCCACGTTGTTGACACAGCCAACGGTGGGGATGACCCAGATCTCGTTACGAACACCTACTTTGCCGTCCGGACGGTTGAAGCCCATAAAAGTCACATCTTCCGTCTTCTTCTCCTCTACCGGAGTGGGGTTGTAGGTGTACTCCAGCAGATCGCCCAGAGCGGTCTTTACATTATGAGTATGGATCCAGCTGCCCTCTGTGATGTTCTCCTTGGCATTACCGATACGGTAACCGTATTTGATGACCTCGCCGCCTTCGGGAATATCAAAAATAGCCATCTTATGTCCTGCTGGGATCTCCTCTCTGGCGGTAACGGTCTTCTGACCGTCACCTACAGAGACTGTGATCTTCTCACCGGCAGGAATCGTATTTAATGCTACGACTACATTATCATTGTCATTAATTTTTAAGAAATCTTGCATAATGCTGCCCTCATGCCATTTGCCTTAATATCATCCAGGTATGCTACAACTGCATCGGTCAGTCCGGGAACCTTGTTCAGATCCTGGCCGAAGAAGTCTTCATTACCAAGGAAGGAAGTTACGAAAGTCTTGGTGTCCTTCTCACAATTTGCTGCGAAGAACTCCAGAACTGCTTTGTCATCCATGATGTTGTATTCCTGACCGTCTCTATGACCGATCAGAGCCTTATCGCGGATCTCGGTGCCATGGTAGAATGCCATCAGTGCTGCGATGGAGAAGGTCAGATGAGCGGGAAGCTTACCGGTCTTCTCAACATAGCCTAACAGGCTGGGCATACATCTTGCTCTCCACTTGGATACGGAGTTCAGGGAGATAGCAAGCAGTGCATGATCTACATAAGGATTGTCGAAACGGTTTACAACCTCACCTGCAAACTGCTTCAGTTCCTCCTCAGGCAGAGACAGGGTAGGGATTACTTCGTCATAAATGGTCTTCAGCATGAAGTTACGGATATCGTCATCATGCATGGACTGTCTTACGATGTCGTTGCCGCACAGGTAAGAAGCCAGTACGAAAGAGGTATGCGCACCGTTCAGGATACGAACCTTTCTCTGCTTATAAGGCTTCTGATTGTCAGTGAAGATAACAGGAAGTCCTGCATCGGGAAGAGGGAATTCCTTGCTGATGTCCTTAGCGGATTCGATAACCCACAGAGCAAACGGCTCACCGGTTACCATGATGTGGTCTTCGTAACCCAGCTTCTCCCATTCTTCCTTCTCGGTAGCACGGGGATAACCGGTAATGATACGGTCTACCAGAGTAGAGGTGAATACACATGCCTCATCTACCCACTTCTTGAACTCATCGCCCAGTCCCCACAGCTCGATCAGCTGCATTACGCATTTCTTCAGCATAATACCGTTGTCATCGATCAGCTCTACGGGAAGCATTACCAGACCCTTGCTCATATCACCCTTGAAGGTCTCGAATCTGTGATATAAGAACTTGGTCAGCTTGCCGGGGAAAGTCTTGGGAGGCTCTAATTCAAACTTATCGGTATCATCATATACGATACCTGCCTCGGTGGTGTTGGATACTACGAAACGTAAGGTATCGATCTCGGCAAGTCCCATGTACTTGTCATATTCATTATAAGTGTCTACAGCATCTGCAACACTGGTTACGATTCTATTAATAATCTTGGCTTCACCGTTCACATTACCGCGAAGGGATACAGTATACTGGCAGTCCTGCTTGTGGAACATATCCAGGTTACCGAACTCGATGGGTTTGATCAGAACGATGTCTCCATCGAACTTGCCCTGCTCGTTAGCGATGTCGATCATGTAATCTACGAATCCACGTAAGAAATTACCCTCGCCGAACTGTACCACCTTGATAGGTCTTTCCTTTTTACCGGTCTTTGCCTTGTTTAAGATATCCATTTTGTCCTCCATTCTACGCTTAGCGTATCCTATCTGCACCGTCTTACGGCACTCTATTACCTGCACTTACTTTCCCCGGCACGCCTTACGAACGAATCTGTTACACCGCCCGGGGCATTGTCTTTGGTCTGAATTGTAGGAAGTTTATGTAAGTACTTTCATGATTCATTTTACTTCAAAAAAATGGTTTCGTCAATCACCAAAAACAGAAAGTTTTATTTTCGTGAAACTACCGATTTTATCAGCAATATTTCGCTTTGATAAATTTTTGGCATATGAGAAGTTGAAAAAGTATCTTGAAAAAAGAGAAGTCTTTCGTTATAATTCAGATATAGCTTTTTTATGTAACTACTTACATTTTTCTTACATATCTTTTTACACACTGTTACATAGAAGCAGAGAGGAAGCCACAGATGACAATTTACGATATTTCTGAAAAGGCCGGTGTCTCTATTGCTACTGTTTCCCGCGTACTCAACGGAAGCAACAATGTAAGCGAGAAAACCAAGAAAAAAGTGCTGGATGTGATCAACCAGTACGAGTACACTCCCAACGCATTCGCCAGGGGATTAGGTCTCAACACCATGAAGACCATCGGTATCATGTGTGCCGACAGTTCGGATCCGTACCTTGCCAAAGCGATCTACTATATTGAGCAGAAGCTTCGGGCCAACGGTTACGACAGCATCCTGTGCTGTACCGGTTATGATCTGGATACCAAAGCAAGTTCCATGAACCTTCTGATCACGAAAAAAGTGGACGGCATTATATTAGTAGGTTCCAACTTTATCTACGAGAAGGAAGATGACAACAAATACATCCTCGACGCTGCCGGACAGGTGCCTGTGATGCTGTTGAATGCAGCCATGGACGCTCCCAATGTTTACAGCATCGTATCGGATGATTTTACTTCCATGTATGATGCCACCATGGAAATGATCCGTTCCGGAGTGGAAGACATCCTGTACTTCTACAACTCCACTTCTTACAGTGGTAAGAAAAAGCTGGCCGGTTACCGTGCCGCCATGGAGGAAAAAGGACTTCTGACCAACGGAAGCTTCCTGCAGCTCTATCAGGGATCTCATGAAGATATTCCCGCTATGGCAGACCAGCTGCTGAAGCTGCATGCAAAGGGAATCACCTTCCACGGTGTCATTGCTGCTGACGATTCTCTGGCACTGGGTGCTCTGAAATACGCCCGTGAAATGAAGCTGCGGATTCCTGAGGATCTGGCTATCATCGGTTATAATAATTCCATGCTGGTGAACTGCTGCGATCCGGAGCTTACCAGTATCGACAATAAGCTGGAAACACTCTGCCAGCATCTGATCACAACGCTGATGGGCGTTCTGGGCGGAAGCGAGATGCCGAAGAAGACTGTATTCTCCGGTGAACTGGTAAAACGCGGTACCACAAAGTAGCTTGTGGGCACATATAGGCATTTGTTTATGACAGCACGGGGGAGCTGCAAATCACCCCTTTTCTATATTTATCACTATAGTCGCCGGATCCCTACCGGATCTGACTCATATGAACATGGAGGATTTTTAAAATGAAAGCATTTATGGACAAGGACTTTCTGTTAGAGACCGAGACCGCCAAAAAGCTGTTCCACGACTACGCAGAAAAAACACCGATTCTGGACTACCATTGCCATATCAATCCCAAGGAGATTGCTGAGGATCGTCAGTTCGACAACATCACTCAGGTATGGCTGGGCGGCGATCACTACAAGTGGCGTTTCATGCGTTCCTGCGGTGTGGACGAAAAGTACATCACCGGTGACGCTTCCGATTACGAGAAGTTCTGCAAATGGGCTGAGTGCCTGGGCAAGGCTATCGGCAACCCCCTGTTCCACTGGAGCCATCTGGAACTACAGAGATACTTCGGTTACAATGGCGTTCTGAACAAAAACACCGCTGACGAAGTATGGAACCTATGTGTGCAACGAAAAACTGCAGCAGCCTTCCATGAGCGTTCGTAATCTGATCAAGCAGAGCAATGTTACCCTGATCTGCACCACCGATGATCCTATTGATTCTCTGGAGTGGCACAAGAAGCTGGCTGCAGATGATACTTTCGATGTAAAGGTTCTGCCCGCATGGAGACCTGACAAAGCTATGAACATCGAGAAGCCCGATTATCTGGATTATCTGGAGAAGCTGGCTGCTGCTGCAGGCATGACCGAGATCAACTCCTTCGCAAGCTTAAAGGAAGCTCTGAAGAACCGTATGGCATTCTTCGCATCCATGGGTTGTAACGTATCTGACCATGCTCTGGAGTATGTAATGTACTATCCCGCTTCCGACGATGAGCTGGAAGAGATCTTCTTAAAGAGACTGAACAAGATGGTTCTGACCAAGGAAGAGGAACTGAAGTTCAAGACCGCATTCATGCTGTTCGTAGGCAAGGAATATCACAAGCTTGACTGGGCTATGCAGCTGCATTACGGTTGTAAGCGCGACAACAATACTCTGATGTTCGAGAAGCTGGGTCCCGATACCGGTTACGACTGCATCAACAACTACGCTCCTTCCGCACAGATGGCTGACTTCCTGAACGCTCTGATCGTAACCGATGAGCTGCCCAGAACTGTCATCTACAGCCTGAACCCCAACGACAACCAGGCCATCGGTACCATCCTCGGATGCTTTCAGGATTCCACCGCTGTTGCCAAGATCCAGCAGGGTTCCGCTTGGTGGTTCAACGATCACAAGACCGGTATGCAGGATCAGATGATCTCCCTGGCTAACCTGGGCAACCTGTCCGGATTCGTTGGAATGCTGACCGATTCCAGGAGCTTCCTGTCCTACACCAGACACGAGTACTTCCGTCGTATCCTGTGCAACCTGATCGGTAACTGGGTAGAGAGTGGTGAATTCCCTGCAGATTACGATACTCTGTCCGAGATCGTAACCGATATCTCCTACAACAACGCTAAGAGATATTTCAAGTTCCCTCTGGCATAAAATTATAAGAATAGTGCAATCCCCCGGCTGGTTATTTGGCCGGGGGTTTTTATGTAAATAGAAAGTTAGTGAAATACATTGGCAAAATCCACGAACTCCCGGAGCATGCGATACACATGTCTCGATGTAAGGTCTCCGGATGTGAATTTTCTACGAAAAGTGATGAGTAGTTCTCGTCATGACGGGGCCGCCTACAGTCGACATCCATGTCGACAATCGGCTGACGCGGACATCGTGTCCGCTTTCCCCCTGCCTTTCAGCACTTTTCTAGAAAATATCAACATCCTCCGACAAACATCTTCGACATGGCACCGCATACGCCGGGAGTTCTGCGTTTTGGAAAGCTTTCAAAAAAAACAGTAGCCCCGGCTGGGTATAAGAATAAGCAGTGCCGTAAGCAGACGTCGGTACCATAGCGTCCCAAGGGACGCATTGCGGTCGTATTGTGACCGCTTATGTACCGCTACGCTCTGCGACAGGAGCGCATCGTACTAAAGTACGAGCGTGCCGCGTTTCTTATACCTTGCCAAGGGCTACGGGGATTTGATAGCATTTCTTTACTAACTTTCCAGTTAATTACCGTTTGATATCGCCGTCTTCGGCATCCTCTTCTGTGGTAATGGCAAAAGCGATATTGGTGGCATGGTCTGCTACTCTCTCCAGTCCGGATACGATATCGGAGAAGATCATGCCGGCTTCGGGAGAACACTCTCCCTTGGTCAGACGCTCTACATGTTTCTTCTGCAGTTCGCGTTCCTTCTCGTCTACCTGATCCTCCAGAGTAACGATTTCCTGCATATGGGATTCATCGCTCTTGGCGAACATTTCTACAGCATAACGGATGATCTTGTTGACCATTTCCAGCATATCTCCCAGTTCCTTCTGGGCTTCCTTACTGATGGAAACGCCTTCTTCCTTACGCTGTCTGGCAGCATCCGCCACGTTCTCCGCATGGTCACCGATACGCTCGATATCGTTCACCACATGGAACAGGGCACCCAGACTGTTCAAATCCTCGATGGGCAGTGTGGTCTGGTTGATCTTCACCAGATAATCCGTGATGGCATGGTTCAGGAAATTGATATTTTTCTCTACCTCGTAGACTTCCTCGATGTCCTCTTCATCCAACGTGATCAGGGCATTCATGGCACGGTTTAAGTTCTCCTCTGCCAGAGAAGCCATACGCTCCAGCTCCTTGATAACTTCTACCACTGCAGTGGCGGGGTTGAACACCACTTTGTCGCCGATGTATTTTAACTGATAGCTCTCTCTGTAGCCAACCTTCTGATCCTCGCCGGGTACGATCAGGTAAGTCATCTTCACCAGCCAGCCGGTGAACGGGAACAGCATAATTACCTGTGCAATCTTGATCAGCGTATGTGCATTTGCTACGAATCGACCGTTATCTGCGGAAATGGACTTGATCAATTCCACGATCTGGTCTCCTGCCACAAACAGGGCAATGTAAATAATAACCGTACCGATAATATTGAACAGCAGATGGATCAGTGCTGCTCTCTTTGCGTCCTTTTTACCGGTCATGGAAGCTAACATTGCGGTAGCGCAGGCACCGATATTACATCCCAGGATAATGTACAGCGTAATAGGTAACGGCAGCAGATCCTGATTAGCCAGCAACAACACAATGCTGACCGTTACGGACGAACTCTGGATAATGGCTGTCAGAGCAAATCCCATCAATGTGGCTAAGAACGGGTTCTTCAGAGACATCAGCAGATTGACCACCTGTGGCTCATTCTTCATGTTCGCCATAGCCTGGGACATGGTGCTCAGGCCTACGAACAGGATACCGAAACCAACGACCACTTCCGCCACCTTACGGACCTTTTCCTTCTTCGTAAACATCATCACGACCACACCCACCAGCAGGATCAGCGGTGCTATTTTGGATAAATTAAAAGATACCAGCTGTGAAGTAATGGTAGTACCGATGTTTGCACCGAGGATAACGCCCGCCGCCTGATACAGATTCATCAGACCAGAGTTAACGAAGCTGACGACCATAACCGTACATGCCGAAGAGGACTGGATGATACCGGTAAAAATAATACCGACGATCATACCCATGAAACGGTTCGTGGTAAAGATTTCCAGAATACGACGAAGTCTGGCACCTGCTACCTTCTCAATGGAATCACTCATCAACTCCATTCCGAATAGAAACAGTCCCAGACCTCCTGCCATTGTCAATATTGTTCCAAAGCTCATTTTTAATCCCTCAATCTCTCTTGATTCTCTTCCGAAAAACCAAAACAATAATTTTCAAATTTATTCTTATATAAACATTCCAAAATATATTTTACGAGATAGAATAAAAACTTGCAATGTAAATTTTACTTTTCTTTTACTTTTCTTTACAAAACTTTACGCAATTTCTACCGTGTTTGCGTAAAACAGCTGTTTTTCCTACGCATTTCGACCATCCGCAATATCCCGGTCCAGCTGCTCCTTAAGTTCTTCCAGCGATCCAAATCTGCGTTCCGGGCGCCGAAATCTTTTCAAAGCCACCTCGATCTCCTGCCCGTAGATGTCCTGGTCAAAATCATACAGATAAGATTCCACCCCCATCACTTTTTCAGAAGAAACCGTGGGTTTGGTTCCCACATTGCTGATGGCCTTATAGACCTTTCCATTATGGCGCACCGCCGCATAGTAAACTCCGTTGGGCGGCAGAAGTTTGCCTGCGGGAGGCAGCAGATTCACCGTTGGAAATCCCAGGGTATGTCCGATATGATTGCCATGCTCCACTGCTCCCACCAGTGTATAAGGCATTCCCAGCATCTCTTCGGCCTCTTCCATCCGGCCCTCTTCCACCAGCTTGCGGATGTAAGTGGAACTGACTTCGATGCCGTTCACTTCGATCTTCTCTATGGTCTGGACGCAAAAGCCCAGATGCGGCGCCATTCTCTCCAGAAGTTCGGCATTTCCTGCGCCGTTCTTGCCAAAAGACAGATCCTCGCCTGCCGCCACAAACCGGGTATTCATCTGTTTGGCCAGAATCTCTGTTGCAAAACACTCTGGCTCTGTGGCTGCAGTCTCCTTCGTAAGAGGAAACTCGATCAGAGTGTCGATTCCCAGACGTTCAAACAGGCGTCTTTTTTCCTCTCTGGTAGTCAGTTCTTTACCGTCAGACAGGCCGAACAGCACTGCCGGTGTAGGGTCAAAGGTGAACACGCACGCCGCCAGCCCGTATTTTTTTCGGCCAAGAATCTCTTCCAAAAGTCTCCTGTGGCCCAGATGGACTCCGTCGAATTTACCGATGGCTACTGCTGTATCTTTTTCCAGATAAAAGTCTGTTGTTCCTGCAATGATTTCCAAGTCTATTTCCTGCTTTCTGTATTACTTGGGAAGACCTTCACGGGCTTGTACCATTCCTTCGTTTCATCATACGCATAAATGCCCACGAAGCTGTCATCCTCTCTGTAGATGCGCACCCACTCTCCTGCCGGATGTGTGGTCTGTTCCACAGTCTGTCCCGGATAAAAAGCATTCCCGTTATCGATCAGTTTCCGCCACTTTTCCTCCACATGCAACATGGGAAAATCCGAAAAAATACGGTCTGTGGGAAGCAGTGCTTCCTCCAGCCTCTCCGTGTCCCGAAGTTCCTGCAGCTGTGCAAGTGTCAGGGCATCTGCCAGCCGGAATTCCCCGACTCTGGTGCGAACGAGGCTCTGCATGGTGCCGCCGCAGCGCAGTTTTTCCCCAATATCGGCACAGAGACTGCGGATATAGGTTCCCTTGGAACATTCCACGCGGAATTTTACCACGGGAAACTTTATTTCCAGAATCTCAATCGCCGGCAGATCCACATGTCTTGCCTGCCGTTCCACTTCTTTGCCCGCTCTGGCCAGCTCATAGAGCTTTTTCCCATTGACCTTCAGTGCAGAATACATGGGTGGGATCTGGTCATAGCCGCCGACAAAACCGGCGATCACTTCACGTACCTGTGCTTCACTCACCGCCACTTCCCGCTCTTCCAGAACGGTTCCCGTGATATCCTGGGTATCTGTGATCTGTCCCAGCAGAAGTTCTGCCACATATTCCTTGGTCCTGTCCGTCAGCATTTCACATGCTCTGGTAGCATTCCCCAGACATACAGGAAGCACACCGGTAGCCTGTGGATCCAGTGTACCTGTGTGCCCTATCTTTTTCTGCCGGCAGATCCCGCGAAGCTTGGCTACCACATCATGGGAGGTAAAGCCCGCTTCCTTATATACATTGATGATGCCGTCCATTAACCCTGTTCTCCCCGCAGTTGTTTGTCGATGTGCAGTGACAAATTGTTGACACAATCATGGAAGGTTCCCTTCATAGTGCAGCCTGCGGCACGTACATGTCCGCCGCCTCCGAAGAAAGATGCCACCTTCGCCACATCTACTTTCTCATTGGAACGCATGCTGACCTTGTACTCCAGTACGTTGGTCTCATACATGAAAATCGCACAGTCCACGCCCTTGATATTGCGCAACTGGTTCACAATGCCGTCCAGATCTCCCGGTACCGCATTGTAGAATTCCATGGTCTTGCGGTCCACCATGCTCACGATGCAGCGTCCGTCCATGAAACGAATGCTCTCCATCAGAGCTCTGCCCATGATCTGGGTCTGCAGATAGGTCTTCTGGTAAAAGCTTTCCTCGATCAGCTTCGGGAAATTGAATCCGAAGGAGATCAGAAACGCTGCTGCCTGCAGCGTCTCCGGTGTCGTATTGGAATACTGGAATACACCGGTATCATGGATGATGCCGGTATACAGTGCTTCCGCAATATCCTTGTCAATAAGTTCCGCATCCATAATGTGATACAGCACCTCACAGGCACTTCCCACTTCCGGACGGACCAGATTCACATCACCGCAACCGGAATTGCTGATGTGATGATCAATGTTGATCTTCTTTTTCGCATTCTGGAAATACGTCTCCGCATCTCCCAGACGATCCCCACTGCAATCCAGCGCAAAATACACATCAAAAGGCTCCTGCACGGGACATTCGGTCTGAATCTCATCGTATCCCTTCAGATAGGAAAACTCTTCGGACGGCTTCTGCAGATATACGGTAACTTCCGCTTCGGGAAGGAGTTTACGCAGATACATCTGTAAGGAAAGACATACACCCACACAGTCTCCATCCGGACGAATATGTCCGCTGATGCCGATCTTTTTCGCACTCAGACATTCTTCACGCAAATCCATTACTCGTCACCTTCCTCTGTTTCTTCCGTATCTTCCACCACTTCATTTTCCGGCTTCTGTGCCTGTTCATCCGCTGCAATGACCTCATCGATCTTGTGGGACATATTGACACCGTATTCAATGGACTGATCCATCACAAAAGTGATATCCGGAGTATTACGCAGATTGATGGTACGAGCCAGTTCTCTGCGGATAAAGCCTTCGGCGCTCTTCAGTCCCTGCAGGGTAGACTTTCTGACTTCCTCGTCTCCCAGCACGCTGATCCATGCCTTACAGCTCTTCAGATCCGGTGCCACTTCCACAGCGACCACACTGGTCCAGGGACTGATCCGGGGGTCCTTGAGACCGCCCCGGATGATCTCTGCCAGAACGCGCTGTACTTCCCCGTTGATACGGGTATTTTTCACACTATTCTTTCTCATTCTTATTCCTTCTTAATTCTTTCCTGCGGGTATCGTAGACGTCTTGGCGAGCATCCGCGAACAGAATGCGTTTCGCGTAACCCCGTTGAAAAACGTCGGCACTTGAATCTTGCAAGCAAAGCGCAGGAAGATTCTTAGTGTCCGCTACGTTTTTTGCAGAGCGCGAGCGTGGGTAAGCGGAATGCATCTGCGAACGGATGCGTTCTAGTAACCTACCGTGGTACTTCCACCATGATATATGCTTCTACGATATCCAGCTCCTGCATCTTGTCAAAGCCTTCGAATACGAGACCACACTCATATCCGGCCTTAACTTCCTTCACATCATCCTTGAATCTCTTCAAGGAAGCCAGGTTGCCTTCGAAGATCTGCTCGCCCTCACGGGTGATACGAACCTTACAGCCTCTCTGGAACACACCGTCCAGAACATAGGAACCTGCGATGTTACCGATAGCGGATGCCTTGAAGATCTGACGAACCTCTGCATGACCGATAACCTTCTCCTCGAATACCGGATCCAGCATACCCTTCATGGCAGCTTCCACATCCTCGATAGCCTGGTAGATGACCTTGTACAGACGTACATCCACGCCCTCTCTCTCTGCGGTTGCCTTGGCAGTCGCATCGGGACGAACGTTGAATCCGATGATGATTGCGTTGGACGCACTTGCCAAAGATACGTCGGACTCATTGATGGCACCTACGCCGCCGTGGATACATTTAACTACTACTTCTTCGTTGGACAGCTTCATCAGGGACTGTTTTACAGCCTCGACACTACCCTGTACGTCAGCCTTGACGATCAGGTTCAGTTCCTTCAGATTACCCTCCTGGATCTGGCTGAACAGATCATCCAGGGACATTCTGCCCTTGGTCTCTTCCAGCATCTTTTCCTTGTTCTGTGCCAGATAGGTCTCCGCATAGGATTTTGCTGTCTTATCATTATCATGTGCCAGGAATACTTCACCTGCACTGGGAACATCGGACAGGCCCAGGATTTCTACAGGGGTAGACGGTCCTGCTTCTTTTACTCTGCGTCCCTTATCATCGATCATGGCTCTTACCTTACCGTGTGCCACGCCTGCGGAAATGAAATCTCCCACATGCAGGGTACCCTTCTGTACCAGTACGGTAGCCACGGGACCGCGTCCCTTATCCAGCTCTGCCTCGATGACCAGACCTCTTGCTTTTCTCTTGGGGTTGGCCTTGAGTTCCATGATATCTGCGGTCAGCAGGATCATGTCAAGCAGCTGGTCGATACCTTCTCCGCTCTTCGCAGATACCGGTGCAAATACGGTACTTCCGCCCCAATCCTCGGGGATCAGCTCGTACTCTGCCAGCTCCTGTTTTACACGGTCAATGTTGGCTGAGGGCTTATCGATCTTGTTCACTGCTACGATGATCTCCACACCTGCTGCCTTTGCATGGTTGATCGCCTCTACGGTCTGGGGCATTACGCCGTCGTCCGCTGCTACTACCAGGATAGCAATATCGGTCGCATTGGCACCACGCATACGCATGGCGGTAAATGCTTCGTGTCCGGGAGTATCTAAGAAGGTGATCTTACGGTCTCCCACATTTACAGTATAAGCACCGATGTGCTGGGTGATACCACCTGCCTCACGATCGGTTACGTTGGTCTTACGGATAGCGTCTAACAGGGAAGTCTTACCATGGTCAACGTGACCCATAACACAGATTACGGGAGGTCTCTCCACCAGATCTGCCTCGTCCTCTTCATCTTCCTTCAACAGTTCTTCGATGACATCTACCTTGACCTCTTTTTCACAGAGAATGTCATATTCCATGGCAATGTTCTCTGCATCTTCATAGGAGATCTCCTGGTTCACGGTTACAATCTTACCTTCCAGGAACAGCTTCTTGATGATGGCTGCGGGCTGTAACTTCATCTTCTCAGCCAGTTCTTTGATGGTAATGGATTCCGGCAGCACGATCACCTTGATCTGCTCTTCCTGTACCTCTTCCTTCTTCTTTTCCGGCTTGATGAAACGTCCGGGCTTGTTCTTCAGCGCGTCCTCGTCCTCGTAGATATGGTCCTTTTTGGAACGCTTGTTGTCCTTCTCCTGGCTGAAACGTCTCTTTTCATCTTCGCGCTTCTTCTCAAGATCCTTGCCTGCAGGTTCCGGAGCGAAGCCCTTATTCTGTCTGTTATCTCCGAATCGATTACCCGATCCGCCATTGCCTCTTCCGTCGCGGCCGTTATTGCCGTAACCGCGCTCACCATTGCCGTTACCGCGGCGATCACCCTGACCGCCTTCCATACCCGGACGACCCTGTCTGTTAAATCCGCCTCCCTGAGGTCTGCCATTGCCCATACCTCCTCTGTTACCATTCTGTCCGCCCTGACGGTTACCCTGTCCGTAGCCACCCTGACGATTGTCACGATTGCCGTCTCTGTTGTCACGGTTGTAACCGCCCTGGCCACGCTCGTTCTGTCCACGGTTGTCACGATTATTCTGACCGTAACCGCCCTGACGGTTATCGCGGTTGTCACGGTTACCGTTCTGAGGTCTGTCTGCCGGTCTGTCTGCCGGTCTGGTCTGTGCCACATTCTGTGCAGATTGTGCTGCCTGAGGTGCCTGTGCGGCTGCAGTATTCTGTACTGCCTGCTCCTTTACCGGTGCCTGTGTCTGAGGCTTTTTCGCAGGCTGCTGTCCACGGTTGCCGGGTACCATTGCCACGCTGGGAGTGGGAGACGGAGGGGTCAGCGGCTTGATGGGACGTACGGGAGCCTGTGCCTGAACACGGTTGCCGTAGGAATTATTCTGGTAACCATTGTTCTGGTATCTGCCGCCCTGATTCGGACGCTGTCCGCCTGCATTTCTCTGTCCCTGTCCACTCTGACCACCCTGACGCTGTCCAGGCATCTTGGAATTCTGAGGGTTACTAACGAAAATAATCTTTTTCTTCTTTTTCGTCTCCTCAGTAGATTTGGTCTCCTCGGAAACTTTCGTTTCCTGAGCCTTTGCTTCCCCTGCGGGTGCCTGAGCCTTTTCCTCAGCAGGCTTTGCGTTTTCGGTATTTACCGGAGCTTTCTGTGCTGCGGGTGCAGCTGCTTTTTTCTTTCCGAGGCTGTTGCGTACCAGTGCTGCCGCATCCTCTTCCAGCGAGCTCTGTGCTGCCTTTGCCTCAATTCCTTTTTCCTGTAAAAAACTTAATATATCCTTACTCTGTAGTTCCAATTCTTTTGCGAGTTCATGTACTTTGATTTTCGCCATGCTTTCCTCCATTCTGCCTAACCGGGCAAATTCGCTTCCAATTGCTTGATGAGTGCATCTGCCAGTCCCGCATCACACACACCTACCGAAGATCTCAGATCCCGGCCGATGGCCCAGCCGAGTTCTTCCTTCGTGCCATATTCATATACCGGGACTTCATAATAGGAACATTTGTCGTGAAACAACTTTTTCGTATTGGCCGATGCATCCTCTGCAACGATCACCAACATGGCAGAACCTTTTTTCACAGCGTCCTCCGTCTGGAATTCACCGCTTACCAGGTTACGCCCCCTCATCGCAAGTCCCAAAAGGGAATAAATCTTATTCTGTTTCAAGCTGATCAAACTCCTTTTCCAGTGTATCATATACCTCAGGAGAAATACTCATCTTGAAAGAACGTTCTAATCCTTTATTCTTCCGGGCTTTCTGCAGACATTCCTTCTGTCTGCATATATATGCACCACGTCCGTTTTTTTTGCCGGTTGCATCCAGACATATCTCATCTTCCGGCGTTTTCAGGACACGCAGCATTTCTTTTTTGCCTTTCATTTCTCCGCAGCCTACGCACTGCCTCAGTGGAATCTTTTTTGCCATTGATTATTCCTGCTCTCCATCAAAATCGTCTACGGTATCATCTTCATAATCATCCACATAGTCCTCATAACGGAAGCCGGGAGCATCCTTGGCCTGAGTCTCGGACTTGATGTCGATCTTGTAGCCGGTCAGTCTTGCTGCCAGTCTTGCGTTCTGACCTTCCTTACCGATAGCCAGAGACAACTGATAATCGGGTACGACTACCTTTGCGGTCTTCTCATCGGGATCTGCAAATACTGCTACGATCTTGGCAGGAGAAAGTGCATTCTGAATCAGGTTACCGGGGTTCTCATCCCAGTTCACGATATCGATCTTCTCACCGCGCAGCTCTTCCACGATAGCATTGACGCGGGCACCATTCATACCTACACAGGCGCCGACAGCATCTACATTGGGGTTATTGCTCCATACAGCGATCTTGGTACGGCTTCCTGCCTCTCTGGCAATGCTCTTGATCTCTACGGTACCGTCCTTGATCTCGGTAACTTCGGACTCGAACAGTCTCTTTACCAGTTCCGGATGGGTACGGCTGACATTGATGCGGGGTCCCTTCGGGGTGTTCTTTACTTCCACAATGTAAACCTTGATACGCTCGGTGGGCTTGAATACTTCGCCCTTTACCTGCTCGTTCTCGGTCAGCATGGCATCTGCCTTACCCAGATTGATGCTGATGTTCTTGCCTACATAACGCTGTACTACGCCGGTCACAACATCCTTTTCCTTCTCGTAGTACTGGTTGTAGATCACGCTTCTCTCTTCCTCACGGATCTTCTGTAAGATCACGTTCTTGGCATTCTGGGTAGCGATACGGCCGAACTCCTTGGACTTGATCTCCACATGGATCATGTCGCCCACCTGTGCTCTCTTGGAGATCTCCTGTGCATCCTCCAGGGCAATCTGCAGGCAGTCATCCTCCACATCATCCTTCGTGGGAACGACTTCCTTCTCAGCATATACCAGAAAATCGCAGGTCTCTCTATTAATCTCCACATGGACATTGTCAGCCTTTCCAAAATGGTTCTTGCAGGCTGTCATCAGGGAGTTCTCGATGGCTTCAAACAAGGTCTCCTTGCTGATCTCCTTCTCCTTCTCCAGAACGTCCAGTGCCTCCATTAATTCCTTATTCATCATTTCCTCCATTCCGGCTTTCGCCTTTTCTTAGTGTATGGTTTCTTCTTATTCTACAAGCTATCACTATTCCTTCGCCCTTTGGCTCTGAATAGTATCAAAAATCTAATGCAAGACGGATCAGGGCAATGTCTGCTCTGGCAAAAGTTCTCGGGCTGCCGTCTTCCGTGATCGTAATGTTATCTGCATTGAAGCTCTCCAGAATGCCAGAAAACTCTTTGCATTTGTCAATGGGCTTGAACAGCTTGATCTCTACTTCTTCACCGATGCTCTTCTGCAAATGCTTATCCTTTTTCAGCGTTCTACCCAGTCCCGGGCTGCTGACTTCCAGAATATAAGCATCCGGAATGAAATCAGCCTTGTCCAGAGCTTCGGATAATGCTCTGCTGACATTCTCGCAATCCAGAATGTTCACACCTTCCGGCTTGTCGATGTAAGCTCTCAGATAGTAGTCACTGCCTTCTTTTACATACTCCACATCGTAGATCTCCACCTGACTTACTTCTGCGATGGGCGTCAGCAGTTCTTCGGTTCTGTTTTCGTAGTCCTCTCGTTTGGACATGTAGGCCCTCCTTTACTGATATGAGCTGTCGTTACAACAACAAGAAAGAGTGGCGCGCGTCCACTCTTACTCTAGTAATCATCTTTAAACTATACACAGTATAGACCCTGTGTGAAAAAATGTCAATAGGGTCTTACAAACATTCGGATTCAGCCGCAGGCGCATGCAAGCATGCCCATACATTGTAATACCCACGAATTGCTCCGCTGCCGTGCAGCTTTCGCAATTCTGCAAACATTCGGATTCCGCTGATTTGCTTCGCAAATCGCTTCTTCCTCATGTTTAGGCGGTTCCCTGATTCAGCCGCAGGCGCATGCAAGCATGCCCATACATTGTAATACCCACGAATTGCCCGCTGCCGTGCAGCTTTCGTATTCTGCAAACATTCGATTCCGCTGATTTGCTTCGCAAATCGCTTCTTTCATAGCGAAATTTTGATTCAGCCGCAGGCGCATGCAAGCATGCCCTGCGGCTGAATCGGTCACCTGGTATTACAAGTAGTTATGTGTTTCAAAATACAGTTCGTTCACGTGTTCGGAATGCAAAAGCTTATGGGCGGTGCGGCTGAGGGGCTTGCCCAGGAACTCTTCGTAGGCCTTCTGTACCTCGGGGTTCTCATGGGAGAAGCGAAGCTTTCTCTCACTGTCCAGACGGTACAGGGTGCCTCCGCGCCGCTCCGCGAATTCGCATCCGTCGTGGATGGGCTGTCCGCCGCCTCCGACACAACCACCGGGGCATGCCATGACTTCCACGAAATCATAGGATACCCTTCCTGCCTTAATGTCCTCCATCAGCTTCTCCGCATTGGCCAGTCCGCTGACAGTACAGGTATGTAAGGTCTGATCTCCCAGTGTGAAGTCTGCTTCTCTTCTGCCGTCTCTTCCCCGGACTGCCCGGAAAGCATCTGCTTCCGGATTCTTGCCTTCCACTACTGCATATGCGGTACGAAGTGCTGCCTCCATGACACCGCCGGTGACGCCGAAGATCACTCCGGCACCGGTGCTTTCTCCCAGAGGAGAATCAAAAGCCTGCTCCTTTAAGAACCGGGTATTGATATGCTCGGCACGGATCATCCGCACGAATTCTCTTGTGGTCAGTACAATATCCACATCCTGTCCGGCTCCGGCGCTCTTCATATAAGAAAGAGAAGCCTCTCTCTTCTTGGATACGCAGGGCATGATGGAGATACAGCAGATATTATTGGGATCAATCCCTTTCTTCTGTGCAAAATAAGTCTTCGCCATGGCACCGAACATCTGCTGGGGGGATTTTGCCGTGGACAAATTCCGCAGATACTCCGGATACTTCTTGGACACGAAGCTTACCCAGCCGGGACAGCAGGAGGTAAACATGGGCCATGCGTATTTCCGGGAATTACCCAGCCGCTCCAGCAGTTCGTTTCCCTCTTCCATAATCGTCAGATCCGCTGCGAAGTTGGTATCAAATACATAGTCAAAACCGATGCGCTTCAGCGCTGCCACCATTTTGCCCTCGGAAGCTTCCTCCGCATTCAGTCCCAGTTCCTCGCCCCATGCGGTTCTTACCGCCGGTGCCACCTGGACTACTGTGACCTTCTCGGGATCCGCCAGTGCCTCGAAAGCCTTGTATGTATCGTCCCGTTCCCGCAATGCTCCGGTAGGACAATGGGTAATACACTGTCCACACAGTGTACATTCGGAGCAATCGATGGTCTTATTATCCGCCACATCTACTGTGGTACGGGATCCGGTGTTCTGTACATCCCAGACATGCATGGCCTGGACTTTATCGCAGATCTGTACACAGCGCATACATTTAATACATTTTCTGGAATCCCGGATCAGAGGGAAAGAATGATCCCAGGGTGTCTCGGGAACTTCCTCGGTAAAAGGTACTTCCAGAATTCCCAGATCGTTGGAAATCTGCTGTAAATTACAGTTACGGCTTCTGACGCAGGTGGCACAGTGACAATCATGCTGGGACAGGATCAGTTCCACATTTGTCTTGCGCACACGGCGTACCTTCGGAGAATTGGTATACACTACCATTCCCTCTTCCACCGGGCTGTTGCAGGCTGTGATCAGCTTGCTTTTTCCCTGCACTTCCACCACGCAGGCCTTGCAGGCACTGATTTCATTGATGTCTTTTAAAAAGCACAGATGCGGTACTTCGATTCCCACGCCTGCTGCCGCGCTCATGACGCTGGTTCCCTCCGGGACCTGCAGCTGCACGCCGTCTATTGTAAGGTTTATCATTTTCTCGCCCATTGTTTGCTCCTCTTTTTACCAGATGGCAGCTCGGCCGCCCTTTAAGCTTCCGTAGCCGTATTTATCGCAGCGTAAGCATCTGCCCGCTTCCTGGCAGGCTTCCTGCTTCGTCATGCCGCATTCAAATGCATCGAAATTCGTCTTGCGCTCTCCGGCTTCCTTTTCACTCAGCTGGATCCGTCCGCAGGGTTCCTTGTCCTCGTAGGATACCGGCGGGATCTCCACATCACAGGGTACTACATGGTGGTAACCCAGATATTCATCGATATTGGCTGCAGCTACTTTTCCGGCGGCAATGGCACGGATGACGGTAGCCGGACCGGTCACACAGTCACCACCGGCAAATACACCGTGGACATCCTTGACTTCACTGTCACTCATGGCAGTAATGGTGCCTCGTTTTACGGAGATACCCGCCTCCTCGAAATGGCGGGTCTCGATACCCTGACCGATGGCCACCACGACGATATCACAGGGGATTCGAAGGAGAGGCACATCCGCCTGGATCGGACGGGCTCGTCCCCAGGCATCGATGGGGCCGATGATCTGAGGTTCTACCCACAGAGCCGTCACATTGCCGTTCTCGTCGGCTTCGATCTTGTGAGGTGCTTTCAGGCTGTAAAGCTCTGCGCCCTCTGCGATGGCGCCTTCCACTTCTTCAGGAAGCGCCGTCATATCGGTCTGTCTTCTGCGGTAGGCAATTCCCACCTTTTTCGCACCCAGACGAATGGCGGAACGGGTACAGTCCATGGCTACGTTACCGCCGCCGACTACGACTACGGTCTTGTCCTTGAAGTCCGGCATGTCATCGTCACCGATGCGGCGCAGCATTTCCACTGCAGACATGACACCGTTGGCATCCTCTCCCTCGATACCGATCTTTTTATCCGTATGGGCACCGATGGCAATATAGACTGCATCGTATTCTTCGTGCAGCTTATTATAAGAAATCTCACCTTCGCCGTTTCCGACTCTGGTGTTCAATTTCACTTCCACTCCGGTGGACAGAATAGTGTCAATGTCCTCCTGTAAGCGTTCTCTTTGGGAAACGATAGTTGGGAATTCCGTAGCGCAACATACCGCCCAGCTTGCTCTTTTCCTCAAATACCACGGCATGGTGTCCCATCAGCTCCAGATAATATGCCGCAGACAGTCCGCCGGGGCCTCCGCCGATGATTGCTACTTTTTACCGGTGCTCTCCGCTTCTCAGGCACAGGAACCGTGTTGGCTCTGGCATTGTCCACTGCCATACGCTTCAGGCCGCGGATATTGATGGCACTATCGATCATGTTGCGGCGGCATCTTGCCTCACAGGGATGCTCACGATCAGGGCACAGGCGGTGGGGAAAGGATTGTCCTTGCATCAGCTTCACGGCATCTGCATAACGCTCTTCCTTCACCAGTGCTATGTAACCGGGGATATCCACACCTGCGGGACACAGCGCCACACAGGGAACCGGCTGGGTAATATGGCAGGAACATTTCCCCCCATGTTCAATGTGATAGACATAATCCTCACGGAAGCCTTCCAGTCCGGCCAGTACCATATGGGCCGCCTCGTAACCGATGGCACAGTCAGCGGAGTCCACAATGTCGGAAGCGGTATCCCGGATCAGATCCAGTGTCTTCAGGGTGGCTTTGCCTGCCAATACATCCTCCATCAGGTTCTGCAACTGCCCCAGTCCCACACGGCAGGGCACACATTTACCACAGGTCTGGGCATGACACATTTTCAGAAAAGAAAGCTGCAGGTCCACCGGACATAATCCGGGCGGGCTGGCGATAATTCTTCTCCCAGATCTTTGTACAGGCGTTCCACCGTAAGCTGTGCTTTATTCGGGGTAGCTATCTTCAATCGGCTCATAATCTTCTCCATTCTGCGGGCTGATGCCTGCGTTACTTTTATGCCCTGCGCCACGGGCGCTGCCGACAACGGCTATGGCGTGCTGCTCCGTCTGCGGGCGGTGTTTTACTGACACGTACTATGGCATTGGCCACCTGAGCTGGCTGCCTGTTGCGCCGTGTAAGTGCTTACATTTTATTTTTAAAAATAGCCGTTTCTTGTCGGCTACTGATTTTTGTATATGTGCAATTGTATCTTAAATAATAAAACTATCAATAGTTTTAGGAAAGTTAATTTTTATCTATCTTTTGTGGAATATGCATGAGGATGTTTGTCTGACGTGTATGTAAGCTCTTACATTTCAATTTCTTATTTTGCCAGATTCATGGCACCGCTCTTCAAATTCTGTTTTCATAAAATGCCCTCTATATTTGCTTTTATGAAAAATAGCCCAGGCGGAACAGGCTGTCAGAAACAAAATGACAGGCTAATCCGCCGGAGCTATATTGCCTATGATATTAATCTTTTACACCGTCACGATCACGCCGCCATCGTTGGCGTACATGCTGCTGACACCGCGGGTGTCCATGATCAGGCATCCTTTGAACTCTGCCTTTTCCATAAGAAGCTTCTTCATGGTCTCGGCGCGGTCAGGAGCATTGCAGTGGGTGATCATCAGGAAACGTTCCTTCGTATCCCCTGCCTCTTCCAGAACGATCTCCGCCATTCTTCGGAGTGCTTTCTTCATGCCGACGCTCTGGCCTCTGCACGATACTGCCCTTGTCTCCGGCCATGATCGGCTTGATGTTCAGCGTGGATGCCACCAGTGCTTTCACACCGGTCAGTCTGCCGTTCTTGCGCAGCGTCTCCAGATTATCCAGTACAAAATAGGTATGCACATTGCTGCGGAACTCTTCGATCTGCTTCACGATTTCTTCGAAGGAAAGACCCTGCTCTTCCAGTTCTACCAGTTTCTTCACGATCTGGGTCTCACCACAGCTGGCGGACTCGGAATCGATGACGTGGATCTGCTTCTTCCCGTATTTTCCCGATACAGATTCATACCAAGCACCGCACTGTTGTAGCTTCCGCTGAGGTGGGAGGATAAAGTGATCACATACACATGCTCTGCTTCTGTGTGGTAGGCTTCCCTGAAACGCTCTGGGGAAGGGCATGCCGACTTGGGACATTTCGGACACTCTGCCACCTTTTCAGGAATTCCGCCTGATCAAAATTCTCATCATCCTGAATCTGGTAATCTCCCACTTCCAGTCCCAAAGGCACGATCTCGAACCGGGAATCCTGCAAATATTCTTCCGGCAATTCACAACAGCTGTCTACTACGATTTTAAAACTCATATTAATCTCCATATCATTGATTGCAGCTATTCAAAATATAACTCCCAAAGAGTCATTCTGCGAATGGGGCACTGAATAGTTACAATTATTTCCATTTTTAAAACCATACTATGTAGTTTTAATACTACTTATAATAACACGAAACATTCCGTTCGTAAAGCCTTTACACAAAATATTCATATTCCCTTTTCGGCGGACTTCGTTTATACTATTTCTATATAGTCAGCATATTATGATGCCGGGGCCAAAGGTCTAAGCCCATATGAGCTTGCTCATAAGTGGGTGAAAGACCTTAGGACCCGCCCCTGATATGAGCATAAAAGTGGGATGATAATCCCACGATATGCGAATAGAGGGTAGGATTGTTCCGTTTCGACCGAAGCTCCTCACAGAGTTCTTCTCACAAACATATAAGGAGTCCCTATGATCGCATTACAGATTACATCCATGAAAAATTTTATGAACCACCTGCTGGTAGCGGATACTTTCGATCCTTTCCTGTTGGAAGAAGCCACCGTCAGCACGGCTCTCACCGTTACCATTGACGGGCATATCAACAAGGACTTCTATCCCGCAGAGGAACGGAGTGCAGACTGTATCCCTGGGAGCTGCAGTCCTGAGCAAAATAAAGGACTGTGCTTTGACCTCATCAAGGGAAAACACACTCCTTTGTATTTTAAATTCGTGCTTCATATGCAGCCGGATAAAGCCGCCGCCATGCTTACAAAAGCCCAGGTGGACCCTGACGTCATCCGGGCACTGGTGCTGAATATCCGCTACGACGGGGAAAAACGGTTCTCACCACCGGATGTGCCTACCAGGTCTTCACCATGGATAAAAGTGCCGACACCGCATGGGACAGGGCATTAAAAAATATCTGGATCTGAAGGGTATCTCCTACGAAGAACTCTGATCCCGCTCTCCGGGTATCCCCAGTTCTTCGAATCATTCGTAGGAGCGGTTCCTGACGGTCACTCCTTCATCTTCGGTTTGCTGAGCAGGCTCGCCAGATAACCGAGGATCAGCGCTGCGGAGGTTCCCACGGCTCCAGCCTTGAATCCTCCGGCAAAAGTCCTAAAATCCCTGTTCCTGCACCGCTTCTTTCACGCCCTTCATTAATACATTTCCAAAGCCCAATAACGGTACACTGGCTCCTGCTCCCGCATAATTCTGAAACGGTTCATACCAGCCAAGGGCGATCACCGCACCGGTGACCACCAGAAGCACCATGATGCGTCCCGGCATCATCTTCGTTTTCCATTAATATCTGCACCAAAGCACAGATCAGGCCGCCCACCCAGAAAGCATTGATATAATCCATTCTCTGCATTTCCCCTTACTATCTGTCTAAGGACAGTCTCTGCACTTTTCTTAAAATTATGCATTCTTTATTGATGCATTCTTTTGCCAAAACGAAACCATTCCGGCGGAAGCTGTACCAGGATCACCGCCGCAAATACGATAACGCAGCCTGCGATCTGCCTGGCTGTCAGTGTCTGATCAGTAGTCAGAATCCGATCTTATAGGCGATCCATCCGGAGATCGTGGCAATGACGGATTCCAGGCTCATGATCAGTGCCGCCACCGTAGGATTCAGTCCTTTCTGGCCTACGATCTGTAAGGTATAACCCACACCACAGCTTAAAACACCGGCATATAACAGGGCTCCCAGGCCTTCCTGCAACTGACCGAAGGTGGGCTGTCCCCAGATGAGTGCTCCGATGCAGCAGACCACTCCACAGACCGTGAACTGGATACAGGATACCACAGCTCCGTCAATTCTTGCTGCATAATGGTCAACGGTCATGATCTGTATGGCAAATGCAATGGCACATAAAATACCATGATATCTCCGGCTCCGAGACGCAGGGACTCGGTCATGCAGAGCAGATACATGCCCACGGCTGCCATGACTGCTGCCGCCCAGACCACCGGCGCCACTTTTTTCTTCAGAAAGATACCGAACATGGGGACAAAATGATATATAGCGTTGTGATAAATCCCGCCTTACCGACACTGGTGTATTTAATACCGAACTGCTGCAAGGTACTGGCGATCGTTAGGAAAATGCCACACAAAGTCCTGCTTTCACATTCAGTTTCCAGTCAAGGGGCGCAGCTTTGTCCCCTGCAATCTTTCTGCTGATCAGAATATACACCAGAATGCTGGCGGCACCGATCAGGGAACGGACACCGTTAAAGGTGAACGGATGCATATAGTCCATGCCCTTGCTCTGGGAGACGAACGCCATGCCCCAGATGGCAGCCGTTAACAGCAGGATCAGGCTGTTTCTCGTAGTTTTGTTCTCGTATTTTCCATAGTTGTATTTTCCATTCCTTATATTTTCGTTCCTTGCTGCTTTACGGTTATGTGATCTTGTCAGGGCTGTTTCTTATATCTCTCAGCAATCTCCGCCACTACATCCCGCAGCATTTTCTGCTACAGTCTATGATCAGATCCGCATATTTTTCATACAAAGGGGTTCTCTCCTCGTACAGGTCCCTCAATGTCTGACCGGGCTGCAGGGTCACACCTCTGGCATTCAGATCTCCCAGCCGCTGTTCCACTTCCTCATAAGGAAGCTTCAAATATACCACGGTGCTGATATCCCGCAGATGCTGCATGCCCTCCGGCTCGTAGCAGGCGCTTCCGCCGGTGGCAATGATGCTGTTTTCCAGATTCAGAGAGGCATTTACGTTGCTCTCGATCTGCCAGAAGCCCTCCACGCCGTGTTCCGTGATGAGTTCATGCAATAATTTACCGTGTCTTTCCTGGATCACCAGATCCGAATCCACAAAACGTCTGCCCAGGCGCTTTGCCAGAACCACGCCTACCGTACTTTTTCCCGAACCCGGCATGCCGATCAGAGTAATATTATTTTTCATAAGTTTCTCCTGTCTCTACACAAGAAAATCGCCGCCTGTAAGCGACGATCTTCCGTCCTGTTCTTCTTTATAACCTTCGTAGCGCCCCATTTGCAGAACTGCCTCTGTGGGGATTTTGACCCCGACATCATGCTATTTGCTCATGGTGGTTACTTACACTTTATACTTCCGCAATGACTTCCACTTCACATAATACGTTCTTGGGAAGGGTCTTGACTGCAACGCAGCTTCTGGCAGGATTCTCAGTAAAGTACTTTGCATAGACCTGATTGAAAGCTGCGAAATCGCCCATGTCTGCCAGGAAGCAGGAGGTCTTGGCTACTCTGGTGTAGCCGGTACCTGCTGCCTTTAGCAGCTCGCCGATATTCTTCATTACCTGCTCTGCCTGTTCCTCGATGGTAGTTCCGTGAATCTCTCCGGTAGCGGGATCAATAGGGATCTGTCCGGATGCGAAAAAGATATTGCCCAGTACAATGCCCTGAGAGTAAGGTCCGATTGCTGCGGGTGCTTTGTCTGTTGAAATCTTCTGTAACATAATATTCTCCTCTTCTTCCTATAATTACGCCCTGAGGATGCCTCCGGATCCCGGCACATCCAAAATCCGATGCAGCATGCACATAGCGTTTACTTCGTCATATCTACCTCCGGCTCATCAAATTCCGCCGTCACGTAGAATCCTCTGGAATTCTCCACGATATCCGCCACAACTCCTTCGCGATTCTTCAACCGATAACGAAAAGGAATATTGGGGGACATGGCCAGAGACGGGTCTATCGTATAATAATAGTTACTGGGCAGAAGTCCCTCGGTCACTGTGATCTTCTGTCCGACCTCCAACAGTCCCGGCCGCTCCATCTTAAATTCTATCCTGCGCATTTTGACTCACCAGCCATTCCCGGCATAATGTGTTTTCGCCGTTTGAGGTTTATTTTACCAGTAACTTACAGCGCTTGCAAGAGTGTGTTTCATTTCTGACCTGCTGCTTTTCCCTATTTCACCGCCGGACTCTCCAATACTACCGCATGTGCGATCCCCGGCACGCTTTTACCTTCGTTGAAACTGGTCTTACTGAGCAGGGCGCCAGTGGGTAGAAAGAGGACTTTTTTCCACTCGCCGGATTCCAGCTTCGGCAGGACGTATGCCGCCAAGGTCACAGCGCTGCATCCACAGCCGCTGCCTCCGGCGTGGGTGTCCTGGGCTTCTGCGTCAAAAATCTCGATACCGCAGTCCATGTGCCGGTCGGCGATGTCAATTCCCTTTTCCCGCAAAAGATCGATCAATACCGTCTGTCCCACGCTTCCCAGATCCCCGGTGATGATCCGGTCATATTCTTCCGGGGTCACATGAAAATCTTCCATGTGACGGGCAACGGTGTCTGCAGCGGCCGGTGCCATGCATGCTCCCATGTTCATGGAGTCTTTCAGGCCGTAATCCACGATCCTTCCGGGAGTCATGCCGGTGATGTGGGCTCTGCACTTCTGATTTAGTCCCAATGCAAAGGCTCCGCTTCCCGTCACCGTCCAGCTGGCAGACAGAGGTCTCTGGCTCCCATAATCTAACGGAAAACGGAACTCCTTCTCCGCACTGGCAAAATGACTGGAGGTCACACAGACCACATGCTCCGCATAGCCTCCCGCTGCCATCACAGCTCCCAGTGTCAGTGCTTCCCCGCAGGTAGAGCAGGCACCGTAGACTCCAAACAGAGGAATATTGTAAGCGGAGATACCAAAGGAAGTGGCGATGCACTGCCCCAAGAGATCACCGGCGAAGAGATACGACACATCCTCCGCTTTCCATCCGGCCTTTTCCATGACCATGTAGACTGCGTCCTTCTGGAGATTACTTTCCGCCTCTTCCCAGGTCTTACAGCCGAAGAGATCATCTTCTCCCACCATGTCGAACAGGGTGCCTAACGGTCCTTCGCCTTCTTTTTTTCCCACGATACTGGCACCGGCGATCACACACACCGGCTGTGCCAGACGGATACTGCTTCTTCCCACTCTCTGATTCATAATTTCTCCTTCCATGCGATAACACTGCATTCTTTTTTGTCAGTGTTCCCGCATTTTGGAAAAATTATGAATTACAAAAAATTGTAACTATTCAGAACCCCATTCGCAAAACCGCTACTTCGTAGCTTTCCTTTTGCTCATGTGGTTACTTCGCCATATAAAACTACTTATCTGCCTGAATGCAAGCATTCGCTGAACGCAGTTTTTCATGGCTCTGAATAGTTACAAAATATCTCCTCCAGCGCCCCGATCACCTTCTGTAATATCTCATCCGCCATATCCGAATAGTGAATGACCAGAATCCCCCGATATTTCTGCGCATCCGCAAAGCAATATTCCGACAGACAGTTCACGAGAATTCCCCGCTGTCTGGCCGCCCACTTGATCTCCACGTCACTAAGTTCCGTCCGCACATGCAGCAGAAAATGAGTCCCGGCATCATCCTGATAGATCTGGCTGATCTGACTTAAAGGTGACTCCCGAAACATCCGGCAGATCCGCTCCCGCTGCCCTCTGTAATCGTTGAGCAGTCTCCGGATATGGCGTTCAAAATACCCTTTTTCCAGAAACGCTGCCATGGCATACTGTTCAAAACCGGATACCGTGCAGGAATAAAAATTCATAGTGGAAATATAGCGTTCCATCAATTTCTCCGGCAGCACCATATAGCCGATACGCAGGGATGGCACCATGGTCTTGGAAAAAGTGTTGATGTAAATAACTCTGTGGTTGCGGTCCATGGACTGCATGGAGGGAACCGGCTTTCCCACCATGCGGAATTCACAATCGAAATCGTCCTCCACGATATAGCGCTCCGGTTCCTCCGCCGCCCAGCGAAGCAGTTCCTGCCGTCTTCCCACAGGCATGACCAGTCCGATGGGAAAATGATGTTCCGGCGATACATGCGCCACGGTAATACCCTTTTGATCCAGCTGTTCCACTTTCATTCCCTGACTGTCAATGTCCACATAATCCCAGGTCACACCGCCCACATCATACAGTTTCGTAATCTTGCGATACCCAGGATTTTCCACACCGAATTTTGCATTTTTGCCCAATAACTGTAGCAGACGACTGTAGAGATATTCTGTTCCCGCTCCCACAATAATATGATCCGGTGACACATGCATGCCACGGTACCGATACAAATGCTCTGCAATGGCCACCCTTAGTTTTTCCACTCCGTTAAAAGGAACCGTCTTAAGCAGAGACGTATCATAATCCGTCAGGGTCTGCCGCATGATCTTCGCCCAGGTGGCAAAGGGGAACTTATCATATTGAATATTGTTGGCCGTCAGATCCGCCAGATATTCTTCCTCCCGGAAACGGGTCACAAAGGATGCATAGGCTGGGGCGGAGACGTTCTTCACTTCCAGACGGTTGACAAAATACCCTCTCTTTTCCTCCGACCGGATATAGCCCTCCAGCAGCAGCTGTTCATAGGTATTCTCCACGGTCTTGACACTGACCTGCAAGTGCTCGGCAAACGCCCGCTTCGAAGGAAGCTTCTCACCGGCAGTCAGCCGGCCGCTCAAGATGTCAGCTTTCATCGCTTCATATAAGTATTCATACATGGTTTTTCTGCCACGGGCAGTCAGATCATAGGTCAGCATCTGGTATCCTCCTTTTTTCTTGTTTTGGTTATTTAAAAGATATCAGATTTTATTATAATGAACTCATAAAGTAAAAGCAAGCAGGAAGGACAGATTCTCCCCCCGCCAAGGGGGTGACTCCTCAAGAGGGCAGCTCCTCAAGAAGAGCAGGATTTTCCTTCGGAAAACAAGGGAGGATTTAACATGGGCGTATATGCAATCACCGGCGCATCCAGCGGAATCGGCGCCAAGACAAAAGAACTGTTACTTCAAAAAGGACACGAAGTCATCAATATCGATCTGAAGGACGGCGATATCTGCGTGAACCTGGCAACTCCGGAAGGAAGACAGGCCGCTGTAGACAAGCTGCATGAGCTGCATCCCGAAGGTCTGGACGGCATGATCTGCAATGCCGGTGTCTCCGGTGCCTGCGGCAATCTGGAACTGATCATTTCCCTGAACTATTTCGGAACCGTAGCCATTGCAAAGGGCGTCTATGACCTCCTTAAGAAAAAACACGGCAGCTGCGTAGTCACCGTATCCAACACCATTTCCCAGGGTGCGGGACGTAAAGATGTCGTAGATCTGCTGAACAATATCGGTGATGAAAAGAGAGTATTAAGCCTGGTATCCTCCATGGATTCCACCAACCTCTCCGTGGGCAACAGTCTCTATGTATCCACCAAATATGCTCTGGCCAGATGGGTCCGCAGAGTCTCCGCTACCTGGGCTGCCAACGGTGTCCGCATCAATGCGGTAGCTCCCGGCAACGTACATACTGCCATGACCGCTACCATGAGCACCACCGCGAAAATGGCACTGAATGCCCTCCCCATTCCAACCAAGTACGGTCAGGAATGTCTGATGGCTCCCGAAGAGATCGCTGAGGTGATGGTATTCCTAGCATCCGATTCCGCCAGAGGTGTCAACGGCAACATCATGTTCGTAGACGGCGGTACTGACGCACTGTTAAATTCTGAAAAGGTATATTAAGGAGGAACACGCTATGAGACCCATTGAAAAATATGTAGAAGCTATGGAAAATAAAGATTTTGCCGGACTTGCAGAGTTGTTCACCCCTGATGGCATTCTGTGTGACTATTGTACCACCTCCGCCTCCCAGCAGGAATATCATATCTACGGAAAAGAGGCCATCAATATGTTCTTCCGTAACAAATTCGGCTTCCGCCGCTACTCCATTCTGGATGCTGAGGTCGTAAATGATGAGCAGGCCGAGTTCATTGCCAACTTCGGAGGCTACAACATCATGGCCATCGCCACGGTTCGTAAGACCGATGAAAACGGTCTGATCCAGAGACTTACCGTAAGACCGAAATAATTTTTGCCATCCCCTTATACTTTTCTCTATATAGAATCTTAATGTAAAAGAAGCTGCACCCTACGATACAGCTTCTTTTACATTCTATCTTCCGAATACGTCGGTCATTCCGGAGCACTGCCAGAGATCACATAGCTGGTCACGGCATACAGGATCTCACCGTTGTACTCCACTCTGGACCAGCCAGATCCTTCACTGTAGCCGGTACGATGCAGATTGGTTCCGTTCCGCACCTGGGTGCGTACAGTGCTCTCTCCCTCGCTGGTGCTTGGTTCCGTCCGCAGATTGATCAGATCTTTGGGGGTAATATAATCATCACAATCCGTAAAGACGATCACTCTGCCGTCCTGGGTGCTGACGCGGTTGGGATATGTCGGCTTCTCCGGGGTCTTATAGGTAAGATCCGTGGTCAGATATGCTGATACTGCATAAACCGTCTGGCCGTTGTATTCCAGTCTGGACCATCCGGTGGAATCGTTCCTTCCGGTGCGTACCAGAGTCTCTCCGTTCTTCAGCTGCCCTACCACATTGCCCTCATCTCCGGTATAGGGTGTACTGCGAAGATTACTCACATCCTTGGCAGTGACAGTCTCGTTCACATCACCGAACGTCATGGAATTTCCCTCCGCAAGAGCATCTCCCGTATTATTGGTAGTGGGGACTTCGGTTGCCACCGGTGCCTCTGTCGGCTGCGGCTGTGCTTCCGGAGCCTGTGTAGGTGTCGGTTGCGGTGCTTCTGTCACTGCTGCCGCAGGCTCCGGAGTAACCGTCTCGGGGATTTGTGTAGTCTCCGGTTCCGCCGTTGCCACCTTTTCCGATGCGATCCCGGTCTCAGGGGTCTCTGCAGAAGCCTGTTCTGAGCTCTGCGCTTCTGTTGTCACCGCCGCGAATTCATTATTTTCCGTAGTTCTGTCATGATGGCTCAGTTTCCACAGCGGAATACAGATCAGGACCGCCAGAACCATCATGCCCGCAAAAGCCGGAATCATCCATGGCCGGAACCGGAAGCCGATCCCGTCCCCCTCGTCGAAGTCATCCAGGTCATCCCCTTCCGGGTACTCGCCATAGTCCTCATCCTCCGTAAAGTCCTCCGATTCCACAGTATACGGATCCTCTGTATCACAGGTTGTTTCCCATACAGCATCATCACGTCGTCCCGCCTGTTCAGAATCCACCTCTGCATCCGCAAGTTCTTCATAGTCAAAATTATATTCTTCCGGTTCCCTTTTCCGGTCTCTGACACCCTTTTCTTCCATGGCATGCCCTCCTTCCGCCATCTTTAAGCTGATTATATACTTCCCTCTTTTGCAAAACAAGTACCTTTTCCTGTCTTTGCAGGTATGTTATACTGACTGTAGCATTATAAAAACCTCTCAGGAGTTATATTCTCTATGAAAAATAAATTTGCCAAATGGAAACCTTATATTTTCCTCGCGGTCCTGCTCGCCAGCCTGGTTCCTCTGGTATGGCTGGGGCGTTACAATTATCCCACCGGGGATGATTATTATTACGGTACGGAAGCCCATCTGGTCTGGCAGCAGACCGGAAGCATACCACAGGCCATTTCCGCCGCCTGTGCCGGTGTCGCCAAAAGCTATCAGATCTGGCAGGGAACCTATTCAGCGCTGTTTCTGATGTATCTTGCGCCCAATGCCTTCTCCAATACCGCCTATCATCTGGTGACTTTTGTGATCCTTCTTTTGCTGTGCGGCAGCATTTTCTATCTGCTACGGCCTCTGGTCTGCCATTTTCTGCCGGGAACATGTGGGGAATGGATCACGATTTCCTCAGTATTCAGTTTCCTGTGCATCCAAACAGTGGCCTTTCAGAGCGACAGCTTTTACTGGTACAACGGCTCCATGTATTACACCGGTTTCTTTGCCGTGACCCTGTTTTTCCTGGGCACATTGCTTCGCTACCTGTACAATGGGAAAAAGATACTGATCCTTCCGCTTCTCCTGTTCGCAATTTTCTTAGGCGGTGGCAATTACGTGTCCCTTCTCCCTTGCATGCTGTTTGCGGTAACCGTAACCTTTCTACTGCTGTTGCAGAGAAATAAAAAGACTTATGTCTGCGGAATTACCTCCGCTGTTCTCCTGCTATCTTTTGCCGTCAGTGCCATGGCCCCCGGCAATCAGGTGCGGCAGGACGGCATGTGGAAGATTCCCGCCTGGAAAGCCATTGCCAAATGCCTGTTGCAGGGGATCCGCTATACCTTTGCCTGGACCAGACTGTGGTGGTTCCTTGCCGCCCTGCTTCTGCTGCCGGTCTTCCTGCGCATTTTACAGAAGAAAAACGGGGGGGTTTTCTCCCATCCCCTCCTTTTTACCGGATATTCCTACGGATTGTTCTGCTCCATGTCCTGTCCTCTGTTCTATACCATGAACTCCACCGGACCGGGCCGGGCCGTAGCCATTGTCTACTATGCGTTTCTGCTGATCAGTTTTGCAGTATTCTTCTACTGGCTCGGATTTATAGTCCGGAAGTTGCAAATGCGTCAGAATACTCCGGAGAAAATGGCGGTCCTCGGCAAGTTGAAAATTGCCCGTTATGTCGCCATGACGGTCCTGTTGGCCGTCATCCTTTTCACCGGAGTATGGCAGGAGACCTCCGCAGCAAAAGCGATCCGGATGCTGACAAACGGTGAAGCCGCTGCCTATGCTGCAGAATACGAAGAACGTCTTCTTCTCCTGAATGACCCTGAGATTACGGATGTGGTGCTGACCCCCTTTACCCATCAGCCTGCCATGATCTATACCGGTGATCTCCCCGGAGACCCGGAGGATCCCACCAGTAAAAAGACCGCACAATACTTTGGAAAAAATTCCATATACGTAGATTACAGCAATTAATTACAGTGACCAGCTGATGAGCACACCACCATCGAATAAAAGGCGATCAACAACCCACGGCGCATTACAAAAAGGACGCTTCCGGTTTTTCCGGAAACGTCCTTTTGTTATCTTTTACTATTCTTATTGTCCTTCGTACTTCTCACTCTGCATACGGATCAGTTCTGCATCGTCGAAGTAATTGATACGCATAGCGCTCTTTACCTCAGACAGGGTCTGTGCTGCCACTTCACGGGCCTCGTCACTGCCCTTCTTCAGGATCTCATATACTGCGGGAATATCCTTCTCCAGTTCTTTTCTACGGTTACGGATGGGCTCCAAGGTCTCCTGCATTACGTTGTTCAGGAACTTCTTCACCTTCACGTCACCCAGACCGCCTCTGGTATAATGCGCCTTTAACTCGTCCAGATTTGCGTAATCCGGCAGGTATCTCTCGAAGTGCTCCGGCTTGCAGAAAGCATCCAGGTAAGTGAATACCGTGTTGCCCTCCAGATGTCCGGGATCGCTGACCAACAGATGCTCGGGATCGGTGTACATGCTCATGATCTTGGTGCGTACATCGTCTGCACTGTCTGACAGATAGATGCAGTTGCCAAGGGATTTACTCATTTTCGCCTTGCCATCGATGCCGGGCAGTCGCTGACATGCCTCATTTTCAGGCAGCAGTGCCTTGGGCTCTACCAGTACCGGTGCATATACGGTGTTGAATTTGTGTACGATCTCTCTGGTCTGTTCGATCATGGGCAGCTGGTCACCACCTACGGGAACGGTGGTCGCCTTGAAAGCGGTAATATCGGAAGCCTGGCTGATGGGATAGGTAAAAAATCCCACAGGGATGCTGGCTTCGAAGTTACGCATCTGAATCTCACTCTTTACGGTCGGGTTTCTCTGTAATCTGGCTACGGTTACCAAATCCATGTAATAGAAGGTCAGCTCGCACAATTCGGAGATCTGAGACTGAATGAAGATCGTTGCCTTGCTGGGATCCAGTCCGCAGGACATGTAGTCCAGCGCCACTTCAATAATATTCTGGCGCACCTTCTCGGGATTCTCGATATTATCCGTCAGCGCCTGTGCGTCTGCGATCATGATAAAAGTCTTCTTATATTCGCCGGAATTCTGCAGTTCTACACGTCTTCTCAGGGAGCCTACATAATGTCCCACATGTAATCTTCCGGTGGGTCTGTCACCTGTCAAAATAATTTTGTCCATTTCGTCCTCTCAATCCGCCGTCTACACGGCCATACATCATTGTTTCTATCATACCATCTTTTTGCATAGAAGCAAATGATTTTTCTACAGAATTAACGCTTTGTGTGCAAGCCCCCTCGCATTCATTCTGCTGTTCTATGGCTGAACTATTGCAAGCAGCTTATCCAGAATTTTATGTGCCACCTGTTCCTTGCTCATCAGTTCCAGACTCTCCTCGGAATTCTTTGTGATCAGTGTCACAATATTGGTGTCCGTGCCAAAGCCCGCTCCTGCGCTCTTCAAACTGTTGGCACAGATCATGTCACAGTGCTTGCTCTCCAGCTTCTTCCGGGAATTCTCCAGCACATTTTCCGTCTCCATGGAAAATCCACACAAAATCTGTCCCGGTCTCTTGTTTTCCCCAAGGGCCTTCAAAATATCCTTCGTCCGCACCAGAGGGATCGACATGTCTCCGTCTTTTTTCTTAATCTTATTGTCTGCTGTCACTGCCGGGGTGTAGTCTGCCACGGCTGCTGCCTTGATGACAAAATCATAGTCCTGCGCTCTGGACACGATTGCATCGTACATCTCTGCTGCCGTCTGTACCGGCACCACATTTACAAACAAAGGCGGCTCCACATCCGTATGGGCTGCCACCACCGTCACTTCTGCGCCGCGGTGCATTGCAGCTCTCGCCAGGGCATAACCCATTTTTCCACTGGAGTGATTCGTGATAAAACGCACCGGGTCAATGGGTTCTCTGGTGGCACCTGCGGAGATCAGCACCTTTTTGCCCGCCAGATCCTTCTCGCAGGCGATCTCCTTCACCACGGCTTCGAACAGTACGGACTCCTCCGGCATTCTGCCGTCACCGATATCGCCGTTGGCCAGCATTCCCGTGGCCGGAGTGATGATCTCATAGCCGAAATGCTTTAATTTTTCGATATTATCCTGCACGATGGGGTTGTGATACATATTATGATTCATGGCAGGGGACACAATCTTCTTGCAGGGACATGCCATGACCGTAGTGGTCAACATATCATCTGCGATGCCGTTTGCAATCTTGCCGATCACATTGGCAGAAGCCGGTGCCACCAGAACCACATCCGCCCGCTTTGCCAGTGCCACATGTTCCACACTGTACTGGAAATTGCGGTCAAAGGTGTCCACCAGACATTTATGTCCCGTCAGACTTTCAAAAGTAATGGGGTTGATGAACTGCGTGGCATTCTGTGTCATCAGCACTTCCACATCACAGTGCTGTTTTAACAGCATCCGCGCTACATTGGCCATTTTATATGCAGCAATACTTCCCGAGATTGCCAGAACTACGGTCTTTCCCTTCAGCATAGTCGTCTCCTTTTGCCTGATTTATCAAAAATACTTCAAAACTGTACTCCTAAAATACCATAAGTGCATATTTTATGCAAATATCACTTTTCTTTTTGTCCGGGATATGATATAAACAGTAGGAGTGTCCCGAATCACCGGGACAACTTGTATTGTATCTCCCAGAGGGAGAATGGTAACAAGGAGGAAAATTTCATATGAACAAACAAAGTAAGACAATGCGACTCACGTTGATGGGATTGTTTGCTGCGGTACTTTTGCTGATGGCTTATACCCCGCTCGGGTACCTGAACATCGGCCCCCTGGCAATCACCTTCAATGTCATCCCCGTTGCACTGGCTGCAATCACTCTTGGCCCTGTAGGCGGAGCCGCCATGGGAGCAGTATTCGGATTGACCAGCTTTTTGCAATGCATCGGCGTGGGAGGCACCAGCGCCATGGGAGCAATGCTTTTTGGCATCAACCCTGTGTTGGCCTTCATCCAGCGTTTCATCCCCAGACTTCTGGACGGATTTCTGCTGGGATATGTCTTCCGTTACAGCCGCAAAGCCGTAGGAGACAGAATCGCCTGCATGATCACCGGATTTTGCAGCGCATTTTTCAACACCGCATTTTTCATGTCCCTTTTAGTACTGCTGTTCGGCAATACTTCCTATGTGCAGGGACTGATGGGTGGTAAAAACGCGATTTTATTCATCTGCTCTTTTGTAGGTGTGAATGCGGTCTTCGAGATGTGTGCATCCACGTTCCTGACCGGAGCGGTAGGGCTGGCACTGATCAAGGCAAAAGTCATTCCTGTATATCAGAAAGCAAGGTCTGCAGCATAACAGGAGTATACCCGTGGTACTGACAATCGACATCGGAAATACTACGATCGGCATCGGGGGATTTCAGGGAAATAAGCTGCTCTTTATTGAGAAGATATCGTCCCGTCGTCCCCTGTCTGATGCCGGATATATTGAAAAACTGAATATGATCTTGAACAAACACGGCCTGTCCGCCGAGGCCTTTGAGGGATCTATGATTTCCTCGGTTGTGCCTTCGGTGACAGCCGTTTTTTCCTCTGCTCTGGAAACTTTTCTGGGACGGAAACCTCTGATTCTTTCCCATAAGCTGGATCTGGGCTACGAGATCTGTACGGAATTCCCGGAAAAGGTGGGTTGTGACCGACTGGCAGATATTGCAGGAGCCATTTCCCGCTATTCCCTGCCTTTCGTCACCATCGACCTGGGCACCGCCACGACTTTTAACGTGTTGGATGAGAACCGTCGCTTTTTAGGTGGCCTGATCCTTCCCGGCGTTGGAACCGCCCACAGGGCACTTTTAGGCAAGACCGCCCAGCTCCCGAAAGGGGACATTCATATGCCCGCCCACACCATCGGTGCGAATACGCAGGAATGCATCACCGGGGGAATGCTCTTGGGCAACGCCTGTGCCATCGACGGACTGATCCGCCGTATCCAGACAGAGTTAGGGCAAAAAGCAACGGTCGTTGCCACCGGAGGGTACGCAACGACCGTCATTCCACATTGTGAAACGAAGATCCATATCGATCAGAATCTTCTTATGAAAGGTCTGAGATCCATCTACGAGAATAATACCTCTACTGGATCACCAGATTAGAGTAGCCCATCAGGCTCTCATCCACAGCATGTGCGGCTTCTCTGCCTTCACGGATCGCCCACACCACCAGGGACTGTCCTCTGTGCATATCACCGGTGACGAATACATTTTCCACACTGGTCTGGTATTGGCCGGGGGCAGTTTTTACGTTGGTGCGTTCATTTAATTCCACCCCGAAAGCATCGGTAATATATTTCTGACTTCCCAAAAATCCTGCTGCGATCAGTACGATCTCCGCATCCAGGATCTGCTCACTTCCGGCGATCTCCTGCATCTTCATGCGTCCGGTAGCCGGATCCTTTTCCCAGGACAGCTTCACGATCTTCACGGCTTTCAGGCTGCCGTTCTTATCCTTGATAAATTCCTTAACCGTAGATTCATAGATTCTCGGATCATGTCCGTAGACTGCAATGGCTTCTTCCTGACCGTAATCGGTCTTGCAGACCTTCGGCCATTCGGGCCAGGGATTGTTCTCTGCTCTCTTGTCCGGAGCCTTGGGCATCATCTCGATCTGGGTCACAGACTTGGCACCGTGACGGATGGAAGTTCCCACGCAGTCATTACCGGTATCACCGCCGCCGATGATGACCACATTCTTCCCCTTGGTCTCCACATATTTTTTGTCTTCAAAATTTGAATCCAGAAGACTCCTGGTATTGGCTTTCAGAAAATCCACCGCAAAATAGATTCCCTTGGCATCTCTGCCGGGAGCATTGATGTCTCTGGGATTAGAGGCACCAGCATGCCAGGACGACACGGTCAAAATCATGCAAAGCTTGAGGCTTTGATGTCCTTGCCGATGTCGGTTCCAGTGACAAAGGTGACACCTCTTCCTTCATAATATTGATCTTGCGGTCAATGATCTGCTTTCCAGTTTCATGTTGGGGATGCCGTACATCAACAGTCCTCCCACACGATCGGAACGCTCGAATACTGTTACCTGATGTCCTCTCTGGTTCAGCAGATCCGCTGCTGCCAGTCCAGAAGGACCACTGCCGATGACTGCTACCTTTTGCCGGTGCGTACCGGGGCTTGGCTGCCGCATAACCCTCGCTGTAGGCGTTTTCAATAATTGCATATTCGTTCTCCTTGGTGGAGACCGGATCCCCGTTCAACCCGCAGGTACATGCCGCTTCACACAAGGCAGGGCATACTCTGGAAGTGAACTCGGGGAAATTGTTGGTCTCTTCAGGCGGTTGTAAGCCTGCTGCCAGTTGCCGGTATATACCAGGTCGTTCCACTCCGGCACCAGATTGTGCAGGGGCATCCGCTGGCCATACCGCAGATCATCATGCCCGACTGGCAGAACGGCACGCCGCATTCCATACATCTGGCACCCTGTAAGCGCTGCTTTCCTTCGGCAGATGCTCATGGAATTCGTTAAAATGCTGTATTCTCTTCTTAGGATCCTCAGCCACGCTGACTTCCCTTTATATTCCATAAATCCCGTTGGTTTTCCCATGACTCTCCATTCTGCAGACGCTTCGGCGTCGGAAGAATCGCGAACTAAATTTCATATTTAGTTCTGCGATAAACTAATTTGCGCCCGCGGCACAATTAGTGAAAAGCAATCTATCAAGATTACTTTCACACTGGCCTCCTACTTTCTGGTGTTGGCATAGAATGCTTCGATCTGTGCCTGCTCTGCGCTCAGTCCTTTTTCCTCCATCTGGACGATGGTCTTTAAGACTCTCTCATAATCATGAGGGATGATCTTCTTGAACTTGGGCAGATACTCTCCAAAGTTGTCCAGCACTTCCTTACCCTTGGCGGAATTGGTCAGTGCCACATGCTCCTGGATCATGGATTTCAACTCCAGCACATCATATTTGGATGTGATCTCGCTGGAGGATACCATTTCCTTATTCAGACGCTTGTACAGATCGTTGCCTTCATCCAGTACATAAGCGATACCGCCGCTCATACCGGCTGCAAAGTTTTTACCGGTGGGTCCTAAGACTACCACGTCCGCCGGTCATGTATTCACAACCATGATCCTACACCTTCGACAACTGCGATGGCACCTGAGTTACGTACGCAGAAACGTTCGCCTGCCACACCGTTAATGAATGCTTTACCGGAGGTTGCACCGTACAGTGCCACATTACCAATGATGATATTTTCCTCAGCCTTGAACTTGCTGCCCTGAGGAGGATATACCACCAGCTTACCGCCGGATAAGCCCTTACCGAAGTAGTCATTGCTGTCGCCTACCAGTTCCAGAGTCAGGCCCTTGGGGATAAAGGCTCCGAAGGACTGTCCGCCGGCACCCTTGCACAGTACATGGTAGGTATCCTCTTCCACATCATCGCCCAATTTTCTGGTGATCTCACTTCCGAGGATCGTACCGAAAGCACGATCGGTGTTGCTGACGTCTACTTCGATGCTGCGCTTCTGTCCTGCGTCGATGGCTTTTCCTAACTGCTTTAACAGCACCTTCTCATCCAGTGTCTTCTCTAACTGGAAGTCATAGACCTGCCTGGGATCAAAGGTCACCTTCTGCTTGCTGCCCTCGTAAGGATTGCTTAAGATCTGGGTCAGATCACTTCCTCCTGACGATCGGTCAGATGCTCTTTCTCTTCAGCAGATCAGTTCTGCCCACCAGTTCATCTACGGTACGCACGCCCAGTGCTGCCATGTATTCCCGCAGCTCCTGTGCGATAAATTTCATAAAGTTTTCCACATATTCCGGCTTACCGCGGAAGTTTTCCGCAGCTCCGGGTTCTGGGTAGCCACGCCTACCGGGCAGGTATCCAGATTACATACTCTCATCATGACACAGCCCATGGTCACAAGGGGTGCGGTGGCAAAACCGAACTCCTCGGCACCTAAAATGGCTGCGATGGCTACGTCTCTGCCGCTCATCAGCTTACCGTCGGTCTCGATGCGGACTTTATTACGTAGGCCGTTCATGATCAGGGTCTGATGGGTCTCTGCCAGTCCCAGTTCCCAGGAAGTCCGGCATTGTGGATGGAGTTTCTCGGTGCCGCACCGGTACCGCCGTCATAGCCGGATACCAGGATGACCTGGGCTCCCGCCTTGGCTACACCGGCTGCGACCGTTCCCACACCGGCTTCGGATACCAGTTTTACAGAGATTCTTGCCTGGGTGTTGGCATTTTCAGATCATGATCAGCTGCGCCAGATCCTCAATGGAATAAATGTCGTGATGAGGGGGCGGAGAGATCAGGGACACACCGGGCGTGGAGTGTCTGGTCTTGGCGATCAGGGATATACCTTTCCTCCGGGCAGATGTCCGCCCTCACCGGGTTTTGCTCCTGTGCCATCTTGATCTCGAATCTCCTGTGCGCTTACCAGGTAACGGCTGGTAACACCAAAACGTCCACTGGCTACCTGCTTGATTGCGGAACAACGGTTCAGTCCGTCCGGTCCGACGGTCAGACGATCCAGGTCCTCACCGCCTTCACCGGAATTGCTCTTGCCGTGCAGATGGTTCATGGCGATGGCCATGGTCTCATGGGCTTCTTTGGAAATGGAACCGTAGGACATGGCACCGGTCTTGAATCTGGTCACAATGGACTCTACCAGCTCTACTTCCTCAATAGGCACACCCTTTTCGGATAATTGAAGTCCATCAGTCCTCTGAGATTCTTGATGGAATCTTCGTTGTTTACCATGGCAGTGTACTGCTTGAACATCTGGTAATCACCGCGTCTGGTGGATTCCTGTAACATATGGATGGTAGCGGGATTGTACAGATGCTCGTCACCGCCGCTGCGCATCTTGTGATGTCCGGGGCTGTTTAAGGTCAGATCGTTTTCAGTCCCAGAGGATCAAATGCCTGAGAGTGCAGGTCGTCTACCTGCTGCTCAATATCTTTTAAGGTAATACCTCCCACACGACATACGGTGTTGGAGAAATACTTACTGATCACTTCCGGTGCAATACCGATAGCCTCGAAGATCTGGGAACCCTGATAGGACTGGATGGTGCTGATACCCATCTTGGATGCGATCTTGACGATGCCGTGGAGGACAGCATTGTTGTAATCATCCACTGCTGCATAGTAATCCTTATCCAGCATATTGCTCTCGATCAGGTTCCTTGATGGTATCCTGTGCCAGATAAGGGTTGATGGCGCAGGCACCGTAACCTAACAGCGTAGCAAAATGGTGTACCTCTCTGGGTTCGCCGGATTCCAGGATCAGTGCGACTCTGGTTCTCTTCTTGGTGCGTACCAGATACTGGTTCAGGGCGGATACGGCCAGCAGGGAAGGAATGGGCACATGGTTCTCATCCACGCCTCTGTCGGACAGGATCAGGATGTTCACGCCGTCTCTGTAAGCTCTGTCCACTTCCACGAACAGTCTGTCAATGGCACGCTCTAAGCTGGTGTTCTTGTAATATACGATAGGTACGACTTCTACTTTGAATCCGTCTACCTTCATGTTCTTGATCTTCAACAGATCCGTGTTGGTCAAAATCGGGTTGTTGACCTTCAGAACATTACAGTTCTTCGGGGTCTCCTCCAGAATGTTGCCCTCGGTACCGATGTATACGGTGGTGGAAGTCACGATCTCCTCACGGATCGCATCGATGGGCGGGTTGGTTACCTGTGCAAACAGCTGCTTGAAATAATGAAACAGCGGGTGGTTCGTCTTGCTTAAGACGGGAAGTGGCGTATCCACACCCATGGCGGCAATCGCTTCACTGCCGTTCTTTGCCATAGGCAGAATGCTCTGTTTCATCTCATCGTAGGTATAACCGAAAGCTTTCTGCATCCGCTGACGCTCTTCGTAGGTGTACTCAGGGACACGCTGGTTCGGGATGTGAATACTCTTCAATTCTGTCAGGTTGTTGTCCAGCCATTCACCGTAGGGCTGTCTGGAAGCATATTTTCCTTGATCTCCTCATCGTCAATGACTCTGCCCTGTACGGTATCGACCAAGAGCATCTTGCCGGGACGAAGTCTTTCCTTTAACTTGATCGTGGGATCAACAGGAAGGACACCTACCTCGGAAGACAGGATCGGGTATCATCGTCAGTGATCAGATAACGGAAGGACGCAGGCCGTTTCTGTCAGTACCGCACCCATGATATCTCCGTCGGAGAACAGGATGGATGCGGGGCCGTCAGGGCTCCATCATGGTAGCGTAATACTGGTAGAAATCTCTCTTGGTCTGGGACATGGCCTTGTTGTTCGCCAGGGCTCGGGGATAGCGATCACTGACCGCAAGAGGCAGTTCCATGCCGCTCATTACCAGGAATTCCAGCGTGTTGTCCAGCATAGCGGAGTCGGAACCGGTCTTGCTGATGGCAGGCAGTACTTTGTGCAGCTGGCCTTTCAGATGCTCGGATTCCATGTTCTCCTCCTGGCCAGCATCTTGTCGGCATTGCCGCGGATAGTGTTAATCTCACCGTTGTGTACCATCAGACGGTTCGGATGGGCACGTTCCCAGCTGGGATTGGTATTGGTGGAGAAACGGGGTGTACCATGGCAATGGCGGATTCGTAATCTTCACTCTGCAAATCTGCGAAGAAGGTACGCAGCTGGCCTACCAGGAACATTCCTTTATATACGATCGTTCTGCTGGAAGAAACTACATAGGTATCATCGGAAGACTGCTCGAAGACACGTCTTGCAATATAAAGTCTGCGGTCAAGGGAAGTCCTTTTTCCACATCGGCACGAATCCTGCATGATATAGGGCATGCACTCTACGGCCTTATGTCCCAGCACATTGGGAAGGTAGGCACTTCACGCCAGCCGAGGAATTCCATTCACAATGATCTCGAACATCTTCTTGGCGATTGCGGCGCAGCTCTTCCTGCGGGAAGAAGAACATGCCGACACCGTATTCTCTCTCTCCGCCGATATCCATGCCCAGAGCCCTGGTCACTCTGGCAAAAATTTGTGGGGAATCTGGGTCAGAATACCGACACCGTCACCGGTCTTGCCTTCCGCATCCTTACCGGCTCTGTGCTCCAGATTCTCTACGATCTTCAGCGCATTCTCTACGGTCGCGCGGCTCTTCTCTCCGTGAATATTGACACAGGCTCCGATACCGCAGTTATCATGCTCAAATTCTTCCCGATATAACGGTGCCTTGGGCAGCTCCTGTTTTACATCAAACATATAGTTCTCCTTTCCGGTTTTCTATTTCTCTCTTCTTAATCTGTCTGTTCCTATTCAGAACCTCATTCGCAAGACTGTGCTTTCAGCACTTTTCTGCAACTAAAAAGGTCGCAATGAGACTCTTTCGAGCGCCTCATTGCGACCTTTCTGTATATACACCTATTTTTCTCATTTGTAAATATAGATTTTTCCTTGAATTGTCAGATAATTTGTCAATTCAGTTGTTCACGGCTGTTGTCTGTGAATTGTGTTAATTTCCTTTTAATCCATGCTTTTAGCACAACTCTTTGGGGATTTTCCCTATTTTCCTGTCTCCGACCATATACTTTGCTTGTCAGTCCCTGATAGATTGCAGAGAAATGTCTGCTTTCTGCCATTGCGGTCCGGAGAGTGCCAGGGTCAGTGCCATCACAGCGCGGTAACGGAACAGTTCTACGGGTTTCATGTATTTTGCCGTGATCTCCTCTGCGGCACTGCGTTTCAGGTTCTCCTTTGTCTCGGGTAGCCGCCGCCTTCGTAGGAAGATACGGTAAGCCCCAGATACTGCATGGGAGCCTTCGCCCGGTAATAGCACCACAGAAAATGTTCATAATCTGCGCGGATCTTGTATTTTGGTTCGTAGGGCTTCTGTCGGCACAGGTCTGCGGCATAGAAGCAGGACTGATGGCAGGGAATGTTGCGGTAGCAGACAAAGCCGGTGATTCGGGGCGGGGATGATATCTTCGTGTCCGTTTTCGCGCTGTAGGTATTTCCGTAATAGATGCCTTGCAGTTTCATAGGGTGCTGTTCCATGAATTGTGCGGTGTGCCAGAACTTCCTTGTCATAGAAGAGGTCACCGCAGTTTAAGAACAGAATGTAATCTCCGGTCACATGAGAGACCGCCTGGTTCATAGCCTCGTAGATGCTGATCCGGTTCCTGGTAGAGATGGATCCGCCCGTCAGTGCGCATGGACTCTATGGATCCGTCACGGCTGCCACCGTCCTTGACGATGACTTCGAAGTCTGGGCAGGTCTGGGCCAGGATACTGTCAAGGGTCTGATTCAGTTTGGTGCCAGGGTTCAGGCATACTACGATAATGCTGAATTTCATATGTTGCTCCTTTTAAGATGTAATATCTCCGCAGTCGAGAACAGGGCAAGGAACGCGGCACGTTCGCACTCTGTCGCAGAGCGTAGCGGCACATAAGTGACAAAGTACGGTCACTAAGTGCCGACGTCTGCTTACGGCCTGCTTATCCTTACCCTGTTTTCGGCTGCTGGGTTATGAAGTCCAGTTCAATACAGTTTATGAATGCGGTCAGAACTGGTAACTAATGTGTTTTGTTATCTCATTAAAATATATTTTTCTGTTTGTGCAAAGTGATCAAGGATACAACTGCCACTGCCAGGAAAATCACGCATACAGGCCAGCTGACGAAGCCGGTGACGGCGATGGCGGTATAGGAGGCAGTAGGCGAGGACATTGGATGCCACATGGACAAAGACTGCCATTTTGAACTCTCCAAAGTATTCGTAAGCATATGCCATCAGGCAGCCGATGAGAAGCCGTATACGCCCTGGACGTAATTCATGTGATAAACGCCGAAAATCAGGGCAGACAGGGCTATGGCGAGTTTGATATCCATGAATCTGCGGAGATATCCGTAGATAACTCCGCGGAATAGAAGCTCCTCTGCTATGGGGAGATGACGCCGAATACAAGGATTCCTACGATAAAGTGTGCGGAATATTGCTGGGCTGCAACTTCGGTATAGGCTTCGGATTTGTTGGTCACTCCCAGGAGTTCAAACAGGAGGTTGCATCCGATAACGGCACCAATAGTGGTTGCCACCAGCAGGGCATATTTTGCCTTACCTTCTTTTAGATGGCTTAAATGCATATCCTCTTTGTTCTTCGTGATCGAAGCTTTGCCGTGGACCATACCGCCAGTGCTCCGCCGATGAAGCCCAGTGCCGCTATGATACTGGACACATCTCCGGAATAGCCGTTATAGGCGCCGGTCTCATCCCTCAGGATCGAAGATCACCAGTCCACCGGTGGCTCCGGACTGTGCCAGCTGATACAACAGTGCCAGCAGCGCATACTGCACCGCATTGCGCACCAGGATGAACATCAGGAACGAATACACCATGGTCCAGATTCTCTGGTACATTGGATTTTTCTTTTATTGTCTGGATTGCTGTTCACCAGTTCCTCGCTGCCGCGAAGCAGAAATTTTCCAGTTCTTCCACGGATTGTACGATGTAGTCCGCTTTTGCTTCCTTTAACTCTTCCTTGCTTCCGTAGCCATAAGTCACACCGACGCTCTCCACGCCGAGTGCCTTCGCACCTTCCACGTCAAATTTCCGGTCGCCGATCATATAGACTTCCTCAGGTGCTACGGGATTCTCTCAAACAGCTGATTCAGTGTCTCCTGCACCACCTGATCCTTCGTCTCCCGTCTGCCGTCCAGTTCGCTTCCGACGACCACAGCAAAATATTTTTCAGGTCAAAATGTTCCAGAATTCTCTCCACATACACCTGGGGCTTGCTGGATGCCACTGCCAGAAAATAGCCATTAGACTGTAGATTTTTCAGCATCTCCGATATGCCGGCATACACTTCATTTTCAAAGATGCCGGTATCCTGAAACCGCTCTCTGTATTTTGCTACGGCTTTTTCTGCCTGTTCGGGCGTAAAACCGTAAAATTCCATAAAACTGTCCCGAAGCGGCGGTCCGATGAATGGCTCCAGCTTGTCAGATCCGGTTCTTCAATGCCAAAGAGTGCAGTGCATACTGCACAGGTCGTAATTCCGATTTTAGGATCGTCAGGGTTCCGTCCAGATCAAACAGCAGATATTTTTCATTCTTATAATTCCTTTTTGTATCTGTTCCAAGCCCTGTAACTATCGCAAAATATTCATTGAATACCGAGATGCAAGAATATTCTGTAATTGTTATGAGGCTCTGAATAGTTACCCTTTCTTTCTATAGCTTGTGGGGTCCGCAAAGCATTAGAAGCTGCGGATCTTGTCCCCGTCATCCTCAGTGTTTTCAGTGCCTTGATCTCTACGTCATAGCCCACATTGGCATTGACCTGCACATGGACCATATCGCCTACTTTTTTACCAAGCAGTGCCTTGCCCAGAGGAGATTCGTTGCTGATCAGGCCTTCCAGGGAATTACCGCGAACGGTGGTCACGATCTTGTAATCCTCCTGGGTGCCGTCGTCGATGAATTCCACGGTAACAGTGTTGTTGATGCCCACCTCATCCACGGCGGAGTTCTCGGAGATCACCTTTGCGGTCTTGATCATTCTCTCCAGATAACGGATCCGGCTCTCGTTCTGATTCTTGTATTTTTTCGCTGCATAATATTCAAAATTCTCACTGAGATCTCCGTGGGCTCTGGCTTCCTTCACGTCCTCCAGTGCCTTGGGACGCACCACCAGCTTACGATACTCGATCTCATCTTCCATTTTCCTGATATCACTGGGTGTTAATTCATCGTACATAATTTCTCCATTCCTATCTGTTCAATTACTTATATCATTTATTGACAGTTTTTCTCCCGGCTCGGCACATGCTGATTTTCTACCAACAGCCGTCCTTCTTTTTCTTCGGCGACCGACCTTCTTTTCCTTCAGCAGACGCCTTTCTTTTCTTCTGACGGCCGACCTTTTTCCTTCCGGCAGCCAACCTTCTTTTCTTGCAGAGGATGACCGGTCGCAGTCTCTATGCTGTCCCGGTGTGTCCAGCATTCTACAACTGCATTGCGTAGATTACCGCCAGAGACAGAATGATCTGAATAATGGCAAAACGGAATACGGTCTGTGTATTGGACCAGTCCCACACCTTACGCACATGATCATGCAAGGGAGTACGCACATTTTTCAAAATATGAATCTTCAGGAAGCGGAGCAGGGAAACCTTAAGCAGTCCCAAACCTCCGTCCAGAATCAGCACCAGAGCCAACGGAATAAACAAAAACGGACAGCCGCTCTTTAAAATAGCGATGCTGATGAACAGTCCCATGGCCCGGGAACCCGCATCTCCCATCATCAGCTTACTGGGTGTTGCATTGTACCACAGATAACCCAGAATGCATACGGCAAACAGCAGGATCAGGAAAGAATAGGTCTCATTGACGTCCTTCATACGGTCCACGATATAGATGGACATGATCGTAATGATCGACAGGGTTCCGGAGAGTCCGTCCACACCATCGGAGCAATTGGTCACGTTCACGGAGGTCCATACCAGGATCACCGTGAGGATTGCGAATACTACGGGAGGCAGCGTGAACTTTACATGGAACAGTGCCAGTTCCACCACGTTGGAGTTGTATTTCAGGAAGGTGATGGCTACCAGTGCCGCCACGCACAGATCCAGAAACCCTTTTTTGTATTCACCCCAGGGAGTCTTGGAGGCGTCATCCAGAAAACCGGTCATCATGCATACCACGATCAGCAGCAGATAGATCACCAGCTCTGCACTTAAGGGTGCAAACAGTAAAACAGATGCCACAAATGCCAGCACAAAAATGATTCCGGCGCCTCTTGGCTTTCCCGCGGACAATTTTCCATCATGGGCAAATTCTCTTCCGGCGTCCTTCGGCAGATACGGGCTTAATTTTGCCGTCGCCAGTACTGTCGCTCCGAAAGCAAAAAGGATTCCAAAAAAAGCAAGGAGAGAACTGCTTCCCTCCGGCAAGATCATCTGTAACATACTATCCCTCGTTTCCACATGAGATACTCACTTTTGTACTCTCATGCTGTATTTTCTGATAAATTCCGTGACTGTTCACAGGGGCATTCGAGAAATGAACACCTCAGAACAGTCACAAAATATTTTAACACAAATATCCCGGAATCTCAAATAATTTCCACAACAGTTCAGTTCTGAACATATCTGGGCGCAGAAATCATGCTTGCATGATTTTGCGGGCAAATATGTTCAGGAGCTAAGCGCCAATCTATGAGCAAAGGTAGAGCGTGTTAACGCGACTCCCGTGAACGGCGCGGCTGAACTGTTACGTTTGACAGTTTCCCCACGGTGGACTACTATATTCTTATGAACACTTTCTGAAAAATAGCCATAAAAGGAGAAATACTCTATGATGATCCATAAGATCGAACCGCATAAATATTACCCGGAATTCCGAAGCCAGGATCCTAAACCTTCCGATTATCTGCTGTTATTTGACGGAGAAAAGGTCTATCTGCCCTCCCATACAGAAAACAGTGATGTAACGGATACTCCCGCCGGTGCCGGCATCTCTGAGCATCCTCAAGTATATCTTCCTACTTTTGAAGAAGTCCATGGACTCTTGGGAATCCGTCAGCCTATGGAACGTTTTTTTCTGGACTGTGAATATCTCTTTTCCATTGATGACCGAGCATTCTTCCGCAAGACGACGGAGGATGCCGGTGCTCTCATGCTCCCGGAAGAAGACCTCTACGCTTCCGGTGTGTTCCGTAATTTTGAGCCGGAATATCTGGCATTTGCTGGAATCACTGCCACCCAGATCAATCGTTTCCGTCTGGACCGGAAATTCTGCGGCCGCTGCGGACATCCCACAATTCACAGCACCACAGAGCGGGCCTGCATCTGCCCGGAGTGCGGTCAGATCGAATATCCCAAGATCTCTCCAGCCGTCATTATCGCCATCGTGGATACCGAACAGGACAAGATCCTGCTGACCCGCTACGCCGGCGGTTCCTATCGTCACTGGGCACTGGTGGCCGGCTTCGTGGAAGTCGGTGAGACCTTCAAGGGTGCTGCCCGCCGGGAAATCATGGAAGAAGTCGGTTTAAAGGTCAGCGATCTGGTCTATTACAAATCCCAGCCCTGGTCCTTCAGCGATTCCGCCATGATCGGCTTCTTCGCGAAGCTGGAGGGGGATCCTTCTATTACTTTGCAGGAATCCGAACTTGGTGAAGCAAAATGGTTCTCCAGAGAGGATGTCCCGGATCTGCCCTCCACTATCAGTGTCGGTCAAGAAATGATCACATTATTCAAGAATGGTGGGGATCCGTTCTGCCAGAGATAATTGATACATTTGAAAGTTTTTCACTTCTATTCCATGATATACCTTGACTTATTTGAGTGGTTTTCCTCTCTATTCTCTCGATCTGCGGCTTTCAGCTTCTTTTCCTTCTGCGCCCGCTCTCTCGATTTCCCGGGCTTATTTAGTTTCTTTTTCTCTGCGCGCTCTCTCGATCTCCCCGGGGCTTATTTAGTTTCTTTTCCTCTCTGCGCCCCGCTCTCTCGATTTCCCCGGGGCTTATTTAGTTTCTTTTCCTCTCTGCGCCCCGCTCTCTCGATCTCCCCGGGGCTTATTTAGTTTCTTTTCCTCTCTGCGCCCCGCTCTCTCGATCTCCCCGGGGCTTAATCAGCATGCTCCTTATATCTACGCCCCATGTACGCAAAAATCTGCCTTCGACAATAGCATTGTCATGAGGCAGACTCCTTTCTGTACTTATTCTCTTCACTGTTTCTTCACCTAGAGCATCGTAGCTGTCATCGCTTCTCATTATCTCAATAAGCGGCACTTCTTCGCTACCTTCACTAACAGATATCCCTTCGGGAAGCTGCGAAGCTCCTGCTCCGTGATGCCCCGCATCAATATCAGCATGACAAAATAGACTACAGCAGCAATTACGATTGCAGGAATGACAGAGATCCGCATGGACTTCGTCACCATATACAGACCCTCGTAGATTGCCCAGGCTGCCGCTCCCATAAACGCGGAGGCGAACGCCGGAATGACGAAAGTCTTTACGATCTCCTGCCGGTAGCCTACCGCTCTTCTTACCGCCCACTGGTTCAGCACACACATCATACCGGAATACAGCGTATTGGCGATGGCAATGCTGTACAGATCCAGTCTTGTGAACATCAGAAGCAGCACTGCTGCCACCGTCTGCACCACCAGCGAGATCCCCGCATTGATGATCGGGGTATTGACTTTGCCCAGTCCCTGCAAAATAGAGCTGTTCAACGTAGACAGTGCATAAAAAATAACCGACAGTGACAATGTCATTAAAAGAGCTGCCGCCAGATTCAGTTCCTCTGCCGTCTTATTTGTGAACAGCAGACTGATCACCGGCTTCGCCAGTACAAAAAGTCCCACAGCGCAGGGAATCGAGATCACCATGGTAGTCTTCACTGCCAGTCCGATCTTCTCTCTGGCTCCCTTCACATCCCGGGCTGCCATCAGCTGTGCTACGGAAGGGATCATGGCAGAAGCCATAGCAGATGCAAAGGCTATGGGAATATTGGACATTGTCAGGGACTGTCCGGAGAAAATACCATATTTTTCATAAATAGATACCGTATCCAGATTGCGAAGGGACGGATACCATTTGGTGTAGATACTGTTGTTGACCGTACTGCTTAAGTTATATACAGCTGTACTCAAAATAAACGGCGTCACCACCAGTGTGATCGTCTTGAATATCTGTCCGTAGGAATCCACATGTTCATGCCTGTCACGCTGCACTCTGCGCAGGATCATTCCACGATTCAGAGCATAGACTCCCGCCATAAAAAGCAGCGCCACTAATACGCCGACACCGGTACCCAGTGCACTTCCCACTGCACCGTAGGTTGCCCTCATCACCTGCCCTGCCTGATCCGCCGGAACCTCCATCGTTCCCATAAACATTTGGATCAGAAGGTATGCCGCGCCTACGCTGACTACCGCATTGGCGATCGCTCCAGGATCTGCGATACGGAGGTCTGCGCCATGCTCTTATGTGCCTGAAAATACCCTCGTAAAACTCCCAGGATACCATAGACGAAGATCGTCGGTGCAAAGGTGCGCAGTACTGTGACCGCTGCTCCGGACACGAATAATCCCGCTCCGAAAACAGAAAAGGCTGGCTATACCGCCAACCACCAGTACATAGATCATGGCTCCGTGGAACAGTCTGTGGGCGTTACGGTATTCCTTCTCTCCCAGCTTCTGTGCGATAGCTTTGGAAATTGCCGAGGGAATACTATAAGAGGAGATCAACAGAATGATCGTATAATAGTTATACGCTGACTGGTAATAACCAAGTCCCAGATTCCCGATGACACTCTGTAAAGGGCCCTGTAAAGGAGCCCTATGATTCTGCTGATGATTCCGGCTGCCGCCAGAATTCCCGCCTGCATGATAAAATTGTTCTTGGAACTGTTCTTATCTGCCATATGTAATCTTACCTTATTCCAGTTCTTTATCCGATCAGCCAGTCATACATCTCCTGGTATTTTCCGGCGGATACCTTCCAGGAGTAGTCGGTGGCCATGGCACGATCCACGATCTTATTCCACTCTCTTCCTGTCATAGTAAATATGCTCCGCATAGCGGATCGTATTCAGCATCTCATGTGCATTGTAATTCGTAAAACTGAAGCCCGTGCCGGTGCTCTCATACTCATTATAGGGCTGTACGGTATCCTTCAGTCCGCCGGTCTCTCTGACGATGGGTACGGTACCGTAACGCAGCGCGATCAACTGACTCAGGCCGCAGGGCTCGAACAAAGACGGCATCAGATAAGCATCACAAGCCGCATAGATTTTATGGGACAGTGCATCCGAATAATAAATGTTGGCAGACACCTTGTCTCCATACTTCCAGTCGAAATGACGGAACATATTCTCATAACGTTCCTCACCGGTGCCCAGTACCACGAACTGGATATCATCCTGGCACAGTTCATCCATGACATAAGCGATCAGTCCAGACCCTTCTGGTCTGTCAATCTGGATACCAGACCGATCATCATTTTCTTATCATCTACGCGAAGTCCAAGCTCTTCCTGCAGGGCTCGCTTATTCTTCACCTTTTCCTTGCGGAAATTCACTGCATTATAGGCTTTTACGATATTTTGTCCGTCTCCGGATTGAACTCTCCATAGTCGATGCCGTTGACAATACCGCGCAGATCATGACTTCTCGCGCAGCAATCCGTCCAGGCCCTCACCGTAAAACGGAGTCTTGATCTCCTCCGCATAGGTATCACTTACGGTGGTCACTGCATCCGCGAATACGATACCGCCCTTTAACAGATTTGCATCCTTATAAGCCTCCAGCTTGTCAGAGGTAAAATAATACTCCGGCAATCCGGTAATGCTCTGTACCGTCTTCACATCCCATTTTCCCTGGAACTTCAGATTATGTATGGTAATCACAGACTTCATGTTGCGGTAGAAATCTCCGCCATGGAAACGCTCCTTCAGGTATACCGGGATCAGACCGGTCTGCCAGTCATGGCAATGGATCGATCCGGCTGGAAATTCAAAAGCGGTAATGCCGACAGCACTGCCTTGCAGAAATATGCATACTTCTCGATCTCATATCTGGGATCATCCCATAAGGCTTGAAACCACCGAAATAACTCTCATTATCAATGAAATAATAATGCACCCCGGCTTCCTCTGCCTCCAGAACACCTACATACACATTCTGCCAGTTGAAATCCATGTAGAAATGTGTCACATACCTGAGCTTATCCTTCATCTCCTGCTTCATACAGGTATACTTCGGGATAAACACTCTTACATCAAAATACTCCTTGTCAATATACTTCGGCAAAGATCCTACGACATCCGCAAGTCCTCCGGTCTTGATAAAGGTACGCCTTCCGATGCGGCAAAAGAATTTTTTCATGTAAACCCTCCACATATGCTACGGCTTGTATTCAAAATATAGATTGATTATACCATGTTTACGATTCATAGAAAGAGGGCAGCGATAATTTACAAATCTTTTAGAGTCTGCGGTTTTGCCTCAGTTTCTGTAAGAAAGTCGAATCCTGTCAGCGATCAGCGCGATAAATTCAATTGGTAGGTTTGCCTTTGCCCGTGTCGATCGTGTAACCGAACATGGCATCCAGGGTCTCCATGCGCCCTCTGCTCCAGGCAACCTCAATGGCATGGCGGATAGCGCGCTCCACGCGGCTGGGTGTGGTCTGGAACCGCTTGGCGATGGTCGGATACAGGATCTTGTGATAGAACTGATCATTGCCGGATCCTCTACCGACATCATGATAGCTTCCCGCAGATACTGATACCCTTTGATATGTGCCGGCACTGATCTCATGGATCATATCCGTGACATCCTTTTCCAGGTCATGGATGACTTCCTGGGTCTGTTCCTTTTTCTGTCGCTTTTTACTGTGCTGTCTTTGGCGTTTTTCGTAGAAGGAACCGTGATCATAATTTGGAATTCCTTGTTGGCATTCATCAGATCCCCAGGATTTTGTATACTTTTCATTATCCTTTGTAGTTGTAATGTTTAATTTTTCCATTAAACTACCTCCATGACTACAAAACTACTTTTTCACGTACCGTTCTATTATAAATAGATATGCACTGTAGCTTCAAGCAGAACCCGTCGCAAGATTTTTCCAAATTTCGCAGTATATTCAACAACAATAAATAAGGGCAGGAATTTTGATACTCCTACCCTCATTTATCACTGTTTTGTTTGTCCAAAAGTAAGATACATTTGTGCTACCGATTCAAGCAACACAAACAATATATGTAAAATAATAAAGATACAAACAGCTGTAATGTATTTTAATGTTACAATTGGTAAAAGATTCTGCATAAGTGAAATCGCTATAAGTCCTACTAAATATATAATCTCAACGATTACATTGTAAGCTATATTAGAAAGCAAAATCTGAAATAAAGATAATTGCTTTCCATTAACCGGCTTATACTGATTTTTGTTTGATTCTGCTTTTTAAGCATTGTATATTCGCGTTGTCCGCAGATACTAAAATTGTAATGATCGCTACGGAAAAGAAATTAAAATAGCTACTATGTTTATCTGTGTATCTATAAATTCAGAAAAGTCAACAAAACTTTTTCTGAAGTGCCAATATTAAAAATATCGCCAGCAATAATGCGACCAAAGCAATCAGCATTGAAAGAGGAACTTAATAAAACCCATTTCCTTGAAATAAAGTAATCTTTTAAGGGAACAAAACTATATTTTTCATGTCTTATTCCTCGTTTCTTCTATAAATTCTTGCGCTTTGTCAAAGAAATCCGAGCTGTTTACCTCATTGGTTACAGCTTCAGCTACGACTGATAAATAATGTTTCATTTTCATAAGATCGGTATCAATCTCAAATTGGCCTGAAGCATTTGTCCCTTTTACAGAAATCTTTTTATTCTATTATTACTTTGCAAATCATCATAATATGCCCGAATTAGATTGTCTGGAAACTTTTAGCTCCTTTAGGACGCTTAAGCCAAATTTCAACTTCATCGTCAATATCATTGCGATCGCAAATCGCATAAAATCGTCTTTGATATCTTCCTTGCTGACAGTCAATTTCAGAGCCGAAGTTGTTCGTGCATTTTTAATGACGATAAGAAATCATCTCCCGGCATAATCTCATGTGATAAAGTATAGTGGTACTTGTCATCGGTATCTTCATTGTAATTTACAAATTGCGTATTAAGGTAATCAATAATACAATTTATAGATATACCATAATGATTGCTTTCATGTACTGCAAGGAAACGACATTGTCCGTTGGCAAGGAATGCACAAATGCGTCTTTTCTTCATCCCCATCCTGCTGACGCTTACGAGCACCTAATTCAGTCATTGTTTCGGTATCAATCTCATTTCGAACGTGATTGTACTTTGCAGATTTAAAAATAATATTGTAATTTCCGTTGTTTAAATCTTCGAATGAATAAAGCCATACAATCTTTCCGAACTTGTAATGTCTTTCTTCCTCTCGGTCAAATCTTTGCAGTAATGTATGGTAATAATTTTGAAAATGAACCCACTATTTGCTGCATATCGTAGGTGGAAGAATCATTACTGTCCTTTTGTTTTGAAATTGTAAGATAATAAAAGTAAATCGGAACATTCTTCTTGGGTTCTTGACTACTCATTTTTATCTTTCCCCCCTTATAATACATCGGATAACAGCTTCCAACTGTCACTTTTAATATTGTCAGAATAAGTATCTGTACAAATGCAAAGTTCGCTGCTCTGTTTATCCTGCCGAACAATACCACCAAGCAAGTTATATTTATTGATATAAGCCTTTAATACTCCAAATTTTTGCAGTATACTTATCAATGTCTTCGCTATCGCCGCACTTAGTAAATCCGCCTTTCGTTTCAATTATCCAAACCTTACCATCAGTTGTTTCAACAATATAGTCTGGATAGAACGATTTTTGCTTTCCAAAGTTATCCGTATAAACGATAGAAAAATATTCAATGCCTTTATCTCCATTCTTGTAAAACCACTGAATATTTTTACTGCTCTCGCAATAGCGTTCAAAAGCTTTTCTGGTAAGGAGCGTTTTTCAGCGGAAGAAAGATATCCCTTATATACATTCTTCGTAAACTCTGCTTGTGACTTTGCAGTTCCGTCATAGGTGAATATCATTTCTAACGGAAAGCCTATAGGTTTTTCCGTTGTTTTTGGAATTGCTAAACTTAATTGCAAGGATTCGTCTGACATAGCTTCACTAACATCTTCAATCAACGAACGCTCATTATTGATTATAAAAGCGTATAGTTCTCTTATTTCAATTTTCAAAATTTTGTAATCACAACGCAATCCATTAAGGAATAATTTACGCATGATAGTATTCGTGCTGTTGTAATCCAAGTTTACTTTATAGCCTATCTCTGCGACACAATGATGATATTCCTTACCGTGTTTATGTGTGCTCAGTGGTTCATGTATTGAAATATCATTCAATTCGGCTATATTTTCTTTTGATAGAGTACTTACCGAACCTGACTTTGTATAGTCGATGATATCCTTGTCAAAGGAATAGCCGTGTGCTTCCAGCAAGATTTTGTTCTTAGCCGTATCTTCTGTGATATGATATTTCTTTTCAAAATACTTATGTATTACTCTAAGCGATAACTTTGCATCACGAGGATACGGAACATCGGTTTTATATTCGCTGATAAGTGTAAAAGAGCGGTGTGCCGGCTTTAAAAAAACTTTGTATGCATCAAGTGCCCCTTTGCCCAAGCTTAATTTTACACTTTCTGTGAATTTTTCGTCCAAAGTATATAAATAGCAATTGTCAAGCAAATCACTCTTATAGTGTTTGGCTTCAGGCATACGACGAATCCGCCCAATAGTCTGAATTTCAAAAACCTCGCTCATATTATCACGAAGCTTTACCAGTATTTGCGCTCTTGGACAATCCCAGCCGGTAGCTACAGCCTGCTTGATGATGACTGCGATAGGTTCTGCGTTCAATTCTTCGATATCTTCGAGATTTTGTTTCTTGTTAGAAAGCCATACTGCAAGAGTATTGTTTTCATAGGTGATTCCTTTACTTTCAAAGTATTCTTCTACTCTGTCAAGTAAAATGTCCGATTTATTTGGAATTTGGACAATTATAAGAGGATTAATTTTCGCCTTTCGATTCAGATATTCCGAACGAAGTTCCCGTTGTTTATCAATCGCTTTATCAAGTAGATATGTAATCTGATCATCGATGCTGATGTGCTGCTCAAAATTTTCGTTGATGATAAGTAGTTTTTTTATTAGCTCTTCCGCTATAACATCTTCTTCGGGAATATCAATCATAATAGCATTTTTATAATTTTTAGGCGTAGCAGAACAACGGATTATTTTATCTGAATGGAAAAGCTCGATAATATCATCCGCCTTTATCGTATCATTTTGATGAGATTCATCAACGATGATTTTAAAATTCAAACCATTATTAAGAGCATTGCGTATATGCTCAATAAAATTAGTACGTTCGCTGTCTTTTAGGGCATTATTGCCTTTCTTTGTTAGCTTTTCCCAGTTAATAAAACAAGCGTCGTTTTCTTCGAAACCATCAGTCATAATGTCTGACAGCAATTTTGTCTGACTTCCGTGGATATACTGATCCATTTTTTCTTTGCTTTGTTCCTCAAGGTTTCCCTTGCCAGGAGTAAGCCAAATAAATACCGTCTTATGATTACTTTTGAAATATTCGTCCATAAAATGAGTAAGTATAATGGTTTTTCCGCTTCCTGTGCAGCTTTTAAGAATTATATCTCTATTTGGTTGTTCCATTGCTGCAGTTAAATCAGCAATCGCTTTTATCTGAAAATTTGCAAGGGTAATATCCATTTTAGCCCTCCAATTCTTTATAATAGTAGTCAGGAATAATATTTACCGTAATCTTCCTATCTTTCAAAGTTTGTGCCTGCTGTGCATCCATCAGTATGTCGTACCCTAAGTATAACTTCTGACATTTTGTACTATTTTCAAGTTGAGAAATAAAATTGTCAAGTTCTTCTTCAGTCAGTACGATAGCAATTTCAGTATTTCCTGTAAAGTTAATTACATTTTCTAATTCCACCAATTCACGAATATGCTTTAAAAGCTCATCTGCATATTCATAATACAAGCGATCCGAAATCGGAACATAATCAATTTTATAATATTTAAGACTTGCGGCGTATCCCTCTTTGTCAATCACACGTTTAATGCGTTCATAAGTGACATCTCGACAGATATTATTCTCGTTATTCGTGCAGAGGATAAATTTGCGGTTGCCACCATCCTCTGCATTTAGTTTCATGACGGCGTGTCCCGTTGTGCCGCTGCCAGCAAAAAAATCTAAAATACAGCTATTTTTATAAGAAGCAATTTGCGCAATTCTATAAATCAATTCAACAGGTTTCGGAAACGAAAAAATATTTTCTCCAAAAATATTTCTCATGGTTATAGTCGCTTTTTTGTTTCCCTCAATATCAATCCAAAGGTTGCCCACCTGCTTTGTTCTTCCATCTAAGTAGAATTTTTGATAAACTTTCCAGCCTGTTTTATCTTGTTTCCATTCAATTCGATGATCATCTATTAACTGCTTATAAGTTTTTTCTTGACAGCGCCACCTACTTTCATATCCGAGTGGCGCAATAGGATAAATTTGAGTTCCATCTGGTGCGGTTACAGGATAGTACATACTCGGTCTATCCTCGCGTCTATCTTCGCCACCTGTTTTACGAAGTGGACGCACTAGATATTTCCCATACTCATCTTCTAAATTATAAATTTTTGCATCTTCAGAATTAAATGGCAATCCATTAAATATCGCTTGTTCTGTTTTCGCGTATACCAAAATATAATCAATCTCGTTTGATAGAATAGCATTACCCTGTCCCGTAGGTGTTCCTGTTCCGCGTACAATTTGTCCTCTAAAATTGTCATTGCCAAATATTTCATCGCAAAGCAATTTTAACTGTGCTACTTCGTTATCGTCAATGCTTATAAAAATAATACCTTTCCGGCTTAACAATCTTCTTGCAATAAGTAGACGTTTTTTCATAAACGAAAGCCATTTACTGTGCTTAAAAGAATCTAACGAATCAACAAAAATATCTGAATAAATAAAATCTTTGTTCCCAGTATTGTACGGTGGATCTATGTAGATAAGGTCGATTTTGTCCTTATGTGTTTTTTCTAACAGCTTCAATGAAGCAAGATTATCGCCCTCAATAAGAAAATTCATCTGGCCGTCGTTGTTGATGAAAAGGTCTTTGTTCTCGGTCAGCACAGGGGTATATGTATCCAAAATATCGTCGATTTCTTCTCGGTGTTCTTCAAAAACAAGACCATATTTTTTACCGTTCACATCTCTTTCAAGATTGCAAAGGTAGGACAGAAGATTACCTGTATTTTCATCCTGCGGAGCAGCGGAAATAAAATTTCGAATTTCTTTGATTTTATTCAATAAGTCCTCTCGCTTTTGTTTTGATATATTCGTACTCATCTCTGCTCCTCCGTATTTTTCTTTATCAGCTTTGCCTGCAAAATATTTCTCTGCATAGCTAACTCTCTAACAATTTGATCGTTTGTTGACTGACTGAAAGGAGTCGAAGATACGGAAAGATTTACAACCGTTGCTGTTGCTATATCCTTATCGCCTTTTCTTAATTCCTGAATTTTTCTAATTGCATCATCTCTATCCAAAAAACCACATTTTTGATAATTGCAAATAATAATATCTCTTTCATGTATTTCTTTAATCAAGGATGCTTTATCAAATTCGTCTATAATTTGATTATTCATAATACGATTCCCCCTATTACATCCACTTGCCATTAGCGGCATACCATTTTTCAGTAAATTCTTTGTCCATGACCGCTGCTATAAACGGTTTTATCAGAAATACTTTTATTGTTTTCAACACAGTACTGTAATCATCCGTTTTCGTGTCGATTTTACGGACAAACGCTTTCCATTTTTTCTGCATTGCCATATCTTCATCGAAACTCATAACTTGTTCAAATTGTACTACCGTAAAATTGTGCTCACGGTTCTGAAAGGTTCTGCTGAGTGCTTCGGTCAGTACATTACCGTCAAAATCGAACTTATTAGCAAGATAATAAATATCGTAATAATCTTTCATACGACTGGAAAATTCCATCAGGCTAAGGATTGCATCAATTTTCTCAGCAACAGTCGTTTCAATGGAATACGTATTAACTGTGGGTGCAGTAAAATCACCAAGCTGAGTGGGTATTTTTCGCCTTTCCTGCTTCGGCACAATGACATCACCAACACCGAAATCAATGCCAAAGGGGGTTCGAGTATTTTTTATATGTGCAACCATTGATGCTCCGATGCCTGCATACTTCTTCTGGACGGCGATAGGCGCAACATCCTTTATCTCAAAAGTCACGAAATCATTGCCGGTATGAACAACGATAATTTCTTCGAGAATACTCTTTAACTGTTCCGGCGTATTGGGGATTTTCCGAAGCAAAAAATCCACATCAACTGTCACTCGGCTATCAAAGTCAGTAATAGAATAGAGGAACAATCCGCCTTTCAACACAAAGTTCTCAGCATACTCGGAATTTTCCAAACGGCGCAAAAATTCCTCTTGGCAAAAGAGTTGCAAGCATAGCTGATAGCTTCTACCGCTTTCAGCAGCTTTATTTTTGAGCCGTGCCAACACAGATGCAGCTATATCAGCCATTTAGCAGTACCTCCATTACATTCATAACCTTAGTGTATAGTTTCATTTCTTTTGCATACTTAGACAAACTTGCAAGGTTCTTTTTTTCATCAACAGCATAAGCATTGACCGCCTTATTAAAAATCTCGTTGTCAAGTTTTGTACGGTATTTAAAACAATCGCATATTGTTCGTTCACGATCATACACAGGCAGTATTACGCCGTTAAAATTGCTTACGGACTTACCTATATCTAAAAATTCCTTTTGAATATAGTAAGCTTTCATAGGAAATTCTTCAATGCTCTTTACAACACGGGTTGCCGTCCTTGGTACGGCAATCGACCATTCACGAGGAGAAAAATCACTGTATCCATAATGAAACAAAGCGGACTCCCCACAAATAATTCCCTGTGGAAGAAACTCTCGTATGAGCTGTTCTTCTGTAATACTTTTACTTTGTGGGAGTTGATAAAATCCTCTGCGAATTCTTTCAATAATTCCTTCTTTACAAAACGCCGCTACTTCGTATTTATTTATCCCGTTAGCGGCAAAATCTGAAGTTTTTGCTATGCCGCCGTTATTTTCAATTACTTTTTTTAAAATTTCTTTTTTACTCAAGCAGGCACCAACTTTCTTCACACAAGTAATAAATAATGTATGCAATTATTATACCATATGGTTTCGTAAATCACAACAACTATACGCGTATATTATTTAAAATTTGTACGTCGAAAGTTATTTCAGAAAAACTCAGGATAAAACAAAATAAGGCGCCCGGAATGACCCGGACGCCAATAAGAGGGAAAATGTATAAGTAGAAAAACTACGAGTAAAGCAAATTTAATTAATGATGCTCTGCCAGGGTGTGAAGAGCTTCTTTGATGCCTTCCTTCACTGTATCATCCTGCTCGGCATTCAGTCTGTGCAGCAGATAAGTCTTGGCATATTCGGTGCCGATGCTGCCCAGTGCCTTAGCTGCTTCGATACGAATCTTTGCATCCGGATTGTCGATCATGTGGGCAATGCTGTTGACACTGTCCTCATCCTTAATCTGACTTAATGCTTCCAGTGCAGCTACCACCACGGTGTCATCGGAAGAACTCAGATATTTGATGATCTTGTCGGATTTTCCTTTCTCTTGTAATTTTTGGATCTTACTTAAATCATGTTGTTCCATAAACATGCGCCTCTTTCTTTCTGCCAGCGTGGGGGCGGTAAAATCGTCTCCGGATCATCACTATATGTCGCCTGTGGTGATTGGCTTTTCTTGATAATATTATGATAACACCTTATTTGTCAGAAAACAATTATAGCAAAATAAAGGATTTCTAAAAATTCTATAACCTGCTACTCTTTTGCTCAAATAAATCACATCTGTATTCTAATGCCCGGTAGTCCAATGCCGATTTCACATAGCCCGCAGCCATATCATTCATTGCTTTCTGCTTAGCTCCTTGCATTCACTTTGTTGGAATATACATTTGGGAAATCCTCTCGAAGCCATTCCACATATTCATCCGAAATACTGTACAATTTGAATTCTTCCATTATACTTCCTTTCTTCGGTATAAAACAAAAAGAGAGCAAATATTTTACTATCTGCTCTCTCAGAATTTAAGATTCTCCACTTATATGGCAGGAGCTCTCCCGAGTTTAAAATCTTCCACTTATATGGCAGGAACTCTCCCAATAATCAATTCCTTATCTGTTAATCATTATATGCTTTCTTAATGAAAAAAGCAATGAGTATTTTAGCAGCACTTGTCCCATCACGTTTTTTATACTATACTGATATCATCAAATCGAAAGAAGGTACTCTCATGACAAAACAGGAAATCAGCGAGATCAAAAAGCTGTTCACCCCGAAAAACTGCTCCATCACACGAATCTGCGGATGCTATGTGGATGGAGAGAAAAATAAAAAGACGGAATTAAAGCAGGCCTTTCTGGCACTGCCGGAGGAAGAGATGTTCAAGTACTTCGAGATTCTGCGGAAGAGTCTGTCCGGCACCATCGGCAAAAATCTGCTGAATCTGGAATTTCCGTTAAAGAGCGAAACAGAAGGTGGCACGCAGGAATTTCTGCTACGTCTGCGAGACAGCCGTCTGAAAGACGATGCCCTGTTAGAGCAGTTCTATGACCGCATCATCGAATCCTATGAATATGTAGGAAATTATCTGATCCTGCTGATCCATGACGCCTACGATGTACCGGGTCGTACCAGAGACGGCATCGAAATGGAGGACGCTTCCGACGAAGTCTATGACTACATCCTCACCTGCATCTGCCCCGTGGATCTGTCCAAGCCGGGATTGAGCTATAACGCTGTGGAAAATACCTTCCAGAACCGTATCCGCGACTGGGTGGTAGGTATGCCGGATGCAGCCTTCCTGTTCCCCGCATTCAATGACCGCAGCACGGACCTGCACAGCACTCTGTATTATTCCAAGGATGCGGAAGAATTAAAGGAGAACTTCGTAGACCTGATGCTCGGTTGTCCGCTTCCTCTGTCCGCCGGTGGTCAGAAGGAGACCTTCCAGACACTGGTAGAAGAGACACTGGGCAATACCTGCGATATCGAAACGTTGAAGAACATTCACGAGAAAATGAATGAGATTGCCCAGGAACATAAGGAAGATCCCGAACCCGTGGTCCTGGATAAAAATGAAGTAAAGACCATTTTCGCCAACAGCGGCGTGGCCAATGACCGCATGGAGGTCTTCGACCAGTGCTTTGATGCGACGGCCGGAGAAGATACTTCCCTGATGATGACCAATGTCTACAATCCCCGCAGCTTTGAAGTAAAGACCCCGGATGTTGTCATCAAAGTGAATCCCGAGCGCACAGATCTCGTCAACACGAAGCTGATCGACGGCAGACAGTGTCTCGTCATTGAGCTGGACGGTAATATCGAAGTCAATGGCATTGCCGTACGGGCTGCCGGAAGCGGGAACGGAGACAACGAAGGCGAAGAGTAACGATTGCTTTTCTTTTGCTTATGTCTGGCTTCTCGCCAAATAAAAAACCAGAAGCAGCCTTACGAATGCAAGCATTCGACAGCTGTCTCTGGTTTTTATTTTTCTCTGAGTCGTTACATCTTAAAATACTGCATACTCTGCGCCAGTTCATCCGCGATCTTCTTCAACTGTCCGGCGCTGTCATATACCTGTTTAAAGGTATCCAGAACTTCCTGTGTCTCGGTATAGGTCTGCTGCGTACTATCTACATTGTCATGCGCGATCTGTGAAAGCTTCTCCAGAGCCTCCCTGACTTCTCCACGGGACTCGGCCAGTCTGCCGGTGCTCTCTCTGATCTGCAGAATGCTCTGCATGGAATCCTCAATCTCCTTCAATACCTCAGAGACATTTGTTCTGGTCTCCTGCATGCTTCCACTCTGTTCGTTGATGATCTCCTGCATCCGCTGCATGATCTCCATTTCACGGGCAGAATCTTCCATCAATGCTTTCGTGGTCTCTTCAATTTCATGACCGGACTGGTTGGACTGCTCTGCCAGCTTTTTGATCTGGTCTGCCACTACGGCGAATCCTCTTCCGCTCTCTCCGGCTCTAGCCGCTTCGATGGAGGCATTCAGGCTTAACAGGTTCGTCTCTTCGGCGATGGACGTAATGAATTCCATGGCGGTATTGATCTTCTGGATCGATACGTTGGTGCGGTCGGTCTGTTCCTTGACCTCTCCGATGATCCGCTCCACTTCTTCATTGATATGGCACAGCTGTGCCAGCGTATCTGCGGTCTTCTTACTGGACTTCTGCATGGATGCGGCATTTTGGTTTAATGTATCCACTTCTGTGGAGGTCTCTGTAATATGTTCTCCCATGATCCGCATGTTCTCGGAAGTACTTTCGGAATTCTTCGACTGCTCCGTAGAATTTGCCACCACCTGACTTACAGCGTTCTGCACTTCATTCATGGTGCCGTTGGTAGTATCTGCCGCAGTTCCCAAAGCCTTGGAAGCCTCCAACAGACTCGCAGAATTCTCGGAAATTCCTTTTAATATTCCCTTCAAGGTATCCTTTAGCTTTACTGTAACCCGCGACAGATCTCCGATCTCGTCCTTCCTCTTTAACATCTTGTCATCGACCCAGACGGTGAGATCCCCCTCTGCGACCCTACCCATGATGCTGATACTCTTCTTGATATTGTGGCTGATAGAGGTTGCCAGCTTCAGCCCCACGCCGATGCACAGGATCATTGCCACGCATACTGCTGCACCGATGCCGAAAATGATTCCATTTACTACCGCATCCTTGCTTTCTTTATCGGTACCCACAAATACCATACCAATAATCTCATCATCGGAGCCATTCTGATAGACCGGCATGAAATAGCCATAATTCATAACACCGTCCAGCGATACAGAATTGCTGAAATATTCCTCGCCGTTCTGTAAGACCTTCTCCACGATCCTGTCTCCTGCCGGAGAATTCAGAATCCGATCTCCGTTACTGTCCACGGCGGAAGTCATGATGCGACGGTCCCCGTAGAAAAAAGTCACATCCATTCCTGTATTGTCCCTGATCCGATCCACCAGGCTCTCAGAATGGGAGATATTATAGCTGCCTTTCCAGATGTCGCCATTACTGGATTCCATATAGTCACCGGTGTTCTGGTCATACGCTGCCAGCGTTGCCGCAGCCGTTCCCTTCAGTCCTTCTTCGATTTCCTCCATCATGGAACTGCGTACCGTCGTCAGCATAAAAAAGATAGATAACAGTCCCAGCAATACTACCGGTCCGATGGTCATTGACAGAATCTTTTTTTGTATACTCATGAAAATGCCCCCTATTCTACCACAGATACGGTCTTGAAATACCAGTTGATACCTCCGGTGATCGTTGCATCATCCAGCGTTGTTCCTTCTTTGCCCACAGTCTCTCCCGTATTAGTCTCGATCACACCGTCAAATACCCCGTTTTCTCCGGATAAAATCTGCTTCTTGGCTTCTTCTACTTTCTCTTTCGTTCCTTCCGCACAGAAATCCGCCAGATCCGTGATGCTCACCAGATTTTCATTCATGCCGCCGTAATAGTTGCTGCCGTCCCAACTGCCGTCAATGACGCTCTGCACTGCTGCCGTATAGTAAGCACTCCAGTTCCATACCACACTGCACAGGCAGGACTGCGGAGCATCCTTACTCATATCCGAATTATATCCGATACTATACACACCCTTTTCCTGTGCCAGTGTCTGGGGATATACGGTATCACAATGCTGTGCAATCACATCACAGCCCATATCCAGTAACGTCTGTGCCGCAGCTTTTTCTCCCTCGGGATCGTACCAGCTGTTTGTCACCTTTACGTATACCTTTGCGTCCGGATTCACCGAATAGATGCCGAGTGCAAAGGCATCAATACCACCGGTGACCTCCGAATTGGAAGAATCCATAGCTGCCACATACCCGATTTTATTGGAAGAAGTATTCATTCCCGCCACGATACCGCTCAAATATCTCGCCTGATAAATTCTGCCGAAATAGTTGTTGAAATTTTTACCGTTGCTCAGGTAGCCGGTGCCATGGGAAAAATACACTTCCGGATATTCTTCCGCCATTTCCGCTGTAGTTTCCATATATCCCCAGCTAGTAGTGAAGATGATATTACAGCCTTCATCAATACATTCCTGAATTGCCTGTCTGGTCTCCTGCGTATCACTGTCATTGACATTAATCTTGCGGATGATCTGATCATCTGATAATCCCAGATTCTGCTGCATTCCCTGAATTCCCAGATCATGCGTATATGTATAACCGCTGCCCTCCGCCGGATCCGACAGATGCAATACTCCTACCTTGATCTCCTCCTTTGGAATCCCTGCAGTCTGTGTTGTTGCGCTGCTGCCGCTTTCCGACTGCACCACCTGCGTAGTCCCATTGCTACCCCTTGCCTCATATCCGATGTTTGTAGCATAATCGTCCACTTCTCCGGTATTTCCGCAGCCTGTCAGTAATGCACACCCCAGAAGAATTGCCGCTGCCTTCCAAAAGTTTCCTGTTTTACCTCTTCCCATATACAAGTACCCCTTTCTCTTTTGTAGTCTATGTATATCTCTTATCTCTACCGTCTGATTTCTCAGAATCGGTTGATTCTACAAATATAAACTACAGCCTTCCCTTATTCCCTGCTGCCATGGCAGGTAAAATAAATCACCTGATACTCTTTCGCGATCTCTGTAAGGAACCGCATTGCTCCCTTTGTCCGGTTCTCATCCAGATTCACAAAAGGGTCATCCAGAATCAAAAACGGCTTCTGTTCCTCATACATGGCTTCCACCAAAGCAAGTCTCATACAGATACCGATCAGGTCACGGTTGCCCAGACTCAGATATCCGATGTCTCGGGGCATATTGCCTTCAACGACCTGCAATCTGGTATTGGCATCCATCTGATAATTTTCGCATTCCGTTCCCGTGAGAATTCTGTAATATTTCCGGAACCCCTGCATGACAGGTTCTGTATATTTCGCAGTGAACGAACTCTTTGCCTGTTCCAACAGATTTTTTGTCATTCCAAGCAATTCATATTGTTTGAATCCTTCCTCTGTCTTCTTCTGCAACGCTTTTAGCTCTTCCTGCATATTCTCCACATTATCCCAGGATTCCTGTAAGTCGGAAAGTTGTTTCTGATAGCTGTCGATAGTCTGAAAACATTCTTCCATACGCTCTGAAAGGACCTGCATTTCATCTGCCAGACTTTCCAGGGATTCCTCTCCCTCCGGGATCTTCAGTGCCAGAAGTGCCGGAATGTCCTCTTTCTCTTCAAACGCTTTTATCTCCTGCTCGATTCTCCTATATTCCTGTAACTCCTTCTCATAATCCTTTCTATGACTTTCCAGTTCGGCCAGCTGTTCTTCCGGGTGCTCCTCCGGAATCAGCTGCAACGACATCAGATAATTTTTTACCTGTTCTGCCAGCGCTTCGTATTTCTGCTTTTGCTGTAAATATTTCTTTTGTTTTTCCAGTAAAAGCTGTCTCTGTCTGCACTTTCCCGCCAGTTCATGCAATGCTGCAAGATAGTTTTGTGTTTCCGGTACTTCTCCGTATTCTGCAAAAAACTGCTGTAAATCTTTCTGCAGTGCGGCAATTCTCGCAGTCTTTTCATCTGATCCAGCCTGCTTCTGCCGCTCCAAAAGTGCCTCGTAATCTCTTCTCTTATTCTGCAGTTCCACAAGCCAGGAGGTCAGTTCCAGTCCTTCCCGAAGTCCCCAACGAGTGCAGAAATCCTCAATCTGTCCTTCCTCTATGCAGACCTGTGCCTCAAGTTCTTCCATTTCCTGTTCCAAACGGGAAAGCTCGGTATTTTCTCCCGTTTGGACTTTGGATCTGCCTGCTGTAAACAACAGTGCCGCTGCCACAGCTGCAATTCCCAGTACGACCAGGACTCCTCCGATCACTCCCTGTCCCAACAGGATCACAGCAAAACCACCAAGCGATAAAAGAATGCCAAAAAGCAACAGCATTTTTTTCCTTTTACCTGCTTCTTCCTGCTCCCGTAAGCATCTGGCATCTTCCTGTGCCTGTATGGATTGCAGGGTTTTCCTCTGTATTTCTTTCGCCTGCAGAAGACTTTTTCCTTCATTGCGGTTCGTCCAGGCATTTTTTACACTGTCGATCTCCGCCTCCTGCGGCATTCCTTCCGCAAAATATCCGGAAAGCTCCTCTAACCGCCTGCTCTCTTCCCCTGACAGGGCATTTTTTCTTGTTGCGCTTTCCAGGCTCTCAAGTTCTTGTGCCTCAGCATATTTTTCTTCCAACTGCGCATTGTCCGCCATGGGAAAATTATCTTTACACTGCGCCTGTTCTTCCTCTGTCAGGCAATAGATTTCCATTGCCTTGCGGACAGAAATCCCCTGATTGCAGACGGCTGTTTTTTCGCGTAATTCTTCCCCTTTTGGTATCACGCCGTTAAAATAGCTTTCCGCTTCTTTTAAAGTCTGCTGTCTCTGTGCCATTTTTGCACGCAGATCCAGGTACTTCTCTTTTTTCGCCTGTTGATCCTTATAAATTCCCAGTTCCTTTTGTCTCTCCTGCAGTTCTGTCAGTTCCGCAGAAAGCTTTTCTCTCTCCTCGATTGCCGCCTTTTTCCGGGTATCAATACTTTCCATCGTATTGTGTATCTCCTGCCCGTTACGGATCTGCGTCTTCAGTTCCGTAATGCGGTCCTTGCTCTGACGGAGCGATCCGGTCTTACGAGAGGGTGACATGCTGTTTAACAGATCGTTCAACCGCTTGTCCGCTGTCTCAAAATTATTGATATCATCCGTGTTCTCCGCCAGATTCCCGATTTTGGCATTGATACCGTCCGTAACAAAGGTCTCGCAGTCATTCTGTGAGATAAAAATCGTCCGTTCAAAGGATCCTGCGTCGATCCGGAACAACTCTTCTCCCAGATTTTGTGTAAAATCACTACACGGCAGATGCGTTTTCGCATCCGTCAGCTGAAATTCATCTTCTGCGCTTTTACTTCCGAAGGTTCTGCGGACAGAATATTGTTTCCCTTCACTTTCGAATTGCAGTTCTCCGCCGTAGACCCCCTTTTGCCAGGGACTGTATCTCTTTCTCTCGTTTTCCAGAGGATCTCTCTTCCCTTCATTCCGGAATCCGAACAGCATTACCCGCAAAAAAGCCGCCAGTGTGCTTTTTCCCCAGCCGTTTTCCTCACAGACGGTGTTGCAGCCATCTGTAAAGTCATATGTAAAATCACTTAGTTTTCCAAAATTCTCAATGTGACATTTGATCAGCTTCATGCGTCCAGGATCTCCTCTCCGGCCAGTGCCTGCAATCCGTAATGTATCACTGTCGCCTTATCCTCTTCCGACAGATCCTCTCTGCCCATAACCGTACGGATAAATTCTCCTTTTAAGGACTTATCCTTTGCAAAAGCAGCATAATCCACCAGGTACTCCGAGCTGTCCTTAATCTTCACATAATAAAAGAGGTTATTAAACTGATGTAACAGGAAATCCATATCCTTTTCACTTTCCACATCTATTTTCCCGACCAGTTCATACTTGATCAGACTTTTCTCCGGGTAACCTTTCCCGGCTGTCTCGGCTCTCATCCGTTCCATGATTTCCGTCGTGGATTCACAACCGGTAATATCTACCGGAATGGTATAGAGCTTCCGGGATGCGAAAGGAATAAACGTACTGTCAATTGTACCTGTCAGCTCATCAATGTCAAGCATCACAAAACCATGCTCTCCGCATTCGTCAAACCCTCTGCCCTCCAGACAGCCGGGATAACAATAGACGCCTCTCGCATCCAGACGCTCTTTTTTATAGCTGTGGATGTGTCCCAGGGCAAGATAATCAATTCCCTTATTTTTCAATGCCGTCAGATGAATGATCTCCGCCTTATCTCTCGCACTGTATTCCGATTCCTGCCCATGCAGGACTACAATGTTGCATTGATCCACATCCAGTGACAGCGTATTATATATGCTTCCACTGTTTTCCGGTGTCAGTTCCACCCCAGTAACCGCAACTCCCTTACCGGAGGTATTCTCCGTCCCTGAAAGTTCATAGCTTGTCCAGTTGTTCCCAAATAGATGAAGATTCTCCGGAAGTTCCGAAAGACCGGACGTAAAGCTTCCTTCGTCATGATTCCCCTGTAAGTAATAAAAAGCTATTTTGGGATATCCCTGAATTAAGTCTTTTACCACATTCCGGGCGGTAGCGGATACGTTTTTCGTATCGAACAGATCTCCTGCGATTATGATCGCCGCCACGCCCTGCTCTGCCCCGTAGGTAACCATATTCTGAAAAGTAGTCAGCAATTCCGTCTTGCGTTCTCTCGCTTTTTCTTTGGTCAGATTTGCACTCATTTTGGAATCCAGATGGATATCCGCACAATGGATGATTTTCATATTGCTGCCTCCCGCATTAACCCTGTAGCACCTGTTTCAAAAGATTGGAACTATGCAGAATCTCATTCGCAAAACCGCATCTGTGATGCTCTCGTTTTGCAGACATATTCATTATATACGAATCTTTGTTCGATTACAACAAAAACGTATCGGTAGTGAGACATTCGATCTCATTTTCCGATACGTTTTTTTCAGATGTTGAATCACCTATGTTTATGACTATACCTGCAGTCTGCCGGCTGTAATAAGTTTGCCGCTTTTTCTGTCAAATAACAGAATATCTTCTCCACCGATCTCGAACTTCACTTCCTGACCGATCTTGTAAGCGGTATTGCCAAAGACTACGCCGGTCAACAGGAAATCACCGATACGAAGCTTAATCGTGGATTCCATACCGGTGGGCATGGCACCGTAGATCACGCCGTCCAGACCTGCACCATCGTGTAATTGCAGGGCTTCGGGACGTACACCGATGACAAAATCCTCGTTGGTGATCACGGGAGCTTCCTGCAGTGCATAATCATCTTCGTTCACTCTGGCAATATGATACTTGAAGACTTCATCCTTGTTGGATTTCTCCACGGCTTTCTTATCCTGCATTTTCTCTTTGTGACGGGCTGCCTCATCGGCTTCGTTCTTATCTCTCTCAGCGAACCATCTCTGCAGATCCAGGTGTTCTTTCGGAACAAACTTTGCCTTTCTACCGTCTAAGATTGTCACATCCAGGCTGCCGTTTTCATTCTGCACACCCTTGGCTTCGATAAAATTAATGGAAGGATTTCCTACGAAATCAGCCACAAACAGGTTGTTGGGTCTGCTGTACACGGTCAACGGTGCTTCATACTGCTGCAACACACCGTTGTTGATCAGGCAGATCTTCGTTGCCAGTGTCATAGCTTCCATCTGGTCATGCGTTACATATACGAAGGTGCTTCCGGTCTCCACATGCAGACGCTGTAACTCATATCTCATTTCCAGACGGAGTTTTGCGTCCAGGTTAGACAGCGGCTCATCCATGAACAATACCTGGGGTTCCGGCGCCAGTGTTCTGGCAATGGCAACTCTTTGCTGCTGTCCACCGGACAGTTCTGCAGGATAACGATTCATGAACATTCCGATCTTAACGATACGGGATACTCTGCGTACTGCCAGGTCAATCTCTTCCTTGGAATATTTTCTGACCCTGGTTACTACCTTGCCACCGGATACGACTTCGAATTTCTCGTTAAGTTCTTCCCCTTTTTCCTTATGACCTGCCAGGATGCTGTCCAATTTTGCAGTCAGTTCCTGCTTCTTTTGTTTTGATGCACTTTCTTTGTCTGCTGCCTCGTGGAGTTTGTAATTATACAGCTCCTTTGCAGTATAGATAGAAATGGTGTAATTATCGATCAGCTTCAGATAGACCATATCCAGGTCTAATTTTCCCTTTTTATCTCTGCATTCCTCAATGAGTTTTACCAGCTCTCCCGGATTCTCCAGTGCCTTGATCATGCTTTTTAAAGCTTTGGCCTCCTCATCGATCACGGGAAGTTCTTCCTTGATATTTCCCAGTCCGAAGGAGATGTTCTGGTATACCGTCATATTCGGCCATAGTGCGTAGTTTTGGAACAGAAATCCGACTTTTCTCTTATTTGCGGGAACATTGATCCCCGCTTCACTATCGAATACCACCCGGTCTCCGATCTTGATCTGCCCGCTGGTAGGGGTCTCCAGACCGGCGATCATACGTAAGGTAGTGGTCTTACCGCAACCGGAGGGACCAAGCAGAGTGATAAAGGAATTATCCTCCATATCCAGACTCAGATCATCTACCGCATAGAATTTTCCCCAACGTTTTGTAACATGTGTTAATTTGATTTCCGGCATAGTTATTTACCTCCGATACCTTCATCCAGGCTGGCCCCGGTCAGTTTATTTACCAAAGTGTTAAAGATCAGGATCGTTACGATCAGGATCAGGTTAATGGCGCTGGAAAATGCATACAGTCCCATCTCATCGAAATAATCCAGTGTCGTGGAGAGGATAAAGCCCTGCGTACATAACAGTAAGAACAGGGACAGCTCTCGCAGACAGGTCATGAACGGAAGCATATATCCGTTGATAATGGAAGACTTCTGGATTGGAATGATGATCCGCAGCATCCGCTTGTACCAGGGAATATCCTGGATGATGGCCGCTTCCTCGATCTCTCCCGACAGCTGCAGCATAGAGTTCAGTGCACTTCTGCTGGCGAAAGGAATGTACTTGATCACGCCTGCGATGATCAACAATGTGTAAGTGTTGAACAGGTTGATCTTGTCATTGGAGAACAGGATGAAGAAAGCTGCGCCCACTGCCAGGGACGGCATCAGGTACGGCAGGAATGCCACACCGTTGACGTAATTCGCCCACTTGCTCTCCGGTTCTTGGATACTGCATAACCGATCAGGGTGCCGATCGTACCTGCGATCGAGCACAACATACAGCAACCAACATCGTTCCCTTGAATGCTCTCCAGATCGCGGATTGTGGAGGATACCGGGCTGTCCGTACAGAGCACCGGCTCCGTTGTTATCCGTCAGCCACCACTTGGTGGTCAGAGCACTGGATCCATGGTATACAGGAAACTGTAATCTCCCGGATTCGGAAGGAAAGTCTCCAGTGCGAAGGACAGGATCGGGAAAATACTGGTGAAGAAAGTGATGACGATCAGGATGATCGCGATCAGATATTTCCCGACTTTTCCTAAGTTGATCTTGGAGATCTGTCCGGATTTACCGGTAACCGTCGTATAATTCTTACGGCTCTTTAAGCTCATCTGGTTCATTAACAGGATCGCCACACCGAAGATCATCATGATGATGGCAAGAATACTGGCTTCCCGGTATACTTGGAGTTCATGGAGATGTACTTGGTGGACAGAGTGGTCAGTCCCAGGTAGTGAGGTAGGATAACTTCCCATGGCGCTTCCAAATACCAGCAGGATCGTGGAAAGAATCGCCGGTTTTACCATGGGTAAAGTAATACGGAACATGGTCTTCCACTTCGGTGTATCCAAAATCGTCGCTGCTTCCTCCAGATTGGCATCCATGTTGCGGAAGATGCCGCCGATCAGGATGTAGGCAAGGGGCATAATGCAGTCCCAATACTACTGCACTGGGGAACAGCCCCAGGCACCACCATTTGGGCATCGTAATATTAAAAGCGAAGCCAGCAGACCGTTGGAGGTTCCGGTGACTGCATTACTGTTGAAAACATTCTGCCATACCACTGCCAGTGTCCACTGTGGCATGATATAGGGAAAATAAATATGGAACTTAAATATTTTTACATTTTAAATTGGTTCTCGTAATCAGGAAGCGAACACTCCGCCGAACACAATGGAGATCAGGCAGGTGAAAACTGCCAGCAGCACAGTATTTAACAGCGGTGTCCACAGATTCGTTCTCGCCAGTTTACTGGTGAACAGATACATAATTGACAACGGAATAACCGGTTGCCTTCCGGTAAGATGCGCATCGATGGTGCCCGGATGGATCTTGAAGGTATCTTCGACGATTGCCACGATCGGTGCCACTGTGGTAAAAGTAAGTACGATACCAAACAGAAGCAGAATGATATTTTGTGGCTTTGAGAAGTACGTCTTGATCTTGTTCAGAACAATCACCATCTTGCTTGTTTTGTGGCACTCTGATTCATGGTTAACCTCTCTTCCCAATACAAGCTTTTGGCCTTGTAAACCATCCACCTGCGAATAAGAAAACTGCTACTTACATGCAGGCATGATGTAGCAGATTTTCTTATTCTGACAGGACAAATAGTCACTTTTATATCATATATCACTCAGCAGTATACTTCGGTAACAGCTCGATCCAGCTTCCTACCGTGAAGGATACGGATGCGCAGTACTCAGGATCTTCCAGCACCAGTTCGCCATCGGTAGACCACCAGTCGAAGCCTCTGTCATTCTTGCTCTCGTATACAACATTACCGTTCTCATCATTACCGCCGGTGCTGTGCTGATAGGTAGCTTCGATTGCCTTTGCCACTTCAGGGTTAGCGGAATAACCGCCCATGTCTTTGCCCCATGCGCTGAAGCCGTCTTCCGTACAGGTCATGTATGCGATGAAAGCACATGCAGTCCAAGGCAGCGGGCTGTTATCGGTAACAAACAGATAATGGCAGTAACCGTATCCGCCGATTCCCTTATAATCATCCTGATAAGCGGCAACCTTGATATTGTTCACAGATACACCTGCGGATTCTTCTACGGAGCGCAGTTTACTGTATACTAACAGTCCACACTGATCGGTAGCGGAATCGGATACCAGCGTATTACAGATAGGTCCATCATCGGTCTGGGCATTGTAGCTGCCTACCCAGAGCTTGATCCATGCCAGGGCATATTTACCATCAGCGCCTAAGCCTAAATCATTTGCCTCGGATTCCATCTCATCAATCGTGGGTTGGAAGTAAGCCTGCTCATCAGCGGGTAATGCATTGAAAGCATCCTTTAACATGGCTGCGTATTTATCTTCGGTCAGCATGTACAGGAAATTCTTACCTACAACCTCGGAATCAATATCCATGAACAATGCGTGAGTTCCTTCCGCTACGAAGTCCCAGCAGTTGTCATATACTTTATCTCCGGTACAGTTGTATTCGAATACCTTATTCAGCGTCTGTAATGCCAGATAACCGTCCACCGCATCGGGTGTGGTTCCGTTAGCCTCTGCCCATTCCTTGGGAATGAACGTATCCAGTATTCCGGTCTGTGTCATCTTGGATTCGATCGATTACCATCCTGGATCAGGGTCATTGCGAAGGTTCCTTCCGGCTTCAGGGAATCAGCGGTCAGCTGTTCAAAGATCTTGTTGTTCTTAGGCTGCTGCCAGTCAAATTCCATGCTGTAAGAAGGATCAATAGACTGCAGATACTCGATGAACAGAGGAAGTGCTGCTTTACCACGGCTGGAATTACCTACACCGTAAAAGGTCTTGCCGTTGGATTCTTCGATGGCTTTCTGTGCCAGTTCTTCCAGGGTCATTCCTTCTGCCTGTTTGATGATCTGCTGAGTTGCAGTAAGATTTGCGTCGTCGGCTGCCTCCGGGGTCTTGGTCTCTGCCACCGTCTCGGTTCCGGCTGTCTGTGTGTTGTCTGCGCTTCCAGTTGCCTGGTTCTGTGTCTCGCTGCTGCCGCATCCGGCTAACATACCAACACTCAGTGCACAGATCATAAGTAACGATACTACTTTTTTCTTCATATGCTGTCCTCCCTTGAAACATATAGTTTGTATAACCCTTCATGGTCCACTTACTTGGAATGGGATGTTTCCCACTTCCGTTCTGATGATTCTATTATACGTTGGGAGTTCAGCAATTTGTATAAGGTAAAACTGTTATTATTTTAATATTTCTGATATTATGTATAATATTTCTGCTATTTTCTCGATTCGTTTGTGCAATCTGTTATCTCTTCAGGCTTCTGTCTTGATATTCCGAAGGTGTTACACCGACAATCCGCTTAAAGCTACTGGAAAAATGTGCAATATCACGATATCCCACCTGCTCTGCCACCTCATAGACTTTATTTCTGCAGTCATTTAATAATTTCATGGCTGTCCGCATCCGCACTCTGGTAATATAAGCCGCCACCGTATAATCCGTCTCCTTTTTGAAAGTATGACTTAAATGTCCCTCGCTGATTCCCACATGTTCTGCGATCTCTGACACGCATAACTCAGGATTTTCATAATGTTCGGTAATATAATCCACTGCGGCCATGACGTATTTGCTCTTGTCGCCTTTGTTCAGTACCAACTCCGGAAGCTGATCATCGCCAGCCTTTTCCTCACGTTCCTGTGTCTTTTTCCGTTTATCCAATGCATGATTCACTGCCTGCTCCAGCTCTCCGTCCCCGAAGGGTTTAACAGATAATCACTTGCAAACAGCTTCAGGGCACTCTGTGCATAGGAAAAATCACTGTATGCGGTTAAAAAATCACACTGACATCATTGCCTTCTGCCCGCAGTTCCTTCAGCATTTCGATACCGTCCATTTTGGGCATACGGATATCGCAGATCAGCAGATCCGGATGATATTTCCGCACGGCTTCCAGTCCTTCGATTCCGTTGCCGGCTTCCGCCACTACTACGCAGTTCAGTGCCTGCCAGTCTGTCTCCATCACGATTCCTCGTCGCACCAACATTTCATCATCTATTACGATTACTTTGTACATAACCCAATTCCTCCCTGTCTTTTGCACCCTATGTCTTTTGTTTTCTTTCCTTTTCGTCTTTCCCCTCTGAATCACTCTCTTGAATTATTCTCTTTGCTGCTTCCTTTTCAGGCTTTTTCTCTTCTGACCGGCAGTCGCAATGTCACCCTGGTACCTCCGGATTCCTTACCATCCTTTGTAGTTTGGATATTTCCATCCGATTTTTCCATGTAAATACCGTATTCCTCACCGTAAGTCAGCCTGATAATGGTGTCAACATTTGATACTCCGATATGTCCCACAAGCTGCTCCTGTCTCCTGTGATTGATTGCCTCCATTAAATCATCCGGAGCTCCGCAGCCATCGTCAGTCACCTCAATGCAGAGTACACCGGTCTTCCCTGTAATCCGCACATGGATATTTCCTTCTTCGCTCTCTTTTAATCCGTGTAACACTGAATTCTCTACAATCGGCTGAATAATCAGTTTCGGGATTACACAATCTTCCAGTCCTTCTTCCATTTCCACGGAATAGGAAAACTTATCATTGAAACGAATTTTTGGATATCTACATAGCAATTCACCAGCTCCAGTTCTTCCCTGAGACAGATAAACTGCCTCTTGGAGATACTGGTCCGCAGAATCTTGGCCAATCCGGCTGCCATGGTCGCAATCTCCGGAATATGATTGGCCTTTGCCACCCATTTCATGGTATCCAGCGTATTGTACAGAAAATGGGGGTTCAGCTGCGCCTGCATCATGGCAATGTGAGATGCATTAAGTTCTTTCTGCTTCTCTATCTTCTCCTGCACATTCTGTTCCAGTTCATTTGCCATGATATTAAAATTCCTTGACATCTGCCCCAGCTCATCTTCTCTGTCGGAAGCGATTCTTACAGTCAGGTCTCCCTCCTGCAAAGTGCGCATGGCAGTATTCATCCGTTCGACGGGGCGCGTCATATTTCTGCCTACATGGGATGCCACACCTACACACAATAAAATACTGATGATCAGCATTACGGTAAGTACACTGTACATGGAATTCAGTACTTCCGTGGAAAATACACTTGGACATGCCATTACCGTATATAATCCGGTATTTCCCAAAGGTTCTATCAACAATTCTCCTGCGCGATAAACCCCCAGTAACTTATGTCCCTTCATCAGCTCTTCTCTAATCTTGTCAGTCTGCAGATTACCGCTTTCAAAAATCATTCGCCAATAGGTATCTAAAAAGGCGACTTCCGCCTTACTGTTTCCGTTATCATAGAGCAGTTTTTCAAAATTTTCCGCCCGCATGCCGATAACGATGTAGCCCTCTAAGGTATTCTCCTTCCCGAGCAGTTTCCCTGCAGCATACATCAAAATATCTTTATCATTAGGCTCCGCCCTGCGCAGAACCAGGTTTTCTTCACTTTCTTCGACGGCCTTCAGAATGCCCCAGTATACCGGCAAATCTGTTCCGGCATTTCCCTGAGCTGTGGTATAAATACATTTTCCGGTTTTATCATACAGGTCAACCTGCGCATACTCCCGTAACCCTGACACTTCCCGGTAAAATTGCAGATAAATCTTACTCTTTGACCAGGAATCTTCTTCATTGATCTGCCCCACGATTTTACTGTTCGCATTAATGCTTTCTACTGTTTCCTCGAAATTTTTAAAAAGATGAAGCACACCGGCATCTATTTGTTCTGCCTGCTCTGTCACTCTTTTTTCATAATCACTGTTGATCTTCGTCTCCATAGTCTGAATGAGAGATACGCCGAACAGCAACAAAGGGAACAGTGCTACCACAGCAAAACAGAATAACAGTTGTCTGTGAAATGACTTTTTTATCCATTTTTTCATCTGTTTTCCTCTTGTAGTCTCTCCCACGCAGTCAGGATATTTTCTTTTTCCCGTGCAGCCCATTGAATATCATAATCAATTGCCTTTAACTTATTTTTTTCCTGAATTGCGTATTCATCCATATCATTTCGAACTGTTCTGCGGAAAAATTTTTCTTCCACCAGTCTTTGTACATCCGTACTTACCGTAAACTCCAAAAAAGCTTTTGCGTTCTCCGGATGCCTGCATCCTTTTACAATCGCAGTTGCATCCGGAATCGCACTGGTTCCGTCCTGCGGATAAATTACAGTAATGTCCTCTCCTTCCAGAATTTTCTGCCTGGCCATGCCTTCACTGGTGATTCCCACCAGCCTCGTTCCTGCGTTTACTTCCTCCAATACTTCCCCGGATGATGCAGAAATATTGCCATCCAAGGTATCACAGAAGTTGCGCAAAATCGTCTCCTCATCTTCATCCAGTACTTGCAGCATAGTGCAAAGTGCTGTATAACTGCTTCCCGACTTTGTTGGATCCGCAAATGCAATTTTCCCTTCCCAACGATCTGTCTGAAGCTCTGCCCAGGTCTTAGGCGCAGCTACAGGATAAACCAGCTTATTATTATAGATAAAAACAGTCGGTAATACAGAAAAAGGAGTGTAGACATCTTCCTCTGCGCGATATTGCTCCTGAATCCGTTCCGTCTCACTGACCGTGTATGGCTGAAAATAATCTCTGCATTCTTCAAAGCTTTCAATTCCACCGCCAAACATAACATCAAATGTCCCCGGCTCGTCTTGCTGTAATTCATCAAAAAGTGCTATCGTATCTCCTGCTTTCAATTCTACAAAAATACCGGTACGTTCTTCAAATTCTTTAATGATCGGTTCGTATACATCCTCTTTATGCGAAGTATAGATAACAAGCTTTTTATCCTCCGGAATCTGATAGATTTCTTCCTGCGTCTGACTACATCCGGTAAACAAAAGCATTGCTCCTGCCATTGTCAGAATGCCGGCAATTCCGCTGCATTTCCTACTCATTGTCCCCATATTTTACCCTTATTCTTCTCTTCCTTTTTTAATTTGGTGCCTTCATCCATTTTTCTACTTATGAGGTACCACTACTCTCTGTCATCCGACAAATCCTAAGCATTCGGTCGTACTGCACATACATTTTCTGCACTTCATTTTCCAAAATATAGTAGTGACGAATATACGGAACAAGCAAAATCAGAATCACCACCGGAAGTAAGAGTGAAAAAAGGCTGTCGGAAATCACGTTCAAAAGAATTGCCAGCATCTCCAGTAGTGCAAAAGTCACTGTCACAATCAGATGAATCAGTCTCTCATGTTGGAAAAATCCTATCTGGTTCAAATGTTCTTCCATCTTGTCACGCAAAATTTCCTGTGAAACTTGTGCGCTCTGTTCCGTTTTCTCCAACCATTCATCAATACTTTTTCGATATTGCAAAATACGCTGTTCCATGGTGTCTGCCACCTTTCCGATACTTGTATTACTCCATCATAACGATTCTTTTGTTGTTCGTCAATGCGGCACGGGGACTAAATAAAGAAATAAAAAAAGCCTCTATGCAAATGCATAAAGACGACACAAATTTTTGAGTATAAAAATGGGGCCTATAGGGCTCGAACCTATGACCCTCTGCTTGTAAGGCAGATGCTCTCCCAGCTGAGCTAAGACCCCATAAAGATTAATGAAAATCTTTAGCGACCCAGATCGGACTCGAACCGACGACCTTCGCCGTGACAGGGCGACGCTCTAACCAACTGAGCCACTGGGCCATATTTATTATTTATCTTATGAAATAGAACTGCTTTCAGTGGACCTTCGGGGACTCGAACCCAGGACCGACCGGTTATGAGCCGGTTGCTCTAACCAACTGAGCTAAAGGTCCGCAACCCTTTCGGGACTGATCTGAGATCAGATGACTCCAACGGGAATCGAACCCGTGTTACCGCCGTGAAAGGGCGATGTCTTAACCGCTTGACCATGGAGCCGAATAATATTTATTTTCTTATGAAAAAACTCCCCGAGTAGGGCTCGAACCTACAACAACTCGGTTAACAGCCGAGTGCTCTACCATTGAGCTATCGAGGAAAATATCTTTGCGTAGCAAAGCCATTTAAGAAAATGCTTCGCATTTTCCGTGCATTGCCAAGCTACTTATAAAAGGAATTTTGTTCCCTCAAAACCGAACACTGAAATCTCATCTCTTATATCATAACTTACATCCTTTTTCTATCCAAAACCTTTGGTCAAGCCCTCGACCGATTAGTAAATGTCAGCTGAACACATTGCTGTGCTTACACCTCATTCCTATCTACCTCGTAGTCTTCAAGGGGTCTTACTCATTTCTGAGGGATATCTCATCTTGAGGGGGGCTTCACGCTTAGATGCCTTCAGCGTTTATCCCTGCCGGACTTGGCTACTCTGCCATGGATCTGGTATCCAACAGATGCACCAGCGGTCCGTCCATCCCGGTCCTCTCGTACTAAGGACAGCTCCTCTCAAATATCCTCCGCCTGCGCCGGATAGGGACCGAACTGTCTCACGACGTTCTGAACCCAGCTCGCGTACCGCTTTAATGGGCGAACAGCCCAACCCTTGGGACCTGCTACAGCCCCAGGATGCGATGAGCCGACATCGAGGTGCCAAACCACTCCGTCGATGTGAACTCTTGGGAGTGATAAGCCTGTTATCCCCAGGGTAGCTTTTATCCGTTGAGCGATGGCAATCCCACTTTATACCACCGGATCACTAAGTCCTACTTTCGTACCTGTTCCACCCGTCGGTGTCACAGTCAAGCTCCCTTCTGCCTTTGCGCTCTCCGAATGGTTTCCGACCATTCTGAGGGAACCTTGAGCGCCTCCGATACCCTTTCGAGGCGACCGCCCCAGTCAAACTCCCTGCCAGACATTGTCCCCACCCAGGTCATGGCTGCAGGTTAGAAATCCAATACCGCAAGGGTGGTATCCCAACAGCGACTCACATAAAACTGGCGTTCTATGCTCAACGTCTCCCACCTATCCTGTACATACAGTATCGAATCCCAGTATCAAGCTGGAGTAAAGCTCCATGGGGTCTTTCCGTCCTGGCGCAGGTAACCAGCATCTTCACTGGTACTTCAATTTCACCGGATGCATTGTCGAGACAGTGCTCAAATCATTACGCCTTTCGTGCGGGTCGGAACTTACCCGACAAGGAATTTCGCTACCTTAGGACCGTTATAGTTACGGCCGCCGTTTACTGGGGCTTAAATTAGAAGCTTCGTTGCCTGACTTCTCCTCTTAACCTTCCAGCACGGGCAGGCGTCAGCCCATATACCTCACCTTTCGGTTTCGCATAGACCTGTGTTTTTCTTAACAGTTGCTTGAGCCTATTCTCTGCGGCCCTGCTTTCACAGGGCACCCCTTCTCCCGAAGTTACGGGGTCATTTTGCCGAGTTCCTTAACAATGCTTCTTCCGTCGGCCTTAGGATTCTCTCCTCATCCACCTGTGTCGGTTTACGGTACGGGTATGTGTATCACAATAGCGGCTTTTCTTGGCACATGGCTCACACGCTTCCCTACTTTGGTTCGGTCCACATCACGTCTTCGGATTGTAAGGAAGATTTGCTGTCCTTACTCCTACCCCGCTTGTACCGGTTTTCTCTTTCCCGGCTCGTGCTCTCCACATGCGTCCCCACAGTTATGGGTACACATAGTACAGGAATCTCCACCTGTTATCCATCGACTACGTCTTTCGACCTCGCCTTAGGCCCCGACTTACCCAGAGCAGATCAGCTTTACTCTGGAAACCTTGGATATTCGGCCGGAAGGATTCTCACCTTCCTCTCGCTACTCATTCCGGCATTCTCTTCTTAGCACTCCACTGCTCCTTATCGGTACAGCTTCGCTGCGCTAACAATGCTACTCTACCACTCCTTAAAGGAGTCCTAAGCTTCGGTGTCGTGTTTCAGCCCCGGACATTTTCGGCGCAGGACCTCTCGACTAGTGAGCTATTACGCACTCTTTGAATGTATGGCTGCTTCTGAGCCAACATCCTAGTTGTCTTCGAAATCCCACATCCTTTTCCACTTAACACGCACTTTGGGACCTTAGCTGTAGGTCTGGGCTCTTTCCCTTTTGACCACCCAACTTATCTCGTGCAGTCTGACTCCCGTGCATCACCTCTATGGCATTCGGAGTTTGATAATCTTCGGTAGACTTTGACGCCCCCTAGGATATTCAGTGCTCTACCTCCACAAGGTTAACACGAGGCTAGCCCTAAAGCTATTTCGAGGAGAACCAGCTATCTCCGGGTTCGATTGGAATTTCTCCCCTACCCACACCTCATCGCCACCCTTTTCAACGGATGTGCGTTCGGCCCTCCATTGCCTTTTACGGCAACTTCAGCCTGGACATGGGGTAGATCACCCGGTTTCGGGTCTACGTACACTGACTTAACGCCCTGTTAAGACTTGGTATCCCTTCGGCTCCGCACCTTAAGTGCTTAACCTCGCCAGTAAACGTAACTCGCCGGACCGTTCTACAAAAAGTACGCGGTTGTACTCATATGGTACTTCCACAGTTTGTAAACACAGGGTTTCAGGTTCTCTTTCACTCCCCTCCCGGGGTCCTTTTCACCTTTCCTTCACAGTACTCTGCTCTATCGGTCACTAAGGAGTATTTAGCCTTACGGGTGGTCCCCGCTCATTCCCACAAGGTTTCGTGTCTCGTGGTACTCTGGATCCTGCTCTGCTTCTTTCCGTTTCGCCTACGGGGCTCTCACCCTTTGGCCGGTCTTTCCAGAACCGTTCCGCTACAGTCAGAAGTCATAAATGCAGTCCGAACCCCGGAGTGCACGCACTCCGGTTTGGGCTCTTTCCATTTCGCTCGCCGCTACTTTGAAAATCGAGTTTTCTCTTCCTCCGGCTACTTAGATGTTTCAGTTCACCGTTCCCTCCGTACACCTATGGATTCAGTGTACGGTGACTGAGGTATGCTCAGCCGGGTTTCCCCATTCAGAAATCTACGGATCAATGGATATGTGCTCCTCCCCGTAGCTTATCGCAGCTTATCACGTCTTTCATCGGCTCTTAGTGCCAAGGCATCCACCCTGCGCTCTTTTTAGCTTGACCTAATAACTCAGCAAGCGATTAAAACTTTTTGCTTGCATCCGTTCTTCACATCTAGCGTGATGTTACTTTAGGTTTTGTTTCGTTTTGCTTGTTTGATCTTACATCTCTGCAAGATCCCTCGGATGTCTTGTTATATCGTTTTGCAAACTTGATATAATAGATTTAATATTTCAATATTCGGTTTTCAAGGAACAAACTGGGTAGATCTGTTAGTATCTACCGACTGGGCTTAAGTGGGCATTACCTCTTTTACCTCAAAGGTTGTAAGGTTACTCACTTAACTGGGCTTAAGTGGACTCGAACCACCGACCTCACGCTTATCAGGCGTGCGCTCTAACCGGCTGAGCTATAAGCCCTCAGTTAATAGCCTGTCAAAATACCCAAGGTATTTCGCAATGCGATTCGTAAACGCAAAGCGTTTACTTCATCACGTGCTTCGCACTATCTATTCATGCATTCATGTTCTCGCGCAAGCGAGCTTGCGTCGAGCCTATCTGCCTGAATAGACATTGCTCATGGCTATCGTGGAGATAAAGGGATTCGAACCCTTGACCCCCTGCTTGCAAGGCAGGTGCTCTCCCAACTGAGCTATACCCCCATGGGAATCTGGCAGCCACCTGCTCTCCCATACCGTCTCCAGTATAGTACCATCGGCCGCTTAGGTCTTAACCATCGTGTTCGGGATGAGAACGGGTGTGTCCCCTAAGCGCATAACCACCAGAATGTGTGTTACAATGAGTAAGTGCTGATTGATAATGAAGAGAATTGAATGCTTGCATTCATATTCGCTTTATTATCAGGCTGCATGCGGCGAATGCCGCATCACTGAGGAAGCTTTGCTTCCGAAGTGACTTACACTTTGACAACCAAACAGTAATGCAACCCCTACTTCTTCCATTTCCTTAGAAAGGAGGTGATCCAGCCGCACCTTCCGATACGGCTACCTTGTTACGACTTCACCCCAGTTATCAGACCTGCCTTCGGCGGCTCCTTCCTTGCGGTTAGGTCACCGACTTCGGGCATTTCCGACTCCCATGGTGTGACGGGCGGTGTGTACAAGACCCGGGAACGTATTCACCGCAGCATTCTGATCTGCGATTACTAGCGATTCCAGCTTCATGTAGTCGAGTTGCAGACTACAATCCGAACTGAGACGTTATTTTTGAGATTCGCTCTGCCTCACGACTTCGCTTCTCTTTGTTTACGCCATTGTAGCACGTGTAGCCCTGGTCATAAGGCATGATGATTTGACGTCATCCCCACCTTCCTCCGGGTTATCCCCGGCAGTCTCTAGAGTGCCCATCTTACTGCTGGCTACTAAAGATAAGGGTTGCGCTCGTTGCGGGACTTAACCCAACATCTCACGACACGAGCTGACGACAACCATGCACCACCTGTCTCCTATGTACCGAAGTACTAACGGCATTGCCCGTTATTCATAGGGATGTCAAGACCAGGTAAGGTTCTTCGCGTTGCTTCGAATTAAACCACATGCTCCACCGCTTGTGCGGGTCCCCGTCAATTCCTTTGAGTTTCATTCTTGCGAACGTACTCCCCAGGTGGATTACTTATTGCGTTTGCTGCGGCACCGATGGGTCGTACCCACCAACACCTAGTAATCATCGTTTACGGCGTGGACTACCAGGGTATCTAATCCTGTTTGCTCCCCACGCTTTCGAGCCTCAACGTCAGTTACAGTCCAGTAAGCCGCCTTCGCCACTGGTGTTCCTCCTAATATCTACGCATTTCACCGCTACACTAGGAATTCCGCTTACCTCTCCAGCACTCTAGTTCTACAGTTTCCAGCAGTCCCGGGTTAAGCCCGGGCTTTCACTTCAGACTTGCAAAACCGTCTACGCCCTTTACACCCAGTAAATCCGGATAACGCTTGCCCCCTACGTATTACCGCGGCTGCTGGCACGTAGTTAGCCGGGGCTTCTTAGTCAGGTACCGTCATTTTCTTTCCTGCTGATAGAGCTTTACATACCGAAATACTTCTTCACTCACGCGGCGTTGCTGCATCAGGGTTTCCCCCATTGTGCAATATTCCCCACTGCTGCCTCCCGTAGGAGTTTGGGCCGTGTCTCAGTCCCAATGTGGCCGTTCACCCTCTCAGGCCGGCTACTGATCGTCGCCTTGGTGGGCCGTTACCTCACCAACCAGCTAATCAGACGCGGGTCCATCTTGTACCACCGGAGTTTTTCACACTGCTTCATGCGAAGCTGTGCGCTTATGCGGTATTAGCAGTCGTTTCCAACTGTTGTCCCCCAGTACAAGGCAGGTTACCCACGCGTTACTCACCCGTCCGCCACTAACTTACATATCGCTAGGCTTCAATGTAAGTCCGTTCGACTTGCATGTGTTAGGCACGCCGCCAGCGTTCATCCTGAGCCAGGATCAAACTCTCATGTTAAAATGGTGTTTGTGTCCTGCCAGTTTTATCTGGCATTGTTTACTGTTAATTCGGGTAGCTTGTCAATCTTCGATCAACTTGCTTGTTCTTGAATTTCTCTGAAAATCTTGGAATTTTCAGGGTTGCATTACTGTTTATTTGTCAAAGATCATAACCTCTTGCTTCGCAAGAGCTGTGTTGCTTTGCTGTTGTTTTCAGCGACAGCTTTGATAGTTTATCATAACCATTTCTGTTTGTCAACAACTTTTTTCAAGTTTTTTTGACTTTTTACAACAGCCAACGGAGAAGGAGGGATTTGAACCCTCGCGCCGCTATTAACGACCTGCACCCTTTCCAGGGGTGTCCCTTCAACCTCTTGGGTACTTCTCCAGATAGTTGATTCTAATAATCTATATAATTATCGGCGGCACGAATGCCTAGCGGAGAGAGTGGGATTCGAACCCACGCGCCCTTTCGGACAAACGGTTTTCAAGACCGCCTCGTTATGACCACTTCGATATCTCTCCGAATGTGTGTCTTAAGTCTTTGTCATCTGTGTTGCTCACCTGACGACAAAAGCTATTCTAACAAAAAGGTTTGCTATTGTCAACACATTTTTACACAATTTTTATTTTATTTTTTTAAGATGAGAAAAAGCCCATTTTATCACGTTTTTGGGCTTTTCCTCTTTTTGCTGAATACAGTTTTTTCTATGAATTGTGTCTGTTATCATGTAATTGTTACAAATATTCCTACTATTTGCTTTTTACCACTGTCTGCTTTTCCCTGCAAGATACAACTCCCAGTCCGTCATATGATTTTCCATATTAGTGATCAGAACCACTTTGCAGTCATTCTCAGAGTAGGTCACTTCTCTCTGCCACTTGTAAAAATCCGGTCCGTCTCCCAGATTTCTCATATAGCCCATCAGGCGTTTCAGGCAGTAAGCTGTCTCCTTCACATCCGTCAGGCAATCATTGGCATAAAAGTCTTTCCATTTTCCGTGTTCCCGGTCCCTCATGGCGCTGTCCGCCGCTTCAAATGCTTCTGCAGCATTACCCAACAGGAAGAAGGCCTTCTTATATTCTTTCCGTTCATATGTTGCAAATGCTTCTGTAAATAAGATAGCTCCCTGTAGACAATTCCTGTGGATTTTCACCTGCAGCAATACGGAATCTTTCCATAATTCATTTTCTCCAACGGTAAGGCCGCGCTCATACAGACCCTCAAGCTGTTTTCCCGTCTGCAGACATTTTCTTGTAAACCATCCCATCTGTGCAGCAAAGGTATCCTTATGAATACACCAGAACAGTTCTTCCACCGGTTCTGCAGCTCCGTTCTTCATCCAGCTATAGATAAAATCCCTCACAACATAATTATAGAATTGTTCTCCGGCATGCTCATCCTCTTTCTCTCCAAAGGGTAACATAGCCCTCGGATAATCGCGAATGCAGTCTTCCATAATGGAAAGCTGCGCAGTATCATTCTCCGCCCCATAGTATTCGGTGACATAACGCTTTCTATGCTCTTCTGCCGACAGAGCATCCTGTTTCCACAGATTGGCAATAAAAGAAAGAGGATATACATGCGGCTTGATATTGGATGCATTGACAAGCCACAGGTTCGTAATTCCATGCCTCAGAGCATCCGTAAGTTCTTTTTCCACGAACTCCATGGAATTAGGCAGCATGGTAATATGGTTGGCCGCCTGTAAATCATAGAAGGATACATGATAATAGGTGCCATGCCGTCCCTTATCTCCTTCCTCCGGCAACGCTGACACTCTGGGGTTATGATTGCCTTGACGTCTGGATACCATCTTGCCGTAACCGTTGTCCGCCCAGATCAGGATCACATCCTCCGGGATCTGCAGGCAGCCCTCCCGATATAATTCCAGAATTTCACCGTACAGATTTGTGCAGAACACTGCATCCGGAATCTGCTCTCTGACCATGGCATATTGCTTCTTCATAATATTGCTGATTAGCTCTCCCCGTTTTTTAGGTGTGTCAAAAGCAGGATCATTTTCCCAGAAAGGAACATCTCCCTGTCCACGGAACCCGATATTCCAGATGACTTCCTCGTCCTTTTGCCGTCCGATGGCGTCTTTCCATAATCCTTCAAACAAATCTTTATGTTTCAAATACGAAGGTTCCAGATCCGGGTAAGCCCGCAGGAACATTTCCGCTCCCAGCGGCTCCGCATGATGATGGGTGATCATCAATCCCATGGCAGAAGCAATGGGCGCATAGATTTTAGAGTTTTTGTCTGTTCCGGGAATAATGAGATTGCCACCGCAGCGAAGCAGCGCTTCAAATACCATTTCCCATGGATACTCCTTCGACACGCCTGCTGTCCAGTGACTGATCAGCACTTCATCATTAATGAACCAGCCGCGATACCGGATCCTGTCCGCCTCTGAATGGTATGTACCGCAAGGAATCTCTACATAAGATTTCACTTCCATCTTCTGATCATTCCAGAACCAGAATGGCAGCACTCCAAGGTAGGTTTCACTAAGGTAATTTAATGCATAGATAAAGGAACGGGCATCCGCTCCGTAGATCGTAATCTCCTGTTCTGTCACTTCCAGCTCATATTGTTCCGGTTTCAGATCTTTTTTGCACAAAATGATCCTGTTTCTATTCTTGACTATGTCAGTCAAAGTCTTTTCCATGTCTCTCCGGAGTCGCTCACAGGCAAGTTCTACGGCTTTTTCTGTTACGGCATCCGAAAGTAAGGTAGTGTTTCTACTTAACTGAAATGGGTTCATGCTCTTCTCCCTCTGTCTGTCATAATGATAGCAACATTATAAAAAAATGGGGTTCTTGTATCAAGATACAAAAAAGCCCGTTTCACTGACAAAATTTGTCTGCAAAACGGACTTTTTGTATTTTCATAATTGTCTGCAGGATTACAGTTTCAGATCATCCAGCAGCATCTCTGCATAGATTCCACCGATCTCTTTCAACCCTTTAGCAATCAGAGAAGCGAAATTCACAGCACCGTCATAACGAAGGTGGGTATTATCCTCGGATTTCTCCGGATGATTCTTGTACTCGCCCTCCGGGAAGAACATGTACCATCTTCTGCTGTTTTTCTCTCCGGCTTTCTTGAGCTCCATACGGCTCATGCTGTAGAGATCCACCAGCGGAACATTATTTTTCTCCGCGGTCTGCTTCATAGCAGCCACATAATCGGAATGTGCTCCGATCCCCAAGTGTTTCTCATCCATAAAGCATCTGCGCTCTAAGGGAGTGATCAGCACCGGATAAGCGCTATGATCTTTTGCCACACGGATAAAGGTTTCAAGATTCTCCATGTAAGTGGAAAAAGGCTCTGTATATCTGGTGGGATCCTCTTTTTTCTCGTCATTGTGTCCAAACTGGATAAACAGGAAATCTCCTGCACCAATTTTCTCCTCTATGGCTTTCAGTCTCCCCTCGTCCATAAAGCTTTTGGTGCTTCTGCCGTTCTTGGCATGATTGCATACCTGATATTCCGGCTTTACAAATAAAGGAAATACCTGACCAATGCCTGTCTGCGGATAGGTCGTATAGTCATTGGTCTGGACCGTGGAATCTGCAGCCCAAAAAATTCTGTTCATTTCTGCCCTCATTTCTGCGCTTCTCCTGCGCATCTTTTCTTGCGGAATTTGCCCGCAGATACAACACAAGGGAAACCGAAGTTTCCCTTGTCTAAGTCTAAGTACGTGCGAGAAGAAAATCACTCCTTAACAGCGCCGATATTAACACCCTTTACAAAGTATTTCTGCAGGAAAGGATACAATGCCATGAAAGGAAGGATTGCACATACGATTGCTGCATAGAACAGAGTGTTCTGGGATACTGAATACTGCGTAGTAGGGGTATCACCATCCATGATCATATTACGTAACTGATACTGGAAGTTAACCTGATCAGGATTGGTAATATAGATCTTAACGGTAGAATAGTCATTCCATACGGTAACTGCGAACATCAGGCCGATGGAAGCCAGGGCTGCTTTGGACAGAGGAAGCACGATCTTGAAGAAGATTCCCATAGGTGAACATCCGTCGATCTCGGCCGCCTCGAACAGGCTGGCAGGTATTCCTTCGAAGAAGTTACGCATCAGCACCAGGTTGTACACGTTCATACCGTGCTTTACCACAAGGATCCACATGCTGTTAACCAGGTGTAACTGCTTCATTACCAGGTACTCGGGGATCATACCACCGGAGAAGATCATGGTAAACAGAAGGAAATATGCGAAGAAGTTACGTCCGGGCATATCAAACTGGATCAGTACATAGCCACCCAGGGTGGACAGGAGCAGACCAAGGAACGTACCGAGCACGGTTGTGATCACGGAGTTGATGAACGGTCTGTAAAGTCTCTGGGTATGAATGATGGTCTTATAGCCATCTAAGGTAAAATCCTCCGGCCACAGTCTGAACTGGTATACACCCACAGCATTGAAGGAGTCTACTACTACCTTCCAGATAGGTACCAGAACCAGGAGGCCGATGAGAATAAATACGATGTAGTTTACAATATCGAATACATGAACCTTTTTCTTAGGTTTACGATAAGCTGTCTTTGCCACGTTTAACACCTCCTATACAATGCCACGGCCACGGGTCTTCTTACTAGCCCAGTTACATATCAGTACCAGTACACAGCCAACCAGGGACTTGAAGAGGCCAACTGCTGTAGAGTAACCATAGTTCGGCAGAGCGATTGCGAATGTCTGACGATAAATATATGTAGAAATAACATCAGATACATCATATACTGCATTGTTATACAATACGAATACAGATTCGAACATGTTCATAACCTTAGCAAGGTTCAGGATCAATACAGTGATAATAGTATTGGACAGTGCAGGCAGCGTTACGAAACGCATCTTCTGCATACGGGTAGCACCGTCGATATCAGCTGCTTCATACAGCTCCGGGTTGATACCTGCCAGAGTAGCCAGGAAGATAATGGTTCCCCAACCGGTCTCTTTCCAGATATTGATAATGTAGAAGATCGGTCTCCACCATGCAGTGCTTGCCAGGAAATAAATTCCCTTGGCATCCGGTGCCAGGATGCCCCAGTCACGCAGCAATCCGTTTACCAGACCGGTAGAGGAAGGAGACAGGAACAGGCTGAAGATAGATGCAACTACTGCCCATGACATAAAGTGTGGCAGATATATAATAGTCTGCAAAGTTTTCTTTGCAAAGAGATTTCCCATTTCATTTAAGAAGATTGATACGATAACCGCAGTGAAGGTCGTGATCAATAACTTCATGATACTCAGTTCCAATGTGTTCCTGAATGCACTCCAGAACGCATCGGTCTTAAACATACTGTAAAAGTGCTTGAGTCCCACAAAAGTAGGAGCACCTACGGGCTTGTAATCGTAGAATGCATAACGAATACCAAGCATGGGCCAGTAATACATGATCAAAATAAATATAAATACAGGCAGGAACATTACATAATAGCCTCTGTTATTCCAGATCCGGAGACCCAAAGGCTTGTGACGTACTTCTACGCCGGTGGATGTGGTGATTTTATTTTTCTTGCTCATACCATCCCTCTTCCTTTCAACTTCATCTCACACATTCTTTTCTCTCTAAAATATCCTGTCCCATGGGCTTTGTATCCCGATGGGACAGGATAATTATATCATATTTTGCAGCTTCCGCTACTCTATTACGGTCTCAATTACTGATTCAGTTCAGCTAAGCACTGATCAATGATACTGCCAACAGTGTCAACGTAGGTCTGCATAGCTGCATCTACATCGCCGCCATCAACTACTACAGAAGTGATAGCTGCCAGCTTAGCATCATAGATGGTACCGGACTCGTTGGTGTAGGTCTCAGAGGTAGGAGACTGAGGAGCATCCTTGCAGTTCTCGGTGAAGAACTTGTTGCCTTCTGCAGCCAGGCTGGAGATATCGTTAAAGCCGTTGTCCAGAGAGCAGATAACCAGAGCGGGATCCATAGCGTTCTTCTTCCATACGGAGTTAGGATCGTTAGGAGACTGCTTTAAGTGGAACTGACCATCTTCGTACTCGTAAGACTTCTCTTTTTCAGTACCTGCATTGATGGTGAAGCTTTCAGCCTTGGTAGACCAGTGAACATCCTCTGCACCGTAGGTCCACAGTGTCTGCACCTTGTCACCATCCATCATGGTCTCGATGAATGCATCGAAGATAGCCTGCTCACGGGAATTGTCTCCGTCACCGTCATCAATGATAACCCATACAGGAGCTTCTCTGTTCAGGTAAGCGCCAACCTCAGCGATAGGAGCCAGCTCAACCAGCTTCTCATCTACGTTGTTCTTGATCAGGTTGTCGGTCAGAGTCTGATACCAGGAACCTGCCCAGTAAGTGAATACACCTGAAGAACCGGTCTGATCGTTAGAGAACCATTTCTCACGAGCGATCTTGGTGGAAGCGGTCAGGGTCTCAGGGTCGATAGCGCCATCCTTGTAAGCCTGCTGTAATCTTAACAGAGCTGCCTTGGTAGCATCGGTCTGGAATCCATCGTACCAGGTACCATTCTCATCCTGCAGGATTGCGGGATAAGCATCCTGCCAGAACTCAGGCAGATAGTTTACATAAGGAGCCTCGTTACCAATGAAACCAGCTGCGATAACACCATAGGTATCACCGGTTACGCCGTCGCCATCGGGATCTTCGTTGTGGAACTTTAACAGCATGTTGTAGTAATCATCATAAGTCTTGATGTCTTCAGCCTTCAGGCCAACTGCATCTAACCATGCCTGCTTAACGTAAGTAACACATCCATTACCATAGGTAGGAGCGAAGCCATACAGATGACCTTCCTCATCCTTCAGGTTCTCGTTGATCTCAGGCAGGATCAGGTGAGACTGGAATTTAGCGTTTGCATATGCTTCGGACATATCCCACAGCAGACCGGTAGGTGCATACTGCTTGAACATATCTGCACTCATGATCATTACATCAGGATAGTCACCGCCTGCGAACAGACGACCTACTGCATCGGTATAACCGGAGTGGTCTAACTGCTGGATGTTCATCTTAATAGGATGACCGATTGCTTCGGATACTGCATCATCCCACTGCTGAACGAATTCAGCCTGGCCGTTGTCAACGGTTGCGGTCAGAGTACCATTAACTACTACGTTAATCTCCTCCAGATTGTAAGCTTCGGTAGATGCTGCCTCGGTAGAAGCTGCTGCGCTGCCAGTTGCTGCGCTGTCGGTGGATGCTGCAGGAGCATCATTGCTGCTTCCGCATGCTGCTAAGGAAGCTACCATAGCAGATGCTAAAAGTACGGATAATACTTTTCTCTTCATTTTGTTCCTCCCTAAAAATTTGGAATCATGATTTGTCATGGGGTCATTCCCTTGACTTGCCCTCACCTTATCATCAGCCATCTGGAAAAACAAGTTACAATTTTTGCGTTCGGGTGCAAATTTTGACCACCGATTCTGCAAACCCTTGATTTTACTGCATTCTTTGAAAGCACTTACATTTGATATTTTTAAATTTGAAAGGGGTTACATCTTGCTTCCTTTGTAAGTAACTGATACAATAGACATGGTTTATTCGGTATATTATCTAAAAAAATTGAGACACGGGAGTGATCATGAATGATTTTTAATAAAAAAGACACCCTTAATGATACAAATTATACAAGCCACAACAATACATTAATGCTGAAAATGGTAACCTCTTACAGTATTTTCCTGCTGATCATTCTGGTTTTGTTCATCTTTTTATACCGTTCTACGATAAATAACGCGCGTGATTCTTATGATCAGCAGAACGAGACAACCCTGATCAGCAATGCAGAGCTGTTTGAAAGCGATCTGAATATCATGGAAGTCTATTGCAGACAGCTTCTGCAGAACGACACTTTCCGGAAAGTCATGAATTATGAGAATACCTATTATCCTTTTACGGAAATGGGAAATGAATTGCAGAACTCTCTGGCTACCAATGTATATGCAGAAGCTCTTCTTCCGTTAAAAGAGTCCTTTGTCTATTTTCCGGAGACAGACTATGTATTGAATCCTACTTATTTTATATCCGCAAAGCGGTTCTATAACTGGATTCAGAAATACTCTTCTACCGAAAAGGAACTGTGGCACTCCTACATGACGGAACCGGAATACAAGAACCGCTTTCTTCCTATGGATCAGTTCATGCCAAATTACAGTGAAAAATACTATATGTATATCATCGACCTGAACGATCTCTATTATATGGATGCCAATGCGAAGGTCTGCTTTATCTTCGAACAGGATAAGATGGCGGATCTGTTCGACTGTGTTCAGATGGATGGTGATAATTTCCTGGCGGTGACCGCGGAAGATGACTCCACCGTGCTTACGATAAATACTCCGGACAGCATTTCCGCAGAAATGTTGGATTCTCTGGACTTTAATAAGGGCTATGCAGAGGTCCGGATCGATGGACAGAACTTTACTTTGGGGAAATACGTTTCGGATAACACCAGTTATTCTTACTATTTCAGCTTCCCGCCCTACAAGGCGGCCGCCGGATTGGGTGGCACCCAGCTGCTTTTCATCTTTTTTGCCCTGCTGGCATTGCTTACAGGCGGCTGTCTGGTCTATTATTTCTCCCGCCGCAATGTCCGCCCGATCATTGAGCTTGGGCAGGAATTGCAGACCGCTGTGGAAGTACAGAAAAATCTGCAGGAAGTGGTAGACAGTCAGCGTCCGATCATCTGTACCTCCTATGTGAGACAGCTGTTATCCGGTACTGCTACTTCCGAGGATGAAGTTACCTACATGGAAAACTATCTGGGTATTGCGGATTCTTCTTATTATAATGTGTTGTACATCGTCTACTATAATAATTTCGGAGACAATACAGAAATCACTCTCCCCGGCGGCGTGGAATCCATGGAAGAACTGGAAAAGATCATCGAGTCCGCACTGGAGAATTTCTTCGGTACACCGCTCTTCTACTTCAGCCCTTCGGACCGGACCTATTCCGTTCTGTTGCACTGTTCCGAAGAAGAGGGAACGGATCTGATCCTGAAGATCAACAATTGTATTTTACGACTTCATGATTATCTGCTGGATACTTACGACATCTGGCTCTTCGCCGGTATCGGACGCAATACGGATTCCCTGATGAACGTATGGGAATGCTACCAGCAGGCCTCCGAGGCTGTCAGCTATACCACGAAGAACTACATTTTCTTCCCGTATGAATTCATTAAAAAGGATTCCAACGTGTTCTATTACCCGCCGGAGATCTCCACGAAGCTGATCCACTTCATCTCCACGGGCAATACGCCGCAGGTATTAGAGCTGTTCAACCTGATCCATCAGGAGAATATAGAGGAACGTACCCTGCCGGTCAACCTGTTAAAATACCTACTGTCAGATATCCGTAACACTTTATTAAAAGCAAGATTTGCACTGCCCCAGGATGCGGATCCCGAAGCTATAAAGGTACTGGATGAACGTTTCAATGAGCACCTTACCTTCAAATTGTGCGAAGATCTTGCCTTATCCCTGTGTAATCTCTTCGGCAATAAGGAGGATGACAATACGTTATCCGCCACCATTGAGAAATATATTAAGGAAAATTACAAGGACCCTTCCTTAGGGCTTAACAAGATCTCCGATGAATTCCAGATCTCAGAGAGCTATTTCTCCCATATGTTCAAGGAAAAGACCGGAGTCAACTTCTCCACTTATCTGGAGAATATCCGCATGACGGAGGCCGCAAGACTGATCAAGGAGACCGATATCAGTCTGAATGAGCTGTATATTGCTGTGGGATATAATAATTCCAATACTTTCCGGCGTGCTTTTAAAAAGGTATACGGAGTGACCCCCAGTGCCATGCGGGAAAAATAGAACAATCTCTTGATAGAAATGCACAAAGGAACAGCCGGGACATCTTCGGAGGATTTAATCCTCCAGAAATGCCTCGGCTGTTTTCATATCTTCCGGCGTTGTGATCTTAATATTCTGATAAGAAGCCTCTACCAGCTTCACTCTTGTCTCAGTAAACAGTTCCACCACGCTGGCATCATCCGTTACCTGAATGCCCTGTTCCTGCATCCTGGGAAGACGATTTTTCAGTCTCTCATATGCCTGCAGGATCAGGCTGGTCTCAAATACCTGCGGTGTCTGGATATTCCAGACGGTTCTTCGATCCGGAGTGGACAGGGCAAAGCCTTCTCCGTCACTGATCTTCACCGTATCCTTGCTCTGTACCGCCGCCACGCAGGCCTGATACTGTACGGCCGCTGCGTAGGTATCTTCTAATATCTTCTCCGTCAGAAAAGGTCTGGCACCATCGTGAATGAACACATATCCATGCTCATTGGGTACTTTCAGCCGTCCGTCAGCGATCAGCTGCAGAGCCCTCCCAACAGACAGATACCGTTCCGCTCCTCCGGAAGTAATAATATTTACTTTGGTAAAATGATATTTTTGCACGATTTCTTCCCGGACATAGGGAATATCCTGCTCTGCCGTCACCAGAATACAGTCATCAATAATCCGGGATTCCTCCACCGCATGCAAGGCATACCAGATCAGTGGCCTTTCTTTTAACGGTAAAAACTGCTTCGCCACCGCCGACTGCATGCGGCTTCCGCTGCCCGCCGCAAGGATAATAGCGGTACATCTGGGCTTTTCCCCATTATCCTGAGGCTCCTGTCCGTTTTCCATCTCATTTTTCATGCTGTAATCTTCTGTCTCATTTCTGTCCTGTGCTACTCTGTCTACCATATTGTGTCTGTCTTTCCTTGAAGTCTTTTTTCGGTTCTTATCGCTCGCCCAGCTTTAAATTCGGCACCGCATTCAGATCATAACCGCTGCGGACACCCTTAATGTACTCGTAATAGCCGGCCACACCGATCATCGCCGCATTATCGGTACAGAAAATGGGGGAGGGATGATAAAATGCTATGTTACGTTTTCCGCATTCTTCCTCAAACGCTGCCCGCAGGGAAGAATTCGAAGCCACGCCGCCGGCAATGGCAAATTTATTCAGTCCATAAGCCTTCACTGCATGGAGGGAATGGCTCACCAGCACATCTACGACTGCTTTCTGGAAGGAAGCAGCCACATCCGCCTGATTAATCTCTTCTCCCTTCATCTGGCATCCGTTCAGATAGTTCAGCACTGCGGATTTCAGACCGCTGAAGCTGAAATCATATTCATTCTCCGCCACTGCTGCTCTGGGGAAGTGGATGGCATCCGGATTACCCTCCTTCGACACCTTGTCAATCTTGGGACCGCCGGGATATCCCAGTCCGATGGCACGAGCCACCTTGTCAAAAGCTTCTCCCGCCGCATCATCTCTGGTCCGTCCGATGATCTCATATTCACCGTAATCCTTGACCACCACCAGATGTGAGTGGCCGCCGGACGCCACCAGACAGATAAAAGGAGGCTCCAGTTCTTTATTCTCAATGAAGTTGGCACTGATGTGTCCCTCAATATGATGTACTCCAACCAGGGGAATTCCGGTAGCAAAACTGATTGCTTTTGCCTCAGATACACCCACCAGAAGTGCTCCCACCAATCCGGGACCATAGGTCACCGCAATGGCGGTAATGTCTTCCAGCGTCACATGTGCATCGGCAAGCGCCTGCTCAATGACCTGATTGATCTTCTCGATATGTTTGCGGGATGCGATTTCCGGCACCACACCACCGTACAGGGTATGTAATGCAATCTGTGAGGAAATGACGTTGGAAAGCACTTCCCTGCCGTTTTTCACCACAGAAGCCGCTGTCTCATCACAGGAGCTCTCAATTCCCAGAATATAAATATCTTTTTGTTTTTCTGTCTCTGCCATTTTTCTGCCTACTTTGCTTTTAATTATTCTCCTGCTGTTCCAGACTGTCATTCAACTGATCCGCCGTCTCCCAGCCGTAGATCCTCCATTTGCGGTTTTCATCCCTGCGAAGCAGATATACCAGCATGGTGGAACTCTTTTTTCCATTTTCCGTCATGCCATAGCCACAGGCAATCCGGGCAAAAGAATATCCGTCTGCTGTATAATAGTCCACATTGGTGCTGGACGCAAGAGAAACACTTGTTATTTTTCTCTTATTGTCCTTATAGTTCTTAACCTCTCCCTGTAATCGGGTCAGATAGGTATCTTCTTCATTATTTGCCCGGAGTTCCTCATCGAACAGCTGAAGGGATTTCCTGCCCAGTTCCTGAAGCTCCTCCGTGGTACAGTCTTCATTGTAGAAGCATTTGATCAGATCATTGTAATATCTGATTACTTCCTTAGGTGTCGCAGGATAATTATTGGTCAGATCTCTGGAGAGTGCCGTATCCACCTCTGACATAATGGCCTCCTGCTGTTCTGTCCTGCTTTTTCCCGACAGATACGAATAATATCCCACTACCAGGACAATGAGGAAGATCAGAAAAACCGTAATTTTCGTCATCGACGTGTTGTTTTTTTTCATATTTTCCTACTTCCCTTCATCAAAGTTCAATTCCATGGTCCAGCCGTCCTTTGCCGCATAAGCTGCGGGGAAAATCTTCCGGACATCATCCATGAATTCCTCAGGTCTCGTCATAGAAGGGCTGTAATGTGTCAGCCACAGTTTCGGTGCCCCCACTTCTTTTGCGATCTTCGCCGCTTCGTACATTGTCATGTGCTTATGTTCTCTGGCTTTGACCAGCTTGTCGGGTTCGCCATACATTCCTTCCAGAATCAGCAGATCCGCTCCCTGGGCATTCTGACGGATGCTTTCAGTAGGACGGGTGTCTGTACTGTAGGTCACCTTCAGGCCCTTTCGTTCCGTTCCCAGTACCATATCCGGAGTGAAGACTCTTCCGTTTTCCTCCAGAGTCTCCCCCTTTTGCAGACGGCTCCAGAATTTCATGGGGATATCCTGCTCCAAAGCTCTGTCCTTATCAAATCGACCCGCACGGTCAATCACCATACTGTACCCATAACAGAGCACATTGTGGTTCACTTTGAAGGCTTCCAGACGGAATCCTTCAAAAGAAAATGTCTGGGCATTCTCCGTGATCTCCATGCATTTTACTTCAAAAGGAAGCTCCGGTGCGATCACCCGCAGGGAAGCCACCACTTTGGCAAGTCCCCTGGGCCCGATCAGGAGCAGCGGTTCCGTGCGCTCTGCATTTCCCATGGTCAGAAGCATTCCCGGAAGACCACTGATATGATCCGCGTGAAAATGGGTAAAGCAGATAATGTCGATGGGGTTCGGGCTCCAGCCTTTTTCCCTCATGGCAATCTGGGTGCCCTCTCCGCAGTCGATCAGAATACTTTTCCCGTTATAGCGCATCATCAGGGAGGTCAGCCATCTGTAAGGCAGTGGCATCATTCCTCCGGTTCCCAATAAGCAAACGTCTAACATCTTTCCTCGCAATCTTGCCTAAGCAGCATCTTTTTGTTCTTTCTGTCTATAAAAGCTCTGTCTCCGGCATTTCTTCCACCGGAACGGCAAACGTATGGATCCATTTGTCATAGCAGTCTTCGCACAGGTCAAACTTGTGTCTGAGCCCGTCTTTCCTGCTGAAATAGCCAAATCTCACATCTGCGGCGAAACATCCTTCACGGACGATTTCATTTTCTATCTTCAACTCCTTGCCACAGCCGTTACAGATTACCTGCTGTAATTTACCGTTTTCTTCTTTTCGCATCCTGTTTCCACCTTTCTGACTGTAAATGTTACCTTTTGACCCTGGCATCATTATAATGGATAATCCGCCGGAAAAGTGATGGTAATACTTGTTAACGGCGCCACATGATCATGGCATCCTCTGTCGGTTTTTCATAAAATTTCGGGCGGATCCCCTCGGAGACAAAACCGAATTTCTCATACAAGTGGATGGCCGGTGCATTGCTCACTCTGACTTCCAGCGTATATGCTGTGATCCCGCGCTCATTGCCGAGGCGTAACAACTCTTCCAGCATTTTGCCGCCAATGCCCAGATTTCGATATTCCGGTGCTGTCACCACGTTGTCGATATTGCCCTCATGAAAACTGTCCGTCAGCCCGGCGCAGCCCGCGATATGACCGTCTGCCTCCGCCACGACATACAGGCAATAATCTCTCGTCAAAAGGCCTCTGAAGTCTTCCGCCGACCATGGCATGCTGAAGGACGCAGCTTCGATCCGGCTCAGTTCTTCGATATCCGTATTCTGTAACTTACGAACTTCTATTTTCATGCCCGTGCCTCTTTTGCAGCCTTCTCCTGTTCCTCTCGTTCCCGCTCTGCCTGGCTCTTACGCAGGTATTCGGGTTCATGCTCCGCTGCGGTCACCGTTCTGCCATGTGCATAGTAGACAGCTCCCAGAGAAGCCACACTGGCAGCACGCTGACGATTATTGGCAGCCGGAGCAAAGGAGCAGGGAACCGTCAGTTTCTGTAATATCTGTTCCCTGTAGACCGGAACGCCGTCTCCTAAGAAGATCACTTCCCGTCCCAGACGATTTAATTCCTCCACCAGCTCGTCCACGGCAATAGCGCACTGCTCTTTGATACTGTGCATCACAAGTTGATGTTCTGAGCTTTCCTTTTCCGGGATCTCCTCTTTACAGAACTCATAAATTCCGGTATATACCTGATTTCTTCTGGCATCCATGATGGGACATACCAGCTTGTCCGTTCCCCAGAGGTTAAAAGCCAGTCCCTCCAGTGTCGGGACCTCTACCAGCGGAAGGTTCAGTGCCAGTCCCAGTCCCTTTGCCGTAGCCGCCCCGATCCGAAGTCCGGTAAAAGAACCAGGTCCTGCAGAAATTGCAATCGCATCAATGGTATGCAGTTCCAAATCGATCATCTGCCGGATCTCATCCAGCATGGGTAATAATGTCTGGGAATGTGTTTTCTTGTAATCCGTGGTGTATTCCGCGATCAGGACGTCATCCTCCACGATGGCGGCGCTGGCCACCAGTCCGGAACTGTCCAAAGCTAATATTTTCATACTGTAGTCCTCTCCTCAATCGTGATCCGGCGGTAATCAAAGCCTTTCTCCAGATCCTTTTCTATGGTCACCTGCCTGTAATGTTCCGGCAGGATCTCTTCGATCAGATTCGCCCACTCGATCAGGCAAAGTCCTTCCCCGTAAAAACAATCCTCATAGCCAATCTCCTCCATCTCCTCCACATCGCCAATACGATAGACATCAAAATGGTAAAAGGGCATACGTCCTTCCTCGTAGATCTGCACAATGGTAAAGGTCGGGCTGTTCACCGGCTCCGTGATTCCTAGGCCATCTGCCACACCTTGGGTAAATACGGTCTTGCCTACTCCCAGATCACCGATCAGCGTGTAGACCTGTCCGGGAAGTGCTTCCCTGCCGATCCGCTGTCCCAGTGCAAAGGTCTCTTCCGCACTGTGGGTCTCTATGATCTCTTTTTTGCATTCTCTGTTATCTGCTGAATCGCCTGTTGTCATTTTCCTTACGCTTTCTATTGTTACGTGTTACATGTTACGGTTATGCAGTTACTGTTACTTTTTATATAATTCGTAACTATTCAGAGCCATGCAAAACTGCGTTCTGCGAATACCTGCATACAGACAGATAAGCAGTTTTATATGGCGAAGTAACCACATGCTCTATTCTTCTGCTGTATCCATGCATCTAGCTGCGGATCTTCACTTTTGTGGGCGGCATATGGGTGGAAATCATTTCAATAACATCCGTTGTCTTATCCTGCATCTGACTTTTAGGAAAAATTGTTGCATTATTTTTCGCCGTATACACAATGATGCTGCGTCCGGTGGATACCGCTTTCAAGCAATCCTCCCATTTCTGACAGGTGGAGCTGTCCCCCTGGGAGATGGTAATGCCGTTCTCATCCAACACATAATGCAGCGGTTCCTTGAAGACCGGATTGTTTACTGCCTGCTGTTTGCTCTTGATATAGAGTGTCCATGGGAGATATAACAGAATCACCACGCCAAGAATCAGATAGATCCAGTACTGTCTCGAGATACCCACGATCACGCCCAAAGCTCCAATCACTGCTCCCAGAAGTCCGGACACACTGTTGTAGCTGTGCCGCAATAAAAAGTCATATAAATCCCCCGATGTAATCTTCACATCCAATTCTACCATAATGAGTTCTTTCCTTATAATAATGTGACTGCATAGTTACTTGCTATTATAATCCCATCCCCACCATCCGGCAACTGCGCATAGGATTGCATACTATAGAGAACATTATAAATTTTTTCCCATAAAAAAGCAAGTAAAGAACCGCAGGGATTCCAATATCTGTGACCTGCGGTTCTTATAGTTTACATTTTGTTTAATTATGATTTAACTTTTATCACATATTATTCATGCCGTAATGCTTCGATAGGGCTTAATTTTGCTGCCTTTTTCGCCGGATAAATTCCAAAGAAAATACCTACAGCCGAGGAAAACATACTGGCTCCCAGCACCGTACCCACACTCACCTTTGCGGTAAATCCAATCAGGCTGCAGATTCCGAAGGCTCCTGCCACACCGATCAGAATACCGATCAGGCCGCCCAGCAGGGTAATGATGGCGGATTCCGACAGAAACTGTAACAGGATGGATCCGGTCCTGGCTCCCAGAGATTTCCGGATACCGATCTCTCTGGTACGCTCTGTCACAGATACCAGCATGATGTTCATAACGCCGATACCACCTACCAGCAGGGAGATGGCTGCTACGAACACTACAAAGATAGTGATATAGCTTAAGATCTGATCCATCTGGCTCATAATATCATTAAAGTTCTGTACTAAGATGGCGTTCTGTCCTCTGACACCGTGGCGGTTCTCCAACAATCTCACCACATCCTTCGCCACCTGAGAGGCATTGTCCGCACCATCACTGACGATCAGCAGATCCGTATACTCCACATAGAATCCATATCCGTCCGATATCGTGGAGATGGGTGCCTCCATGGTCACCGTACCGGTTCCTCCCATTCCGAAAAGTTTCGATGCGTTGTCCTTACGGATACCAACAATCGTAAATTCCTGTGTCATTCCATACAACGTGTAATCAAAGCTCATTCCGATGACATTGGTATTACCAAACAGCGTTTTCGCGCTGCTTTCCGTAATGACACAGACCTTATTCGCCGTATAATAATCCGAATCGGTAAAATAGCGTCCCTTTATGATTGGATCCTGGTTGCAATATTCCAATCCTGCTTTTCCGAAAGTTGTAGTAGCATCAAAGGTTCCCTTTCTGCCGGTGGCGCTTCCGCTGAAACTCCAGGATGGTGTTACCGCCTTGACATTAGGGACCTTCTCCTGAATGGCATCCATATCCTCTTCGGTAAATATCACTTCCGTACCGTTTTCTGCGGTATCGTTGCTATAAACTGCGATCTGGCCGCCCGCCATGGAATTCAGTTCTCCGTTGATCCCACTTTTCACGCCATTACCTATGGAAATGATCATGATGACGGAGGAAATACCAATGATAATGCCCAGCATGGTCAGGATCGAACGTCCTTTATTACTGCGGATATTCATCAATGCAATTTTGATGTATTCCCATACTTGTGTCATGGATCCGCCTCCTACTGTTCCATGGGCACAGCCGTTACTGCCATGCCCTCCTCCAGGCTGATACCTGTGAGGCTGTTCACTATGATCTGGTCTTCCTCAGTAATACCTTCCAGGACCTCTGTGTATTCATCGGAGGAGATTCCGCAGGTAATTGCCCTCTTGACTACCATGCCGTTCTCGATCACATAGAGGAAATCCCCATTTTTATCCGCATTGATCGCTTCTACCGGGATCAACAATGTATCCTGTGCACTGTTGGTATGTACGGTCAGCTTAGCATCCAGTCCGAGGATGATCTTGTCATCCGGGTTAGTCAGATGTACTTCTACCCCTACCATGGGCGTATTGGATGCGTTCAGTGTTGCCATACGATTGATCTTACTGATCTCGCCTTCGTATTTATTGCCGGAGATGGTAATATCTACTTTCTGCCCGATGGCAAGTTTTGCCACATCGGACTTGGAAGCATCAAAGGAAACCTTCACATTCTGGCTGCTCTCCAGCGTGATCAGCTGTGCTCCTTCTGTTACGCTGGCTCCGGAGACACCGGTACACTCCGTTACAATACCGTCAAAGTCCGCAACAATTCCTTTTTTCGCCGCATCGTACTGTTCCTGTGCCTCCTGATAGGTCAGCTGTGCCAGATCCTTATCTGCCGCATAGGCTTGCGACTGATAGCCATTCAGGATCGTTCCCTCACTGCTGCCCTTCTGGCTCTGCATCTCGGCCTTGTAATTTTCACATTCCGTAATATGCTCCTGCACGGTAGCGATCTCATTCTGCATACTCACTACATAATCACTGGAATTAGCAATAGACTGCACGTAAGAATTTCTGGCCTGACTGCTGCTGATATCCTGTAATTCCTTATTGATTTCCTTGGCCCGTTCTGCTGTCACACCGTCCTGCAGTTCTTTGTTTAGGTCTGCCGCTTTTCTGCTCAGATCGTAGCTCTCCTCAGACAACTGTCTCTGGGTCTCCCTCTGGCTCGTACTCAGTTTATCCTGCAGTTCCTTGAGATATGCCTTGTAATCGGTAAGCTGCTGATCCAACACTGCTAGATTGGTATTGGCCTCATTCAGTTTTGCTGTACTTTTGCTGTTCTCTGTCATAGTACTGTTATAAGAAGCATTACTCTTATCCTGCTGTAAGGACGCCTCCTGCAGGCGCTGTTCCATCTGATCCATGTCGTAGGTCATCAGGACATCTCCTGCCTTGACGGCATCTCCGGCTGCCACATTGATCTCGCTTAATCTTCCGCTGACCGGAGCAAATAAAACGGTCTTTTCCTCACTGGCTACTTTTCCGCTGGTGCTGACATTTTCTTCGATGTCTCCGCGAAATGCATTAGTGGTGCTTACCATCACTCCAGCATTGCCGGAAAACGCACAGCTTACCATGCGTATCACGATCAGTACAATTATGATAGCCGCAATAATAACAGGTGCTTTTTTACGCTTTTTGCCTGGGTTCTTTGCCTTCTGTTCCTTTTTTGCTTCTTTTTGCTTTCTCTTTTCTGCTTTCTTCATTTCCTTGACTTTTTTAGCACTCAGTGCCTGTTCTGTTTTTTCCTGCTGTTCCATGATCCCTCACTTATGATCCTTTCTATATTCATTCATACTCTTATCTTTTCATAATTTGTTAGCCGTGACCGGCGGCATGGCATTGCATGTGAAAGATTTATTTTCCACTACGCTCCTGCTGTCTGCAGCTCCTCCACCGGAACGATCTGTCCGGAATCGGATTCCACTTTGCCGTCCTTGATCTTGATCACCCGTTTTGCCTGTGCCGCAATATCATTGTCATGGGTGATCAGGATGACTGTTCTTCCCTCATTATGTAAACCTTTCAGAATATCCATGATCTCTTTTGTGGAATTGGAATCCAGATTGCCGGTAGGTTCATCCGCCAGGATCACCGGTGGTGCCTGGGCAATAGCTCGGGCAATGGCCACTCTCTGCTGTTGTCCTCCCGACATCTCCGAAGGCTTATGATCCATACGGTGTTCCAGTCCCACCTTTTTCAGTGCTTCTCTGGAAAGCTCCTGCCGTACACTTCTGGATACTCCCCGGTAGATCAGTGGCAGTTCTACATTTTCCACCGCAGTCAGATTGGGGATCAGATTGAATCCCTGGAAAATAAAGCCGATCTCCCGGTTGCGGATATCCGACAGTTCATCGTCTGTCAATGCGGATACATCCTGTCCATGGAGCCAATATTCTCCACTGGTGGGCACATCCAGGCATCCCAGCATATTCATCAGCGTGGACTTACCGCTTCCGGAATGTCCGATGATGGCCACAAATTCCTGTTCGTCGATGGTCAGGCTCACATGATCCAATGCCCGCACCTCATTTTCCCCGGGATTGTAAACCTTGCACACATCTTTGATCTCTACTAATGCACTCATTCCTCACATACCCCATTTCATGATACATTTTCTGTGTATTCTTCATTGTGTCACTGTACTGTTTGCATAATACAATAATATCTATTGAGTGTCAACACATTTCTATAAGTATTTGCAACTATTCAGAGTCATGCAAAAGGAAAGCTCTGGAAGGGCGATTTTGCGCATGCGGTTCTGAATAGTTATTACAGCTACTATAACAGGGAAATCCGAAAAAAATGTTGGGAAAATTCTAAAGATTTTCTATATTGACAATATGTTCACAAAGTGTTATATTCCATGCATAAGGTAAAGTTCTTCAGGGTTGGGTGCAATTCCCTACTGGCGGTAATAGGTCATCCTTAAGTCCGCGACCCGCAGATGCATTCTGCGGCTGATCCGGTGTGAATCCGGAACCAACAGTACAGTCTGGATGAAAGAAGACGTATCACTTATATTTTTTGTGATACCCATGCCCCGGAAGCTTGTATTCCGGGGCTTTTTTTGAAGACTTTCCTTGATTTTCTCATAGGAAAGGAGTTCTGAAATGAACAAATTAATGCAAACTGTAACTGAAAATGTGGCCTATGTAGTCATCTTCCTAGCGGTCATCGTTGGTTGTTTCCTGGTGGCTGTGGTGCTGGAAAAGAGTGCCCAGAAGAAAAACGGAGTTTCTGAGCCGATCTTCAACACCAGAAAGCTTGCCATGATCGGTATGTTCTCCGCCATCGCCATGATCCTGCATGTGCTGGACTTCCCCATCTTTTTTGCCCCCGGCTTCTATAAAATGGACTTCAGTGAGCTGCCGATCTTAGTCGGTTCCTTTGCTTTCGGTCCCGTAGCAGGTGTCATGATGGAATTCGTGAAGATACTGCTGAAGCTGTGCATAAAAGGTACGTCTACCGCTTTCATCGGCGATCTGGCGAACTTCGTGGTGGGCTGCAGCCTGATCATCCCCGCTTCCGCTGTGTATTCCTTTAAGAAAACTAAGAAAAATGCCATCCTTGCCTGCATTGCCGGTACACTGGTCATGACCGTATTTGGCACCGCATTCAATGCCGTATATCTGCTTCCCGCGTTCTCCAAATTCTACGGAATGCCTCTGGATGCCATCCTGGCAATGGGTACCGAGGTCAATCCGCTGGCAAAGGAAGGCAGCATTGTAAGCTTCGTGGTGGCATGTGTGGCTCCCATGAATCTCATCAAGGGAACGCTGGTCTCTGTTGTGACACTGCTCATCTACAAGCCTTTAAGCCCTATTATCAAAACAGGTCATAAGGCATAATAAAGATCTATTTCACTTTTCGTATCGTTTGGTGTTATTGGTTATAAAATCATAAGAAGAAAGAGGAATAACATTTTGCTGTGTTGATAATAATAAGAACGCAAAGGCATGTGCCACACAACATCTATTCGCATATCGTGGGATTATCATCCCACTTTTATGCTCATATCGGGGCGGGTCATAATATTACTGCTTCTGGATCTTCATGGTCAGACCGATACGTTTCTTCGCCACATCCACAGTCAATACCTGCACATCCACAATATCTCCGACGCTGACAGCTTCCAGCGGATGCTTGATATAGCGGTCGGTGATCTGGGAGATGTGCACCAGTCCGTCCTGATGGACACCGATATCCACGAACACACCAAAGTCAATGACATTACGCACGGTTCCTTTCAGAATCATGCCGGGCTTTAAATCCTTCATATCCAGAACATCACTGCGCAGGATTGGCTTCGGCATATCGTCTCTGGGATCTCTGCCCGGCTTCTCCAGTTCCTTCAGGATATCTGTCAGCGTGATCTCGCCGATTCCCAGCTCTTCTGCCAACAGTTTCTTATTCTTAATACGCTTTTCCAGTCCGGAAATATCTTTTGCATCATTTGATGCATTCTGTACTGCCGGTGCATTTTTCTTTGTAGAAGTTTCTGCAGAATTATCAAAGCTCACACCACCCATGGCCGCTGCCAGAGCCTTGCCCATAGCGGTATTGGTATTATGCACTCTTACGGTCTTACCTTTCTGCTCTTCCCGTTTCTTTGCTGTATTGGCTGCATTACTGCCGTTCTTCTGTCCGGAAGCCTGTGCCCCGCTCTTGTCGGAAGCTTTCTTAGCTGCCGCCTGTTTCTGGGCTTCCTTAATGTCCTCCATTGTCAGTCCCAGCTTCGCCATCAGCTGCTCCGCTGCTTCGTAGGATTCGGGATGAACGCTGGTGGCATCCAGAGGATTCTTACCATCCGGGATCCGTAAGAAACCGGCACACTGCTCATATGCCTTAGGTCCCAGCTTCGGCACCTTTAACAACTGCTTTCTGCTTACAAAACGCCCGTTATTTTCTCTGTAATCTACAATATTCTTCGCAATAGTCTTGTTAATGCCGGAGACATATTCCAGAAGGGATGCGGACGCAGTATTCAGATCCACACCGACCTTGTTTACACTGTCCTCCACCACGCCGCTTAAGGCATCGCTTAATTTCTTTTGGTTCATGTCGTGCTGATACTGGCCGACACCGATGGACTTGGGATCGATCTTGACCAGCTCTGCCAGCGGATCCTGCAGTCTTCTCGCGATGGATGCAGCACTTCGCTGTCCCACGTCAAAATTGGGAAACTCTTCTGTCGCCAGCTTACTTGCGGAGTATACGGAAGCACCTGCCTCGTTGACGATCACATACTGTACCGGACGATCCAGTTCCTTCAACAGTTCTACGATTACCTGCTCGGACTCTCTGGAGGCTGTACCGTTTCCTACGGAAATTAAATCCACATTATATTTTTTGATCAGTTTCTTCAGTTCAGCTTTGGACTCCTCCACCTTATTCTGCGGTGCGGTAGGATAGATTACCTTCGTATCCAACACTTTTCCGGTAGCATCCACTACCGCCAGCTTACATCCGGTACGGAATGCCGGATCCCAGCCTAAGACCACTTTGCCTGCGATAGGAGGCTGCAGCAACAGCTGCTCTAAGTTTTTACCGAAGACATTGATCGCTCCGTCCTCTGCCTTTTCTGTCAGATCGTTACGGATCTCTCTTTCAATAGCGGGTGCTATTAAACGATCGTAGCTGTCTTCCACTGCGGCACAGATTACCGGTGTAGTATATTCATTTTCCTTCGTGATCAGCTTTTTCTCCAGATAACGCAGAATACGTTCCTCCGGTGCATTGACTTTAACAGTCAGTACTTTTTCTGCCTCTCCACGGTTCAATGCCAATACTCTATGGCCTGCGATCTTTTTCACCGGCTCTTCAAAATTGTAATACATCTCGTAGACGCTCTGAGCCTTCTCATCCTTCGCCGTACCGGTCACAATGCCTTCCTCTACGGTGATATTGCGGATGTAAAGACGATGATCCGCATCGTCGGAGATCATCTCGGCAATAATATCCTGTGCTCCCTGCAATGCTTCCTCCGGAGTCTTTACTTCTTTTTCTTCGGAAACATACTTGGTCGCCTCGTTAAGCACCGGTTCTGTTGCCTCCTGGCGCAGAATGTATTCTGCCAGAGGTTCCAGCCCCTTCTCCTTTGCAATACTGGCACGGGTCTTTCTCTTGGGTCGATAGGGTCGGTACAGATCCTCTACCACTACCAGCGTCTGGGCTGCCAGGATCTTCTCCTTTAACTCATCGGTAAGTTTTCCCTGTTCCTCGATGCTCTTCAGCACCTGCTCCTTTTTATCTTCCAGACTTCTCAGATAGGTCAGTCTCTCATCGAGATTACGCAGCTGCTCGTCGTTCAGAGATCCGGTGACCTCCTTACGATAACGGGAGATGAAAGGGATGGTATTTCCCTCATCGATCAGCTTCACCGCAGCTTCCACCTGCCATTTTTCTACCTGAAGTTCTTCTTTGATTTTCTGTATAATATCCATAGTTCCTCCTGATGGCCTGTTGCCATTTTGTTTTGCGCATGGGTATATTATACTGGAAATCGGAAGTTTTCTCAATGTTTTATCCATCTTTTCATTTTTATTTCATTTGCTTATTGTGTGGAAAAATGGTACAGTACTTAATATAAGTGCGGCAGATACATTCACCATATGCCGCCCGGAAATGAGGCTTTCTATGGATTATTATCAGAATCAGAATAACGAAATGAATCAAAATATACCACAGATCGATCCGAAATACAGGGGTTTGTCGATTGCTTCTATGGTCTGCGGCATCTGTTCCCTGGTATTATGCTGCACGGGACTACTGTCCATTCCCACCGGTGCTCTGGGCATTCTCTTTGCATTGCTCACCCGGAAAAGAGGGCAACGCATGAACAATATGTGTGTTGCCGGGATCTGGCTGTCCTGTGTGGGACTGGCACTCGGTATCTTCATCACGATCAGCAGCATTGTCACGGTATTTACCGATCCTTCTTATAGGAATCTGCTGGATCAGATGTACCAGCAGATGTACGGTGTCGATATGGAAGAATTCTGGCAATCTTACCTGTAAGACATGCCTATGTTTTCCGATGCATTCTGCGGTTACGAAATCAAAACCCGGAGCAGCCGGAATAACCAATAGAACGCAATAATAAAAAGAAAAGAGGATTTCTATGACACAATATACATCCAGAGCCCAACTTAAAGAAAAAGCCAGAGATCAGATGGCAGGGCATTACGGCAATGCCATCCTGCTGTCCATCTGCCGGAGTCTGATCGTATTTTCCCTCTCCTTTGCCGTCAGCATGCCCTTCACTATGATCCTTACCGTACGGACACTTATGGGGGGAAGCGCAGAGACATCTCTGGCGGAATATCTGCTTTTGACAGCCTGTACGACTTTATTGTCGATTTTCACCGGAGTATTTCAGACCGGCATCACATTATTTTATCTGAATACTGCCTGCAGCAGACCTGCTGTAACTGCCAATCTGTTCTACGGCTTCAAATACTTATTCAAAAAATCGCTCGGGATCTCCGCAGTACTGATCCTGCTGAATACGGCATGTACACTTCCGTTTGATATCTGCTATTTTCTCCTGCGGTCAGGGAAAGGCTTCGACGCCATAACTATGGCAATCCTGTGCATTGTGCTTATGGTCATCGGTATGTGTATCTATATTCCGTTATCCCTTGGTTTATCCCAGGCTTACTATTTACTGTTGGATTTTCCCCAGTATAGCGCTATGGAGCTGATGAAATTAAGCTTCCGTATTATGAAAGGACATAAATGGGAGCTGTTCTGCTTACAAATGAGTTTCCTGCCGCTGGGATTTCTGTGTTTGCTGAGCTTCGGTATCGGAACTCTGTGGCTGGTGCCATATATGAACATGACCCAGACCTTATATTTTCTGGATCTGATGCAGAACGAGCACAGGCATTAATTGCCTGTGCTCTTTATTGTCTGTGCTATCACCGTGATGGTGTCCAGTACCATATCTTTCTGCGCATCATCCGTATAATTTCCGGTATACACATAAATTTTTCCATTTTTCAACTGATAGATCTGAATCTGGTCCGAAGCAATATTGTTACTTAAAAGTGCCTCACGGCCGCCCATGGCTTCTATCGTTTCCTCTGTCCACGCGCCGGTATCTACCATCATATCCAGTCCTTCCTGGGTCAGTGACATATTGTCCTCCAGATAGAACACCGGTGTACCTTCCATACTGCGCATTTCACTTTCCTTTATCACCATATAAGGAGCCTGTTCTTTTAAGCCATCCAACATTACCTGCAGAAGTTCCGGTTTCAACTGTGTGACCACGGTGTCATTCTCCGCCACCGAGATACTTGTGGAGCCGTCATCCGCTGTCCCTTTATAGAAGATCGTAAGCGGGTGATAATCCGTCGTCACCTGCTCCCACACTTCCCAGTCTTCTGCCGGATAGCTGAAACTGAACTTTCCATCACTTAAGCTCTCCAGTTCCATTCCCTGCAGATCTGCCAGCTCGATCACCGGATATTGGGAAGTCTGTACCCGATTCCGGACCAAAGGGATCACTTTTGCCGCCGTAACTATCACAGCCACAACGATCAGGGCAAGCACAATTCTGCTGCCCATGGACTCTCCTATCGCTTTTTTGCCCTGGTTTGTCTCTTTGTTTTCGTTTCTCATATGTAATTTTCTCCCTTATAAAAAATCACATTCCAGAAAGCTTTCACTCCTTCTGGAATGTGTCATTTACAAACTTGAATTGAGATTTCACCTGTTTTAAGAGATTTAATAACTGTTATATTTTGTTATTAAATTCTCCACAAGCCCTTGAAAACACTGGATTTATCGCAGGTGAGCTTTTCCTTATTGTTTCCCTTGTGTTATATCGTCCCATCAGTGTTTACGAACTCTGATAAGGGCAAATACAAGGGCAAGAAAAATCTATAAAACAGTATAACACAAAATAAAAGTGACATGGTGAACTGATTGAAATGCTTCTGATTTTTGTAACTGATAATTGATTGAATGATAAGGAGAGATAAGATACGATGAGAACAATATTTGCAGAATACAATCCACAGCGCAATAGTATTGATGTTTACACCTCTGCTGGCTATATGCTCCGCATTGATTGCTGGGAAGCTGAAAAGAATTTAAAAACTACACCCGGATCAGACTGTGCATTAAACGCACTTGCTATTGATGAACCACTTGAATATGTACGATTATATTTGGACGGGAATATGCAGATGTGGGTAGATGCAGAAGATTCATTAGAACTATGGTGATTTTTCGACGGTGTGAAATTTTTTCTGTAAATTCAGATCTTCTATGATAATTGATGCGGCTTAATAGCAGTTTTCTGTTGTTAAGCCGTTGTTTATTTAATAGCAAAAATAAGCCGGTATGTCAAGAACCCCCAGAAAATCTGAACGTACATTTACTCTTGATCATCCGGCTTATTTTCAACAGCACTAAGATTACCTTTTTTAATATTGTTTGGGATACTCCCTCCATAACCGTCACATCAATTTTATACTTTACTTCGATTTCAACCTTTTCTGGTGGATTGACTAAAAGCCTGTCAATATCATTTTCCTCAACACCAGCCATTTTTGCTATCGTTAGCTTGGATATGCCATAATAGGAAACAAGCAGTTCCAACCAATGCACCAATTTGATATTTCCCTTTTACCGAATCCTTTTATGCCTTAACATCACAACTTCCTCCGATAGATGGAGCTGTACCTACTGCCTGTGCTACAACATTCTCTGTAATGCTTTTCATATCCGTACCAATTGCAAATATTGTGCGTCTATCTTCCTGAATTTTCTTCATCTTCTCTTTTCTTTCAGCTCTCCGTTCCACAAGTTTTTGTTCATTTTCTTTCCTTTTTCTCGATTTTTCTATCTTCATAAGCCCTTTTTTGTTCTTCGCTTGGTCCTGTAATAACCATGGAGCCCATATTACCATCCTTATCTATCCATACCTGACGATACTTAACTTCACTACCAGTCATTGATTTAATCATTGAGTCAGCCCATCTATCTAATGCTGGAATTTTTGACAACATATTTTCATATTTTGTGGCAACCTCTGGATTACTCATCATCCTATTTAAAATCTCAGGAGCAATCCTCACATCCGTTTTTCCTGTACGATTAGCTGTTTTTACATTTTTATCCGAACTTCCTGCCACAATATCTATCTGAGGATTTTTTTCTTTTTTACATAATCTTCCTGACTCTCTTCTGTTTTGCCCACCAGTGAATTTTCCTTTGTTTTTTGAATATCACAAGTTGCCTTTTTAACCGTGTTCTTGTACCCTGATGCATAATACGATGTGTAACTGCTGTTATCGATACCTGTAATTGCCATAATCCTACCTCCCTGTTATTGAAACTTAAAATAATTTCTATTATATTGAACGACTTGGATATTTAATTTCCGTTGATGTAAATTCATCTTCCGCCGAAACATTGATATGCCCACTGCTGTCAATAGCATACTCTTTACCATAAACGGAAAACGTATCTCCTTCTTTATATCCGATTTCTATCCAGTTTATATCATTTAACTGTTTTATCTTTGCGTCAACATTTATGGTCTTTCCTGATTCCTGCAATAAATAAGTGTGTTTTCCTGCTCCCGCATCTATAGAAAAGAATCCCGGAGAAATCCCGACTTTCTCACAGACGGACAATACCTCCTCATTGCTGTAGAGATACCCCCACACACTCTTTCCCTGTGCCAGATCAGACAGGATATTGCCTGCCTTACACATTTCCCACTTATAATTTGTTCCTTTTTGATTTGTATTCTCTGCAAGCAACGATTCCGAGGCTGCCCAGCCTATTCTTCCATTATTGACCGTCCATGTATATTTACCGCCACTTGATGTTGTCCATGCATAATAACTTTTATTACTTAGTACCAGAGAATTATTCGCAGCACAAATGCCTGACATGGTGCTTGTATTCATTTTCGGTACTGCATAATTAGGTACTACCTGTCTGCTCCCATTAAGGTCAAAGGAAATAACCCCGTACTCCTTAAAATCAGAATTATATCCACAGGAAACATTCTTCCCAAAATTGATTGCATCCAAAATAGCACTTGAATTATTATAGTTTGCAAAATAATAAGCTAATTCACTGTTAGAAATATTCGCATTTTTATCTATCAGTGCAGCTATGGATTGCTTTGAAAAGCCTCGTGCAGCATCAGAAATACTTAAACTGTCCTGTTTTTTATTATTTCCTGCTCCAAGCAACATCTGTATTGCTTTTTGGTGTATTCCTGCCTCTGCCTGCTTTGAATATGTCAATAGCTGGTTTACTGTGTTTACATCTGTCACTGTCTTCATAATTATTCTCCAAACCCTTTTTCAACATTATACTTTCCGTGTCATTATGTCCTTAGTATATCAGCTATAATAAATATTCCCCTGATACACTAACAGTTTTATAATTCAAATATATATTTTCATGGCAAATCAGGTGCAACATACCTAATTGTCATTGTCGGAGAAAATGTCTTGCTGGACGAACTGGTAGATACTATCTTGGCACCCCATACTTGATCCAGCAACGAAGAATTTGTAACTGGCAGACTATATGAATAAGTCGACTTTGTTGCTACCCATTGATCATAAAATTTATTATAAAAGTATCTCTTTGAACTTACAGATGATGTACAACCACCAATGCTTATTTTGTATCCTATTGCTCCGTCTGTTATACTTGTAATAAGCGTTAAATCAACTTTATCCTGCCATGTTCCTTTAGCCGCCAATGTAGTAGATTTAAATGTATGCGTATAACTTCCAAGTGTGTACTTCGGATTACCAATAGTAATTAGATGTAAGTGCTCTTGTATTGGGATTAATATAACTTGATATTGATTGCATCATCTCAACCTCCAATTATTTTCATTCCTCTGTCATTCGGAATCTATTCACTCTCCATAACGGTCCAAGTGATCTATTACTTTTATGACCATCTATACCAAGTTCCGCTATTCAAAAGCTGTGACATACTTTCTTCATATCTTTTCACTGCTTTCTGCTGAATGGAACTAGGCACCACATAATCGTTACCAACTTCACTTATTTTCCCATTTACCAGTTCGCAATGTGTCCCGTTTATCACAAATTCTCTGCTTGTATCCACTCCCTGTGACGCAAGAAAATCTAAAATATAATCGGTGTATGTATCTGTCATACTTGAAAAATACTGCTGATCCGCAAAATGTATCAGGGAGTTCAGACCACCTATCATCATATTGCATCTTTCATCATCTGCCTTGCTTCCGTTTCCATAGCCCTCGCCCCAGACAAAATCTTCCTGTACCGTCATGCTGTATCCATTTCCAAGATTAAATCTGCTTCCAACCCCAATCGTGATACTGTTTGTACTGGGATCATATGGTTTGTACCCTCTGGTTTTAAATGGCTGCTGTATGGTTCCAAAGGTTTGAATCTCGGATGGGAGATATGACATACCCGTAATGGCCGTAAACGCTTTCTGCCCATTCACATAAAAGGAAGTATGGGTTGCACTGTCTATATCCGCTGTAATCTCGACTTCCTCATCATTGGCAAAAGGATTCTGTCCGGTCATCCCGGTTCCATATGCATACAGCATTCTTGTAAACTGATATCTTGTATGTTCATCAAAATGATTCAGTGTCTCTGTATCTTCTCCCTTTACATCTCCATTGCAAAAATCAACAAATTTATTTTTGCTGCCATCTTTTGTAGATAATTTACCTGTCTTTGTGTTATAAATGAAATTATAGGAACTTCCAACTTTCGTTATACTCATAAAATTGTTCTCCTTTCTGCATAGGAGTCAGTAATATGCTCTGACTCCTACATGAAATACTTTTTAAAAATCTAATTCATTACCCGGATATGGCTCCATAATACACTTAAACTTTCCATTAATTCTTCCCGACCAATGCACTCCACTATGCGTATTTTGTGAACATTTTGCTCCAAATGTCCATAATTGACCTATTGAAGCATTGGTTATGCCCTTAATTGCATTGTCACCTGGTGTATTGTAATATGTTCTTCCTCCTGCACTCATATATTTACTATTTCAGTTTTTTAGGTCTTTTAGGCTGATGCAAAATAACCGGGCAATAGCGAGAAGCTTCATTTCCATTCTTCTCTACCTCAAGTTTTACAGCTTTTTGCATTAAGCTTAATAACTCTTTCTTAATATTATTACTCATCACATTTCACCTCCTGTCCAGTTATTTTTCCCAGTGTTAATAAAATTGCACACAAGATCATTCCAAAGCTCATAAACAGAATATATTTTTCTGCCATTCCCAGATATGTAAGTGCAATAACAACTAGCAATTCCACAAATACTGTTATCCTGGCAAGTTTCTTATTTTCCTCGAATTCTTCCTTATTCCAATCCATGCCAGGATGATTTACTGCTCCTAATACAAAAATAACCATTGCCGATACAAGAAAAATAATCATATTTATCTTCATATTATTAAGAAGATATGGGTATATCAATTTTATATATATAAGATAAATACTTACCGTTCCAATAAAACAGCTTCTAAAACTGTTTGCATGATACCCACCTGTGCACTTTCTTAAATTTGATAAAGATATAGTAAATAAAACAGTTTCAAAAAAATATCCTTGAAATAACGCTATCATATAAATAGCCGAAAATCCTATTATCTTTTCAACAATAAGTTGTATGGAATATGAATAAATACTCTCTTCGCTTTCTTTAATCAGACCATCCATATACATGTTCTTTGTCAACATATTTGCAATATATTCTGTCATGACTTCATCATCTCCAGTTCACTTTATCTTTTTATTCGTCATTTCCTGTCTAATTCTGTATATCCATTGCAGAATTGGAAATTTTAAAGCAGAATTGGAAATAAAAAAGTAGATACAACTATAAATCTTCCTGCATTTGTATCGTCACTTTCACTGCTGTAATTTATTCTGTTTGTAATCAACTTTCCCCCTCACACGGGAATTTCAAAAAACTATTGAGGCGTTATTTGCTTCCTGTTAATACGCAAAAACACTGTATCTCAAACTCATTGAAATACCATGCTTCCCCGCATTTTCTATATTGTTCTATTGATATTATTACTTTACTATCCGACACGCCTCTTGGCGTGACTGTATCTATCAAAAAAGAAGCCAGCAGTTTATTCACACACTACTGACTTCCTATACTACTCATTTTATTTACTTCGCTGCGTCTCAGACAAGTTTTCCATCACTAAACATAACCTCTGTTTTCCCGCCATCCTTTTACATACCACCTGATTCCAACATATACCAGTTGCACAAATAATAAGAGAAATAGCAGATTGATCGGCAATACTGTCTTTATCGAATCTCCAAAGTAGATTGTTATTGCCATGCTTATAAGTATCACCATTACAGTAATCATATCCCAACAGTATTTCTTATATAACCCTGCAATCTTCATCCCTATAAACACTACAAGTATTCCCGCACCCACCAGACATCCACTATAAACCAGTATTTTTATCAGCCAGTATATAATTCCAGCAACGACAGGATTGGATATTCCATTACTAATCTGTGCCACGGTCTTTCCTGTCAGTACAACCCAGCCAGCAATGGTCTGTGTGAAAGTTGCGATTGTATCAAAGAATACCACGCAATCAGAAATAAATATTTTTGACCGTATCATCTGAAAAAGAGTAGTTGATATGGAATACCATATCAACAGAAATATCAATGCTTCATACATGACTGTTTTTGCTTTATATCTGCCTGCCAGTTTTTCTCTCTGTGTATCATACCTTTCCTTAGCTTTCAGATAAGCTGTCTGTTTACAATTCCCGCACTTTTGATAGAATACCGGCTTTTCAACCGGTATCTCTACTTTTTTCTGATGGGAGAGTGCATAATCCCGTTCCTGTTCTGCCTGCCTTAGCTTATCTTGACATTCCTCTGTCATGATTTCGGCAGCGTGCGTTTTCTCTTTCTCGCTCTGCAATAATTCTTTTGTTTTCCTCAAGTCGTTCTTTAAGGCTTGAATGTTCCCTGCTCTGTTCTCGCTGTTTAACTTCTCGTTCAAGGTCAGCGATTCGTCGATCTGCATTTTCAATTTCTCGATAGTCCGGTCTTTCTGGTCGAGTTCTTCCTGCATCTGCTCCGTCAGCAGTAGCAATTCTTCCAGTTGATCGTCGCTCTTTGAGTTTTCGTATTCTATCATCTATATCCCTCGCTTTCTCTATCTGCTGTTCAATGTCAGCAATTCGCTGTTCTGTTTCTGCAATAGCCGGTTCTCGCTGTTTAATTTCTGTGCTAATTCCTGCCATTGCTGATTCTCGTCTGTAAGTCGCTGTATCTGGTCTGCCTTTTCTTCCAGAAGCATCAGCAGTTCTTCTGTATCCGGCAAGATTTGAAGCAGCTCTGATAATTCTTTCTCTAATTGCTGCAATCGTTCTTCCTGCTCCTGAAAGCACATCAGCTTCTCGTCCTTTTCCTGTATCTCCTGAAGCATCTCTGCCATGATATTCTGTTGTTCCTCTATCTGTGTAATCATTGCTTCCATCATGGGAATTACTTCTTTGCTTTCTTCTAATGTCATTCAAACACTCCCTCCACATTGACAATGCACCGGATACCTTACCAAAGGTTGCAATTACCTTTTGTAACAGTGCATTTTGTTTTTTAATCATCCGGTTTTCCTCAACCTTCCATGAACCTTTCCTTATCTGTCCGGTGAGATATTTTTCCTCAATCTTTCTTGCATCCGCACCCTCATGAATCGTAGGGACTTTTAATTTACCCTGTCTTTCATAAGAGCGGTGGTCAATATGATTGTCTATGGATAAATGTCGGTTACACGTCTTAGCCCATTCGCTTCGCCATAACTCACAATTCTTTGGATTGTTCCATCCGGTAGCGTCAGTCAGAACCCGTTTCCATTGTTTTCTGTTTCTTGCCCCGACTTTCTGTACTCCGTTTTCATCAAGTACCGGAATGCGGATTCCATGCCGGTCAGGATTTTTCTTATCCTGCCACCAGTCCGGGTGGGATTCATCAACCACGATATTTCCGTCAGTATCTCTGACAAAATCCCAGTCCTTGACTTCTTTGTTGCCCCATGAGTGATCTGGATTGAATGGTCGCATGGTTACAAGTAAATGCACATGTGGGTTCCCATCGTTCTTATCGTGTATGCTCCAATCGGCACACATTCCCTTGTCCACGAAAGTTTTTTGAATATATTCGGTTGTATAATCAATCTGTTCCTGTCTGCTCCATTCTTTCGGCAGGGAAAATTCAAATGAGCGTCCAAGCTGTGCATCTGCATTTTTTTCTATCTTTAAGACCTCATTCCATAGACGCTGTTTCTGAAATGTGATTTTAAACTTTTCCAATGCGGCATCCTTATCATCCGCTCTTTTATAACGGATAGACTGTTGAAACCTTTTTATATTTTCTTCCGGTACATGCAGCCATTCAGGAGGTGCATTTTCGCACATCATCAGACTGGTGTAGACGACTTCCTTTTTGGAAGTATAGTAACTGATTCTGCCTGTTTCCTCATTCTTCATCACATCTCCATTAAGATATGCCGATGCGGATATGACAGATTTTCCTTTACTGCGCCCGACAATCTTTACTGTAAAGTGAAATATCGCCATGATACGATTCCCCCTTTCTGCCGTATCCGGCATTGATTTCCGACAGCATCTTCTTCTGGTTTTGCAGGAGTGAAGCTGTCGGAACGCCCTCTGCGCAAGAGTGCCCCCTGCAGGTCTGGCTGAAAGCCCCGCCGACGGAACGAGCCCGGCAAGCGTAAGCGCAGACCGGTTGCCACTTGTGGCAAACTTATAAGGACGACCTCTGGTTGTCCATAAGTGCGCCCTTCATTCAAAGGCAATGAAGGGAATGGAAAACCCACTCCCTCCGCCATTACACTTCCTCCATGTCTGTAACTAATTCTTTCTGCATCGCTTTTGAGAAAAACTTCCCGTTTGTTTCCTGCCTTTTTAAGAAGCCTATCAACTTTGGTAAATCTTCCTCCTCAATCGGACAGCCAAGAACCGATTCCACCGCTCCTCCAATCTGACAGAGCCTGTGGGTTCGTTTTTTACTTTCTTCCGCTTTCTTTCTCTTTCCAGTTCCTTCCGCTGTGCATGAGCTTTTTGTAGCTTCAATGCTTTCCTGTTCCTTTTTCTCTAATGCACGTATTCTTTCTTCATAAGTCTTTGTTGATTTCGCCATATCGTCTTCATCCTTTCTTTTTCCGATAAACAACAGTTCCCGGTTGCATATCAGGAGAAGCACATGGTATAATCCTCTTGCGTGTAGGTATATCATGGCTTCGGTCTGATAGAACCTTTGGCGGTTTCGTAGGAAGCCGCCTTTTTAAGTTGCCACATTTCTTGTGACAGCTTTTACATTTCCTTTATCCCTCAGATCACGCCCCTCGTTGGCTTCCATGAACTTTTCCAGAATGTCAGTTTTAATAAGGACTTTTCTTCCGACTTTTAATACCGGAAGCTTCTTCCATTCAACCAGCTTTCTCAAAGTATTTCTGCCAATTCCTGTATAGTCGGCTGCTTCCTCGATGGATAATGCAATCTTTCTTTCCGTCATCTTGTCACCTCCTGTTAAATTGCATTATGCAATTTTTGTTGTGCTGTTAGTATAGCGGTTTTATATTGCGTTGTAAAGCGTTATGAAATTTTAAAAATAATTATTATATTGCATATTGCAATTATGTGAGGTACATGCTATAATTCATACATACCGAAAAAGGAGGCAATCAGCATGAAAGATAAAGAATTACGCAAGCTGATAGGTAGCAGGGCAAAACAACGTCGTCTGGAATTAAATCTGACACAGCCTTATGTTGCAGAGAAGATGGGAGTTACAGCTTCCACAATCCTGCGTTATGAGAATGGTTCGATTGACAATACCAAAAAGATGGTGCTGGAAGGTCTTTCGGAAGCACTTCATGTATCTATTGAATGGCTCAGAGGTGAAACCGATGAATACGAAACCGATATTACGGATAAGAAAGAATTACAGATTCGTGATGCAATGGGCGATATTCTCAAACAGCTACCTCTCGACCTTAGTAAAAAGGAAGATGCTTTTTCAAAAGATTTACTACTGTTAATGTTAAAGCAATATAACCTGTTTCTGGAATCATTCCAGTTTGCCTGCAAGAATTACAAGGGCAGCACGAATGAATCGGATATTGCAAAGGTAATGGGGTTTGAATCAAATGATGAATATAACGAGATTATGTTTCTCCGGGAGATCACCCATACTGTTAATGCCTTTAATGACATGGCAAATATTGTAAGGCTCTATTCCAAGAAACCGGAAATGGCAGAACAAAGGCTTGAAAATCTTTTATCAGAAGTTTTGTATGAAGATTCCGATTCGGTATAGAACGACAACCGGAGTTATGATATACTTACACGCAAGAAGCATTTCATCAGTTCCGATTGTCTGATATCGAAAGGAGACACACGATTATGGCAAAAGGATCTGTAAGAAAAAAAGGAAAGAAATGGTACTACCGCTTCTATGTAGAAGATGCAAGCGGCAATCTAGTTCAGAAAGAATACGCTGGAACAGAAAGCAAAAGTGAAACGGAAAAACTGCTCCGTCAGGCAATGGACGATTACGAAAGCAAAAAATTCATTGCAAAGTCGGAAAATATTACAGTTGGAGAATTACTTGATATATGGGCAGAGGAAGAATTAAAGACCGGTACGCTCAGTAATGGGACAGTCCAGAATTACCTCGGTGCCATTACCAACATCAAGAAGCATCCAATTTCAGAGAGAAAGTTGAAAAATGTAACATCTGAGCATTTACAAGCCTTCTTCGATCTGCTTTCCTTTGGTGGCACTTATCCAGATGGTTCAGAAAGAAAAGGTTATAGCAAAGATTACATTCGTTCTTTCTCGGCAGTATTACAGCAGTCATTCCGATTTGCAGTATCACCAAAGCAATATATCACTTTCAATCCGATGCAGTATATTAAGCTGAAATACCAGACGGATGAGGTTGACCTGTTTTCCGATGATGACATGGATGGCGATATACAGCCAATTCCACGAGAGGATTATGAAAGACTGATTGAATTTCTACAGGATTACAATCCACCGGCAATACTTCCAATCCAGATAGCTTATTATGCAGGACTTCGTATCGGTGAAGCCTGTGGTCTGGCATGGCAGGATGTAAATCTTGAAGAACAGTGCCTTACAATCAGACGCAGTATCCGCTATGATGGTTCAAGACATAAGAACATCATCGGACCAACCAAACGAAAAAAGGTAAGGATTGTTGATTTTGAGATACACTGGCAGAGATTCTTCGTAATGCCCAAAAGGAACAGCTTAAAACCGAATGCAGTACGGAGAACTTTACCACAAAACTACTACAGAGAAGTAAAAGACAAAAACAGAGTTTACTATGAGTTCTATCATTTGGACGGAACAGAGAGTGTTCCAGAAGATTATAAGGAAATATCCTTTGTCTGCTTAAGACCGGATGGAAGTTTGAACTGCCAAGCACGTTAGGAATTGTTTGCAGGAAGATTGCTCAGAAACTGGATGGATTTGAAGGATTTCATTTTCACCAGTTGCGACACACCTACACAAGCAACCTTCTGGCAAATGGAGCAGTCCGAAAGATGTACAGGAACTGTTAGGACACTCAGATGTCAGTACCACAATGAATGTCTACGCCCATTCCACAAGAAAAGCCAAGCGGGAATCAGCAAAGTTACTTGATAAAGTGGCAGGCAACGACTAAATAAAACTTTCCCTTATTTCCTTACGATTATCTCATAAGGGCAAAATAAGGGAAAATACATATCATTTCACTAATGAATGGGCTGAAAAGCCTGTAAAATAGGGAAAGTTAGAAATATATTTCGGCAAACTTGAATTTGTTAATTCTCTGTGTTCTTCTTATCTCCTGCACGCTGATCCATTTCAGATAGCCATTGATGAAGATATCCAGTCCGCCGTCCAGTACTGCGTCCACATTACCGGTCTCCACATCGGTACGATGATCCTTGACCAGTGTGTAAGGCTGTAATACATAGGAGCGGATCTGGTTACCCCAGCCAATCTCCTTGACCTCACCGCGGATATCAGACAGCTCGGCATTTGCTTCCTGCTTTAACAGATACAGCTTGGCTTTCAGCATCTGCATTGCCTTATCCTTGTTCTGGAACTGGCTTCGCTCATTCTGACATTGTACCACGGTTCCCGTAGGAATATGGGTGATACGAATGGCAGAGGAGGTCTTGTTGATATGCTGGCCACCGGCACCGCTGCTTCGGTAGGTGTCGATGCGCGATCCTTCTCATCAATATCCACATCCGATCGCCCTCGATATCCGGCATAACATCCAGCGATACAAAGGAAGTCTGACGTTTTCCCTGAGCATTGAAAGGGGAAATACGCACCAGACGGTGTACTCCCTCTCGGATTTCAGGTAGCCGTAGGCATTCAGGCCGTTGACCTGAAAAGTCACTGACTTGATACCTGCTTCGTCACCATCCAGATAGTCCAGTACTTCGATGGCAAAGCCCTTGCGCTCCGCCCAGCGGGTATACATACGATACAGCATGCCGCACCAGTCACAGCTCTCGGTACCTCCGGCACCGGCATTGAGCTTTAAGATCGCATTGTTTTTGTCATATTCTCCGGATAATAATGTACCGATCCTGAGTTCGTCGAATTCCCTGATGAATTCATCCAGCTCCTCACGGATCTCAGGGATCAGAGACGCATCGTTTTCCTCATATCCCATATCGATCAAGGTCAGGATGTCATCGAACTGTGTCGAAAGCTTGTCGCACTCTCCCACAGTATCCTTCAGGTTCTTCAGTTCTTTCATTTTCTGATTGGAACGCTCCGGGTCATCCCAGAATCCGGGAGCCTCCATCTCACGTTCCATTTCTTCGATCCGCTTTGCCTTGTTAGCAAGGTCAAAGTGAATCCCTCACTTCCGCTAAAGGTGTTTCGTAGGACAGGATTTCTGTCTTCATCTGATCTAATTCAACCACTTAACGTCACCCACTTTCTTATTCTATTATTTTAATGATGCCAGGATCAAAAGGTCTAAGCCCACATGAGCTTGCTCATAGGTGGGTGAAAGACCTTGGGTAGGATTGTTCCGTGCTGCCGCACTATCTTCCGACTGTTGTCAGAAAGCATCAGGCTTTCCGTCCGCAGCAGTTCTTGTATTTTTTACCGCTTCCGCAGGGGCAGGGATCGTTCGGGTACACCTTTGCATTTTCACGCTTTACAGGTCCCTTCGGTAAGGAATCGTCCTTGTTCGTGCCGGTGATCTTCGCCTGCTGCTCACGTTCTACCTTCTGTTCGATCTTGATATGGAACAGAAGTCTCACAGTCTCTTCCCGGATGTTCTGAGTCATCTCATCGAACATCTCGTAACCGCTCATCTTGTACTCTACCAGAGGATCTCTCTGACCATATGCCTGTAAGCCCACGCCCTGACGCAGTTGCTCCATATCGTCGATATGATCCATCCACTTGCGGTCAATGACCTTCAGCAGAACCACACGCTCCAGCTCACGGATAGCTTCGGGTTCGGGGAACTCGGCTTCTTTTGCTTCGTACAGCTTCACAGCTTCTTCCTTTAACTGCTGCTTTAGGCTGTTCTTCTTGGCTTCTTCACACGCTCCGGTGTCAGAGGCTGTAACGGGATCGTAGGAATGAGCAGGGTATTTAACTCATTGAAATCCCAGTCGGAGATATCTGCGTCGTCATTGATACAGATATCTACACAGTTCTCGGTAATATCGGTGATCATCTTGTAGATCACATCACGCATGCTCTCGCCGTTCAGTACCCGCAGACGCTCCTCGTAGATAATCTCTCTCTGTTCACTCATGACACGGTCATACTCTAACAGATTCTTACGGATACCGTAGTTGTTGCTCTCGATCTTCTTCTGTGCGGATTCGATGGCATTGGTCAATGCTTTGTGTTCGATCTCCTGTCCCTCAGGGATACCTAAGGTATTGAACATGCTGATCAGGCGCTCGGAACCGAACAGTCTCATCAGATCGTCCTCCAGAGAGATGTAGAACTTGGACTCACCGGGATCTCCCTGACGTCCGGAACGACCACGCAGCTGATTATCAATACGTCTGGACTCATGACGCTCGGTACCGATGATCTTCAGTCCGCCGGCAGCTCTCGCTTCATCATCCAGCTTGATATCCGTACCACGGCCTGCCATGTTGGTAGCGATGGTTACCGCACCGTGTACACCGGCATCAGCTACGATCTCTGCTTCCAGTTCATGGAATTTTGCATTCAGTACCTTGTGCTGGATGCCGCGCTTGGTCAGCATTCTGCTCAGTTCCTCACTGGCTTCGATCGTGATCGTACCTACCAGTACAGGCTGTCCTGTGGCGTGTGCTTCCTCTACCGCATTCACGATAGCATTCAGCTTCTCTCTCTTCGTCTTATATACAGCATCCTGCAGATCCTTACGGATAACGGGACGGTTCGTAGGGATCACAACAACATCCATGCCGTAGATCTCACGGAACTCGGTCTCCTCAGTGAGAGCCGTACCGGTCATACCACACTTTTTATCGAATAAGTTAAAGAAATTCTGGAAGGTAATGGATGCCAGCGTCTTACTTTCTCTCTTCACCTTTACATGCTCTTTTGCTTCGATTGCCTGATGCAGACCGTCGGAGTAACGGCGTCCCGGCATGATACGTCCGGTAAATTCATCGACGATCAGTACCTGGTCATCCTTTACCACGTAATCCTTATCACGGAACATCAGATTATGGGCACGTAATGCCAGAATGATGTTGTGCTGGATCTCCAGGTTCTCGGGATCAGCGAAGTTATCAATGTGGAAGAATCTCTCAACCTTCTCCATACCTGCTGCGGTCAGGTTAATGATCTTATCCTTCTCGTTGACTACGAAGTCTCCGGTCTCTTCCTGTACCACACCCATAATGGCGTCCATCTTGGTCAGTTCCTGTACATCATCACCGCGCTTCATCTGACGTGCCAGCAGATCACACATTTCATATAAAGCGGTAGACTTGCCGCTCTGTCCGGAAATGATCAGAGGAGTTCTCGCTTCATCGATCAGTACAGAGTCCACCTCATCGATGATGGCATAATGCAATCCACGCAGAACCAGCTGTTCCTTGTAAATAACCATATTATCACGCAGATAATCAAATCCCAGTTCGTTGTTGGTAACATAAGTGATATCACACTTGTAAGCTTCCTGTCTCTCCTCGGAGGTCATGCTGTTCAGTACCACGCCGACCTTCAGTCCCAGGAACTCATGTACCTGACCCATCCACTCCGCATCACGCTTCGCCAGATAGTCATTGACGGTAACAACATGGACACCCTTGCCTTCCAAAGCATTCAGATAAGCGGGAAGGGTAGACACCAAAGTCTTACCTTCACCGGTACGCATCTCTGCGATACGTCCCTGATGCAGGATGATGCCACCGATCAGCTGTACTCTGTAGTGTTCCATGTTCAGAACACGCTTTGCAGCCTCTCTCACGGTTGCATAAGCCTCCGGAAGCAGATCGTCCAGAGTCTCTCCCTCGGTCAGACGCTTCTTGTACTCTTCGGTCTTCCCCCGCAGCTCCTCATCGGAAAGTGCCTGCATCGCAGGGCGGAGTGCCTCGATCTTGTCTACCAGAGGTTCAATACGCTTCAGTTCTCTGGAACTGTGCGTGCCAAATATCTTCTCAATAACGCTCATTTTTTCCTCGTTTCCGCACCCTTTTGACAATAAAATGTCCATGGGTCTTCGCATAATTCAAAGGTTATTGTAGCAGATTTTCCTCTATGTTTCAACCTTTCTGTGCCTGCAGAGCCGTGAAAAGACTGTAAAAATTTTATGAACAGCTCTCTTCATCTATTCTGTCCCGGAAAATTGACAGTCCGGGGAAAAATTATTATAATTGAAATAAGTAAGATTTACGAAAGCACCTGATGATTTTCAGGTTACCGAAAGGCACAAGGATTACGGTCTATGAAGAGATTATCCATCACACAATTGATTCCCGGAATGATTGTTGCAGAAGATGTCTACAATCTGGATCATGAACTTCTGATTCCGAAGGGCACGGTTCTCACGGACAAGCTCATCACGAAGCTGGATCTGTACGGTATTCTCACAATCTTCGCCGAAGATGTACTCCCGGCATCGGATCTTTCTGAAACGGAATCCTCCCACTATGAACGGATCAAAAGTTCTCCGGAATTTCATCTGTTTAAAGAAGATTTTGAGAATGAAGTCGAACTTTTCCGGGAAAATATGAATCTGGTCGTTCAGAAGAATACAGCCCTGGATGTGAAAACTCTGCTGAAAAACACACTTTCCATTGTTTCGAATCATTCCGGCAGCATCAGTATTCTGGATATGCTTCAAAATATGCGGGAATACGATGATTCCACCTATACCCACAGTCTGAATGTGGCACTGATCTGTAATATTCTGGCGGGATGGCTGAAGCTTCCGAAAGAAGACGTGGAACTGGCTACTGCCTGCGGTCTGTTCCATGACATCGGCAAAATGCTGATTCCCTATTCCATCATCGCCAAGCCCGGCAGACTGTCCGAGGAAGAGTTTGCCACGGTAAAAAAACATCCTGCTCTGGGATATGAATTACTGCAGTCTCAGGATGTGGACGTGCATGTGAAAAATGCAGCTCTGATGCACCACGAACGTAGTGACGGCAGCGGTTACCCCGCGAAATTAAAAGGGAACCAGATCGATCCTTATGCACGGATGGTAGCCATTGCGGATGTCTACGATGCCATGACGGCAGCCCGCTGTTACAGAGGACCTTTGTGTCCGTTCTGTGTGATTGAAATGTTCGAAACGGAAGGCTTCCAGAAATACGATGTTTCCATTCTGCTTCCTTTCCTGGAAAACGTGGTAAATTCCTGCCTGCAAAACCGTTGTCTGTTGAACGATGGACGAAAAGTCACAATCATTTACATCAATAAGGAAAAATTGTCCCGCCCTGTAGTACAGTACGGCGAGGAATATATCAATCTGGCAGACCAGCCGGATCTGAAAATTGAAAAGCTGTTGTAAGTTATCATTTGAAAATTATTTTTTACGCACAATTTTGTACCTCACATTGTACTATAATACAAAGCACTAAAGCATATATTATGTGCCAGTGGCACATGTTTAGCACGGACCGAAGCAAAGCGGAGAAATGGGCTTGAAAATGCGGAGGTACGGAAAGGTATAGGTATTCTATTTATGTCAGACACAATTCATTTGTATGTAAATATGTCCGGAAATACAATTCCGGGCACTTCTTTTGCCACCATCGGAGAAGCATTGGCTTCCCTGCCGGATGTTCCTGCCTCAGAATCCGGAAAGCAGTTCCCGGCTCCCGTTTCAGAGCTGCCGCCGGTGATCCTGCATATCGGTAAAGGAATTTATCGGGAAAAGCTGGTAATCACCCGTCCGAATATTACTTTTGAGGGTACCGGCGGTGACGAGACGATCCTTGTCTATGGAGATGCTGCCTTCGATCTCATGCCGGAGAGGGACTAAGCCAGGAATTGCCTTCCGTACCTCTTATGGACGGTGACCGCAATGCCTTTTATAACTGCCGGTTCTTAGGCAGTCAGGATACGATCTTCGATGCCCCCCTGCCATTAAAAGAGGCTCAGCCCGGCGGATTCAAGGGTCCCGGAGAATTCAAGCCCCGGACCATAGGACGCCATTATTATGAAAATTGCTTTATCCAGGGTGATGTGGATTTCATCTTCGGCAGTGGAATTGCCTGGTTTGAGCATTGCACGATCTTCTCCAAGCTGCCCGGAGACCGGATTCCACCGGAAAGTCCGGAGTCTGAAGTAATCTACGGCTATGTGACTGCTGCCTCCACCCCGCAGGAAGAGCCCTACGGCTACGTGTTCCATGAATGCAAATTAGAGAGCGACTGCCCGCCCAATTCCATCTATCTGGGACGTCCCTGGAGAGAATGGGCAAAGACAGTGTTCCTGCACTGTGAACTGGGTGCACATATCCACCCCGCCGGCTGGCAGGACTGGAAAAAGCCCCACGACCACTTCTACTACGGAGAATACAACTCCTACGGCCCCGGTGCCTCCCCTGCCACCCGCGCCGACTTCTCCCACCAACTGACGGATGCGGAAGCTGCGGAGTATACCGTGGAACGGGTGATGAAGGGTTGGGAGCCACAGACATTCTGAACCTTTGCGTGAAATGCTTTTTCGAGCATTCAAACCGTCCGATGCGGTCCATTGTGAAAGGAGTTCCGACATTTATGTATGGAGAAGAATTGTCTCGTCAACTGGCACTGGATTACTGCTGTAGTCCCGCAGATGTTGCTGATTCGGAGAACCATTTTTCAATTTATGCTCCACAGGAAGGACGCCGCCGCTTTCAGGAGGCTTTGATCCGTGGCTTGAAAATTGCTGTCGTCAATGGGAAATTATTATTTACCGGTTCCGAAGAAATTGTTGCAGAATGTAGAAAGCGTTATGCCGATGTAACCGGTGAATGGTTCTTCGATGCGAAAAGACTTCGGGAAATAGAAGAACTGCTGTTGCCGTTCCACCTCCGTGTTGCGCAGGCGCATCCTTTTTTTCTGCCGGAAGCCGATGTCATGCCTTCCTCTGGCATTTCTTTGCCAGATGCGTCTGATGCTCTCGCCTTCGATTTGATTCGGTATGACCAAAATGCCATTCTGCAGTTCCGGGAAGACAACCGCTTTGATGAGGCATTTGCCTTCGATCCCTATGCCCCGGATGTTCTGGGTATTGCCGCAGCAAAAGACGGACAGATCCTTGGCATGGCCGGTGCCAGTGCCGACAGTCCTCTGTTCTGGCAGATTGGTATCAATGTTGATTCCCATGCTGTCGGAATGCATGTGGGTTCTACTCTGGTAAGACTTCTGGCGCAGGATATCATCGCTCAAGGTGCCGTTCCCTATTACGGCACAAGCATGTCACATATTGCCTCCCAACGGGTCGCCCACAGAGCCGGATTTGCTGTGGCGTGGGCAGAATTGGTTGCGGAGGAAATAAAGTAAATGGAAAGTTACGCGAGCAATGAGCCGCGCATAGGCATAGTGAAGACAGCGATGGGCGCTTGCGCATTCGCTGTCTTTACTGCCGAATGCGGCGAACGCCGCGATATGAAATAAGATTGGCAGCGTTCCTTGCTGACAATCTTATGAATAGCGTGGCTCATTGCGGATGGTAGTTTCAAATCCACGAACGTCCACAGCAAACGGAACATCCTTCCGCGGTGGGCATCGCGGCATTTATTATAGCCTACATTACGAAATGCCCTGTAATTTACATTTTTTCTCTGCTGAGCCCCGGAAGTTTCCGACAAGCGGGGCGTAATTCGTGTTTTTTCTCTGCTGAGCCCCGGAAGTTTCCGACAAGCGGGGCGTAATTCGTGTTTTTTCGCTGCTGAGCCCCGGAAGTTCCTGACAAGCGGGGCGTAATTCGTGTTTTTTCTCTGCTGAGCCCCGGAAGTGCCTGACAAGCGGGGCGTAATTCGTGTTTTTTCTCTGCTGAGCCCCGGAAGTTTCCGACAAGCGGGGCAAAATCTACATTTTTTCTCTGCTGAGCCCCGGAAGTTTCCGACAAGCGGGGCGTAATCTACATTTTTCTTCTACTATGTCCCGAAGATAAAACCCTCCGCAATGAGCCACGCTATTCATAAGATTGTCAGCATAAAACGCTGCCAATCTTATTTCATATCGCGGCGTTCGCCGCATCTCGGCATAAGTGAAGACAGCGAATCGTGCGCAAGCGCTCATCGCTGTCACTATGCTGCTCACCATTGCTCGCGTAACTTTCCAGTTAATTTCCCGGCATTCTCGCTTCGGTAGATTGCCAATTCCCCCGGATTCTTCTATACTGAAATCAAATATTAAAACTATAAAGGGGGCTGGTGAAGCACATGGATAAGGCCAAAATGGGAACTTTCATCAAGGAACAGCGGATGGCTCTTGGAATGACGCAGCAACAGCTGGCCGAACAGTTACATATTACGAACAAGGCAATCTCACGTTGGGAAACCGGCAATGCTTACCCCGACATTTCTCTGTTGGACGATCTGGCGGCTGTGCTGTCGGTATCGGTTGAAGAGCTTTGTCGCGGTGAGCGGATTGCCCTGCCCTCTGCTGACACCAATACACTCCTGAGCGATGTCATCACCGAGGTAAGACAACAGAAAAAAGACAGAGCCGCGAAATGGCTTCGCATCCTCTGTCTTAGTATTTTTTCCGTGATCCTTCTTGCGTTTCTCTTCTTTACTGGTGCGTTCTTATTTATACAAAATGAAGCAAATTTAGACGAAGCACTCTTCACCCTGGCTTTGGGTGCCTTTGCCATCGGGCTTATGCTTTTCCGGGACGGGATTCCGATCCTTCTGCTTGCCATCGCTCTACCGCCGTTACTTTGCAGACGCCCCCGGCAGCCGGCGAAAACCATCGTCTGTATCCTGCTGTCGGTTCTGTCCGTCCTCTGGCTGATCTTTGGCGGACACTTTCTCTGGTTCCAGTTATTCTAGCCTTTCCATCGTTTTGCATAATCTTTCCGTCCGCTGACGATGGCAGAATAAGCATCAAAAGAATTTTATTCCTAATTACTTTCCAAACAGTGTACTCAAAATTCCTCTCTTGATGACCTGGGCACCGGTATTGATCAGCTGACGCTCGATCTGGGCCTGTCTGCGTTCCGCTGCCTTTTCCTTCTTTTTCTGTGCGGCTTCCCATTCCTTCTGCTTCTGCTTTACGGTGGATTCCTGCAGTTTTGCCTGCTGCTTTGCCAGCGCTTCCTTATCCTTCTCCAGCTGTGCCCGCTCTGCTGCCAGCTGTGCCGCTTTCGCCTCATGCTCCATGGTATCTGTCAACACTTCGTAGGCAGAAATATTGTCCACCGCCTCATCGTAGCGTCCCATGCCGTCTCTCGCCATCAGATTCCTGCGCTCCGTCTCATCCACAGGTCCCATAAAGCTCTGGGGGCAGATGATGGAGGTACGCTGGGCAATGCCGGGCACGCCGTTCTCATCCAGAAAGGAAGTCAGTGCCTCACCTACGCCCAGTTCCATGATGACTTCTTCTGCCTTAAAGGCAGGATTGGCCCGCAGGGACTGTGCTGCTGCCCGGACAGCTTTCTGCTCCGCCGGGGTGTACGCCCGGAGGGCATGCTGTACCCGGTTGCTTAACTGTGCCAGCACGGAATCGGGAATATCACTGGGGCTCTGGGTCACGAAATAGATACCCACGCCCTTGGAACGGATCAGCTTTACCACCTGCTCGATCTTCTGCACCAGTATCTTCGGTGCATCAGCAAACAACAGGTGTGCCTCATCGAAGAAAAATACCAGCTTCGGCTTTTCCAGATCTCCCGCCTCGGGAAGCTTCTGGAATAATTCTGACATCATCCATAACAGAAAGCTGGCATACAGTGTTGGATTCTGCACCAGTTTTACGCAGTTCAGCACATTGACAATACCTTTGCCGTACACATCCGTACGCATCCAGTCATAAATATCCAGATCCGGTTCTCCGAAAAAGAGATCTCCGCCCTGATTCTCCAGAGGCAGTAACGCCCGCAGAATACCGCCCACGGACTGCCTGGAGATACTTCCGTAGGTGGTCAGATAGTCATCCTTGTGTTCTGCCACATAATTGAGCAGAATACGCAGATCCTTTAAGTCGATCAATAAAAGTCCCTTATCATCCGCGATCCGGAAGACAATATTCAATACACCTTCCTGCGCAGCGGTGAGCCCCAGAATACGAGATAAAAGCTCCGGTCCCATATCGGAGATGGTGGCTCTCACCGGATGGCCGCCCTCCTGATAGATGTCCCAGAAGCAGACCGGATAAGCCTTATAGGAAAAGCTGTCGCGGATACCGAATTTATCGATCCTCTTGTCCATAGACTCCGAAGCCACACCCGCCGTGGCAATGCCGGAGACATCTCCCTTGACATCACACAAAAAAACCGGAACTCCCGCATCCGAAAATGATTCTGCCATAGCTTTCATAGTGATCGTCTTGCCGGTGCCGCTGGCTCCTGCGATCAGTCCATGGCGGTTACTCATATTCAGCGGCATATTCACACGCTGACCATCTGCCAGGCCCATATATATCTGTCCGTCTGTATACATAGTTGTCCCTCATCCTCTCTATTTTATCTCTATTTTCCTGCTGCCCTATCCCGTGGGGATATCAATAGAAGATATCTTCTACGACTTTTTGAAACGTTTCTTCCCCGTCATATGCTCCACTTTCAGGCAGAATATCTCCGTCATGGCTACGACTTCCGGTCGGAATACGAAATTCTCCGTTCTGTCAGGATAGTACTGCTTCATCAGAAGATTCAATGCTTTCTGTTTTTCCGCATCCGACAGGATCTCTATAGTTCCCTGACCGATCACGCTCTCGTATTCCATGGTGCACTGGCAGCCATCTTCTTTCTCCGACAGCACCAGTCTGTGGGAGCAATCCATCTCGAAGCTTGCCCTGACATCCTTACGGATCAAGTCATATTTTTTTCCTTCTTTTGCCCCGTGAAAATAGAGTGTCACTCTGCCGTCCGTCTCTTCCATTCCGAAATTCAACGGCAGAAGATACGGATAGCCATCCTCATCATTCAGTGCAAGTCTGCACACATCACACCTCTTCATGACATCTGTCATTTCCGAAAATTCTGTAATCTCACGATCGTTACGACGCATTGTATTCCTCCTGTGCTGCATTTTGTTTTTCTGTCAATATCTGTGCGCCCGACAGGCTTTGCGGCATATAAATGCCGGGTAAGCCATCATTGGAATTTCATATACTCTTTCACAGATATATTTACTATAGCGCATAAACAAGATATAATGCAACTATATCCTTCCGTAAGGAATTTTGAAAGGAGTTTTATTTTGCAAAACAAAGTATCCCATTGTTCTATTTTCCCACCGGATCTCCAGTGCTCTGACGCTGCATATCCTCGCTATGGCGTTCATGTTCTGTGATCACCTGTGGGCTACCCTCGCCGGAGATGCCTGGTGGCTGACCGGCATCGGCAGACTGGCATTTCCCATGTTCGCCTTTTCCTGGTGGAAGGCTTCTTCCATACCCATGATAGGAAAAATATTGCATGCGCCTGCTTCTTCTGGCCATTCTTTCTGAGCTTCCCATCAATCTGATGTACAGTGGGCTGTTATTCTACCCGTTTCATCAGAACGTGATCTGGACACTGCTCAGGCTTCCTGTGTATCTGGGCAATAGATACCCTATGGAAAAATGTCCGGTCTGGCTGTGGATTCCGTCGATCCCTGCTATCTGCAGTGGGCTACGTGCTGGCAACCCTCCTCATGTTCGACTATTACGGAGAAGGCGTTCTGACTGTTATCGTATTCTATCTCTTCCATGGGAAAATTGGTGGCAGCTTGCCGGACAGTTTGCCGGGCTCTACTGGATCAATGTCATGCTGTTGGCAGGAATGCAGATTCCATTACAGCTTTTCGGTCATGCCTTCGAGATTTCAGAACAGGGACTGGCGCTGTTGTGTCTGCCGCTTCTGTGGTGCTACCATGGACGCCAGGGCGCGCATAACCGTAAGATCCAGCTTGCCTGCTATGCCTTTTATCCGGTACACATGCTGGTACTGGGGATTCTGTCAAAGCTGATTTTAGTTAAAATCATAATGCTGACAGAAAGTCTATTCCCTAAAATACTCCCGATGGAATCATTCCACCGGGAGTTCTATATTTTACTCTAAATTAGTACTGCTTCACCTGTTCTTCGCCGTTCATGACACGCAGAGCGCCCTGAGCCAGAGCTAACAGCTCGTCCTCACCGGGATATACGGTCACAGGAGCATCCAGCCGCATCTCTCTTTCAGCTTAGCCACTACATCCTCACCATATGCAATGCCTCCGGTGATAACGATCTGATCTACCTTGCCGTTCAGCACACAGGCCATAGCACCGATGTCTTTGGCTACCTGTAACAGGAATGCCTGCTTCACCTCCGCTGCCTTGGCATCGCCTTCATTGGCACGCTTGGTAACTTCACGCATATCGTTGGTACCCAGGTAAGAATTCAGTCCGCCCTTGCCGCATCAGCTTTGCACTGATCTCCTTCTCGGTATATTTTCCGGAGAAGCACATTTTACCAGTGCTGCACAAGGCACACCGCCTGCACGCCCGGAGAGAATGCACCATCACCGTCAAATGCACTGAATACGTCTACAACCTTGCCGTCCTCATGTGCGCCTACGGACGCCGCCGCCCATGTGCACGACTACCAGACGTAAGGACTCATAAGGCTTGCCGGCCTCTTTTGCATATCTCTTGGCAACTGCCTTCTGGTTCAGGGCATGGAAGATACTTCCTCTGGGATCTCTTCCAGACCGGAATATCTTGCGATGGGCATCAGCTCATCTACTACAACAGGGTCTACGATGTAAGAGGGAACGCCGATCTCATCACCGATCTCTCTTGCCAGAATACCGCCTAAGTTAGAAGCATGCTGACCCTGTACACCTACTTTTAAATCCTCCAGCGATCATCGGTTACCGCATAGGTACCACTGGGATGGGCTTTAACAGACCGCCACGTCCTACGATCACGTTGAAGCTCTTCAGATCGCAGTTCTTCTCTGCCAGCAGATCGGTAATGATCTTCTTACGGAAATCCTTCTGTTCGAAAATAGTATCGTATTTGGAGATCTCCTCGGTAGAATGTCTCAGGGTTTCTTCAAATAATAAGTTCTCATCCTCAAATACACCGATCTTGGTGGAGGTGGAACCGGGGTTGATGATCAGACTCTTGATTGCCATTGTGTGTTTCCTCCTATATTCACTCTTATATTCGCTCTTATGCTTTACCGCTTTGTCCACTACAGCATCTATACCTGCCGACAGCAGTTCTCCCGCAGCTTCCACAGCGACTTCGATCACGATATCCATAGCTTATTTCTGATTCTTTGCATCCTTCTGCTACAACTGCAGCCAGTGCCAGGGAGTATACCTTGGTCTCGAAGGTATCGGAACGGCTGGTCAGGACTACGGGTACCTTGGTACCGGTCAGGATGCATCCGTTCTTTACTTTTACCATATGTACGATTGCTTTGTATACCAGGTTGCCGGCATGGATATCCGGGAACAGCAATACATCTGCATCACCCTGGATCTTACGGTCGGTAGCTCCCTTATGCTTGGCTGCCTCGGGATCGATCGCCATGGTCAAGAGACAGCGGGCCGTCTACGATACAACCGGGATCTGTCCTTCTTCACACATCTTAGTCAGTTCTGCCGCATCTACGGTAACGGGCATCTTGGGATTTACAACCTCAACTGCTGCTAAAGGTGCTACCTTAGGCTCTGCAACGCCGCAGGCATTACATACCGGAATGGTGTTCTTGATGATCTGAACCTTCTCCTCCAGTGTAGGATAGGTCATGAATGCAACATCGGTCAGGAACAGAAGTCTGTCAATGCCGGGAATCTCAAATACACATACATGAGACAGGGTTCCACCGGTACGAAGGCCTACTTCTTTGTTCAGTACGCTCTTTAAGAAGTTCTTGAGTCGATCAGGCCCTTCATATACATATCTGCACGGCCGTCATGTGCCAGCTTTACAGCTTTCAGGGAAGCTTCATCATATCCGGCTCATTGATGATCTCATAATCGGAGAGGTCCATATTCAGTCCGGCTGCAATCTCACGGATCTTTGCCTCATCACCTACCAGGATTGCATCTGCAATGCCCAGTCTCTTGGCCTCATGTACAGCTTCCAGTACTGCACTGTCTTGTGCAACGGAGACTGCGACGGTCTTCTTCCCACACTCTTTTACTTTTGCTACGATGTCATCAAAATTCATTTTCTTCCATTCCTTTCCGCCTCCTCGTGGGCTCCAAGTATGAATACATTCCACACATTATTTGCAAAATCGCACGATAAATCGTGCTTCGCTGCTGCGCAACTATTTTGCTCATATGTGTGGCGGTGACTCTATTCGAGTCACCTAAAATCAAGCAAAACTGCTTTTACATGCAAGCATGACAAAGCAGTCCCGCTTGATTTCATTGTCTTCCGAATAGTCACTCTAATCGTTAAAATAATAACACACTGGAATACAAAATCAAGCTACTATGACAAATATAGCCACCTCTAAATAAGGTGGCTGATATCTGCCAGGGTCGGTACGCAGGCGTACAGACATTTTTTTAATTTTTCATCTGGCTGTGTCTGATCCGGCACCATCACGACCTTACAGCCGGCGCGGTAAGCACTCATGACTCCGTTGGGAGAATCCTCCACGGCCATGCACTCTTCCGGTGCCAGTCCCAGCTGCTTGCAGGCATAGAGATAAATATCCGGGGACGGCTTACCTTCTGCTACCATAGTGGCCGAAATCAGTTTTTCAAAATACGGCCGAAGTCCTGCCATCGCCAGATATTTTTCCGTCCGCTCCAGATCCGTTGCTGTGGCAACCGCTGCAGTGATATGCCTTTTTTTCAGATCTTCCAGAAGCTCCACGGCACCGGGCTTGCATTTGATGCCATCCCGGTCCAGTGTTTCTTCCATCATCTCTTTCGTTTGTCACGCACCACATAATAGTCAAAATCTTCACCGTACCAGTCCTTGAGCTGTCTGGAAGGGGCGTCCCAGACTGCGCATCGTAAGTGCCTGCTCATCTGTCATGGTATACCCACTAGGCTGCCAGTGCCTTCGGCCAGAAAATACGGTAATATTTTTCGGTATCGATCAGCGTACCGTCCATGTCAAATAAAACTGCCTGAATCATTGTTATTCCTCTGCGTCAGCCGTCTGTCCGGCATCTTCTGCTGCATCCGTAACATCAGTACCTTCTGCTGGGCTGTCCTTTGAATCCCTTTCGTTTGTGCCGCTCTGGTCCTCGCCAGCTTTTCCGGCTTTCCGGTCACGTTTTGCCGCTTTGCGCGTCTTCCGGCGTTTTGCCGCTTTTTTCCCTAACAATACGATCAACAGGATCACGACTACACCACCGACGATGCAAAGTACGATCAGCAGTGTATGACTGCCCTCGGCCTCTACCGTGCGGAAGCTGCCGGGCACTTCCATGGTAAACTGTCTATAGCTGCCGATCACAGTGGATTCCACTTCCGTGTACTCTCCATCCTGTGCTACCTCTATGACAGTGTTATCCGCATCCTCACAGTAGACACGCAAGGTTGCTTCTCCGGTATAGTCCGGTGCATCCTCTTCCATGGAATTGGTCATGGATACTGTATAAGTATTTCCCTCTACCTGCAGATGCAATGCTGCATTGGGATAGAAGTTGCCTTCTGCCATAACCAGTGCCTTATTGTTATCGTTTTTCTCTGCGGAAGCAATGGATGCGGTCCATTCCTCATACTCTGCTTCCAGCACTTTATTACCGGTAATATCACTGAAATCATAATCCGGCCATACACCGTAATAGCCATCCTTCTCCGGTACTTCCGGAATCTGGTCTGCCGACAGATAATCCCCGTAACCGCATTTATAGGAAGCCACTTCTACACCATCCGCCTGGAAGGTAATGGTAAACTGTGAGAAAGCGTCCGGAACGTCTTTGCTGCAGAATTCCTGGTAGGACAACGGGGTAGCACCGCCCTGATAACCAATGCCGTCTACGCCACCGGCTCCGCCTTCCACATAATAGTTGCCATACAGAGTTCCATCATCACTGACTTTTCCGGCAATGCTGCCCTGGCCTTCGCCGGACATATCCAGATCATTGTACGCATAGCTGTAGAAAATATCACAGCCTTCTCCGGCAATACCTCCGATATTATTTTTACCGGTGATCCTGCCCATGCTGTAACAGCTGCGGATCGCATAGCTGGCAGATCCGGCAATTCCTCCCACATAGCTGCCTCCGGTACTCTCTACGGGTGCATAAGACTCACAGGAAATGACTGCGCCATATTCTGCTTTACCGACCACACCGCCGACATAGTCTTTTTTACCGGTCACGTCTCCAAGGTTGCGGCTGTCTCTGATGACTGCCTTGACCGTCTGCTCCACATCGAAACTCTCCGTTCCGGTTAAAGTGATATCGTCCTCAGGGTCAAAATCGTATTCCGTTGCCACCTGTCCAACGATACCGCCCACATTCGTATCGGCTTCCACCGTACCGCGGTTCACACATAAGGTGACCTTTCCCTTCTGGAAGCTGGAAGTATCATAGCGCGCTTCTTCGGTTCCTTCCGGTTCTGCGGTGTCATCCTCCGCATCGGGATCTCCGGGGTTCACCTCTTCCTTGCTGGCTGACTCATCCGAAGTATCTTCTACAGAAATTCCTTCATACCGGAAGAGATCATCCCGGATTTCGCTGACCAGATTCCGCAGAACTCTGGCCTGATCCATCAGCTCATCCATGTGGGCACTGGTGCTGTCTGTCCCGGCTTCCAGTACATCCCCCAACTGACCCAACTGGTCAAAAGCCTTGTCGAGCCTGTCATTCAGTGTATCCAGATTATCTTTGATACCGCCACTGCGATCCTTGGAAGCATTCGTCATGTTATCCAGATGCTTGGTGGCATTCTCTCCGAATTTTTTCAGTGCCGATTTATAGCTCTCCGTATCGTCCGGTACGGTGATGGTAATGTTTCCGCCACTGACGTCATGATCGCCATCGCCACCCCAGTTACCATTCCAAATGTCATTTCCACTGATGGTAACGTCATGACTGTTGCCGTTATTCTTGTCATTATCCGCCTGCTTGTTCAGATCGTCATTCAGGGCTTTCAGATCGTTGCTGACGCCGTTCAACTCTTGATTGTAAATATACCACAGATCATGAGCGGTCCCGGTCAGAGAACTTCCCGCATTGTTGGCATCCTTCAGGTTCGAACTGATACTCTTGGCAATACTGGATGCCTGTTTGCTATAGCTGCTCACATCTTTCTGGGTGGTATCCAACATATCCAGGAATTTGTCTGTCTCCGTATCCAGTTCCTTCAGCTTGTCACTGAGATACTGGATTTCCAGGAACGGCTCCATCTGACCCACGATACCGCCCACATCTTTTCTGCCCTGCACATATCCGGTGTTGGTGCAGTTCTGCAGATAGCCCTGATGCAGTCTGCCTACGATACCTCCGGTATTGTAGCCTACGTGCTGGTAGCCGATGGCCCCGGAATTGGAGCAATAATAAATCTTACCATCCGAAATACCTGCGATACCGCCGGTGTCCGTATGAGCTGCCACATTAGAGGTACTGTTGATCTGCTCCAGATTGTCCATGGTGATATCTTCCAGATCATAAGTCACTTCCGTGCTGTACGTATTGATATTGCCATTGTTGCTGCAGTTATTCAGAATACCGTGGTTGTTGCCCACAATACCGCCTGCGGAATGATTGCCGATCACATTTCCGGAGGATTCACACCGACGGATCTCTCCGCTCTCGGCATTGACTCCGGCAATACCGCCGACATCCGTATCACCGACCACATTTCCGGTAAATTTACAATTTTCAATGCTGCCATAGTTCACACCGACGATACCGCCGACCTGATCCTGACTTCCAGAGGGAGATACTTCCCCGTGACCGTAAGGTTGCGAACTTTTGCTCCCTCCTGCACATAGCGGAACAATCCCACTGCCGAACCGTCTCCGGTCAGTTTCACATTGGAAATAGTAAAACCGCTGCCGTCAAAGATTCCTGCAAACGTAGGAATACTGAGTTCACCTGTCATGCTCAGAACAATGTCGTTCTGCAGCACTACTTTTATCTCTGGACCAACTGTCCAGTACACAGTTCTCCACCAGTTTCCGCAGATCCTCCTCCGTGCTGATCTCTATGACTGCATAATCCTGCTCCTTTATCGTGCTGCTATAACCGCTGCCGCCTCTGTACTGCTATAGGTCAAAGTTTCTGCTGCATAGGCGGTGGCCGGTGTCTGCAGATCAATGCTGCTCCCAGCAGGAAACATAATAATCTCTTACTGTTCATCTTCTGTTCCCTCGCTTTCTGCTGTTTTTCTTTATCCGAAGCTTTCTTATCCGCAGCTTCTGTATCTGCTCCGGTTGCTTTCTGTCCGGCTGTCTCATCCTCCGGCAGCTCCTGGGCTTCCAGTCTGGGATAGTTTTCTTCCGGGCATCGTCCCGCTCCTCCATCGTCACGGTATCCTTGGGACGCACCACCGCACCCATCTCACCATCAATGACACCGATAAAATCACCCTCCAACACACCATTGACATAACCCTTGATGTGACCGTTCATACGGATTCTTCCGGCGGAGGGCAAGGGCTTTGCCAGATCCCGTTTCAGTGTAAATGCTGTCTTCTGAATAATGATATCTCCGATCAGCAGTGTCTGCGGCAATGCCAGCAGTACCAACAAAATAGATGTCAGAGTACCACGACCAAGAGCCAGTCCGATGGCCGCTACCGCTGCATTGGAAGATACATAGCTGATAATAAATCCCGCAGATACCAGCATGATCCGCTGGTAACAATGGTAGGGAACGCCTGGTTCAGTGCTTCGATGGCGGCTTCCGATCGGCATATAGGTCTTCGATCCATGTAACGGCTGGTGATAACGATAGCGTAGTCGATCGTTGCACCCATCTGGATCGCAGATACTACCAGATATCCCAGGAAATATACATTTTCATTCAACAGATACGGCAATGAGAAGTTCATCCAGATACTACCCTGAATCGTTACAACCAACAGTACCGGCAGACCGGCGGACTGGAAGGTGAACAGCAGGATGATCATAACGAACAATGCTGTCAGCACCGTGATGATCGTATTATCCGTTGCGAAGGAATCGCCCATCCTTATCACTGGTGGCGTTACCGACTAGCAGAATGTCATCTATATTATAGAACTTTGCCACGGTATTACGGATCGATCCAGTGCTGCTGTGGTCTCTTCTCCCTCATAAGGAACATTCAATTCCAGAACAAATCGGGAATTGTCTTCGCCCAGCAGCTGATCTTTCGCAATACGATCTGGGAATAAGCATCCGTCAGAGTTTCTTCCGATCATCGTCCAGTGTGATGTTGCCGCTTTCTTTCATCATAAATGAACAGGAACATATCAATAAACGGAACTTCGTATTCACTGACGCCACTGACCAGCGCACCATAATCGCTCGATCCAGTGCATATGCCGAATACAACATATCCGCCACTTCAATATCCAGATCGATCAGTTCCGCAAACTGTCTGGGATTCAGCTTATCCGTCAGCATATAGCCGTCCATGGCCTCGATATTGCCAAGTCCCTGACAGGATTTCACCACATCCAGTTTTTCCAGAGCTTTCAGTGTCTGTGCCTCTTTTTCATAATCACCGTTGGGCACAATGACTGCCAGCTGGTTCACCATGCCGAATTCCTTATTTACCATGCTGACGGAAAATTTATTATCACTCATAGTACTGGATTCCAGAGTGTTGGTATCGTACACGTAGTTTGCCTTATTGGACAGGAAAAATGCTATAATAACACCTACGATCAGAATAGGCGGTATAATGTAGCGGGTAGCCACACAGAATTTACCGACCGCCGTGATCTTCGGCACGAAGCTCTTGTGGTGAGTATTGTCAATGGCCTTGGAAAAGGTCAAAAGCAGTCCGGGCATCAGGAAGAATACGGCCACCATACTGAAAATAATGGATTTTGCCAGAATGATACCCATATCATAACCAATTCTAAACTGCATGAACATCATGGCTACCATACCGGAGATGGTGGTCAGGGAACTGGAGGAAATCTCCGGGATTGCCTTACTCAAAGCAACAATCACAGCCTCTCTGGCATCCTTGTCCTCATGTTCTTCCATAAAACGGTGGGCCAGAATGATGGCATAGTCTACCGCCAGACCTAACTGCAGTACCACCGCGATGGAGTTCGTAACAAAACTGATGGTTCCGAACCAGTAGTTCGTACCTTTGTTCAAAATAGCTGCCACAATAAATGTAGTCAGATAAACCGGGATTTCCGCATAAGTCGTAGAGGTAAATAACAATACGGCTACGATAACCACTGCTGCCAACAACAGAATGACGATCATATCATTATTCAAGTCATCCGCGTCACGCTCTTCCTGACCGATATCGGAAGAATAGTAAACATCATAATCGGACAATGCATCCAATACCTCATCCAGATGCTGCTGTGTAGCTTCCGTGTCTGCTTCCTCATCAAAAGTGACAGACAATAAAGCCTCCATGTCATGATAATGATCCTCGGTGTCATCGAAATCCAACATGCTGACACCGTCCATCTCCTCCACCTGATCTGCCAGTTTCTGTGCCTCGTCAAACGTCACGTTACAGATCAGGATCCGGGCGGAGCCATACGTGGTAAATTCCGAATCCATCAGATCCAGTCCCCTTCTGGTCTCTGTTGTGTCCGGCAAATAAGTGGTCAGATCGTTATTAACCTTGACTCTGTTCATGGATAATACGCAAAATATGCATAAAACAATAAAGATCAGATAAAATCCTTTTCGTTTGTCTACAATGAGCGTGGCAAGTTTCATCATAAAGGAATTATCTTTTTTGTCTTTTTCTGCGTTGTCTGCCATAGTTCCCTCCTGCTTTTTCTCTCTTTGTACCCTTGTTTATGTATTTGATTTTATACACCTCTAGTTTAAAATGTTTTTGAACATCTGTAAAGACTTACTACAAAGATAAGAAATTGTATTAATGTCATTTAATGAACTTGTGTTGATTTTCTGCCACATGCAAAATATAATAATGGGGAAGAAAAAGCAAGCTACAGATTTTTTGTGATTGTTTATTTTTAGACATTTTCGCGATGTTCGTCTATTATTTTAGAAAAAATTCAGATTTGTATTACATATAGGAAATGATTTCTTCTTTTCCCGGAAAGGCTGGTGGATTGTCTTATGGAAAAAATGGATCGCCGTGTGCGCAAGACAAGAGCTCTCTTATTACAGGGGCTGGTAAAAATGTTAGAAACCCATGATATTCAGGATATCTCCGTCAAGGAGCTGACCGAACTGGTGGATATCAACCGCGGAACCTTTTATCTGCATTATGATGATATCTACGATATGCTCCATAAAATCGAGGATGAAATGTTCCTGGAATTTAATGAAATCATGGAGCAGAAACCGGTCGTTACCAATTCTCTGGCCTCTCAGGGGCCGTTGTTGGAATTCTTCCGTTTTCTGGACCGAAACAGGGATCTGGCCAAGGTCATGATCGGCCCTCATGGGGATCTGGCTTTCGTCAATCGTCTGAAAGATCAGATTGAAAAGCGCACTCTCCAGGTTCTGGAAAGTGCGCAATCCGATGCTAATTATGAATATCTCTGTTCCTTCATTATCACCGGCTGTGTCGGTGTCGTAGAGACCTGGCTGAAAGAGATCACTCCCCAGTCTCCGGAAGAAATGGCAGGGATTCTCGGAACCATGCTTATGCGGCAGCTTACTTTTGTTCCGGGGCCTGCTTAGACTGTGTCGGCTCAAGCATACCTACACTTAAAGAAGTCACGACCTCGCCATCCAGGAAGAAAGATACAGTGTCGCCTACCTGGAGATCATCCAGTGTGGCATCCGCTCCGTCAATCGTGATGATCGTATCATCATTGACCGTGATAGTCATAGTGTCACCGCTGAGGGTTAAGGTCATCTCATCTAACATATCTTTCTCGGGTTTCTGACCGTTCGGTGCTTCTCCGTTGGGTGCTTCGCCGGTAGGGGCTTCACCATTGGGAGCGCCACCGTTGCCGTCAGGAGCCTGGCCATCGGGTTTATCGCCTGTAGGGGCTTCGCCGTTGGGAGCACCGCCGTTGCCGTCAGGAGCCTGGCCATCCGGCTTTTCTCCGCTGGGGGCCTCACCGGTAGGGGCTTCACCATTGGGAGCTTCCGGCTTCTCTGCCAGTGCAACGGAGATCACATTGCCATCTATGGCTGTGATCTGACCAAGGTAAGATTCTACCTTCTCTTCACTGCTCTCCGTGCTCTCCGTCGTACTCTCCGGTGCGATCGTCTCTTTATTTTCCGATGCTTCCGTGCTTGCTGCACTTGCGGTGGTCGATCCGCCACAGGCTGTAAATCCTGTCATCACCATAGCAGCTGTCAACACTGCACACATTACTTTTGTATTCACCTGGGGTAAATTCCATCTTCTCATATTCTCATTCCTCCTGTTCCATTAAAAATCTTGTGAACATTTCTTTCCCCTTATCCGCCTCTTATGATAAAGGACATCTGCGAAGGAATTGTGAGAAAAATGTGGTGATTCTGTGAACTTTTCACGCATGACACATTTGTCATATGTACAGTATTGGCAGTGTCAGATCATGTGTCGATTTTGCTGTTTTGTTGTAAATATTCAAGGAACGCAGTACAGCCTTCCAGAACGTCATCGTAGGTCGTTCCAAAATCTCCCGTATACCATGGATCCGAGATATCCCGTTCCGATCCCGCGTAGGAAAGCAGCTTCGCTACTTTCCCCTCCGGGTCTCCCCCGAATATCCGCAGCATGTTGCGGATATTCGCACCATCCATACCAATCAAATAATCATATTCCGCATAATCCGCTCTCGTCACCTGCCGGGCCCGCTTCCCCTCACAGGAGATCCCATGCCTCGCCAGCTCCGCCTTCGCCAGCGGATACACCGGATTCCCGATGCCGTTCCAGATTTCCTCTGTACTGGTGGCCGCGGAGGCAATCTGGAAGTAGGCGGCGAGACCGGCATCGGATACTAATTTTTTCATTATGAATTCCGCCATGGGGGAACGACAGATATTGCCGTGGCAAACAAATAATACTTTAATCATCTTTTTATATCTCCATTTAAATCTTGTATTTCTTCTCAAACGCTTGATATTTCAGGGTTTTCCGACTTTTGAGTTTTCCTTTCTTTTCAAGATATTTTCTCAAATCTTCTCGTATTTTCTTGTGTTTTTCCCTGCAATCTTGGTAAATCCGTTGGTAAAGCAAACGTCCTTACCAACGGGCTTTTTTAACTATTCGCTATCCGATATACTTCTTCCTTTGCATCATCAAAATTCACATGGGTGTAAGTGTTCAAGGTTACACTGATGTCTGCGTGACCCATGATATACTGCAAGGTTTTCGGATTCATCCCGGATTTTGCCATATTAGAGCAAAAGGTGTGCCTGCATACATGAGGGGTAACTTTCGGCATCTGGATACGGTAAATCCTGTTGTATTTCTGAATGATATGCTCCATGTACTTCTCCCAGTGAAGGGCAACCATCGGCATATCGTTTTTATCCAGAAACAAGAATCCTGCATATCCTTCCACCATCGGTTCAACTTTTGGTGTCTTGCGGTTGGCAATGATTCTGCGAAAACACGCTGCGACAGCTTCCGTCATCGGCACATAGCGGATGCCTTTATCTGTTTTTGGTTCTTCAATTACATACTGCATCTGTGCAGTACGCTGTAACTGATGGTCTACCTTAATACGCATTTCTCCAAACTCAATCTCCGAAATCGTCAGCCCGCAGAACTCTGAGATACGAAGCCCTGTGTGAAAAAGAATATAGATTGCATCATAGTATCTGCTGAAATGTTTATCTTCCTGAATAAACTTCAGTAAATCTCTCTGCTGCTTTCGGGTAATCGCTTCTCTGGTAACAGAATCATTGACAATGACGGATGCAAGTTCAAATTCAAATGGATTTTTACGGAGCAGGTCATCATCTACTGCCATCTGAAATGCCGGTCTTAGAACTCCCCGGATAGAATGAATGGAACTGTATCCCCGTCCATCAATCTGCTGGAGCTTAATCAACCATGCCTTTGCATCTGACAAACGCACCTTATCAATTCGCAGATTCCCAAAACTCTCTTTTTTCAGCATATTGATGACTGTTTTATGTCCGGCAACCGTATTGTGACGAACTCCTGTTTTCAATGAAATGTACTTTTCTACCAGTTCCAAAACAGTATAGTTGCCACCGTTGGTTACGATACGGTCAAACAAATCCGCTTCAATCTGTTTTTCTTTCTCACGCAGGGAAGGCTCCCGCTTCTTCCCTTTTGGCATTGGGTCATTCTTGTCCAAACGCCAACTGTATACATTTTTCTCTTTTCCGTCCTCATCAATATAGCGGAACCGATACCTCCCATCCTTACGCTGGTACTCGCCCTCTCGCAAAATCCGATTACGGTTATCTCGTCTTTTCTCACTCATCGTGAACTCTCCTTTCAAAAAAAGAGAGCCAGACTTGCACTCTTATCATAGCACAAATCCGGCTCTCCGCATAGTTATATCATGTGAAATTGGTAAATCTGTCAGCTCTGTTTACACAGCCGTAGCCTGATCCAGATACCTCTCAAATTTCTCACGCTTAATGAGGGCACGATTGCCGTTCATCACATAAAAATCCTCATTGGGATGTGTGTCAATAAGCGTTCTCAATTTTCCTTCGCCGATATGATAATATCTGGCTGCTTCCTCAATGGTAAGCGTATATCTACGCCACACCGGAATATCCGAGTAATTTTTTCCTTCAATATTCATCTTATTATTTGCCATAGGCAGTTATCCTCCATACATGAAAACAGCCAGACAGAGGGTGTCGGCAACGAAGTCCGGCAACGGGCTTCAAAAGACCTTGCAAACAATCTCAATCTGGCGATAGTTACTATTTATACTTTTCTTTTATTTTTCTGTTGTTTTGGTTGTTATAAGGGGAGAAAAGCCGATAGTTTCGGGATTTTCCCCGGCAACCGGCTCGGCAACGGGATAGCAACAGGGGGTGCAACGGGCTGCCATTTTCAGAACGGAAGCTCCATCTGTTCTGTGACCTCCACAAAACCGTCCATCGTTTTTTCAGACGGGTTGCCGGAGTCCGTTGCCGGGTTTTCACGCTCCCAGCCCTTTTGTCTGCCATATTCGGAAAACATTCTTGGGTTCGGGAAGTACCGCCAGCCAGAAATGCACTGGTTCATAATCTCGTTGATTTCCCGGATTTCCCATTGCTTCGGCTCGTCAAAGGCATGGTTCAAGGCTTCCTTATAGAGCTGCTTGGAGCAGACCATGCTCCCGGTGTACTTATCAAGATACGCCTGTATCATCCCGGCTTTGGTGTCCTCCGGCATAAAATCCCGCTGGTGTTCTTTGAGATACCGCTGCATGGCAGGGCTGAAAGCCAGCTTGAACCTGCCGCTTCTGTAAATTTCCATCGCTTCTGCCCACATCTGCTCGATATAGGCTCTGGAAGCGGCTTCGTCCTCCAAAATGTGAACCTCGGCTTGCTCCGGGTACACCATGACGGGGATAAAGCGGCGGTTGCCGGAACGGTCAAGGGGCAGGAAGTCAAGGGCATTGGAAGTGCCGCCAAACACGCACTGACGGGGGCGGTCTGCTGGGTGGGTTTCATAGGGTATCTTGTAAACCTCTTTCTGTCGGCTTAAAAATGACTTGATTTCCTCAATGCTCTTGGCGTTTGCGGTTGCCATCATTTCCGACATTTCGATAATCCAGTGGTCTACGCTCCGCTTCGGTCGGTGCTGAACAGATGTCCACTGGACATCTAGCACCCTTGCAGCTTACGGTACACATTGTCATCGTCCAGCTTCCGCAAATCATCGGAGAACCACTCGTCCCGGACTGCCAGCAGACGGAAGAAGGTGGACTTTCCAGCCCCCTGACCGCCTACCAGACAAAGCATGATTTCAAACTTGCACCCCGGCTGAAAGGCTCGTGAGATTGCACCCAGCAGGAACAGCTTCAACGCTTCATAGGTGTAATCGTCTGCGTCAGCCCCCAGAAAGTGCCGCAGACAGAAACGGATTCGTTCTGTCCCGTCCCACACAAGGGCACTTAGGTAGTCCCGGATGGGATGGTACTTGTTTTCATTCGCCACAATCCCGATGGCATTATCAATCTTTTTCTCATTGGTAAGCCCATAGGTTTCTTCCAGATAGAGAAGCAGATACTTCATATCCGTATCGTTCAGGGCTGTGCTTTCTCTGTGAAAACCGATGGGCTTTATGATGTCCTTGCGGTCGGTCAGGATGTTGTATGCGATAGCCCCGGAAAGCAGAGGGTCACGCTGGAATACGGTCAGGCAGTTCCGTATGCTCTGGCGGACACCGCCTTTCTCGGTGGTTTCCAGCCCCGCCTTGATTTCCTCAATGCTCTGGGGCGGCTGCATGGCGTTCATGGTGTTTTTTAGTTCTTGCTGCGTCTGCGGCTGCAAGCTCTGCCATTCGCTGTTCAAGCTGTATCACATCCTTTCCGTAGTCCGCAATCAAAGCCGCTTTTTCCTCTGTCTCCCCGAACAGCAGCACATCCAGCAGATATTCCACATGGGCTTGCTTTTGTAAGGCTTCCACAAACCGGGGATGAAAGGCTTCCTCTGGGGAGTGCGAGGCATATTCCGTTCTCCATGCCATAAGCAAGTGGAGATAATCGGCAAGGATACGGAAGCAGCGGTTCTTTGCTTCCTGAAACTGTTCCTCCGGGGATTTCTGCCGGGGCTTGGGCTTTTTTGCCTTTCCCGGCGGTTTCCAGTCCTCATAGGAAAGCCCAAAGTCATTTGCCAGTTGTACGGCGGCTTCTTTCTTTGCCAGCCCATACAGGGCGGCGGCAAAATCAATCACATCCCCATCCGCACCGCAGCCGAAGCAGTGGTAACGCCGATCCAGCTTCATGCTTGGGGTTTTATCATTATGGAACGGGCAGCAAGCCATCCCGTTCCGACCTGCATGGATTCCATAATGCTCCGCAGCCTGTCTGGTTGTGACGGACTGCTTCACAGCTTCAAATACATTCAAATCTATCCCTCCTTGAAAATAAGAAAAGCACCTGACATTCTCTGATTGAAAATGGCAAGTGTCTGTTAAAGTTCCATATCCTGTTGTCTGTGTTTCGCCTGTGCCGGGGCGGTTCTTTGAGCCTTTTTCTCGTCTGCCTTATCCTGCAAGACTTCCTTGATGGGCTGCTTCTTAGGCGGCTCTTTACTTTCCTCTGTGCCGGGTGTGGCTTTCCGTACCCAGTAGCGGATGTCCCGCAGCTTCTTCAAATCCTCCTGTACCTCGGTCAGTGGTACTTTCAACTCTGCGATTTCTTCCAGAAGCGTTTCCTGCTCCTCTTGCAGCTCCTTTTGGGTACTGTCCTTATCATCTGGGTGCTTGGCAAGGTGGGTGGCGGCTTTTTCATACCGGGCAACCTCCGAGTGTTCCTGTTTGAATTTCTCCTTTGTTTTCTTAAAAAATATCTTCTGGTACTTCTCATAGACAGGCTTACATTCCTTGCAGTCTGTCCGGCTGGCAAGAATCCCGTCAATCACTTTGCTTCGGGCTTCCTTTGGCTTCATCTGATTGCGGTAATCTGCGGCTGATTTCCCGGAAGATTCCAGAAATGCTTCTAAGTCCTCCACAGTGGAAAGCCCCTTTTGCTGGAGATAGGACAGGGCTTCGCTGACTGCATTTAAGTCCTGTGAAGTCCCCCGATTTTGTCCAGACCTCGTCCAGTCCTTCCGTTCTTCCTTTCGTATCTCCATATATTTCATCAGTAGATTGGGAAGAAGTGTCGCTTCCTCCGCCGCCTTTTGTGCAAGCAGTTCTTTCCGTGTTTTCTCCCAGCTCGGTAATCCAGCCTTTGAGGTTTTGGATAAGCTGCCGGATGGACTTCATCAGGCGGTTGGCGGCTCTGATTTCCCGGTTCAGGTTGCCGATGTTCGTCTGGATACCCCGCTTTTCCATCTGCCGGACAGCAGCTCCCTCATGGTCAGTAGGGATAATATCAAGCCCCTGTCTGGCATAAGAACGCAAGTCCACACGCTCTGGGCGGTCATTGGCTTCCAGATAGCGGTTCTGGATGACCTCCCATTCATGCCGCCAGATTTCGCAATACTTCTGGTCGTTCCAATCCACCGTATCCTCCTTGTGGCTTTTCCACCTGCCGGACGGCAGCTTTATCCGTTCCCCGTTTTCGTCAAGGTCATAAACCTTGCGGCTCTTTGGAAGCCATTTTCCATGTTCGTCCATTGCCCTCATAGTGAGCAGGACATGGGCGTGGGGGTTGTGTCCCGGCGGATGGGGGTCATGGATGGCAAAGTCAGCAATCATGCCTTTGGAAACAAACTGCTGCTGGCAAAACTCCCGGACAAGGACAGCGTACTGGTCGGGCGGTATCTCTCTGGGAATGGTAAGCACCCACCGCCTTGCAAGCTGGGAGTTCCATTGTTTTTCCACCGCTTCGGCGGCGTTCCACAAAGTATTGCGGTCTGCATATTCCTGTGGGGCATTAGGTGGGAGCAGGATTTCATTGTGGACGATACCACGCTTTTCCGGGTAGTGCTTCACTTGCTGGTCGTATTCACAGAACAGCTTTTCGCCGCTTTGGTAAGCAGCGGCGGCAACCGCAGACTGTCGCTGGCTGCGCTGAACAATCGTGATTTCGTTGTGTGGACAGGGCATTTCGTGTCCCTCCTTTCGCTAATTGGTGGACGGGGTGGCGTTTTACCACCTCATTTTGGGCAGAAAAAAAGCAGGAAACCTTTCTTTCAGATTTCCTGCTCGGTGTGCCGCTATGTGGGCGGCGGGTATTTAATTGTAAAAGTTCGGGGCAAGTTGACCCGATGTGAAGCTGACAAACTGGAAGTTATTTTACTTGCGTTCTATAAATCCTATGATTGAAAAAATCAATCCTACAATCCCAATTCCGATAACGAGCAGCCCCATTCCTGATGAGCAAAGAGAAATTATAATGGCAAAGAGTAGTATTGCAATACCTAATCCAATTTTCTTCATTGTAAATCCTCCTTTACAAATGCCGATTTGTTGTCATCTTCATTATACTTCATTGGCTATCGAAAAGATAGCATATTTTATGAAACTTGTCGGCTGGGAACAGCTTGCAACGCAAGGTGTCCCCAGATGGCAAGTACACAAAAGGGTAGCTGGCGGCAGCCAGCGCAGGGGAAGCGTAGCGTCCCCTGTTTGATTTGAAGCAGACCATGACTGCGGAAAATCACAGCCCTCCGGCGAGGAGCCTTCGGAGAACGCAATGCACCAACCTCTGGGTGGTGTATAATTGCGCCCTTAGTAAACTAAGGGGTTTCCGGCTTCTTCCGTTCCAGCAGTTTTTTCAATAGTTCCTGCGTGTCCTGTCTGTGAAAAATGAGGTTCAATAACAGCATGACATCATCATCTGTCAGGCGTTCCGGCTCTTGCAGAAAACTTTCCAGCATACCGCCACGAGTACAGAGCCGGTGCGTCCGTTCCTTTCGGGTAAGCTGCTTCAACTGGTGCTGTAATGCCTTTTCATCATTGATGGCTTTCCGCAGTTTCTTTTCACTTTTTTCCAGCTCCCGGTTGAGCTTTTCCAGCTTTGAGGTATCAGGCAAGGGCAGCGTCCTCCTTTCCCGGTATCAGCACATAAATTCTGTTGGGTTCTCCAACGCCCTGACGCACCCGCATGATAAGTCCGACAGTTTCCAGTTCATTCAGAGAACGCTTGACCGTCATGGGGCTGCGGGACAGGACAGCGGCAATAGCTGTGACAGGGAAGCAGACAAACAAGATTCCGTTCTCGTCCTCCTGCCCGTTGGAGAGCATAGCATCCAGCATCCGGCAGTACATGATCTTTGCGGTGCTGCTGACTGGAAATCCCGTCAACGCTCTGGGAAAGGGCATACAGGGCGGCAGTGGTGTGTCTATCGTCATAAATTCAAAATTCATTCGGTGTGTTCCTCCTTTTTCTTTGCTCGTTTGGATAAATAACGGGGGCAGTCAACCACAACCGCCCGGAAGCTCTGCTTGCACCCATGCTGGCATTTCCGGCATAATTCGTTGTAAGTGACACGCCCCCGGTCATTGAGGTAAAAGGAAAGCTCATGCTTCCTCTTTTTGCTCATTCTCGGCATATTGCGCTTCCTCCCGTTTTAGTGTATGGTTTCGGGGCGATTTTCGGCAAAATTACAGCCATAGAGCCGCTTAAAATCTCCCGAAGTATCAGCGATAGGGTAGACTGTCCCCCTATCAGATTGTCGTGTTTCGGTATCATTTCGGTGTCAGTTCGCCAGTTCTCCCCGGTGTCGTTCCTCCCCTGAATCTCACAGCGGCGTATCGCTCCCTTTGGTACGCTCGTTTCGGTCAGGGTTCCTCCACATCCCTGCCAAAAGTCATGGCGCTACATCGCCGGGGAAGCATATCCCACACAGGCTGGTCATTCGATTGGAATAATCCATCGATGAACTACCTGTATCATAGAACATTTTTGTGCCCTGTGCCGTATGTCCACAAAGTAGGAATTAAGGGTAAAAATCAGAACTTTCCACGATTACGGAAAGTGTGATATAATCCAGATAAGCGGCAGCAATGAAACCGTTGGAAGGGAGCGTGCACCCATGAAAGGAGCAACAAGCATACAGGAACGCCTTTGGGAACTCCGCAAGGACAAAGGCTTAAATCTGGAAGAACTATCAAAGCTGACGGGCATTTCCAAATCAGCTCTTGGAAGTTATGAAAAAGAAGATTTTAAGGAAATCAATCATGGCAACCTTATCACGCTGGCAGACTTCTATGGGGTTTCCGTTGATTATCTGCTGTGCCGGACAGAAAACCGGGAGCAGATCAACACACCATTGACGGAGCTGCATTTGAATGATGAGATGGTTGCACTTCTGAAAAGCGGTCGGATTAACAACCGTCTGCTCTGCGAACTTGCCACCCATAAGGACTTTATCAAGTTTCTTGCGGATATTGAGATTTATGTGGACGGGATTGCTACCATGCAAATCCAAAACCTCAATGCCCTTGTTGATACCGTCCGGCATGAAATCATTGAACGGTATCGCCCCGGCGAAGATGACCCGCATTTGAAGGTGCTGCAAGCTGCCCATATCAGCGATGATGAGTATTTCAGCCACATGGTTCTGGATGACCTCAACCTGATTATCCGGGATATTCGGGAAGCCCACAAAAAGGACAGTGAAAGTGCCCCACAGACCACCGTTGCCGATGAACTGAAAGAAAATCTGGAAGCGGTCGAAAATTTCAAGGGCAGCCGTTTGGAAAAACTGGCAATGCTTTACTGCAAGCAACTCGGTATCAACTACAAAAATTTATCGGAAGAAGAATTTCGCTGGCTGATTCGGATTCTCCAAAAATCAAAGAAAATGGGAACGCCTATCAGCCAGAGGAAAAAACGGTAACAAAAAACCGCTGTTGCATGGTTGTGTTAGCTTCCATGTAGCAGCGGTTTGTGCTGTGGTTATTCAGTTGAAATTTTGAAGTGGTAAGTTGTATATTATAATTTCATATTACCATGGAAAAACAAAGTAAAATACCAAAGCACTAATTACCGAAGCGATTAGAAAAAGCTTCTTACTTTTTGCTTTTTTATAGAACATGAAAAGAAAAATTAGCACTCCTATTACATCCATCAATAACTGAAATAGGAATGTATGATGCCCTAAAAAGTAAATAAAAATTACAATTGCTTCTGCGGCTAAAGCACCTACTGGCAGAGAATATAATATAGAATTAAAAATATGTTCTTTATTCCAGTAATATAAGATAAACGCTGCTATTGCACAAGGGATTGAACAAATAGTAAATATCATAAATAGTGAAGTACGAAAACCACCAGAAAATAAAGGTATGAATGTTCCTAATATTGCTTGTAATCCATAGAAACTCAATGTCATTCCAAACATATATAAAAACGAACTAATCCCTGCACAAATGTTTGAAGTACTTGCTAAAACAATGATGGTATTGGTAATAATCCAAAATCCCAATAGTGTTTGAATTGACGAAAAACTCCATAATGTATCAGCTGGGCAATAATCTGTAAGCCTGCAAATACATCCGACTAAAATACCAACCAAAAAAATTGTTATATAGGATTTCATACTATGGGTTAAGGTTTTGTTCATAAATTTCCTCTCCTTCAGCTTTCAGTTTGTAATTGTCATTCTGACATACCGTTTATGAATAAACCATCTCATGCAAAATAATTTCTTCTGCCCGGTTGTGAATGTTATTGCAACGCTGCACCCATTCCATTTGAGAAGTACGCTTCAATTCCTCAGTCACGCCCTCGGCAGCTTTCATCTGCTCCATGATGGTGTCTAACCGTTCCTGTGCCTGTTCGTTCAGGTCTGCAAGGTATGTCCATAACTTCCCGGTCAGTGTCAATGTGTTCAATCTGGCTGGGTGGACTTCTCTTAAATATTCCCGGTGCATCCGTCCGTACTTTCCGATAGGGCGGTGTTCCTCCGGCAGCTTCAAATCTGGGATATAATAATCCCCAACAAGGATATAATCAATTCCGTTTTCCGTTATTCTTGGTTTCAATTCGCTCATGTTCCTTACCTCCTGTGGAAGCAGGCTCGTCTGGTACTAACTCAATCACATCGGTAATCTCACAATTCAGCGTTTCGCAGATACGGGCTAATGTATCCATGCTGATGTGCTTTCCCTCTTTGCTCATGTTGGCAATCATATTCGTTGTCATACCGGCGGCAAGCCTTAAATCCTCTTTCCTCATATCACGCTCTAACAGTGTGTGCCAGAGTGTTTTATACCCAATTAGGTGTAAAACTCTGCTCGATGGCGGGCGGCGGCGTACAAAAAATCTATATGGTGTTTTTAAGAGAACCGTCCCGGCGGGACAGGTCAGGCAGTGACCTGTTCCACCTCTGGGATGGGTTTGAGATTAAAATGAATTTCGATAGAAATGTGTCTTGTTTTATCTTCGTCAATGCGCTCATGCACGACGATTTCTTTGATTAAGCGGTTGAGGGTGGCTGCGTCCAGCTCTGTGATATTGGCGTATTCCTGAATGGCTTCCACCCATTGTTTTGCGTCATTGGCAAGCTGGACTTCATCGGACAGCCGCTTTCTGCCCTCGGACACTTTTGCTTTAAGCTCCGCTTGCTCGGTCTGTGTCTTTTCCAGCATGGTGTTGAAATTCTGCTCACTGATACGCCCTGCAATCATATCCTCATAAAGCCGCATGACCATTTTATCCAGAACCTCAATCCGTTCCTCGTCCCTTGTAAGGGAGCGTTCCATTACTTCCCGCTGTTCCCGCTGCTCGGCTTCACAGGTATTAGTCAGGCGGTCGGCAACCGCTTTCCCGTCCATCAGGGCAGCTCTGGCACATTCCCGGATTTTCCGCAGCACATGGCTGTAAAGGGTGTCATAATCAATCCGGTGCTGGGTGCAGTGGTTCTTTCCAAAGGCGTTGTAGGTCTTGCAGGAATAAATCCGCTGGGGATGTTTTGCGTTTGTGTAGCGTATCGTCAGCGACTTCCCACACTCGCCGCATTTTACCAGTCCGGCAAACAGGCTGATTTCATTGGTCTGCCCCGGACGCTGGCGGGATTTCAACTTATTCTGCACAATGTCAAAGCTCATGCTGTCAATCAGCGGTTCATGCTGTCCCTCCACCACAATCCAGTCCTCCGGCTTCTTTTCCCCAATTGTGCCGATTTTGAAACGGTAGTCTTTTTTCTGGGAAGCAATCGCCCCGGTGTAGACGGGATTCATCAAAAGGTCTTTGATAACGGAGAAGTCCCACATATACCGCCCGTTTTCCGGGTCTTTCTTTTCCCATTTGGTGCGGGTATTGCGAAGCCCCCGTTCCCGGTTCCACCATGTGGGACAGGGGATTTTTTCTTCCTCCAGCCGTCTGCGGATATAGTTCGGACCATGACCGTTTAGGGCATATCCGAAAATCAGCCGCACAATCGGGGCGGTTTCCTCGTCAATGAGCAGATGGTTTTTGTCCTCCGGGTCTTTCCGATACCCGAACGGGGCAAGACACCCGGTAAACTGTCCTTTCTGCGCTTTCAGAAGATAAGAGGAATGGACTTTCTTGGAAATATCCTTGCTGTACATCTCGTTCAGGATATTCTTGAACGGGGCAATATCGTTGTTATCCCGCAGGGTGTCGATACCGTCATTCATGGCGATATAGCGGACACCGTTTCTTGGGAAAAAGTCCTCAATCAAATGCCCGGTTTGCAGATAGTTCCGCCCCAGTCGGCTGAGGTCTTTCGTGATGACAAGGTTGATTTGCCTGCGCTCAATGGCTCTCAACATTCTCTGTAAATCAGGACGCTCCATATTAAGACCTGTGAAGCCATCGTCCTGATAGACTGCCACAACCTCCCATCCCTGCTTTTCGCAGTATTTTTCCAGCATATCCCGCTGGTTGGCGATACTGGCACTTTCGCCTTGCAGGTCATCGTCCTTTGACAGCCTGCAATAGACCGCCGCACGATAGCCCCCGGCAAGTGCCGAACCGATTGTTCTGTATTCCATTTCGTTCATCATAGCCATTTACCCACACAATCCAGACGGTATCTGGGGTGAATTGGAAAATTAAATTCCAGTCCATTCACCCAAAAACTGGAACTTAGTATTGCAAAATATATCCTAGAAGTTAGTGTTGCAAACCTCTTGATATCTAGTTATAGTTGTGGCTCAGCAATAGAGTCCGGATGGCGTTATCCAAGGAGAATACCATGGCTAAGAATGCACATCTGGTTCTTGATGAAAGAGCCACAATAGAAGTTCGCATAAGAGAACGAGCTTCATTTACTGAGATAGGTAGGGAACTTGGCAAGGACCCTTCTACTATCTCAAAAGAAGTCAGACTCCATAGTCAGACTGTACGTAAAGATTCCTTCAATCCCTGCAGTAAGCGAAGTACCTGTGATGAATACGGAACAGCATGTTCAAAGTGCAAACTACAGTATTCAAAAAGCTGCAAGAGATGTCCTCGTGTAAAGTGCTACGAGCATTGCAAGCAGTTTGAGGTATTGGTTTGTAACAAACTGAAGAAACCACCATACGTTTGCAACGGCTGTATCCAACGGCAATCCTGTAAGCTGGAGAAGCATATTTATTCTGCCAAATCAGCTCAGAAGAATTATGAGACTACTCGCTCAGAAGTCGTCAAGGAATAGCAATTACACCGGAAGAATTAAAGCGTGTAGATGCTATTGTTTCACCGCTTGTTAAGTTAGGCCAGTCTATTCACATGATATGTGTCAATAATGCAGATGATATCATGCTTGATGAAAAGACTATTTATAACTACATTGATGCAGGGCTTTTATCTGTAGATAACGTTGATCTTCCGAGAAAGGTCCGTTATCGTACCCGCTCACATAAGAAGCCTGTAAGAGTAGACAAGCAGTGTCATGTAGGACGCACTTATGAGGATTTTGAAGCTTATCTTGCTGCGAATCCTGATATTCCGGTAGTGGAAATGGATTCAGTAGAAGGTCGCAAAGGCGGTAAAGTCTTGTTGACCATATACTTTAGAAATAGTAGTTTAATGCTTGCTTTTATCCGTGATAACAATACCGCCAAGTCAGTTACAGAAATATTTGACTGGTTGTATGAACAGTTAGGACATGAAGTATTCACTAGCCTCTTCCAGGTGATTTTGACCGACAAGTGAATTTACTAACCCGCTGGCAATCGAATTTAATAAGGGCAATGGTCGCAGAACACATATCTTTTATTGTGATGCAGCGTTCTCGAAAGGTGGTTGTGAAGTTACACATGAGATGATTCGTCGTGCTTCCGAAGAAAATCTCTTTGATAACTTAACTCAGGATGATATCAATCTTATGATGAGTCATATCAACTCATATAACAGAAAAAAGCTGAATAACCAGTCGGCACACCAGTTGTTCAGCTTCATTAATGGCGGGGATATTCTTGACAAGTTAGGAATAAAATCCATTCCCGCTAATGAGATTAACCTTACACCTCTATTACTGAAAAAATAAGAAACGTAGCGCCATTCGGAAAAAATACTGAACCGAATGAGGGGTGGAATTTAATCTTGCGAAAAGAAATAAAATTCGACCTCCGCTTAACGTGACTCTTTTTTCAGAGGATTAAGATCTCAAAAAAAGAATATCAGCATATGAAGCATAAAACAACTTGTTTCTAATAGTAAATTCCAGTTTTGAAGAACTTTGCAAAACTAACTTCCATAAAAATCATGATATTTTGATTTGCCAGAATTTACTTATGCAAGCGATTAGCTAAATCAGAACTTAAACTTGCAAACTGGAAGCTCGGATTCCAATTCAGCAGACGGTATCTGGCTCTTTTGAACCTCATCTTCATTATAGCCTATATCTTTCTTTTTAGCAAGATATTCTTTTGTATTTGTTTTACCGTATTTCTGGGAAATCAGACTGACGAACACATCGGTTGCGTCCAGTTCCCGTCAAATACAGTGGTCACATGAATCTGTTTTGTTTTGCCATAGGCAGTTATCCTCCATACATGAAAATAGCCAGACAGAGGGTGTCGGCAACGAAGTCCGGCAACGGGCTTCAAAGACCTTGCAAACAATCTCAATCTGGCGATGGTTACTATTTATACTTTTCTTTTATTTTTCTGTTGTTTTGGTTGTTATAAGGGAGAAAAGCCCGGAAATAAGGGGTTTTCCCCGGCAACCGGCTCGGCAACGGGATAGCAACAGGGGGTGCAACGGGCGGTCATTTTCAGAATGGAAGCTCCATCTGTTCTGTGACCTCCACAAAACCGTCCATTATTTTTCAGACGGGTTGCCGGGTCCGTTGCCGGGTTTCACGCTCCCAGCCCTTTTGTCTGCCATATTCTGAAAACATTCTTGGGTTCGGGAAGTACCTCCAGCCAGAAATGCACTGGTTCATAATCTCGTTGATTTCCCGGATTTCCCATTGCTTCGGCTCGTCAAAGGCATGGTTCAAGGCTTCCTTATAGAGCTGCTTGGAGCAGACCATGCTCCCGGTGTACTTATCAAGATACGCCTGTATCATCCCGGCTTTGGTGTCCTCCGGCATAAAATCCCGCTGGTGTTCTTTGAGATACCGCTGCATGGCAGGGCTGAAAGCCAGCTTGAACCTGCCGCTTCTGTAAATTTCCATCGCTTCCGCCCACATCTGCTCGACATAGGCTCTGGAAGCGGCTTCGTCCTCCAAAATGTGAACCTCGGCTTGCTCCGGGTACACCATGACGGGGATAAAGCGGCGGTTGCCGGAACGGTCAAGGGGCAGGAAGTCCAGGGCATTGGAAGTGCCGCCAAACACGCACTGACGGGGGCGGTCTGCTGGGTGGGTTTCATAGGGTATCTTGTAAACCTCTTTCTGTCGGCTTAAAAATGACTTGATTTTCTCAATGCTCTTGGCGTTTGCGGTTGCCATCATTTCCGACATTTCGATAATCCAGTGGTCTACGCTCCGCTTCGGTCGGTGCTGAACAGATGTCCACTGGACATCTAGCACCCTTGCAGCTTACGGTACACATTGTCATCGTCCAGCTTCCGCAAATCATCGGAGAACCACTCGTCCCGGACTGCCAGCAGACGGAAGAAGGTGGACTTTCCAGCCCTGACCGCCTACCAGACAAAGCATGATTTCAAACTTGCACCCCGGCTGAAAGGCTCGTGAGATTGCACCCAGCAGGAACAGCTTCAACGCTTCATAGGTGTAATCGTCTGCGTCAGCCAGAAAGTGCCGCAGACAGAAACGGATTCGTTCTGTCCCGTCCACACAAGGGCACTTAGGTAGTCCCGGATGGGATGGTACTTGTTTTCATTCGCCACAATCCCGATGGCATTATCAATCTTTTCTCTTATTGGTAAGCCCATAGGTTTCTTCCAGATAGAGAAGCAGATACTTCATATCCGTATCGTTCAGGGCTGTGCTTTCTCTGTGAAACCGATGGGCTTTATGATGTCCTTGCGGTCGGTCAGGATGTTGTATGCGATAGCCCCGGAAAGCAGAGGGTCACGCTGGAATACGGTCAGGCAGTTCCGTATGCTCTGGCGGACACCGCCTTTCTCGGTGGTTTCCAGCCCGCCTTGATTTCCTCAATGCTCTGGGGCGGCTGCATGGCGTTCATGGTGTTTTTTAGTTCTTGCTGCGTCTGCGGCTGCAAGCTCTGCCATTCGCTGTTCAAGCTGTATCACATCCTTTCCGTAGTCCGCAATCAAAGCCGCTTTTTCCTCTGTCTCCCCGAACAGCAGCACATCCAGCAGATATTCCACATGGGCTTGCTTTTGTAAGGCTTCCACAAACCGGGGATGAAAGGCTTCCTCTGGGGAGTGCGAGGCATATTCCGTTCTCCATGCCATAAGCAAGTGGAGATAATCGGCAAGGATACGGAAGCAGCGGTTCTTTACTTCCTGAAACTGTTCCTCCGGGGATTTCTGCCGGGGCTTGGGCTTTTTTGCCTTTCCCGGCGGTTTCCAGTCCTCATAGGAAAGCCCAAAGTCATTTGCCAGTTGTACGGCGGCTTCTTTCTTTCCCAGCCCATACAGGGCGGCGGCAAAATCAATCACATCCCCATCCGCACCGCAGCCGAAGCAGTGGTAACGCCGATCCAGCTTCATGCTTGGGGTTTTATCATTATGGAACGGGCAGCAAGCCATCCCGTTCCGACCTGCATGGATTCCATAATGCTCCGCAGCCTGTCTTGTTGTGACGGACTGCTTCACAGCTTCAAATACATTCAAATCTATCCCTCCTTGAAAACAAAAAAGCACCTGACATTCTCTGATTGAAAATGGCAAGTGCCTGTTAAAGTTCCATATCCTGTTGTCTGTGTTTCGTCTGTGCCGGGGCAGTTCTTTGTGCTTTTTTCTCGTCTGCCTTATCCAGCAAGACTTCTTTGATGGGCTGCTTCTTGGGCGGCTCTTTGCTTTCCTCTGTGCCGGGTGGTGGCTTTCCGTACCCAGTAGCGGATGTCCCGCAGCTTCTTCAAATCCTCCTGCACCTCGGTCAGCGGTACTTTCAGCTCTGCGATTTCTTCCAGAAGTTTTTCCTGCTCCTCTTGCAGTTCCTTTTGGGTACTGTCCTTATCGTCTGGGTGCTTGGCAAGGTAGGCGGCGGCTTTCGCATATCGGGCAACCTCCGGGTGTTCCTGTTTGAATTTCTCCTTTGTTTTCTTAAAAAATATCTTCTGGTACTTCTCATAGACAGGCTTACATTCCTTGCAGTCTGTCCGGCTGGCAAGAATCCCGTCAATCACTTTGCTTCGGGCTTCCTTTGGCTTCATCTGATTGCGGTAATCTGCGGCTGATTTCCCGGAAGATTCCAGAAATGCTTCTAAGTCCTCCACAGTGGAAAGCCCCTTTTGCTGGAGATAGGACAGGGCTTCGCTGACTGCATTTAAGTCCTGTGAAGTCCCCCGATTTTGTCCAGACCTCGTCCAGTCCTTCCGTTCTTCCTTTCGTATCTCCATATATTTCATCAGAAGATTGGGAAGAAGTGTTGCTTCCTCCGCCGCCTTTTGTGCAAGCAGTTCTTTCCGTTTTTCTCCCAGCTCGGTAATCCAGCCTTTGAGGTTTTGGATAAGCTGCCGGATGGACTTCATCAGGCGGTTGGCGGCTCTGATTTCCCGGTTCAGGTTGCCGATGTTCGTCTGGATACCCCGCTTTTCCATCTGCCGGACAGCAGCTCCCTCATGGTCAGTAGGGATAATATCAAGCCCCTGTCTGGCATAAGAACGCAAGTCCACACGCTCTGGGCGGTCATTGGCTTCCAGATAGCGGTTCTGGATGACCTCCCATTCATGCCGCCAGATTTCGCAATACTTCTGGTCGTTCCAGTCAACCGTATCCTCCTTGTGGCTTTTCCACCTGCCGGATGGCAGCTTTATCCGTTCCCCGTTTTCGTCAAGGTCATAAACCTTGCGGCTCTTGGGAAGCCATTTTCCATGTTCGTCCATTGCCCTCATAGTGAGCAAGACATGGGCGTGGGGATTGTGTCCCGGCGGATAGGGGTCATGGATGGCAAAGTCAGCAATCATGCCTTTGGAAACAAACTGCTGCTCACAAAACTCCCGGACAAGGACAGCGTACTGGTCAGGCGGTATCTCTCTGGGAATGGTAAGCACCCACCTCCTTGCAAGCTGGGAGTTCCATTGTTTTTCCACAGCTTCGGCGGCGTTCCATAGGGTATTGCGGTCTGCATACTCCGGCGGAGCATTTGCCGGGAGCAGGATTTCATTGTGGACAATACCACGCTTTTCCGGGTAGTGCTTCACTTGCTGGTCGTATTCACAGAACAGCTTTTCGCCGCTTTGGTAAGCAGCGGCGGCAACCGCAGACTGTCGCTGGCTGCGCTGAACAATCGTGATTTCGTTGTGTGGACAGGGCATTTCGTGTCCCTCCTTTCGCTAATTGGTGGATGGGGTGGCGTTTTACCACCCCATTTTGGGCAGAAAAAAAGCAGGAGACCTTTTTCAGATTTCCTGCTCGGTGTGCCGCTATGTGGGCGGCGGGTATTTAATTGTAAAAGTTCGGGGCAAGTTGACCCGATGTGAAGCTGACAAACTGGAAGTGAACAAAATCGCTGCGCGATGGCCTGCCAAGGCTGTGGCGCAGTTTTTCTCTAAAAAAGGCAGTTGATTACTTCTTGAAAAGTATTTATTGTTAAGTTACCACACAAAACAAAATACACAAGAAAGTTCACTGCCTATGAAAGAATATCATCTTTTGGCTGCTTCCACAAGCAGTTTTATTTTCAAATGCACCTCCATGATAGGTAGTTACTGTTGTTACTACTACTTTTTCATGGAGGTTATTTTATGTACGAATCATATATTAATAAAATCGAAGATGTTGGCAAGCTCAGAAATCTAAAGCCTGGTACAATTCGCACTTACCAGAATAATGTTAAAGATTTTCTGAAATTTATTAACAAACATCAGATGAACTCACTTGCGAAGATGCAAGAGATTTCCTTTTATTTCTAAAAATAAGGGGAATAAATCATCCACACTTAATAACAAAAATGGAGCTTTGGTATTCTTCTATAAACGCGTTTTAGGAAAGCTATGGGATGACAACCTTGTTCCAAGAGCAATCAATGACTATGCTATCCCAAGGTTCTTACTCGTTCTGAAATAGAAATGCTGCTTGATGCTACTTCTAACTTAAAATACAAGGCTATATTTGCTCTTATGTATTCATCCGGTTTACGTATTTCAGAGGTTATTCATCTTAGATATGAAGATATATCAGAACAAATATGCAGATTTATATTCATGAATCAAAGACACACACCGCACGTTATGCCATTTTATCTCAAAGAGCTCTTGATATTCTTACGGAATACTGGTTTAAATGTGGCAGACCAACAGAATTCTTTTCCCTAATCAGTGGACTGGTGATTATCTCACATCTTCCGGTCCTCGCTTGGAATTAAAGAAGCTGTTAACCGCGCAGGTTTGCCAAAGGATATTCATTCCACTGTCTCAGACACAGTTTTGCGACGCATCTTTTAGAAGATGGTGTTGATATTAGATACATTCAATCCTTATTGGGACATCGCTCTCCAAAATCAACCGAAATCTATCTGCATATAAGCAATAAAACTTTGATTGGGATTCATAGTCCTTTTGATAAGAAGGGTGGTGATAAGAATGGATAAACCTACCGTACAGGATATTTTCCTTCGTTTTTATCCAAGATATCTTGATACGTATCATCCTTCTCCACAGCAATCCCAGGTAGCTCATTGTATCATCAACTGTAAAACAGGTGCCTACGGTGCAAATGTCAGCATTTGTGAAGACTGTGGTCATCCACAGGTTCATTATAACTCCTGTCGCAACAGATGCTGTCCCATGTGTCAGGCTTTACCTAAAAATTATGGATGGATAAACGTCGTGAAGATGTACTTGATGCACCGTATTTTCATGTTGTATTTACAGTACCGCAGGAGTTAAATCCTATAATCTATAGTAACCAGCAGCTTCTATATGATGCGTTATATCATTCAGTATCCGCTACTATCAATGAACTTACAGAAGATGCCAAACATCTCGGCGCAAAGGTTGGCTATATTTGTATTCTGCATACTTGGGGTTCTGAAATGAATTATCATCCGCACATCCATGTCATTCTTCTTGGCGGTGGTTTGACCGCTAAGAATCAGTGGCGTGATAAAGGAGAAGAATTCTTTCTTCCGGTAAAAGTTCTTTCTAAGTTATTCAGAGGAAAATATCTGCATGAACTCAAAACTTTATGGAAAGATAATAAGCTTCAATTCTTTGGAAGCAGTGAAAATACCGTAATCATTATACTTTCAAGGAATTGTTAAACATCTGCTATACCAAAAACTGGATTCCTCACTGTAAGAAAACCTTTAATGGAGCCCAGTCTGTTATTAAATACCTTGGCAAGTACACACATCGAATTGCTATCAGTAATCATCGCATCATCCGTATGGACGACAATACAGTTACATACCATGTGAAGGATTACCGCAAGGCAGGCACATGGAAAGAATTAACCATTTCGGGTTGAATTCATCCGTAGATTTCTTATGCATGTACCACCAAAACGCTTTGTGAGAATCAGACACTATGGTTTGTTATGCACCCGAAGCAAAACCTTACACTATGTAGAAATCTTCTTGGTTGTAAGCAGTATCTGTCAGACTAAAAGATATGGAAACGCCACAGATACTGGAAACTCTTTATGGCATCAAAATCTCGGTGTGTAAATGCTGCGGTGGGCATCTCGGAAAGCCACAGCAGAAGATACCTCTTAGGATTTAAAAAGCCTCATTCATACTTTTCAAAAAGCCTCAGAAATGAGGTCTATTTGTTATGCCATGCTTTTGTAAAATAAGTAATTGTGCTACAATTATCTCTGAAATAGCTTTTCTTTATTGGAAAGATCAAAAATTGAAAGCCCATACATACTGGCTACAGTGACGCTTACTTTGTTCACTTTGGCAAAATCAAACGCAGCGCAAACGAAAGGGCAGTTTTCTATAACGTAAGACTGCTTTTTCGTTTACGCCGCTATTGATTGTAGCCTAAAGAAGTTGTCAAAGAGAATTGTTCCAGTATTCCACAGTATTGCCATTCACATCATAGAATGTAATGGTTCCCGCACTTATAGGCAAAACAATCGCAAAAGGTTTATTGCTGTCAATGTCAAGCACTTGAATTGTGTTGCCGTCATCTATTTCAAGCTGTGTTACCTGTTGCTGATTCATAGAAATAAATGCTCGCTCATTATATCCTTCTACGGTGTACTCGGCAATTCCTCTTTGAACCCCCGAAAGGTTTCCACCCCCACGGAAAAAGTATCCAAAGGAAAGACCAGGACGGTTGACATAGACGGAAAAAGAATGGTCACTCAAATCCTGAGGGTAAGAAATATATGCAGCCATCGTGCTGGAAACGCTTCCATCGACCGTCCAATCATCCTTAATCTTCTGCGACGAACGAATATCTGCCTCCAGCTTAGATGAAGTCACGCCGATCTCATTGTTCGTATAAAGAAAACAAACAAATAAAATACAAGCAAGAACAACCCCTATCACAATTTTAAGAAATATTTTTTTCACGCTATCAAAACTCCTTGTCAACTTCCGATTTGTTGTCATCTTCATTATACTTCATTGGCTATCGAAAAGATAGCATATTTTATGAAACTTGTCGGCTGGGAACAGCTTGCAACGCAAGGTGTCCCCAGATGGCAAGTCCACAAAAGGGTAGCTGGCGGCAGCCAGCGCAGGGGAAGCGTAGCGTCCCCTGTTTGATTTGGAGCAGACCATGACTGCGGAAAATCACAGCCCTCCGGCGAGGAGCCTTCGGAGAACGCAATGCACCAACCTCTGGGTGGTGTATAATTGCGCCCTTAGTAAACTAAGGGGTTTCCGCCTTCTCCCGTTCCAGCAGTTTTTTCAATAGTTCCTGCGTGTCCTGCCTGTGAAAAATGAGTTTCAACAACAGCATGACATCATCATCTGTCAGGCGTTCCGGCTCTTGCAGAAAACTTTCCAGCATACCGCCACGGGTACAGAGCCGGTGCGTCCGTTCCTTTCGGGTAAGCTGCTTCAACTGGTGCTGCAATACCTTTTCATCATTGATGGCTTTCCGCAGTTTCTTTTCGTTTTTTTCCAACTCCCGATTGAGTTTTTCCAGCTTTGAGGTATCAGGCAAGGGCAGCGTCCTCCTTTCCCGGTATCAGCACATAAATCCTGTTTGGTTCTCCAATGCCCTGACGCACCCGCATGATAAGTCCGGCGGTTTCCAGTTCATTCAGAGAACGCTTGACCGTCATGGGGCTGCGGGACAGGACTGCGGCAATGGCTGTGACAGGGAAGCAGACAAACAGGATTCCGTTCTCGTCCTCCTGCCCTTTGGACAGCATAGCGTCCAGCATCCGGCAGTACATGACCTTTGCGGTGCTGCTGACTGGAAATCCTGTCAACGCTCTGGGAAAGGGCATACAGGGCGGCAATGGTGTGTCTATGGTCATAAATTCAAAATTCATTCGGTGTGTTCCTCCTTTTTCTTTGCTCGTTTGGATAAATAACGTGGGGGGCAGTCAACCACAACCGCCCGGAAGCTCTGCCTGCACCCATGCTGGCATTTCCGGCATAATTCGTTGTAAGTGACACGCCCCCGGTCATTGAGGAAAGGAAGCTCATGCTTCCTCTTTTTGCTCATTCTCGGCATATTGTGTTTCCTCCCGTTTTAGTGTATGGTTTCGGGGCGATTTTCGGCAAAATTACAGCCATAGAGCCGCTTAAAATCTCCCGAAGTATCAGCGATAGGGTAGACTATCTCCCCTATCAGATTGTCGTGTTTCGGTATCATTTCGGTGTCAGTTCGCCAGTTCTCCCCGGTGTCGTTCCTCCCCTGAATCTCACAGCGGCGTATCGCTCCCTTTGGTACGCTCGTTTTGGTCAGGTTTCCTCCATATCCCTGCCAAAAGTCATGGCGCTACATCGCCGGGGAAGCATATCCCACACAGGCTGGTCATTCGATTGGAATAATCCATCGATGAACTACCTGTATCATAGAACATTTTTGTGCCCTGTGCCGTATGTCCACAAAGTAGGAATTCGGGGTAAAAATCAGAAATTTCCACGATTGCGGAATTGATATGGTATAATCAATTCAACGGTTATAAATGTCGTTAGAAAGGGGGAACTGCTTCAATGAACGGAGCTACTACAATACAGGAACGGCTAAAAGATTTACGATTAAACAAAGGATTAAAACTGGAAGAACTGGCTGAGCAAACGGGTATTTCAAAATCGGCTCTTGGCAGTTATGAAAAAGATGACTATAAGGAAATCAATCATGGCAACCTTATCCTGCTGGCAGATTTTTATGGGGTGTCCCTCGATTATCTCTTTTGCCGGACAGAGAACCGGGCGGAGATCAACACGCCATTAAGGGAGCTGCATTTGAGCGATGAAATGGTGGCACTTCTGAAAAGCGGTCGGATTAACAACCGTCTGCTGTGCGAACTTGCCACACATAAGGATTTTATCAAGTTTCTTGCGGATATTGAGATTTATGTGGATGGAATTGCCACCATGCAGATTCAGAACCTCAACGCCCTTGTCGATACTGTCCGGCATGAAATCATTGAACGGTATCGCCCCGGCGAAGATGACCCCCATTTGAAAGTGCTGCAAGCCGCCCATATCAGTGATGATGAGTATTTCAGTCAGATGGTACGGGATGACCTCAATCTCATTATCCGGGATATTCGGGAAGCCCACAAAAAGGACAGTGAGAGTGCGCCCCAAACTACCGTTGCTGATGAACTGAAAGAAAATCTGGAAGCGGTCGAAAATTTCAAGGGCAGCCGGGATGAAAAGCTCGTTGTACTTTACTGCAAGCAGCTCGGTATCAACTATAAAAATCTGTCAGACGAAGAATTTCGCTGGCTGATTCGGATTCTCAAAAAATCAAAGAAAATGGGAACGCCTATCAGCCAGAGAAAAAAACGGTAAGAAAGAAAGCTGTCGTCACGGGACTTTCCTGCAACGACAGCTTTAAATAGGCTTATATGATTTTTGAGAAATTCTTGACTGAATTACCGACCTTCTTGAAAAAGCTCTATACTATATTTGGTAGGATTGTTTTGCTCGATAAAAACATTCGCATATAAATCCTCCTTTCGTTGAAATGGTGTCAAAACATAGTAATTACTTACTGCTTTGTATTCCTTATCCTCGTAAATAAATCCACATACAATTCTGCAACTGATGTAGTTTCCAACTGTAATCCATGATGCTGGGATTATATCCTTGATTTCAGAGTCTATACAAGTACCTGAATGCTTCAGGTTTTTCAATTTTTTCTTATCGTATGTCAGCTTACCCACTGAAATCAGAAACAATATTATCCACACAGAAGCATTGAGCAACATTACCTCCAATATAGTTGGATTAAAAAATTTCCAATAAAACCAACAGCTAATTCAATCACTGCTACAAGCAATGTTACATTAGAACATATAGAGAATAAGTATTTTATTGGCTTAAGATTGGCAATTTGCTTTTCTTTGTAAAGTTTAGAAATGTTTTCTTCTGCTTTTCCTTTATATTCCTCTGCTGATATATGTTCCCCCGAAAAAAGCTCGTTCAAACTAATGCCCAAAGCATCACATAAAGGCTGTAAAAGCGACACATCTGGCATTCCTCTACCATTTTCCCATTTAGAAACTGCCTGATTGGTAATGTCTAAAAGTTCGGCAAGCTGTATTTGTGTTAGACTTTTTTCTTTTCTACACTGTGCAATAAATGCACCTATTTTTTTCTAATCCATAAAACAAATCTCCTTTATACTATATTTGACCTCAGTATATCAAAAAGAGAATTTATTTAGAACATACTAAGCGTTGAAGGGAGTCTCAACGTTGAGTTGAATAGATATCAATTTGCGATAATTATTCTACCATACCGTTATGAATAAATCATCTCATGTAAAACAATTTCTTCTGCCCTATTGTGAATGTTATTGCAACGCTGCACCACAGATACTCTTTAATTCTTCTGTGACCCCCCTCAGCAGCTTTCATCTGCTCTATGATTGTATCTAATCGCTTCTGTGCCTGTTCGTTCAGATCTGCAAGATATGTCCATAATTCCCCTGTCAGTATCAATGTATTAAATCTGGCTGGGTGGACTTCTCTTAAATATTCCCGGTGCATCCGTCCGTACTTTCCGATGGGGCGGTGTTCCTCCGGCAGTTTCAAGTCAGGGATGTAGTAATCTCCAACAAGGATATAATCAATTCCGTTTTCCGTTATTCTTCGTTTCAATTTGCTCATATTTTTAATCTCCTCATTCTGGTTTGTTTTGTTTCTGCAAGTCTGACTCTCCAGAAATATTGGTAAATCATTGGTAAAATCGAGAATTGAACACAAGAAATGCTATTTATAGAAGTATTTAAGACGATTTAAGACTTTTTCTCACGAACGGTAAATCCTGCCGTGGCAGATGAATAATACTTTTATCATAGTTTTTGTCATTCCTTTCGCTTCGCTCAAGGCACAAACAAGTTATGAAAAATGTTGTGCCCCTCCACTCTTTGATTTATAATTCTTTCAAGGAATAGCAATACACTACAGAGCACGGAAGGAGAGTGGCGAATTTATTTCGACCCCGTATAGTTATATGTGCCGTCATCCTTACAAGCACAAACAAGTGGGACATTGAGCCCGGACTCTTATCATTGGTAATAAACCATGTTTATTCAGTCGCAGGATGACAGTCAATGTTGCTATTCCCTTTTTATTAAGGTGGTGATACTTAATGATGAAGTTAAAATACTCCATCTGCTGTGGACTTGATGTCCACAAAATGTTATCGTTGCAACCATCGTAACTACCAATAAGGACGGCATATCCGAATATCTGCAAAATCTTTTCAACCATCAACTCAGATATTCAAAGGTTTCACAACTGGCTTATCGAGAATAATTGCTATCATGTTTGTATGGAATCCACAGGAAAGTATTGGATTCCTATTTTTAATTATCTCGAAAATGACATTGATGTCTGCCTTACATCCGAAGTATGTCAAAGCCATTAAAGGCAAGAAAACGGACAAAAAGGACTCTAAATGGATTGCCGACCTTTACAAGTTTGACCTCGTAAGATGCTCCTTTATCCCTCCAAAGATTTTCGTCAGCTTAGGGAACTTTCCAGATACCGTTTCAAGCTGGTCTGCATGAAGTCTTCGAGAAGAATCGCATCCAGAACTGTATGACCATTTCCAATGTCGGCATTGCCAGTGTTCTTTCTGATCCTTTTGGCAAGACAGCAACTGAAATCATCTCTTATCTATTGGAGCATACTGCCGATTCCATGGATGAAAAAGCTGTCCGCAAACTCATAAAGAAAGGGGCTAAATCCAAGTCTGATGAAATCATCGAAGCCATCAAAGGCTACACTATTGAAACAGATCAGGCTAAAACTAGAGCTTGCCCGGGGCATCTGGAATATCTTGATGATATGATTACCCAGACCGAAGTGGAACTCTATGTCCGCATCAAGCCTTATTACGAGTTCGTGGAGTTTGTCAGTACCATGCCCGGCATGACAGAGTTAAGTTCCACGATTGTTCTTGCAGAAACAGGCGTTGATATGGATATTTTTGATGATGCAAAACATCTGTGTTCCTGGTGCGGACTTTCTCCTGCCAACAATGAATCCGCTGGTAAGAAAAAGTCTGTCCGCATTGCCAAAGCAGGCGATTACCTGAAACCAATGATGGTTCAATGTGCCCTTGCTGCAATTAAGAGCAAAAAGCAGCCTTATTTTGCAATCAAATATGGTCGAATCAAAAAGCGACGTGGACACAAAAAGGCAATCATTGCCATTGCAAGAATGATGATGGTCTGTATTTACCACATGGTTTCAGAAAAGAAGCCCTTTACCCCTACTGACTATGAGGAATTGATGGACCCTCAGAATCATGTAGAGAGTGTCGTCTTGAATGAGAACAATGTGTTTGCTTACCTTGAAAGCCTTGGTTACGACAGCTCTAAGTTAGTGAAACGCAACGATAACTAACATTTTTTCTGCTTTCTATACTTGTAAAAACAGGGTTTTATGAACCCTTATATAAGTGCGCCCAAAAATCTACTTTATTTTTCACTCTTGTTTCTCCTTGTTTTGCCCCGGAATTCCCTTGTTTGCAAGGGATTTCGGGGATTTGTGAAATGTGTGATTTAGGTGGCATCTTGGTAAAATAGGGCAAGATGGAGCAAGGTATTACTACCTGTTAGTAGTAAAGTTGGTAGTAAAATGAGGAGTGTTTACTACTAAGGATTGCTACAGCAAAAACATTTAATATGACTAATAGTTTCGCAATTTCTTTCCATTTTCCCACGGTTTTTCTTCTTTCAAAATCTGTTCATAATATTCATCATACTCATTTTCAGATGCCAGAATCATCCACTCAACAGTATAATCAACATCATCAATCATATTAAAAACCACGCCTATTGCCGTAGCTAATTTGAACTTATATTTGAATAATCTTAATGTAAACTCCAAAAAATTCTTATCCTCAGAGAGCTTATACCCAGTAATATACAAATATCCAACCGTATTACTTGTATCAATCAAAAAATGATGTATTGTTTTTTCTTTCTGTAAACAATGCTCTATGCATATTTGCCAACGTAAAATAAAATCGTGAACTGTATTTCGATTCGACTTCAACAAATATCTCAAAGTTTCTCTATATTCATCTTTGCTATATAATTCGCCATCTAGCAATCGTTTCTGAAAGTTTTTTACAACAAATCTAAATCCTTCAATTGCATTCTGATCAATGTTTTCATTTCCATTTGTCAATGTCTTATAGTAATCTATCATACCTTCTTCATCTTTGATTCTTGCAATAGTTGTCATTTCATCATTAACATGATTTATAAACACATCCGGGAATTCGCCATCAAAAAAGCTTCTCCTCAACTCAAGGTAATAAACAATATCATACGGAATTGCAATACTATCTAACATTTTCACGAAATCATTCATGCTAAAAACATTGATTCGTAAAGCATTATCCTGCGATGATACATACACCTGTTTATAATCAGCATCATCTGAATCAAAAATGATAATCGGCAGTATTTGCTTTGTCGATACTAAAATTATTTTTTCACCTGAAAAACTTTCCACCTCAATTTCACCCGAATTTTTAATCATATCAATAGTATCTTTAATTTGACTTACCGCTTTTCTATATACTTTCTTATGTAACCAGTCTTGAGCCTTACTTCCATTCTTTTCTTTAATTTGAAAAATAACATACGCATCTTGAAATTCTACCAATCCATCACAAAGTTCTTTTTTCTGTTTTCCATCATATACATATAGATTTTTATAAACAAATTCCTTAAAAAAATAATCAATCAAAACATTCGTACATTGCATTTCAGAACTAGTCAATATATCATCTCCTATTTTATATTCTAAAAGAATGTTATTTATAAAAACAACACCATAGGCGTTCCCGCCTATATTTTCACTATATTTAATGCATAACTATAGCAAATCAACATTATGCCCCATTGATATAAATATGCAAAGGTCTAACTAATTAAAAAGGCAACCGTATTCGGTTGCCTCACTTGGTTAAATAATAAAAGTTGTTCAAATTAATTTCCTTATTTAAATATTTTATTTAGTTAATAGCTAAATTATATCACATAATCACTTCATGTCAATAACTTTATAAGCGTAACCAATTACTATCAGGCTTAGCTATCAATCTAGCATTATTATATGCCATTTCTAATGTCAGGCAAGTATGTCCTTGATAAAAATTCCCCGAAGAATTCTTTGTTACAACTAACGCTAAATCTGGCACATTCGGATCTACTAGGCACAACGGTAATAACAACTGTATTTTCCCATTAAAATATTGCGGTACTGCTATTTTATAATTCGCAGATACCTTTTTTTTCATCATATCAATTGCACCGCTAAATATGTATTGTAAATTTTTCACTTTTTGTATTTCACTTGGAATTCTTTTCATATTTTCCTCATCGGAAAGAATATGTTTATATTGCACATTTATCTCACACTTTGCATCAAAAACAAGAAGTTCGGGATTATCAAAATAATTAGCTCTTTCAGGCAAATCAACCACCCCAATTTCTCCTAATTCATATGGAGTCATAAAACCTTTTAAGTAATATTTCTGATTCCCCCCAGCAGCATTAGGTTCAACATATGCATATATCGGTTCATAAAATTCTGTATATAATCCCGTATTAAACAGGCCATACGCTGTTTCCGAAACGATTTTACTCTCTTCTTTAAGTTTTTTATATGTATATTTTAAATAATTTTTAAGAATACCATTATCAGTTTTCCCAGGAACATTCCAATCCTCATTCGACATAACCGCCAGTTCTGAATATCTCTTGTTTATATCTCCAAAATAAATATCCTCATGTAAATCTCCCATACAAAATTCTCCTTAGTTATGATAAATTATTATATCTCTTTTTATATGTATTTTCAATAAAAAGAACGCCCCAGACAAGCCGGAGCGTCATCCCTTTTATATTAAATTACCTTGAACATCTTCTGCGACATTGGTTTTTCGTTCTTTTTTTCAACCTCCGCCTGTGCCTTCCTAAACTCTTCCATTCGTTTCAATTCTTCCTCAGCATCATCGAATCCGAATATGCGTGTACACATTCATTGTGACCGATATATCCGAATGCCCCATGAGGTACTGTAACGTCTTAGGATTCATTCCCGATTTCGCCATATTCGAGCAATAGGTATGTCGGCATACATGTGGATGTGTCAAGTATAGGACAAAAAAAATTTTATTTTTTTCTGCAGAAGACTATCTGACGCTTCCATCAGGTAGTCCCAGCACCTTTATTATCTTCTGATAAGTCATTTTTGTCCTGCTCAAGTTATCTCTGTTCTGAAAAAATATCGTCAAAATTCCATTCGATTTCGATTTCATCCTGACTATGAACACGGATCACTTGATAATCTCCGCAGCTTCTCTGTATCGAACTTCTGAATTCCCAAGAAATCTTTTAGTTTTATTTTATCAGAAAGTTCATTTTGTTCAAGAAACTTTTTGCTATTCTCCGCATCTTCTATTTTTCGTTTAATTTCATCCAGCTGTCCACTTATCTTTTCCGCTCTCTGCTTATACAAATCACGATCCATACGACCATCTTTGTAATCATCATAGAGTTTCATCTTTTCCGAGGTCAACTGTCGGCTCTGCTTTTGCAATTCTGCGGTATTGATCTCTTTGTAGTCGCATTGCCTGTTGTAAGATACTTTCTTTCTTTTTCCAACATTGACGCTGCATACTGACGGACAAGCCCAAGGATATTCTCCTCCAGCGGTTCCCGTCGGATCACCAGACTTCGACACAGGATCTCCATTGGTTCGAGCATCTGAGCATTTTAGCAGATGCTCCGTTTCTTTAGTAAAGAATGCCCAGGTTGGCACATAGCAGCAATGCCGGCTGTTTTACGTCTTTCAGAGTAAAATTGGTGCGTGATTCCGCAACACTTCTCTTCTTTTCGGATGCATTTCATTTTGCTTTTTCAAACAATTCCCTGTCTATAATTGCCGTATGATGATTTTCCAGGCGAACCCATTCTGTTTCATCATTCAGAACAGCTTTATGGCCAGTATGCATACTACAACGCGTTTTGCCCCAGATTCTGGTTCCAATATAAATCTCATCCCGGACAATTGCCGCTACTGTCGTAGGGCTCCAGTGTTTCTTTTTGATCGTCTCAAACCTCTGGAACTGTACCTGGTCCCCTCTTGATAATTTCTGCTCATCACAAGTGACAATCTCCTGTCTGTTCAATTCCTTGTAATATCTGCAAAACTTGTTCCTTCCGCTGCCATCCGAAAATCATTTTACGACTTTTGCAGCCTCTGGATCAACTTCCAGCCTTCCATCTTTTCCTTTTTTATAGCCATATCTGGCATTTACCGGAAGGCGTGTACCATTTCTCGTTCTTGTCTGCAATGCTGATGAAATTTTCTTGGACAAATCCAGGCTATACATATTGTATACCAGATTCTGCAATGCCACATTCATTCCACCAGTCATTCCGCTGCTTGCTGCACTGTCATAACTGTCATTAATCGAAATAAATCAGATCTGTAGAAGTGGGAAAATATATTCAATATAAAATCCAACTTCCAGATAGTCTCTTCAAATCTGGAGAGTCTTTTACAACTACACAGCCGATTTCTCCGCTTTTCATGTCATCCTGCAGCTGTTGAAATCCCTGCCGTTTAAAATGAGTACCGCTGACACCGTCATCCACATATTCAGGATATCTGACTCAGCTACACCCAGCTGATCGATCACAAATGATTTTAACAGAATTCTCTGAGAGTTACACTGTCGCTCTCTTTTTGGCTCTGCCATCTACATTGTCATCTTCCGCGGATAAACGGATGTAAACAGCTGTTTTCTATGATCTGTCATCTTGTCTGCGCCTCCTTCTCTTTCTTTAATTTCTGTAAATCTGCAAACTGATCGTCATATACCAGCTTGATCTCATAATCATACTTACCATGGATAATAATTGAATCCACAAAGGCATCTGCCATTTCTTTTGTCAGCTTACGCTTTGACATATAAGTATGTATCACATTTCCCCAGCCTTCTTCAATGTGGTAATCCTGGGAATACCGAACCTGTGCCGCCAATACTGTGTCAGACGGCTCTTGATATTCTCAATTTCATTGGAATAGATAGAAAACTGTATGTATTCTTCTTCTGTAATCAAACGTTCCGAGTAATCTTCATATAAATCCGATTTACGCTTACTGATACGGCTCAGTTCCCGTCGAAGTTTCCCCACTTCTTTATCCAAAAGCAGGTACTGTGTCTGATTTTTGGAAGCTGTATTCATTTCCTGAATCATTTTTCCGTATCAATACGGTTTTCATATGCGTTTGGATCGGGCGAAGAACATCGTCATCCACATATTCTTTTCTGACTCTGTGCCCTTTGCATTGCTTTCCTCCGGATTTATGGTTAGTATTGGCTCCGCAGATATAAAAGAATGTGCCATTTCTTTCTCTGGACAACGTCATGCGGTTGCCACAGCCTCCGCACCATATTTTCCTGTATAGAAATTATGATTTCGAGATAGCCCCATTGTTCTGCTGATGTTTCTTCTTATAAGCTTCCGTATATTCCTGAATTTTAGATTGTACCTGTTGAAACAACTCTCTATCTATAATCCCTTCATGCGTGTTCTCCACATGCACCCATTCACTCTCTGGTCGATTTCTCTGTTTATTTTCCTGGAAAACACTTTGCTGATATTTTCCAAATACAGAATCACCTGTGCAATGAACATCCTGAAGTACTCGCTTCACTTCATAATTATTCCAGGGTTTAGACTCCGGAAGCGGCTTTTCACCGGTTTTATAGAATTTTCTCTGTAAAGTCGGCGATAAAACTCCATCTTTATTGAGCTGTCTTGCAATATCACTATAATTCCTGCCATCCATATACATAGAAAATATACTTTTCAGATGTTCTGCAGCTTCATCATCAACAATCAGCTGATGATGGTCTTCTTCTGACTTTCTGTAACCATACGGTTCCCAGGCACTTGTAAATTTTCCCTCTTTCCAAAGTGCTTTTGCGCTGCTACTCTTGGCAAGGTCTTTCGAGATAGAATTCATTGATGATATTCTTCAGTGGAACTGTAAGATCCACCTTCTCTGAAAGAATCGAAATCATCTGTCACAGCCAGGAATCTTACATGGAAAAAAAGGAATACTCGTTCAATATAATTGCTGGTTTCGACATAATTTCTGCCAAGTCTGGACAAATCTTTTACAATAACACAATTGATTTTTCCATGCTTGATATCTTCCATCATCTGTACGAATCCAGGACGGTCAAAATTTGTACCTGAATAGTCTGAGTCCTTATAAACTTTCGCAACCAGAAATATCTTCCGTATCTGCCACAAAGTTTTTCATCAGTTCCACCTGGGTTTCTATCGTTCCTCTTTCTAGTGTTTCTTCTGTTTCCATTGAAATTCTGGCATACAATCCTGCCCGGAATGGTCTGCTCATCTCTGTCTGGACGGTTTGCACTGCTGACTACTTCCGGAATGTTTTCCTGCTCTTTCGTGCCATTTTATACAACCTCCTTTACCTTGACCTGCAGATTATTATCATCATCTATTACCGTATCAACTCCATAGCCGGTAATTGACTCAGCAATGTCTGATAACAATCATCAAAATCAAAGTGATCTCTATATTCTTTTTATCATATACTCGGATTTGCCTGATCAGTTCTACCACCACAGTGCGGGACAGTTCTTCAATATCTTGATATTTCACAAAATAATCCAGCCAGGTATTGGCATTTGTCTGCTTTTCCAGCTCACT